>Ga0208519_100001_pt1:652500-1063958 | contig 1063958 bp, 916 predicted proteins | sample LakWasM130_HOW14_2_FD_183940 | JGI IMG/M metagenome (GOLD analysis project Ga0208519, IMG submission 183940) | Freshwater sediment methanotrophic microbial communities from Lake Washington under simulated oxygen tension - Sediment Metagenome... | ecosystem: Environmental >...
GCAACGGGATCGATAACGGGGGCAGGCTTATTAACCTCTTCCAATACCTCCTCAACAACGGTTTCTGTTTTAACCTGCCTGGGTTTGCTTATTCCTGTTGTTACTGCAAAACTTACCATATCAAATAAACTCCAGCTATTATCTATCGCCTGTTTCAGTGAAAAGCCACGTGGTTTATCGGTAACAGTACAGGTAAAATGGTACTCTTCAGGGCCATTTCCGGGAAAACCGATAACCAGGTTATGCTCGCCGGGTTTTACCTGGGTGATAACAAGGTAGCCGGTATTGGTAGACTGATAGGTATTGTTATTCCATGTAACGTAATATGCTTTATTGTTTTCAGACTGGATATGTATAAAGGTGGATGGCTGTGCTTTTGCAGAACCGGTAATCCAAAAGAATGGTATGATCCAGGATATGAGCCGTATGTATTTTGATGCAGGCATTTAGCTGTTGTTTTGACAAATCTACTTAAATAACCGCTTCTCACAGATTGATGCACTTTTGGAGCTATTTATTTTCCCTTTCAAAAAAATCCGGACGATCAATAAATAAGGGTATCTATCTTTAGTTCTCATAAAAAAGAATTCATGAAGAAACTATTATTCTTATTTGCTGTTTGCGCTGTAACTTATGCAGGTGCACAGCAATCAACCGGTAGCGATGAGTGGAAAAAAATATATCGCGCCACCCCTACCAAGGTTAACGACCTGGTGCATACAAAGCTTGACGCAAAGTTTGACTACAGTAAGTCTTACCTGAACGGAAAAGTGTGGATCACACTGAAACCTCATTTCTATGCAACCGATTCGCTGCAACTGGACGCAAAGGGAATGAACATTAACAAAGTGGAGATAGTGAAGGCGGGAAAGAACATTCCTTTGAAATACAGCTATGACAGCCTTTCCCTGAACATCAGGCTGGATAAGACCTATAAGCGTGATGAAAGATATGTTGTATTTATTGACTATACAGCCAAGCCGGATGAATTCCAGTCTGAAGGCAGTGCCGCCATATCTGACGCCAAAGGTTTATACTTTATCAATCCAAAAGGAGAAGACAAAAACAAACCTACCCAAATCTGGACACAGGGCGAAACAGAAGCTACTTCTGTGTGGATCCCTACTATTGATAAGACCAATCAGAAAACCACGAACGAGTTTGTACTTACTGTCCCGGATAAATATGTTACACTTTCGAACGGTAAACTAACTGCGCAAAAAAAGAATGCCGACGGTACACGCACCGATACATGGGTAATGGAATTACCTCATTCGCCTTACCTGTTCTTTATTGGCGTGGGCGATTTTGCAGTGGTAAAAGACAGTTACAAAGGCAAGGAAGTAAATTATTATGTAGAGAAAGCCTATGAAAAAGTAGCCCGCAAAATTTTTGGGTATACTCCTGAAATGATCAAATTCTTTTCGGAGAAAGTTACCGGTATCGATTACCCATGGGTAAAATACAGCCAGATTGTAGGTCGCGATTATGTAAGCGGCGCCATGGAAAACACTACCGCCACCCTGCACCAGGAAAGCGCCCAGCAAAATGCACGTGAACTGGTTGACGGTAATAGTTGGGAAGGCACTGTTGCCCATGAATTATTTCACCAATGGTTTGGCGACCTGGTTACTGCTGAAAGCTGGAGCAACTTAACTGTAAATGAAAGTTTTGCCGATTACAGTCAGTTATTATGGCTGGAATACAAGTATGGCGCTGATGATGCCGGTTTTGAAAACTTCAGCGAGATGCAAAGTTATATGAACAGCGCTACGAGCAGAAGCAAGGACCTGGTACGTTTTTACTATCGCGATAAAGAAGATATGTTTGACCTGGTAAGCTATCAGAAAGGCGGCCGCATTTTGCATATGCTGCGCAATTTTGTGGGCGATGAGGCTTTCTTTAAATCGCTGAACAAATATCTTACCGCCAATAAATTTGGCAATGGCAGTGCCCATAAATTACGCCTGGCCTTTGAAGAAGTGACGGGTAAAGACCTGAACTGGTTCTTTAATCAGTGGTATTTTGGTAACGGTCATCCCAAGCTGGAGATCAGCTATGGATATGATGCTACAGCACAAACCTCACAGGTTTATATCAGGCAAACACAATCGGGAGATAAATTATTTAAACTGCCTGTAGCTATTGATATATATCATGGCAGCGCCAAAAAAAGATATACTGTATGGGCAGAGAATAAAGCAGATACCTTCTCATTCCCTGTTTCGTCTAAACCTGACCTGATCAATGTGGACGCAGACAAAATTCTTTTGGCTGAGAAAAAAGATGATAAAACATTATCTGAATTTATTCACCAATACAATTATGCAGGAAAATATCTCGACAGAAGAGAAGCACTTGAATCAGCTGCCAAAAACATCAGTGAGCCGGCGGCCTATCATTTATTAGTAAAAGCTTTAAGTGATCCTTATTTCAGAATACGGATCAGGGCCATTAATAATTTCGGTACTGCCAAACTGGATTCTGCCACCATCAGCAAACTGGAAGCAATAGCCAAAACCGACAAGCACCCATTAGTTAAAACAGCAGCCATTGATGCATTGGCCAAACTGAAAAACGATAATTATAAAGACTTCTTTGCAAAAGCCACCACTGATTCTTCTTATTCTGTTGCAGGCGCCGCATTGGATGCACTTGCCGTATTGGATGGTAAGAGAGCATATGCAATAGCCAATACTTTATCGAAAGAAGTGAATAAAGGCCGTTTGATTGCAGCGATCACCAATGTGATCATTAAATACGGAGATGAATCATCTTTTGATTTTGTGGCCGACAATTTTGAAAAGACCCCGCTTTCGCAGGCCAAATTCCCCGCACTTAATTCATTTGTACAGTTTCTTGCTACTGTAACCAATATGAATAATTTTAAGAAAGGAGTGGATATGATCGTAAAATTCAGGGATGATATACCGCAATCTTTCAGGCCTCAAACAGATCCTTTTATTAATGGAATGGCGTTGAAAGGGCTGGCAGATAAAAAAGAAGCAGCGGGTGCGAAAGAAATGGCAGATTATGTGAAATCGAAATTGCCGGAGGAGAAAAAATAAGTTTGATTGTTGTTGTGATTGTGAGGACACAATCACTGCACCTACCACTGCACCCACGGCGCTCATGGCGCGATGGGGACACAATCATTGCACTCACGATGCGGTGACGGCGGGCAAAAAAGAAGCAGCGGGTGCGAAAGAAATGGCAGATTATGTGAAATTGAAACTACAGGAAGAGAAAAATAATTGCTGAGCCATTCTGGTTGTGGTTCATGGTGATTGTGAGGACACAATCACGGCGCCCACCACTGCACCCACGGCGCTCATGGCGCGATGAGGACACAATACTCCCCCGCGAATAATAAAAGCCATCCTGAATTAACAGGATGGCTTTTTTGGTTGATGTTGGGTGTGTAAGAATGTATGATCGTGTTGTGTTAAGCTTAATCTGCCACTAATTTATAAGGTAGTGAATTGTGAATATTGGTAATCACAGATAACCAGTTAACTTACTCACCACTCACCACTGACAACTCACGATTAACACAACATTAGTTTACTGTTGTTGTTATTGCTCCTTTAATAGTCATTGGTGCAGATTGGCCCATCATATCCATTGTACCACTGATCGCCAGTTCGCTGACTTCTTTAATTAACTGGCCGTTTGACTTGTTATATAGTCTTTTTGAATTTACAGTTCCATGCAGGGATTGTTTTACATCCATTCCAAACTGCTTAAGTGTATTGTTTACCTGCAGGGTTGTTTTAACCAGTACTTCTGCGGTCTGGTCATCCGTTTTACTGATGGTGTAATCATTCACCATGCGATTGCCCTCAGAAACTGTAGAGTCGATCCAATGATTACCCTCCTGCAGTTTAACAACTTCATTCAGCAGTAAAATAAATTTTGCCTGGTCATTCTCATTTACCGGAATTCCCATTTGCAATGCTTTTGTGCCCGCTTCTCCTTTAACTGAGGCTCCATGTGTACCAACTACAACTTCATTTGGTTTATTAATCATACTGAACAACTCTGCCAATTGTGGATTGTTGCGGGCTGCATCATCGTCAGAGTCAAATGACTGCTCCTGGCCCGACATGGCTACTGAAGCTTTTACGCGTTTTAAAACCATATTCATGGTATAACCGGTATCAGTTACAGTTTTTACTTCATAGTCTGCAAAATTAGAAGTGAGGTTTTCGATATCCATCTGGTTACCCATAATAGTGGTAGAGCTTTCCAGCTTGCTTTCAACGGTTACCGATATTTTTTTTCCTGCGGGCAGTTTGATGCTTTGAGCAGACAGAGCCCCACCCAACGCAAGCATTATAAGCGTGATGTTAACTTTCTTCATTAAGGTTTATTTGAAAAATTAAATGCAATTTCATTTAAGCATTACCAACTCTTTACCAACTTCCGCCGGCGCCGCCACCACCGGAACTGCCGCCGCCGAAACCACCAAATCCGCCTCCTCCGCTATCGCCGCCGCCCCATCCGCCACCGCCGCTTCCGCGACCGCTGTTGAGCAGTGAGGATAATATGACCGCTTCGGCAATATTACCTAATCCACCACCGCGGCCACCGCCACCGCCTCTCCCGCTTCGGCCCAAAATCATTATGATGACGAAAAGGATCACAATAAAAGTGATGATTGACTTCCCGCCCGATCCGTTATTTCCTTTTCTTTCTTTTTTTACTTTGTATTCTCCAACAGCAGCCTTGGTTAGTGCATTGATCGCATTATCTATGCCCTGGTAATAATTCTGCTTCCTGAATTCCGGAACCATTTCGTTCCGGTAAATGCTGGCGGCAGTTACATCAGGAATAGCTCCTTCGAGGCCATAGCCTATTTCGATCCACATTTTACGATCGTCGATAGCGGCGATGATGAGGATTCCGTTATTTGTTTTTTTGTTACCGATACCCCATTCGCGAAAAAGTTTTACGGCATAATCTTCAATGGCATAATCGCCAAGCGTTTTGATCAATACAACAGCGATCTGATTAGAGGTACTATCATCCAGCGCAACCAGTTTACGTTCCAGTGTTTCTACCTGGTCTGGCGACAATACACCGGCTACATCATTCACCAATCTTGGCGGATTGGGTTTGGGCAGCACAGTTTGCGCAGTAACCATGCCGATAGAAAAAAGGATAGCTAATATGAAAAGAAGTTTCTTCATTAAGGTGTTTTCATTCCTGCAGGCCAACAAGTTTTTTGCGGTGTTTGAGATTTTTTTATCAGTGTTCAGGTGGTTTTAGCATTCAGGTTACTGAGGTGCACAGGGGGCTTTAGCGTTCAGGCCGCTTAGCGTCCCGACCGTTACTTTCCAAAAACGATCTCATCGGGTAGTTCATTGGAATCTCCTTTTTCATCGTAAGGAAAATGCGTTGCCAATGCTTCCCCTATTTCATGGATGATCTGTGTAATGCCAGCCGTAAAATTATTTTTGTTGAATTGTTCCAGCATATTTTTTACAGACGCATTCCAGAAAGCATCTCCCACTTTTAAGTGTATGCCTTCATCTCCATATACAGCCAGCTTCCTGTCTTTCATAGCCAAATAAACCAATACCCCATTATGGATAGCTGTCTGATCCATTTTTAATTCATGAAATAGTTCCCTGGCACGTAACACAGGATCATTATTGCGGCAATGGCTTTCGATATAGATCCTCACTTCGCCACTTGTTCTGTGTTCGGCCTGTTCAATTGCACGCACGATCAATTGCTTTTCTTCTTCTGAAAAGTAATTGACCGGCTTGCGTTTGAATAATCCCAGCATGTACGATTTTTAGAATTTTACTTCAGGTGCTTTTTCAGAACCGGTTTCTGCTTTAAAACCTTCTTTCGCTTTAAATCCGAACATACCTGCGAAGATGTTCATCGGAAAAGAACGGACTTTTACATTATATGCCTGAATGGCATCGTTAAAGTCGTTACGAGAAACTTTGATACGGTTCTCTGTACCTTCCAGTTGTGCCTGTAATCCGCGAAAAGCATCGTTGGCACGGAGGTTTGGATAGTTTTCAGACACCACCAATAACCTGCCCAAAGCCTGTGATAACTGGCCCTGGCTTGCCTGGAACTGTTGCAGTTTTTCAGGTGTCAGATCTTTGGCATCTATTTTCATTTGTGTAGCGCTGGCCCTGGCAGCAATTACATTCTGTAAAGTGGTTTGCTCAAAATTGGCTTCACCTTTAACGGTATTAACCAGGTTAGGTATCAGGTCTGCACGACGCTGATAATCGCTCTGTACTTTATTCCAGGCATTATTTACGTTCTCGTCCTGTTTGATCAGTCCGTTGTAACCGTTACAACCCGACCAGCCCAGTATCACAACAAGGGCTAAGATGACGATCAGGGTAATGTTTTTTGTGCTCATACAAATTTTATTTAGGTGTAATTTACTTGTTTGTCGTAAAACCGGGATAAATATTACAAAAGGAATGCCATCCCCAGGGGATGGCATTTTGGCGGGTATTAGTTGTTTTATGATGTAATTGCGGGGGTTGGACTAACCGGTTTGATCGTGTTACACCCAAATCTCCAGCCCGACTGCGCTTTGCTAGTCACCCCTCCATGTGCGCATGGGAGGGGATATTTTTGCATTATTACATACAGTTTAGAAATCTTACTCGTTGATAGCGGCGATGCCGGGGAGTACCTTTCCTTCAAAATATTCGAGAAGGGCGCCACCGCCGGTTGATACGTAACTAACTTTATCTGTATACCCGAATTGGTTAACGGCTGCAACACTATCGCCGCCACCTACCAATGAGAAGGCGCCGCTTTGTGTAGCTTCCGCGATAGCTGTTGCGATCATTTTTGTGCCGTGCTGGAACTTTTCCATCTCGAATACGCCCATCGGGCCGTTCCATAAAATGGTTTTGGAACGTTTGATAACGTTGGCAAACTGTTCACATGCATTTTCTGCAATATCAAGTCCCATCCAGCCATCAGGAATATCATTGCTGGGTGCGGTAGACACATTGGCATCTGCAGCAAACTTATCGGCAATCACAGAATCGGCAGGTAAATGGATGCATACCCCTTTGGCTTCTGCTTTTTTCAGCAGTTCAATCGCTGTATCCAAACGGTCATTCTCGCATAAAGAGCTGCCTATTTTGCCACCCTGCGCTTTCATAAACGTGTATGCCATACCGCCACCGATGATGATATCGGTTGCTCTTTCGAGCAGGTTTTCGATGATGAGTATTTTATCGCTCACTTTGGCACCGCCGATGATGGCGGTGAAAGGCTTCTCACTTTTATGCATTACTTTTTCTGCACTTGATACTTCACCATCCATTACGGTGCCGAACATTTTTTTATCGCCGGGGAAGAATTGTGCAATAACAGCCGTGGAGGCGTGGGCGCGGTGTGCGGTACCAAAAGCATCGTTCACATATACATCGCCGAGTTTGCTTAGTTTTTCTGCAAATGCAACATCTCCTTTTTCTTCTTCTTTATAAAAGCGGAGATTTTCCAGCAACAGCACTTCGCCGGGCTGCAGGGAAGCAGCTTTATCATAAGCAGATGCACCAATACAATCATCTGCAAATTTTACAGTAGCCCCATTTAATAATTTAACGAGGTGATTAACGAGGTGCTTTAATGAATATTTATCGGTGGGACCATCTTTTGGGCGGCCGAGGTGACTCATTAAAATAACACTACCGCCATCGGCTAAAATTTTAGAGATGGTTGGGATGGTGGCACGCATACGTGTATCATCGGTGATGTTGAATTCTGCGTTAAGCGGTACATTGAAGTCTACGCGGATCAATGCTTTTTGCCCTTTGAAGTTGTGTTCGGTAAATCTGCTCATGTTTATAGATTGCTTGTTGTAAAAGTATCGAAGTACAAAGGGCACATAGAATCTATGTGCCCTTTGGTTTAAACTATGTTTTGATGTGTTTCAGAATAGTTCATGATTGTTTCTGCTGTTGAAGTGTGCGACGCAAGAAAAGCTGATAGCTGTTCTGCTGCCGGGACAACAATTATTTTGAAATCAATCCTGCGAAATATTTCACTGTACGAACCAACTGGCTCACATAGCTCATTTCGTTATCGTACCAGCTAACGGTTTTAACCAATTGGGTATCGCCAACGGTCATTACTTTGGTTTGCGTTGCATCAAACAAAGAACCGAAGTGTGTGCCGATGATATCTGAACTTACAATTTCATCTTCGTTATAACCGAAGCTCTCGTTGCTTGCAGCTTTCATTGCAGCGTTGATCTCAGCATCAGTAACTTTTTTGCCGAGAACTGATGTTAACTCGGTTAATGAACCGGTGATAGTTGGAACGCGTTGTGCGCTACCGTCCAGTTTACCTTTTAACTCAGGCAATACCAGGCCGATGGCTTTGGCAGCGCCTGTGCTGTTAGGAACGATATTGGCGGCAGCAGCCCTTGCACGGCGAAGATCGCCTTTAGGGTGTGGTGCATCCAGTGTATTCTGGTCGTTGGTGTAAGCGTGGATGGTGGTCATGATGCCGGTAACGATACCGAACTTGTCGTTCAGCACCTTGGCCATTGGTGCCAGGCAGTTAGTGGTACATGAAGCACAGGAAATAATGGTTTCAGAACCATCGAGGATTGCGTGGTTTACGTTGAAAACCACTGTTTTCAGGTCGCCGGTGGCCGGAGCAGAGATCACTACTCTTTTAGCGCCTGCAGCGATGTGGGCAGCAGCTTTATCCTTATCGGTAAAGAAACCGGTAGATTCGATCACCACGTCAACACCATGGGTGCCCCAAGGAATTTGTGAGGGGTCTCTCTGTGCGTATATTTTAACGGTTTCGCCGTTTACTACAATTGAATCTTCTGTAGAAGTTACAGTAGCGCCTTCAAAGCGACCCTGTGCACTGTCATATTTTAAAAGGTGTGCCAAAACTTTAGGGCTGGTCAGATCATTGATAGCAACCACGTCGATGCCTTCCATGTTGTATATCTGACGAAAAACTAAACGGCCGATACGTCCGAAACCGTTGATAGCAACTTTAACTGTACTCATGAATTCCGATTTTTATTGATTAAAAATTCAAAACGAGTTGCGAATTTACAAGGATTGTGAAGATTTTCAGCGACTTTTTTTGCTAACGGCCGGTAGTTATACGGCGGTCGGGACGCTCAAGCGGCCTGAACGCTAAAGCACTTGATGAATCAGGAGATACGTGAGGCGTGAGTGGTCAGTGGTGAGTAGTGAGTATTATTGCGGTCGGGACGCTGAAGCGGCCTGAACGCAATAACAGGCGGGTGGATATGTGTTATTATTATGTTATGGCAGGCGGGAAATAAGTAAATTGAGTAAATCTTAAAAATCTTTTGGCAGAAAAGGGCCATGAGCCTATTTTTGCGTCCCGATAAATAAAATGGCCGGTTCGTCTATCGGTTAGGACAGCCCCCTTTCACGGGGCAAAGACGGGTTCGATTCCCGTACCGGCTACTTAAAAAATACGAAAGCCCTGATACTGTCAAGTTTCAGGGCTTTTTGTGTTTTTAGGGGGACGTTTGGGGGGATTGCGGGGAAATAATATACTAAAACTAACCTCGCTAATATTTGCGTTTATGCAAGCTCGCTTCTACTTCATCACTTCGATACAGAACCCTCTTTGCGATTTTATAAGAAGTAAGCCAGCCCAGTTTCGTCCAATCGTTTAATGTAGGCAAGCTAATCTTAAGCATATTGGCAACCTCTACCCTAGACATGTACCTGTAACTCTTCTGTTGAATTATGGCTTCTTTCAAAGCCTTTTCTACTCGATGGGAAACTATTAAATCTATCTTTTCAAGCAGGTGGGTGAAAGTCGCTCCTTGCACGATTACAGTTTGTTCCATTTTTCTGTGAAAAATAGTTAGTTGTCGCTAAAACTTTCTATAAATCTTGTCAGATTATTTGTCTCAATTGTTCGAGGTCACTTGAATTGACAAGCCTACATTTCATTACTTCCCATTTAAATTTGCGATCATTTTATTACCACAACTTAATAAATAATCAAACGAAATTATTTGTATATTATTTAGGTTGGAATTAAGCATTCGTAATGAATTAAATTCAGCTTCTTCAAAATCCTTTGTTCTACAAGGTTGAACAATCCATCGAGGTTTCTGCTTCCCAATAAATTCTTCTACTAAAAATATAGTTTAAAAAAACTTCGCTTGCTTTTTTCATCAGGTATTCAATAGAACACATTCATTTTAGGTAAATATTTTCCTGCATTATTTACTTTATTCAAAATGTAAAACCGGATATTTCAAAATGTGATAATTCACCCGTTAGATTTATTTGCCGCCTCCAGGGTATTTGCGAAGGTGCATTTTTTTTATTCGGTGATCCTTGCTGTACAAACGGTTAACAATGAAGGAAGAACGGCGTTTCTTTTATTTTATCAGTTGTGTCGAACAATTGCTGAATAATAAATTAGAAAAAAATAAATATTTTCGTGCCCCCGTTATCACCAGTTTTGATTTTTTATCCTCATGAAATCCAATCCTATTAAAAAGCGCTACCCGCTTTTTGTGATTTTATTCATTTCTTTTTCTTCTTTCCGGTTAAGTGCTCAAACACATCCCATCTTGTTATCACCGTCTCATTTGAGCGCACTCCAGACTTCGGGGAATACCGAATGGAATACGATCAAGTCTTTTTGCAGTAATAACCTGAATAATATAATTGATCCGGGCTATGCCGGTTGGGATTGGCATGATGCGCTAATCAATTATGCTACAGCCTACCAGGTGTTAAAAAATAGTGACCCTTCCACAGCAGACAAATATGCCAAAAAATCACTTGCATTAATGAAGGTAGTAGCACATCACCATAATTATGGCGGCCCCCAAAGGGATCAGTACAGTTTTTATGATGGCTTCCAGTTTGTTGGATTGGGAGATGGATCAACAAAAAATTTCTCTTTGCCATTTAATACGCAATTGGCAGGCTCCACAATACAGGTTACCAAATCACCCATCACTACTACTTCTCATGTTTATAACAGCAATAAGATCCCGTTAACCGATTTTCAGCCGATATTAAAAATAAGCAATACCAACGGCGGCGGTGCGGATTATCTTTCTTCAGATTACCAGTTCTTATACAAAGATGGAACGGAGCTATTTAAGCTTATCTGGGGAACCAATCATCCTTCCAATGGCGCTACATATTATGTAACACAGACTTCGGGTGGTATTTCATCAGCTCCTGTTTCAACAGGCTTTACGGTGAGTGGCGGTACCATCAATTTTACTACTGCTCCTGCTACCGGCGAGGCTGTTTTTGTAAGGATGATTGATGCTGATTATAATCAAACCGGGAATTTTATGGGGGGCTTATCGTCTGTACAGCCCGATGCCGGTTACCAAATGAGAACATTTAACCCGGGGCTTGCGTATGGCATTGATCTTCTGTATAACTATACCGGATTAACCGGAGCGCTCAAAACTGAGTTTGTGAATATATTGAATGCACAGCTTACCTGGTACAAGCAGTATGGTTATGAGAGTAGCGGAGTAATTTTTGGTAATTATTTTATTGAGGGTCTTGTAACCGCAAATTTTTATACTGCGTATGGTACAGATGGCGTCAACCCTTCTGCGCAGCAGGATAAAACTGATAATAAGGCTTATTTAGAAGACCAAATATTCAAAGCACTGAATACACAGCTTCCGGGGGGGTATGGCCCGCAGGGACAATATACCGAAGAAGTTTTCAGTGATATTATCAGGCTATTCGCTTTATATAAGGATGTTACCGGCACTGACTTGCTTGGACAAACAGAGTGGACGGATAATATGATCAGGGCAAGCATTCATGGGACGAAGCCAGACAGTAAAACGTTTTACGACGGAGGTGACTGGGATCCTTATCCGGCGAAACCCATGACCGGCATGATCAATACTTACCTGATTAATTTACCGAACAATGCGATGGCTCCTTATGCAAGACAGTATTTAAAAGATTTGAATTATAGCCCCACTCCCGTGGGTACAACTAAGGATTATAAAACAGATTTTCCGCTTTCTTATATGTGCAAGGTGTCGAGTCCGATGTATGCACGCTCGGATTGGGGTTCCAACGCAGTGTGGTTGAGTTTTGTTGCAGATAACATGTTATACGACCACCAGCATTTGGATCAGGGACACTTCTCTATTCAAAGAGGGGCCGATTATCTTTTGATCAATGGCGGGGAATATGGTGCCTTGTCTTCTATTTATAACAATACGCTGCTATTCGATGATCGTGGCGCAGGAGATATTTCTGTTTACCCTCCGGGACAAGGCTATTGGGGCACTACCAATAAGATAACAAAGTATGAGGCCGCTAAAAGTTATGTGTACAGCCAGGCTGATTTCACCTCTTCCTACCAATCAAATTTTGGCCCGGCCAATTCTGTAACTGCAGCCATACGATCTGTACTGTTTATCCGCCCCGGCATTGTTCTTGTGCATGACAAGGCCAATGTGAAGAACGTGAATGTAAAGAAGATATTCAATCTGAATTTTCCGGCAGCACCCACACAAAACGGGACTGTTTATACAGAAACAGTAGGTAACAGTAATTTGTTTTTCAAAAGCCTGTTACCAAATACACCTGCTGCAGTGATTGCACCGGTTACGCTTCCTTATAATCCACAAATGCCGAATGAAAGAAGTTTCCAGGTAACGAAGACAGGGTTGCTGGAAGATAACTTTTTCTATGCGTTTGAGGCAACTGATAAAACTCAGGCTTCTATGAATACTGTTAGTTATACAGATGGGGGAAGTTTTGAATCGGCCTCGACTACTATTGCAGACACCAGTTGGACAGCTGTTTTCCCTAAGCAGGTAACGATTGCTGCCGGCACCAAGATGAATTATTCTTTTACAACAACCGGGAATCACCATGATCTGATAACTGATGTAGCACCAAATACAGATTTTAGAGTAACTGTGGTATCTGGCACACAAAATGTTTTGGATGCTGTGATAAAGTCTTCCGGTGAAGGTGTACTTTCTTTTACGTATACCGCCAGTGCCAATTCCGGCACAGTATTTATCAATAATGCAGCCACCAATGTGTCACAAGCCAGTGTAACGAATATTGTTAATGCGCAGGAAGGTGGAGCGAATGGATCATTTATGATCACTTTAACGAATCCATCATCGGTGGCCACAACTGTAACATTTACACTCACAGGCACTGCCAGCAATGGAAATGATTATAATGCGATTAACGGAACAGCAGTGATTCCTGCGGGGGCACTCACTGTAACTGTACCAGTAATTGTGATTGATGATACTGTAGCTGAACCAACTGAGACAGTGTTAATCACCTTACAGAGTGCAACCAACGGTATCACAATAGATAATACCACACAAACACTAAATATCGTTGATAATGATCCAGCCAATACTGTATCACAAGCCAGTGTAACAAATATTGTTAATGCGCAGGAAGGTGGAGCGAATGGATCATTTATGATCACTTTAACGAATCCATCATCGGTGGCCACAACTGTAACATTTACACTCACAGGCACTGCCAGCAATGGAAATGATTATAATACAATCAACGGAACAGCAGTGATTCCTGCGGGGGCACTCACTGTAACGGTACCAGTAATTGTAATTGATGATACTGTAGCTGAACCGACTGAGACAGTGGTGATCACCTTACAGAGTGCAACCAACGGTATCACAATAGATAATACCACACAAACACTAAAAATCGTTGATAATGATCCAGCCACCAATGTGTCACAAGCCAGTGTAACAAATATTGTTAATGCGCAGGAAGGTGGAGCGAATGGATCATTTATGATCACTTTAACGAATCCATCATCGGTGGCCACAACTGTAACATTTACACTCACAGGTACTGCCAGCAATGGAAATGATTATAATACAATCAACGGAACAGCAGTGATTCCTGCGGGGGCACTCACTGTAACTGTACCAGTAATTGTAATTGATGATACTGTAGCTGAACCGACTGAGACAGTGGTGATCACCTTACAAAACGCAACCAACGGTATCATAGTAGATAATACCCCACAAACACTAAATATCTTTAATAATGTTGCTACCGGACCTGCTTCAAAAAACAATTTTTTTGTATGGAGTGACGCTCATAAAGTGATACATGTTGCATTCTCGTTAGAAAATCCTGACTATGCCAGAATTATTGTATCCGATTTGAATGGCAGGGTGTTTTCACGGCAATCAAATAGAATAGGGCGGGGTCAGACTACACTGAATATAAACTATCAGCAATTTTCAACTGGTGTATATGTGGTACAAGTAATATTGCGTGAAAGCAAGTCGAGCACAAAAATATTCCTGAGATAACCAATACTAGAAGAAATTATTATACAACAGGGCGGGTTACTGCCCTGTTTTTTTATACCTGAAAAGAATGTTTGGGATTGGGGCATTGCAATTTGAAATTATCACTGTCGGGATATGTACTGAAGCCGGAAGCCATTGAGGTTCAATTGCACAAAATCTGTTAGCGGCTGGTACTTTCTGCATTTGATACTATTTCCCATTCCTCGATCTCACCCTCGATCAATTTAAAGATCGGATGTGTAGCAATACTCTTTTGTGATTTAAGTTCCTTATATTTTTTAAGGTCTCTTTTTTCCAATTTTGTTAATAAATGAGCAGTTTCATAATCCAACTGTTTAGTAGTTACAGTTAGTTTTTTTCGCTTAAAATTCCAGTTTATTTTCTCTTTGTCAAAATTGTACCCCCGGGCAGATGCTTCAGCATAGATATCGCTTAAATATTGGTTTATAGCTTCACCTGGGTTTTTTGATTTTTTGAACCTGTTAAGCTGTGGATGATTTTTATATCCTTTGGTTTTACCTTCCAAAACGTGTTTCGCCAATAGTGTTTCCCGCCACAAAGCGACCAGCCCTTTAGTGTCAAGATATTTTGGATGTAACGACCATAGTCTCATCTTTCTATTTTAAAAACGTCTGTATCAGATGGTGATTTTATGCTTGCAGCAAACGGTTTGAGTATTGCCGAAGGGCAGAAATTGAAGCACTTCAGCCTGGCTAATGTACAAAAGTTCAATAGAATTATTACTGTTGCGTTTTATACGTCAGCCCGCCTTTGGGTAATGTTTGTTATGCGCATGTGCTGCTGTGTCCATGCTAGTTATAGAGTTTTAGTTTTTTTGCGAACTTTATAATGTCGTTGGCCAGTAGAATTGGTTGTTCCATGGCAGCAAAATGTCCACCTTCCGGTATATCTGTCCAATGTTGAATGTTGTAGCCTCTTTCAATGAATTTTCGTGGCGGGAAAGGTTCTTCCTTATGAAACTTTGCGATGCCCACTGGAATATTTATAAAATCATTTTCCGAAAAGTGTATAGGTTTCCTGATAGTTTCATTATACAATCTAATAGAAGAATGAATTGTTTCTGTAAACCAATACAAACTAATATTAGCAAGTAATTCATCTTTTGTAAATACACTTTCAATGTTACCGTTGCAATCGCTCCATCCATGAAATTTTTCTACAATCCACGCACAGAGTCCTATAGGCGAATCATTCAAACTGTATGAAAGTGTAAGCGGTTTTGTGCGATGTTGATGTGCATACGCCCCTTCTGTAATATACCAATAGTCGGCATTTTTTTGAAACTGTATTTCTTCTTCAGAAAGACTCTCAGTTTGTGATACAAAAGGAAAATACGAACTATGAATATAATTAAGATGCAACCCAAGCATCCTGTCTGGATGTCTCAAAGCAAGGGCTGTGCAGATGCCTGCTCCAAAATCTCCCCCTTGTGCTAAAACTTTTTTGTACCCCAATTCTGTTATAAGCTTTGCCCACAAATCGGCAATGAGCCAGAGATTACAACCTGAAGTATTCATTTTTTGAGAAAACCCAAAACCAACGATAGAAGGAATGATTAAATCAAACGAATATTCAGGATTAGTTGTAAGAAGAGGAATGAGTTTCATCATTTCAAGAAATGAACCAGGCCAACCATGCGTAATAATAAGGGGAATGGATGTTTTCCCTTTTCCCTTGATATGCAAAAAATGAATCCTGACTCCATCAATTTCTGCTATATAGTTTGGATATTGGTTAATTTCATTCTCAACTTTTCTCCAGTCAAATTTATCCATCCAATAATCAGCAAGCTCTTTTATGTAAGAAAGATTAGTTCCATATTGCCAACCAGAATCTTTTATTTCATCTGTCCATCGTGTTTGACTTATTCTGAATTTTAGGTCATCAATAGCAGATTGTGATATTTGGCATTTAAATTCAGTTATCATTTGTCTTTTGTTTTTTTTTTGCCTGGAAAGGACATCATGTTTGTCGGTTTTGATTCGCTGTGTCGTCCTGGCATTGCGTTCAACAATAAATATATGCAATTACCGTAAAAAGCAAGTTTGCACTTCATTCCACCCAGAAACAGAATGCGAGCTAATTAAGCATGACTGATTTGCTTATTTACACGATTCCGCAAACATTCTTATGCATTGTGTGTTTTGCCTTAAAAGAAAAGAGGCTGCTCTTTCGAGACAGCCTCTTCTTGGATCTGTTTGTACTTAAGAAAAACTACTACTTGTTACCTTTTATCAGTTGCACCACTTTGCGTTTGGTTCCCTGTATCATTTCTGCATAGTAGGTACCACTGCTGTAGTTATGACCGATCTGGATAGTGCTGTTAGAGCCGATCCTTGACCTGGAGTCTATCACCCTGCCACTGGCATCCATCACACGCATATTAACCGGTGTTTCGTACCTGCTTTCCAGTTTCAATGTGAAGTGTGTGGTACTTGGATTTGGCATTACAGTTATTTTCAGTTCTTCTTCTGTAGTAACTGCTGTTTCCTCTTTCGTGCTAACAGACTGTGAAACAAAAGCAGAAGCATTAACCGATGATGAAGTTGGTGCACTGCAATCAAAACTATTCCAGATCACATGCTTGCCTTCTCCTTCCACTTCGGCTGCTACAAATAAGCCGGTCATATAAACATAGCTGGTAGCTGATTTCTTTGAATCATCATCGCCCATATCACCGCCATTCACTTTCAGTTTTCCGTTTGGCATCATTACATTCACTGTTACTTTAACATCCTTGCCATTTACATTAAACCTTGCTTCATCATCCCGATCATCGTCGCCTTTCTTATTATCCTGCAGGGTTCCTACGTAGAAGGTTACTTTGTTATTCTCAGAGTTGAGGAATATCCTATCGCCTATACTTACACTCCTGCTTATCAGCACCTGGCTGTTTGGCGCAAAATGCACGTAAGTGTATCCGGTTTTAGGTCCTTTATCCAATTGCAATTTATCAATGCTTATGGATGATTTTGTGAATGTTAACTGAGCCCCTTCTTCGGTGTGAATTGTTCCAAACACAGTTCCTGTTAAGGTAACTACTGATCCTTTCTTAATATTCAGGTTGCCGTAATTGCCATTCAGGGTTACTGTTGTTCCGCCTTTCACTTCATAATTAGGCAGTGATCTGGTGTTAGCCGTATTGTATATCATTGTTGGCAGTACCGGTGTAGCTGCTGCACGGATTGGCTGTGATACGCTGGCATATTTTTCGAGCTCTATCTTAACAGCTTTTACAAATGATCCCGGTGAGGTTACCGTACTGTATTTGCCAAACTCGGCCTCTCCTTTAGCGCTCAACACCCCAACGCTTCCGCTGGCTACCGTGTTGTAATCGCCCAGTTCCGCTTCTTTATAAGCAATGATGGTATAGCTGCTTGACAGGTTCTGTTTCTGGTAGTTATAAGTAGCCGCAAATTCGCTCCTGCAACCATTGGCATCTGTTGTGTATAATGAATATACACCGTCGCCATTTGTTAAACCGAGGTCAACCGGGTTGCTGGTTGAGAAAGTGCTATTGGCATATAACCACTGGTAACTGAACGGACCACTCAAAGTACTGCTGCCTGTAAGTGTTAACTTATTACAGAATGCATCTGCCGTACTTGCTGTAATAGTGGCAACAGGTAACGGATTGATGGTAACTGTAAAGCTGCAGGTACTAACATTATTATGAACATCTGTTACGGTATAGGTTACGGTTGATACCCCTATAGCAAATACACCGCTGGCATCGTTGCCCGATCCGCTGCGGTTAGTTGCCCCGCTTACGGTAAAGGTTGTGCTTGCGATACCACAATTATCTGATGCAGACAGTGCCGGTATGCTGTATGTTGTTACCCCGCCAAAATTGGCACAGAATACCTGGTTAGCTGCACAGGCGATCACAGGTTTCTCATTATCTGTAACCGTTACTGTTTGTGTAGCAGTATTGCTGTTACCATGAATATCTGTTACTGTCCAGGTAACTGTTGTAGTTCCAACAGGGAATATAGCCGGTGCATCGTTGGTGGTTGATGCCACACCGCAATTGTCGCCTGTAGTTGCTGTACCCAATGTTACAACAGCACTGCATTTACCTGCATCGTTACTTACTGAAACAGTTGCTGGCGCCGTAATGGTTGGTTTCTCATTATCTGTAACCGTTACTGTTTGGGTAGCAGTATTGCTGTTACCGTGAATATCGGTTACTGTCCAGGTAACTGTTGTGGTTCCAACAGGGAATACAGCAGGAGCATCATTGGTTGTAGAAGATACACCGCAATTATCACCGGTGGTTGGTGTACCTAATGCTACAACAGCACCGCATATACCAGCATCATTATTTACTGAAATGGCTGCCGGTGCCGTAATGGTCGGTTTCTCATTATCGGTTACGGTTACTGTTTGGGTAGCAGTATTGCTGTTACCGTGAATATCGGTAACTGTCCAGGTAACTGTTGTGGTTCCAACAGGGAATACAGCAGGAGCATCATTGGTTGTAGAAGATACACCGCAATTGTCGCCTGTAACTGGTGTGCCCAATGTTGCCACAACAGCGCTGCATTTACCTGCATCATTATTTACTGAAATAGCTGCAGGCGCCGTAATGGTTGGTTTCTCATTATCGGTTACGGTTACTGTTTGGGTAGCCGTACTGCTGTTACCATGTACGTCGGTTACTGTCCAGGTAACCATTGTGGTTCCTACAGGGAATGTAGCCGGTGCATCGCTGGTGGTTGATGCCACACCGCAATTGTCGCCTGTAACTGGCGTACCCAATGTTACAACAGCACTGCAATTACCGGCATCGTTACTTACTGAAACAGTTGCTGGCGCCGTAATGGTTGGTTTCTCATTATCTGTAACCGTTACTGTTTGGGTAGCTGTACTGCTGTTACCGTGTACGTCGGTTACTGTCCAGGTAACCGTTGTAGTTCCTACAGGGAATGTAGCAGGTGCATCGTTGGTAGTTGTTGCCACACCGCAATTATCAGTAGCAACAGGGGCCACAAGTGTAACTACTGCACCACAAACACCGGGATCGGTATTTACTGTAATAGCTGGTGCCTGTGGCAGTGACTGAGCTGGGATAGTATAGTGGATCGTCATGGTTCCACCATAGAAGAAGCCCTGCCAGCCCGGGTATCCTGTGAAATACATCTGGAATGTATTATTGCCACCATACACATAAGCAGGTATGCCGCCGGTATAGGTCAGGTTATAAGACTGCGTATAGTGCAGGTATTGGTTTCCACCTATCTGCGTTCCTGAAACGTACAGATGGTTATAGTCGCCAGTTCCACCCCAGCCCTGATCCTTACCACTATAAGAAAGATCAATTCCGGTAATCACAGCCCCTGCAGGCAGTGGGTCTGCAAAATTAAATGTTACCGGAGACCATGAGCTCACCTGGGTTTGGAGATAAGGAATGCTGACTGTTTTAGTACCTGTTACCGGCGCAGTAGAAAACGCAATAACAGGATTTTCATTATCTGTTACCGTTACATTGAAAGTGCAGGCAGAAGATCCCACTGCATTGGTTGCAGTAGCTGTTACTGCAGTTGTTCCAACAGGGAAGAAGCTTCCCGGATTGATAGAATAAGTAATGGTAGAAGCAGGTATGCCTGTTGTTTCTGTTGCAGCATAATTTACTACTGCACCACACTTGCCGGGTTCTGCAGATACTGTCTGATTACCCGGACTAACAATTACAGGTGGTAAGCCTTTTACTGTTACAGTGAAAGAACAATTCGCAGAATTGCCTGAGGCATCTGTTGCAGTGTAAGTAACCGTTGTTGTACCAATCGGGAATGTTGACCCGCTTGGTAATCCTGCTGTGAGTACGGTTGTTGTTCCAGAACAATTATCTGTTCCAACAGGTGCAACATAGTTAACCACCGCACCGGCAGCACTTGTTGCAATAGCATTCACATTTGGAGAGCAAGTGATGGTTGGCGGTTGATTATCCAACACTGTTACAGTTTGCGTGCAGGTTGACGAATTACCGGATGCATCAGTTGCAGTCCAGGTAATATTCGTAACGCCTACAGGATAAACCCCGGAAGCACTCGCAGAATTATTGAAATTATTCGTAAGTGTAACTATAGAAGAAGGCAGGATTCCCCCTGTCCAGTTAGAGGTAGAACCGGTTAATGCAAAATTATTAAGTGTACCATTATTGCCGTTCCCAGAGTTATCTGCCAAGTTTGTAACACCTGCATTATTTGCATTAGCAGTGCCCTGATTAAATTCATAATTAGCAACAAGTCCGGCCTGAGGAAGAATGCTTGCATTCATGTTGGAAGATATCTCAGATGCTGTTCTTACTTTGTTCCATAATCTGAGACCACCAATATTGCCCTTAAAATAGCCATTTACACCTGTCTGCATTACGCCTAACAATATCCTTGATGGCACATTCAATGTTTGCACACTTCCGAATGTAGATGATTCCTGTACACCATTTATATACAGTATCATTTGACCAGTGGATTGTTGTCTTGTAACCGCCACATGTATCCACTGACCTGTATTTACATTTGATACTGAAAAAATAGTTTTATCCGGATTGCCTGTACCAAAACAGATTTTACTGCCATTCAATGATGTACCAAAATCGTTGGTAACACCACCCACTTCAGCATCCACAACACCAATTCCATGATACCATTGAGGTCCACCAGAGGTGGTTTGTGTGGTTTTCATCCAATATTCCATTGTGAAATCTCCGGAAATACTTCTTGGAATATTTACATAATCATTTGAACCATCAAAATTCAATGAATTGTTGGTGGAATTACAATTATCTGAAGTAGTTGGCGCAGGTACAGTTACTGAAGCATTGCATTGTCCTGCATCTGCATTTACTGTAACATTTGCCGCACAAACAATGGTTGGCGGAGTAACATCCTTCACAGTTACCGTAAAGGTACAAGTGGAAACACCTACCGCATTGGTAGCAGTTGCAGTTACGGTTGTTGTTCCCAGTGCAAATGCGCTGCCGGAAGGAATAGAATAGGTAATGGTAGATGCAGGCACTCCTGTTGTTTCTGTTGCTGCAAAATTTACCACGGCACTGCATTGACCAGGATCGTTGTTCACTACAATATTAGATGGACAAACAATTGACGGCGCCAGTCCTGTTACTGTTACTGTAAATGAACAGGACGCTGTTAAGCCCGCTCCATCCGTTACTGTATGCGTAACAGTTGTGGTACCGAGCGGGAAGGTTGAACCGCTTGGCAATCCTGCGGTAAGTGCCGTTGTTGCTCCGGAACAATTATCTGTTCCAACTGGTGCAACATAAGTTACTACTGCACCTGCTGCACTGGTTGCTACAATGCTGATATTAGCCGGACAACTGATGGTTGGTGGCGTAACATCCTGAACAGTTACCGTTGCAGTTGCTGTGCCCACATTTCCCTGGTTATCTGTAACACTTAACGTAACTGTGTTTGCACCAAGATTACTGCAATTAAAGTTGGTTTTAGAAACGGTCATGCCTGCAATGCTGCAATTATCGGTTGATCCATTATTTACTTGTGCAGCAGTTATGGCAGCATTACCGCTGGCATCCAGATTTACTGTAATATTTTTTGTGATGACAACAGGTTTGGTTTCATCCAGGCCAGCCTGGCAGAAGCAATTAGCAACATAATTCTGGCTGGTACCCAAGCCTTGTCCGTTGCCCGCAAGCAATGGAATACCACGGCTGTTTACTCCTCCTATCAATCTTCCATTGCTTGTTTGGCTCATAGAGAAGCTCATACTTCCTTCAATGGCATCCGGGCAACCATCGCCATCACTATCGGTATCCAGGTAGTCGGGAATTCCATCACCGTCTGTATCGCCACAAGTCATGAAGTCGGCACCAAACGCAAAGTTGCAATAGTTTTCAGCGGCCAGGTAATTAAAGCTGATGCTGGAGAAAGTTCCCATCATCCGGATAATAGCATACCCTTCTGTGCCGGTGATCTGGGTTGATGAATTTTGTACCACGTTTTGCGACCAAACAACCTGTATCGGTGCTCCGAATGAAATAGGTACTGATAAACCTCCCTGACCTATGGAAGCAAATACCAGTACCGGGTTGGTCATTGGGCTTGCAAAACTGAGTGTATTGTTTGTGACGTAAATATTTTGAATGGTCGGGTTTGCATTAGGCACCCCATAAGAAACAGGGAAAACACTATGTGCAAACATATTAGTTGTAGTAGTTACCGGTGATGATGACGTATATGTATAGCCAATTCCATTGATGGTACCGGTTGCCGTGTTACCACTAACAGTTGGCGGGGTTGACCAGAAGAAATTTGACTTATTACATTCTACAGCATTTGGAATTCCGTCATTATCAGCATCGTCATCGCATGCATCAGGAATACCATCGCCATCAGAATCAAGCGCAGTAACTGTTACTGTAAAAGAACAACTCGCAGAACCACAGGTATTGGTTGCAGTAATTGTTACGGTGGTTACGCCTACATTAAATGTTTGACCGGAACCTGTTCCACTACCGCTTCCGGTAGTTGCACCGCTAAACGTATAACTTAAGGAAGGCGCAGGAGAACCACTTGCAGTTGCTGAATAGGAAACCACTGCATTACATTGTCCGGCATCATTACCGGTTACCTTGTTGGTAGGGCACACTGTAAAGACAGGTGTACTGTTCACAGTAAGAACAGCAGTTGAAACACCACCACAACCGGTTGTATAAGTAATAGTAGTAGAACCAGTAGTAAGTGCATTTACCACCCCGGTTGCTGCATTTATAGTGGCCACAGCAGTATTGCTGCTTGTCCACTTACCGCCTGCAACAGCATTCGCTAAAGTAGTGGCCGCGCCTGTACAAACAGAAGTTGCACCGGTAATAGGCGCTGTTGGCGCCACAAAAGGAGCAACAACGCCAGTATTTGTAGAACCGGATGTTACCCAGTTAGAACTTGCACCATTGAGTGTGAAATTAAGCAATGTGCCATTCCTGTTATTACCACTCAGGTCGTTCAAAGTAGTTTCAGAGGTATTATCGGCATTTACGATTCCCTGGTTAAACCGGTAATATTCCTGTAACCCGGTTTGGCCGGCCGGGTTGATCTCGGCGTTTATATTGTTATTGATCTCTTCCTGGCAAAGTGCACGGCTCCAGATACGTACTTCATCAATGGTCATACGTGCATACCTGTTTTGCGGATCATTGTTTGGAATGTTGCGGGTTGCATAGCGTACATCCTTCCCGATATGGATAACAGAAGTACTGTTAAAGAAAACATTCCCTGAAATACCTGCTCCGGTAGATACCAATGCCCCATCTATATAAAACCGGGTGGCGGTTGCACTGGCAACGCCTGCATAATGATGCCATGAGCCAGCAATAATATTACAATTAGCTGTTCTTGCAGCGCCGCCATCATTAACATAGAAGGTCATGGTGCCATTATCGTTAGGGTGCATTAACCAAACCCAGTTGTTGTCAACGTTGCTGGTTGCCTGGCCCATTACAGAACCGAATGGCATTTTGGCATCTGGCACATACATCCAATACTCTACGGTGATCTCTTTTTGATATGTCCTGAATGGATTATCTATGGCTACATAATTCAACCTGCTATTATCACCGGCAGGTAAACTCGGATCGAAATTAAGAGCAGTAGCAGGAGGGAATGGTGTAATAGTAACCACTCCGTTACCAGACTGAACACCTGCCACATTAACCTGTGCAGTACCATTGTTATAAGAACCACCACCACCACCGGGATTCGCACTTCCGGCACCACCGCCGGAATATCCTCCACCGCCTCCACTTATATAACAACTGTAATATGAAGTTACACCACCACCACCACCAAAACCGCCATAAGTATTGGATTGACCTCCATTAATAAAGCTATTCTGAGTAGTTGTAGTATACCCTGAACAAAACGCGCCTCCACTAGCATTGCCCCCGTTGGTACCATTTCCGCCGGCACCACCTGTTGGATAGCAAAAAATGCCACTTGAATAAGCTCCATTACCGCCATTTCCCAACAAGCCTGCACCACCGGCCGCCGCTCCATTATTATTAGCACTACCGCCGCCGCCACCACCGTTGACGCCACCGCTACCATCGGCAGTTTGTTTATTACTTCCTCCACCATTTGTTCCACCGGTTGTTGTTAAACCCGGTAAGCCATCTAGTGAGCAGGAAGCACCGCCTCCCCCGCCGGCAACAATCAAAGGTGAATTTGTATTGGTAGTTACAAAACTTCCGCCGCCCCCACCGGCATTATTAGTATTTGTGCCCCCTTGTTGACCAACCAGGATCTTAAGCACTTGCCCGGGTGTAACTATAAAATCCCCCTGTATGGAGGCCCCAAGCCCGCCAGCACGTATTGACGTATTACCACCTTGTGCTCCCTTTGCAACTATCGTAATTTTAGTTACGCCTGCGGGTACTGTATAATTTACGATAGCCCCGGAAAAATTAAACGTAGTGGTTTGAGCAAACACACTAACGGCGCAAACAAAAGTTGCAGCGAACAGGCATAATATCCGTACAAAATAATTTCGAAAAATTACTGTACTGCGTTCGCCATTCCTATGCTGCAAAGCAAAAGGAAAAAAGGGTAAAGTTGTTTTCATACGTGTAGGTTTATAAAACAGATAGATGATGTATATATTTATTAAAATTTTAGTCGTGCAAAGCGAAAAATTTGGTATTCTGCGAATTACCGGCCATGGATACTATCTTAAAACTGAGGTTGCTATTTTTAAAGAAATCTCCAGCCGGAAACGGAACAGTCTTTTGTTCGGCTGCGGTTGGCTTTTTAGCTATTGCCCGTTGTGCCTGTGCGTTTGTAACCGAAATAATAAACAGGCAGCATACAACTGAAATAAATAAAACAGGATATTTTCTGCCGCGGGCAGCAGAAACAGGCAGAATTAGTTTTTCATAGGACACAAGACCATACGCCTTTTGACCAGCTAGCAACAGGATACCTGGCCGGGCATTCGATAAAGAAAAAGGCAGGCAAGCTGATCTGATTTCTTTGATACACAGGGTAATCAAACGCTTTACAGCATTCATCATAAACAGGTTTTGGTTTGTATATATTGAAACTGCAGTTGTGACTACAGACAATATATATTTTCATTAGTCTTTGACTGAAACAGCAATACTGTTCACAGGATATGATAGAAGGACTTAGGGGGTAATGCTTCAGGTGGATTTTAAAACAATACAGTATTACATGTATTTCGATTCCAAGATATTACGCAGGATTTCCAATTCACAACTTTTGGTATTAAATGGTGCGAAATGCAGAAAATCTGTTGTGAACTGCATAATGGATGCCGGGGGTAACAGAAAAATCGCTTGACTGGGCCAGGAACAATTACCTGAATAGCAGTTTTTGAGGGTCCATCGTTCTTTTATCGTTAATGTTACAGCCGTGCAGCGGTTTACAACAAAATCTTTGTTTATTGAAGGAACAGAGATACCCGTATCGCGAATGAATGTCTCTTTGGTTGCAGATTTTCTTAAAGGGCAAAAAAAATAAATACCATCCTTGTTGTTAACGCTGCCCTTAGTGGCCGAATTTAGGGAAAGATTGCAGTTGAATATTAGCGATGCTATTGCTGCGGGGGCTGAAAAAATTTATCCTGCAGCTCAACTTTTGTAAAGCTGATGTTATCAATATGGCATTTAGCCTGCTTTCAGTGTGGGCGAATCATTTTGTTTGCCCTTATCCCTGGCTATTTTGCCGCACTTACTCTTTAGGTTCCCACAATTGAACTTTGTTTCCTTCTGCGTCAAGTATATGTACAAATTTGCCATAATCGTAGGTTTCTATAGTATCTACAATGGTTACACCGTTCTTTTTTAATTCCTCTACAAGTTCTTCCAGGTTTTCAACCCTGTAATTTATCATAAAGTCCTTTGTTGAAGGGTTAAAGTATTTTGTTGTTTCGGGGAAGGGTGTCCATTGTGTTTGCCCTTTCTTTGTACTGTCTGTACCTTCATACCACTCAAAAGTTGCCCCATATGGATTTGTGGTTAACCCCAGATTTTTTTGATACCACTCTGTCATTTTCCTGGGGTCTTTGCATTTGAAAAAAATGCCGCCTATACCTGTTACTTTTTTCATTTTTGCTGATTTTTTAGCTTCGTTTGTAATCATTGTCTTAAATGCGAAGCCTGACAAAAAAGATGCTGCAATAACTAAAACTATTAATGATGTCTTCTTCATTTTAACTGAACATTTACAGTTTATAATGTTGTTCCTTACTTTACCCCTAACATTTGCACATTGAGGCAGATGGAAAACTCACTTTTATTGCCCATGACTTGCCAAAGCTGAAAGATACAATAGCCTGGCAAATATTATGTCGACCCCGCGAAGCCAGTTGCCCTTGAGTTGTAGCCGGGATTTTTACAGCAGATGAAAGTCGCTATTCCATTGGGATCCAAATGCTGAACTCATGACACCTGCAAGTCTATGGATCTATTAAATTTGCTACTTTCTCAATATCTTTTCCATTGTTCTCCCTTTGGCTAATTCATCAATCAATTTATCTAAATAGCGCATCTTTTGAATAACTTTATCTTCAATTTCTTCCACCCGATATCCGCAAATTACACCTGTTATTTTTGAAACATTCGGGTTAAGTGCAGGCGCCTGAGCGAAAAATGTTTCGAAATCATTTTTCATGTCAACTTGTTTTTGCAATGTTTGTTTATTGTAACCCGTTAACCAAAAAATAATAATGTCAACTTCTTCTTTTGTACGCCCTTTTGCCTCCGCTTTTTTTATGTATAACGGATAGACACTGGCAAAAACAATTCTATATACTCTATTTTTATCCATTGTAGTATAATTGAATGTCAAAACTAATTGATCATGGTTATCCAAAAATCAGAACTGTCCTCAAAGGCTTGCACTTATAGTTAAATATAAGGAATTGACTTAAAAAAGAAAATTTGCAAATCATTCCAACCCGAGCAAAAATGCGGGTTTGATTGATTATCAATGCTTCCTTCCCGGCTGCCTTTAAAAATACTATCAAAGATTCAATGCAGGCCCCATCAGAACCAGCTCATCACTTATCTTTCAAAAAAAGTCCTCCTTTTACCAGCCAGGATATACCGAATGCAACTAATGCGCCCGATTCAAGCCAGAAAACAGGTTTGTATTTTTTTAGTGCAGGATAATCGGCTCTTATATTGGTATGGATTGCCATCAAAACAATAAAAACAAGCATCGAAATTCCGCAAACCCGGTAGATCCGGTTTCGTATTAGTTTTTCAGGGGTTGGCGTGCCTTTGCTTTTTGTAAACAGGAACAGTGAGATGGCAGCCAGCAAAATAAAAAGGCCCGCGGCAAATACATTATGCAGGTTGTTACGCGTGTCATCAAGCGGTAAATGAATAATAGCACAGCTATCTGCGCTGGTTTCATTGGTAGGGAAAAATGCAACTCCTAATGCCAATACACCGGCCGATGTGGTAAGTATGCTATCCAGCCGATTACCGGGGTATCCTCTGTAAGAGATCAGAAACAATGCCACTGCGCATAATATGCCTATCAACAAATTACCGGTAATTGTATAATAATAATCACTCACAGAATCCTGGATGGTGTGGCATCCCCCAAATAAGTAATTGCCTGTAAACATTGCTACGGGCAACAATGCACTTAGCCAGCCTATAGATTGTATCAATGTACTAAATGAAATCAGGCGCGGGTCCTGGTTTGTGGCTTCCATTAGACTCGGTTTTGGGATGAGTTATTTTTCATTTTTTAAGTTAAGAATTATTGCCCGTTTTCCTGATTTATTGTCGTTCGTTTTTTTGGGGAAGGGACAAAAAAAATAAAGGGGCAGCATGGCCATCCCTTTAAGTATTCATTTTGTAGTAATCTTTAACCCGCCTTGCTCTGCTTTTCAACGGGAAATTCTACTTTCAATACACAGCCATTTCCTGGTGATGAAACTATTTCAAATTTTCCGGAGAATAATTCAGTACGTCTCCGCATGTTGGCAATTCCGATCCCCTCTGCAATCCTGTCAACATCAAAACCGATCCCATCATCTATCACCAGCATTTTAAGTGTAGCAAGATCAATGATCACATCAATGCTGATGTTTTTTGCTTTGGCATGTTTTTGAATATTGCTAAGCTGTTCCTGCAGAATTCTGTATAGGTTCAATTTAAGTTCCGGACTTAAATGATACTTCCCATCGTCTACCCCGATATGCAACAGTACTTTTACATTTTCTCCGAACTTAAATGTGCTTAACAGCCTGCTGAACGCATCTTCCAGTTTTGTATCTGTAAAAAATACCGGGGCCACACGATGCGAAATATTTCTGATATCCTCAAAAGCCATATTCACAAACTGTTTGGTCTGATCCAGTATAGGCGCTGATGAGGGAGGTAATGATTTACGGAGCACACCAATATTCATAAGGGTTGCTACAAGGATCTGGCAAACATTATCATGTAATTCGCTGCCAATTTCGTGGCGTTCGTTTTCCTGTGTCTGTATTACCGCCTTCATAATTTTCTGGTCGGTAAGTTTCTTATCGGTAACATCTGTTACCTGGATGATGTAACCGATATTTTTAGACAGCAGCTCTGAAATAGGTGTAATAATAATGTTCAGGTAAACTGATTCTTTTTTGGTTGTCTCATACTGAACCGTGTTGAAATCAATCTCAACTTCATGCGTAACTTCTGCCCCATTTTTAAGTCTATCCAGCATATCACCATACTGGTATTTGGGGTCTTTCAGCAGGTTGTATTTATCAATAAGTTTTTCCGAATTGGTTCCGAATATCTCATCTACTTTTTTATTGGCTTTCTTCAGGAACCCGCTCTTGTCGTAAATTTCTATCCCTACCGGAGAGTTGTCAAACACAGTCTTCAGCATAGCTTCTCTTTCACGCAGGGCTTCTTCCGATTCTTTGCGTTGCTTTTCAGTTCTTTCAAGTGTATCAAGCATGATATTGAACTCCTTTGCCAATACGGATGCCTCGTCAGAACCTTTTAAATGTGTGCGTGCTGCAGAATCTCCTGCAGCAATTTTTTTAACGGTACGCTGTATTACATAGAGCCTGTTGCTGAGGTTTCGTCCCATCACCCATGCCACAAAAGCGCCGATAATGATCGTTACCACCACATATAATAAACCCGAGTTGGTGATCTCATTTAATTTTTCTTTGGCCATCTTTTGGCCCAATCCTATACGGGCCCACCCTAAATGCCTGCCTGCAAGCATTACAGGAACAGCGATATCAATTAATTCGGGTGATTTGCTGATGATGGTTTGCTGCACTATCCGGGGCAGGTCGGCAGAGTATTCACCAATTCTTGTTTTGCTTGTATGCGCCAGAATAAGTCCGCTATGGTCTACCAGCATGGCATAAATGATCTCGGAATTATGCCGCTGCGATTCTATCAGTTCCTGAAGTCCGGATACATCATTGGAAGCAAGCCATTCTGAGGCGTTGGTTGATAGGGTCTGGCAATAGGCAATCGCCATTTCTTCCTGCCGGTCGAGCAACATTTCTTTTTGCCGGAAAGTAAGATCAATGATGAATGTCGTCATCATGATGGCATGCAGGATAGCTACGCTTAACATTAGCCTGCCGCGAAGTGTGGTGAAAAAAAATCTTCTATTTAGCCATTTCATTGATGTCTATTTTTCGCACTTCTTTTTCAAACTTTTCAACGTATGCCTGTACAATAGTATAGTCTTCATTTGCTGCGGGTATAAAACGCGAGGTTTCCATGCCTGCCAGGATATTTCTCCCCTGCACGGTTTCAGTGAGTTGCGCCAGGCATTTTTGAACCTGATTGGTTATGCCTACCGGTATATCATCACGTACCATCACTGAATTATTGATGAGCCACTCGGTTTCCCACATCACTTTCAGTTGAGAGGCTTCTTCAGGGTGATCTTTTTGAAACAGTCTCCACGGCGGAGGCCAGGTTCCACCTGCTGCCGCCTTCTTTAAAAACACATTCATAATAGACGACTCCTGCGAGCCAACATAGCTATTCGTGATATCCTTATTAACATCAATCCCGTGTTTAAATAAATAATATTGAGGCATGATACAGGCAGCAAGCGCTGTGGCCGATGGATAGCATACTGTTTTCCTTATCAGGTCTGAGGGATTATTGATGCCTGCGTCTTTACGAACAATAAACAGTCCTTTAAAATCTTCTGCATCCCCCGCTTTGGCGATAACAATATAACCGGCTTTCATTGCCTGGAGTGTTTGCCAGGGATTGGGCAGAATAAACTCGAGTTTCCTGTTTTTATATTTCTGTTCAAAATTGTGGTAATCCCTTGATGCCTCCAGCATAAACTTAGCGCCCTTAATTCTTTCATTCAGGTAATCAATCAATGGTTGGTATGACCCAATTAATTTGGCAGGATTATGAAGCGGATGAACCGCGAAATGATAAACCGGAACAGTTTGCTTTACCGTAGAATTGCTGTACTCGGGTGCTAAATCAGCTTTGCGGTTGTTACAGTTTGTAAACAGCAGGACGAAGGTTAACAGGCAAAAGAGAAATACGCTTCCCCGATAAGAAAAAAAGAAAGGTCTGGTTACAGCTTTCGGGTACTCAATAAATTGCAGGGGATCAATATCTGGATATGAACCATCAGCTTTTTGCAGAAGCCGCAAACGATCTTCCGGGGTGTTAAAGTTTTTCATAGCATGGGGGGCTACTATGCGACTATTGAAGTCCTTACGAAGATACAAATTAAAAATGATGCATTACCCGATTTCATTATATGCTTCCTATAAAAAACCAGCCCGGGTATTGTTGTAATATCTAATCGCTGGGATGGTTACTATTCCTGCGTTTGTAGGCTTTTTCGAGGGTGCGGGTATGAAAAAACGATTGGAGGGTCATGTACGGAATACCTTTATTTTTATTGGCCACCGCCGCGTCAAACATCATTTTATAATGTTGTGTTATAACGGATTGGGCTTTAAAAAACGAAAATCCCGGGTCGTAAATATGGGCAGGTTCTGCACCGGCACCATTCAATTCCAGTATTGAAATGTTTTTCCCTTTCTTTAAGTCGGCAATGCTTGTACACCGCAGATCAAACCTGCCAAAATAGAATCCCTCAATTTGTGTGCTGATCCTGTCAAACACATTTACCAATGCTTCATCAATAATATGGTTATAGTTTACAAACATGGCCCCACGCACATGATTGCCATAGGGAACCAATACCAGTTCCTCCCCCATTTTTAATATCCTGTCAAAATCAATGGCATGGCTGTTTTTAAGATTATGGTATTGTAAAAACGCCCGGTCGTGTTGCTTAATCAGTTCCTCAACAGTTGAATACCCATTACCTGTAACCGTTAGTAGCTGTTTTAATGTTACAGAAGTAACCGCACCTGTATTGCTATCGGGGTGGCGATAATAAAACACACTCAACTCTACCGGATAATCAATATATGATTGCAGTAAAAAAGGCACTTTCATCAATTGCCTGTACTGTGCAAGTTCATTAACGGAATGGATTTTTTTTACACACCAGCCTCTTTCGCCCCTATCGGGCTTGGCTATCAGCGGGAAACTGATGCCTGCGGTTTTCATATTGTCCAGCATCAGATCAACAGCATCGTTTTCATTTACAAGAATGGTAGCGGGAAAATATGCTTTTGGTAATAGCTTAAATATGTTCCATTTACTTTCAAAAAACATTCCCCCGGTTTCGATAGAAGGATTGGATGCGGAAAAAAAGAAAAACGACCTGGCGCGGATCGATAAATACATAAAATAGAAACTGGCCGGGAAATAAACAAGCCACATAGGCCAGTACTCCCAACTACATAGCTTGATGTATTTTATTTTCAACCAGTGATTCAAGGTTTCAAGATAGGTATAACCGGCTTTATTGTATTGGCTGCCCTTATTATCTGAATCAAAAATTGCTGCTAAACTTTTCATACCGGAAATAAATCATTAATGCGTTTAAAAACTGTTTACATTGTTTTGTGCGAAAGTAATTGCAGTAGACGTATCTATGCCGGAGCTAAGATCACAATAGCTGACCTCAGCAGTATTCCCTGGTACCATTTCAATAAAAGTGTAGCTGAGTGTTTTAAATTTCTCTTCCCTGTTTATAAAGAACCCGTTCTCAGGATCATTATGCGTTTGAAAGAAACCGATCAGTGATGATTTTGAAACGGGATTTTTTTCTTCAACCCATTCTTTAAACAGCTTCTCTCTCCGGGTTCTTGCGGAGGCATCGTAGAGTGTTGCTGAAGACCAGATATGTGCCGTATCCTGCGATAAATGTATTTTATGTTTTTGTTGCCCATCCCATACCAGGCGAAAAAGATTCTCCTCTGCCCATACGATCAATGTAAATGGTTCTATATTTTGCAGGTCCATCATATCCCATTTGTTGATTGGCTGGTAAGAGCCAAGCATGTCAACAACAATCACGCCCCTGCTTTTGGCGTATACTCCGTTTTTTAAATGATTGTCAAATCCGCCATTCAATAATACAATAAGGTTACCTATCTCGTTTGCCCCAACCCATGTTCCTCCGCCCAGCGGATCAACAGGCGCCAGGTATCTAATGCCATTTGATTGCCTGTATGTTGGAACAGAGGCCCTTTCACGGCACGGGTTCTCATCCCGCAGTGAAGCGAAATATAGTTTGTTATGATATGGTATAAAAGCTACGGTACACATTTACTCAGCGGTTAGTTTTGAACTTCATCAAGTGAAGCAATGTATTTGATGGTAGCGTAAGCCATCCCAAAATTATCTCCAACAATGTCCAGCTTCAGCTCTCTCAGTGCCACACGAATTAATGCCAGGTGATGAATGGCATGTTCTGCATTATACACGATCTCCCTGAAATAAGTTGTTGTTACCGTTTTTGCAAATGCAAGCTCTGTGTTTTCTGTTGCCAGGTCCATTTGTTTATCAGGTTTATTCACAATCAACAGCAATTGTTCTATTTCATGGATAGCCAGCACATGATCAGATTCAAGAGATAAATCCCTTATCCTGTTTATATAATCAACAGCGCCCAACTCGTAACCGTCTGTTACACATTTGAGTAATTCAATAATATGCCTGGTATGGGCACCAATACTGGCGTTACCAAGGAAGGATATTTTTTGCACATATTGCTCATTATCCAGTTTTTTTAAAAGTGATCTAAGCAATTGTAATTGCTCTGATAGCTGAATGAATATCATAGCTTGTTTTTTTGTACTTGTTTTAATCCTGATTTTTAAACCCTGAAAATCTGCAATGAATGGGTGTATTTATTATTTGCAACCAGCCATTCACTAAAGCCCAACAATCTTTATTTTTTGAAATATTTCCGAAACAGTTGTATTCCCTGTTGCCTATGTATTAACGCGATAGCAAGGCTGCAGGCCATCACAATCAATGCCAGGCCAAAGAGCTGCCCCCCATCTCCTTTTGATTCGATACCAATAACTGTGAGGTGCGATAAAATGGCGCCACCCATCAAACCGATACCAAGAAAAGCGCCGATAAAAACGGTTGCGGGTATCAACAGCAGTATGCTGGCAATCAATTCAATTATTCCTGTGCCAATCCTGCCCCATGGTTCAGCGCCCAATTTTGTAAATAGTTCTACAGATTCAGGATGCGCGGAAAATTTAAAATACAGCGTTTGTAAGAGAATGACCGCGGCAGCAATGCGCAACAGCCAGGAAAGGATTGAGATGGGTTTCATTTTTGGTTTCAGTTTTAGTATTTAAAAAGTTATAAATAAAGTAATACTTACAGGGTTGGACAAGTAGTTTGGAAGAGATTATTGTAGTGTGCGATTACTTTTTCGCCACAGATTCGCAGATTTTTATGTGAATCTGTGGCGAACTTATTTCTTCCGTACAACCGCCGTTCTATACCCAACTTTAATGGAATATATTTCCCCAGTTTTTATCAGCTTTTGTTTTCAGGCTTGCTTCATCTTTATTCCACTTGTTAAGGGTATTATTGGTCCAGCTATGATAAAACAGGTAGAGTTTCCCGTTTACTATTTTGAATGTTTCCGGGTCTATCTCTACTTTCTCATTTACAGCACCCATCGCGTATGCGCACCATCCGCCATATTGCGGTTCATATTTTTTATAATCTTTTAAGAAAAGGTCTTTGTTGGCCACACTGGCAAAACAATAAGTAACACCTTCTGCTGATGCCACTATCTGCTTATTGCCTTTTACGGCTTTATTTTGGATAAAATATGCAACGGGGTCAAAACCCTGGATAGCCACACCTTTGTCGAGATTAAATTCTTTTGTGCGCTGCGCCGATTGCGCGAACCCAATTGATATGGTTAAAGCTGCTGCCAATACACCTGTGATTAATTTTTTCACTTTTTCTGATTTAACTATTACAGTTACTTAATTATTTTAATGTGTATCAGGGAAAATCCATGTTTTCTACCTGATTTGCTTCTTAGACGGGGTATGCGGTTTATCCTTACAGCGGCTAATAATTTATTGCAGCAACAGTATTTTCGGGGATGCAGATCAGGCGGTAGCTGCAAATTTGGCTGGTTATCAATTCTTTATAGAGGAGATGATTTCCCTGTAGCTTTCTGCTGCACAGCGGGCGGTTTTAGTTTAGCTGAAGGGTTGCTACTGAGATATGTTTATACCGGCACACTAACAATTACCACACATCCCTGCGATGGAGATGAAATAATTTCTGTTTGTCCGTGAAGTCCGATGATGCGTCGTTTGATATTTTCAAAACCGATACCAACTCTTTTTTTACTTGTATCAAAACCCTGACCATCGTCCTTGATGCTCATACGGATTTTATGTCCTGAGGCAGTAATAGCAATAATTACATTACTGGCGGCTGCATAGCGTAATATATTATTTAACTGTTCCTGCAGGATACGGTAAAAAGCAAGGTGTATATGTTTTGGAACGATCTGGATGGCCTCATCACAGGTAACCATAACCTTAAGGAACGAACTGATGTTCATACTTTCCAAAAGCAGGTTAATGCTTTCTGTGATTGGCAGATCTGTTTCAACAAGCGGTGCCAGTTGATGAGAGATATACCGCAGATCGGTCATGGCCTTATTAATGATATCTCTTGAATGTTTGAGATGTTCTTCTGCTTTTGCCCTGTCGTCTAATTTTTTCTGTGCAAAGCTGATGCTGATATTACAGGCCACCAGCAGTTGTTTTACATTATCATGCAGTTCCATACCTATCTGCATGCGTTCTTTTTCCTGCGCATCCGATACGGCCCTTGCTATCCTTGCTTCTTCCTCCATTTTTTCTGTAATATCAATAGCTGTTCCGATAATGGCCGGGGCCCCGTTATAGATGATCAATGAGGCTATCATCTCGATCTGAAGAATAGACCCATCGCTCTTCAGTGCTTTAAACATATAATGGTTCTTAACTTCTTCGCCAAGTATCCGCAGGTGGATATTGTTTTTGATCATTTCCTGGTCATCTTCATGTATCAGATCGATAAATGGTATCTCGTTCAAAAGTTGTTCTTCGGTGTAGCCAATGGTTTGTACAAACCTTGGGTTCACATAGATCAGCTTATTGTTTTGAAGGATGAAAACATTCAGCAGGGTCTGTTCCACCACTGTTCTGAATTTTTCTTCACTATCTATTAGTTCAGATTCCGTTTTCTTCCGTTTGGTGATATCTTTTCTGATACTTACAAATTGATAAGGCTTTCCGTCATCATCCAAAAAAGGAACAATAGTTGTATCTACCCAGAAGAAACTTCCGTCTTTCGCTTTTTCCCTGATCTCATGGTGCCACACATTTCCATGTAAAACAGTGCTCCAGAGGCCATGAAAAAATGCTTTACTGTGAAAGTCTGAGTTTAAAATCCGGTGATCCTGGCCTATCAGTTCTTCGCGTGTATACTTAGATATTTTACAGAAATTATCATTTGCATAGGTTATCACTCCTTTCCTGTCTGATATATCCACCAATGAAGACTGATCAATGGCATAGCGGTAATCAGATATTTGCCTGATGCTTCTTTCGAGCGCTATTTCGGCGTCTTTTGCTTCAGTAATATCCCTTACTATCATCAACACCTGTTTCTCATCGGCCATATCAACCACTATTAAACGGCCTTCAAGGTATTGTTTCTCTTTGTTGATGATGAGTGAGTATTCAACTGTTACAAGTTCCCTCGTTTGAAGCGCTTTTTTCATTGCTTCAAGGATCAGTGTGGCTTCTTTTTCAGGAAGTACTTTTGTAATATGGTGCCCGATAATATTCTCACGGGCTACATATAAATTGCTATCTGACGCATGAACGTATACAAAAGTGCCATCTTCTTTTAACCTGAAAATCTTATCAGGAAAAGCATTGATCATAGCCTTATTGATCTGAATGTTTTCGCGCAGATCAGCTTCTGTTTTTTCCTGTTGTTCCGCAATACGGATTTTATCAAGGCCAAATGAAACGTTATCAATAATGCCCTGCAATAAATTCATTTCTGCATCATTAAAGAAGTAAGGTTCTGTCATATACACAGAAAGCACCGCTTCCAATTCGTTGTCTACAATAATGGGCAATGCTGCCGAAGAGCGGTAGTTGCGTTTTAAAGCTTCTTCCCTCCATGGCGCCACATTGGGATCTGTGGCAATATCATTACAACAATGTGCCATCCTGGTGCGGATGGCTTTCCCTGTTGGTCCGCCCTTTACTGCTGTTGAATAGTTATCGGTCGGAATCCGGATATTGTTGAGATAGCCTTCTTCATAACCTGCCCATACATGCGGGATGACCCTTTGTTTTTCCGCATCATAAAAACCTATCCATGCCATTTGAAATTTTCCATATTCAACAGCTATTTCGCATATACGCGAAAAGAATTCTTCTTTGTTTGAAGACTTCAGCATTAATTCATTTGTCCTGCTTTTAAACAGGTAAAGCCTGTTCAGCCTGAGCATCTCCATTTCTGTTTTCTTCCGTTCCGTGATGTCTGATAATATCCCATCCCAAACAATCCGGCCATCATCCAGTTTATGCGGAATAGAGCGTAAATTCATCAATCTTTCTTCGCCCGTAACAATTGTAAACCGCACATCTACATTAAACACGGAAAGGTTTTGAAACGATGCATGCTCTGCAGCTCTTACCATGGGCAGGTCGTCTTTATTCAGTCGGCTGTATAATACATCACTCTTTTTAAGTGCTTCTTCGGCCGACAAACCAATTAACCTGGTGATGCCATTACTCAGGTAAGTAAAATTCATTTTCCCGTTAACTTCCCTTACTACCTGGTAGATCATGGTATCGGGAAGGTTATTACTGATCATGCTAAGCTGAACTGTACGTTCAGCCGCTTCGTGTTCTGCATTTTTACTTTCCGTAATATCAATGAGGCTCCCGATAACTGCGGGGGCACCGTTATATAAGGTTCTCGAACCATATACTTCCATCCAGATACTTTGCCCGCTTTTCATCATCCCTTTTGCCACATAATGGTCGTGCTCAAATTCGCCCTGGATCCTTGCCTTGATAGATGACTGTATTGCCTGTTTAAATTCTTTACTTACCAGTACTTCCGGTTCAACGGTATTAATTAATTCTTCCTGCCTGTAACCGAATATTTCAGCAAACCGTGGATTTACATAGGCAAACCTGTTATTCTGAATAATATAAACGCCAACCTGCGATTGCTCTACAAGGTTTCGGAATTTTAGTTCTGCTTCTTTTTGTTCTGTGATCACTTCCGTAAACATAATGATACCACCCACTTCGCCCCTGGCTTTATGCCAGGGATGAATTTCCCATCTGATCCATTCTACTGTACCATCTTCTCTTACAAAATGGTCTTCATCATTTTTTTCGATGGCACCTTTCAGGCATTGCTGGTGGATGTCTTTCCAGTTTTGCGGCAGATTGGGAAAAACCTCGTAATGGCTTTTGCCAATTACATCATCATAATCAAGGTTATAATCTGCCAACCATCTGCGGCTTACCATCAGATACCGCATGTTAGTGTCTAACATAGCAAGGGCGGCAGGACTGTGTTCAATAAACAAACGGAACTGTTGTTCCCTCTCTTCCAGGTGTTCGGCAATACGCCGTTTCTCGGTAATATCCTCAATCTGCGACACATAAAACAGCGGTTTCTCTTCACTGTTTCTTACCATAGACACATTCAGATTAACCCATACTATTGTTCCATTCTTATGATAGTATCTTTTTTCTATTTGATAACTACAAACTTTTGTTTCCGTAGTTTGCTGTATGAGGGAAAGCTCTTTTTCATAATCTTCAGGATAAGTAATATCTCTGGAAGTCAGCTTCAGCAATTCTTCTTCTGTGTAACCAAGCATTTTGCACAAGGCCCTGTTTACTTTTACCCATTTACCTTCCAGAGAAACCAACGCCATTCCGATAGGTGAATATTCAAAAGCACTTTGCAGGGTAGACTCACTTAACGCAACCCTTTCTTCCGCCTGCCGAAGCTGGGTAAGATCGCGTACTATGGCATATAAACGGTTTGCAGATACTTTTTTTGTATTGGTCTCTACCAAAACCGATTCCCCGTTTTTTTTCCTGATTTCCCTGCGTCTAATTACATGTTCGCCAATCTTTGCATTATGAAACTTAAGCGGATCTGTTTTCAGTTTTTCCGGATCAAAATAATCTACAATATTCATCCGTAACTGCTCTTCTCTCGAAAAGCCGGAGAACCTGCACATGCTTTCATTAACATCAACAATATTTCCTTCCTGGTCAAAAACAACAAAGGCATCAGATGCCTGCTGGAAAATGGAGTAAAATTGTTCTTCTTCAGTGTCCTTTTTTTGCCTCATCTTATCGGGGGATTGGGGGGTGCGAATATCTAACAGATAATGAGTTTGTATTTGGGATTGCTATTTCATTATGGCGTTTATTGATGTATGAGAAGATGAAAGACAATTATTGTATTCCGAAACGGGACTTGTGCAGAAGCAATCATCAAAAACTACAGGAATGGGAAAACGAATATGATGCTTTGATTTCAGATAACCAGGACCTCCTTTGCTATATGTATATAATCTATTTGTATGTGTCGGAATCATACGAGTTGAACAAATTTTCTACATGCCTGTTTCCATTAAAGTTATAAATAAATCTCCGGAATATTTTACGCTGCCAGGGTTTTATTGTTACAAAAAACTATTCCCGAACAACACTTTTAAAACAAAGAGATTCAACCTTTTAAGGCTTACCAGAATACTGTATACAAGGCGGCCAGTATACCACAGATAATGATGGAACCGATCACAAATCCGGTTGAGACGCGGAACATTGATGTATCAACTTCTATCACATGTGCATCATTCTTTTGTTTAGGATTGAGTTTACTGATAACCACCATTGTTATGGCAACCAGGATAAACGTTACCGACATCCTGTCGAGAAAAGGGAGATCAGGGAAACTGCCATTTGTCCAGTAAGGCAAAAATTTCAAAACAGTTGAAACAGGAATAGTGAGCAATGCACCTGCGGTTGCTGCCTGAGCGGTTGCGGGTTTCCAGAAAAAACCAAGCAGGAAGATGGCCAGTACACCGGGAGATACAAAGCCAACATACTCCTGTATAAACTGGTAAGCCTGGTCTAATGAACGAAGGGCTGGTGTAACAATTGCGGCCACAAGCATGGCAATGATAACAGCCCAGCGTCCAACCCGCACTAGCTTTTTATCGGAAGCCTGTTTGTTGAAATACTTTTGATAGATATCCAGCGAAAAAATAGTGGAGATGCTGTTTGCCTTACCCGCTAATGAGGCCACAATAGCAGCCGTAAGTGCAGCAAAAGCAATTCCTTTTAAACCGGCAGGTAATAAATTCATCAGGGTAGGATATGCATGGTCGGGTTTGATAACACCAGCCGCGTCCATCATTTCTTTTTGAAACATTCCATTTTGATGCAGCACATACATGGCAATGCCGGGTATCACCGCTATCACAGGTATTAGTAGTTTCAGGAAAGCTGCAAACAGGATTCCTTTACGTGCAGTTTTCAGATCAGCACCAAGTGCACGCTGAACAATGTATTGGTTGCAGCCCCAGTAAGCAAGATTGTTTACCAACATGCCGCCAACCAATACAGAAAGCCCCGGCAGTTCACGGTAATATTTATGAGATGAATCAAAGATCATATGAAAATGCGTTGGCGCTTCTCTTCTCATTACGCCCAATCCTTTCATGATATTACCACCATAACCAAAATGTTCAGAAAGTAATGAGATGGCCAGGTACGTAGTTACAAGTCCGCCCACTATCAGTACCAATACCTGTATCACATCAGTATACCCGATCACCTTCATGCCCCCCAATGTAACGATCACCGAAAACAAACTCAGTCCTGCTATACTCCATTCAAAACTGATGCTGGATATAGAAGAAATAGCAAGTGCACCGAGATAAATGATGGATGTCAGGTTTACAAAAACATACACCAATAACCAGAATACGGCCATGATGGTGCTAACGGTATCGTTGTATCTTTTTGAAAGAAACTGCGGCATGGTGAAGATCCGGTTCTTCAGGTAAACAGGGATAATAAAAACTGCTACCACAATTAAAGTAGCAGCAGCCATCCACTCGTAAGTAGAGATTGCAAGTCCAAGCGCAAAGCCTGAGCCCGACATGCCAATAAAATGTTCAGCAGAAATATTAGATGCGATAAGAGAAGCCCCGATGGCCCACCAGGTAAGCGAACCTTCGGCCAGGAAAAACTCTGTAGAGCTGGTAGCGGCAGATCTTTTTTTGTGATAAACATAATACCCGTAAGCAGAAACCACCATAAAATAGATAAAGAAGACTATATAATCGGCGGTTTGCAGGGTATTCATTAAGCTACATTTTCAATGGCTGAAAAACTTAGGGCAATTAGCTAACATTGAATATAGAAATATTTATCCGATCATTGGTTTCTTTTGGGAAAGAGCTTCACTCTTTTGATAGAATCAAGTTTCGGAAACTTGTCCGTAAACGCTTTCTTATCCTGAAACAGCAGATCATATTTCTCAAATACGGTATCGCCATAGCCGTTATATAATGAGTCTACCACATCCATACCCCGGGTAACAAGGCCAACCACAGGGAACCCTTTTACGCCGTGAAAAGCGATCGTATCAAGTCTTGGCGAATTATTCTGGAGGTTAATGAACAGGTCGTTATCTCTTGTTTCTTTACCGCTTCGGGCAAAACTGATGGTACCTCTTTCATTTGGTTTAAGCACAGGTTCATCCGGCACCTTGTACCTGGCCCATGCTTTCATCTGCACAGAATCATCGCCGCCAAACTGCGCCACATAACCGGCTTTTACACGATAGAAAAGTGTATGGTCGTAATACCCGTGTTTTAATTGTGCAAAGATCCTGTCAACAGCCAATGGAGACCATTCGCGGGTAAACGAAACTTCAAAAAAGCCTCTCGAAGTTTCAAACCTGGCGCTGAAATTTTCCGGAGCTGTTTGCTTCACCCATTTTTCTTTAAATGCAGGGCGATGGCAACTGAACAGTGCAGCAATAATGAAAATGCAAATGATTGTTCTCATGCATGACCAAAGATGGTAAGGACTAAAGCTATCAAATTCCGGAAACTATACAATACATCAAACAGTTTACATTCATGCATCTTTCAGTTATAGAGACACTGATTTGCTCCGGGCCAACATTAGGTACGAAAGGGTAATATTGTATTTACAAAACATCCAGGCAATAATTACCAATTCCTAATCACTCTCTTCCAGGTGCAGTTTCTGGTGGTGTGCGCCGGCAGCGATATGCAGGGCAAAACCACCAATAGCTGTATCATTCAGCAGGTTGATCAGGGCCATTGTTTTGGATTCAACGGTACCGGCATACAGGTAATTGGGAAGATGGATCACAATCACAAAAACAAACAGGAGAATAGCCAACAGGTAACCTGCTATTTTAACCCATTTATTAAATATGAAAGAGATGCCTCCAAGAATATATGCAGCACCCACAAAATAAACCCAGTTAATACCACCGGGTATGGATGGGGGAATATATACTATCAGGTCGCGGGCATGTGTAAAGTGGAAAATGCCAAATACGATCATCACCGCAGCCAGGAGGTAGATAGCTATGCGGGATATGATATGATATTGGTGCATAGGACAAAATTTGGTTGATAAAAGTTACAACATATATTCCCGAAAAGCAATAGATAAGCCTATGTTTCTTTGCACATTTATAAGAAAACCGGGGTGTTATTTTTGGCTGAACAGCTATTCCGGAAAATTTAGCCTGGAATGGTGTTTTAGGATGTTTGCAGCGGTTTCCGGCATGCGTATTGGTGGGTTTTTGGGAGCCTGTTATGCCCTTTAATTGTTGGAGTTGCTGAAGCTTTGCGGATCGGAATGTTTTACTGCAAAGTAACAAAGGCGCAAGGGTGCGCGAAGGATTTTGTTATAACCTGATACCGGGTCTTTTAAATAAAACAGCCTCAGGTTTTGATTGAGGCTGTTTTTTATTGAGTTGCGCAGATAATACCCTACAGGTACGCGTATCTATAATGCTGTTGGCTTGTTCTCGTAATAAGGAATGGTATCTTTTGGCACTGCTTCTTTTTGTTGCCAGTAATTTACAGTAACCACATGGCCATCGGGTGTTTTTAAAAGGCGGCCAAATACCGCATTGGTGGCATTGAACATTACATTGGTTACACCAACCGTAAAGGTTTCGGGTGCAGGTGGCTGTGCTGGTGTTTCAGCGGCGCCTTCTGCAACCGGTGCAGGGGCTGCGGCTTTTGCTGGCGGACTTGCAACCACCACTACCGTATAATGATTGAATTCGAGCAATTGCTTTAAAAAATCTGCACGTTCTTTCGGCACATTCTTTTCTACAATGGCGCATTTGATACCATCCAGATCGTCAAACTCATGATTTTTATTGATAGCCATAACAGGTATTCTTTAAAAGCCGGAGCTGAGTGAAAAAATATAATCGTACACACAACTTGCCAAACCGGTGAGAATAATTCCGGCAACGCAAATGTATAAAGCAAGTTTGGGTGCAACCGGAATGCTGATCTTCTCTATCGGGTGCTCATTGGCATCCATAAAAATGGCTTTTACCACGCGCAAATAATAGTAAAAAGAAACAACCATATTTAAAGCTGCAATACCTATCCACAGGTAATTTCCTTTGCCGGCACCGGCTATCAGTAAAAAGAATTTACCAAAGAAGCCCGCAGTTGGCGGAACACCGGCCAATGAGAACAGGGCAATAGTAATTACCCATGAAAGCAATGGGTTGGTGGTATAAAACGCTTTATAATCGCTGATGTTTTCCTTTCCTGCCACTGCACTTACCAGCGATATAACGCCGAAGGCTGCCAGGTTAGAGAACACATAGATCAATATAAAATAAATAACAGAGGCTGTTCCAGCCTGTGAACTTGCCGAAACACCGATCAAAATAAATCCTACCTGTGCTATGGAAGAAAAAGCAAGGAACCTTTTAAAATTGTTTTGCCTGATGGCGAAAAGATTACCAATGATGATGGTTGCAAGTGATATAACAAAAAGTATATTATACCAAACACCTGCCAAAGGTTTGAATGCGGTATAAAGCACTGAAACAAAAACAAACAACACCGCCGCTTTTGAAACAACAGAAAGATAAGATGTAACGGCAACAGGGGCTCCTTCATACACATCGGCTGTCCATAAGTGAAACGGAACAGCAGATATTTTAAATGCGAAACCGGAAAGCACCAGGATAAAAGCAAATATCTGCAAAGGGTTTACAGACAGGTGTGCCGGCAATTCAGAAAAGGCCAAAGTGCCTGTAGTGCCATATACCAGCGAGATACCGAATAATAATAAGCCGGAAGAAAACGCGGATGAAATGATCAGTTTCATCGCAGCTTCGGATGATTGCCTTTTAGACAGATCAAAATTTGCTGCTGCCGCCAATGGAATGGTTGACATTTCGAGGCCAAGATAGAACATCAGCAGGTTACCGCTCGAGATCATAAAGAACATACCCAGCAATGTTGAAAGCAGCAGCAGGTAAAATTCAATTACATGCTTATGTGTCTTGAGCCATGAATAAGATTGCAGTGATATGAGCCAGATAGCCAGGTTTAAAATATTTTTTTCAAGAACGATCAATGGGTTTGTTCTGAACATTTCGTTAAAGAGCATACCCTCGCGTCCACAGCAGAAGCCTGCTGCCAGATTCAGGAACAACAGGATATTAATGATCCTGAGCAGGCTTTCATTACTCCTATCCTTACCCAGTTTAATAAACAACAGCAGGAAGATGATGGCTGTGATCACCAGTTCCTGTTTCAGCAATATGAAGAAATCGTCTAACATCATTCTTGTTATTTAAGGGTAATGGCTTTTCCTACCTGTAACATGATGGTTTCTGTTCCCGGGCCAATCAGTTGGTTGATCAGGAACGGAGCCACACCTATCAATACAATACCTATTATTAAAATACCCGCGGCCAGTTTTTCATTCCATGTTGCATCGGGTAAATGCCTGTAGGCATCATCGCCCAATGGTCCCATCACTGTTTTTCCGGCAGCACGCAAAATATATACAGCGGTTACTACAATAGAGGCACACGACAGGATAGTTGCCAGCCTGTACATGGTATCGGGGTTTTGCCATGAGCCCATAAACACAGTCATCTCGGCCACAAACCCACTAAAACCGGGCAGCCCGAGCGAGCATAAACCAGCAATCACAAAAACGGTAGAGATAAAAGGCATCACTTTTAATAAGCCGCCCAGTTGTGCCAGCATCCGTGTATGTGTTCTGCTATAGATCATGCCGATAGCGGCGAAGAAAAGGGCCGTCATCAAACCATGCGATACCATTTGTAACACCGCGCCATTGATGGATGTTTGTGTTAACATGCCGATACCGAGTATCACAAATCCGCAGTGACTAACCGAAGAATATGCGTTGATGTATTTCAGGTCGGTCTGCATCATTGTAGCAAAGGCCCCGTAGATGATGGCGATGGTAGAGAGTAAAATGATGATCCATGAATAAGCGTGAGCCGCATCAGGCATTAGGAAGGTGGCCACACGCAGACAGCCATATCCGCCCAGTTTCATCGAAATACCGGCAAGGAACATAGAAGCTGCTGTGGGCGCAGAAGCATGTCCATCAGGTACCCAGGTATGAAATGGAAACAGTGCCGCAAATATGCCAAAGCCAACAAAGGCAAAGGGGAAGAAAAATTTCTGCACCTCAAGCGGTATATGCATTTGCGAGATCTGCAGGATATCAAATGTGCCGGTTTGAAAATAAACACCCAGCAATCCTACAAATACCAGCGCAGAGCCGCCCATCAGCATTAATGCCAGCTTCATGGCGCTGTATTCTTTTTTGCCACTGCCCCAGATACCGATGAGTAAAAATTTTGGTATTACCGCAATCTCTAAGAAGAAAAACAGTGTAAAGAGGTCTAATGAAATAAAGAAACCATACGCCCCCATGCTTAACAGCAGCAGCAAGAAGAAAAATTCTTTGCTCAGTTTGTCCATCGTCCATGAAACAAGAATACCCGCTACCACTACTGAAGCGGTTAACAGGATCATGGCAATGGAGATACCATCTACACCAATATGGTAATTAATATGCGATGCTGCAAACCAGGTATAATCAAACTCAAATAACATCGGTGCCGCATTGCCGTCTGATCTCTCCTGCCAGTATGCCCATAATAAAAACACCGATAGTCCCAATTGTGCTACGGAACCAATCAAAGCAACTGTTCTTACCTGTTTCAGTCCTTTACAGAACAGGATCACCAGCGCTGTAATTAATGGCAATATGATGAGTAATGATAGGTTCATGCGATAATCATTTCCATAAGTAAATAAATAACACGGCTATTGCCGCAATGCCGCCAAAAAAGTACAATGCATAATTCTGCACTTTACCAGATTGTAATCCTTTGATCAATTCTGAGATCTTTCCTGTTACCGTTGCCAGCAGGTTCATCAATCCATCTACAATATTCCTGTCAACCCATGCAATCGGTTGCCCGATCAGCGGGAAGATGATCTTTTTGGTAATGAACAGGTATACCTCATCCATATAAAACTTGCGTTTGGCCGCACGGTAAAAACCGCCGAAAGCAGTAGCCAGTTTAGCCGGTTTATCGTTTTGTGTTTTGTATAAGCTGGCGGCGATCAATATGGCTATCACTGCCAGGGTTACCGGGGCTATGGAGAACATCAGGTCGGTATGTGTTTCCAAAGCCACCCCATCAGAAGTGATCAGGCTGGAGAATGGCACAAATCCAACACCCAGTGCACAAACAGCCAGAACAACCAATGGCAGTTTCATAGAGAGGGTACCTTCGCCATGCCCATGAGAATTGGCAGTAGATTCTTTACTCCAGAATATAGAAAAATATAAACGGAACATATAAAAGGCTGTAAGCGCTGCTGTAAACAGTGCCACACCATAAATGAGTTTGTTGGAATGAAATGCTGCCGTTAATATTTCTTCCTTGCTGAAGAAACCAGCAAATGGCGGGATACCTGCAATGGCCAAACAGGCAATCAGAAATGCGATATGTGTTACCGGCATCAGTTTCCTTAATCCGCCCATATCACTCATCTCGTTACTATGCACCAGGTGTATTACAGCACCTGCACCGAGGAACAATAATGATTTAAAGAAAGCATGTGTGAAGAGGTGGAACATAGATGCCATATATCCTAATCCATCTTCACCACCATATTTTGAAACGCCGAGTGCAAACATCATATAACCTATTTGCGACATGGTAGAATAGGCCAACACTCTTTTAATATCTGTTTGCGTGCAGGCAACTATGGCAGCCAGCAAAGCGGAGAAAGCGCCGGTATACATTACCACCTGCAAGGCGTTTGCATCCATATTAAATACAGGAAATAACCTTGCAACAAGGTATACACCCGCTACTACCATGGTGGCTGCATGTATTAATGCAGACACAGGTGTGGGGCCTTCCATTGCATCGGGTAGCCAGATATGTAGCGGGAACATAGCCGATTTACCTGCACCTCCCATAAACACCAGTACCAATGCCCATGTAAGCGCTGATACACCTAAGAAACCCGCAGTAGCCATGCCTGTAAATTCGGGCGACTGTGCATTGGTTAATTTTTGGATCAGTGTTCCAATATCTAAAGTGCCTGCATAAAAACCCAATAATAAAATACCGATGAGGAAACCAAGATCAGCAAAACGGGTAACGATGAATGCTTTCTTGGAAGCCGCTACGGCCGAAGGTTTATCGAAATAATAACCGATCAGCAGGAAGGAAGAAACACCTACCAGCTCCCAGAAAATATACACCTGGAAAATATTACTTGAAAGGATCAATCCCAACATTGAAAAAGTAAACAGCGACAGGAATGCATAATAAGTTGCAAAGCGCTCCTCTCCTTTCATATACCCCAGGCTGAACAGGTGCACCATCAGTGAAACAAATGTTACCACCACCAGCATCATCACAGAAATCGGGTCAACAATGATGCCCATATCGATAGATACATTGGGAGAAAATTCGAGCCAGGTATATTTTAGTGCAACGATCTTTTGATAAATGCCATTCACTTTACCATCAACAAAAAAATATTGATTGGCAGCAACAAACGACAAAACCGTTGAGGCAAGCAATGATGCAGTGCCTATCGTTCCTGAAAAAGTTTTAAAGTATTTGCGGCCGAAAAGTCCCAACACAATAAATGTTGCCAGGGGCAGCAGGGGTATCCATAATATGTAGGTGTAGTTGGACATTTATTTAGAATTTCATTTCGGTTGCATCATCCACATCAATGGATTGATGGCTTCTGTAAAGGTTGATAATAATAGCTATGGCCACAGCCGCTTCTGCAGCAGCAATGGTTATAATAAAGATGGTAAAGAATATACCGTCCAGTTTAGCCGGGAACAGGTATTTGTTGAATGCCACAAAATTGATGTTCACACTGTTCAGCATCAGTTCTATCGACATGAGCATGGTGATCATGTTTCTGCGGGTAAACAATCCGTACATGCCTATAAAGAACAGGGCTGTACTTACAAATAAAATATGTGTTAAAGGCACTCCGTTCATATCAGTTTTCCTCCCTGTTTTGTGGTGCGGCAATATTGGTTTGGTTGCTCTTCATGGCTATTACGATACAACCTATCATAGCCGCAAGCAATAGCATACTCACTACTTCAAACGGCAGAATAAATCCATGCGCTGTGGTACTCAGCATCTGTGTGCCGATATCGGATACAGCTACTTTAAAAGGCTGATCATTAGATTCGGCAAATCCGTAGCCTGCTATCAGGTTATAGGCAAAAGCCAATCCGAATAAGGCTGCCAGCACAGAAAAGATGGTTCTTTGCAATGGCGGCTTAGGCATTTTTTCTCCCGACTGCTGCGTTAAGAAAATGGAGAAAATGATCAATATCACAATACCTCCCACATAAACGATGATCTGCACTGCAGCAACAAATTCAACCTCCATCCAGAAATACAAAGCGGCAATGCCAACCAAAGAGAGCAGCAGCCAGATGGCGGCGCGGAATATTTTTCTTGCGGTAACAGCCAGCAAACCTGCACCCAGCAGAAATGCAGCAATCAGGTAAAATATAATAGCAGATGCACTCATTATTCAATGCCCTCCCTAACTTTTGAACCGGGTTTATTTAATTTTTTTGTCAGCATATTTCTATCGTACACACTATGTTCAAAATTCTGCGCCATTTTTATGGCATCAGACGGACAGGCCTGCACACATAAATTGCACATGGTGCATAATTCGAGGTGATAAACAAATGTGTCGATGGCTTTCTTTTTCTTGCCCTCGGGTGTAAGTTCAAATTTGGTAATGATCTTGATGGTTCCGTTAGGACAAGCCAGTTCGCAGGCAGTACAGCCTGTGCAGGCATGTTCGTTATTCTCATCGTGCGGCATTACCACTTCTCCTTTAAAACGATCAGCCAGTTTAAGGGTGGCGCGGTTATCAGGATATTGTTCAGTAATGATCTCTTTGGGGTGAAAGAAATAATGACCGGTCTGCCGCATGCCTTTCAACAGTGAAGTAACACCACTATAAACATCCTTTATATATTCTTTCAAAAACATTGTTGAGTTTGGGGTTTGGAGTTTGGAGTTTGGAGTTCTTTTTTAAATTTTTGTTTCCTTTATATCTGTTTTATTCAATTAATGTATTCAGTTACTATATATACTGTCACGCTACTATCTCTTCAAAATATTTTACAGTTGCCCTATAGTCAATTCAGTCAGTTTTAACTAACGCTAAAACTCCAAACCCACAACAACCCCAAACCCCAAACTCCAAACCCCAAACTCAAAAGTGCCATCCTAATATCGCTATCACTGTTACTAATATTAAATTGAACATGCTTATTGGCAACAGGTATTTCCACTCAAGATTCAATAACTGGTCGATGCGCAAGCGCGGGAAAGTCCAGCGGAACCACATGATCAGGAATATCAGGAAAAAAGTTTTTCCAAAGAACCATATAGAGGAAGGGATATAATCCATGATATGATTAAAGCCTTCCCAATGCCCGATGTGTAAGGGCATCCATCCACCTAAAAACAGTGTTGCACCAATACCGCAAACAATAAATATGTTGATGTATTCTGCCAGGAAGAACAGCGCAAAACGCATTCCTGAATATTCAGTATGGAATCCTGCTGTTAGTTCTGATTCTGCTTCAGCCAGGTCAAATGGTGCGCGGTTGGTTTCTGCTGTTACCGCAATAATAAATATCACGAATGAGATGATCACAGGGATATGCCCTTTAAACAACCACCAGCCGTTTTGTTGTGCAGCAATAATATCCGATATCTGAAGACTTCCTGATAAAACAATGATGGATAAAATAGACAAGCCTGCAGACAATTCATAACTCACTATCTGCGCACCGCTTCTCATGGCACCGAGTAAAGAATATTTATTGTTACTGGCCCATCCTGCCATCAGCACTCCAATAACAGAAAGAGAAGAAATGGCCGATATATATAATACACCGATATTAATATCCCAGATCTGGAAATTCCTGGCAAAGGCAATGGGCGCCAGCAAAAGCATGGCAACAATCATTACCAGGAAAGGCGCGAGGTTGAAAAGGAATTTATCCGCTTTATCCGGCGTTAATCCTTCTTTCATAATTAGCTTCAGTGTATCAGCAGCGGTCTGAAACATGCCCCCGGGGCCAACCCTGTTAGGCCCCAGACGTATCTGGATATGCGCCGCAACTTTCCGCTCCATCAGCACCAAAACCAGCCCCAGTGCTGCAAACAAAGCAATGGCCAGCAAAATCACAATTGCACACTCCGCCAGCAATGCGAGCGTAGGAGACAATACACTGTATAGCCATTGATGAACTGAACCTGTTATGCCTTCTAAACTAAACATGCATTGATATATTTTTTTGTAACCAACTTTTTATCTCTGTTCAACTGTTGTTGCGTCGCACACTTGTACTGCGTCACTGCGCGGAACGAAGCAGTCTGTGTTTCAACTGTCGGATGCTTTGTTTTTCGTGGGTCGTCAATCGTCAGACGTGAATCGTCAGTAAATAAAACTCACGTCTCACGATTCACGTCTCACGGAGTTGTTTTTAGCGTTCAGGCCGCTTGAGCGTCCCAACCACACTCACTACTCACTACTCACCATTCACTACTCACGAAGTTGTTCTAACGGTCAGGCCGCTTGAGCGGCCCGACCGTGCCCATCACCTGTCGATATCCGGTATCACTAAATCCAACGTTCCCATCGTTGCCATCAGGTCTCCGATCTTACTGCCTCTTACCATATGGTCTAAAGCAGACAGGTTGGAGAAGCCCGGTGAGCGGAACTTGATCCTGTAGGGCGATGTAGCACCTTCACTCACTATATAAACACCCAGTTCTCCTCTTGCTGTTTCTACCCTTGTATAAAATTCTCCTTTGGGTAATTTCAACACCGCTTTTGTTTTAGCCTGGAAATCGCCTTCGGGTATATTATCAATCAACTGTTCTATAATTCTGATAGATTGGCTCATTTCTCTCATCCTAACCAGGTAACGGGCAAACGAGTCGCCTCCGGTTTCAAGAATTTCTTCAAACTCAACCGTATCATACACTTCGTAAGGATATATTTTACGGATATCTGAACTAACACCACTGCCTCTTGCAACAGGGCCGGTGCAACCGTAAGAGATCGCATCTTCTTTACTAAGAATGCCTACCCCCTTCATCCTGTTCTGGAAAATGATATTATTGGTGATCAGATCATCATATTCACCGATCCTCTCTTTAAACTGTTTTACAAATGCTTTTACTTTCTGCTGAAAGTCGGGATGCAGATCAATGGAAACACCGCCGGGCACCATATAATTCATGGTAAGTCTTGCACCGCAGGTATCTTCCATGATCTCATTGATCATTTCACGTTCGCGGAAGGTATAGAAGAAAGGCGTAAATGCACCAAGGTCCATAGCCATAGCGCCCAGCCATAGTTCGTGCGATGCAATACGCGTTAATTCACTCATCAATACCCTGATCACTTTGGCTCTTGCGGGCACTTCAATCTGCATTCCTTTTTCTACACACATGGCACAGGCCAGGTTATTGATATGCGCCGAGAGGTAATCCATCCGGCTGGTTACGTAGATGAACTGCCGGTAATTAAGGCTCTCGCACATTTTTTCGATGGAGCGGTGGATATAGCCAAGATGTGGTTCAATTTTTTTGATCGTTTCCCCATTCAGGGTTATCACCAGGTGCAGCACACCATGGGTAGCCGGGTGTTGCGGACCAACATTGATCACCAGTTCTCCTTCGGGACCGTTACTGGTAGTATCTTTTATGATCTCTGTTTGCGTGTACATTGCCAGACTATAGTTTTATCATGTTGATAGGATCCTCAAAATCTTTTCTCAATGGGAACCCTTCAAAATCGTCAGTTAATATCAGTTTTCTCAGATCGGGGTGATGCAGGAATTTTACGCCAAAGAGTTCAAACACTTCTCTTTCATGAAATTCTGCCGTACGCCATATATCTGATACCGTTTCTACTTCAGGATTAGCAGTTTCTGCTTTTACCTTTATTACTATAGTATGACGGTGAACGCTGGAAGACAAATGATACACAACGGTAAGATGTGTTTTCCAGTCGATACAGGTAAGGCAGAACAAATAATCAAACTGAAATTCTGATGAACTCCTGAGCCGCTGCGCCAGTTCTTTCCATGTTGCAGGTTCGGCCAATACATTCAGCCACTCGCCTGTTTCATCGAAAGTTGCTGAAGGGGCAACACTGGTAATAAAGTTTTTTATTTCTTCGTTCGTCATACTACTCTTTTAACACTATGCTTTTGATTCTTCGCGAATCTGTTCTCTTGTTAAACCGCTTTTTATTTTTTCCTGTAGAGTGATCAGTGCGTGTAATAAAGCTTCCGGTCTTGGCGGGCATCCGGGGATGTACACATCAACAGGAATAATATGGTCTGCCCCTTTTACTACAGAATAAGTATTATAAAAGAATGGTCCGCCGCTGATGGCGCAGGCGCCCATGGCGATCACATATTTGGGATCGGCCATCTGATCATACAATCTTTTCAGCACCGGGCCCATTTTATTTACTATGGTTCCGGCAATAATGATCACATCCGCCTGTCTTGGCGTAGCTCTTGCCACCTCAAAACCGAATCTTGAAAAATCATATTTGGCAGAAGCCACAGACATCATTTCAATACCGCAGCAACTGGTTGCAAAAGTGAGTGGCCACAATGAATTGGAGCGTGCCCAGTTAATGATGTTGTCAAAAGTACTCACCACAATACCACCACCGGGTGTTTGAAGGATCTGTCCGGGAAATTCTTTGTTGTCTGTCACCATTGCTCCGTTTAGCTCCATTTTAAAGCTCCTTTTTTATGTGCGTATAAAAAACCCATAAATAAAATGAATATAAAAACCAGTATCTCAAACAGGGCCACCATACCAACTTTCTTAACTACTACAGCCCATGGATACAGGAATATCAGCTCCACGTCAAAAATCAGGAATAAGAGGGCGAAAAGATAATAGCCAACATTAAATTGATGCCAGGGAGAAGTAATAGTAGGAATGCCGCATTCGTAAGCCTGACCCTTTTGTACGTTCTTACTTCCTTTTACCAGTATCTGGCCGATTAAAATACCTCCTGCGGAAAATGCAACGGCGGCAACCGTTAATGCAATCAATGAAATGGCTCCCATGCTCGGTAATCGGGTTTCATTTTTTATACCCACCCCAAATTACGGAATTTCATATGAAAAAAATTAAGTGCGCAAATATTTGCGGGCCTAATTTCAAAAAAAAATGAAATACGCGAAAATCATCGGAAATCCTTTCTTGTCAACAAATGACATAAATCATCTTCCTGAGTATTTTTTAATAATCTGGAAAATAATTTCCGTCTCTTCCCGGAACCCGTTCAGCAGGCCGGCGATGTAATTTTCGTCAAATTCGGTGAGTGCATCGATGGCTTTTGCTTTAACAGAAAGATTGTCTAATCCTGCGGCCAGTGTAGTGCCTTTTAATTTATGACCACCTGATTTCAAACCTTTCAGATCTTTTTGCTGAAAACAATTCTCCAGATCCTGCGTGGATTTTTTCAATTCATTTTCTATCGAGGATAAAAACTCTTTCAGTAAAGCTTCATCGCCCGCAACAATTTCCCGGAGTTTGTCTAAATCAATATGTTCTTTCATTTCAGTGTTATTCATGTCGATATTTGCGGGTCCGTTAATATCCGCTACCGGAAGTATCCATTTATTGAATACCATTCTTATGGTATTCTCAACAAAAGGTTTGGGAATAAAATCGTTCATGCCCGCCTCAATGCATTTTTCCTTCTCCCCTTTTACAACGCCGGCTGTTACGGCTATAATCGGTATATGTTTCCCTGCTTCCATCAACCTGATCTCGCGGGTTGCTTCATAGCCGTTCTTTTCAGGCATCTGTATATCCATGAAAACGATATCAGGCATGTGTTCGCTGCATAACTGAACAGCCTCCTTCCCATTAACCGCCTCTATAATCTCTGCATTGGGGGCAATGTGCTGAACAACGGTCTTTGCCAGCAACATATTCACTACGCCATCTTCGGCAATCATAATACGCAGTTTATCCGGATTAGCGCCAGCTATTCCATCAACCGCGGTTTCTTCAAAATCTTCTTTTTTTACAGCCAGTTTTGATAAAGCTGTAAACAAATCCTGCATTTTAATCGGTTTCACCAGGCGCCCCGACACCTGCAGTTCCTTGCAGCGTTTATTTATATTATCATCTTCTGAAGAACTGGATAAAAGCATGATAGGCTGCTGTTCTGCCGTAGCGTAAAAATTGTCCCTGATCTTCTGAATGGTTTCCAGTCCATCCATAATGGGCATATGATAATCTGTGAGAATCACATCATACTTCTTCCCTGTTTCCAGTATTTGCAGGGCTTCTATACCATTCTTGGCAATATCTGCATGTATATTCTGGAGCAGCAGCATTTGTGTAAGGATGGTACGGTTATGTTCGTTATCGTCTACAATCAGTATTTTCTTAATAAAGGAAATATCCGCCCATTGGTTTGATTGTCCCTGCTCTGCAGTGAGTTTCAGGTCGAAATAAAAGCGGCTGCCTTTGCCCGGGCTGCTCTGTAACTGTAACTGGCTACCCATCATTGCCAGCAAACGGTTTGAGATGGTGAGTCCCAGTCCGGTACCGCCATATTTCCTCGTTACCGAGCCATCTTCCTGCGAAAATGCCTGGAAGATCTTTTGCTGTTTATCGGGCCGGATACCGATACCGGTATCTCTTACTTCAAAACGGATCGTTACTTCTTTTTGCGTTGCATCAGTCAGGGGCTCGATCTTCAGTTCTATTTCTCCCTGTTCCGTAAACTTGGAAGCATTACTCAGCAGGTTAATCAGTATCTGCTTCAATCGTACCGCATCTGTCCAGATAAACCTTGGCAATTCGGTAGAAACATTCAACAGCATTTCAAGTTGTTTCTGTTTAACCTGGAAGCTGATCATGTCTGCCGCCTGGCTGGCTATCTCAAACAAATCACATTTCTCATTCTCCAGTTCCAGTTTACCGGCTTCTATCTTGGAAAAATCAAGGATATCATTAATGATACTTAACAGGGTATTGGCCGACTGGTTAACGATGGTCAGGTATTGCTGCTGTGTATCGTCCAGTTTTGTTTTCAGGATCAGGTCGGTGAACCCGATCACGCCATTCAATGGTGTACGTATTTCATGGCTCATGCTGGCAAGGAATTCGGATTTGGCAAGACTGGCCTGTTCTGCCGCTTTTTTGGCCGCTTTTAATTCATCGCGCTGCAAACAGAGTTCAGTAATATCCTGCCTGGATATCATCAGGCCGCCAATAGATCCATCCGGCAGGTACCATGGCCTTACTTCCCAACGCAGGTACTGATCATGATCCCATCCGGGTGGGCGCCATACATCTTCTTCTTTACGTACAACATCACCTGCCAGGCAACGGGCATGCACCTCTTTCCATTCTTGCGGGATATTCGGGGTTATTTCGTAATGAGATACGCCAATGATATTTTTTCCGGTAAGACCGTAATCTTCTATCCAGCGGTTACTTGCCGCTATATACTTTATTTCTTTATCAAACATGGCAATAGCCGCAGGGGCTGTTGCAACAAAAGCGGCCAGCCTGGCCCTTTCCATTTTGAGTTCGCTTTCAATTTGTTTCCGTTCAGAAATGTCCTGCACTACAGAATATATCTGCTCTTCACCTGCTACATCCGTAAACCGGATACCGTTCAGCAACACCGGTATGGGATGGCCGTCCTTATGCATGTAATCTGTCTCGTACGGACCATACTTCCCGGTATTGATCAGGATCTGGTATTGCTCCAACTCGTTTTCATGACGTTTCGGAGAAGCGATTTCCCAGTGAGAAAGTTTGCGATACTCTTCTTCAGTGTAGCCCAGCATCCGGTACAATGCCTCATTCCCTTTAATGAATTCCCCATCAGTGTATCGGTGAATGGATATGCCCACTGGTGAAATATCAAAAAATGCCCGGTATTGTGCCTCATTTATTTCAAGGGCCAGCTCTATCTTTTTGCGGGCATCAATATCCTGGAATGCACCAAATACCCTTTTGCATTTGCCATTTATTATTTCTGCTTCGCCGATTGCCCTCACCCATCGTTCGTTGCCTTTGGCCGTGATCAACTGCAATTCAACATCATAAGGGATTCCCTTTTCCATTGCATCATTAAATACCTTCAGAACCTTTTCCTCGCTTTCTCCTTTTTTATAAAAATGAAGCGCTGTTTCAAGATCCGGAATATAATCCTCCGGCACTTCATGTATCTGTTTGGTAACCGATGTCCAGAATACCTGTTTCTTCTCCAGATTCACTTCCCAGCCACCAATCCTTGCAACCTGGTTGGTTTTTTCCAGCATCTCCTTGGTTCGCTTCAGGTCGTTCTCCAACTGAAGCCTGTCTGTAATATCAACCGAATTGCCAATTACATACCTGTAGCCATCACTGTTTTTTTCAATGCTATTGTTATACAACCATACACGGGCAGAGCCGTTTTTATGAACAGTTGCCATTAACCCCGTGGCTTTTCCTTTTGCACTGATCTCTTTCAGGTAATCATGAACCTGCGAATGATAGGCAGGCGGAACAATATCAAACAATGTTTTTTCTATCAGTTCGTCAACCTGATATCCCAGCAGTTGGGCGCCTGCTGTATTGATAGTGATGAATTTTCCTTCCAGGTCATGGGTACACATCAGCCCTTGCGAGTTCTCAAAAAATGAACGGAACTTATTTTCACTCGCCTGTATCTGCAGTTCCCTGGCCTTCTCGTCCGTAACATCCCTCCCAATCGCATACAGATAACCCGATTGGGCTTCAGGAGTTGCCATCCACTGGATGGTTTTATATGAGCCGTTATTTGCCCGGAACCGACAATTAAAATTGATGGTTACTTCTCCTGATGCCAGGTTTTCAATTTCCCTGTACGTGCTGGCCAGGTCATCCGGATGAACAAAATCGTAAAATGAAGTATGCAGGAAATAATCATCCTCCCAGCCAAGTATTTTTTTAAAAGCCGGATTGATTTTTTTAAAGTAACCATCTGTTCCTGCCACACCGATAAGATCGTTAGAGAGTTTAAACAATTTCTCGAAATTCTCCAGATGCTCTATCTGTCTTCTCTCCATGATCAATAACATCGCTTCAGTGGCGAGCAGTTTGAGCGATTCGCGCTGCATGTCTGTCAGTTTTCGCGGAACACGATCTATAACGCATAAAGTACCCAGTGCAAAGCCATGATCATCGATTAGCGGGCAACCGGCATAAAAACGGATATACGGCTCTCCGGTTACCAGTGGATTATTTTTGAACAGCTCATTATTTGACGCATCTTCCACTTCATAAATAGTGGTGCCCTGTATGGCATAAAGACAGAAAGCCATTTCACGCGGCGTTTCAGAAATAGTTAATCCTGTTTTGGACTTAAACCATTGCCTTTTGTCATCAATCAGTGATATAAGAGAAATAGGCGTTTCGCAGATAAGCGATGCGAGTTTGGTGAGACGGTCATATGCTTCCTCCCCCTGTGTATCCAGGATATGATATGATTTTAATGCTTCCAGTCTTGCGGCTTCGGTATTTGGGGGGGTACCTTGCTTCATCAGGATATTTACAGATTTTTTATATGTGTTTTTATTTTAGGTGCTCATTTTATTAAAAACAAGATAGCGATTTATTGAAAACCAACATCTTAAAAAAAGATCAACAAAAAATTTAAAAAACAGCCAACCCTTCTCCAGATTTTATGCCCTAAAATTAAACAATTTGCGTAGCTTACCATGCTGGCAGACATCGGTTTCGGAAAAGATCAGATCATCATTTTAATCTTATAATTTGAAGCAGAGCAATTTCGAATACCTTAACAAGCACAAAAGCAAGTCCTTTGCCGACTTAAAGCAAAGGATCACTTACAGTTATAATAATGTAGAGAACACCATTATTGGCCAGGTGGAGGAGGATGGCAACCAGATCTTCTTATATGAATATCGCGGCAAATATATCGGCACCGAATTCCTGATCTCCTTCGCAAAAAATTCCGCCTCCTATAAACTGATCAATGTAGACGAAAAGCAGAATGAGCTGATTAATTAGTTAGTTTGGAGTTAGGAGTTTGGAGTCTGGAGTACCTTTGTAGGTTATTAAATTACTCCTAACTCCTAACTCCTAACTCCTAACTCCTAACTCCAAACTCCTAACTCCTAACTCCCCATCATTCTCCTATGATAATTGATCTGCCCCAGATGATAATTCAGATGGGCGAGTAAATGGAGCATGAAATATTGTACAGTCATTGAATAGTCAAACACTTGTTCAGGATATTCTGCTGAGAGTTGATCAGCAGTGAGGGAACGCAGGGTTTGTGTAACTATTGCAGAAGTATGGTTGAGTTGCAGCACCATATCTTTTACTGGAACATTTTTCTGACTGAATTCTTCCGGCCGGTTACGGACATACCCGCTGTTACCCAATACGCCGCCGATATAATGTTGCAGGTTACCCAACAAATGCAGGCAAAGATTGCCCGCCGAATTACTGATATGCGGGGCTGTTAACCAAAGTTTATTTTCATCTGCGTAAGAACTGATCTCTTTCCTAACTTTTTCGATATCTCTTTCAAATAATACAGCGAGGTTTTCTGTAAGCATGGATTTGAATGGTTTTGTTATTAATCGTTAAAAAAACAATATTAACTAATTCGGATTAAATAGAATAAGTGCAAATCTATCCCCTGATAGCGGTTACACTATTTACTTTTTTGTCTTGATACAAAAAAGTAACAAAAAAGATCAAGGCTGCTGAAAAAAAGCTAAAATTTACTGCATTACGCTAAAATGAACGAAGTCTAAAGCCAGGCTTTAAAGCAACAATTGAACAAATTTGCCCTTCGACATTTAGCTAAAGCCGGGCATCGTTCATTTCTTAACGCTCCATTTCGTAAATTTCTTAACGCTTTTTTTCAGAGGCCAACATGAGAATTAATAGAAATAGTATTTTGCGTTTAATCTACTTATCCCATAACTAAAACTTCAACCCCGCGCAACTTCGCGCCCTTGCGTCTTCGCGGTTAAATTTACACATAGCACAATTTAAATACTCTCCCTATTGATCAGGCATTGTTATACACCTTCAGCACCGACTCCCGCAACGCAGCAGATTTTTCAGACACAACAAATTCCAATATCTCCGCAAGGTCTGATGGCTTTACCCAAACAGACGGATCAACATCAGGCATGCTTTTTCTGTTCAATGGCGTATCCAGTGTAGATGGCGCTACCACAGTAGCAGTTACATTCTTTCCTTTCGCCTCTTCATTCAGGTATTCAGCCAATTTAAATAATAACGACTTGCTTAATCCATAAGCTATCAGATTTTTCCCCTGCGATGCTTCAATGGCAGGCCTTGCACCAATAAAAACCAATCGCCCATTCCCCGTTTCCATCATATGCTGAAACAGCGGACGGGTAATATGATAGGCAGTTTCAAAATTCAAAGCGATCTGTTGCTGAATATCAGTAATGGCAGTAGCCGCTATATTGCCCATGGCAAACCCACCCACCAGCATCAATGCAGCATCAACGGTTTGGTATTTTGTGACAACAGCCTGTACAAAGGAAGCTGCAACCGCTTCATCTGCAAGATTTACTACCTGTACTTCAAGGTTTTGATGCGGAGGCAAATCGGTGATCATCGCTTCTGCCATTACAGTGGCCACCACATGGTATCCCTTTTCGAGAAATGTTTTTGTTACCGCAGAACCCAGGTTTCCGTTCGCGCCGGTGATGATAACGGTTTTCATATTATATTGATAGAGTGATAGAATGAGTGAATGATAGATTGATAGAATTGCAAAGGGGACCGTAATTTAACTTTTTTTGGTAAAAAAATATCCCTGTTCTTTCAACTTACAATTTATCTTGCAAGACAATCTTAAATGGTATGACAATACGCTTCTCCCGTTTACTGGTAACCTTTCTGGCAGCTTTTATGATACAGGAAGGTTTCTCGCAGCAGATCGATTCTATGATGTCGGTTTATGCAGAACAGTTTCCTACAGAGAAGATCCATATTCATTTCGACAAATCTATCTATAACAAAGAAGAAACGATCTGGTATAAGATCTACATCTTATCGGGCACAGAACTAAGCGGGCTGAGTAAAAATGTTTACGTAGAATGGTACGATACAACAGGCAAGATGTTGAAACAAACTGTTGCACCGCTTTACCAGTCTACCGCAAAAGGTTCATTTGATGTTCCGGTAGATTATTCGGGCAATTTCATTCATGTAAAAGCGTATACAAGATGGATGCTGAATGATGATTCGGCTTATGCTTATTCAAGGAACCTTACCATCAACACCGGCGCTGCCAGTCAGAATAAAAAACCGGTTGTATTAAAAACAAGGGTAGAAACTTTTCCGGAGGGCGGATTTATCATACAGGGCCTGAATACCCGCGTAGCTTTTAAGGCAACAAACCAATATGGCTTACCTGTGTTGATCAAAGGTTTTTTGGTAAATGATAAGAATAAAATAATAGACACCCTGAAAGTACAGCATGACGGGATGGGCAGTTTTATGCTAACATCAAAACCGGGAGAAAAATACCAGATAAACTGGACAGATGAGAATGGGAAAACAGGCACTACACCTGTTTTAATTACTAAAACTGAGGGAGCAAGGTTATCAATTACAACTACCAACGACAAAGCCATTGTTCAGGTAGAGCGGACACCAAACGCAGCAGACAATTTTAAACGTTTGAACCTGCTGGTTCATATGAACCAGACCCTGTTTTATAAAGTTAACCTGAACGCTACCGAAAAGCCACTGCTTAATGCAGCCGTACCTATTGATGAAATACCTACCGGTATTTTACAGTTCTCTTTATTTACTTCCGACTGGATACCTGTGGCAGAAAGGATTATTTTTATCAATAACCGCCTGCACGAGTTTAATGCGAAAGTGACACCACAACTGGTAAGTTTTGAGAGAAGAGGCAAGAATGTATTCGATATCTCTGTTTCTGACACAGCTTTTACAAATATGTCTGTAGCTGTTACAGACGCATCCGTAGTTACACCCGATGCAAACACCATTTATTCTGACCTCACTTTAAGCAGTGATATCAAAGGAAAAATTTATAACCCTGCTTATTATCTTTCAAGTGATGCAGATAGCGTAACCGCTAATCTTGATCTTGTGATGCTAACCAATGGCTGGCGCAGGTTTGACTGGGATAAGATTAAAGCAGGTGTATTCCCCAAAGTTCAATATCCGATAGAAACTGATCTGCTGAAAATTACGGGTAAAGTGTATGGCATGAAATCTATCAGCACCGCCGCGCCAGTTGTATTAAACATGATTGTTGTTGGTAAAGACAGCAGCAAGAATTTTCTTTTTACTCCGGTTGAGAAAGACGGATTTTTTGAGCAAAAGGGAACTTTTTTTTATGATACCGCCCGGATACTTTACAACTTCAACGGTAATGATAAACTCAAAGATCTTTTACAGGTGAAGTTTGAAAACGGATTACTGAGGCAGGTTCTTAAAAAAATACAGTACCCGGATACCTATCGGAATTTTAACTGGAGCGACAGTTTGGCCAAATCGAAAATGAATTATTTTCTAGATCAGCAGGAGCAGCTAAAAAGAAGAATGGCCTCGGCTACTTTACAGGAAGTGATCGTAAAATCGAGAACTAAATCGAAAGACCAGATTGTTGAAGAAAAATATACATCAGGCTTATTCGCGGGTGGAGATGCTTATTCCTTTAACCTGCTTGACGATCCGGCGGCTCAAAGTTCCATAGATGTTTTATCTTTTTTACAAGGCAGAGTGGCAGGACTAATGATCTCAGGTACTGGCTCGCAGGTAAGCCTGAGTTGGCGTGGCAGCACTCCTGATCTGTTTCTGAATGAGATAAAATCGGATATTAGTATGGTTCAATCGATCAATGTAAGAGATATTGCCATGGTAAAAGTATTCAGGCCTCCTTTCTTTGGATCGATCGGCGGCGGAAGTGGCGGAGCTGTTGCTATTTACACCAGAAGGGGTAATGACACAAAGAGTGCACCATCTGATAATAAAAGCATGGAGAGTACTGTTTTGGGTGGCTACTCAAGATTTAAAGAGTTTTATAGTCCGCAATACGATAAACCAAGCGAGACTTTTGAAACAGATATCCGCACCACTTTATACTGGAACCCTTATGTGATCACCAACAAAAAGAATCCACGCGTACGGATCCAGTTCTTTAATAACGACTTCAGCAAAAAACTACAGATTGTATTGGAAGGTATCAATGCCGATGGTAAAATGACAAGGGTGGTTAAACTGCTTGAGTAAGATCAACCGTGTTGCGCTTGGATGATTAAGCGTTCCACTTTTAAAATACCTGGCCATGCGATTACTCTTCATTTCAAATCTTTTTTTAAAACACATAGGTGCATAGGAAACCCGGAAAGAAACATAGTGAACTATATACCCTGTTTCCTGACCTATGTAACTATGTGTTTAAACCATATGCATTAAGATCAAATTATTTAAATAATCCCCATTTGCTGCATCAGGTAAGTGGCATTTTTGGTTTGTGCCACGCCTTTGCGCATGGTAAAGTCAAAATGAAGTCCCTGCTCGGTCAATTCGCTTTCAAAACAATAATTCTCGATTAAACCGGGATGTGCTTCTGCCAGTATTCCTAACTCCGTATCATGTGTGGCAATAAATGCAAGGCAATCGAATTGCAATATTTTTTTGATCAGGAGTGCAGTACCATCATGTTTGTCTTTTGAGTTGGTGCCACGCATTACCTCATCCAGTAAAACCAAAGCCGGTACCGGTGCGGGTAAGGATTGGATGATCTCCTGCAAACATTTCAGTTCGGCGTAAAAATAAGAAGTGCTTTCTTCCAGTGAATCGATATGATGGAAAGAAGTGAGCAACCTGACAGGACGAAATACAAATGTTTTCGCAAATACCGGCGCGCCTAACTGTGCAAGGACCATGTTCAATCCCAGCGTTCTTAAAAAAGTACTTTTACCCGACATGTTAGAACCGGTAATAAGGTGCAGCCGGGCTGCAACACCAATCTTCATATCATTTACCACTGCATTATTTTCCATCATCAACGGATGGCCGATTCCTTTTGCCTCAATCAATAATTGGTCATCCGCCGCGTCAGGAAAAATAAAGGACGGATGGTTATAACTGAAGCCTGCCAGCGAATTTAATAACTCTATCTCTCCCATTGCTGCAAACCATTTTCCAATACTTGTTTGGTATTGCCGGTTCCATTTGAGGTAAGCACGGGCGCAGAATAATTCAAGCAGAAATAAACCGTTGATAAATACAGAGAAGATGTTTAACCGGAGATCAAACAAGCCACCCAGCTTAGACAGGCGTTTAAAGGCTTCGGCAGCTTCAGCAATCTCTTTTTGTTTTTTTTGAAGATAGGGATGCTCAAAAGATTCATCTGCAATCAGACGGAAACAGATGGCATACTGGTTATAGAGATAACTGCGCTTTGAAATGTGCTGATATAATTCGGTGGTCTTTTTAAAAATAAACGACAATACAAACAAGCCAAGAAACATAAACAATAGCAATAAGCGATAACTATCAATCCATGTGGAATATGCAATTAAAAAAATGCCTGCCAACGGCCAGGCGATAACCATCGCTGACCAGAACCTGTTTTGCAGTTGAGCAAATCTATCTGCCTGTATTGGCGATTGCAGTTGTTCTGCTGCCCCATCTTCATTTAATAAAAGGGTATGGGCCAATAATTGTTGCCTGAAGTTGATCTTGTTTGATAATTCCTGCGCACAGGCCTGGTAATCCCGGATATCATTCACATGGGTAAAAGGTTCTGCCAACCGGTTAGCCAGCGCCTGTTTACCTGATCTACTGCCGGTGCGGTTTAATAAATGAAACAGGGAATGTTTGCCAAAAATATTGAGATCAACCGTAAAGCCTTTAGCTGGCGCCAGCGTAGCTCCATTATCAAAAGAAGAAGGAAGTCCGTTAAGCACATTGACCTCGTTTTCATTAATGCGGATCAATTGTTGAAGCAATGTATTTTTAGCTTTAACAGATTCTGCCCGGATTACCGAAACAATGAAGGCGATGATACACAGCAAAGAATAAACCATATAATACCCGCTGAATCTTGCTTTAAAAGCAAGGAACAGGAACCATGCAAAACAAAGGAATAACAAAAGCCGGAGTACACTGATAAAGCCCAGTTGCTGTGCATACTTTTTTTGCTCGGTTTTATAGCTTCTGATTTTTTCTGAATAAACAGTTATCCTTTCTGTATGCATTTTAGTGTGGGATATAAATGGCAAATCGCAGGTTTTTATTTTATCAACGATGTTCCATCGTCAATAGTAACTATATAGGTTTTGGGCGTATGGCCAAACTGGCTGGTATATTGGGTTGATACGGTACTGATCAGCTCCTGCATTTTTTCCTTCTTTACAAGATTAATGGTGCAGCCCCCAAAGCCGCCACCCATCATTCTGGCGCCTAATACTGATTCTTCATTTCTGACCATATCAACCAATGCATCTGCTTCGGGGCAGCTTACTTCGTATAAATGGCTGAGACCATCATGGGTATCAAACATTTTTTTTCCAAAAGAAACAAGGTCGTGTTTTACAAGATCATCACAGGCATCCTGCAGGCGTTGTATTTCTTCCACCACAAACCGGCATCGGTTGTATACTATCTGATCTCCTGCTTTTAGGCAATCATTTACCATGTTCATATCGGCATCGCGCAGGCTTTGTATGGCATTGTATTTTTTCTGTATCAATGCAACACCTGCCTCACACTCCTGCCTGCGTAAATTATATTCTGATGAGGCAAGTGAATGTTTAACACCCGTATCAAACAATACGATCCCGATATCGGTGGTATCAAAAGGCATATACGCATATTCCAGTGAGCGGCAATCCAAACGGATCACCTGTCCTTTTTTCCCAAACATGCTTGCAAACGGATCCATGATACCGCATTTCACACCTACAAATTCATTCTCCGCTTTCTGTGCCAACTGCACCATTTTTATGGGTGTTAACCCCAAATCAAAAATTGTATTCAGTGCAAATACGGTGGCACATTCAACGGCAGCAGAAGAAGATAAACCTGCACCCAATGGTACATCCCCCATCACCACTGCATTAAAGCCGCTTAGTTGATGGCCGGCTTTGTGCAATTGATCGGCCACACCCAATATAAAATCGGGCCAATGCTGGTCGGTGGGTTTTAAAGACTGTAAACTTGTTTGAAAAGACTGGGCAAGGTCTGCTGCGTACAAATGAATTTCATCATCAGCTCTTTTACTGATGGCCACATAAATAGCTTTATCTATTGCAGCGGGTAATACAAACCCAAGATTATAATCGGTATGCTCACCAATAAGATTAATTCTTCCCGGCGAACGAACAATACGATCCGGCCCGCCAAACCGCTGCTGAAATATTTTTGTGATCTCAGAAAAAATAGAATCAGTACCTGTCATTGTTAATGATAATTAAACCATAAGAATCCCTGCTATCAGAGATTTTATAAAGTTGTTTCAAAATGCATTTTAGGAACCACTACATTTTTATACCCTTTACGTTTTAATCGCCCCTCAAAATCCAACTGCACTTCATATTCACCATGCACAAGAAAAAGCGTTTTAACCAGCGCCGGGTTCTGGCAGGAAAGAAACTGGCAAAGATCATCGTAATCGCCATGGGCGCTCATGCTGCGCATTTGCCCTACTTCCGCCACCACATTATACATTTCTCCATAGATCTTTACTTCTTTGGCGCCGTTCATTAACCGCCCACCTAAAGAGTTGGGCTCGCAATAACCCACTATAAGAATAGTATTCTTTTTATCACCAATATTATTCATAATATGATGCTTCACCCTTCCCGCATCTGCCATTCCGCTTGCCGAAATAATGATACAGGGTTGCGGCAGATCGTTCAATGCTTTACTTTCATCAACTGTTTTAATAAATTTCAATCCCTTAAAATCAAACGGGTCTTTATCAGACAGCATGATCTTCCTGATACGTTTATTAAAGTACTGGGGATAATTCTTTAATACTTCTGTTGCTTCCTTGCTTAACGGGCTGTCAACATAAATAGGCAATGACGGTAAACGGTTCTCCAGTTCCAGTTGATTCAGGGCAAATAATAATTCCTGTGTACGCCCAACACTAAATGCGGGTATGATGAGTTTTCCTTTTTTTTCGATGCAGGTTTTTTCTATCCACTGAAGCATGCTATCCGGCACGCCATGTACTTCATCATGCAGTTTATTGCCGTAAGTGCTTTCAAGAATAATATGATCCGCCTGCGGAAACGTAGCTGGTGAGCGGAGAATGGCATCATTGTAACGTCCCACATCGCCACTAAATGTTACCTGCGTGGTTTTGCCATCTTCTTTAATACGCAGGTGCACTGCGGCACTGCCAATGATGTGTCCTGCATCTGTATACAATACTTCTATCCCATCTTCAATCACGGTCCACTCGCCATAATCTACTGTTTTGAACAGTTCAAGTGCTTTGGCTGCATCTTCTAAATCGTACAAGGGTTCGTAAGGTGGCAGTCCTTGTTTGGCGCGTCTTTTATTAATGAATTTTGTATCGTCGCGCTGGATCTCTGCAGAATCTTCCAGTAACACAGCGCCGAGCTCTTTTGTTCCGTGAGTAGAATAGATCACTCCCGAAAAACCATCTTTCACCAGTTTGGGTATCAACCCGCAGTGATCGATATGTGCATGCGTTAAAATGAGGTAGTTGATGGTTTTGGGATCAAATCCAAAATCACTATTCAACATATTGGTATCCCTGCCGAGGCCCTGGAACAGGCCACAGTCTAACAGAATACGTTTGCCATTCTTTAAAGTGATCAGGTGCTTGGAACCTGTTACTGTTCTGGCTGCGCCATGAAATGCTAGTTTCATACCCCCTCCTCCCCCTGAAGGTGGAACTTAGTTCCCTCTTTCAGGGATTTTTTAATACCCTGTTAAAAATATACTCACTCCCTCATACCCTCTTCAGGGGGCCAGGGGTGAGGTTTGATTAAGTTTTCGCTTTAAAACTCCATGTTATCCAAAACTCAGAAACCACTTCTCCTGCTTTATTGGTACCCGTTGAATAACAGGTTATCGTTTTACCTTCTCCTGTTGCCAGGGATTCTTCAATGGCTTTATCAATTGCATCAGCATCGCGGCAGGTAAATGAAATGGTATCAACTGCTTTCTTTACAAATTTTGCTTCCAGCCCTACTACCAGCATACTAACCGGGGGATTTCGCCGGTAAACCTGTCCTGATGCCAGCAGCCCCGTACTCATTTCTGCCGCCATCGCCTGAATGGCGAAGTACATGGACCGGAAAGGGTTTTGGTTAAACCATTTATATTTTACAGTAACTATCGAATGTTTATCATCCAATGCTTTAATACGCAGGCCGGCAAACAATGCAGATGGCAGTCGTTGCAACATAAACAACCTGAACTTGATCGGGTTGGTGATCTGTTTTTGAAATTGCTGAAAACCGGGATTCATACGAGTTAGTCAGTTTAATAAATCATTGCTGATTGCACAGGCAAACCAATGCCATTTTGCTACACTAAATGTAACAAGTACTTGTTGCTGCAAAAAATTTAAAAAAGAAACTTACAGGAGAAGTGATGCCAGTGCATAATCTGCCACAAGAATGAGTATGCAACTCACTACCACAGCGCTCGTACTGGCACGGCCAATTTCCAAAGAACCACCTTTTACATTGTACCCGAAATAAGCAGGAATACTGCTGAGTATAAACGCAAAAGTGTACGCTTTATAAATACCGAAATTGATGTTGTACATATTCAGGTTCTGTCTTAACCCGATATCAAAAATATCTGTAGACAAAATGCCCGACATGGCACCGGCTGTACGGCCGCCCCATATTCCCAACACTGCAGAAATTACAATAAGGCAGGGTATTACAACCAGCGATGCCAGTATCTTGGGCATCACCAGGTAGCTTTTTGTGTTGATACCCATAATCTCCAATGCATCTATCTGCTCACTGATGCGCATATTACCCAGTTCGCTGGCAATCTTACTGCCAACCACTCCGGCCAATACTATACTTACCACCGTTGGCGATAATTCAGTGATCATACTGTCCCTTACAATCTGTGCAATGGTAGCGGCAGGCACCAGCGGACTCACAATCTGGTAAGCCGTTTGAACAGTGGTAACCGCACCGAGGAACAATGAAATAATTACTACAATCGGTAAGGCACCAACACCAATCTCTACACACTGATGCATAAATTCCTTCCAGTACATGCGCCAGTTTTCCGGCTTGGTAAACATGCCCTTCAGCATTAATAAGTAGGTACCGAAATGTGTGAAAAATGACATGAGATTAATTAGTAGTTAATAATTAGTAGTTAGTAATAACTACTCAAATTTTAAGACCCTTACTTTAATTAACCCAACTGTAATTACTAACTATTAATTACAAATTGGTTTTATTTCCTTCGTTTCTTCAATCTCTTCTACCACGTGCTTTTGTTGTTGGTCAGGCGACCAACAACGGCACAAGCGACCAACAACGGCACAGATCCTTACTTTTTAACCCAACTGTAATTACTAATTACTAACTACTAATTACTAATTGGCTTTATTTCTTCCGTTTCTTCAACCTCTTCCACCACGTACTCTTCTGCACCACTTCATCTGTATTGATCCTGCATTTTAACTGAGCATCTACTACCGCAATCATGGCCATATTAATGATACTCCGTACAGTACTTCCCAACTGCAATACATGCACCGGTCTCTTTAATCCCAACAGGATGGGCCCTATCGCATCGGCGCCACCTATTTCTTTTAACAGGTTGTAGGTAACATTACCGGATGTTAAGTTAGGGAACATTAACACATTCACATCTTCATCCACCAACTCGCTGAAAGGATAGTTATCACGCAGGATCTCTTTGTTAAAAGCCATACTGCCCTGCATTTCTCCATCTACAATCAAAGAAGGGTTGCGTTGTTTCAGTATCCGGGTAGCTTCTGCAACCAGCCTTGCTTCGGCCGAATCGCTGCTGCCAAAATTACTGTAACTCAACATAGCAATCCTTGGCACCAGGTTAAAGTTGCGCACTTCTTTGGCAACCATCATAGTAATATCAGCCAGTTCTTCGGCGGTTGGATTAAAGTTTACTGTAGTATCTGCAAGGAATAAAGGGCCCTGCTTGGTAAGCAATAAATACATACCGGCAATCTTCTTCACGCCTTCCTCCGTACCAATAATCTGTAATGCTGGACGAATGGCTTCTGCATAATTCTTCGTAAGTCCCGACAGCATGGCATCCGCATCACCCGTTTCCACCATCATACAACCAAAATGGTTGCGGTCTTTCATCATCTTCAGGCTCTCATATTTATTAATGCCTCTGCGATGTCGTTTTTTAAAGAACAGCTCCCCATAAAATTCCCGCTTCTGTTCCATCTCATCACTTCTTGGATCTACGATAGGAATATCAGCCAGGTCAATATTATTTTCCTCTGCAATCCGGTTGATCTTAATGGGATCTCCCAATAATATCGGGTAAGCAATACCATCATCATATAAAATGCTGGCGGCTTTCAGTATTTTCTGGTTATCAGCTTCTGCAAACACCAATCGTTTCGGATCTTTGCGCGCTTTATTACCAATGGCGCGTATCAACTGGTTATCCAATCCCAAACGTTTATTCAGTTCCAGCGCATAAGCATCCCAGTTAGCGATTGTTTTTTGCGCCACACCGCTTTCAATTGCAGCCTTGGCAACTGCAGGTGCAACAGCAGATAATAATCGTGGGTCCAATGGTTTGGGAATAATGTATTCGGTACCAAACGACATGTTATTCTGGTTATACGCCATATTCACAATATCGGGTACGGGCGATTTGGCCAGGTCGGCCAAAGCCTTTACTGCAGCCAGTTTCATAGCTTCATTAATTTGTGTGGCACGCACATCCAATGCCCCACGAAATATATAAGGAAAGCCCAAAACATTATTTACCTGGTTGGGATAATCCGACCTTCCCGTAGCCATAATAATGTCTTTGCGCACAGCCGTTGCCTCATCATACGTGATCTCAGGGTCAGGGTTGGCCATCGCAAAAACAATCGGATTTTTGGCCATGCTCCGCACCATATCCTGCGTAACCACATTGCCCACACTCAGGCCTAAAAACACATCAGCATCTTTCATGGCTTTGTCAAGCGTCCAGTCGTTTTTCTTTACCGCAAATTTTTCCCTTATCGGACCAAGATCTGTTCTGCCGGTATGCAGTACGCCGTCTTTATCAAACACTATAAAGTTTTCATACTTAGCACCCAAAGCAACATATAACTGAATACAGGCCATAGCAGCAGCGCCGGCACCATTAATAACAAATCTTACTTTTTCAATTTTTTTCTTCTGCAGTTCCAATGCATTCAACATAGCCGCACTGCTGATGATGGCGGTGCCATGCTGGTCATCATGCATCACAGGAATATTCATCTGCCGCTTCAGTTCCTGCTCTATATAAAAACATTCAGGGGCTTTAATATCTTCCAGGTTAACACCGCCAAAAGTTGGCTCCAGCGCCCTTACGATCTGTACAAATTTTTCAGGATCTTTTTCGTTGATCTCAATATCAAACACATCAATGTCGGCAAATATTTTAAACAACACTGCCTTCCCTTCCATCACCGGCTTACTGGCTTCAGCGCCAATATCGCCCAGGCCCAGAACAGCGGTACCGTTGGTAATTACCGCTACCAGGTTTCCTTTGGCTGTGTATTTATAAATGTCTTCCGGGTTGGCTTCAATTTCTTTACAGGGCTCAGCTACACCCGGACTGTACGCCAATGAAAGATCACGTTGTGTTTTGGCCTCTTTGGTAGGAACCACTTCTATTTTTCCGGGACGCCCGCTGGAGTGATATTCCAACGCCTGCTCCCTTCGCAGATCGTTATGTTTGGCCATACATTTTTTTTAGGTTACCGGCAACACAACAAAACTCAGCTTTGGTTGTGTCACTCACTTCAGCGCCTTGTTCGCTACTGAACTTTTTTGCGCTTAAACTGGAATTGCAAAAATACGATATATTAAAATGATAGCAGAATGACAATTTTAAAGCAGCCATCTGCAACTTAAAAAACCGTGCCTTTGTGCCTTAGTGCGGGAATAATGCACACCAAGGCACAAAGGCACGGTTTAGTTTTTCCTGGTTTAATCGCCCTCAATCACTTTCTAAAACCGATGCGCTCCTATTCTCTATAAGGTCGCAATTTGCGACCTTATAAAAATTGTGTCTTTGTGCCTTAGTGTGGGAATGATACACACCAAAGCACAAAGGCACGGTTTAGTTAGGCTTTTGCGGAAGCACCGAGCCATGCCATCATGCCGATACCGGCCTCAATGGCTCTTTCATCAATATTAAATTGCGGAGTATGTACATTGTGTATGATGCCTTTCTCTGTATTTCTTACACCCAATCTGTAAAAACAACCGGGTATTACCTGCGTATAATATCCAAAATCTTCGGCGCCCATGCGTATTTCGGTTTCCTCTACATTTTCTTTACCCATATAGGCATTAGCTAATTGCCAGCCTGTTTCTGTAAGCGTTGGATCGTTGTCAACTGTTGGATACCCCACATCAATATGCAGCTCAATTTCTGCGCCGGAAGCTTCTGCAATTCCTTTTGCCTGTTTGCGTATCAGGTCGTGCGCTTTGGTTCTCCATGCTTCATCCATGGCCCTGAAAGTACCCATCAGTTTTACTTCGCTTGGAATTACATTAGTGGTATGCCCGCCCTGTACAGAACAGATAGATAATACAGACGGCGAGAGTGGATTATTATTTCTGGATATCACCTGTTGCAAACTCACGATCAACTGTGAGGCCGTTAACACGGTATCTGCCGTTAAATGCGGCGCCGCCGCATGACCGCCTTTACTGCGGATGGTAACATATAATTCATCGGCACTTGCCATCACGCGCCCTTTTCTGAAACTTAATTTCCCAAGGTCCAGTCCCGGATGCACATGCAAACCAAAAATGCCTTGCGGCTTTGGATTATCCAGCACACCTTCTTTGATCATATAACTGGCGCCACCGGGATTTCTTTCTTCACCGGGTTGAAAGATCAGTTTCACGGTTCCTTCCCAGTCATTTTTTAATTCATTCAAAATTTTTGCCGCACCTAATAAAATGGTGGTATGCACATCATGCCCGCAGGCATGCATCACACCTGCATTCTGCGATTTATAGGGCACTTCATTTTCTTCCTGTATGGGCAATGCATCCATATCGGCACGCAGGGCAATTACGCGGCTGTCTGGATTTTTTCCCCGGATAATCCCTACCACACCGGTTGTAGCTTTTACTTCAAACGGAATATTAAAAGAACGCAGTTTATCCTGAACAAATTTACTGGTCTCAAACTCCTGGTAACTTAATTCAGGATGCGCATGCAGGTGATGACGGATATTAATGAACTCATCTGCATATTGTTTGGCTAATTGTTTTATTGCTTGTTGTAACATGCTTTGTTATTGAGGTGTTGGCTCATCATCATCCTTTGGAGTGTATTCAATTGCATCCTCTACAATATAAACTCCATGTGGAAAGAACCTGTTTAATTCTGTCTTGAGCTTTTCGGCATCATCTTTTTTTATAAAATTACCCACCCGTACTTTAAAGCTGGGCGATTGAAACATGACATAGGTTTTCTGATCAGGAAACTTCGTTAAAAGATCAGATTTTATCTTAAACGCTTCATCTCTTCTTGTAGTGCTTACCACCTGTATCCGGTAACCTTTATACTGACCGTTGCTGTTAAGCATGGCTGCGCGTTTATTAAGCTGCACTTGTTTGGCAGTTAGCGCATCCAGCCTTGTATCTTTTCTGATAATCACAGAATCGCATGCAGCCGCCCGTTGCCCGATGGCAATAGATAAGATCAATAAAGCCGGTATTCTCAGCCGCCGCATAAAAATATTTTCAGTAAGATAACAAATTGAACCCAAAGGTAAGACACAGAACCGGGATGAAAGAAAAGCGGCAACCCGATTCGTTAATATCCGCCATCGCCGGCCGGGGCTCCCTGTACAATAGCCACACCGGCACTGCAGCCCAAACGGGTGGCGCCGGCATCAACCAACTGTTTGGCAAATGCATAATCGCGTATACCGCCCGAAGCTTTGATCTGAACCTGTTCGGGCAAATGTTTTCTGAATAATTTCACAGCTTCCACACTGGCCCCTTTTTCTGCATAGCCGGTTGATGTTTTTAAATAATCAATCCCCGCCAATCCATAAATATCGCAGCATTTAATGATCTCTTCATCGGTCAGCACACCACTTTCAATGATCACCTTGATCACTTTATTTTTACTGCGTATGATCGGCATGATATGGTTGATCTCGTCTGCGAGATATTGCCAGTCATTATTTTTTATCGCCGAAATATTGATCACCACATCCAGTTCATCTGCTCCGTCCACAATAGCCAGCACTATCTCTGCAATTTTTGCTTCCACAGCCGAATACCCAAACGGGAAACCAATTACAGTTGCCACTTTAACCGTACTGCCTTCCAATATCGATTTTGCTTTCTTCACAAAATTTGGCGGCACACACACAGCCGCAAATCCGTATTCCTTTGCTTCGGCACAGAGTTTTTCGATATCTGCAATTAATGTTGTGGGTTTTAGGATGGTGTGATCGATGTATTGGTTAAGTTTCATTAATTAGTAATTAATAATTAGTAGTTAGTAATTGAATATACGCTATGTTGATTTTAATGTATTGATGATAGCTGTTAATAATTTGATTAACTCTTCACAATCCTTAAGCAAAGATCCGGCTAATTTAGCATCTAAGATATCACTATCTCTGAATAGCCTGATCCAATATCTGGTTTCCCTCGCCTCTTTATAAGCAATACCCAATTTTGCTTTAAAATCCTTTCTTGACGAACCACCAGTCGCTTCTTCAATATTGGCGCCAATCGAAGTTCCTGATCTTACAATTTGAGAGGAGAGATGATATTCTTTCTTCTCTTTCCGTAAGTAAACATACAATTTTACCACCCTCAGCGCAAACAGATAGCTCTTATCAAGAACAATATTATTCCGGGACATAAAAAAGGCATTTACTGTCAAACATAGTAAATGCCTTTCTGTAAAAAATAAGTGTTAGTTACAAGTAAAAACACCTAATTACTAACTACTAATTATTAATTACTAATTAACTCTCCCTCCCATGGCAAGCCTTATACTTCTTCCCGCTTCCGCAAGGGCAAGGGTCGTTCCTTCCTATTTTGGGTGCAACATGTATCGGTTGTTGTTTTACCGGAGTTGGATCGTAATAATCATTTTCTGTTGGTGGCGCATCTGCGGCTTCTTTGTTGGCGCTCATACGGCTCATATCGGTTTTTTGCTGGCGGCCTTCTTTTAATTCATCGCCGTCATTTAACGGAATACCTGCATGACAAAGGAACTGAACAATATCCCTGTTCACTTCACTATCCATTTTTTTGAAGAGTTCAAAAGCCTCCATCTTATAAATCACCAACGGATCTTTCTGCTCATAGGTAGCGGTCTGTACACTTTGTTTCAGATCATCCATAGAACGTAAATGCTCTTTCCATGCATCATCTATAAAACCAAGCGTAACCGTTCTTTCCAGTGAGTTCACCATTTCGGCGCCATGGGTTTCTAGTGTTTTATTCATGTTGGCCAGCGCCTGAATGCCGCGGCGGCCATCAGTAAACGGAACGATCACATTCTCAATTCTTGAACCCTGTTGTTGTTTGATATTTTTAAATACAGGAATAGACTGTGTCATCAATTCCTGTTTCTTGCGCTCGTAATTGGCGGCTGCTTCGCCGTATAATTTTTCTGCAAGATCAACTTCAGATAATTTATTCAGTTCTTCCGGGGTAACAGTTGTATCAATACCAAAATTTACAATCGCTGCCAGGCGGAAACCTTCGTGGTCATTCTGTTCTTTAAATGAGTTAACCAGATCTTCTGCTACTGAATACAAAGCATTATCAAGGTCTAAGGCCAAACGTTCTCCAAACAAAGCGTGGTTACGTTTGGTGTAGATCACCGTGCGCTGCTTGTTCATCACATCATCATATTCGAGCAAACGCTTACGGATACCGAAGTTGTTCTCTTCTACTTTTTTCTGCGCACGCTCAATAGATTTGGTGATCATGCTATGCTGTATCACTTCGCCTTCTTTATAACCGGCAAAGTCCATCACCTTCGCAATACGCTCGCTGCCAAACATACGCATCAGGTCATCTTCCAACGACACAAAGAATAAAGAAGATCCCGGATCTCCCTGTCTACCGGCACGACCGCGTAACTGCCTGTCTACACGGCGCGATTCGTGCCGCTCCGTACCCAGAATAGCCAGTCCACCGGCTTCTTTCACACCCGGTCCGAGTTTAATATCCGTACCACGACCAGCCATATTGGTTGCTATGGTTACCGCTCCGGCAAAACCGGCTTCAGCCACAATCTGCGCTTCTCTCGCGTGCTGTTTTGCATTCAATACATTATGTGGGATCTGTTTCTGGCGAAGCATACGGCTCAGCAATTCACTCACCTCAACTGAGGTAGTACCTACCAGTACCGGGCGCCCTGCTGCAACTAATTTAACGATCTCATCTATTACCGCACCAAATTTTTCGCGCTTGGTTTTAAACACCAGATCCTGTTCATCTTTACGTATGGCCGGAACATTGGTGGGGATGGTTACCACATCTAATTTATAAATATCCCACAACTCAGCCGCCTCAGTTTCCGCAGTACCCGTCATACCAGCCAATTTATGGTACATACGGAAATAGTTCTGCAGTGTTACTGTTGCATAAGTTTGTGTAGCCGCTTCAATCTTTACATTTTCTTTTGCTTCAATGGCCTGGTGCAAACCGTCTGAATAACGGCGGCCATCAAGGATACGGCCTGTTTGCTCATCCACAATTTTAACACCACCATCCATCACCACATATTCTACATCCTTATCAAATAAGGTATAGGCTTTTAATAATTGTTGTACGGTGTGAATACGATCGGCCTTAACAGAATAATCATTGATGATCGATTCTTTGTTATGCAGTTTTTCTTCTGCTGTTAAAGAAACATCATTATCTGTTGCTGCTAACGACAGGCTGATATCAGGCAAAATAAAGAAGTTAGGATCTTCTCCTGAACGGGTGATAAGCTGGATACCTTTATCTGTTAATTCAACCGAATTATTTTTTTCATCGATGTAGAAATAAAGCTCTTCATCGGCCTTCGGCATTTCGCGTGATTGGTCGGCGAGATAATAGTTTTCTGCTTTCTGCAGTTTTACCCGCATACCCGGCTCACTCAAAAATTTGATCAATGCATTGTTCTTCGGCAAACCACGGTGTGCACGGAACAGGGCCAGGCCACCATCTTTGGGATCATCGTTGCCTTCGGCTATTTTTTTCTTTGCCTCATTCAAAAACTGGTTAGTAGCTCTTTTCTGTGCTTCTACCAGTTTTTCAATTCTTGGCTTCAACTCAAAAAATTGTTGCTCACCGGTAACATGTCCAACAGGACCGGAAATGATCAAAGGCGTTCTTGCATCATCAATCAACACAGAGTCTACCTCATCCACCATGGCAAAATGGTGTTTGCGTTGTACCATTTCTTCCGGTGTATGCACCATGTTATCACGCAGGTAGTCAAAACCAAATTCGTTATTGGTACCGTAAGTAATATCGGCTAAATACGCATTTCTGCGGGCTTCGCTATTGGGTTCGTGTTTATCAATACAATCTACTTTTAAACCCAGCCATTCAAACAGGGTTCCGTTCCATTCACTATCCCTTCGTGCCAGGTAATCGTTCACAGTTACAATATGTACACCTTCACCGGCCAATGCGTTCAGGTAGGCGGGTAAAGTAGATACCAGCGTTTTACCTTCACCCGTTGCCATCTCTGCAATTTTACCCTGATGCAATACACTGCCACCAATTAACTGCACATCATAATGCACCATGTTCCAGGTAACTTTTCCGCCACCGGCTGTCCAGGTATTTTTAAAGATGGATTGATCGCCCGAGATCGTTACATACTCTTTAACTACACTAAATTCCCTGTCAAGCGGCGTTGCAGTAGAAACCAGTTCTGTATTGTTTGAAAACCTGCGCGCTGTTTCTTTAACTACCGCAAAAGCTTCGGGTTGAATAGCAGCAAGGGCTTCCTCAATTTTCTTATCGCGGTCTTTTTTAAGTTTATCTATTTGCTGGTAAATCGTATCGCGGTGGTGTATGTCTGTGGCGGCAAGCGCTTCAGCCTCCTGTTTACGGCTTTCGATCTCCGCATCTATTCCTGTCAGGTGCTCTTTGATCCGCTGACGGAATTCAACGGTCTTATTACGTAACTCATCATTTGTTAATGTCTCGTATTGCCTGAAAAACTCGTTGGCTTTTTGAACGATGGGCAACATCTGTTTGACGTCTTTCTCACTTTTATTGCCCCCGAATAACTTCGATATAATCTTCAACATATAGCGTGGTCTGGTCTAATTAAAAATTTTAACAGTCAAAAAGGGTGCGAAAAATTTTTTTGAGCCAATTTGGCACCCCAATTGAGAGCCGCCAAAGGTAAAGAATTTGAACTGAGGGCAATCGCCTATTCAGAATCAGTGCATCTTTATCAATTAGTTAACGAAAAAATGTTCCGTCGGATGAAATATATCTTGTTCGCTTTTGCCCTGTTTCTAACCGGTACAGTATCGGCCCAGCAACAGTTCCAGGACTCTATTGCTACAGAAAGAGCAAGCCTTCAAAGGAACAATAGTTGGGTTCTGGCTGCCTGGGCAGGGGCCAATATTATACAGGGCAGCATATCGGCAAGCAATGCTAAGGGTAGCGACCATTATTTTCACCAGATGAATGCCTATTGGAATACCCTTAACCTGGCAGTGGCGGGTATGGGTTTATGGGCGGCCAAAAAGCAATTAGCAGGCATTCATACACTGGAAAGGAACCGGAAAGAGCAACAAAAGACCGAGAAACTGCTGTTATTGAATACCGGGCTGGATGCGGCTTATGTTATGACCGGCCTGTACCTGAAAGAACGGGGCAACCGCCTGCAGAGCGACCGGCCTGCAGGATACGGCAACAGCCTGGTATTACAGGGAGCCTTCCTGCTGGTATTCGACATCATTCAATACGCCGAAAACCGACGAAATGGTAGGCTGCTTGAAAAAAATGCCCCCAACTGGCAGCTTGAACCCACCCCAACCGGCCTGGCCCTGGCATACCGTTTTTAGCTATTGAAAACGTAAAATCACCCCCTCTTTCTGGCAACGGGCACCGATAGTGATGGCGCCGAAACTGCTGATATCCCCCGATTTATCCACTGTTCGTGTATTTTTGGCTTAAAGGATGGAATTTCAGGGTGATTCTGCTACTTTTGCAGCCTTAAAACAAGGTCCGAAGCCAAGAGCCAAGAGCCAAGAGCCAAGAGCCAAGAGCCAAGAGCCAAAGACCAAAGACAAGTATCATAAAACTTGAAATTTAAAAAAAATGGCAGGACAGTTAAAAGAGGTACGTAACAGGATCAAGAGTGTACAGAGTACCCAGCAGATCACTAAAGCGATGAAAATGGTGAGTGCGGCAAAATTACGCCGTGCACAGGATGCCATCACCCAAATGAGGCCTTATGCCCAGAAGCTGCAGGAAATGCTGAGCAATATTGTAAGTAATATTGAAGGTGGTACCAACCTGAAACTGGCCGAAGAAAGGGCAGTAGAGAATGTATTATTGATAGTGATCACCAGCGACAGGGGATTATGTGGTGGCTATAATGCCAATATTGTTAAACTGGCCAAAAGCACTGCCGCAGAAAAATATCCTGAGCAGTTAAAAAAAGGAAAAGTAACTATCTGGAATATTGGTAAGAAAGGATTTGAAAGTCTGAGCAAAGCCGGCTACACTACCGATGCCAGCTTTAGGGATATTTTTCATAACCTGGCCTTCGAAAACGTGCAAACCGCTGCACAGGCTGCTATGAAAGCTTTTGAGAATAAAGAATTTGATGCAGTTGAAATTATTTACAGCGAATTTAAAAACGCGGCTACCCAGCGTTTTGCAGCAGAACAGTTCCTGCCTATTCCTAAAGTGGCGCAAAAAGCGGGTGGTAAAAAATCTGATTTTATTTTTGAACCGGCCAAAGAAGAGCTGATCGCAGAACTGATGCCGAAGATCCTGAATACGCAATTATATAAAGCGGTTTTAGATGCAAATGCCAGCGAACACGGTGCACGGATGACAGCGATGGACAAAGCCAGCGAAAACGCCAACGAATTATTGAAATCCCTGAAGATCAGTTACAACCGTGCAAGACAGGCTGCCATCACTACCGAATTAACCGAGATTGTAAGTGGTGCAGCGGCATTGCAGGGATAGCATTAATTAGTAATTTGTAATTAATAGTTAGTAATTAAACTACTAATATTGATTGCTCAATTACTAATTACTAATTACTCTAATTACTAATTTGTTTCTCTCCATGGAAATCAGCCAGATCATACCACACATAGAGGTTCTCATTTTTGCAAGCGAGAAACCGTTGAGTTCACTGGACATTGTTGAGTTGATCAACAACACCTTCGGCTTCCTGGAAGAAAGGATCATGCTGGACCAGGTAGAGAGTGCGCTGGAAGGTATCAGGGAGAAATATGATTCTGAATTTTATCCTTTTGAAGTAAAACAAAGCGGTGGCGGCTGGCAGTTTCTCACCAAACCACTCTACCACCCAACCATCGCACAACTGAATGGCGATAAGTTCCTGAAACGCCTCTCCAACGCAGCGCTCGAAACCCTTGCTATTATTGCATATAAACAACCTATCACCAAAGGTGAGATTGAAGCTATCCGTGGTGTGAACAGTGATTACAGTATCCAGAAATTACTGGAGAAAGAACTGGTGCTCATCAGCGGACGTAACGAGAATATGCCGGGCAAACCCCTGGTATATGCCACTTCAAAAAATTTCATGGATTATTTCGGCATCAACTCTCCTGCTGATCTGCCAAAGATCAGAGAAGTACTGGCCGATCAGATCGTGGAAGGAACCATCGTTAACCCCGAAGATTTTACCGACCAGCCCGTAGCAGAAGCCCTCGAAATAGAAGCAATTGACGAAATGCTGACCGAAGATGTATCAGAAGTTACCGTTAATGAAGACGGAGAGCTGATCATCAACGCCGAAGAAGAAAAAAAGGAAGACGAGGACACTGAGCAAACCCCGGAATAATGCATTTTGGTCCCGGCTTAGCCGGGAGGGAAATTGAGAAATTGCAATTTCCCAATTTCCCAATTCCAAAATTTCCCAATTTCCTAACCCTCCTCCTATCTTCGCAATATGTCAGCAACCATCCCCCAAGAACAATTGATCAGCATCGCTAACGAATACGGCACTCCTGTATATGTGTATCATGCCGAAAAAATAACAGAACAGTATCAAAAACTGCAACAGGCATTCGATCAAAAAAATACCCGTTTTTTTTATGCGTGCAAGGCATTGACCAATATCAATATCCTCAAACATATCCGTTCGCTGGGTTGCAATATTGATTGCAGTTCTATTAATGAAGTACACCTTGCCATTTATGCAGGTTTTGATAAAAAAAATATCCTGTACACCAGTAATGGCATCGCTTTCAGCGAAATTGAAGAAGCTGTTGCCCTGGGGGTGAATGTGAATATTGACAGCCTGTCGAACCTGGAGAAATTCGGAAAAAAATACGGGCATTCTTATCCTGTTGGTATCCGTCTCCGCCCAAATATTATGGCCGGCGGTAACCTGAAAATTTCTACCGGGCATGAAAAAAGTAAATTCGGCATCCCCATTGAACAATTAGACAAGATCCTGTTACTGGTAGAAAAACATTCCCTGCATATTGTTGGCTTACACATACATACCGGCAGCGAGATCAAAGATGTTTCGGTATTTATGAAAGTGGCAGATATTTTCTTTGAGCTGGTTCCGCATTTCCCCGAACTGCAGTTTCTTGACCTGGGCGGTGGATTTAAAGTTCCGTATAAAGAAAATGAAGCGGGAACCGATGTGCCTTTGTTAGGCCTGAAAGTTGGCGAAGTGATCAACAAACTAAAAGAAACATACAACCGCAATTTCAAGGCATGGTTTGAGCCAGGTAAATTCCTGGTGAGCGAATGCGGCTATTTTATTACACAGGTAAACGTATTAAAACAGAGCGGCGCTACCACCTTTGCGGGGGTGAACAGTGGCTTCAATCACCTGATCAGGCCCATGTTCTACGAGGCCTATCACCGTATAGAAAATATCAGCAACCCCGATGGCGCCAAACACCATTATACCGTAACAGGTAATATCTGCGAAACAGATACGTTTGCCTGGGACAGGGAGCTAACCGAAATAAGAGAGGGCGACCTGTTATTATTTTACAATGCCGGCGCCTATGGCTTTGAAATGGGCAGTAATTATAACTCGCGCTATAAACCGGCACAGGTTTTGGTTAAAGAAGGAAAGGCACACCTGATTGGCAAAAGGGATGTGTTTGAAGATTTATTAAGAAACCAGGTGGAATTAGAATAATAAATATTGAATACGGAATATTGACTATTTAAACGGATACCGTTCATAATTCAATATTCCCTGTTCATCATTCAATATTCAAAGCGGGTTATATTGCAGTGGAATGATAGAAATACAAAACATATCCAAACAGTTTGACGGCAGGGTTATCCTTGAAGATATCAGTGCAGTGATGGAAGCGGGTAAATGTAACCTCATCATCGGCACCAGTGGCAGCGGTAAAACGGTTTTAACCAAATGCATGGTTGGATTATTTCATCCCGACCAGGGTACTATTTTATACAGCGGCGAGAATATGCTGTTGTTAGACAATGAGCAACGCAAATTACTGAGGCAGCAAATCGGTATGCTTTTCCAGGGAACGGCTTTATTTGATTCGATGACGGTTGAACAAAATGTAATGTTCCCGCTGGACATGTTTACCAATTGGAACCACGCACAGAAAAAGAAAAGAGTGGATGAGGTACTTGCCCGTGTTAACCTGGTAGATGCCAATAAGCGATACCCGTCGGAAATAAGCGGCGGAATGAAAAAAAGGGTGGGTATTGCAAGGGCCATAGTATTAAACCCGAAATATCTTTTTTGTGACGAGCCCAATTCAGGCCTTGACCCCCAAACCTCATTGGTGATAGATAAACTGATCAAAGAAATTACACTGGAATTCAATATCACTACCATTGTTGTAACACATGATATGAATAGTGTGATGGAGATAGGTGATCATATTGTTTACCTGCACCAGGGCCGTAAACAATGGGAAGGCACCAACCAGGATATCATTTACAGTAAGGATGAATTGCTGAATAATTTCATCTTCGCCTCAGAGTTCCTGCAGGACGCCAAACAAATGCGGATGATGGGGGCGGGTGGAAACAATACTTCCCGTTAAACCGAATCAATCACTGAATGAAACAATATTTGTTCATAATAAGTTTTCTGTTTTTTGCCGGCTATGCCAATGCGCAAACCGGGGCAGACAAACTGGCGCCCTATCAAAAGGATAACCGCATCCCTACATTCAATATTTTACTGCCCGACAGTACTTATTTTACACCCGACCAGTTACCACAATACCAATACACCGCCATCATTTATTTTTCGCCCGATTGTGGCCATTGCCAGCACATGGCCAAAGACATGGTAAAAAGTATGGACAGCCTGAAGAATACCTTTTTTGTGCTGGTGGCTTATAAAAGCCTGGAAGATATTAAAGGTTTTGGCAGCTATTATGGGTTGGATAAATTTTCAAACATCCGAATGGGTCGCGACCCCAATTATTTTATTCCTGCTTTTTACAGGGTAGAAGCCACGCCGTTTGTAGCTATTTATAACCAGAACAAGCTGTTGGTCAAAGTTTTTGATCCTCCGCACAACCCTGTTATGGAAGTGCCTGATCTGATCGGGTTTGTAAATAAACACTAACCCGCTTTCTCTGCGAAACCTCTGCCCCTGCCCACCACTGCCGTGAAAGAGGTTACCGGTTTTATGTATGCCTTTATTCGCCGTTTTTTTACTGCCAAGACTCAGAGAAGCAGCGGCAGCCGCCGGGTAGCTGTGCTGCAAGAATTAATCTCCCTTTTCTCATCTTTCCCATCCCTCCAAACCCTACCTTTGCAGCGACAAAAATTACTCATTTCTAAATACGCTATTTTATGAAAGTAACTGTAGTAGGTGCCGGTGCCGTAGGTGCTACCTGTGCCGATAATATTGCCCGCGCAGAACTGGCAGATGAACTGGTATTGTTAGACATTAAAGAAGGTGTAGCCGAAGGCAAGGCCCAGGATATGATGCAAACCGCAGCATTATTGGGTTTTGATACCCGTATCAGCGGCAGCACCAGCGATTATACCAAAACAGCCAAATCGGATGTAGTGGTGATCACTTCAGGCTTACCACGTAAACCCGGCATGACCCGCGAAGAACTCATTGGCACCAACGCAGGTATTGTAAAAGGCGTAACACAAAATATCTTAAAATATTCTCCGGATGCGGTGATCATCGTGATCAGTAACCCGATGGATACCATGACATACCTTGCCCTGCAATCTACAGGCCTTCCTAAAAACCGCATCATTGGTATGGGCGGTACCTTAGACAGCGCCCGTTTTAAATATCAATTAAGCCAACACCTCGGCTGCAGCCCCGGCGATCTGAATGCAGTAGTAGTTGGTGGACATGGCGATACAACCATGATCCCGCTGATCCGTTTGGCTACATGGAACAGTGTACCTGTAACCAAATTCTTAAGCGAAGAACAACAAAAACAAATCATTGCCGATACCATGGTGGGCGGTGCTACTTTAACCAAATTACTCGGTACTTCTGCATGGTATGCACCAGGTGCTGCCGGAGCCGCTTTGGTTGAAAGCATTGTACGCGATGAGAAAAAACTCTTTACCTGCTGCGTAAGTCTTGATGGCGAATACGGCCAGAAAGATATCTGCATGGGTGTTCCTGTTACCATTGGCAGAAACGGATGGGAGAAAATTGTTGACTTCGGATTAAATGCAGATGAGCAGGCAGCATTCAACAAAAGTGCAGATGCGGTAAGAAGCATGAATGATGTACTGAAGACTTTATAATTCAACTTTTTATGTGTGTAAATCCCCTGGCAATTGCCGGGGGATTTTTTTTGTCTGCTCTAGTCCCGAACTACAACTACACATTTTCGCAGAACAACTACATGCTGGCTATCACATGAATATGTGATAGGAATCATCATTAAAAAAACAATCTTCACAACAGAAAAAACCGCAGACTCATTTTATACTTTTTTTCTGCCGCTTATCTACCAATAACTGCTTCTCGTCCTCATTTAGCAATGGAGGCTGTAACAATTAAAAGTCCTTTGCGTCTCACAAGCGCAAAAAAACATAACACGATGAGACGATTTTTTACAATGGCAGTAATAGGACTGTCGATGATAGCAACACAGAGCTTTGCACAAAGCAAGGCTACTGTTACGGGTAGTGTGAAAGACCATACAGCAAAGGGTTTACCGGCAGTAACCGTTTCACTCTTAGCAGCTAAAGACAGCAGTTTGGTGAAAGCAGATATTACAGATGCGAACGGACAGTTCCAGATCGTATCTGCCAACAGCGGCCGCTTTTTATTAAGCTATTCCATACTCGGATACGAAAAAAAGTTTTCAGAGAAATTTGATCTGCAAGATGGACAGACTTTCCAGGCAGTTCCGGTTTCGCTGGAACTATCGGTAAAAAAATTGCAGGATGTTACTGTTACATCCCGTAAACCGATGATCGAGATCAAAGCAGACAAAACTGTTTTTAATGTTGAAAACAGTATTAATGCAACCGGCAGTAATGCATTGGAGTTGTTACAGAAAAGTCCGGGCATACAGGTAGACAATAACGAGAATGTTTCGATGAAAGGCAAAACCGGTGTAAAGATCTATGTAGACGGAAAGATGAGCCAGCTAAATTCAAAAGACCTTGCTGCTTATCTTAAAAGCATCAACAGCAATGATATTGAGGCGATTGAAATGATCAGCAACCCAAGCGCAAAGTATGATGCAAGCGGCAATGCGGGCATCATCAATATCAGGCTGAAGAAAAATAAAAAATACGGAACCAATGGCAGTGTGAATGCGGGTTTTGTGCAGGGCGAAACACCAAAAGGTAATGCATCTGTAAACCTGAACTACCGCGATCAGAAAGTAAACCTGTTTTCTAATGTGGGTGGCAATTTAGGTATGTATGAGAATGACCTGAACTTATACCGCATACAAAAAGATTCATTGTACGATCAGCACAGTATTAACTGGAGCAACAACAAGAGTTTGAATGTAAAAGCCGGGGCAGATTTCTTTATCAATACCAAAAATACCATTGGTTTCCTGGTAACCGGAAATTTTGGCAATAACGATTGGACAAGCAGCAGCAATACCGCTGTGTATTATCAGCCAACAAACACTTTTGTAAAAAGCCTGCTCGCGTACAACACAGTTCCGGGATCCAGAACCAATATGAACTCGAACATCAACTATCGTTATACCGATACTACCGGTACAGAGATCAATTTTGATGCGGATTATGGTTTATTCCGTGGCACAGGGCGCAGCTATCAGCCGAACTATTATGTAGACAAAAACGGCAATTCTCTTTATGAAGTGATCAACCGTAACTATACACCTACCGACATTGATATCTATACGTCGAAAGTAGATGTGGAGCAAACTAAATGGAAAGGCAAGTTAGGTTATGGCGCTAAATTCTCTTACGTAAAAACAAGCAATGCATTTGAGTTCTTTAATGATGTAAACGGCGTACCTGTAAAACAATTGCAAAAAAGCAACAGCTTTACTTATAAAGAAAATGTAAATGCAGCCTATGTAAACTACCAAAGACAGTTTAGCAAAAAATGGAGTATTCAAACCGGGTTGCGTTTAGAGCAAACCAATAGTGAAGGCATCTTAACAAGAGCTGATGGAATTGAACAGCCAGATAATACGGTGAAGAAAAATTATTTAGACCTCTTCCCCAGCGCAGCATTAACATGGAATGTGAATGAGAAAAACACATTGAACCTGACCTATAGCCGCAGGATAGACAGGCCCAGTTACCAGGACCTGAATCCATTTGAAAACAAATTAGATGAGCTTACCTATCAAAAAGGGAATGCTTTTCTGCGCCCGCAATACACAGATAATGTTGAGTTATCGCACACTTTCAGAAGTGCGATCAATACCACTATTGGCTACAGTCATGTAAAAGACTATGCAACACCAACAACCGATACTGCCAATAACGCAACTTATCTTCAACAAAAAAACCTTGCTACTCAGCAGATCATCAGCTTTAGCGTGGGTTCTCCTTTGCCGATTGCCAAGTGGTGGAATGGTTATGCCAATGTTTGGTATAACTACCAAATATTTAAAGGACAGATAGGTGATAATGCACTGCATATTGAGATCCCTTTGTTTGGTGCATATATGCAGCACAGCTTTACATTAGGGCATGAGTATACGGCCGAAGTAAGCGGCTGGTTTAGCGGTCCGTCTATCTGGGGTGCTACCTGGCGCACCAAATCGCAGGGCGGCTTAGACCTTGGTTTTCAAAAACAACTGATGCAGAAAAAAGCATCTGTAAAAATAAGTGTGACAGATATTTTCCGCACCAACCCATGGACCGCTACCAGCGATTTTGGCGGTACTTATATTAAAGGAAGCGGTGGCTGGGAAAGCCGTACCGTGCGTGTAAGTTTCAGCTACCGTTTTGGAAGCAGCCAGGTAAAAGCGGCAAGACAAAGACAAACCGGTTTAGAAACAGAAGCCAAAAGGATTAAAGGGTAAGCAATTAATACAGTTGAGTTTTGGGATACATCCCTCCGGATATTTTTCCGGGGGGATTTTTTTGGGCCTAATATGGAATTTCTTCGCTGCCCCTTACACCTTCGCGCAAGGATGCTAAAGCAATGAACTGATCATAGAACTTAACTGATCAATATCCTGCAATTCCATACATTTAAAATGCCCCTTCGGACATTTGTTATAACCGATCTTACTGCATGGCCTGCAGCGCAGGTTGGTAACTTCAGATTGAAATTGTGTAACAGGATTGTTACCATAATAAGGCCCCATACCAAATGCGGGCACGGTATTACCCCAAATACTGATAATGGGTTTGTGAAAAGCAGCCGCAATATGCATCAGTCCCGTATCATGCGTTACTATAACTTTTGATCGCTGAACAAGGTCTGCACTTTCGTTAAGGCTGAACTTGCCGCAGGCATTATAAATTTTGATCGGATCAACTGAAGCAATTTCTTCTCCGGCTATCCTGTCTTCCGGCCCGCCCAGCAAAACAACCGGAAATTGAATACCTGCACAGAGTTGCTGCAATTTATGCACAGGCATTTTTTTGGTATTCAATGCGGCGCCGATCACAACACCCACATAGCCATAAATATGAGAGATGGGCAGATCTGTTTCTTTTATTTTATCTTTTCCCGGAAGAAAATAATCCAGCCCCTTACCATCATTCACTACATCCAGCTCTTTCAAGGTATCCATGTAACGGTCTACAATATGCACATTGGGCAGACGGTTAATTTTGAGGGCAGTTAATAACCACTTTGGAATATTCAGTTTATTAAACGAAAAATGTTTGGCAGTTTTCAACGCCTTTTTAATGCGCAGCGTTCTCAGGTTATGATGGAGGTCAATGATATAATCGTATCCTTCATATTGCAACTGGTGCATCATCAGATCCCAGCTACTGCCAAGTACCTGTACTTTATCAATGTAAGGATTAGCGTTAACCAATCCACGGTACGACTCTTTGGTTAAAAAATGAATTTCTGCCCCCGGCACCTGCTGTTTCAGGCAGCGTACTACCGGCGAGGTTAAAACAATATCACCGATGGAAGAAAAGCGGATGATTAAAAATTTACCCCCCAGCCCCCTGAAGGGGGAGTTAATATGTGATTCTTGTTCATTCATTTATAAAATCGGTGGCTAACATCTTTTAGTGAATTTACTATTTCCCTTACCCCCCAGCCCCCTGAAGGGGGAGTTAATAGGTGGTTCTTGTTCGTTTATTTATAAAATCGGCGACTAACATCTTTTTGTGAATTTACTATTCCCCTTACCCCCCAACCCCCTGAAGGGGGAGTTAATATATAGTTTTTGTTCATTCATTAATAAAATTGGTGATCAATATCTTTTTGTGAGAACACTATTCCCCCTTCAGGGGGTTAGGGGGTGAAGGGCTTAGGGGGTATGTTCAACATAATTAAGATCCTTATGAAAGGTTTCTTCGGTAAAATAAAATGCGATCATGGTTATTATCATTACTACAACTGCAGTAATAATACCACTTTGTATCAAATCCCAACCCCATGTTTTTTGAAACAGGTTTAAGAACATCAGGTTGATGAGTGGCAAGGCGCCACGTACCATATTGGGAATGGTGGTGGCGGCTGTGGCACGCAGGTTGGTTCCAAACTGCTCTGCACCCATGGTTATAAAGATGGCCCAGAAACCGGTAGTGAATCCTAATATGCTGCAAATGCCATACATGCGTGCATCGCTGTTGTTATAGCTGCTGAAAAAGAGTACCAGTGCGGCCATACTTAACAGGTAAAAACTGAGCAATGCTTTTTTCCTGCTCTTAAAATACTGGCTCACAAAGCCAATCAAAATATCGCCAATAGCAATTCCTATATACGCATACATGATGGCGCGGCCGCTATCAACATGATTATCACCATATAATTCTTTTGCAAAACGGTTACTTAAGTTTACCAATATGCCAATCACATACCAGGTTGGCAGGCCAATCAAAATGGCAAGCATATATTTTTTAAACCGCTTACCATTATTAAAGAACATGAGAAAGTTGCCACGCTGCACCCCTTTTTGTTTTACCTCTTTAAACATACCACTCTCGGCAACAGAAATTCTGAGCAGCAATAACACAATGCCCAGCCCACCACCAATTTTATAACACAATCTCCAGTCGTTGGTAGCCTGGTAAATAAAATACGCAAACACTGCTCCAAACAAGCCGATACCCGCCACCATCGAAGTGCCTACGCCTCTTTTTTCTTTGGGCAGTAATTCGCTTACTAATGTAATGCCTGCGCCCAGTTCACCAGCCAGACCAATGCCGGCCACAAAGCGCATCCATGCATAATGGTCTACTGTTTGCACAAATCCCGTTATAAAATTGGCTACCGAATACAATGCAATAGAGCCAAACAAAACACTTAACCTTCCTTTCTTATCGCCTACTGTTCCCCATATAACTCCTCCAATCAATAAGCCCACCATCTGCCAGTTAATAATTTTGGTACTGGCAGCCAGTACCTGCACTTTATCTGTAAGCACCACTCCTATGCCCTGCAGACTTGGTTCGCGTACAATGGTAAATAATAACAGATCATAGATATCTACAAAATAACCCAATGCTGCAACAATTACAGGCAATGAAAGAATAGCGAACTTCTTATCAGTCATATGGCTACTATTAAACGTATTGGCAAACAGGTTCAAGCACTATACAATATCCCTTCCCATTCTATCATCCGTTCACGCTTCGTCGGTGTGTGATGCGGATTTTTCTTTATGGAAAATAAGTTTATAGAAAATAGGCGCTGTGGTAACCAGTACAATACCCAGAACAATTACCTCCAGGTGATCTCTCAGATCAAATCCAAATTCGGCCAGTATCCATTTTTGCAGAAAATGCCCGCCAAACAACATACTGAACACCCATGCCACGCATCCGATGATATTAAAGAGACTGAACCTTTTTCTATCCATTTGCACAATACCCGCCACAATTGGCGCAAAGGTTCTCACAATAGGAATAAACCTTGCGATCACAATAGCACCACCTCCATGCTTCTCATAAAAATCGTGCGCCTGCCGTAAATACCTTCGTTTAAACAGGATGTTTTCTTTCCATCCATACATGGCAGGGCCCACTTTTCTTCCAAACCAATAGCCTACCGAATTACCTGCGATACCTGCCAATGATATGAGTGCCAATAAAACAAGCAGATCAAGGTATTCGTTATTGGTAGGTACTATTTCGTTGGCGATATTATGACTATAGATACCCGCTACAAACAACAGGCTGTCACCCGGCAGAAAGAATCCTGCAAACAATCCTGTTTCGGCAAATACAACAAAGAGTATCAGCCATAAACCACCGTGTTCAATATAGAACTGAGGTTGTAATAACTGGCTCCAGTGAAATGCGGTTGCTAAAAACGTATCTAGTAGCATAATAATAGCTTATTCTGTGATGGCCGGTTCCAATGAATTTTCCCATTTGCTTACAACACTTGTGGCCAAAGCATTTCCTAATACATTGGTTGCGGTACGGAACATATCGCAAAAATGATCGATCGGCAAAATTAAGGCAATGCCTTCCGGCGGAATATGAAACATGGCACAGGTAGCAGTTACCACTACCAATGATGCCCTTGGTACTCCGGCAATGCCTTTACTTGTCAACATCAAAACAATCAGCATAGTAAACTGTGTACCCAGATCAAGCGGAATGCCATAGGCCTGCGCAATGGCTATACTGGCAAAGGTCATATACATCATACTGCCATCCAGGTTAAAAGAATAACCTAAAGGCAAAATGAATGCAACTATTTTATCCTTACAACCATATTTTTCCAGTTCTTCTGTGAGTTTGGGAAATACTGCTTCGCTGCTCGTGGTACTGAAGGCAATGATTAGCGGTGGGAATATTCTTCTCACTAAATCAGGCAAACGTTTGCCCAATACAATAAAGCCCACTAATAATAACACCATCCACAATATGCCTATCCCTATAATAAAGTATAAAAGATACTTACCGTAAAACACAAATACCTCAAGACCTTTTGTAGCAATTACCGCTGCTATGGCGCCAAATACACCAAGTGGTGCAAAATTCATTACATAACCTACCATGCGTAAGATCACATGCGAAACTGCATCCAGTGCTTTTACCACCACTTTGGCTTTTTCGCCCAGTGCGGCAGAGGCGATACCAAAAAATATACTGAAGATGACTAATTGCAGGATCTCATTATTGGCCATCGCCTCAATCACACTTTTGGGGAACACGTGTTCAACAAATTTCTGGATATTGAACTCCTGTGTTTTTCCTACCAGGTCTTTGGCGCCACTCACGTCGGCATTACTCAGGTCGATACCAGCACCGGGCTTAAAAAAATTAACCAATATCATACCCAATAACAAACTGGTTAGCGAAGCGGATATGAACCATAACATGGCTTTACCGCCCACACGGCCAACTGTTTTCAGGTCGCCCAGTTTGGCAATGCCCACCACGAGTGTAGAGAACACCAATGGTGCGATGATCATCTGAACCAAACGCAGGAAAATGGTAGTAAGTAATTTGATATTCGTTGAAAACGACTTAATAAACTCCGCAGAGGATTGGGTGTGTATAAAATACCCGAGTACAACACCGGCTAACATGGCAATAATAATATATATGGTAAGCCGGTTATTTTTATTCTTCATCGTCAGTAATTAGTGTCGCAATATAAGATTTCTGCCGAAATGCCCTCCACCGCCTCTCAATCTCTTCATTTATAAAAGTTTTGAAGTACTAAAAGAAGAAATGACTATTTTTCCAAAACTTTTTAATTAAAGAACCCAAACTAACTGTACTATGAGTTTATTCAGAAAGAAATCATTAGACGGCCTGATGCTGCAAGCTGCCGATTCCGAAAAGGGATTGAAGCGCACACTCGGTGCCGGAAGCCTTATTGCACTTGGTATTGGTGCCATTATTGGCGCCGGCCTTTTTGTACGTACCGCTGCGGCGGCTGGTGAACATGCCGGACCTGCCGTTACTTTATCATTTATAGTAGCCGCCATAGGTTGTGCTTTTGCAGGATTGTGTTATGCAGAATTTGCTTCCATGATTCCTATTGCCGGTAGTGCCTACACCTATGCTTATGCCACTATGGGCGAACTGGTAGCCTGGATCATTGGCTGGGCGCTGATATTGGAATATGCATTAGGTGCCGCCACTGTTTCTATTGCATGGAGCGAGTTTTTAAACAAGCTGCTGATGCAGTATAATCTTGGCGCCATACCGTATGAATGGAGCCATTCCCCCTTTGAAAAAGCCCTCGACGCCGCCAATGTAATGCATCATGGCATCATGAACATCCCGGCATTATTTATCCTGTTGTTATTGTCGCTGCTGCTTATCAAGGGCACGCAGGAATCTGCTTTTGTAAATTCAATCATTGTTTTAGTTAAAGTAACCATCGTTGTGGTGTTTATTGTGGTGGGATGGAAATTTATTAATCCTGCCAATCACTCACCATACTTAATCCCTGCCGATGCGCCACCCGCTGTAAAACCTGATGGATCATTATACAGTTACACCAACTTTTTCAGGCATGGATATGGAGGTGTTCTTACCGGGGCAGCCATCGTATTCTTTGCCTTTATTGGCTTTGACGCAGTTTCTACTGCTGCCCAGGAAGCAAAGAATCCTAAAAGGGATATGCCTATCGGTATCCTCGGATCATTGGTGATCTGTACTATCTTATACATCCTCTTCTCCTTTGTATTAACCGGCGTAGCTCCTTATACCGATTTTGTAAAATCAGGAAAAGAAGCTTCAGTAGCTTATGCCATCGAAACATATATGGCGGGTTATGGCTGGCTGGCCAAAGCTGTTACCATCGCCATCCTGGCCGGTTTCTCTTCCGTGATATTGGTGATGTTGATGGGACAGAGCCGCGTATTCTATACCATGTCTACAGACGGTCTCTTACCCAAAACCTTTTCTGAACTGCACCCTAAATTCAGAACACCTTATAAATCAAACATGATCCTGTTTGTGTTTGTAGGTGCTTTTGCGGGATTCATACCCGGCAGTGTAGCGGGCGACCTGACCAGTATCGGTACCCTGTTTGCCTTTGTGCTGGTATGTGTTGGTGTTTGGGTGATGAGAAGAAATGACCCCGATCGCGTTCGTCCATTTAAAACCCCGTTGGTTCCATTGGTTCCAATTCTGGGTATGATTGTTTGTACGGCTATGATCGTTTCACTGCCAAAAGAAACCCTGATCAGTGCAGGTGTTTGGATGGTAGCGGGCTTATTAGTGTATTTTGGTTACAGCAAAGCCAATAGTAAACTGAAACAATAATCAATTGATATTTTTCTTCAAACAGCCAGGTTCCCACATCGGAACCTGGCTGTTTTTTTATATAAGGTTGGCTGCTAACGCCGCTTACGTTAATTTTGCCATCCTTTCAATCCAGTAACTTTTTAAACAGATACTATGGGACGGATATTTGAAGTTAGAAAAGCCACCATGTTTGCCCGTTGGGACCGGATGGCCAAACAGTTTACCCGCATCGGGAAAGAGATCGTGATCGCTGTTAAAGCAAATGGCCCGGATATGGCCACCAACCCTGCCCTGCGCCGGTGTTTCCAGAATGCGAAGAGTGTGGGAATGCCCAAAGACCGTGTAGAAGCCGCTATTAAAAGGGCCATGGGTAAAGACACCAGTAATTACGAAGAGATCTTATATGAAGGCTATGCACCCCATGGCGTGGCCCTGCTGGTAGAAACCGCCACCGATAACCATGTTCGTACAGTGGCTAACGTTAAAAGTCATTTTAATAAAGGACATGGCGCATTGGGAAACAGTGGCAGCGTAAGCTTCCAGTTTAAGAAAATGGGCGTGTTCAAACTCAAACCCGAAGGACTGAATATTGACGACCTGGAACTGGAACTGATCGATCATGGCCTGGAAGAACTCGGCGAAAGTAACGATGAACAGGGCAACCCGATCATTGTACTACGCTGTGCATTTGTAGATTTTGGTAACCTGCAGAAAGCGCTGGAAGATAAAGGCCTTTCTCCCATCAGCTCCGAGTTGGAATGGATCCCCACCAACACCGTTCCTGTTTCAGACGAACAGGCTGAAGATGTAAGTAAACTTATTGAAAGACTAGAGCAGGATGAAGATGTGAACAAAGTGTTTCATAATATGGGATAGAGAATTAGTTAGGAGTTGGGAGTTAGGAGTTTGGAGTAGTAACCATAACTTACTCCAGACTCCTAACTCCCAACTCCTAACTCCTAACTCCTAACTTTACAATATGCCAGCCCTCTCCACAATCCACCATCCCGTAATCCTCTTCGACGGTGTATGTAATTTATGCAGTGGCAGTGTACAATTCATCATCAGGCACGATCCCAAACACCAGTTCAGGTTTGCTTCACTGCAAAGTGCGTTTGGACAGCAGGTGCTGCAACATTTTGATTTACCTGCTGCTGAACTGAGTTCATTTATTTTGCTGGAAGAAGGAAAAATTTATACCAGGTCTACCGGTGCACTTCGTGTAACCCAAAAATTAAATGGGCTCTGGCCCGGTTTATACGCATTCATGATCGTTCCGCCCTTTATCAGAAATGCCGTGTATAATTTCGTAGCAAAGAACCGGTATCAATGGTTTGGGAAAAAAGAAGCTTGCTGGGTACCAACGAAAGAATTAAGAGAGCTTTTTATTGACTGATCTATTGGCGGCCATATCAATCATGCCTGCTTTAAATCGAACTTGTTGTAAACACATCCAACAACAATATTTTGCATATGACGCTATCAAACAGGCATAAAAAAATGTTGATTGCGGCTTTAGCCAGTTTACTGCTGGGATTAGGCAATTATTTGACGTTTCAACCGCATATTCTTCTTTTCAATTCAATTTCCTTTTTACCACATACCCCTATTTTCATAAACAATACAGCGGTCAGGCATTTTTTGACAGGCTATTTTTCAGATATAACCTGGTGCTGCGCTTTATACCTTGTTACTGCCGTATTTTCTGAACTAAAAAAATTGCAAAGGCCCGGTAAAACACTTATATTAGTATTACCTTTTATGGTAGAAATTTCACAGCAAATTCCTGTTATACAAGGCAGTTTCGATTGGTATGATCTTTTAGTTTATGGGGTAATATTATTGATATCCTTAAAATTTTTCCCTTCTTTAAATTCTTAGAATATGAAGAAGTTTACATCACATCTTCCAGCTGCAGTAATTATCCTGGTATTTTGTTTGATGGCAGCAGCCAGTTACTCTCCCAAGCGGGTAACTTACAGCAAACCTGTTACGTATCCCTGCATTCAGCATCCGCCGCTTACTTACTATCCAATCCTCCTCAAGATCAATATTGATGCAAATTATACCATGAAAGATCTGTCGGCCGTAAGAGAATCCGATCCTGCGGCCATTATGAATGCATTGTATAATCTTAACAGCAGCTATAAATTAGCCGATGGTGTTACGCCCAACCTGATCATGTATATAACTTATACCAATGACGGCTATAATCATTACGGCGCAATGGTACGCGTAGACTGGCAGGGCCAGGCCACTTTTTCTTTCACGCTGTCTAATAATTATGTAACGGTATCAACACTGATAAACGACATGACCAAAAAGTTCAACGAGTTTATCGTGTACGGATGGCATTCGGGTAATTGCAATTAAAGTTTCCCTTATTGAACTGATCTAAAAAAACGTGCCTTAGTGCCTTTGTGTGAAAACATAACTCACACAAAGGCACTAAGGCACGGTTTGGTTTTATAATTTTATAGGCCTCGAAGCATTCTCTCATTCTCTCATCATCTCATTCTCTCATTCTCTCATCATCTCCCTGATCACACTAACAATCTCTTCCGCATTCGGCTTGCTAAAGTAGTCACCATCACTTCCGTAAGCAGGTCTGTGCGCCTGCGAGGTAATGGTTCTCGGACTAACATCCAGCCATTGAAATGCTTTCTGTTCTTCCATTACTTTATTCATCATATAAGCAGAAGCGCCGCCTGGTACGTCTTCATCTATAAAAACAATACGGCTGGTTTTCTTTAATGATTCGAGAATGGCATGGTTGATATCGAAAGGCAGCAATGTTTGTACGTCTATCACTTCACAACTGATATCGAGTGTTTGCAAACGTTCTACAGCATCCAGTATAACACGCAGGGTTGAACCGTAAGACACGATCGTAATATCAGTTCCTTCTCTTAATACTTCGGGAATACCAAGCGGCACAGTAAACGATAGCAGGTTGGCGGGTACTTTTTCTTTTAAACGATACCCGTTCAAACATTCAATCACCATCGCAGGATCGTTGCCCTGCAATAAAGTATTGTACATGCCTGCTGCCTGTACCATATTTCTTGGCACGCAAATATACATGCCACGCAATGCATTAATGATCATACCCATCGGCGAGCCGCTGTGCCAGATGCCTTCCAGGCGATGACCGCGGGTACGGATAATAACCGGACAACTTTGCTGACCCTTTGTACGGTAATGCGTGGTAGCCACATCATCGCTCATCGGTTGCAGGCCGTATAATAAATAATCGAGGTATTGTATTTCAGCAATTGGTCTTAATCCACGAAGCGCTAAACCAATGGCCTGTCCAACAATAGTGAGTTCGCGGATACCGGTATCGGAGATCCTGTCGGCACCATGCTTTTCCTGCAAACCGGCAAAGCCCTGGTTTACATCGCCAATATATCCAACATCCTCACCAAAGGCATATACTTTTGGGTTCTGTTCAAATAAGGCGTCGAAATATTTATTCAATACTTCATAAGCATTCACCTGTGGTGCATCAAATGGAATGAGCGGTTTAACCTCTTCTACCAGCAAAGCACTTTTGGGTCCTTCGTTATACAGATCACTATTGTATAATTTTTTACTGTCCTCAAGCAGCTCAGTATAGTAAGCTGTTATTTCCTCGATAGAAGGCGACAGAGGCACTGTTTCTATCGCCAGAGAAATTGTTCTCAACACATCACGCCGTAAGGGCTCCCTGTTCCGTTCAAGATCCTTTGCCAGTTTTTGTAAATGATTGAACTTCTCTATATCATTTACAATCGTACCACGGATCAATTCTATAGCCCTTGCAGCCTGTTCTTTAATAGGTGCATGGTATTTGTCCCATGCCTTATTCCTGCACTCGCGAACATATTTTTTGGCAGCAGCTTCTATTTCTGATAATTCATCAGGGTTAGTCAAACCTGTTTCAATCAACCATTCCCGCATTTTCCTGATACAGTCCCATTCCTTCTCCCAATCAAGCCGCTCCGAATTTTTATATCTTTCATGGCTGCCGCTGGTAGAATGGCCCTGTGGCTGCGTTACTTCTTCTACGTGAAAAAGAGCGGGCACATGCGTTTCTCTTACGGTTTGCAGGGCTTCTTCAAATACCTCGCACATACCGGCATAGTCCCATGCTTTTACTTTATAAATTCTGATGCCGTTGGTGTCTTCTTCTTTTTCAAGTCCTTTAAGGGCTTCAGAAATAGAGCCTTTGGTAGTCTGCATGTTTTTAGGAACAGAAATGCCATATCCATCATCCCAAACAAATACCGCCAAAGGTATCTGCAGAACAGAGGCTGCATTGATGGCTTCCCAGAAATGACCTTCAGAAGTACTGGCATCGCCGATGGTGCAGAAACAGATCTCATTGCCGTTATGACTAAGCGAATCAAACTGATCTGCATTTTTAGCCTGTCTGAAACATTTGGAAGCATAAGCCAAACCCACTGCTCTCGGCATTTGCGAGGCAGTAGGCGCCATATCAGCCGAAATATTTTTGCGGTTGGCAAGGTCGAGCCAGTTTCCATTTTCATCTACAAACCTGGTGGCAAAATGCGCATCCATTTGTCTACCGGCGCTGAAAGGATCATTTTTTAAATCGGGGTCAGCGTATAACTGTGCAAAAAATTGTTCAATGCTGGCAAGGCCCGATGCGAACATGAAAGTCTGGTCGCGGTAATACCCGCTGCGGAAATCACCGGGCTGAAAAAATTTGGCCATCGCTATCTGTGCCACCTCTTTTCCATCTCCAAAAATGCCGAATTTACCTTTCCCTGTGAGTACTTCCCTCCTCCCCAATAAACTCACCTCACGGCTTAATACTGCGGTTTTGTAATCTTCCAAAATTGTATTGCGAAAGCCCTCAAATGAAAGCATATCGTCTTTATATCCCAGGGAAGCAGTTTGTTCCATAAAACAAAAATAACATTAGAAGGCGAATAGACTACCGGAAATTAGTAACCATGCAAAAAACAGGGTTTTGTCCCGATTTTCAGTGCCAAACCAAGATATTCTATAAATTTCTGCTAAAATAGTTTGATGGCATGGATTTAGCGGTGTACTGATGCTGCAGCAGAGCGATTAATTTGTAATTTTATCACCCAAATCAACCATTCAATGAAAAAAATTCTAGTTCTACTTTGCCTGGCAATGAGCAGTGTGGCCTTCTCTCAATCTCCCTCAGATATTGCATTTAAAACAACTACCCATAGTTTTGGCAAGATCAAACAAGGCATTCCTGTTACGTATATATTTACTTTTACCAATAACTCGGCAAAGCCTGCTGTTATTGAGTTTGCCAATGCAGAGTGCGGTTGCACCACACCCGAATACAGTAAGGACCCGATACTGAAAGGCAAATCAAGCACCATAAAAGTTACCTACAATGCCGCAAACCCGGGAACATTTAAAAAGAATGTGAATATCAAATTTGTCAGCAGCAAGCTGCCACTGGTTCTCACTATTGATGGTGAGGTAGTTCCTGCATCGGCAAAGGGCAAAACAAAATAAAAAACTATACCATACCTTCTGAATACGCAGTCTTACCGGCTGCGTATTTTGTTTTGCCAACGTCTGGTGCCCAAGTATCTTTGCGGCATGTTACAAATCAGTAAAAGAGGTCTGGCGATGCCTGCCTCACCCATACGTAAGCTGGTTCCTTATGCTGAATCTGCCAAGAAAAGAGGGATCAAAGTATATCACCTGAATATTGGCCAACCCGATATTGAAACGCCTAAATTGGTGCTGGATGCCGTTCGTAACAGCCATTTTAAAGTGCTGGATTACAGCCATAGTGCGGGAAATGAAAGCTACCGGAGAAAATTAGTTGGCTATTATGAGAGTGTGGGCATTCATGTAACGCATGAAGAGATCATTGTTACCACAGGAGGAAGTGAAGCCATCCAGTTTGGTTTTATGGCCTGCTTAGATGCGGGTGATGAAGTAATTATTCCCGAACCTTTCTATGCCAATTACAATGGTTTTGCTGTAGCTGCCGGCATAAAAGTGGTTCCTATCACTTCTCATATTGAAAATGGTTTTGCGCTGCCGCCGATAGATGAGTTTGAAAAGAAAATAACCCCGCGCACAAAAGCCATAGTGATCTGTAACCCCAACAATCCTACCGGTTATTTATATAGTGATGCAGAAATGCAGCAATTGAGAGCTATCATTCTCAAACATAACCTGTACCTGTTTTCAGATGAGGCTTACCGCGAGTTTTGCTATGAGGGCAAGCACGTTAGCGCCATGCATTTAAAAGGTGTTGATGAGCATGTGGTCATCATGGATACCATCAGCAAGCGTTACAGCGCCTGCGGCGGAAGGATTGGGGCGTTTGTTACCAAAAACAAAACGGTTCTGGAAGCGGTGATGAAGTTTGCCCAGGCAAGACTAAGTCCGCCAAGCTTTGCACAGATAGCCGGTGAAGCGGCTATTGATCTGCCTGCCGATTATTTTGATACCGCTAAAACAGAATACAAATTAAGAAGGGATCTGATTGTAAAAAGGCTGAATGCTATGGAAGGCGTATTCTGTCCCAATCCCGGCGGTGCTTTTTATGCGATGGCTCAATTACCTATTGATGATGCCGATAAATTCTGTCAATGGCTGCTCGAAAGTTTCTCCCATGAAGGTCAGACAGTGATGCTGGCTCCTGCTACCGGCTTTTATGGAACACCCGGTTTAGGCAGGAAAGAAGTTCGCGTAGCATACGTATTAAATATAAATGATATAAATAAAGCTATGGATTGCCTCGAATTGGCATTAAAACAATATAATAGCAAAAAATAGACTCATAATCAATCATTTATAAGATAGAAAATATTTTTTATAGTATTTATAGCTTTATATATAACATAATAATAATATTACATTATTTTATCAAAACGCCCATTATTTATTAAGAAAATGTAAATTTTACAATAATTAATAAATAAAATACTATGAAATTGATTTTTTCCCCTTACCTTTGATTCAGAAACAAAGCTACAGGGATTGAGGTTTCTGAGAGCAGTTTCAAGGTTAACGAATTACTACTTATCTTTTTTCTTATATGGCAAGCAATCGAAGACGTCCCCTGTTTCTACAGGGGACTTTTTGTTGAGCCCCCCTTACAGAAAACATTATCTCCTCTTTTAGTAATAATAAAGCAAAGGCAGAAACACTAAAATTTGGCCGGATATTAGGTAATAGTCAAAGGTTTATCTTTTATATTTAGCTTCTTAAACAGCATAACCCCCTATCAAAGCTGCAAACAGCAGGCCACTTGAATCAATATATACACTGATGAGCAGATTAAGCAAACGATATTTTATTATTATCGTCTTTCTATTATACGGTTCCTGTTTAACAGCCCAGGGATACCAGGCATTACACGGATCGGCGTATACCGGAAGTACCGCCGTTTTTAATAATCCGGCCGCTTCTGTTCATTCAGCGTATAAATGGGATCTTACCCTTTTTTCGCTGCAGCTTAAAGCCAGCAGTAATTCACCTTACGTAAAAAACTTCTCTTTATCCCATCACGACAGTGCCGAATTAACCCTGAAAGGAGATTATAACAGGAAATTTTTTCACACCAATATGGACCTGAGCCTATTGAATTTCCTGTATAAGATAGACAACAGAAGAGCCGTTAATTTTGGGATCAGGGCCAGAACCTATAACCATGTTAAGAGTTCGGCCTTTAATTATGCCGATACGATCAACAGCTTTCACAGTTTCCTGATTGCTAACCAGCTTACCCCTTACCTGGATGGGTTTGCCACGCATGCCGGCTGGCTGGAAGCAGACCTGAACTACTCGCAGGTATTGTATGAAAACAGTTATTCAAAACTGAGTGGTGGCATCACCTTACAGATCATGAAAGGTTTATCGGGCGCATTCTTTAAACTGAATAAATTAAGTTACCTCGAATCTAAAAATGCAACCGATACCAGTTTTGCTTTTACGGATGGCAGCGCCTCAGTTGCCTATTCTGATAACTATGATGCGAATAGTTTTAAAGACTTTTATAAAGGAGCCTTAGGTTCTTTAGGACTGAGCATGGGTGTTGAATACATGACGTATAACAGTGAGTTAAATGCAGGTGATGCGAACAACAATCTCAATTACGACTGGAAAATAGGTGTTAGTTTGATGGATATTGGTGCCAACAGGTTTAAACCGAGCACCAATTCGATTCAGGTATTAACGCCCAAAGTAAATGCAACCGATGCTACCATTGACAGAAAGCTATCCGGCGCTCCAGACATGCGGGCCTTTAAGGATTCATTAAAATCGCTGTTTGTCAATTCTGCTGATATTACCAACAATTTTACTGTTAGTAATCCAACCCGGTTAATTGTAAATGTTGACAAAAACCTGGGGAATAATTTTTATGTAAATGGAGAGCTGAGTATGAATTTCTATTCAACATCCGGTTATGCAAAACTTCGCACAAGAGAATTAAATCTTATAACCATTACACCACGCTGGGAAACGATTGGATTGGGCGCTTATTTGCCTGTACAATATAATACGCAGGGACAATTATGGGTAGGTGCCGCATTAAAGCTGGGACCGCTTGTATTGGGTTTCCATAACCTTGGGTTGTTAAGTAAAAACCCAACCATCAATGGAGGTGGTTATCTTTTGCTGTCAATACATCCCTTTAGCAAAAGAGATGTATTGAGCAAAATAGATTGTCCGCAGTAACAGAAAATTTCCTGTAAATCCGTCATTCGTTTATGACTTCAACTACCGGTAACACGATACTGCTTTACAACTTGAAGGATTACTCTGCAGACTGGATGTTAGCCGCCTGTTTTCCTTTTTTACCATCTGTTATGTCAAATGATACTTTTTGACCTTCTTTTAAAGATTTGAATCCACCCATGTTGATGGCGGAAAAATGGGCAAACAGATCTTCACCACCATCATCTGGTGTAATGAATCCGAAACCCTTTGCATCATTGAACCATTTTACTACTCCTGTTGGCATAATTATTATAGTTTAATGTTTAAATGTAGTGAATTTCATTCGTTTTTGCACTATCCTGCCTCAGTTTTCAAAATGCTTTCTGAAAAAAATGGATAAACGGCACACCCAAAAACTCCTAAATCTATGATTACGAGGCACTACGGAATATGTTACCCCAAATCCTTTCCCCTGTTTTTCGGGCACAAACAGCCCTTTTAAACCCCATGTTTCTGCCCTGACGGGAGAGCTGTTGTACCATTGCCATAATTATCTTTACTTTTCAATGCCTGCTCAACAGATAGGAACAGCTTATGACTAACGATTCTACAAAAATGATCTCCTGGGGTATTATTGGTTGCGGTAATGTTACCGAGATAAAAAGCGGCCCGGCTTTTAATAAAGTACCCAACTCGTCTTTAGTTGCCGTAATGCGGCGCGATGCTGCAAAGGCCAAAGATTACGCAGAACGGCATGGTGTACCCAAATGGTATGATGATGCTGCAAAACTGATCAATGATCCCGCCATCAACGCCATTTATATTGCAACACCACCCAAATACCATGAAGCTTATACCATTGCCGCTTTGCAGGCTGGCAAACCGGTATATGTAGAGAAACCGATGTCTGTTGATACTGCCTCTTGTTTACGTATGCAATCTGTTGCAGAAAAGACCGGCGTTAAATTATGTGTGGCGCATTACAGGAGAGCCTTACCCATGTTTAACAGCATCAAACAATTATTGGCAGATGAGGTGATTGGTGAAATAAGAACAGTAAGACTAAGCATGCTGCAACCAGATCAATCCGCTATTATCGCTAATCCTGAAACCAACTGGCGTGTTGATCCGGAGTTGGCAGGGGCAGGTTTGTTTTTTGATCTTGCTCCGCACCAGCTTGATCTGATGATGTATTTTTTTGGCAATGCTGTTGAAAGTTACGGCATGGCTGCCAACCAGGCTGGTTTATATAAAGCGGAAGATGTTGTTACGGGTGTTATGCGCATGAAGAATGATATTCTGTTTAGCGGGCAATGGTGTTATACGGTAGCAGAAGGAATGGAAGAAGACATGGTTGAGATCAACGGTGCTAAAGGAAAAATTTCTTTTCCTGTTTTCGGGTATGATGTAACTGTTCAAACCGGCAATGAGAAAAAGGTATTGAGGTTTGAACCGCCTGCGCATATCCAACAGCCTATGATTGAAAAAGTGGTGCAATATTTTTTAGGGAATAGTGATAATCCCTGCTCAGCGGCAGATGCAGTTTTATCTATGCAGGTGATGGATAGGTTTGTGGGGCGGTGAGAGAATGAGAGAATGAGAGAATGTTTTGTGGTCTATAAAATTAAAAAATTTAACCGTGCCTTAGTGCCTTTGTGTGAAAACATAACTCACACAAAGGCACTAAGGCACGGTTTTTTAGGTCGGCTAAATAGGGAATATCACAATTTTTATAATTACATATTACTCATATCATGCCCTGCCATTGGGTTGGCGCCTTTTTTGAAAATGTATTCGCTTTGCAGCAGATAGGCTCCGGATATAACCACTACATCGCCGGTTTTTAATCCTGCCTTTATTTCAATCCTGTCGCCGGTTTCAAGGCCTGTTTGCACCATGATATTTTTGAAAGTTTTCCTGGCAGTCTGTATCCATACTGTGGCACCTTTCCCGTCGCGGATCACCGCATCAACGGGTAGTGTGAGCATTTTTCTTGGGGGGCTTTTTAATATTACATAAGCAGACATTCCCGGTTTTAACAGGTTGTCGGTATTGGGAATAGCTACTCTTATCAGGTTGATCCTCGTATCAGGATTGATCTCGGGGTTTACAAATTCGATCCTGCCTTTTATTTCTTTTCCATCAAATCCAGGTAACTGCACAGTGGCTATGCTGTTACCTTCTATCTCAGCCATTTGTGAGGTATACACCTGTGCCTCTGCCCAAAGGCTTGATAAATCGGCCAGTTTTACTATGGTGCTGCCTTCTGCAACATAATCGCCCTCTTTAATGTCTAACGCGGTAATATATCCTGATGCATTACTGTAAAAAGTGGTTCTGGGTGATGCTTTTTTATTCTTTGCCAGTTCCTGTACCTGGGCTTCTGTCATTCCCCATAACAGTAATTTGTTTTTGGCGCTTTGTATCAAATGACTGAAATCAATTACTGTTTCATCGGCAAATACTTTTTTCCTGTCCAGCGCCAGCAGGTATTCCTGCTTGGCATTATTTAATTCCTCGCTGTGTAACTCATATAATGGCGCGCCTTTCTGCACGTAATCGCCAAGGCTTTTAAAATATAATTTTTCAACCCTTCCCATGATCCTTGCACTGACGGAAGAGGCTTTCATCTGGTCGAAATTAAGTGTAGCAGTTAATACAAGCCTATCACCAATACTGCCGCTGCGGATGGTATCGCTGTGGATATTGCCTAATTGTATCTGCTGTTCGCTCAATTCAATTCCGTTCTTATCTTCTCCCTTCACTTTTTTTACAGGCGTTAATTCCATTTTACAGATAGGGCATTTGCCCGGCTTGTGTTCACGCACCTGTGGATCCATTGAGCAGGTGTAATAAACATCTGCCGAAACCACTGGCTTTTCAGCTTTGTTTTTACATGCCAAACCCAATACGCTGATGAATACGATTAAAACAAAATTTTTCATACTCAGTTTTTTACTTTGATGAAGCTTTCGCTATCCATTAAATATTGTGCATTTGCTGCCACAGAATCTTTTATTGTAATACCACTTAGCACCTGAATATGATCTTTATGCGTAATGCCCGTGTTAATGGTAATGGCTTTAAATCCGGCTTTCAGTTTCTGAAAAACAACTTTATCCTGTCCCAATGAAAGAACGGCATCTTTCGGTAACCAGAACGCGTTTCTGGTGTTTCCGAAAATGGTTGCCCGCACCTGGCTTCCAACAGGAATTTTCATTTCTCGGTTATTGAAGTAAACTCTTGCGGTAAGTGTTTTGCTGTCTTTACGATAAAATGGCTCTATAAAATTGATAGATGCATTGATCTTTTTATCCGGCGCTGTTTCGGGTATGATCTGCACAGCATTGCCATTTTTTACCAGGGCCTGGTTTTCTCCATAGATATTAAGGATGGCCCATGCTTTTCCGGGATCGTACACGGTAAAAACCGACCTGCCTTTTTCTACATACATGCCTTCTTTTAAAGAAAGCTCTTCTGTAATCTGTGAAACATCTTTCATCGTTCCGGGCTCTTTATTCATGCCACCGCCATTTGCAGACTCGTGCACATGCCCGCTGTAATTGCTATACACAGCAACCGTTAGCTGCGCCACGCGTGATTTTAGCAGTTGCTGTACCTGCTGTTCATTCATGCCAAGGATCAACAATTTTTCTTTGGCTGCTTCTATGTATGAAGTATTACCCGGATCATTCTGTAAAAGAAATAAAAGGTTTTGCTGCGCTGTCATCAATTCGGGGCTATAGATATCGAATACTCTTTGCCCTTTACTTATTTTCTGGTAGCGATAGCGGATATATAATTTTTCTATCCGTCCGGATACTCTTGATGAGATGCTTCCTATCTCCCTTGTATCATAAGTAATATTTCCCAACGCTTCAATTTCTATCTGCTCTTCTTTTTTCTGCATAACCGTTACGGGAATGGACGACACTACAAATTCGTTGGTAGGTTTCAATAATGCATCCAGGCCCGCTTCTTCCACCTTTTTAGATACCGGTTCTTTTTTTACCAGGTTCATACCGCATATCGGGCACTGACCCGGTTTATCGCGAATGATCTCCGGATGCATGGAGCAGGTGTATTCAGCAGCCGCCTGTGCATGCTCATGTTGGGCATGATCCATTTTTATGAGATCCATCCCGCATTTTGGGCATTTGCCGGGCTTGTTACTGAACACAGAATCCTTTGGCATTGGGCAGGTATACATGGGAGCTTCTGCAACCGGTTCTTTCTTTTGCCTGCATCCAGCAGCAATGATCAGTAAGAGCAAAGATGATATGATGAGTAGTTGTTTCATTTGGTTTGCATTATTCTTTCCAGCGACACCTGCTTTCTTAATACTTCACTCAATAAATCGGTGTACTGTAACTGGGTCATATAAAGTGTTTCCCACGCGTCATACAGCATGAACAGTTCTTCCGTGTTTTGTTCATAGCCTGATTGAATGGATTTATAATTATTTTTTAAAGCAGGGATGATATTTTCATCGTATAGCTTCAATTGCTTTTTCTTCAGCTCAATATCATTGCGCATACTGTAGGCCATACCACTGTATTCATTCACCATCATTTCTTTTTGCGATTGCAATGCATTGGCTTTCCATTTCAGGCTTTCAATATTTGCCTTATTCATTTTAGACGACCAGTTGGTGAGTGGCAATTTGAGCATACCCATCAAACTGTATTGCATCGGCAATCCGCCAAAGCCGAACATGTGTTCATACCTGACACCAAATTGTGGTTTGAGGCTTAATTTTTCTGTTTCCTGCTTCAGGTAAGTAAGATTAATGTCTTTATCAATCGCCTTCAGGTCGCTGCGGCTGTTGTAGAAAAGTGTACTGTCGAATATGATAGACGAATAATCGTTGATACGATAAGTAGTATCAATCGTAAGATCCGTTAATGCATTTCTGCCCATGAGTGCATTCAGCCTGATGCGCTTTTCGCTGATCTCGCTTTCATACATCAGTTGCATATTTTTCACATTACCCAGAGCTGCTTTGGCTTTATAATAGCCGCTGATCTTATCCAGTCCGTTACGGTATCTCAGCTCAGCGTTTTTGATCATAAAATCAAGCAGCTTTTCGTTCTGTGCAAGGATGGATAATTTTTTCTCAAGGATGATCCACTCGTAATAAAATTGCTTTGCATCATTGACGAGCTCGTTGAGTGCCGCGTTCTTTTTCTCTTTTTCTACAGACGACATCGCTTCCATGTATGCGGCGTCTGCTTTTTGTTTTTGTTTATTGGGTAACATCTGCTGGCCGCCGATCATGTATTGTCCCATGCCGTTTTCGCCCATCGGTCCTTTCTTCCATAATCCGGGATTATATGGAACCATCCAGAAACCGGATGTAAACTCAGGCGGCATCCAGCTTTTAGCACCTTTGGCAGCTTCATCCATAGAGCGGATCTCGTTATTATACATTTTCACCACAGGGTGTGAGGCATTGACGCTGTCGATGATCGCATCCAGCTTCATTGTCTGTGCATGGCTGCTGCCAGCAAGAGCAAGCGCAAACAGTATCGCGGGTAGTTTATTCTGTAACATTGATTAATTCGATTTTGCCTTTGTGTTTTAATTCTTTTTCTTTTATCATTTCAAAGATGATCGGGGTTATGAGCAGCACATAAATAGTTGATGAGATCATTCCGCCAATCAATGGTATGGTGATGGGCCGCATGATATCACTGCCCACGCCTGTTGACCAAAGAATGGGGATCAGGCCAAATAACCCAACAGATACGGTCATCAGTTTCGGCCGCAATCTTTTTACAGCCCCTTCCATTACAAATTCCCTGATGATGGCCGGCGTTAATGTTGCTTTTGAATTGCCATGTTTGGCAACCATATTTTGCATGGCTTCATTCAGGTAAATCGTCATCAGCATCGCAGTTTCTATGGCAATGCCAAACAACGCTATAAACCCAACTGCCACTGCAACCGATAGATTCACCCCATAGTAATACACCATAAATACGCCACCGATCATTGCAAAAGGCACTGTGAGCATAGTAACCATCGCTTCTTTTACAGAACGATAAGTGAGATATAAAACAATAAAGATGATAATGATCACAACGGGCATAATCAGTTCCAGCGTGCGGTTTGCACGGATCTGGTTTTCCCATTGGCCGCTCCATTCAAGAAAATAACCTTTGGGTAATTTGATCATCATCTGGTTCAGTTTTTCCTGTGCTTCGGTTACCGTGCTGCCAAGATCCCTTTCTCTTACATTAAATAAAACTGTACCCCGCAATAAAGCATTTTCTGAATTGATCATGGGCGGACCATCACTCAGTTTAATATCTGCAACTGCTTCTAATGGAACCGGGCCAAAATTCATGGTGGGCACCTGTATGCGTTTTAATGCAGAAAGGTTGTTGCGAAAATCCTGTCCGTAACGCGCATTCACCGAAAACCGCTGGCGGCCCTCGATAGTAGTAGTTAACTTCATGCCGCCCAAGGCGCTTTCTACCACTGTGTTTACATCATCTACACTCAATCCATACCTTCCGAGCTCTTCACGTTTTACAACTATATCTATGTATTTGCCGCCGGTGATGGGTTCTACATACAGGTCTTTGATACCATCAATGCCCTCAAGCTGATTTTTTATTTTTTGCGCGAACGAATAAATCGTATCCAGGTTCTGGCCATACACTTTTAAGCCAACATCTGTTCTGATGCCGGTTGAGAGCATATTGATCCGGTTAATGATGGGTTGTGTCCATCCATTGGTAACACCCGGTATCTGCATCTTTGCGTTCAGCTCATTAATTATGCTGTCTTTGGTTATTCCTTTCCGCCATTCATTTTTTGGTTTTAGCAGGATGATGGTTTCAATCATGCTCACCGGAGAATTATCCGTAGCTGTATTGGCCCTGCCCGCTTTACCCAGTACATGCGCCACTTCGGGCGTTGTGCTGATAAGCTTATCCTGCACCTGCAATAAACGTTTCGCTTCTGAATTGGAAACATCAGGTAATGTAACCGGCATAAATAGCAGAGAACCCTCATCTAATGGCGGCATAAATTCTGAACCCATGCGTGTCATCATCACAACACCAATACCCAATGCCACCAGATTGATAAAGAGTGTTGTTTTACGCCACCTGAGGCAAAAAGCCAGAATGGGTGTATAGATTTTTTCGAGCGTCCGGGTGATGGGGTTTGCACTTTCAGGTTTTAATCTTCCTTTCAGGAAGAAAGAGATGAGCACCGGAGCAAGCGTGATTGCAAGTAATGCATCTACCAGCAGGATAAATGTTTTTGTCCATGCCAGCGGATGAAACAGTTTACCCTCCATGCCTGTTAACAAAAAAACAGGGAGAAAGGATGTAACCACGATGATGGTAGAATAGAAAACCCCCGGCCCTACCTGTTTGCAGGATCTCATGATGACCTCCATTTTTTCATCACGGGTTAAGGGGTCTGTATTTCGTTTAAACCAGTTTGCCATGTTTATGCTTTATTAGATGACTGCGTTTTTGCTGTCTGCGCTTCGCTGATATGCCGGTAGGCGTTTTCAACCATTACAATTCCATCATCCACCACCACACCTATTGCCAGTGCAATACCGGTTAGCGACATGATATTGGATGAGATACCAAACAATTGCAGGAAGATAAAACCAACCGCAACCGAAATGGGTAACTGAATAAGTATGATAACCGCACTGCGCCAGTGAAAAAGGAAGATGAGCACGATGATAGAAACCGCGATCATCTCTTCTATCAGTGTGCCTTTTACAGACTCAATGGCTTCCTGTATTAGTGTGCTTCTGTCGTAAGAAGTTTTAAATGTTACGCCTTCAGGTAAGCCTTTCTCTACTTCTTTCATTTTGGCTTTTACCGCTGCAATTACTTTGTTGGCATTTTCGTTGTATCGCATCACCACAATCCCGCCTACTACTTCTCCTTTCCCATCCATATCAAAAATGCCAAGGCGCAGGTCGCCACCCATTTGTACCGAGCCGATATCTTTTACCCGCACTGGAATGCCGCTGTAATTGCCGAGTGCAATATTTTCTACATCATCTTTGTTTTTGATATACCCAAGGCCGCGAATGATGTAAGCCATATCTGCCATCTCGAATTTTCTTCCGCCCACATCGTTGTTATTGGCTTTTACTTTGTTCATCACATCCATTAGTGAAATATTGTAGAACTGCAGTTTTACGGGATCAATCACCAACTGGTATTGTTTTTCAAAGCCGCCGAACGATGCTACTTCTGCCACACCCGGCACTGTTTGCAAAGCAAATTTGATGTACCAGTCCTGCAGCGCCCTTTGCTCTCCAAGATCCATTTTGGGTGCATCCAGGTGATACCAGTAGATATGTCCCACGCCTGTTCCATCAGGCCCCAGCGTAGGTGTTACACCCTGCGGCAATAAGCGTTGTGCAAAATTCAATCTTTCCAGAACCCTTGTTCTTGCCCAGTAGATATCAACTTTTTCTTCGAAGATCACATACACAAAACTCATCCCGAACATAGAAGATCCCCGGATATTTTTGATCTTAGGAATACCCTGCAGGTTACTCACCAAAGGATACGTAACCTGGTCTTCGATTACCTGCGGGCTGCGCCCCATCCATTCTGTAAAAACAATTACCTGGTTTTCGCTCAGGTCGGGAATGGCATCTATGGGGTTTTGTTTCACAGAATAAATGCCCCACGCGAACAGGCAACCCGCTATTAACAGCACGGACAGCCTGTTACGTAAAGCCAGTTCAATTAATTTTTGAACCATGATGATGTTTTATTGATTAACGTGTTATGCAATTAAAATCTATATGCGCTGATGTGTTTTACTTCTGAAAGTATTTAACAATACAGTTACTCTTTATTTCCGATCCTTTTTAAACACATAGATACATAGGGAAAATAAAAAAGAAACAAAGCTTTCAAACTATATGCTCTATTTCCTGACCTACGCAACTATGTGTTTAATAGTACAACGCGTTATTGATTACTGAATCAATTTTATTGAATCAATGTTTATGATCTGAATGATCCTCTTCCTTTTCTTTCAATTTCATTCCGCATTTAGAACATTTGCCGGGCTTATCGCTGGTTACATCAGGGTGCATAGGGCATGTGTACATTTTCATCGTTTCATGTTTCATTTTTTCTTTTGCAGAAGCTGTAAGTGACATGCCACATTTGGAACATTTGCCGGGTTTATCGTTTTTTACATCAGGGTGCATAGGGCAGGAATATGCTTTATCTTCTTTGTCGTTTTTCTCTTTTAATTCCATGCCGCATTTAGAACACTTGTCGTGCTTACCACCTTTCACATCAGGATGCATGGGACAGCAATATTGCTTTTTCGCATCGTGTTTCATTTTTTCTTTAGCAGAAAGCGTTAATGCCATGCCGCATTTAGAACATTTACCGGGTTTATTGCTGGTTACATCCGGATGCATCGGACAACTGTATTTAGCTTTTTCAGTTTCCTGTTTGAGGTCTTTGTTTTTATTTGCTGATTCCTGCGCGTAAACAGTTACAGACAGGATGGTTACAACTGCCATCAACAGTAATTTGATCGGTTTCATTTTAAGTGATTTTATTTTGGATAAACAATAGGAATATACAGGCATATAGAAACGCCACAAGCCCGGCAAGTTGATTGCCCGGCCAATACAAAGCAGTAAATACTAAATTAAGAAAACGCAGTTCCTGATATAAACAGCCAACCCACCTTTTAACGGCGGCCCATGACTTACAGGATTTGCTTCTGATACTGAAGGAAGGTTAACAGAATAAATTTCAAAAACAGAGGCAGGTAATGCAATACCTGTAAGTTGTATTAGTTGAAAAACAGATTCAGCCGTTTTTTGATCGCCGGTATTTTTAACAAACTTAAGTTCATCTTTGCAGCAGGCGTTCTTTTTAGATTTCTCCATGCCACATTTGCCGCATTGGGTAGATTCTTTGCTGTTAACACCCCAGCCGGCTAATTTACCCATGCAATAATGCATATGCATAGTAACACCCGCAGACGCGCTGAGGTGCAGAAATGCTAATATGATTACGATGAGTTTTTTCATACTGAGTACAAAACTATCATTATTTTTTGCTAAAGCAAATATAAAACACCGTTTTACAGCTAACCCTGCTGCTGTGCAGGCAGGGATACCGGCTAAAAATAATGCACCCGGCCCTCTATAACCTATCTGGAAGTAAACACTTTAACCCAATCTACATACATGGTTCCGGGTTGTATCAGTGATTTATCGAGACCCGGAAAAAAACCTCCGCCCACCGCGAGGTTTAGAACAACCCGTTCTGTTTTGCCAAAAAGATCAGGAATATGCGTTCCTGCTTTTTTAGTTTCAACCAATTTGCCATCAAGATAAGAGCTAAGGGCATTTTGCGACCATTCTATTTCATATACATGATAACAGGCAGTGAGGTCTTCTTTTGATGTAATTACTTCGGATGCATCTTCATTAAAAACGGTACCGGGCGTTGTGCCGTAATAATAATTGGTGTAGTATTTATATGGTTCGTTTCCCCGGGCTTCTAAGAAATCTATTTCGCCCTGTGTTGGCCAGGGGTCGCCGTAACTCCAGAAAGCAGGCCACATTCCGTAACCGGCAGGAAGTTTGATCCGGGCAATGATCCGCACTTTGGGTGTGTTTGTATTGGCAGAGATATTGGTTTTGCATTCAATCCTTCCGGAGGTAAAATTAAAACTGCCTGTTGATGAGCTATTAGGCAAAGTAGGTCCTGTTGCTGTTTCTTTTTTGGCCCTGATCTCCAACGAACCATTTACCAGACTAAGATTTGCTGCCTGGTATAACTGCAACTCATTATTATAGGCGCCGCCATTCCAGATGGTCCATTTGGAGAGGTCAGAATCAAAATTATCTTCAAACAGTTTTGTCCAGCCATTAGCCGTTAATTGTGTTTCGTCCATAACATAATCACAACCCGAAACAGGTATAACCGGATCTGTGGCAGATGATCCTGATTTTTTACAACTGATTAAAAGGATCAAAACAGCGCCTCCGAAAATTATTTTGTTAAGTACTGTTGATATAGTGCGGTTCATATAAGATTGCGAAGTTCCCTTAAAACAACAAATTTTCAATCAGTTTGCAGTTTTATTTGATAAGAGGCGATCAGACAATCTTTATCGGCGTGCCCTGGATGAAGACCTCATACAACTTCATCAAAAGCCATTCCAATGCGGGCCGGCCGTATACGGCAAGAACAACAAACAACAATACCATCGCAAAATAGTATGCTGCTTTGTTGGCCGGGGTTAGTTGATTAATGGTTGTCATAATAAAATATTTTGATATTACATATTGCGGGTGTAATGTGAGTGGTCAGTAGTCATGCCGCCCATTTTCCTTTCAACTGGTATGCAACAAGAATAGTAAGCACCCCAACTCCAAGGTATACAAACTGCAGCCAGTGAAGCGACCACATCAGTATCATCTGCACAATTACCCATCCGCAGATCATAATGCCCCCGCCTATTGCCCAGTTATAGCGGTTGCGGTGTTGTTGCAGGTTATACAAAACAGCAAGAAAATTTACACCTCCTACCAAAGCAGCCAGCAAAATACCGGGGATCTGAAAATCTTTAAAAGGTGTACCATCCAGCAGGCTATGCGGCAAACGCATGATGGCACCGTCAGGATTGCTTAACATAAACAAACCCGCCAGGGTGGCTGTAACAGCAAGGAAGGAGATCAGGATGAATAAAAACGTTTTCATGTTTTCTTATTTATGTCTTGTATACAATCCCATCATTTCACCATACGCAATAATATGTTCGCTCATCGCTTTTTCCAATTGAAATTCTTTGGAACCCTTTGGCAGGTCCAGCAATGCATCAAGGGCATATATTTTAAAATAATAATGGTGCGTGCCGGAGGGGGGACATGGGCCACCGTAATGATATTGTTGAAAATCATTGATCCCTTCTACCCCATGGATCTCATTTTCTTTGATATGATGTGTTACCGGAATATTCCATACCACCCAATGTACCCAGGTACTGATAGGTGCATCAGGATCGTCAACAATCAATGCAAGGCATTTAGCTTCTTCCGGTATTCCTTTAATATCGAGGGAGGGACTGATATTTGCACCATCGCAGGTGTACTTTACAGGGATCTCTTCTCCTGCTTGAAAAGAAGCGCTGGAAATATCCAGTTGCTTATAGTCTACCGATTTGGCAATATGTATCATATTATTTCCATTTTTATTCCTTCCGTCATCTAAGGCCCTTCGCCGGGTGGAGGCACTTCGAAGGGAGGTGTTTCATCAGGTTCTTCATCGGGAATATATTCGGGATCAACTTCAGGCTCAAGCGGTTCTTCGGGATCAAAAGGTTTGGTTATCTCCGGTTTTTTCTGCGGTGAAGGTATCTCTGCCGGACTTCCTTTTTTCTTTTTCTTATCCATGATCAGCAGTATTAATTGTGAGAGCCTTTGTTTTAATGTTGCCCCTGTCGGCTAACTCATATTAAACAACCAAAGTAAACTCATTTTATACCCGCCAAAGATGCTTCCTGTCAGCGTTCCCGATGATTGTCATCAGTTTGGCAGGATACTTGAAAAACCGGTATTCCCTATTGAGAACTATCAAGTGTTTGGGTGATTGAGGTCATGATAAAAAGGCAAGCAGTGCAATAGATTTGCTACATAAAAACTGATTTTATGATAGAGACTAATCACACCATCAGCACGCTTCATAACCTGCTCGATTACGATGCCCACAAGTTTACCAGTGCAGAAATAGAGTTAAAAAACAGTCTGCCGGGATGGATCAGTCAGGCAAGTTCTTTAAAGCTAAAAGCAGTGCTCCAGAAATATCTCGACATGGTATTGCAGCATGTAGATAAAATGGAAAGATTTTTTGAGGAAGAAAACATCACCTCCCTCTGTTTAACCAACCGGGTAATGCATGCATTTATAGAAGAAACCGATGAAAAACTGGCAGAATGTGCAGATGCCGAAGTAAAAGATGCCTGCCTGCTGGCGTGCATACAGGTGATCAATCATTTTAAGATCAGCACGTATGGCACGGCTGCTGCTTTTGCCAATGCACTGGGCATGGATAAACAGGCAGCAGTTTTTCATACCATTGAAATAAATGAAAAACAGATAGATGACCGGCTGTCGCAATTAGCCAACTATGAAATAAATACATTGGCTAAAACGCTTATTGCAATGCCTGATTAAACAACACAGGATTGCGTGAGCCTCAACAGGAGCTGCAGCGCTGCCAGCATGAAACCAGCGATACTACAGCATTTGTTGAGACAAAGACGGAGTGATCAGAAATAAAAGCATCAACAACATTCAAAGAAACTGCATACAGTTAACAGTTTTTTTGATTCTGATAAAAACAAAATCTTGAAACCTAAAATCAACCAATTATGAAAAGTGATATTCAGATCCAAAAAGATGTGCTTGCAGAATTGAAGTGGGAACCCGTTTTAACCGCTTCAGAAATTGGAGTATCTGTAAAAAAAGGAATTGTGACGCTTTCGGGAAAAGTAGACACTTATGCTGAGAAACTGGCTGCAGAAAGGGCTGCCAAAAGAGTATCCGGCGTAAAAATAGTGGCAGAAGATATACAGGTAGGCAATTCCCCGGCTTATCGTAAAACCGATGCTGAAATTGCCGAAGCCGTGCTGAATGCATTGAAATGGCATTCGGGTGTGCAGGATGAAAAGATCAAGATCAAAGTGGAGGATGGCATTGTGAGGTTAGAAGGTATGGCAGACTGGGAGTATCAAAGAAAAAATGCAGGAGCGGCGGTAGAGAACCTGACAGGTGTGCGCTCTGTAATAAACCTGATCACAGTAAAACCAAAAGTTTCTTCATTTGATATTCAGCAAAAGATCAGTTCCGCTTTTCACCGGAATGCAACGATTGATGCCGCAAGAATATCAGTTGATGTTACCGGAACCAAGGCGATCCTCCGTGGAAAAGTTCGCTCATTTGCCGAAAAAGAGGATGCAGAAAGAACAGCCTGGCTGGCACCAGGAATCAGCAGTGTAGAAAGCAAGCTGGAAGTTGAGCTGCCAGAGTATTCTTATGTAGACTAGGAAGAAGAACGGCATTTACAAACCAAACCGGGGAACGCCATTCCGGGGTTCTGCAGGAAGTTGTCTTAATAACTTATTTGAGGCAACTTCCTTTGTGTTACATACTGCCTGTTTAGTTTTTTTGTCGTGTTTTGTTTTTAATAACCCTTTTGCGATCTTCTCATCCCGCGCCTTTGACCTGGCGTACAATTTATTCCCACACAAAGGCACAAAGGCACGGTTTTTCGCTGCGGTTGCATTATTGAAAATAGTATATAACTTAACAGTGGCTTTCTTATTATCCGTAAGGCGTTAAATAAAAGAATAGTTAATCATGTCCGCCGGAAAACATAAATCCATTCAGAAATATTCGGCTCACAATAAAGTAAGATTAGTGCGGGGCGGCAAAGATTATTTTGACCTGTTGCTGAAAATGATCAACAGCGCCAAAGAAAGCATCCAGTTACAGACTTATATTTATGATGATGATGAAACCGGCCAGCGGGTTGCCGATGCCTTAAAAGCTGCCGTTAAAAGAAAAGTAGAAGTTTATTTATTGGCCGATGGATATGCCTCCCAATCTCTCCCCAAAAAATTTATAGATGAACTAAAAACAGCCGGTATTCATTTTCGTTTATTTGAACCGTTGTTTAAAAGCAAGCATTTTTATTTTGGAAGGAGGATGCACCATAAAATGTGCGTGGTGGATGCGGGGATAGCCATTACGGGCGGCATCAATATTTCGAACCGTTATAACGATATGCCCGGGAAGCCTGCCTGGCTCGATTTTTCGCTCTATGCCGAAGGGGAGATTGCAAAGAACATGTGTGAACTCTGCTGGAAAACATGGAACAGCTTTCCGCCCAAACCGGTTAAATCGCCCTGCAGCGATTTACACCCCTCATTCAGTTTTAGTAATGATGAAGCCTGCCTTGTACGGATGAGGCGGAACGACTGGGTGAACCGTAAAAATGAGATCTCGGCCACTTACAGTGAAATGTTCCGCAATGCGCAATCGCATATCACTATCCTGTGCAGTTATTTTTTGCCGGGCAAGGTAATCAGGAGATTATTGAGTAACGCTGCAAGGCGTGGTGTCCAGATCAAAGTGATCACTGCGGGCCGCTCAGATATTATGATGGCCAAGCATGCAGAGCGATGGTTGTACGACTGGCTGTTGCGCAACAATATCAGTTTATACGAATATCAGCCGGCAGTGCTGCACGCCAAGATAGCGGTTTGCGATGGTGAATGGGTTACCATAGGTTCCTACAACTTAAATGACATCAGCGCCTACGCCAGTATTGAACTGAACCTGGACGTTAGAAATGCTGCTTTTGCCGCCGGTGTGGAACAAACCCTGGAACGGATCATGGAGCATGAATGCATCCCTATTACCAAAGAAAAGAACACTGAGACCAAAAACATTGTTAAACAGTTTATACGCTGGTCTTCCTACAAATTTATCCGCCTTGTTTTTCACCTGGTCACTTTCTATTACAAGCGAAAAAGCTGATTGGCTGACCAATCTCATCAACAGTACTGACCACTGTCGTTGATTACGCCTTGCAGATAAAATACATTTGTCTGGTAAAAAAATCACCATACATAAAAAACAAAAGGAGGATCTATGGGAACGCAAGTCTTGGCAAGAAAAGCAGAAACAATACCATCAGTTTTTGATGAATTCTTTAAACCATGGAACGAATGGTTTGACAATGGCAATTTATGGAACAGGACAATGAATGTACCTGCCGTAAACATTACAGAAGACAAAGACAAGTACCTGGTATCATTGGCAGCACCAGGATTGAAAAAAGATGATTTCGTGATTGATGTAGATGGCAATATGCTTACCATCAGCAGCCAGAAGGAAGAACGCATAGAAGAGAAAGACAAGAAATTTACACGGAAAGAGTACAGTTATTCATCATTCAGCCGGAGTTTCACATTGCCAGATGAGATCAACAAAGAAAAAATTGAAGCTAAGTATGAAGATGGCGTACTAAAAATTGCGCTGCCACGTGCCGAAGCAGCAAAAAAACCTTCAGCCAAACACATCGCTGTAAAATAAGCCGGGAACATTTGGCTTAGACCCCGCCGAAAGGGTGGCGGGGTTTTTGCATAAACCAGTTAGCCTGTAACAGGTTTATAATTTGAAGTTTCAGTATTACAAACAGTTTTTTGAACTATGAAGCAGGTTCCGATGAACAAAATGTTTATTTTAACCAATGTTCTTAACCTGATTAATGAGTAACAATATCATTGTCATGCCAGAAGATAGTTATACATATCCCATGTCAAAATCCCAATCAATAGCCAACACACAACATGACGGATATATATGGGAATTGCAGTTAAAACAATTCCAATATGAAACCGATACCTGGAAGCGGCTGATGCGGTTTATCATGGAAGAAAATATCCAGATGAAAAACAGGCTCTCCGAAGTACTCAGAAACACAAACGATACAAGTTTCCTGGAAGAAGTAGAGAGTTTTCAGAGTTGTTTTATCAAAGAAGATGAATTAATTGGTTTACTCAGGAACGATATTACGGACCTGGATAAACTATTGACCGAAAAAAGTTCTGAAGAAAAAGAGATTGGTGATGAGGTTACAAGAAAATTGAACCGGCTGCGGAATAATATCGTAAATGTGGAAACGCAGTTCAATAAATTAAAAATGGAGTTTAACTGTTATCTTTCAGAAAAAACTTTGGCCGAATGAAACAGCAGATCCCATATAAGGCATTGGCAATTTTAATAGCCGGTTTATGGAGCTTCAATGCTTTATCACAAATCAGTCCCGATAGGCTGAAGCAGTTTATTTCAGATACAAAACTAAGCAGCAAGACCGGCATTAAGAATGCTACACAGGTAAGAGAATTTTATAGCCGTTTAAATTACCGACCGGTATGGATAAGAGAAGACAGGCAACCTGATCTTCCCGTTTTCTTACATGCAAGGGGATTATCAGCAGATTTCGGTCTTACTGAAAAAGATTATCAATTCAATTATTCTGCGGCCGGCAATACAACTGAGTTACAAAACGGCACCGATTCGCTGACAGCCGAAATCAGGATAACCGATGCGGCCATTCATTTTTACAATGACATCGCCTATGGCAATACAAAACCGGCCCTTGGCTATTACGGTCTGAAACAAAAACAGGGTTATAGGGATATTCCTGCATTACTGGCAGAATATATCTCTAGTAAAAAACTTCATTTACTGATGCCCGATCTGTCGGCAGCCCTGCCCGAGATCAAAGTACTGGAAAGCAGGATACAAAAACTACGAAAAGCATTGATGGCACCGGGTTTTAAAGAACTTGCGATCAGTTCCGGCAAAATAAGCAAAACCAATATTCCACTGATCGCAAAACTGCATCAGTTAGGTATTATTGATACCATCTACCAAAATTTATCAGACACCTTACTCAAACAGCAACTTAAAGAAGCACAGAAACAATTCAGCCTGCAGGCAGATGGCATACTGAAAGGCAACACCATTCGCGAACTGAATGTACCTGTTTCAGTAAGACTGGAGCAGTTAAGTCTTGCAGTTAATTATTATCGTTGGCTGTATAGCCTTACACAAAACAGGGCCGTAATTGTAGTAAACATTCCTGCTGCATTTATGAAGGTGTACCGCAACAAAGAAGTTATTCTTGCCATGCGGATGATCGTAGGTAAAAAATCAACCCCTACTCCCACCCTTGCCAGTGTTGTAGATGAAGTGATATTATATCCCTACTGGCATGTGCCTTTCAGTATTGCTACCAAAGAAATGCTGCCAAAGCTCAGGAACAACCCCGGCTACATTAATTCAGGTAATTTTCAGGTTTTAAACGGCTCAGGCAGTATTGTAAACCCTTATTCGGTTAATTGGGGTTCGCTCAGCAGAGGTTATTTTCCGTACACCATCCGTCAAAGTACCGGTTGTGATAATTCATTGGGGTTAATAAAATTAGACTTCGAAAGTCCATTCGGTGTTTATCTGCATGACACACCGGTAAAATATTTATTTACCCTGAATAAACGTTATTTCAGTCATGGTTGCATGCGGATGGAGAAACCACTTGATCTGGGGCATCTTGTTTTAAAAAACAATCCTATCGCTATTGATACGCTAACACAGAAAGGATGTTTACGTAACCAATCGCCCATTACAGTACATGCAGATGATCATATGCAGGTTGTTGTTTGGTACAATCCCGTGGGCATGGATTCTACAGGACGTGTAGTGTTTTATGAAGATGTGTATGGAAAATTTAACTGGATGAAGAAGAAGTAATGATGACGTATTGTACGCTTAAGTGAATTGAATCAGTTGATTTAAAGAGCTTGCTTGCTGCGCAAGGTGTTTTCACCACCGCAGAGTAAGAATTTTATTGAAACCTATCTCTGTGAAACTCAAAATCTCTGAGCTCTCTGTGTTGAAAAAAAGCACGCGATAACATCAGTTTTTTTCAACACAGAGAGCTCAGAGGAAAGGAGTTTCACAGAGGGTTACAGGCACAAACTACCCGGAACTTGATTTTTTGTGACTACCAATTAAACCGATAAAAAGAAAGGTTCTATTACTCGAAACATAACGCTTTAGATTATATGAACACTCTTATTGAAATCAATAGGTACTGTAAGAGTACTTGTCGCTCAAGGTCGCAGGGTATCCCATTATTTTATATCGTAACAGTTGACCAAAATCTCCTCTGTCAATGACGGCAATCATCCTCCTGCGGTATCATTACATCTAACTTGCATTTAGATTATAAAATATCCTATTTATGAAAACGATAAAAATAACCAGGCTTTTCCTCGTGCTGATGGTTATGGGATGTACTTCATCAAAAATCACCTCTTCCTGGATAGCAGACAATGTTACACCCAAAGATTATAATAAAATTCTTGTACTATGCCTTACCCGTGAAGCAGACCGGAGTATACAGGATAAAATGGAAAATCATTTTGTCAGCGACCTGAAAGGGCTGGGATACAACGCTGTTACATCGCTGAGCGAATACGGGCCCAAGGTTTTTGAAAAAATGGACGAGGAAGCGGCCATCAGCAAATTAAAGAATAGTGGTATAGATGCAGTGATCACCATTGTATTGCTGGATAAGAAAAGAGAAAGAAAATACGTTCCCGGTAATATCTATGCTACCCCCTACAGTTATTATTACAGCAGTTTATGGGGTTACCGGTCTACTTTATACCGCCGTATTTATGAGCCCGGATATTATGTTACCAATACCAAATATTTCTGGGAGAGCAACTTCTATGATATGTCAACTACGAAAATGATCTACTCAGTACAAACACAGTCTTTTGATCCCGACAATTCAGAAATATTAGGGCATGAGTATGGCAGAAAGATCGTGAACAATATGGTGAAACAACATGTACTGAAAGGTCCGGTAAATTAAAATACCATACGAGGGGAGAACAGCAGCAGGTTTATTTAATACTTTGGATAGTTACAACGATAACGATGTAACATGGACATGAGAAGAAACTGGACGAATTTCATCGTGTTATTGGGCATCCTTAGCTTGCCCTTACACAACAATTGCAAAAAGGGCGCAGACCAGTTTGCACAGATACCTTCCCTATCAACCATTACTGTTTACGACATCACGCAAACAAGAGCCTCCACCGGTGGCAATATCAGTTCTGATGGAGGTTCAAAAATATTTGCAAAGGGTGTTTGCTGGAGTACAAGTAATATGCCTGTTGTTTCTGACAATGCAACCACCGACGGTGGAAGCGATGGTAATTTTACGAGTTTGCTTACTGGCCTGAGGCCTAATACCACTTATTTTGTACGTGCATACGCTTCCAACACCATCGGCACAGGGTACGGCAATGTTGTTGCTTTTACCACGCTGGATCTTCGGATACCGGTTGTTACTACCCTTCCCGTTATTGATATTACACATAGTACCGCCAGCAGTGGTGGAAATATTACTTCAGACGGGGGATCACCAATATCCGCTTACGGGGTTTGCTGGAGTGCAGACACTATTCCAACTATACTTAGCTACAGAACAATAGATGGTGCGGGCACCGAAAGTTTTATCAGTAATCTAAACGGATTAACGCCTGCCACTACCTACAAGTTACGAGCTTACGCTACCAACAGTGCAGGCACAGCATATGGCAGCACCCTAACATTTACTACGGAAGAAGGTTTGGCCGAAACAGTAGCTGATGTTGACAATAATATTTATCACACTGTAACCATAGGTACCCAGGTATGGATGGTTGAAAATCTGAAAACCACCAGGTATAACGATGGTACAGATATACCTTTAGTAATAGACGACAGTGTTTGGATCAATCTGACAACACCCGCTTATTCCTGGTATTCAAACTACCCATCCGGATATAAAAACATTTATGGCGGTTTATACAACTGGTATGCAGTAAAAACAGGCAAGCTTTGTCCGGTTGGCTGGCACGTACCTACTACCACTGAATGGATCGTTTTGTCTGACTATCTGGGACCGGATTTTGCAGGTGCTAAACTGAAAGAAAAAGGCATTGCTCACTGGAGTCAGCCCAACCTGGAGTCTACCAATGAAACTGGTTTTACAGCACTTCCCGGAGGGGCCCGCAGTAATAAGGGTGAGTTCAACTACCTTAAATTTCAAGGGAACTGGTGGTCAACAACCGAAAGGGATTCTGCCAAAGCATGGAGCCTATATATTGTCAGTAATTACCCGGGGCTTTACCTTATATACAGCTTAAAAGAATGGGGCAATTCTGTTCGTTGCATTAAAGACTGATGCACGCAGTATTGCACTATCAAATAAATAATCTCTTTGCGATCCTTCGTGCCTTAGCGCCTTCGCGGTTAAGATAGGTTTTACCGCGAAGGCGCTAAGGCACGAAGTTTCACGAAGGGGAGTTAGCTGATCAGGTGTTCCAGTTTTTTTTCATTAAGAATAGTGATCGTTCCTTCATTGATCTCTATCAGTTTCTCATTACGAAAATCTGTTAATGTACGGATGAGCGACTCAGTAGCAGTGCCCGCAATGGTTGCCAGGTTATCCCTTGTGATATCAATCACAAACTGGTCGTCTTTGGTTTTATGATATTTCTTTTGCAGGAGCATCAGCGCCTCTGCCACTTTTTTGCGGAGTGAGTTATAGGCAAGCCCCAACAAATGTTCTTCCTTCTCCGAGATATTTTTTGCCAGCAAGCGGATAAATTTCTGTGCGGCCTCCCTGTTGGTGTTCATCAACTCATCAAAATCCTGTTGTGGTATTACAGCCAGCTCTGTTTCTTCCAGCGCTTCTGCCGAGTCTTTATACACCGTTCCTTCCAGGAGGGCAACATAGCCAAAAAAATCTCCGGGACTATACAGATCTGTTACCAGCTCTTTCGCATTCTCATTTGTTTTAAACACTTTCACTTTCCCTTTCAACACATAAAAAAGACTACCCGGGTGGTTACCTTCTGTGTAGATGGCCTGTTTTTTTCTGTATTTATTGATATTACGGTCTTTGGTAAATGCGTGCAGGCGGCCTTTACCAAAAGACACCTGCATCAGGTGCTGCAGTCCGTCAAGGTCGGGAGATAATTCCTGTTTTAACTGCTCATGCTTCTTTATTCGGCTGTCAACGGCATTCAGCAATTCGGTACCGTTAAAGGGTTTGGTGATATAATCATCCGCGCCAAGTTCCATCCCCTTACGAAAATCACTATGCTCTGTTTTGGCGGTAAGAAAAATAAAAGGGGTGTTTTTAATAGCATCATTTTTTTGAATAGCATGAAGTACCCCGTACCCATCAAGTACCGGCATCATAATATCACAGATGATCAGGTCGGGCATATGTTCTATGGCTTTTTCTACACCTATTTTGCCATTTTCTGCCGCGATCACTGTATAGCTCGACAGTTCCAATATCTCCGCCGTATTATTACGGATATCATCATTATCCTCTATCAGTAAAATCTTTTTCATATCAGCTTGATTTAGTATTAAACTTAATAATAAACTCTGTGCCCTCTCCCAGTTCACTCTTACATTCCACGGTAGCATTCAGCAATTCTGCATATTTGGAAACGATATGCAAACCCAATCCTGTACCCTGGATATTACTTGCATTGGTGCCCCGGTAAAATCTTTCCATCAAATGTTTCTGGTCGTCTTTTGAAATACCTATGCCATGATCCCTGATTGACAGGGTGAAGCCTTCATCACCGCCAGTCGTACAAATTTCGATAGAACTTCCTTCGCCCGAAAACTTTGCGGCATTGGAAACCAGGTTCATGATAATATGCTTCAGCAGCGATGGATCCAGCAGCAGATCTGGGTTTCCCTCATGCCGGCATAAGATAAACTGGTCTTTTTTCAGTGTGTTCTTTATTTCATCAGCTATATCCCTGATCAGTTCATCAACATTAAATCGCGCAGGCCTAACCTGTATCTTTCCTTCTTCTATCCGTCCTACACTCAGAAAATCATTCAGGATATCGGTGAGCATATTTACTGAAGAGATAATACGTTGCAAATGTTTTTCACGGCGCGGCTGATCTTCTGCATTTACATATTTCTCAATCAGGTAGGTGGAAGAAAGTATCGTACTCAATGGCGTGCGGAATTCATGCGATGCCATCGAAACAAACCTTGATTTTAATAAATTTAGTTCTTTTTCTTTTTCCAGTGATTCCTGCAAGCCATGTTCGAAAGTCTTGGTTTTTGAAATATCAAATGAAACACCCACATAACCAACAACTATCCCCTGCTCATCCTTCATGGTAGAGATATTAAGCTGAACAGGAAAGGTTGTACCATCTTTTCGTTGATATACCCACTCATCATCGTTTTTTAAACCAAGCCTCGCTTTTGTCAGGAAAAATTCTATTGTAGGTGGGATCTCCCTTCCCAATTCTTCTGAAAGCTCTTTTGCACGGGCCGCAACCAGTGTGGGTTCATGAAAAATAAGGGGGGTATGTTTGCCGATCAGCTCATCAGCAGTATAAAGAAGTTCACGTTCTGCTTCGGGATTAAAGGTCTGGATAATACCATTGGTATCAACAGCTACAATAATGGCCCTTACATTATTTAATAATGCTTTTTTTAGCGAAATGGCTTTCTGCAGGCGGCTCCGGGATATTTCCAGTTGCCTGAGTGTTTCAGTCAGGTCGGCTGTTCGCTGTGCTACCGAGCTTTCCAGTTCTTCTTTTAGTTTTATAATTTCTGATTCTGCTTTTTTACGGACAGAAATATCGCTCACAAAAACAATTGCCTTTATTTCTCCATACTGTTCGTACCTATCTAAGCTTACTTCAAGCAGCAGTTCAGATCCATCTTTTTTAACGGCAAGTAATTCCGTTCCGGTTCCCATTGGCCGCCGGCCCAGTTTTTCTATGTAGTAATTCCGGTGAGTAATATGTTTCTGCTGAAATCTTTTGGGGATCAGTATTTCTACCGGCTGTTGCATAAGTTCGTCTGCCGTGTAATTGAAAAGTTGCAGAGCAAAGGGGTTTGCAGACTGGATAACACCATTGCCATCCACGATCAATATACCAATAGAGGCATTATTAAACAATGCTTCAAACTGCAGGAAATCGCTAATGTTGTTTTGTGAAATCTGCTGCATAGATGAATTTAATCATTAACCGCGTAAAAATCAAGCAGGCTGCCCGGTTTGCTTAAAATATCTTCAGTTCCATTCTATTTACATTACCACACAACAAATACGGCCAATGAAATACCCAGCCGTTCATAATCAGATAATGGGGAAGAAAAATAAGGCTATAAAGCAAACTTATGTCCCCCAATACTTTCTTTAATAAATGCTTTGAGTTCTACCGGCATAACAGCCAGAATATCATTCATTTCACCTTCAGAAACAAAATAATTCAGTGTTTTGAACACGGTAGCCACCACATGTCTTGTTCGCATATTATCACCAAAATCGTAGGCCGCCAGCCGCCCATCTTCATGCCTCACTTCTTCCAGAAAATCGTCTAAGTAATTGATGCGGTGGGCATCTTTGTCAAATTTCCATCCATCCACATACACCCCTTTCATGGCCATGGGCAATTGCGCCAGTAACTGAAAAGATTCTTCATGGCTCAGTCGGTTGCGCAGGGTATGAAAAACTGTTCGGATAATTCTGCCTGCTTTATCCAGCGGTATTTGAAGTTCTTCAGCAACCAGTCTTACAAACTCATTTCCTTTAATAGCGTATTTGTCAAAATTGAGTGGCATAGCGTTATTATTTTTTAGATTTTGCGTGTGCAGGATGTTCGAGCTCAAAACTGAGTTTGGCTACAATTCTGTATTCAACAATTTTATTGTGTTTAACCACAGCACTGTGGTCTTTAATATAAACCGACCGTATATTTTTGAGCGATTTGGATGCCTCAGTCACAGCCTGCTGCGCAGCATCTTCCCAGCTTTTGGGGGAACTTGCCATCAGTTCCAGCACTTTTAGAATAGCCATAATCGTGATTTATTTGGTTTAAAAATAGTTGTGTCGTTACTACTGATTATTTCTTAAGAAGCCCGGCTAATTTATTTCCTGTTCTGCCAAACAGTTTGGTTGCCAGCATAGCTGCACCGTAAGTAACCGTGCTTTTCAGAATACCACCGGCATTCATCTTTGCTTCTGTTCTTTTGCGTATCCAGTTGCCTATTACCTGTTTGGCTATATTGGCAGGCTTCAGATCATCTTTCAGCTCATGCCAGTTATCATGTATCGCATCTTCCAGGTCTTCCTGGTGTTGTTTGATGCGTTCCTGCTCCCGCTTCAATTGCCTCAGGTTTTTAATCTTCTTCATCGCTTTTAAACATTTCTTTGATCATTGCATTCATCATTGGTGCACGCAGCATCCAGCCTCGGCCCAGCCATGCGATAATGCCGATCAGCAGGTACACAAAAGCTACAATCAGGTAGCCAGACCATGTTTTGCCGGTGTATTCTGCTGCAAGCAGCGACAGGCCAATTCCCGCAAAAACAAAAAAGCATAAGAACACAACAGCCACAATAGTTCTTGCCATCATGCCTGCAACCATGCCCGCCGTTTTTTCTGCAGCTTCCAGTTTCAGCAGATCAACCCTGGCATTTACATACTCTTTTACTGTACCAACCAGTTCATCTGCTTTGGTAAATACCGTTTCCATGTTGCATAATTTTTAACCGCTGCATTAAGCAGGGTTATTGTTTAATTACTCAGGCAAATTCTTCTACTTTCTCTTTCACTGTTTGCTGAAATTCTTCTTTTAATCCATTCAGTTTTTCTTTACCCCTGCGAAATTTATCTTTCACATCTTCTGCTAATTTTTTGCCTTCCTCATTAATTTTTCTTCTTGTTTCACTACCTTTATCAGGCGCTAACAAAATGCCCACAATGGCACCTAAAGCAGCTCCTGCCACAATAGCTGTCAGTATTTTTCCTGTGCTTTTCATAACATTACATTTTATCGTGACTCACAAGGTAATAATGGAAGCGTGGGATAAGAATGACAAGGGTCAGCAGATTTGCTGACATTTATCATAAACACTAAAAGCTCCACTTAAGCCGCAGATAGCAGCGGTGATTAACGCCCTGCATGGTATTGTTTAGCTCTGCAAAGAAAGATTGCCATACCAGGTTGATATCCAGATTAGTAGCAATACTGTATTGTAATGAGGGTAAAAGGATCAGCAGGTTGGTACCCGGCGCATACAGCACACTCATATTGGCCGATAATAAGGGATTTAATTCTTTGGCCGATGTAATAACCATATTCCATTTAGTGGGCATCAGGTTTTCGGGAGATAGTTTCAGGTTGATCGTTGTCCAGTCGGCTACCGGTTGATACAAACCACGACTATTGAACAGGAAACTCAGATTCAGGTACCATCCTTTTTTAAACATATAGTCAGCTTCGAGCGACATATTAAAATGGTCGGAAGAATCTTTGTTGGCGATGAAGTATTGCATCTCCCCTTTAAAGCCCGCTTCTTTGATAGAACCCGCCCAGCCTGCACCAATGGTTGCATGATTGTTATACCAGCCGGTGATCAACTGCATGTCGTAGTTCCATCTATTCAATGAATATTTGATGGCTGCTATATTTCCATCTTTTTTACCGGTATTTACGTAAGCTATTTCTGCATTGGAAGAATTATTAAATGTGTATTGCAGTTTGGCGCCATCAGCACCGGGGCGTTCTTCGTAATCAAAGTCAAGAAAATTGTAGGCGTTAAAAATATCGTTGGGGTTCCATGTGGTGGTAAGGCCCCAGTTAATGCGTTGCCGGCCAACACGCAGGTTCCATGAAGGTCTGCGGTAATCAACATACAGGCGTTCAATATTTGTATGCAATACGAGCGATGGGTTTTGGATCCACGCTTTTTGCAGGTCAAATTTTTCATTGTCGTTTCTAAGCAACGATGCAAGGCCGGGTGTAAGCTTCACTTCTTCTCCCCAATACAACCTGTTACGCAGTTCGGCTGCGGCCACGAAAGTTTCTGATGGGTTCCATTTTATGTTTAACCGGTTATGGATCAGGTTGCCCGACACATTTTGCCCGAACGTTTTATCAAAACTGAGTGTCTGCAAACTTTTGATGTACCCGCTGATGAGCAGTTTTTTGGGCACTGCTGTACTGTCCTGCGCATAACTGCAGAAAACATACAACAACATACCTAAAAGACACAAACAGTTTTTCATGGTTACACAGTTGCTTCTTCATGTTCGGTTGAAACAGCAGCCGTATCTTTTACTATCCGGCCATCAACCAATGTAATTACTCTTCTTGCCCGGTCTATCACCCGCTGGTCGTGAGTAGAAAAAAGAAACGTGATGTTTTCATCCTTATTTAGTTTGGCCATAATATCCAGGAGATTGGAAGCAGATTTTGAATCGAGGTTGGCTGTTGGCTCATCTGCCAGCACAAATTGCGGCTTGGATGCAAGGGCTCTTGCAACCGCTACCCTTTGCTGCTGACCACCTGAAAGTTTTGCAGGGCGTTCGTTCAGCTTTTCTTCCATATCTATCTGCTTAAATAAAGTTTGCACTCTTTGTTCACGTTCATCTTTATTCATTTTCTGTAGTTGCATAATAAACTCTACATTTTCTTTCGCGGTTAATACAGGTATCAGATTGAACGACTGAAATACAAAGCCAATATTTTTCAGTCTGAAGTCGATGAGCTCATTGGCTGAGAGTTTGGTAATATCCATGCCGTTTATAATGATAGATCCTTCATCGGGTTTATCCAATCCGCCTATCAGGTTCAGCAAAGTTGTTTTGCCTGAACCTGATGGGCCAACAAGGGCTGTAAACTCGCCCCGTTCCAGGTGCAGGTGTACATTGTTAACCGCATATACCGGAATAGTTTTGGGGTTATACACCTTACTGATATTGTGTGCATCTATTACTGTTTTCATAACCCTGATTTAAGAGGTTAGTTTTTTTGTGCTGTGTTACCTATTTTGGTTTCAATAAGAGAAGAACAAAGAAAAAGAGGAAAAAAAGAACTTTCAGAGGCGCTTCTTTTCTTCTGTTTTTCTTTTATTGAAATATTATTTAAATCATCTTATCTTTTTAAAGCTTCCACAGGTTGCAATCGCAAGGCTTTTACAGCAGGAAATATGCAGGATATAATAGCGGTGCCCGCTACAATAAGCATTACACCTGCTAATTTCTCGAAAGGAAATTCAGGATAAATCGTTAAGCCAAAGCCGAAGCTGCTCATCATTTCGCGACCGGAACCTGAAAAATCTAGGCCATGCTTATTAAAATATCCTGTTATTAACCATGCCATCAATACGCCAAGCGGTGTGCCCGCCAGTGTTAAAAAGAAAGTTTCGAGTAATACCAGGAAAAATATTTTGATGCGGTTAGTGCCCAACGCCACCATCATACCAATTTCTCTTGTTCTCTCTAATATGGCCATCAGCATGGTATTGATGATACCGAACGACAAAGCCAACATGATAATGACCATGAGGATATATGAATACTGCTCAGTGGTTTTTTCGAGCAGATCTGTTTCAGGAGAGATCTCACGCCAGTTTTCAACTTTACAGCCGGGAAATTTTGTTCTTAATTGCACCTGAACGGGTTTGATAGCTGCATCATTATGCAATAACACAACAATTTCCTGGAAGTTGCTGCCAGTGGTTAGTAACTCATTCATGTCGTTCATGGTAATGTATACGTTCCTTTCGTCCAGCGGGGCATTATCGCTTTGATAAATGGCGATCACTTTAAAAGCGCCTGATACAATATTGCCGGATGTATCGGTAAAAGTGAGTACCAGTCGGGAGCCCGTTTTCAGTTTCATTTTATTGGCCAATTTCTTCCCGACCATCACTTCATTTTTCTTTGCTGTATCAAACAGCTTACCCTCGATCACCTTATTCTTCAGTTGCGATGCCGCATACTCAATCTCAGGAATAACACCATTGATCTGCACACCCGAGCTTCCTGTTGTGGTGGCAAGCATGCCATTGGTAATGCTTCTTGACGCTACCAGTTTTACCTCAGGTATTGCTGCGATTGCTTTTACAATAGCATTGCCATTAATGACGATGAATTTGGGATCATAATCTTTTTTAAACACGGTATCGTGCAGTTGCAGGTGACCGATCTCTGCATCAATTACCGTACGCACACGGCTTTTCATCATTCCCTTATACAATGCGAGTACGGCAATACCGGCAAATAGTCCGATGGCTATCGACAATATGATGACGATGCTCCGCATTTTATTGCGCCATATATTTCGCCATGCCATTCTGAATATCATACGCAGCGTTTAATGTTTCATTGCAGTAACAGGGTTTAACCGTATCACCTTATAAATAGGGTATAACGATAACAGTAATCCGATCAGCAGCACAATAATGCCCTGGCTGATAAAAATGGATGAATCAGTAGAGGTTGGAAAAATAGCTTCAAAACCAAAGCGTTCAAATGCCTCGGCTGATTCCTTACCCATTTTCACAGGATGTATGGACAAATAATATACCACCGGGATGCCGGCTATCACCCCGATAATACAACCCATCAAAACAGTCAGTACCGATTCGTAAAGCAATAGCAGGCTCAGTTTGGCTTTCTTCATTCCTATCGCAACAAGCATTCCCAGTTCAAATTTCCGTTCTACCATCATCATCAGCAGTGTGCCAAAAATGCCAAAACAGATGAGCAGGTATAATATGGCCCGGATATATTTGGTGCTGTTGGTATCCGTTTCGATATGTTGTTTGATGTCGGGAATAATTTCTTCCCATGTCATCACTTCATATGCCGGCCCTAATGCGCTACGAACCAATGCTGCTGTTGGTTGCAGGTTTTTTGTGTCCTGCAACGAAAGCACATAACTGGTGATCATTCCGTAGGCATTAAAAAAATCCTGCGCAAGGGTAAGTGGCATAAATACAGCTATATCATTTAACTCAGGTGTACCAAATTTTACAATGCCCTTTATACGGTACTTGCCTGCCGCAGTGGCGCCATGATAGCCCTGCCCTATCAATACCATGGTATCGTTAACAGTAAGTTTTAAACGCTCGGCAAGGCCTTGCGAAACCAGTAAGGCTGTATCAGTTTTAGTAAGGTAGGTACCGAGTACCAGTTTGTTTTGCAGCAGCATGATCCTGTCTTCTTTCTGCGGATCTATGCCGGTAACAAGACAGCCTTTTGTTACATCCTGCGCAGATGCCAGTGCAAAAGACTCGAGTCTCGGCGAAAAACTATTGACATTTTTACTTTGCAGAATTTTCTGTCCTGTTTCAGCCGAGTCGGCAAAACTGTTTTCCAGTATCTGTTCATCCCAGTATCCCTGCTTGTGAACCTGCACATAACCGGTATGAAAACTTACCACGTTTTTGATCAGGTTATCAAAAACACCATTCTGCAGGCTTTGGGCTAAGATTGATAAGAGTGTGGCAAAAAAAATGGCCGTCATCGTAATGATCGTGCGGTTTCTGTTCCGCCAGAGGTTTTTCCAGGCCAGTTTAATTAACCACATGGTATTGTTCTGTATTAAAAATTCCTTGCGCAACTTTGTGTCCTTGCGTCTTCGCGGTTAGGATAGGCTTTACCGCGAAGACGCGAAGGCACAAAGGATCGCGAGGAGGGGGATGTTGGGTTATATTAATTTAAAAAAGAACTAACTGATTTTCTTCATCCTTTCTGCTGTAAAAAATCCATCATCTATTGGTTTGTCGTATGTAAGCTGTTTATAGATCATTTCCGTTTTTTGATTTTTTTTATCAACCGGGATCATTTCAAAGCGGGTAGGTATAAGCCTTCCATCCATCATCCGCACATCTGTTCCGTTCATGATATTAACCAATTTACCATCATCATCATAAAAGCGACTGTGCAGTTCCAGAAAATCTTTTTTATCAATACACACTACTACTTTACTCCATACCACGGCTGTTTCCGACCGGGGAATCATCCGTATGATATAACAGGGCCTTTTATCAATAATGGTATCGCCTATAAAAGTATGATCGTAGTCTTCGGTAATGGATGACTCTTTTACCAGGTCATCATTAGTAAAATCTGTACCCATCCAGCTTTGGTTCATCATAGAGGGAGGAAGTTTGATGGTTCTTTCCAAAGCGGGCATCCAGTTCCAGACCTCTTTTTTTCGTTTTAAGAAGGCAATGCCTTTGTCTCTTGCGGGTGATTGGATAAGGATGAGCGACAGGCTATTGCCCTTCATCCATACTTTACATTGCATTTCTCTTGACCAGGTGGGGCGTACTGTTCTGATAATTATTTCGCCCTGCATGGTGGTGCCGCGCATTTTATCATCTGCCTTCTTAACAATATCTTTTGCCTCCTGCGAGAAAATGCAGGAACTGGTTAACAACAAGATTATGGTAACAGAAAATTTCATGCTCACTGATTAAGTACAACGAAATAATCGATACCCTCCTCTCTCCCTTCAACATTCAATATTCAACATAGGTTAGGTAGAATAAACTCAAATCTTTACCCGATAGCATTTACGCTATTTACTTTTTTGTCTTGATACAAAAAAGTAACAAAAAAAATCAAGGCTGCTGAAAAAAAGCTGAAATTTACTGCATTCCGCTAAAATGAACGAAGTCTAAAGCCAGACTTTAAAGCAGCAATTGGGCAAATTTGTCCTTCAACATTTAACTAAAGCCAAGCATCGTTCATTTCTTAACGCTTCATTCCGTAAATTTCTTAACGCTTTTTTTCAGAGGCCAGCGTGAAAATCATCAAGAGCAATGGTTTGCTCTCATTCTACCTAACCTATATTCAACATTCAATATTCATCATTCGATATTCACTGGCTCTTCCCTTCTTTTGCCTGCTTCTTTAATTCATCCGCTTTTTGCCGTTCTAATTTTTTGAAATATCCCCTGAATAAAAAGTTATGTTTCAATGCTTCCATATTCTGGTTAAAGCCATCGGTACCTTTTTCTATATTACTGAGGCTTTTATTTAATTTCTGAACAATGGATGAATCTTTGAGAATAGCATTGGCAGGACCTTTGCCGGCGTTAACATCCTGTTTGATACCTGCTACCACTATATTTATTTCGTTAGACAGCGAATCAACACTATCGCCAACAGATTTTATTTTAATGATGGCTTCGTTCAGGTTTTTAGCAAAGGAAGTGTCCTTCAAAATAGCGCCTACTGAGCCTTTCCCGTTTTTAACATCCATTACAATATCGTTCAGGTTATTCACCATCTTACCTGCATTAGCGGTAGCAGTACGGATATTGCCAACTGATGTTCTGAAATTTGCCGGTATCGACTTATCATTCAGCAATTCCCAAAGTGCCTTGCTTGTATTGATCTTTTGTACAGTTATTTTTAAATTGGCAGCTATAACGGCCACATCATTATTGGTTTGACTGAGTGTTTGCAGCATTTCATCTGTATCTACCGATCTTCTCGCCAAAAGAATATCGCCTTCTTCTGCAAACGGGGCCATGCGACGGCGCGGAAGAATGTTTACTACTTTATTTCCCACCAGTCCTTCGGTACCAATAGACACAACTGCATTTTTACGAATGATGGTCATCATTCTTTTTTCTACGGTCAGGGTAACCTCAATAGTGGTATCATTCATGATCCTGATCTCTTTTACCGTACCTGCCTGTATACCGGCGTATCGCACATTGTTACCCACCACAAGACCCTGGGCATTTTCGAATCTTGCCTTGAGCATATAGGTATCACCAAACAGGCTCATGTTCCTTCCAATCATGTATAATATGACCACCAGGAACACCAGCCCGGCCAATACGAATAGTCCCAGCTTAACATTATTAATAGTCTTCTTTTCCATATAATTAGTTATTCATCGTGTAGTACAATTAAACACATAATTCAAATCCTATCTCTCTCTTGTTCTTCCTATGTCCCTATGTGTTTCAAAAAAATCTGCAATAACGGATAGTCACATTTTAAAAACGCATTAACACAAATTGGTTCCCATCGCTCAATATTTTATTTATTCAAAAAACTGTTTCACTTTCGGGTCCATACTTTTCTCCAGTTCCTGGTAGGTATTGTTGGCATAACATTTCCCATCATACAGTATTACCACCCTGTCGCTGGCCATATGCACACAATTCATATCGTGCGAAATGATCAGTGAGGTGGTACTATATTTTTGCTGTATCATCTTCATCAGCCTGATAATTTCTTTACTGGTTATTGAGTCGAGCCCCGTTGTGGGTTCATCATACAAAATAATATCCGGTTTTAAAATCAGTGTTCGTGCAAGGGCTATCCGTTTACGCATACCACCCGATAATTCAACCGGCATCATATCAATGGTATGTGCGAGGCCCACGTCTTCCAGCGCATCCAGCACCATTTCATTTACCTCTTTCTGCGAAACCTGGATCCAGTGGCGGCGAAGGGGAAACTCAAGGTTTTCCCTTACAGTCATTGAATCGTAGAGCGCATTACTCTGGAACAGAAAGCCCACCCTTGCTCTTATCCTATCCAGATCTTCTTCACTCATGCCTGTAATGTCTTCACCAAACAGTTCAATATTTCCTTTATCGGGGTCCAGCAGTCCTATCACACATTTGATCAGTACTGATTTTCCTGATCCTGATTTTCCCAATACCACCACGCTTTCGCCTTTCTTCAGTTCAAGATCAAAATCGTCCAGCACATGATTGGTGCCGAATGATTTGTACAGGTGACGGATCACCATAACCGGGCCATCAGGCGCCGAAGTTTCGATATTGTTATCCTTTGTTTCTTCTGACATTTTGCTGCAATTAATTAAGTCCCAGCAAATCGGTGATCTGCACTGCCAGCAGGTCTATCACAAAAATCATAATAGATGAAAGCACCACGGCTGAATTAGCAGACCTGCCTACACCTTCTGTGCCTTTTTTGCTGTTATATCCTTTGTAACATCCAATAATTCCAACGGCAAAACCAAAAAAGAAACTCTTCACAAATGCCGGCAACACATCACTGAAAGAAAGACTGTTTACGATCTGTGTCCAGAATAAATAAGAACTGGTGGTGCTGCGGATATTCATACCCAGATAAGAACCATACAATGAAACAGCATCTCCAAGTACCACCAAGATCGGCAGCATAAAAATGCAGGCAAATACCCTTGTAACCACCAGGTATTTAAAAGGATTGGTTCCGCTCACTTCCATGGCATCTATCTGTTCTGTTACTTTCATTGATCCAAGCTCGGCGCCAATACTGCTGCCTATTTTACCGGCAAAGATCAAAGCGGTGATCACAGGACCAATTTCCCGGATGATGGCAATACCCACAATGGCGGGTAATTGCGACTCCACGCCATAATCAACCATACTGGGGCGTAACTGCATGGTAATTACCAGGCCCATAATAAAAGCCGTAAGACCAATGAGTGGCAGCGATTTATAGCCTATCACAAAACACTGCCTGAAAAATTCGGTGATCTCGTATCGCGGCCGGAAGGATTGGTGAAAAAAACGCCAGGCAAACCGGGACATGTCACCAACTTCATTTAAAAACAATTTCGTGTTTGGCGTAAGTAGCATGGCTATTTTTTACAACTGAGACTTTAGAAGTACTGCAATAATTTTACTGCCCGTATCTGCACAAACCGATGTTCCTACTGAGAACTTACAATATAAATATAAGCAAAACATCAGCAGTTTGAGCAGCCAATTCTTTACTTCAAAGTTCATGATTTTTCCATGCCGCTATTATGAATACAATCAGCTTCTTTACTGACTATCATCAGTTTATATTCAGAAAAATGAGTGCTAGGAAATTGTATCGCCCTGCATTTTTTTAGCTCTTCACCATCCAAAAACATTAACCGCTCCCTGGCGGCTTTGCGTGAATAATTTGCTCGCAAAGGCGCCAAGGCGCGGGTTGAGGGGGGTGATAAATAATATTGAGCTTAGTTTACCCGGTGCATGGTAACGATCAATGAAGGAACAGCGGGCCTTGTAGGGCTGGCTCTTGCAGCTAATGCGGTAAGAGAAACTGTATTAAAGGTTGAACTCCACATTATTTCAACATAATCTCCACCATTCAATGCAAAAAAATCATTCCATGCAGCTACTTCCAATGCGGTGTTATTAATCAGATTAAAGTCGGTTGCTGAATTGGGAACATCAACACCATTTATTCTGAACCAAATCGTTACAATAGCAGTATTGTTAGCAGTATTATCCACCTGTGCTGAAAATTGCAAATTGTATACGCCGGGATAATCAACCTTAATCTGCGAACTGTTTTGAACAGAAACCCCATGTCCGCCGATTTCCGTTGTATTTAGCGTCATAGTGTAAATAGTATTTGCCACCGCAGCAGTTTGCGAAACAGTAGAATAAAAAGATCCATAATAACCACGCACGGGATTATAGCCCAGCCCGGTGTTTATATCCGTTGAATCAAGAGCGCCGGTACTTAATACACCTGAGATATTATTTTTCACATATCCTGCTGTATTAAAACTGCTAAGGGTGGTGGTGCCACTTACGGTTAAACCTGTAAGTGTACCTACAGAAGTAATACTAGCCTGAGCTGGTGTGCTTAATGTACCAACAATGGTTGTTGCGCTTAAAGTGCCTGCTGTAACTGTTCCCGTAATATTGGCATTACCCGAAACGGTTAACCCTGAAAGGCTACCCAGGCTTGTAATACTAGGTTGGGCAACTGTGCTCAATGTACCGTTAATTGTTGTGGCACTTAATGTACCTGCGGTTGCAGTGCCAGTGATATTCGCATTACCTGTAACTGTTAGCCCAGTAAGGTTTGCCAGGCTGGTAATATTATTTTGCGCTGCCGCACTTAATGAACCATTGATTGTTGTAGCACTTAATGTGCCTATTGTGGCGGTGCCGGTAATATTGGCATCGCCAGAAACAGTTAATCCTGTGAGGTTTCCAAGGCTTGTGATACTGGGCTGTGCAGGAGTACTCAATGTACCATTAATGGTTGTAGCACTTAATGTGCCTGCAGTTGCAGTGCCAGTAATATTTGCATTACCTGTAACTGTTAACCCGGTAAGATTTGCCAGGCTGGTAATATTATTTTGCGCTGCCGCACTTAATGAACCATTGATTGTTGTAGCACTTAATGTGCCTATTGTGGCGGTGCCGGTAATATTGGCATCGCCAGAAACAGTTAATCCTGTGAGGTTTCCAAGACTTGTGATACTGGTCTGTGCAGGAGTACTCAATGTACCGTTAATGGTTGTAGCACTTAATGTGCCTGCGGTTGCTGTGCCAGTAACATTCAGAGAACCAAGCGTACCAACTGATGTAATATTAGTTTGCGATCCCGTACCCAATACACCATTAATGGTTGTGGCGCTCAATGTGCCTGCGGTTGCAGTACCTGTAATATTTGCATTACCTGTAACTGTTAACCCGGTAAGATTTGCCAGGCTGGTAATATTGTTTTGCGCTGCTGTACTTAATGAACCATTGATTGTTGTGGCACTCAACGTACCTACAGTTGCTGTACCACTAACATTAAGAGAGCCAAGTGTACCTACTGATGTGATATTTGTTTGCGATGCTGTTCCTAATGTACCGTTAATGGTTGTAGCACTCAATGTGCCTGCTGTTGCCGTGCCGCTAACATTCAAAGAGCCAAGCGTACCAACTGAGGTGATATTGGTTTGTGCTGCCGTACCCAGTGTACCATTGATTGTTGTGGCACTCAAAGTACCTGCGGTTACTGTTCCTGTAATGTTTGCATCTCCGGTAACGGTTAATCCGGTAAGGTTTCCTAAACTGGTAATATTATTTTGAGCAGCAGCGCTCAACGAACCATTGATTGTTGTAGCACTTAATGTACCTACCGTTGCAGTGCCACTTACATTCAATGATCCAAGTGTGCCAACTGCCGTGATATTGGTTTGTGCTGCCGTACCCAGTGTACCATTGATTGTTGTGGCACTCAAAGTACCTGCGGTTACTGTTCCACTTACGTTCAATGATCCAAGTGTACCAACTGAGGTGATATTGGGCTGTGCTGCAGTACCCAGTGTACCATTAACTGTTGTGGCGCTTAACGTGCCTGCGGTAAGTGTACCTGTAACATTTACATCTCCCGCAACAGTTAAACCGGTAAGGCTTCCCAGGCTGGTAATATTTGGTTGCGCGGCAGCAGTAACTGTTTCTGCTGTGGTTGCTGTACCGGCAGTTCCTGAAAGTGTCCCAATAAAAACGGCGGCAGTAATATTACCTGCGGAGAAATTACCGGAAGCATCTCTTTTTACAATTGCATTGGCTGTATTAGCACTGGTAGCGGCATTTGCCAATGCAGTAGCTGAAGCGATATTAGCAGCAGTGGCACCGCCAACAGTGGCTACTGTGGGCACACTGGCCGTTCCTGAAAGATCGCCCGCCAATTGTAATAACCCTTTTACACTGGCTGTGGCATTGGGTGTTGCATTGGTAACAGCCGTTGACACAAATGCAGTGGTAGCCAGTTTTGTTGTATTATCTCCTGCAGTAGCCGTAACTCCCGTAGCACCCGAAGGAAGCGACAAAGTACCGGTAATAGTGGGCGATGAAATAGCAGGTGTGGTAAGTGTTTTATTGGTAAGTGTTTCAGTACCTCCCAGGGTAGCAAGCGTTCCGGTAACAGGTAGTGTAAGATTGGTTGTAGCGGTTGCTGTTAAAGTAGTGGTGTACGCACCAATGGTAACAAGGTTCCCGCCCAGTGTAATTGTTTTACCTGTATTGGCCACACCGGTACCTCCATTCTCTCCCGTAACAGGTACCGCAAGACCACCTGATGTGGCCACCCAACTAAGGGTAGTTCCATCCGTTTGCAAAAATTTACCTGCATTACCTGTTTGAGCAGGCAGTAACGCAGTAATTGCTTCGGCTGCTGTTGTGGCTCCTGTTCCTCCATTGCCAATAGCAACTGTGCCTGTTACATTAGCGGCTGTACCGGTGGTATTTTGATTAAGGACTGGAATATCTGAAGCAGCCAACGCCCTGAATGTTGGTGCAGCAGCGCTGCCTGAAGCAGGACCCGCAAAAACAAGATTAGCATTCTGGCCTGCAAGGGTTACAGAAAATGTACCCATGGTTGTTATGGGCGACCCTGTTACTGTAAACATATCCGGTAATGCCAAAGCCACACTGGTTACGCTACCTAACCCTGTTCCGGTGGCACTGATAACACCATTGGCATCTATATTAATATTGCTGCCGGTTTTAACTCCACCCAAGGTTGAGGCAGAGGCAACAGGCAAAGTATATGCAGCCGGTTTATTGGTTAAGTCGTTATAGTTACCGCTGAATAATGCGGGCCTGTTGGTGAGGCTGGTATAATTACCATCAAATAATGCGGGTTTGTTTAAAAGATCATTATAACTGCCACTTGTTGCCACTGCTGTCAGAACAGGTTTATTTAAGATCTGTGCCACACCAGTAGTAGCATTCCAGTCGCTGTTCACCTGCGCGGCCGGAATTGTACCCGCAATAGAATCTGTATATGTTTTTACAGCCTTCACACTCGGATACTTGGTATCAGAAGCGGCATCCGTTGTTATGTTAATGCTTTTATTTGCATTATTCTCTTTTGTACTCAATACTGTACTAACAGCATTGCTGACAGGTTTATTCAGATCACTTGTATTATCAACGTTATCCAGTCCCAGGTCTGATTTCGTAAGGAATATGATACCTGTTCTTCCATTCACTGATTGAACTGCTGCAGCCGGTGACAACAATTCCTTCCAGTTAGCAAGCACCGATCCGGGAATTCTTGAAAGAATAAAACTTCTGCTGATATCTGTACGGATAGCCACACTTCCAATGGGCACAGTAGCGAGTGAAAGCATGGCAGCTTCACTGTTCACTATTTCTACGGAGGCGATAGATGCTGGTGGCAATTGTGCAGATGGCACTTTACCTGTTACATCCAAACCTGCAACACCATTAGGTGCCCCTAATAAAACCGCATCCAGCTTTTTGTCGAGGGCATTCTTTGTTGCGGTACTTACCGGTTTATCTGCATCTCTTGTATTATCAATTTTATCAACCTGTAAAATCGATTTAAGGTCGATGAGATTATTAACGCCTGTACCACCCTGCGCCAAACCGAGAACACCTGCCACATTTTTGGCATCCACACCATAAGCATAGTGTGCAAATGGCACAAAGTTCACCTTCTGGCTGCCCATTGAAACAAAATCGATTCCGCCGTTAGGGTCGATCTCTACCTCCAGATATTTATTTCCTGTACTCCAGTTAATATTTGTATAAGAACCCGTAACAATGGTAGAAGGTGGTGTAGGATCTCCCAAAACCACCACAAATAATCCAACCGCATTGGTAACAACTGATTTAACCTCGCTGTATTCAAAAACACCCGTAGCAGAGCCCTCCCGCACAGTTAAGCGCACAGTGATCTTTCTATTGGAAATGATCATACCAGAAGCGTTTCTTGCAACGCCCTGGAAATTAACTCCATTCACCAACTGCGCATCAACAGATTGTACCAGGCAGAAAATAATTCCTAGAAAAGAAAGGATTCTTTTCATTGTACTATAGTTTAATTATTTTATAAGTTGCTGTTTTCATTGGATGACCACCGTTCAAATAAGTTACAAAAACAAAATATAGACCTGACGGATACGTAGCAATATTTAACTGCTTCTGGTAACCAATTCCCTCATACATTTCTTCAATCTTTTGAAGCACCTTCCCATATTCGTTTGTAAGCACAATCTGTATCCGGCCAGCTTCGATAACAGTAGACCTTATCGCAATTATTGAATTCGTAGGATTTGGACCGGCAAATATTTTATTGGAATCGGCACTTCCAATTGGATTAAACGGGGTAACCGCATCAACCTTCGACTGTAAAAAACCCGTAGTAACTATGAAGCCTGAATTGGAGTTGAGTGTTTGTATTGAAAGCATTTCTCCAAAACTCCAGTCTATTAAAAGATTCCCTTGCGTATAATAGCCGCCGCCTGCATTAATTACCTGTGGCTCTTTATATTGCGCCTGCGTCTGTAAACACAATAATATCAGTGTTAGAAAAGAAACAACCCGAAATCTGCTTATATGCAATTTACTAAATAACATAACACCTATTTCAACCAGCTTATTAAATATTCCTGTCTGCACTTTTCTGTTGCTTGTAGTATCCCGTTTTATCAAAACCCATAAGACCTATAACCTGCACTGGCTACGGTTTTTGCTGGCATTTACCGCTATGTAAAATTTGTATTTTTTTAATGCGTGTACGATGATACTGATTACCCGTTCAGGTGATAATCATCAGTATTTCACAGTGTAAAAAAAAGATTGGAACTATTTAGGGGAAGATGGCTGCAAAACCGGCTCATTTTTGAGTTTTTTAATCAAAAACTGCTTTTTCTCCAGTTTATCTTTCTGCCATACTTTCCGTATGCGCTCAAGCTGGGTATGGTTATTACGTGGCAACGTGTTGAGCCACTGAGGTTTAATGAGGGATATAGCAATACATTGGTCCTGAAACTGTCCCAATTCATCAAGCAGGCCGGCAAAATATTGGTCATCCTTTCCTTTCCATATACCATGCGCCAGCATACCCTGCCCATGTTCTCCGTATATTTCAAAATTGTAAAACAGGTCTTTCAGGTTTTTACGGATGGTGTGGATATTGGTATCGGTAAAATGCCTTTCTTTTATTATTTCATCAATAGCATCCCGCTTTTTATGTACAAAATCCCGGAATTTGTTTTCAGGGAATAGATGCGGCATTGCGGCATCTGTTTTCTTTTTGCTTTTATCAACAGGATTGGCTGATAATATTTCAACTAATCCGGGTTTTAATTTGCTTATTTCTTTTTGAAGTAAACTCAGGTATGCTTTGGGTTTGATAACATCGTGCCGGGTGGCTTTCCTGATCCTTTGTTGCTGCAACTGCCTGTCGCGGATGTCTCCCGAAACACGGTAAGCCGCTTTCAGGTTTTTGGAAATGGCTACTCCTTTTTTCTTTCCATCTGCTTCAGCTATCATCCGCAAAAATGCCCTTAGTCTTTTATACGATACCCGGAACTGGTGAATGGTTTCAACATCATACCCGGGCAATATATTCTTACCGTATTTTTTTACTTTACGGTACTGCTGGTGGGTGATATGATTTAGTTTATCCCTTTTCATTGGGCGTATATGAAAGATACTGTCTCTGCAAGATTAATAAGAATAAATACAAAGATGATCACAAATAGCAATCACCCTGCTTACTTTTTTGTCTTGATACAAAAAAGTAACAAAAAAAAATCAAGGCTGCTGAAAAAAGCTAAAATTTACTGCATTACGCTACAAAGAACGAAGTCTAAAACCAAGCTATAGAACAGTAGTTTATCAAATATGCCCATCAGCTATTTACCAAAGCCAAGCATCGTTCTTTGCTTAACGCTTCATTCCGTAAATTTCTTAACGCTTTTTTTCAGAGGCCAATTAAATCGTTACTGGGATCAATCATAGTAAGCAATTCACTTCTTCCTACAATGAATGATCTTTCTCGTACCTACCCGTAAGTTCATTCAATACAATCCTGTATATCACAGAAGTAAAATTTCCTGCAGAACGCAGATGCATCCCGGTTTCAGGCATATCGTGCGGGATGGCTGTTCTGCTTATTTTCATGTACAACATCCTGTCTACAAACAATTTCATCGCATAGTACCTGTCGCGCTCATCTGTTAACTCCTGGTATACACCCCATGCTATCACGCTTTTCCAGTTACTGAAATCTTTCATTTCATCCACTTCAAAACATACATTTGGATGGTTGCGCATTATCTGCACTTTCATACCTTCCAACGAATGGGCAATAATAAATTTTCCGTCAAAAACATAATTTACCGGCACTACATAGGTTTTCCGGCCATTGCAGCAACCAATCCTGCCAAGCACATTTTCTTTCAGCACTTCTTCTATCTGCTCGTTTGTTAGCTTACCAATCATACAAATAGTAATTAACTTGTTGTTCTATTAAAATCTACCTATACTAATGTGTTTTACTTTTAAAAGCATTGAATAATGCGGCTATTCTTTATTTCAAATCACTTTAAAACACATAGATTCATAGGAAAAACAAAAAGAAACATAGTTTTTAGAACTATATGCCCTGCCTCCTCACCTATGTAACTATGTGTTTAATAAAACAACACGTTAGTATTTACAATTCTTCATCCTCCACATAAACACCCGCACTTATTTCCGCTTTGTTAATGTTTTCAATTCCTTTCAGTAAAGCATCGGGATTGAATGAGATACTGTCAATGCCCTGCTCAACAAGAAACTGCGCAAACTCCGGAAAATCGCTCGGCGCCTGTCCGCACAAACCTATTTTTACACCGGCTTCTTTTGCCTTTCTGATCATGGTAGCGATCATTTCTTTTGCAGCCTCATTCTGCTCGCTGAAAAGGTTACTGATGATGGCCGAATCCCTGTCGATGCCCAGTGTAAGTTGGGTCAGATCATTAGAGCCGATTGAGAACCCGTCGAATATTTTAGCAAACTTTTTCGCAAGGATCACATTACTCGGAATTTCTGCCATCACATATATTTCAAGGTTATTAACGCCCTGCTCCAGGCCATATCTTTTCATTACTGCAATTACTTTATTTCCTTCTTCCAGCGTTCTGCAGAAGGGGATCATCACTTTTACATTTGTTAATCCCATCTCATTTCTTACTTTCCTGATAGCTTCACATTCTAACCTGAACCCTTCTTTGTACAGATCATTATAATACCTCGATGCACCACGGAAACCGATCATCGGGTTTTCTTCTTTGGGCTCAAAGTCCTTACCACCAATCAGATTGGCGTATTCATTGGTTTTAAAATCGCTCATCCTAACAATTACATCTTTCGGGTAAAATGCAGCAGCAATGGTAGCCACACCCTGCGCCAGCTTATCAACAAAATATTCTTCTTTATCAGGATAGTGATGTGTTAATTCTTCGATCTTTTGTTTTACTGCAGGATCTTTTAGCTCATTAAATTTTACCAATGCCATTGGATGTATCTGTATGGCGTGTGTGATGATGAACTCGATACGCATCAGGCCCACGCCATCATTGGGATAGAATGACAACTGGAATGCTTTACCGGGATCGCCGGCTATCAGCATTACCTCCGTGCCTTCCGGTTTTTTGATATCGGAGAAATTCAGTTCTGTTTCTTTGTAATCAACCTTACCCCTGTACACAAAACCCGTTTTTCCCTCGCAACAGGCAACGGTTATCAGTTCTCCATCTACTATTTTTTCTGTTGCATTACCACAACCTACAATGGCAGGTACACCCAATTCTCTTGCTACAATAGAAGCATGACTGGTTCTGCCGCCTTTATTGGTTACAATAGCAGCTGCGTTTTTTAGGATGGGGTCCCAATCCGGGCTGGTTAATTCTGTAACAACAATTTCACCTGGTTTTAATTTGCCCGATTCGGCAGGTGAGTGCAGAACCCTTGCAGTTCCGATAGCTATTTTTGAGCCAATGGCTTCTCCCTGTGTAATGGATTCGCCTTTATTGATCAGTTTAAATTCTTTTACCAGCAAAGGATTTCTTTGAGAGTGAACCGTTTCGGGTCTGGCCTGTATGATAAATATTTCATTGGTAATACCATCTTTGGCCCATTCTATGTCCATTGGTTTCTGGTAATGATCTTCAATTGTCAGGGCCCATCGGGCAATGGTGGTTACTTCTTCATCTGTTAAAACAAATTGCTCCTGCTTTTCTTTTGGTGTAGCAATATTAATAACAGCATCTATTGCATCGCTGCCATAGATCATTGTTTTTGATTTTTCGCCCAGCACTTTCTGGATTACTGCATTTTTCCCAAGTTTTAAGGTTGGTTTAAAAACAAAAAACTCATCGGGTGTTACCGTACCCTGTACAATATTTTCGCCCAAGCCCCATACGCCACTAATGTGTATGATATCTCTGAAACCTGATTCAGGTTCCAGCGTAAACCCAACGCCAGAACAGGCTTTATCAGACCGTACCATTTTTTGCACGCCAACAGATAAAGCCACTTTTTCATGAGCAAAGCCGTTGTCTTCGCGGTATTTTATTGCCCTGTCTGTATAAAGTGAGGCATAACATTTTTTTACTGCCTTCAACAGGTCGTCTTCCCCTTTAATGTTCAGGTAACTTTCATGTTGCCCGGCAAAACTGGCTTGCGGCAGGTCTTCGGCTGTTGCACTGCTACGTACCGCTACTTCAAAATAATTACCCTGGCACAGTTCTTTATAAGCTTTTATAACAGCCTGTTGCAGTTCCGGAGACAATGCGGCACCCAGCAAGGCTTCCCTTGCTTTTGCTCCTATCTCTTTCAGATTAGAATAGTTTTTCTTATCTAATTGCACCATCAACCCTTTAAGCAGATCTTTTAATGAGTTATGTGCAAGAAATGCTTCAAATGCAACAGATGTTGTGGCAAAACCATCAGGTACGGTAATACCTTTTGAAGAAAGTTTCGAAAACATTTCACCCAATGAGGCATTCTTCCCTCCTACCGCTGCAACATCCGTAATAGCTATCTCACTGAATTTTTTAATATAGGCTTGCATAATCATCTTGTTTTATTCATGTATAGCCAATACAGGCACCTGGGTGTGTAACACCAGGTTCTTTGAATAGCTATGCTGAAATATTTTATTGATCAGTGTATGTTTTCGGGGAATGATGATCAGGAAATCAAATGCATTCTCTTTCGCAAATTCATTGATGCTTTCCTCAATATCCTTACCACCGATAAAATGATAGGTTGGGTGCAATACCCCCAGCAGATCTCTTAACCAAAGTGATTCTTTAATTGTTTCGGCATTAAAGGCATCCGCAGTTCCATCGCTGATATACAATACATGAAACTCTGCCTGGAATTTATTAAGCAGGCTTTTTATCTCATCAACAGGTACTGTTTCTTTTACTTTATGGAGGTCGCATGCCAGTCCTATTTTTTTGATCCCTTCAAAATTAGTTCCGGGCGGAACAATGATCAGTGGCCATGAAAGGTGCTCCATGGCCGAAAATGTTTTACCGCCAAATAGGAACCGTTCCAGCGTACCCGTACTCTCAACGCCCATTACTACAGCGTAGGTGTCAGCTGAATCACAGTAATCATTGATTGCTGCAACCACATCGCCCTGCCTTAGTTCAGTAGCAACAATCAGTTTCCCTCCGGTTCTGGTCCGCATCTTATCGGCAAGTTGGCTTAGTTGTTCGGCCCCCGCGGCTGTCATTTCGGCCATGCTTTCTGCAGGCGTAAGCAGCTCACCAAAAGTTATCGGCATAGGAACTACATGCAGTAATGATAAATTGGTTCCGATAACACAAGCCAGGTCGGCTGCATAGTTAACGGCATTCAGCGAGATAGCTGAAAAATCGGTTGGCACCACTATCGTTTTCATAACCGGGTTTTAGTTGTTAGCTAATAATAATGAACCAATGCTATGTGCTGATAATTACTGAGCAGATCTTTATCTACAAACTCCACATCGCCGCCTTTTTCCAGCACTTTCTCTATCACATCATCAACTGCATCCCTGATATAAGCAACCGGACTGACTGATTTATCTGCTTTATAAATAACATCATCCACACCAGCCTGCTGCGCAGGGTACATATAATTTTTTTCAACCACCAGCAACTTACCATTATGATCCATCGCTTCACGCCACACGTCTTTCATTCCGAACGAAAGTGTTTTTCTACCGGCAGCAATATCTAATTGCAGGAGTATTTCTTTTTGTTTGGCTTTTTTCAGATTGTCGATATATGGCTTCAAAACATTCATCAACTCTGGTTCAGTAGTTTCATCATAATTGCCATGTATATACTCAGCAACTGCTGCTGCATGATTGGTCATTTTTTTGAAATGGCCCATGATTCTTTCAGTTCCCATAACAAAAAGCGGAAGATGATATGCATGAAGGATACCGTCAAGTGCATTATCTATATGATGCAGGTATTTATCCATCTGTATTTCTTTCCTGCCAGACAGATCAGAAAAATTAGCTACTTTTTCAGGCAACACGCTAAACTTATCAACCTCCTCTGTTGGTACATCAAATACCAGTCGCACAAAATTGTCTGAATTGCCCAGGTACATTTTATTTTCCTTAGTGCTCAATAACAGCACCAGGTATTTGTGTAACTGCTTTTTACTGTATACCAGGTCGCGGATCTCGAATGATTCATCAATGATGATCTTTTCTTCAGCAGCCACATCGAGATACAATACTTTTTCAAAAACGGGCGACACATAAATGGCGATACTTTTTTTGCGTGTTGAAAAATCAAGGTCTTTTAAGAGCCCCCTCAGTTTTTTCATCACCCTTTTACTCATCTCATCCGGATAGTTCTTTACCAATTCCTGCTCTACTTTATCGGCAGCAATTTTTAATGAATACAATATCTCAGTCTGCAAACTGATCTTTGGTTCAAAAGGCATAATGATGGATATGGCGGGACGGTAATGCACAGCTTCCATCACCTCCCTGATTTCTGGTGTTACAATCGTATTCATAACATTCTTTTTAGACAGTAAAAGTACCTTTCGCTATGTCCAAAAACACTGATAGCTGTCACCAATACCTTTGATTATGCTCATTACCCCGGGGCTGCATTTTCAGTTATTTTGTCATATTATAATGAGTAGTAAGGAAGAACAGCAGCGTGGTTCTTCTATCTGTCTGTTTGTGAAGCTGGTATAACAGGTTACTCATTAAATACAAACTTTATTTATGCTACGCTCCCTGTTCAAACCACATTATTTTCAAAACAACGCGGCACTTTCCGCTATTTTCCATCATATGGCAGACTGTTACAGGTATTTGGGGAATGAAGAACGCTTCCGTGCCATTGCTTACGAAAATGCTGCCAATATCCTGCACAATATGAAGGAGGATATCGGTAAATACGCCACTGATGTAAAGTCGCTGGATGCCATTGGAGGTATTGGCGAAAGTATTGCCGAAAAAATTATAGAATATCTGAAAACGGGCTCCATACGCAAATTCGAAGAACTCAAAAAAAAGGTGCCTTACGATCTGCTTGAGCTGATGGATATAACAGGCTTTGGTCCCGCCACATTAAAACTGCTGCACAATACACGCCATATCAGTAACAGGGAAGATTTAATTGATGCGTTGAAGGACAATAAACTGCAGGGATTAAAGGGATTTGGCGACAGGAAAATCGAGAACATGAGAAGAGCCCTGAAATTGTATGTGGCAAATAAACGGATGCCATTGGCCGATGCCGAAAAAACAGGTAATGAGATACTCAGGGAAGTAGGAAAAATTGCAGGCGTACAAAAAGCAGCGCTGGCAGGAAGCCTGAGACGAAAAAAAGAAACTATTGGCGATATTGACATTGTGGTTCAGGCTGAACCCAAAAGCCGTAAAAAGATCGTCAATGCTTTTATTAAATTGCCACAGATTAAACGCGTATTGGCAAAAGGGCTTACAAAACTAAGTGTACTGCTTACAAAACAAGAAGTACAGGTAGATATCAGGTTAGTAAATGCTTACGAATTTGGTGCCGCCCTTTTGTATTTTACCGGCTCTAAAGAGCACAATATTAAATTACGGATGCTGGCCAAAGAAAAAGGCTGCAAACTGAATGAATACGGCATTTTTGATGCAAGTACCAATAAAAGGCTGGCTGGCACAACAGAAGAAGAGATGTATCAATTCCTGGGCCTGAAATATATCCCGCCGGAACAGAGGCTGAACAAAGGAGAAATTGAAAAAGCGGTGTTGAAAAAAGAGACGGCTCCTTGCGTATAACTTAACCTGTTTGCGGAGTTACTCGAAATTTAACATACAAGGCCTCATTTTGAAATATTTAACCGCAAGGACGCAAAGCCGCAATGGTACGCAAGGATTTTGTTATGGTTTACCTCGCGATCCTTAGCGACTTTGCGTCCTTGCGGTTAAAATAACCATTACATTTATTTCAAAGTCCAAAAAAATCAACTCAGCCGGCGGGTTAACTCAATTGCCTTTTATTCTTTTTATTAACGACAAACCGGTTTCCCGGTTCCATCCTTCAAACCTGCCGCGCTGTACCACCAGCTTGTTATCGAGCGGGTGCTGCAGGTAATAATGGAACACAAACCTGCCGCGACCGTCATGCCAGCCTATGATCTGGCCAAAACGGAGATCATTAAACACAAGCGTATCGCCCCATTTTTCAACTGTATAAAACTGCTGCGAAAAACGGATCAGGTGTTCCAGGTCTTCATGATCCAAAACTGGCTTCAGTAAAGAATCATTCCTCGGGAAATATTGAAAAGCAATTTCTTTCCTACTATCGAACAATGAACGAAAACCTACATGATACCCGCTGTCATTACCTGCCACTACATACCATAACCAGTTTTGCAGCGGTGCAGGGGTGGTAAAATATCTTGTATAAGCAATATCCTGTTTCTTCAATATTTCTTTTACATCCGAATCAATTTTTGCTTTGTTGAACAAACAATACAGCAGGTACAAAGCACTTAGTCCAAGGCCCATCACCCACCACTTTTTTCTATCAGGCAACCATCGCCGTTTAATAATAAGCGCTACGCAGGCAATACCCGACCAGATAGAGAAAAAAGGATCGGCCACATAAATAGCATTGAAAGAAATTCTTTTATGACTGAATGGTTCAAACCAGCCTACGCCATAATTGTTAAAGGCATCTATAAAGATGTGTATGAATATGACTGCACCAAAGAATGAGATCCATTTCCATAGCCTGATATTATGTGGCCGGTGCAGTCGTTCGGCAAGAAGGGCAAAAAAAGGAGTGATGAAAGCACAAAACAAAAACGAATGCGTAAACCCGCGGTGAGCCAATAAATTAGAGGAAGTATTCATCCAGAAAGACGCGATGAAATCTATATCCGGAAAGCTTTGCGCCAAAGCGCCCCAAAGCATTGCTTTTTTTCCGAGTGTTCTGCCTGCAAAAACTTCTCCCATGCAGGCCCCAAGTGCGAGGTGAGTGAAAGAATCCATAGTGATGGTTTATTCATAATGACATTACGCTACCTCTATATCTTCTACCAAGATAAACAATAAAAAAGGGATGCCATCAAAATATAACCGCTATTTATCGTGTACTACAAACAAAGGTAGTTTTAATTCACGCATCAAAATATCAGACATGTTCTCGCGAAACCAGCGACTAACGGTTCCTCTTCTAATGGCGCCAAGTACCACCATGGCATTGTCTTGCGAACGTTTCAGGTGTTTGATGATCTCATCTTCGGCCAGGCCCTTCAGTACCGTATACTTTGCTTTGGGATGGTGCCTTTTCATAAATTCTTTCATGAGCTTATTATCAGGCATATGCAAAGTGGTGTTTGCGGGGTTTACAGAGATCACTTCTGTTTCAATATCTTTCAACTCCGACAATAAATAACTGTACATCTTGATGGCGTGTACAGATGCAGGCTCGCCATCATACAATAATACCACTTTCTGTATCGGGCTTTTTTTCTGCGGCACCAGTAATACCGGGCATTGTGCATCATTCAACAGGTCGCGGATAAAACGGGTGGGTTGTTTTTCTGTATAATGTGTAAGGGTTTCTTTTGAATCAATGATCAGCAGATCGGCATAAATACTTTCATGCTTCAACTCATTGATGGCAATATTATGATCGTGGTGAATGGTGTATTCCAGGCCTTCTTTCTGGCAGGCTTTTTCAAAATCTTTCGCAGCCGCGTCACGCGTAGCCTTGTCTTTTGCTTCTAATTTTTTCATCTTATCGCCCGACTTATCGTCTTTCACCATCAACTCGTACACCTTATAACTGTTATATATCCGGTCGTCCATAAACACACCCACCAGGTGTGTATTGGTTTGTTTGGCCATATAGATGGCATAGTCCCTGGTACTCTCTGAGTATTTAAGACCATCAAATGCTGCAATAATCTTTTTCATGACTGTTAGCTTAAAACATAACTATGACGTACTGTTGTTCTATTCCCATCAATCAAAACCATCAACACCTGTCCCTCTATTACCTGTGCGCAATAAACACCGGTAACCTGTGCTCACTGATCACATCTTTAATAAAACTCTTTCTAAACAGTTGCAAAAAAGGCGACCGTCCGTAAGAGCCACTCACCAGCAGGGCAGACCGCTTCTCTGAAATCCAGTTTTTGAAATATTTTTTCGGGTTGATGTCTAATTTAAACAGGGTAAGATCTTTGTAATGCCTTGCTGCCAGTTCTTCAATCTGCACTTTTTCAGGAAAATCTTCTTCCCAGTTTTCATTGGCGTATACCAATAGTGTTTGCCTGTCGCATAACTCAGGTAAGAGATACGCGAATTGCTTGATCGCAAATACGGAATCTTCACTGCCATCATAGGTCAGAATAATACTTTCAGGGAAGTCGAATTTCTCAGGCACCAGTACAACCGGGCAGGACACATGCTGCAAAGCGTCTTTCAGGTATTCGTTTGGCGAGCCGGTATCAATGTTTTCGTAGAACACTTCACTGCCAAGAATCAGCAGGTCGGCAAACCGGCTTTCCTTTTCCAGCTCCGGTAATACCAGTTCAACAAGGTCTTTATGCACCCTGTAATCTATTCCGTTTCCCTGGCAGAGTTTTTCAAAATGGCTGATGTTTTGTTGTACCAGTTCATCTGAATCATTGTCTTCAATCAGCGGAACAAAAATACCGGCTACTCCATCTGCATAGGTTCCAAGATTAGCCAGTTCAAACTTGGGCAAAAAAATTCCGGTTAATAAAACAGGTTCAAGATCATTAAGCCTGCGCGCAAATTCAAAAGCTCCTTCGGAAAAATGATTTCCGTCAAAAGCTATTATAATTTTTTTCATAAAAATGAATTTATTTCTGTGGGAGAATGCTCAATTTCAGATACAAAAGTATCCTCCGTGCAAGGGGCAGACAATGACAGAATATGGGTAAGGGAATGATTGTGGTCAGGGTAATTTATCGGCTCACAAAACCGGGTTTAGGCTCGTTGAATTACAAAAAAGGTTAGCCACAGATGGCACAGAAAATGCTTACAGCAATTCAATCTGTAAAAATCTGTGCCATCTGTGGCAACAAAAAGTCCTGCATCGTGTTGATGCAGGACTTTTAAAATAATAAGAACCAGGCTTTCTATTTTGTATGTTTTCTCTGATAGAACAAGAGTGGTTCGTTGTTCCTGGCAATCACAAGGTTAGGTACGCCTCCCGGCCCTCTTAGCCATTGGATATCTCTGATCTCACCAGATACATCTGGCAGGTTAAAGCCCATCCCGAAATCATTGGTTTTATTGTTGAACGAGAAAAAGGAAGGTAACATTGCATCATATCTTCCCTCGTAAGGAATAACCCCGTAAAAATTGCCACCGGCCAGGAAGCCTGCTGTATCATCAGGGAAAGTTGCAAAACTGAACAGTGGCGCAGTCTGTAACGGCCGGGGCAATGGCTGTGCTTTGTAGCCACCTTTGCCATCGTTGATGAAACAGGTAGAGCCAAGTGTTTCAGCTTTCAGTACGGTATAATCTTTAAACAGATCGTAAAACATATAATCGATTGTTTTACCTGCCACTTCGCTGTATGTGAGGTATGCTTTTTTCAATACCGGAAGTGCCCTTTCCAATTCATCTTTTCCAAGGAAGGTGTAATCCTTCCCGTCTATGGAATAGGTCATCACCTGCTCAAGGGTTCCGTTCTTGTCAAAATCTTTAATGAACAGTTTAAGTGGATTATTCTTGCTGGCATACAGTTTTGAATTGTAGCCCCAGTTACCTGCCAGTATATCCATTAAGCCATCACCATTTACATCGGCAATATGCAGGCTCTGCCAAAGGCCGGTTGAGCCGCCAATATCCGATTGTTTAAATGTTCCTTTTTGATTGAGAAAAACCTGTACTGCTGTCCACTCGCCTGCCAATACAAGGTCGGGCCATCCGTCTTTATTCATGTCCGCAAAAGAAGCAGCAGTGATCATTCCCACTTTATCAAGATTGATCTGAGAGGCAGCGGCCGTTTTAAAATGCCCTTTTCCATCGTTTAATAAAAGATACGAAGGTTGCGCAATACCATAATGTGTGGCATCGGCCATACCTCCGATAAAAATATCGTTATCGCCATCCTTATCTATATCTGCCACTGCCACACAGGTTTTGTTTACCAGCAGTTTAGGCAAAGCATCCGTTGCTAATCTGAAATGGCCTTTACCATCATTCAGCAACAAATGATCCGTCAGATCAGGACTGTCATCTGCCAGTTCATTACCGCCGTTTACTACATACAGGTCAGGGTACGAATCGCCGTTTGCATCAAAGAAAACAGCATCCACATTTTCTGCATTACGGAGTTGGCTGAACAGTGCTGTGTCGGATGCTACAAACTTTCCGCCCGGTGTCTGTATCATTAATGCACCGGGTTGCCCTTTGGCACCACAGGCATAGAAATCATCCAGTCCATCATTATTAACATCAGCTACAGCCAGTTTGGGGCCGCGGGTAGATAGCTGGTGTGGTATCAGGTATTGTTTATTAAAATCGAGAAAATCGTTTTCATGATGTTTCCATACAACAGCCCTGTCTTTCGACACATCAACCAGCACATCAGGTTTTGCAGGGAAAAATGTCTGGTAATCGAAATGGCCTGAAGCCAATGATTGTTTCATCAGTAAATGATTGCCGGGCACCACATTACGCATCACTTCATACTTTTGATCAGGCCACACTACCAAAACACTGTCGATAATATTGGTATTACCCATCCCGAAATGGAGAATAGGCGCTACAGAAGACTGAAAGCCCCTTGTTGCTGTTAACTGCTGGTATTGCATACCACCTTTTTGAAACAGGTAAACCTTGCAACCAATTCCAAAACTGTTTTGATCATTGCCTTTAAACGAAACAGAAATATGGTTTTGCGGTCGGGCATTATTCTTTAATACTATTGCCTTGCTGTTGATACAATTCATCACCACATCCAGGTCGCCATCATTATCCAGGTCGGCGTAAGAAGCCCCGGTAAAATAGCCTTTCATTTTTCCGGTTCCCCAGGTATTACTTACATCACTAAATCCGTCGGCAATATTTCCTTTAAAGAAAAAAGGATGCGATGCGCCATCCGGCATTTTGTCAAGGGCCTCCTGATCATAGAGATCCGTATTATCAGCAGCATGTTTTACATACAATGAAGAGATAAACCGGACATAATCCAGGTCAACCGGTCTTTTTACAATACCACTTGAGATAAAAAGATCTTTTACCCCATCATTATCAAAATCTGCCAATAAAGGCGCCCAGCTCCAGTCGGTAGCATACATTCTGTTCATAATGCCCACTTCGCTAAAGCTTCTGCCATTACCATTATTATGTTGAAGGCTATTCCTTGAATATTGATTCTGGTAGCCGTTGTTTTCAATTTTAACCTTGTATATGTCAGCATTCTCATCACTGCCATATGTTTTTACAGTTTTTTCATCCGGTGGCAGCATATCAACTGTTACCACATCGGGCTGGCCATCATTATCATAATCCGCTACATCATTACCCATGCTGAAGCGGCTGTAATGTTTAAAATGTTTTGCACCGCTTTCGGTAAATGTTCCATCACCGTTATTGATGTAATAATAATCGTTCTCATGAAAATCGTTACTCACATAAATATCATCCCAGCCATCGTTATTGATATCACTGGTAGAAATACCGAGGCCATAGCCCTGGCTACTTTGAAAAATACCTGCAGCAGCAGACACATCAGTGAATTTTCCTGTTGTGCTGATATCGTTGCGCAGCAAACGGTCGCCGGCGTCTTTACTATAAATTCTGCGCGCACTGGTATCTGCGATATTCTGGTGCGGACGTTGCGAATGATTAAGTATAAAGCAATCCAGGTCGCCATCATGGTCATAATCAAAGAAAGAAGCCTGTGTGGCAAAGCTGGAATTATCCAGTCCATACTGCGCAGCACTTTCTTTAAAAGTACCATCACCCTTATTAATAAAAAGTTCGTTCTTCCCTTGTAAACCCCTGATCCCGTTAATGGCTGAAACATAGATGTCTAAAAATCCATCGTCATTTACATCAGCCATGGTAACTCCTGTACACCAATCTGAAGTACCTGCCACCCCTGCTTTTTCAGTAATATCTTCAAACTCGAAATTGCCGGTTCCGGAAGCGCCAAGACCTTTATTCAGGTATAATTTGTTTCCCCCTTTGCTATTACTGGTAAAATAGATATCTATAAAACCATCATTATTAATATCGCCTGTAGCCACACCACCGCCGTTATAATAGTAGAGATAGTACAGGATACTGAAAGTGTCTTTTTCAAAAGGCTTATTTATAAACTGAATATTACTATGCGAAGCCAAAATACTCTCGAACATTTGTTCAGGCTTTTTGCATGATATTAACCAGATCATACAAACAACTAAAAAGGCACAGGTTGCACGGAAGCGCATAAGATAGATTTTCAGTAAGAAAAAAAAGGGGTGCACATCAATGATGGTACACCCCCTGACTATAACAACAACCAACGAAACGACTATAGTTTACTGTTGTACAAAGCTGTAACTTCTGTAGCAGAGAGTGCTTTGCCATACAGTCTGAACTGATCCAAAGAGCCGGAATACGAACTGATCCATCCATCTGTAGGACCGGTAGCGTTTCCATGCTTATTCCAGCCACCAATGATTAACTGACCGGCTTTTGAGAAGTCAACTGCACCTCTTGGAGCACCACCTTTTTTTACATCGGTTTGTGTAGGGGTCATACCCGTTACAACAGCCCCGTCAAAATAATAGGTCATTTTTGAAGTAGCCTGATCGTATGAATATACAATATGATGCCAGCTACCATCAAATACGGGTTTTACAAAAGTACCTTCCAGCCACTGATCCATCAATCCCAATTTCATGGTTGTTTGGGTAGCGGTCTGGTTTTCCATTAACAGGAATAAAGCACTGTTATGCCATCCATAAGTAGGATCTACCAAAGAGAATAAAAACTCTGTGCGACCAGCCGCAGCAGCATTCTTGATCCAGAATGAAAGAGAGAAGCTGGTTACGGTTTTAAAATCGTTGGCAGAAGGATAAACAATTGCTTTACCGTCTACGCCTTTCACAGCTTTGCCAGATATACCAGGTACAAAAGTGAATGGATTAACTGATGCAAAGTTTGCGCGGATACTATCCACATCTGCACCATCGTAAGCGGCATAGAATTTTAATGGTCCTCCCGGAGGATTCGCATCTTTAACATAATTACCCAATGCCGGCCTGTCCATTTTCTGACAGCCACCTGCTACCAGCACTACCAGTAGGGCATACAATAAATATGATTTATTTTTCATTTTGTTGATTTGAATGTAAAGAATAAAATGTTTGATTATTATGGCCAATCAGGGTTCTGAACTAATACACCGCCTGAAAAATCAATAGCAGGCTGAGGTATAGGATAGTACTTGTGTTTATCCTGATAACCCAACGGTCCGAGAACAGTTGGTGCAAGACCCCAACGAACCAGGTCATAGAAACGTTCACCTTCCATAGCCAGTTCATATCTTCTTTCATTCTGAATAGCAGTTCTCATCTGATCCTTATCAACAAAAGTTACTGCAGGTAATACCGCTGCTCCTTTACGTGCCCTTGCCCTGATCTGCTCAAGATAAGTTTGAGCAAGTGTTGCATTTGCTGCACCACCTACTTCATTTGCAGCTTCAGCAGCCATCAATATTACATCTGCATAACGAATCTCACGCTGGTTGATCCATCCACCCTGACGTGAACCGGTAGTAACCTGCATGGCAGGATCTGGGTATACTTTCTTGTTCCAGTATTTACGCGGGATAGCAGGGAAACTAGGCAATACTTTTCCGTATACACCATCTGCCTGACCAGAGTAAAGGATAGTTGCATCTTTTCTCGGGTCGCCTGCTTCATACGCACTAACCAGTGCATCGGTAGGTGTGTTCCAGCCCCAACCAAGATCCCATTCGCCTGCACCACGAACGCCCTGTGCAATGCCATACCATGAGAAATAGTTATCAGCGCCATTAGCACCTACACTTGCCTGTATCTCCCAGATAGACTCACTGCTGTTTTCACCTGCATCGGTAAATATTTTAGCATAGTCTGACTGAAGAGCGTATGTACCAGAATTGATCACCTGCTGGCAAAGCGCTAATGCACCGCTCCAGTTCTGCCTGTACAACATTGTTTTTGCATGCAGACTCTTAGCAGCACCATTGGTTAAACGGCCAATGTATTTAGGAGCCCATGTTGCGGGAAGATTAGCTTCAGCATAGGTAAGGTCGGCATCGATCAACGCGTATAATTCACTGATAGCAGCTTTGGGCTTCTTGGCATCAGCCGGGTTGTATACACGGAAATCAATTTTAGGAACCTGTCCAAATGCCCTTACCAGATCAAAGTAAGCAAAAGCTCTGAAGAATTTTGCTTCGGCGATATTCACCAATGAAGCGGCATCCGTTAATTTCAGAGAATCAGCTAACTGTAATGCGGTATTGGCCTGACCAATCAACACATAGTGCTGATCCCAGTAAGTATTAGAAGCCCAGTGGTCTTTCACATACTTAAATTCATCAAAGATCACACCCCAGTCGGCACCATCTGAAGGGCTACTTCCTTTTTCAGAATCATCTGAACGGAAGTTGTTCATCGCCAGCCAGGGAATTCCTCCAAAGCCCTGGCCTGCTACGTCACCATTTCTGATGGCGCCATACAAACCGTAAATCTGGCCTTCCAGACCACCCTGATTCAAATCATCAAGGGTTGCCGAAAGAGGTTTTCTGTCGAGAAATTTTGTACAGCCGGGCATAACCATTGTCAGTAGTACAGAGAACAATGCACCGGCCACTAATTTTTTCAAATTCTTCATAATCTAATTTTTTAAATTTTTTAGAAGGTTACATTGATACCACCTGTAAATACAACAGGAACGGGGCCATTACCATTATCTATACCGAATGAGGTAGCAGTACCACCAAATTCAGGTGTATAACCAGAGTTACGCTTAAATGTTTTCAGGTTCTGAACATTGGCAAAAACTCTGATATTCTTGATATAAACTTTTGATAAAGCTTCTGATTTGAAATTGTAACCTAACTGTACATTCCTGATTCTGAAATAGCTGCCATCTTCGATACCATAAGTTGAAGGTAAACGGTTGATGGTATGGTTAGCACCCAGAATAGGATCCCAGTTTGATGTTCCTTCTCCTGTCCAGCGATTCATTTTGAATGCGGGATAGTTGAAAGTGGTGAATGGCAACTCTGAACTACCCCAGTAGCGATAGATCTCATTTCCATAAACACCATTGAAATCAATACCAAAATCAAAACCTTTATAGTTAGCTGTTAATGAAATACCATACATGAAATCAGGTGTAGGATTACCGATCATGGTTCTGTCTTTTGTATCGATCACACCATCACCGTTAACATCTTTGTATTTCAGATCACCAGGACCGTAATCATAACCGATCACTTTTGGTGAAGACAGTTTATCAGCATATGACTGGTATAAACCTTCTACTACATAACCATAGAAATAACCGATAGGATAGCCTGCTTCAGTTTGGTTAGGACGCTCTTCACTTGCCGGCAACCTGTTACCACCAAGATCAACTACATTGTTTTTGAAAGTAGTGATGTTGGCATTTACAGAGAATGACCAGTCTTTAGTCAGCTTCTGATTCCATCCTGCAGAAAATTCGAAACCTTTGTTTCTCAGGTCACCCACATTATCCAGTCTGTAACGGCCAGAACCTGTAGGAACGATGGTCATGATATCCTTGGTAGTTTTATCAAAGTATGCAGCTTCAGCATGTAACCTGTTATTCAGCGCATAGAATTCGAAACCTACCTCTTTAGCATTTACAGTTTCCCATGTCAGGTCGCGGCGTGGGTCGTATGATAATGAGTAAGCAGGAACGATATTGTTTCCAAACACTGCGGTATTGCCCGATTGTAATGCAGGATAGAATGGATAATCATATCCGTATGTATTCTGCACACCCAGGATACCCCATGATGCTTTCAGCTTGAAGAAATTGAATACATTCTGTTTTTCCATGAACTTTTCTTTTGTCAGCTCCCATGCGGCACCAACAGAGTAGAAGTTCTTGTAACGGTTGAATGGAGATATCTGTGAAGATCCATCACGACGGAATGAACCGTTCAGCAGGTATTTTCCTTTGTAGTTATACAATACACGGAACAAACTTGAAACAGTTGCCCTTTCCCACTGTGCTGATGTTGAACGCTTGGTGGTAGGATCTCCATAACCATTGTCGATATACCAGAAACGCTTATCGTTTGGAATAGCGTCACCGGTAACACGCTGACTTACATTTCCGGCTAAAGAGTTATAGCTGCTGAAATAAGTAGTGAAACCACCTATTGCTGTCAGGCTATGATCGCCAAAGCTCTTTTTGAAAGTAAGCACATGATCCTGCTGGAATTTGCTCCATCTTGAATTACTCTGGCTAACAGAAGTTGTTCTGTTATTAGGATCTACAAACACAGCACCGGAAGCACCGATGGTTGGGTTATAGGTATTGATAACAGGGTTGTAAGTTCTTGAATCAAGATTTGACATATCAGCGAAGAATGTAGAACGCAGTGTAAAGTTCTTAAGGAAATTGATCTCTGCGTATACACTTGCAACTGTACGGAACTCAGTTCTTATTTCTTTGTCCCATTTGTTCTCCAGGTTCATCAACGGGTTACCGATCTGTGCAGACTGGATAGCAAGTTGTGTGTATGCTCCATTGGCTACATTGTAAGGTTCGGTAATTGGCAATACCCTGCGCGCATCATATAATAAACCATTAGCCTGGCTGAATGGAAGATTCTGACGGAATGCATTTAATGTAAAACCAAACTTAACCCCTTTGCTTACACGCAGTTCATCATTCACATTAAAGAGGATCTTATCCAGTTTTTCATGTTTTACAACACCTTCATCGGTGATATAACCAACACCCATGTAAAACCTGTTCTTATCAGTGCTTGATGTAAGGCTGATGTTATTGCTGTTAAACGTACCGGTTCTTGTCATTGCATCTACCCAATCAGTATTACCAGTCCATTTAGTATAGTCAAAACGCTGGTTCAATGGAACACCAATATTGGTTTGTTCTTCATCAAACAGGGTTTTAAATCCTGCTGCATCTACCATTTTAATTTTATCAACCAGTTTCTTTGAACCGAAAGTTGAATTAAGATTAACGATCAGTTGACCGGTTTTAGCTTTTTTGGTAGTGATGGCAATAACACCTGATGCACCTCTTACCCCGAAGATGGCCAAAGAAGAAGGATCTTTCAATATCTCAATAGACTCAATATCATTTGGATTGAGGTAATCGATATTATCGTTGAAAATTCCGTCTACTACATACAATGGCTTTACGGCACCAATACTTACTGTACCACGGATACGGATATCTGGTTCAGCACCAGGTGTACCGGAGTTAACAATAGACAAACCTGCTACTTTACCTTGCAGTGAAGAAACAGGGTTAGTGTTGGGCTTATCGGCAATTTCTTTACCGTCTACTTTAACGATAGATCCGGTCAGGTCACGCTTACTGGCGGTACCATAACCAATCACCACTACTTCATTCAGGTTATTAGCAACCGATTGCAATGAGAGGTTGATCTCCGTTCTGCCTTTTACGGATACTTCCTGTGTCACAAAACCAATGGCAGAAACAACCAGAACAGCATCATCTGCCACAGTTAAAGTGAAACGGCCATTCGCATCGGCAGCAGTACCATTTTTACTTCCTTTTACAACAATACTGGCTCCGGCAACAGGCGAGCCATCGGCGGCAACAATTCTACCGGAAACTTTTACCGGTGCTGGAGCAGGGGCTCCTGAAGCCAGGGTAGTGTTAAGCACAACCAAGTCATTACCAAGCAGTTGGTAATTAATACCTGTACCCTGCAACAGTTTAATCATAGCTTCTGTTAAACTGGCATTGGTAAGTACCAGGGATATTTTACCGGCATTCTTTAAAGTCTGTTGATTGTAAAGAAACCGAAACTGGCTCTTCTTTTCAATCTGCTTCAGCGCTTCTTTCAGGTTGGCCGACTGTAACGAGAGGGTAATCTTTGATTGAGAATACCCGCTGCCATATACATGCAAGCTGGCAAACAAAAGAAGAGCAATCGTTAGTTTCATAATTTTTACAATTATTGGTGTAACGGAATTTCTTCGCGGAATCAAGCGTCTTTTTTGTATTTTCATTATTGAAAAATTAAGGGTTTAGTGTAATGGCGTTTCCTTGGCGGGGATCGCATATTACGGCTTTACTGTCATTGTTTTTCCATCAAACAAGGGGGGATTGGTTGTAGCTGGCCGGCCCCCCTTCCTTAACCGGAATCCTGTCGGTTATTTTTTCTCATATGGCGTTGTTATTTGGTATAGGGTTTAGAAATAAATACGGTATTGCCCTGGATCACAAAATTGAATGCGGTAGAAACTTTCAGCGCCGTTAATGCTTCCGCTAATGTTTCATCTTTGAAACTGCCGGTAAAATGCCAGTTCTCCATGTCAGCCTCCATAAAACGAATCGTTACGCCATACCATTTCTCCATCTTATTAGTTACCTGGCGGAATGATTCATCAGAAAAAGAAAGGAGATTATATACCCAGGCTGTTTCAACTACCTGCTGATCGGCCAATGGTTTGGAAAGACTTTGCAGACTGGCTGTAAACGCAGGTATAGTAACAGCGGGTGAGAATGCTTTATGCTGGGGCTTGTTGCTGTTTTCGGCAATTAATCCATGCTCATCAACAACAAGTTTCTGATGTGGTTTAAGATGGTATTTCCATTCTTTCTCGCCTGAAAGAGCCACTTCAACAGACCCCTCTATCAAGGCTGTTTCAGATGTAGCTTCCTGCGGGTATGCCCGTACATTAAAAACAGTACCGGTTACCTTAACATCCATTCTGGAAGTATGGATAATGAAAGGAAGTGCTTTGTTTTTAGACACTTCAAAAAAACCTTCGCCCTCAAGCCAAACATTCCTGTTCTCTTCTCCAAAACCGCTTTCGTACGAAAGTTTACTGCTGGCATTCAGCCATACTTTACTGCCATCCGGCAAACTAAGCTGTGAACGCGATGCAGGCCTGGTAACAAACTCATTTTTGTTATTTTTTGCGAGGATCATCTGATCGCCCGCAGCAGAAGGACGGATGAAGGCCAACCATCCCGCCCCCAGACTGATGATAAACACAGCAGCAGCAACCATCCACCATTTCATCTGGCGTATGCGATGTGCCGGTTCGTTAACAGAAACAACGGATAAAACGTCTGAGTCGGCAAAGGATGAGTCAGCCTCATCCCACTCAACGCCGGAAGCCTTAAGCCGTTCCAGGTGCTTTAACCAATCGGGGGCGGAAGAAAAAGTGGGGGTTTCTTTTGGTTGGAGCCAATAACGCGTGATATGCTGAATAGCTTCCTCCAATTCAGGATGCTGTTCATGCAATATATAAAATTCATCCAGCTCGGCCTGGGTGGCTTCACCTGATAATTTGATACTCAGCAAATACCATATTCTGTCTGGCATAACAATCGGTTCTTCCTCAAGGACAAGAAAAGCCTCCCAATCCCCCAAGATTTGTTAAAATTTATTTTCTTTTTTTTGCCCGGTAGCCTGGCGAATGGTTTCCGCCAGCTTGCTTAACGCGATAGCCAATTGATTTTCAATTGTTTTTGGGCTCAGATGCAGAAGTTCGGCTACCTCTTTCTGGCGCAGCCCGTCTTCTTTAACCAACTTAAAAATCAGCTTACACCTTTCAGGCAGACCGTTAACAGCCCGGTGGAGTTCTTTTTGTACTTCAGCTATTACTGCTTTTTCGTGCGGGTTTTCGGAAAAACACTGCAGATCTACTGATAATTCCTCCACCTGCAAAGAAAGCTGGTGGTTTTTACTCCGCAGTTTGTTCACGGCATAATTTCTTGCAGAAACATACAGGTACATTTTCAGGTTCTGAACCTGGTCCAGTGTTTTGCGTTTTTGCCAGATACGGATAAATACATCAGAAACAATTTCTTCAGCAGCCTCTTTTTGATGAACAATTGAGTGTACAAATGCTACTAATGGCGGATTAAATCTTGCAAATAACTCCGCATACGCTACCTGATCGTCGTCGGTAGCGATCGCATGCTGTAGTTCGGGAAGAAGCATACGTTTATATGGCATGAGCTTTATTTGATGTGCTAAATATAGAAAAATCCTTTTTAATTATTCATTCACCAGTTTAATCCGATTCTTTTTTTTTCATTCATCCAATTTAAATTAAATCAGGGTCGTGTAATAGTTACATATTCACTATCCAGCCTGCTTAAACATTTCCAAACATCAAAAAAATATTTCAGAAAAAAAGAATTTGTGCTACACTTCAATCGCTTACATATTAGCTGCTTTATTTCAATATTGTCGAATTATTTTCATTTCGCATATAAAACACCCTAAGCAAAATAAAGAAGGTTGCCAAAACGACAACCTTCTTTGTTTAAAAAATTTTTCTTGCAGAGCCAAAGTTTAGCCCATCAGGTAGGTCAACCCCTCGTTCACTGTTTCGCACAGGTCGCTGATCCTTTTCTTCCTGACGATGGTTTTAAACCGATCCCTGATAGCTTTATAATCATTATGCATAGGGCATGGATGTGTAGCAGAGCACTTACTCAGCCCAAGACCGCACTCTGAAAAAACTTCTGTACCATCAATGGCATAAATGATATTGATGACCGATTGATTCATTTGTTTACCGGTAATAAAAAATCCGCCATTAGGCCCTTTGGCGCTGTTGATCACTTCTTCTTTTACCAATGTTTGCAGCATTTTACCAACCGTGTGTTCGCTGGCATCAATAAATGCTGCAATTTCTCTGATACCCGATCTTTCTCCCGATCCGTGTTTGGAAGCCAGGTAAATAACGGCTTTGATGGCTGTTTTACAGGTAAGACTTAGCATCTCTTATTTTTTGTTTGTTCAATTAGTTCCAAAAAGTATCTGTCCATTTTTCTTCAATCTCTTTGCTGTTATTCGACATCCGGCCGGCAATCAGTTCCAGCTCTATTTCTGAAATACTGTTTTGCAGATGATTAAACAATTCACGCTCCTCAAAACGGATATGTTGTTCCAATTCATCTGCCAGTTGGCTCAGAAGAAAACTATCGTTTTTCTTTTGATCGATAGTTGAAACCAGGTTATAGATTACCTGGTGGTCTTTTTCTGCCTTTCTGCGCAGCTTATCATCGGCCGGCAATTTACTGAACAGCAATTGCTCTTCTTCTTTAAAATGTTGGGCAAGATCTTCTTTAAAAAAGAACAGCACATAATTGCTGATCCGTTCGGTGCTGATGGCTTTTTGCAGGCCCTGTCTTATTTTCCAAACCAGTAACAATCCAAAATGATGGTCTTTTGAAAATGAAACAATGGCCTGGTGGCGTTTTAGCGGAATAATGTTTTTCATTTGATCAATTGTTTTTCTATTTCAATTGCTTTGGGAAACAGGATATTATTTTCGAGGTGAACATGCAGGTGCAGGTCTTCTTCAAATTCATCCAGCATACGGTATAGCAAACTGTAGGTGGCACAGGCATCTTCAGGCAACACATAATTTTGAGAGAGCGTTCTTATTTCTGCAAGGTTATTACTTACCAGTTCGTGTTCCATCTCCATCATATTAATAGGCGCCTGCACTGTGCCAAAATGGGCAGCCTGTGGTGGTTGTGTATTATTTTTTGCAGCTACCAGCCCTTTAATGTAAGGGAACAACACCTTTTCTTCTTTAATCATATGCGCCATTAATTCGCCGGTTACTTCTTCCACCAACTGATGAATGCGTACCAATTCAGGGTGATGTTTACCATGCACTTTCATCACTTTTTCTGCATATGCCCTGATATCGGGTAAGGTTTTGCTTACATAATTATGATGGGTGTTCACGATATAATCAGCCAGGAAATCCAGGCTCCAATCGTCATACGGTATTGGGCGGGAAGCGGGCATCTTATCTGCCTGCTGCAGTTCCTGTTCTACTTTGGTTACATCCAGTCCTTTTTCGGCACAGGCCTGTTTTACTGTTTTCTTTCCGCCACAACAAAAATCCAATCCGTATTTTTTAAATACCTGCGCTTTACGCAGATCTTTTGCTGCTATCTGTCCCAATGTTTCATCATTCTCACCTGCCACACGTTTGCTGATCTTTACTTTCCACCATACAGGCCCCTGCTCCAGGTATTCCCATTCAAAAATATTTCCTCTTTCGCCCAGCAACTGGTAATACAATGGTTTGGGATCATGATCATTGTGAATAACCAGGTTCTCTCCTTCTGCCAGTTCATCAAAACGAACAAAGATGGTTGGGTGTTTCTGTTTTGGCTCCAGCAAGGTTACATCGAGTATATTTTCAGTTTCGGTGGTGAACATACAATAGGTTTTAGATGATTTGATAAAGCAAAGGTAGGGAGTTTTTTCAAATAAAAGTATTTAATTACTTTTATTATCAGAATTTACACTACCCTGACAAACAAATACAATCAGCAGCGAATGCGCTTATATTGATGCACCGTCCGCTCGATTGATAACCCCCTGAAAATCTGATGATAAGAGCATCCAGTAACATATGATGCTTTCAAAACAACTCAATCCGGATTACAAGTTAGAAGATGTTTCAATAAGAGAAAGCCAGAAGAAAAAAGCGTCACTGAAATTCGGGACACTCTTTTTTCTTCTGTCTTTCTCTCATTGCAACCAAAATGTACTGATGCATTTAATAGCACAACACATAAGCAGGAATATAAAAAACAGGAATAGAAGATTTCCGGTACAAAATAGGGTTCAACTCAGGCGAAAGTGATTTTGGCCATCACGCTCTCAACTATCCGGTTACACCTGGAAAGATGGAATGGTAACAACTCTTCATTTTTATAATACGCACTTAATGAGTTTCTCAACAAACTCTTGGCACGGTTAAGACGTACTTTCACATTTACTTCGCTGATATCAAGACAGTCCTGCGTTTCGGCAATATTCATCTGCTCTACCTCACGCATAATAAATACAGTCCTGTATTTTTCAGGCAACTGCCTGATAGCTGTTTCCAGTATCTGTTTTAACTCAGCATTGAGCATTTGTGCAGCAGGTGTTAGTTCTGCTGTTGGCAGTTGCTGATGAATTTCATTGTCTATTATATCGTCATTCATATTGATTGACTTTCGCCTGTTCCTTACCCTTAACAGGCATTCATTGATCATTATCCTTGTGAGCCAGGTTGAGAATTGGGCTTTGAACGAAAATTTTGAAAGATGTTCATACGCATTGATATAAGCAACCTGCATGGCATCTTCCACTTCCACATCATCAATAATGATGGCCATTCCAACACGGTAAAGACGCTGATTGTATCTGCGCATCAGTACCGCATACAGGTCTTTTTCGCCCAGCAATATCCGGGCAATCACTTCATTATCTCCTATGGCATCTGTTGCAGCGGCTTCCTTATTCATCATCGTTCAACGAATCTGGCTATTAGAGTGAAAAGTTACAGGAAGGTTACAAAAAGAGCAGTAAATATTTTTTGTAACCTTTTTACCGGTTTTTACTCCAATGCTTACACAGATTTATTTCATCAAAACTACACATCATGACAAACACAACTCAAAACACCCAACAGGTTCAACAGGTTTTAAAATACACGTATGGTCTTGTACCAATTGTAGCCGGGTTGGACAAATTCACCAACCTGCTCGCCAACTGGAAGGACTATCTGGGCGCCTCACTAATTAACATGTTGCCTTTTAGTGCATCGGCATTCATGTCGATTGTTGGTATTATTGAAATTGCGGCCGGCGCCCTGGTTTTATTTCAACCGCGCATAGCAGCGTGGGTGGTTATGCTCTGGCTTATTCTCATTGCCCTTACATTAATCATCAGTGGCCATCATTTTGATGTGGCAGTAAGAGACCTGGTAATGGCCGTAGGCGCTTTTGCGTTGGCTAAACTTTCGAATGATTCCGGCGTATCCAAAAATCATCAGTAATAAGAATAAGTTTAATTTTTTAACACAGATTCCCTATTCTTTATGAAACAAAATGGAATGTTATTAGATATGCAGGAGCACACTGTTTTTATTGACGATCCTGATGAACAGTTGGGAGATGAACCTATTAGCGCATCTGCAGATACACCGATTAGGGAAGATGCATTTGATCTTAGCGATGAAGAAAAAATAAAAATCATCTCCCGGCATTTTAAAGAGATCATGCACACGTTAGGTCTTGACCTGTTTGATGACAGTCTGAAAGGAACACCCCACAGGGTAGCAAAAATGTTTGTGAAAGAAATATTCCGCGGATTAGATCCCAAAAACAAACCATGTGCCGCCCTGTTTGAAAATAAATATAGTTACAACCAGATGCTGGTAGAAAAAGACATCGCGGTGTATTCAAATTGCGAGCATCATTTTGTGCCCATCATTGGCAAGGCGCATATAGCTTATATTTCATCGGGTAAAGTGATCGGGCTATCAAAGATCAACCGCATTGTTCAGTATTATGCGCAAAGGCCGCAGGTGCAGGAGAGATTAACTGTTCAGATAGCTAACGAGCTAAAATCTGTATTGCAAACAGAGAATGTTGCCGTTGTTATAGACGCTGTTCATTTATGCGTTTCATCGCGCGGTATAAAAGATATCAGCAGCAGCACCCTTACTGCCGATTATAGCGGCGTTTTTCTGGAATGGGAAAAAAGAGATGAATTCCTGCGATACATCCATTTAAAATAGAAAAGGCCCCGCAACAACGGGGCCTTTTACAATATGATTTTAAGTAAGCTGGTTACAGCGTTACTTCAAATTTCAGGAATACATAACGACCATTCATACCAAGCTGGGTAACCCTTCTTGAATAATTGAACTGGTTGTTTGATGATACACCATTGTTATCGCCAACACCTGCGTCTTTGGCAGATTTTGCATCAATAATGGTGTTATAAGTTGCACTACCGGGCACAACGTCTAATTTAACGTATTGTCCTTTAGAAGCAGTTAACAGATCAGAATAAACATCAAACAGGTTATTGGCACCTGCAGAGATCCTGATGGTTTGATTAACATTGTAACCTACACTCAGGTCTGTAACCAGTTTTGCACCCAGCTCCTGTTTGTAAAACCACTGAGAGCCCAATGCTGATGCCAATGAAGCTCCTTCAAGGTGAATTACTTTTCCGAAATAGGTGTTACGCATCATGAAATTGAATTTGTTAACCTTGTAAGAAACAGTAAGGTTTCCTTTTACCTGCGGATTACCTTCAATTAATGTGGCACGGTTAACAGGGCTCATATAAATATGCTCGCGGCCTTTTAACACGGCTGAAGATTTTACATCGCCCAGGATCTCTCTTTTTGATAAAGTAGCAGCTAGTTCAAATTTAAGCGACTGGCCTTTAGGAAGACTAACTGCATACGTAGTGATCGCATCAATACCTGATGTGCGCAGATCAACTGCATTGGCCATGAACACGCCTCTTGATGCGTTGTTTGCTAAGAGGATATCGTAGATCTGCTGCTCCTGTGCTGTTCCGCCATTCTTTCCGGTAAAGGCATCGGTAAGGATGATCCTGTCGGTAACTTTGGTAGAAAATCCATCAACAGTAAAAGTGAATTTTCCGTATTTCATGGTTACACCCAAACTTACACTCTTGGAAATTTCGGGGCGCAGACTTGGGATACCCAGTAATTGTGCAGCTTTACTGTCGTTAGGAAGGGTTGCATCATCGTAAGCAATACCACCCTGAAATACAGTGGAGGTTTTGGTTAAATATTTCTGCTGTAATGATGGAGCACGGAAACCGGTACTAACGGCACCGCGGAAACTAACGTGCTGATCAACTTTATATCTTGCTGCCAGCTTACCGCTAAGGTTGCCACCAAAATCGCTGTAGTTCTCATAACGTAAAGCTCCATCCAATAAAAGACTTTTAACAGGCTCGATCTCCATATCGCCATATAAAGCAAAAGAAGTACGGCCTTTGTTCATGCTGTTATCCGGGCGGAATCCTGGAAATACCTGTGAACCACCGGCAGGGATACCTGTTGATCCATTGGCCAGTTTAACAGAGGTTGGTGTTCCATTATAGATATCTACAGCCCCATTGGTTCTGCGCATGTAGTTTGCCCATGAAGATTCTTCACCTGCTTTTTGCTGGTAATTCTCATAACGGAATTCTGCTCCAAAAGCAAGGTTTGTTTTAAGCGCGTTATGGAAGTTTCTCGACAGGTCAAAGTTTGTTGTGTTTTGTTGGAACTGCAACACACCCGCATCAAAAGAAGTTTGTTTGAAGTTATTGTCGTTATACCATGCAGACACATTCAATGAATTCTGAACCGTGTATTTGAATGCATTCTGACCGAAAGCATTGCTCAGGTCATAATTCCATTCGCCCCATTTGCCTTTTAATCCGGCAGCAACAGATACATCAGTGATATTGGATGCAATCTCAGGTAAGAATCCTCTTCCAAAAATGGCAGGGATATTGGTTGCCTGGTATGGCATCCTGTAAAAACCTGTTGAGTTACCAAGACGCTGGCTTAATATGCTGAAGAAATAAAATTCACCATCATTCTTCAGTTTAAGCGCACCATTGATCACACCTTGCACATTTTGTGTTCTTGACTGGCCAACACGCATCTGGAAATAATCGCGGGTAACACCTAAACTATCCAGCAAAAACTGACTGGCAACATCACCCGATTTACGGTCGTCAATATTACCGGCTCTTTCGCCTGAACGGACAGTAGGTTCTCTTTTTTCAAAGTTTCCTGTGAAATTGATAAAGCTTCCTTTTTGTTTACCTAACTGCCATCCGTAATTGATGGTAGCCTGCACCTTCTGTCCATCAGTAACACTTCTCTTCACATATACAGGATCTACGCCTGCGGCAAAGTTGCCGGAATTGGCATGTGTATATGCCTGGTAGGTGGTAATGTTTGAACCATAGCTAATACTTGCCTTGCCTTTGTTCACACTATTGTTCAGCTGAATATTCAATACACCTGCAATGGCATCAGATCCATACTGTGCGGCAGCGCCATCGCGCAGCAATTCAATTTTATCGATCGATCCTGCAGGAATACTGTTCAGATCTGTTCCTACAGATCCACGTCCCATGGTACCGTTCAGGTTTACCAGGGCAGACGTGTACCTTCTTTTTCCGTTGATCAACACCAGGGTTTGGTCGGGACCTAATCCGCGAACAGTTGCAGGGTCAATATGGTCGGTACCATCTGCAACGGTTTGAGGGGTTGAGTTAAAAGACGGAGCGATATAGTTAAGAATACCGGTAAGATCGGTTTGCGGAATTTCTGACACAAGTGTTTTCATGTCGAACACATCAACCGGTACGGTACTCTCTAATTTTGTTCTTGGTACGCCTCTCGATCCAAGCACAACTACATCTTCCAGGTTCTTTTCTGAAGCGACTAATTTAATACTCAGCGAGCCTGTTCCGCTGTAAGCATGGGTGCCGGTTTCATAACCAACATAATTAACAACGATCACATCGCCTTTTTCAGCAGAAACAGTAAATGCACCACTCTCGTTGGTAACTGTTTTTGTTTTGCTGTTTTTAACTGAAACAACTGCGCCAACCAGCGCTTTCCCTTTTTCGTCTGTAACAGTTCCTGTTACATTTACTTTCTGTGCCATTGCTACAAAACTGAACAAGGCAACCAGAATAGTTAATGACATTTTCCGCATCATAATTTTCTGTTTTTAATGGTGATTCAATCCGGTGTCCTTTTCTCAACAGGCTAGGAAGAAGTCTTTAGCAATCTCAGCCAACAACCTATCGCATATGTCAATTAGAAAAAAAACACATATTTGATCAAAAAATTGCGATAATCACAATTATATGAATAAATTTTTAGAATTCGTTAAAATATTTAACAGTTTTGGCTAAAAAATATAAACTAATTGTATAATATCTTATACAACTATCTATAGAAAGCCTGAACAGGGGGGAGCAAAAAAGTTCTATTTTTTCTAAGGTGCAACACCCTATACGTACAATTATGCTTCCGGGTAGCCTGTACACATTAATTTATTAGAAATATTTGTGAAAGGCTATGCAATATGCCATGCTGTCGTAAGAACCAGGCAATTCGGGTTGGGGGAGATGTTTTTGCATAGATAATTACCTTTTCCCAGACAAGCATAATGGGCAGGGCTTGACATAGTACGGGAATTAGTATTCCGTCCGCCCGGTACCGATGATGATTGAAAAACTAATGATGAAGCTAACAACCAAAAGCTAAATAGAAAATGTATAGCTGGATATGAAGCACAATAGAATTGCAAAAGCAGAAACACGGCTTCCACACCCTTCATTTTGGTAATACCAAAGCTAGCTTTTTGTTTCTTGTTAGGAATATTTTTTAAGTAAAAAGTGGAATATTATTTATCAATTTGGTAAAAATGCTTAGATTTGTCAAAACTTCCAGATATGGCAAGAAAAATACACAGACTGAAAGAGGCAAAAATCTTCTTAGATAGGGTCCATATAGATTTAGTTGCATCAATTCAAAACGGCTTTAGCGACTGGTTGAAAATTCGTGCGCATGTAAATACTTTTGAAGGCGGACCAGTAAACTATAAGCCACGTACAAAAGCTGGTATAATCCATGACCATATTGAAAAGTTTGTAAGAACAACTTTTGCTGGAAAGGAAGGTATTGTTGTTGATGATTTTAAAGGGGTATTTGGCATAAACATACAGGACGAACTTTTTATTAGGTTTAAGAAAATGGATAAAGAATATTCAGTCCGGAGTTTTTATACAAATCAGCATACTAAATACATGAAACAATCGCAAATTGAAGGTTTTCCCGAAAAGCCTACTTTTTTATTTGCTGGGTACATTCCAGATAGAACCTGGTCAAGTATAAAAGGTGTTTATGTCGCTTGCTGGATTGGCAACGTTTTGGAATGGGTTGATGAGTTTGGAAAATATTCTACAGAACAAACTGTTATAAATTTTGATACAGAAAACAAAGACGTATTCAAAGAGATTGAAAAACGAATTAAGCTGAAAGGCGGCAAGAAAGGCGATACCAAAACTGGTACAGATAATGAATAATTCAAAAGACTACGTTTGTTATGCGAAAATTCAATGCAGAAATATTAAAACTTGCGAGGGAAGCAAGATATATAACACAAGAGGAACTTGCCTCAATGCTTGGCGTCGAGCAAGGCACTTTGTCTAAAATTGAAAAAGATATACTTGCAATTGATGATAAATTAGTTCAAAAGATTTCAAAGGTTTTAGATTTCCCTGTTGATTTTTTTTATCAGTACAGGAAAGTAATGATAGTCGAAGGTCATTACCGTAGAAAAGTGTCAACGCCTGTAAAAAAAATGAAACAATATGCTGCACAAATGACAATTGCTGAATGGCATTTTTTAAAACTCATGGATGAAATTGAATTGCCTGAAACAAAATTACCCTCATGGAATGTTCTAGAAGATGGAAGTCCAGCCATGTGTGCAAAGCATTTGAGAGATTTCTGGAAAATACCAAAAGGCAGAATTACAAATCTTACTAAACTGATTGAAGATAACGGTATTGTTATTTTTCCTTTAGACTTGGGAGAAATGTCTGCTTTTAGTACATACATTAATGGCAACATTCCTGTTATCTATGTCAATAGCAACTTGTCTCCTGATAGATATAGGTTAACAATAGCACATGAACTTGGTCATTTAATTTTTCACTTTGGAAATAAAGTAAGCCAGGAAAGAGATTTAGAGGGAGAGGCCTATGAATTTGCAATAGAGTTGCTCGTTCCCGAAAGTAATATTAAGTCATACTTTACTAAAGTGTCGATAGATAAACTTGCCGATTTGAAGTCTTATTGGTATGTGTCTATACAAGCCCTTTTGCGTTATGCAAATACGCTCGGAATGGTCACACAAAACCAGTACAAGTATTTATGGATTCAAATGGGTTCACTTGGTTATAGAAGAAATGAGCCTGTGTCAATACCAGTTGAAAAACCTGGGCTCATTAGAGAAATTGTCAACGCCTATGTATCTGACCTTGGGTACAGCAAGGAAGAATTAGCTTCAGTCTTACAAGTGAATGTGTCAGAACTTGATAGAATTTATTTTGGGTCTAAAGGGAAGCTCAAATTATTACGAGGTCAGGTGCAATAACAACTAATGCTGTCGCACATACGAAAGTTGGGGAAGAAATTCCTGTCGCTGGCTTGGCTATTAAAGCCTTGATTAGCCAAAGTCAAATTACTGAAGCTTGGTCAGAAATCCAACTGCCGATGAGCCAAGTACAAAAGCTCAGCTTTTGCCTGTGCAATGTTAGCCGCAGGTATTTAGCGTTTAACTTTTTCTACAACTACATTTGTAATCATTATTTTTCCAATGCCTTCTCGACCATGAAGATGAATTCGGATAGAGTTTGAATCAGTAGCCTGAAATACAACTTTATAGGTTTTAAATGAAGTTGGTGGTGTTTCAAAAGTTAATGGATCAAATAAGAATTTATTTGGATCGTTTCCGATCGTGTCATGCACCCAAAGCTGAAATCCAATAGTTGAATTTGCTAGGCTTTTAGCTTGACAGCTTATTTGATATTTAGCCCCTTCATATATTCCATATGTTAAATCGATAAATGCTCCATCGTTTCCATTTGCGCCTTGCCAATCGCCATTTTGTGGCTCAAAGACCAATTCATTTTGTTCAAATCTTATGCTATTAGCTTTACCTTGCCAATAGTTTAGCCCCCAATATTTATTTGGCTTTGTAAAATTATCTTCAAATATGATGTCCTTTTTGAAGATGCGGAGATAAAATCGAACAATAAAATGATATAATGGGTAAAGCCCAATTAATACCAGTAAAAGAATTAAAATATTTATTTTTATTGGCTTAACTAGAAAAGATAATAGATTTTTCCAAACAGTTGGGAATCCTGCAATTATTAAATCTAAAAATTTCTCAGAAAGCTTAGTGATTATCCCAGTGATAAAAATAAGTAGAGTGGCGAGAATTAAGAACGGCGCTTTAAGTTTTTCCTTTGGATAATACTTGTTCAAGAATTTACGCATATCATCCATTTTTAAAATAATTTATTTATTTTACTTGCGGCTAACACTTAAATATACGCAACTGCCCTCTAAAAAAAATACGCAAAGCCAACCAATCAGAGCAGATATACGCATTTGTTTTGCGCTTTTAAGTATCTCTAAAAGTACACCAATCCATCCATCACCCTACCGGGAAAAATCCCGTATTTCAGCGTGCACATAAAATAAATAACACAACAAAATGCAAATATTACCTGCGGACTCTGCCAGGAAGAAAAAATACAGCGCAGTTAGTTACCCCTCCGTGCAACTCCGGTTCTCTGTGATCTCTGTGTTGAAAAAACAAACTCATCCATTGAAGTATTTTTTCTCAACACAGAGGGCGCGGAGGTACAGAGGTTCACAAAGGGCAATAAATCACCCAACAATGGACTAAAAAAACTATTTAGCCGGTGTGATCACAATATTCCTGAACTCAACAGGGCCGTGGTCTCCCTGAATCAATAATGGGCCGGGTTCTCCTTCTTTACTATCAAGGGCGCCGCCGGTAATACCGGGTATTACCTGTTTACTGATCACTGTTTTACCATTGGCAACAACTGTTACCGTGCGGCCAACCAAAGTGATATCGTACGATTGCCACTCACCTGCTTTTTTTGCAGCCATTTCATTTGGCGGAAGAAAACCATAAACGGCACTGAACCTGTCAACCAATGCTTCTTCTCCATAACTGTCTTCTATCTGTACTTCGTAACGGCCACGCAGGTAAACACCACTGTTACTTCCTTTTGGATAGCGGAACTCAATATGCAATTTGAAATCAGTGAATGATTTGTCTGTAACAAGATTAGAACCTGATTTGGGACTGCGTAAAATACCCCCATCGGCCAGCCATTGATTTGGCCCCAGTGTATGCCAGCCATTCATGTTCTTCCCGTTATAAATTTTTACGGGTGCACCCCATACCGGTTCTGCTTTTCTGCTGAGTGATGGGGCACGTACGGCAGTCCAGTTATATTTTTTTCCATCAGTATACAACATGGTACCTGTTAAATGTTCTGCATCTACCACGGATATTTCAAATTCCATATTGCTGGTGCCCGGCTCCCATTGTACAGGGATGGAAAAATAATATTTACCGTTCATGGGCTTTACCTGTGCAATAGGGCGTGCACTTCCAAACGCGTATACAAAGCGGCCAAACAAAGTGCTTCTGCCCGAATGCATTACTTCCAGCCAGGAGGGAAGTTCTTTTCCATCTTTCTGAATAACGAGATCCCACCTGCCTTCAATTTTGGCATCAAGCGTTGCCTGTGCATTGGATGGTGTTGCAAAAGCTGTCATCAAAAACATCACTGCTAACGCTCCTAAGTAAACTGATTTTATTTTCATGTAATTGATTGTTATGTTAGAAATTATTGAGGTTTTAATAATCATGCGTACAACCAAATTTATCAAAAAAATCTCTGCGCTCCCTCTGCACCTCTTGTTCTCTGCGGTGAATAGAACCGATTGATCTAAAGGCCTACCTGTTGCCACGGGTCTCTTCAGCGCTGAGACGCAGCATAAAAGAACTTACGCAGATGCCTGTCAAATTTTGATAGCGCAACATGGTAAAGTATTTCAATAAGAGAAAGACAGAAGAAAAAAAGTGTCTCTGAAATCTGGGAACACTCCTTTTCTTTTTCCCCACGCTTCCTGTCTGTCGTCAGACAGGTTCTTTTATTGAAACCAAAATACAACACGCTAAATATTTGATCTCTTCATTTCTTTTATTGCATAATCTGCAGCCCTTGCTGTGAGCGCCATATAGGTTAATGATGGGTTCTGTGTTGAGGTTGATGTCATACAGGCGCCATCTGTAACAAACACATTTTTACAGGCATGCAACTGGTTCCATTCGTTCAGCAAAGATGTTTTAGGATCATGCCCCATGCGCACACCACCCATTTCATGAATATCCAGGCCAGGGGCTTGTTTGCTGTCGGTTGTTTGTATATCATAAAATCCGGCGCGTGTAAACATCTCTGTCAATTGCTCCTGGTAATCTTTTACCATCTTCTCATCATTATCATCATAATCTATGCTGATCTTTAAACGCGGGATTCCCCATTCATCTTTGAGGTCTTTGTCAAGGGCAACAAAATTCGTTTCTTTCGGAATGGTTTCTCCCATCATGTGCGAGCCTACATACCATGGACCCAGTTCATGTTTATCAATATTGGATTTCAGTTCTTCCCCAAAACCTTCTGTGTTCCTGTTTAATCCGCGGTTGGCCGAAAATCCTGCTGCATAGCCACGCAGAAAATTGGTTTCCTGTTTTTCAACATTTCTAAACCTTGGAATGTAAGCGCTGGTAGGTGATCGGCCATCGGTTGTTTTATCCAGCATGCCATCATATTTACCTGATACCCTTGCACGGTAATTATGGAATGCTACATATTTACCCAGCAACCCATTCTCATTTCCAATGCCTGCCGAAAAACGGGAAGAGATGGAATTTAGCAGGATAAGATTAGTATTTAAAGCACCTGCATTTACAAATACGATGCGTGCAAAATATTCTGTTGCTTTTTTAGTGTTTGCGTCAATCACTCTCACCCCTGTTGCCTTACCAGCCTTATCATCATAAATAATGGAATGAACAACCGCATGCGTAACCATTGTTAAATTACCCGTGCGCTCTGCCCATGGAAGCGTAGAAGAATTGGAGCTGAAATAACCGCCAAACGGGCAACCCCGCTGGCAAAGATTCCTTTTCTGGCATTGTGCCCTGCCCTGGTCGAGGTGTATTTTTTGTGGCTCGGTAATATGTGCGCAGCGGCCATAAATTACATGCCTGTTATGATAAGTTTTAGCAACAAAATCTTTAAAATAATTTTCTACGCAGGACAGATCAAGTGCCGGTAAAAATTCCCCGTCGGGTAATACAGCCAGCCCGTCTTTATTTCCCGAGATGCCTGCAAATTTTTCTACATGGCTGTACCATGGTGCAAGGTCTTTATACCTGATAGGCCAGTCAACCGCAAAACCATCGCGCCTGGGGCCATCAAAATCATATTCACTCCATCTTTGTGTTTGTCTTGCCCATAACAATGATTTACCGCCTGTTTGATAACCACGGATCCAGTCGAATGGTTTTTCCTGCACATAAGGATGGTCGGTATCTTTTACAAAAAAATGCATCGCATCTTCCCTGAAAGCGTAGCATCGGCTTACAACCGGGTTGGCTTCTTTAATATCGTTGGGTATTTCGTTACGGTGTTCAAACTCCCAGGGCATTTTATTGGTGGTGGGATAATCTTTCAGGTGTTTCACATCTGCACCTCTTTCCAGCACCAATGTTTTTAATCCTTTCTCGGTAAACTCTTTGGCAGCCCATCCCCCGCTGATGCCGGAGCCAATAACAATTACATCAAATGTATTTTTCTGATTTCCCATTGCAATGTTTTTAAATTAAGCAGGAACACATCCATGATACCGGCCCGGAACGAGCTCATATACCTGGACCTTAGTTAGAAAAAATTCAGAACTGGTATATGCCTGGATGGTATATCGTTTTACTGTTTTAAAAAAAGCAGCAGGCGCAGACGCATCATCTTTAACAGCAACAAGCTGTTTCAGAATGGTTGCCCGTTCTTCTTTATTGCAGGCAGTAAAATGTTTACCGGCAGATGTTTTGCATAGATCATTAAAAGCAGCAAGGCCGCTGGTAAATTTTTCCTGCGCTTCTTTTGAGGTACAGTCGTCTACCATCTTTAACACAAAAAGATGCGCGGAAATATCTTTTGCTCCGGGAGTAGTTGTTTTAGGGATGATGGTTTCGCAGAGTTCGGCAAGCATCATTTCATCATCACTGCTGATCTTGATTTTTTTGAGTAAGATGGATGATTTGCTTTTGTCTGACAGGCAGGAGGGAATGATGGCCATTCCGGCACTCAAAACAACAAACTGTTTGAGCAGTGTTCGTCGGTTGATCATGGCAGGCAACTTTTAGAAGGAAAAAATAATCAAAAAGCCATGAATGCAACCGATCAGGGTAAAAAGTACAAATAATTAGATTGAATAGTATCAGAATGAGGGGTATTGCTATTTCTGTTTGTTTATCATCATAAACCGGAGATTCCCCAATGACAATGCAGTGAGAAATAGAAAAAAGTGCCAATAATCAGGATGAAAAGTATCAGAACTTCATCTGAACATTCCATCCTGTTATCAGGCAGGATTTTGTTTGTATTATATGGATCTGAGAATCAGGAAACGGTCTTCTTCCCAGGCAGAAGAAATTCAGTAACTCCAATCTGTTGTGAATGCTATCAAATGAAAAACAGCAGGCGGATTGGCCAGTGTAGCCGCACATCTGATACAGGCCGGTTCCTGTGGCGCATCTTTGATCAGTTTTACTTTGATCACCATGCCTGATTTATCCGCAGTAAAGGTTTGCAATTTGGCCATATCAGCACAACTGAACCGGGTTGTAAAAACATGATCATAGGTAGAATCTGCTTTTACATATCCATTAACACCGTATTGATACAAGGCAGAATCCTGAATTTGCACAACTGCATTGCCACAGATCTCGTCAATAATTTTAACATGGAAGGTTGCTTTTTCCAATTCGGCAGTTGATTTATCACATCCGCTTCCTGCCAGTAAAAAAGATAGTACTGCAATAAAAAGTTTGGTTTTCATAATGCCTTTTTCAGGATTGACACATGGCGAAAATGAAGCGTTGCATTGACTGATTTTAGATCTCCTAAAAAACGCTTTAAACTTAACCACTCAGGTATTGAAGGGTTATTACCTTGATCCAAAGGTTATAACAACGGTGGAGAAAGCAGCATTAGAGGTAAGGGTTTTCGGGAAAAAGTAAAATTCCTCACGCACCTTCCTCACGCAGAAATAAAAAACCACTCACAATTTAATGTAAGTGGTTGATAATCATGGTAGCGAGATCGGGATTTGAACCCGAGACCTCAGGGTTATGAATCCTGTGCTCTAACCAACTGAGCTACCTCGCCATAGTTCCGGTTGCGGTTTTCACTAACGGGCTGCAAATATAGGAGGTTTGGAGAAAATGAGGCCTTTTAGTAAGCCAAAAGTTTGCGGATACGTGTCACCACTTTATTGGCCGTGGGCAGCATAGCCGCTTCCAACTCAGTATTAATGGGCACTGCGGGCAGGTTCAGGGAGCCCATTACCTCTACTTTGGCATCCAGAAAATGGTAACAATTATTGGATATACGCAGTGATAGCGCCTCAGCAAACGAATTATTCTGCTGTTCCTCACTTAAAACCAGCACTTTCCCGTGCCGGCGTACCGCCTCAAATATGGCTTCTTCATCCAACGGGAAAAGGGTTCGCAGATCAAGTATTTCTACCTGGCCGGGCATTTGCACGGCGGCTGTTTTGGCCCAGTACACCCCCATTCCATAAGTGATTATGGCAACTGTTTCGCCTTTTTTAAGCTTTGCAGGGTCAACTTCCAATACGCGGTTGGCTTTGCCAAGGGGTAAAATATAATCTTTGGCTGGTTCTATTGTGCGGGCATCTTCTGTGCCCGGCACCTTGCTCCAGTACAGACCTTTATGCTCCAGCATAACTACCGGATTGGGGTCAAGAAAAGCGGCTTTCATCAAACCCTTCATATCTGCTGCATTGGATGGGTAAACCACCTTTATACCTTTTACAGACAACAAGGTGCTTTCGATACTACCACTATGGTATGGCCCACCCCCACCATAGGCACCCGTTGGCACCCTGAGCACCATCTGAACAGGGTATTTGCCGTTAGAGAGATAACAGGATTTGGATGCTTCTGTGATTAACTGGTTAAGGCCCGGGTAAACATAATCGGCAAACTGTATTTCTACTATTGGCTTGATGCTCAGGGCAGATAAGCCCACCGTGGAACCTACAATATATGCTTCCTGGATAGCTGTATTAAATACACGGTTTGCACCAAATTTATCGGCAAGTGTAGCGGCTTCTCTAAACACCCCACCCAAACGTGCACCAACATCCTGGCCATATAAAACCGCTTCGGGATATTGTTCCATCAATTCTTCAATGGCATGTAATGCGGCATCCACCATCATTACACGCTCTCCATTTTTGGGATTGCGCTGACCGGCTTCTTCTTTTACCGGCGTTGGTGCAAACACATGATCTTCCACCGTATTTACTATGGGATCGGCAGCCTGCTGTACAAGTTCAAAATCTCTCAACACTTTTTCCAATACATCCGCTTCCAGTTGGTTGATCTCATGTTCCTGGTAGCCTACCCCATTCAGTAACAAACGGAGTTTGGGTATCGGATCGTACAAACCGTGCTTCAATAATTCTTCCCGGTTACGATAAAATTCTTTTCTTACCCCGCTGGTATGATGCCCCAGCAAAGGCACTTTGGCGTGCACCAATATGGGTTTGCGTTCTGAACGGACATAGTCTATTGCCTGTTCCATTGTTTCGTAACTGCGTATAAAATCGCTTCCATCACATTGCAGTCTTTTAAGGCCTTTAAAGCCTGCAGCGTATTCATAAGCAGTCATTGCTCTCACCTCATCGGCAGATGCACTGATGCTCCACTGGTTATCCTGTACCAGGTAAACAATGGGCAACTGTTTTAGCACCGCAAACTGCAATGCCTCACTCACTTCTCCTTCTGTAACACTTCCATCCCCAAAAGAACAAACTACGATGGGTAATTTTCCATCGGTTGTTTTTCTTAATAAGGTTGATTGGGCCTGTTCTAAAAATTGGATGCCTTGTGCCACTCCGGTTGTGGGTATTGCCTGCATTCCGGTAGCACTGCTTTGATGAATGATAGATGGCCGTAACTGGTCGCGGTTGCTGGGATGGCAATAATAAGAACGCCCACCTGAAAACGGGTCTCCTCTTTTTGCCAGTAACTGTAACATTAACTCGTAAGCTGTAAATCCCATTGACAGCATCATGCTATCATCACGGTAATAGGGGCTTACCCAGTCGCAGTTGTGTAATTGTAAACCGGTGGCTATCTGTATGGCTTCGTGCCCGCGCGAGGTGGAGTGTACATATTTACATACCTGCCTGTTGGCATCGTATGTTTCAGCCATTGACCTGGCCGTAACCATCAGTTGGTAAGCTTGTAATAATCGGTTAGGCGTCAACATCTGGTCAACATATGGTTGGTCTTCGGCAAAATAGTTCTTTCTGCTTACTTGATCTCGAGGAAGAACATTTTTTCTTCCCCATAATACCCCTCCAGAATATCATCGGTTACGCATTCACCCACACCGGCGGGGGTACCTGTATAAATCAGATCACCAATATTCAACGAGAAATATTGTGATATGTGTGATACGATCTGGTTAAATGAAAAGATCATGTCTTCTGTAGTACCTACCTGCACTGTTTCTTTATTCTTCTGCAATGAAAAGTGTATGGGTTTTGAAAGTATCTCAGGTGTAAACGGCACCCATTTACCAATGATGGCCGAGTTATCCCATGCTTTTGCTTTTTCCCATGGAAGGCCTTTCTTTTTCAGTTCGGCCTGCACATCTCTTGCAGTAAAATCAATACCAATGGTGAAAGCATCGTAATAGGCTTCCGCACTTTCTTCGTCGATGTATTTGCCATTCTTACAGATCCGCAAAACGATCTCCACTTCGTAATGAAGTTCGTTGGTAAACTCAGGATAATAAAAAGGAGCGTTAGACTGCATTAATGCAGTCTTGGGTTTCATAAAAATAACCGGCTCTTCCGGAACTGCATTACCCAGTTCTTTTGCATGATCTGCATAGTTTCTTCCAACACAAAAAATCTTCATAGTGATATGTTTTTAAAATACTGATCAAACAACCATTTACCGGCCTCTAAAGACCAAAATTAAGGAACAGGTTATTTGTACCAGATTTCCATTACTATAACTTCAAAACAGGCTCTTTTATTATGTAAAATCAAGGCTGTTAACCATATTCATGGTCTTGGCCAGCCCAATGGCAGCAAACGACTCAATGATCTCGCTGCACTTAGCTATTTTCTGTTCTACCAGTGGTGTTTCGGATGGCAGCCATTTGCCCAGCACAAATTCTACCTGTCTGCCTTTGGGAAAATCATTGCCAATGCCAAACCGTAATTTAGGGTATTGGTCTGTGCCCAATGTCAACTGAATGTCTTTCAAACCATTATGCCCCGCATCACTACCTGAACCGCGCATGCGCAGTTTATTCAATGGTAATGCAAGGTCATCTACAATAGTAAGCGTATCCTCAACAGCTATCTTTTCTTTGTCCATCCAATATTTAAAAGCCTTACCGCTCAGGTTCATATAAGTGGTGGGCTTAATACAGATAAAGGTCTTGCCCTTCCATTTTACTTCTGCTACTTCTGCCAGGCGATCTACCTTAAAAAACCCGCCGTGCTTTAAAACAAATGCACTCACCACATCAAACCCGATATTATGTCGGGTATGGCGGTATTCATCGCCAATATTGCCTAAACCGATAATGAGAAATCTGTTCATATATAAATCAAAAATAGCCCGTAATAAACTACCAGCAAAAGCGCATTTAAGATAATAGTAAATCATTTCCTGATTGCAAAAATGCCAACCAATTTACCCGCGCCTTTGCGCCCTGGCGTGCATTTTTTCCCGCCAAGGCATAGAGGCGCGGGATTTAGGGTAGATGCAACTTATATAACAGGATTCGCGGATTTAAGCGACTTACCTTAATTTCACAACTGCAAGCAATTACTACTCCATGTTTCGGGACTTTTTTAATAAACTATACAGGTTTGGCATTAAGGTTGCCAATATGGGCATTACACCCGAACTTAATTTTCACGAGAAGAAAAAAACGCAACTGCTTAACCTGCTGGTTTCATTCTCCATTCCCACCACCGTGTTTTTTTCTATTGTTAACCTGATTAATCAGAAACCGCTTCTTTCATTGATCAATTTCCTGATCCTTGGCGGTGAAATTCTTATTCTGGTGATCAACAGTTACGGTAAATTTTTCTTAGCCAGGTTAATACTTACCTTTTTAGCCAGCATTCTTTTTACGATCAGTGCCATATTATTCAGAAACGGAGCAGAATATCTTTTACTTGTTAACCTAGTTGTTATCATCATTTACTTCAACGAAAAACGATTCCTGATCTCTATCAGTCTTGTAAACTGCCTGCTTTTTATCGGGATCAAAATTTTTCTTGATTCATCAATTATTTATGATACGGTTCCTTTTGGAAGGGTTGTTTTCAATATTGTATGGACCTTGCTGGCTATGGCTATGGCCCTGCTCTTTTTTAAAAATGAGCAGCTTTCTTACCAGGAACAGGTAGAAGAAAAAAACAGGGACCTGCAAAAAATGAATGATACCAAGGAAAAATTATTTTCCATCATCTCGCATGATCTCCGTTCACCCATCGGGCAATTAAAAGGTTTGTTACAACTGGTAAGTGATCAGCAGATCTCGCCGGAAACCTTTCAGCAGTTTTCATCTAAACTTTCAACAGAGGTAGACAGCCTGCACAGTACATTGGATAACCTGTTAAGATGGAGCATCAGCCAGTTGCAGGGAATTAAAGCCATGCCTGAAAAAGTTGATCTGGAAGAAATGGTCAGTTTAAAATTTGCCATGTTTAGGCAACCTGCTGAACAAAAAAATATCAGGTTAATAGCAGAAGACCTGCATCATTATGTGTGGGCAGACCCCAATCATGTTCAACTGGTATTACGTAACCTGATCTCCAATGCCATTAAATACAGTTATGAAAATGGACGTATCCTTGTTCGAAGCAGTGTAAAAGATCAAATGGTCATCATTGAAGTGAACGATACCGGAATGGGTATGAATGAAGATGTAAGGCAATCTATCTTCAACCCTGAAAATATTGTTTCAAACAGGGGCACCGCCAATGAAAGAGGTACCGGACTTGGATTGAAACTCTGCAAAGAATTTGTAGAAAAGAATAACGGGGCCATCTGGGTAGAGAGTACCAAAGAAAAAGGAAGCAGCTTCTTTTTCTCACTTCCACAGGCAAAATAAAAACCCGGCCACCATGCAATGGGACCGGGCTTTTGTATCAGCATCCTTTTCAGGAAACCATGTTTTACTTTTTCTTCTCGTCTTTCGCACCTGTTGCGGCTGCGGTTGCTTCTTCCTGTTTCAACTGACGTGTTAACACAACAGAAGCGATAGGAATACGTGGAGAGTTCAATATTTCCATTCCTTCTACTTTCACGTCTTCAACACGGATGTTGCCGTTCAGGTCGAGGTTGGTAATATCTACACTAATTGTTTCTCTCAGGTCTTTAGGCAGAGCCTTAACCTTAAGCGCTTTAATTTTAGTGATCAGCTTACCACCACCTTTCACACCGATTGATGTTCCGGTAAATTTGATAGGTAAAGTGGCAATCACTTTTTTGTCGCCTACCAGTTCCAGCAGGTCAACGTGTATCAGTGAATCATCTACTTTGTCAAACTGCAGATCTTTCAAAATGCATTTGTACGTTTTGCCGTCAACTTTAACTTCGGCCAACTGAAATTCACCAGTGTACACTAAAGGCTTGAAAGCCTTTGCAGAAGCGTAAAAATTTACCTCCTGAGCACCCCCGTAAATTACACCCGGCACATTTTCCTGAGAGCGAATCTGGCGGGCGGCTTTTTTGCCATGCTCGGTCCTCAGGTGACCTTCGATTGTAATTGTTTTCATAATCTTATTTTTTGGACGGCAAAGGTAGGGGAAAGTTTGGGGTTTGTGGTTTGGAGTTTGGGGTTATTTTAAAAAAAATAGTGAGCATCTAAGACACTCACTATCAATTAATTAAACCTTTTATCTGGGGAAAAACCCAAACTCCAAACCCCAAACACCCAACCTACTTGTCTCTTCCCCTCAGTTGCGAGTGGATGAAAAGGCTTGTAATACTCTTATTTTCATAAGCATTACGTATAGCGATCGCAAACAGGTCGGCTACAGAAATGGCCTTTATTTTGGGCGATTGCTGTTTGAGCGGGATAGTATCGCAAACGATCAGTTCTTCCAATACACTGTTCTCTATATTTTCATAGGCTTTACCACTCAATACAGGGTGGGTGATCATAGCCCGAACACTTCTGGCTCCTTTTTCTTTTAATAATCCCGCCGCTTTGGCCAGGGTACCTCCGGTGTCGCAGATATCATCTACAAGCACAATATCCTTATCGGTAACATCGCCGATCACCACCATACTGGCAATTTCATTGGCTCTTTTGCGGTGTTTATCGCAAATCACCATCTCGGCATTAAAATAGCTGGCGATTTCCCTAACGCGGTTGGTGCTACCTACATCCGGCGCTGCAAACGACAGGTTAGCAAGCTTCAGTTGTTCTATATAAGGGATGAAGATGGCTGAACTGTCGAGGTGGTCAACAGGCACATCAAAAAATCCCTGAATCTGTGGTGCATGGAGGTCCATTGTAATCACCCTGTCTGCACCGGCAGCTTCCAGTAAGGTAGCAATCAGCTTGGCGCCAATGGCTACACGGGGTTTATCTTTCCTGTCCTGCCTTGCAAAACCATAATACGGAATTACTGCAATGATCTTATGTGCGCTGGCTCTTTTGGCAGCATCGATCATCAATAATAATTCCATCAGGTTTTCTGTGGGAGCATAAGTGCTTTGCACAAGAAAAACATAATCACCACGGATACTTTCTAAAAAAATTGGTTGGAATTCCCCGTCGCTGAACTTCTGAATATTGATCTTACCGATAGGGGCGCCAAATCTTTGGGCGATTTTCTCGGCCAGTTTCTGCGAACCGGTGCCGGAGAATATCTTGACGGATGGGTTCATAAATAGTGCGGAATATGCCGCGAAGATATAGATAACGTTAAGAAATTGTAATTTGATTTTTGTAATAATTTTTAGTATGAGCAAATTTTCTATCAAGGATTGGGCGGAAGATGACCAGCCAAGAAAAAAATTATTGCTGAAAGGTGCCCATACACTCAGCAATGCAGAGCTACTGGCTATTTTGATCAATAATGGCACGCGAAATCAGTCTGCCCTTGATGTGGCAAAGAACATATTACAAAATGTTACTAACGATCTGCAGAAATTAGGCGGACTAAGCGTAAAAGAACTGGTTAAACAAAAAATAAAAGGCCTGGGAGAAGCCAAAGCCATCGGTATTGTAGCGGCCCTTGAACTGGGTATCCGGAGAAATGCGTCAGGCATTAAAAAAGACCTGGTTACCAAAAGCGGAGATATTGCCAATTACCTGCGCGCCACATTAGAATACCGGAAACAGGAGGTTTTTGCCGTTGTATTCTTAAACAGGGGAAATAAAGTTACCCACCTGGAAATCATCAGTGAAGGTGGCCTTACCGGCACCGTAGCCGACCCCAGGGTTATTTTAAAGAAAGCGCTTGAAAACGATGCCACATCCCTTGTACTCTGCCACAATCATCCCAGCGGCAACCTCAGGCCCAGTAAAGCAGATGAAATACTTACCCAAAAGATCAAACAGGCTGCTGCCTTTCTTGATATCTCAATTATGGATCATATCATCGTAAGTAATGAAGGGTATTTCAGTTTTGCGGATGAGGGAATGTTGTGATAGTTTGGAGTCTGGAGTTAGGAGTTTGGAGTTTTAGAGACTCTTCCTCAACTCCAAACTCCAAACTCCAAACTCCTAACTCCAGACTACTCTATGCCTGCGCTGTTGGTCCGCCAAAATTCATAGGGATCTCGATGTTTTCGAGGTCTTTGATATCGCCGTTGGCAGCTTCAAATCGTTCAATATTTTCGGCCAGTGCCTTCATAAAGCGTTTGGCATGCATGGGCGTAAAGATGATCCTCGACTTCACTTTACTCTTGGGTGTGCCGGGCATTACATTTACGAAGTCGATCACAAATTCAGCGTTGCTGTGTGTAATGATCGCCAGGTTGGCATAACTGCCTTCTGCAACTTCTTCACTGATCTCTATGTTTAACTGGGCGGGTTGTTGTTCCATATACTTTGTTGTGATGGCAAATGTAAAAAATGAAATCGGTAATAGCGTGGGAGCGGAAGTATTATACTTATAAGCCTCTACAACTGAGTTAACTATTTTTTGCCACATTTATCCGCCTGACGGCGGGGATAACACAGATTTGGACAGAAAAGTTACTCATAACAAAAAATCAGCACCCTTTCTGGCTAACCTCTTTTCTCTCAGTAAGCCAAAACAAAGAGGACCAACAAAACTGTTGGCCCTCTTTAAATATTCGATTAAAATAGTCTCAGGATATTAGTTAACGTCCCAGAAAATTTTAGTTTTAAATACATCGATGGTACCCTGTGCATTAACATTAGCAGCGTTAGAACCAGCTTCTGTGTTTGGATAGAACAAACGTAACGGTCTGTCTGCAGAAACCACTTGTGGAGATTGTGGTGTTACAGGCAGTCTTGTTCTTCTGTATTCTGTCCATGCTTCCAGACCGCTGAAGTTACAAAGGCCAAACCATTTCTGGGTAGCGATTGCAGCCAGTTTATCAGGAGAAGCGGCCCAGTCGCAATTAACTTTGCCACCGGTTAATAAAGCTGTTGCCTGAGCTTGCGTGCTTCCAACCAGGCGGAAAGCCTGATTAACGCCTTCTTCGTAGTAAGATTGAGCAGTTCCTGGCAGAGTTACCGCAGGGAAACGTTGTTTCAATTCAGCTAAAGCAAACTGAACTTCAGCAGCAGTGAGAACAATATACGGTCTGCCAAAATCGCCTTTAACAAGCAGGCTTGGTCCTAAAGCACAAGCTGCAGAAGGCAGGTATCCAGAGCTTACACCAAATGGTACACCGGTGTAGTTATCTGCGATCTCAGCAACTTTACTAACACCAGGTGTGGCAGAATTCTCGCCACCATTAGCATAGCCAAAACGCTTTAAGCGGAAGGTATCTGCATTGGCTTTAAGGGAATTAACCAGGAATTCTGTTAAACGAGGGTAGTTATTCAAACCTCTTTTTGCACCATTGGCATCATAACCATAGCTATTGTAAATTGGATTTAACTGACCAGCGTTTGCTACATAACCAGGGTTGATACCTGCATCAGCGCCGGTTAAGAAACCAGAACCTTCAGTAACAATTTTGTTAACCTCGGTAGTGATATAGGCATCTCTTCCAGTAATTCTAGCCTGGTGAACAAGGAGACGCAGTTTCAATGAATTGGCAAATTGTATCCATTTGGTAGTATTCCCTTTGAACATGATGTCTGAAGATGCATAAGCACTTGCAAATGCATTGGCTTTCAGGTCAACAATAGCAGCATCCAGCAAAGTGATCAATCCTTCATAAACAGTTTTCTGCTCATCAAATTTAGGCGCCAGAGATCCTACACCCTTCAATGCATCACTGTAAGGTATATTACCATACATATCTACCAACTGTTGGTAAAGTAACGCCTTCATCACTTTGGCAGGCCCTTTCAAATAAGCCTGTCCTGCTTTATCAGCACCATCAATTACATACTGATAGTCCTGCAGGTTATCATAATATCCATCCCAGTAGTTAAAATCACCATTGGTGAAGTTGTACGCGAAAATGGTGGTTGATATGATATAACCATTTGACTGTGTCCACTGACCAGACCAGTATGAACCCAGATCGTTGGGGCCGGTCATATTGGTAGTAGTAACGTTTAACGCATTTGATAATACAAATGCTGGCGTAGCAGTAGGCAATTGGTTTGGATTCGTATTAACATCAAGGAATGTTTTATTACAACCCGTACCAAGAACTGCCGCTAACCCGAGGATATATAATGATTTGAGTTTCATTGTCATTCTATTTATTGGTTAGTTGTATTTATTTAGAACGTAAGGTTTACATTAAATCCGTACTGACGAACAGGAGGTGTTTGAAGTGTATTGTTGATACCTGTTCCGTTAAACGAAGCATTAAGACCACCTGTATTATTATTAGTAGTAGCATAGCCAAACTCAGGGTCTGTATAGTAATTGGCTTTATCTACGATAGTAAACAGGTTTCTACCGAATATTGAAATGCTCGCGTTAGTAAACACTTTTGTTTTTCTAATAAATGCACTAGGTACATTGTAAGAAATGTTCACGTCTCTCAGTTTAATGAACCATGCTTTGTTAACAAAGTTCTCTGAGATCAAACGATAGTTGTTAACCCATAAAGCATACTCTGGCTCACGAACCTGTACGGTTGTGTTAGGAACCACTTTGCCGGTACCATCCAGGTAAGCTGAGTTAGGGAAGATTTGTGGAGCCCTGTTCTCAGTCCATTTACCAGAACCGGTAAAGGTCATTTGTCTACCCAGGTCGCTGAACATTACGTTTCCACCGCGGTATTCAAAGTTGAACGCGAAAGTGAAATCACCATAAGAAAGTTTAGAACCTAAACCGGCAATATGGCGAGGCAATGTACCACCACGTGAAGTAAGTGCAGTATTACGTGTAGGATATCCAGTAGTAGCATTTACTAATCTCAAACCAGAACCATCCGGAGCATAGTTATAACCATCTGTTTTCAGGATAGGGAAACGCTCTCCTTTGATTACATTGGTATTCGCATAAGAGTAACCACCATACTGGAATTCATTGATACCAGGATACAGGTCAACCACTTTGTTATCGTTGTAAGAGTAACGGGCATTTACATCCCATTTCAATTTACCTCTGAGGATCTGTACTTTCAGATCAGCCTCATAACCCCAGTTTTTAGCTTCACCTACGTTGATCAACAGGTTAGAGAAACCAGTAGTGTTAGGCACTTTAACAGTGATCACCTGGCCAACTGATTTCTGCGTATAAGCAGTTACATCAAGGTTAACGCGGTTGTTGAATAAATTGAACTCTCCACCCGCTTCGTAAGAAGTTACAAACTCAGGTTTCAGGTTTGCATCAGGTAAAGTATTACCTACGGTTAAACCTACGGTGTTACCGTAAGGGAAGTTAGCCCCGTTAGGATAGTTCAGGTCCAAACCATACAAAGGCACGTTATCATTACCGTTTTTATTGTAGTTCAAACGGATCTTAGCATAGTTGAGCACATTGCTTTTGATTGAAGGTATCGCATCTGTTGCAATGAAGGCCAAGGCCACACCGTAGTAAGGATAAGAGTATAAGCTGGTAGCCCTGTCTGTTTTGAAGAAACGTGAAGTTGCATCGTAACGGAAAGTACCATTCAGAATCAGGAAGTCTTTATAGTTGGTAGACAAATCCGCATAGTAACCATACTTACGCTCTTGTGTAATAGTTTCACCTCCTGTTAAATTACCCTGCCTGTTTGCAACGTTGTAAACACCAGGTACTACGATTGAGGTGGAACCCAATACCACATTTTTGGTACTTCTTTGATAAACGCTATAACCCAGAACCAATTTATTGGCAAAAGAACCAATATCTTTTTTCAACTGGGCCTGAAACTCATTATTCACTACATTCTCAGTAGCAGAATAATCGGTTACAGAACCTAACTGATCAGAGATGGCACGGTAGATACCAGGATAATCATCAGCATGATCAAACGGTGCAGGAATCCATGCATCATTCTTTGCAAAGTCAGAATACAGGAACTGCTCAACTGTATTTTTACCTGTACGTGAGTTGTTCATCACACCTAACCTGTTGTATAAGGTTAACCATGGTAACGCACGGTAGGTTACATCAAAATTACCAGAAACGTTTGCATCCTTATAACGCAGACGGTTAACATCGGCATTGAAATAAGGATTGTTGTAATAGTCGTTGAAATATCCATTCGGATTGGCAAATTGATTGGTTCTCCAATCTCTGAATTCTGTTAATGGAATATGAGAAGCGGTGTTAATAACATCAAAATAGAAATCAGAAGCAGCCCTGTCGTAATTAGCCTGTGTATAGCTTACATTGAAGCCAGTGCTGATCTTATTGAATTCTTTGGTAGCTGCCAAACGAACACCGGTTCTCTGACTGGCATCATTAGGAACGATACCGGCAATTTTCTGGTTTTCTACTGACATATAGTAAGTACCTGTTTCATCACCACCCTGGAAGCTTGCCTGGTTGTTGATAGAAATTCCTGTGTTAAAGGCTTTCCTGCGTGAGTTTTTACTATCAGCATAAGGAATCACCATTTTGTCACCGGCTGCATTAATTACACGGCCGATCAAACGTAAACTTCCATCATATTGATCACCATATTGCTGGTTCTCATACGGTCTCCAGTTTTCTTTCATCCTTACTTTATAATCAGAACTGTAACCAGCCTGACCAAATACATAAGGATAATACTGAGATCCATTACCAAAGCTGGTTTGGAACTGAGGCAGGAAACTGATCTGCTCGAAATTGGTTGTATTTGAGTAGTTAACTTTCAGTTTACCCTTAGCACCTTTTTTGGTGGTGATAACAACGGCACCGTTGATACCTGCAGAGCCATACAAAGTTGCGGCCTGGCCACCTTTCAGGATAGTTACACCTTCAATATCATTGGGGTTGATAGTAGCTAACACGGTAGAAGTTGTTTGCATACCATCTAATACTACCAGGGCTTCGTTATTACCGGTTAAAGAACGGTAACCACGTAATACCAATCTGGTAGAAGGATCAACACTGTTGTTTACATTGTAAACAGCCAGACCTGATACTTTACCTGATAAAGCCTGAGCCAGTTGAGGAGAGTGTCCATTGGTAACCTCTTCATTACTTACCCTTGCATAAGAGTAACCTATCTCTTTGGTTTTTTTCTTGATACCCTGAGCGGTAACCACTACGTTTTCCAGTTCATTAACTTTTTTAGATAATGTAACATTGATAACTGATGATTTACCAACTTTCTGCTCGTAATCGTTAAAGCCAACAGCAGTAAAAACCAATACAGCATTATCTGATGCGTTGATCTTGAAAGATCCGTTCGCATCAGCTACTGTAGCAGTGCTGCTTCCCTTAACTGTTACCGAAACACTGGGAACAGGCGCTCCCTGATCATCTTTTACGGTACCCGTAACCGGGCGTACCTGCGCAGTGGCAGCTATTGAAAAACATAGCAAAGCCACTACAAGTGTGGATACAATTTTCTTCATGTTTTTTTAGTTTTAGGATAAACTTTGAGTCAGCGAATATAACTAATCAGTTGAAATATGTTAAAAAAAAACTAATTAAGCAGATTTTACAATCAATTAACAAACGCTAACCCGATTTAGACCATAGGATAGCAATAAATGCTGCGCTAAAACAAAAAATAAGTTAATTTAAAAATATTGTTCTTTTCTAATTAATTGATTATCAATACATATAATTCAATATTTAATACATTTCCTTCATACTTAAAAACCGGATATCATCACAAATTGCCGACCATAACAAAACGGGCTACAGCATTCAAAAAACTGTTGCGAAAAAAATGAATAGAAGAAGGTCAATTCAGATAATTTTGCCGGCATTATGTTACTACTAGACGGCAAAATTGCTTCTGCTGCGGTTAAGGCAGACTTACAGGCAGAAACCCAACAACTGTTACAATCCGGTAAACGTGCGCCCCACCTGGCAGCTATCCTGGTGGGAAGCAACGGGGCCAGCGAAACCTATGTGGCCAGTAAAATAAAAAACTGTGAGGAAATAGGGATCATATCAAGCCTGATCAGGCTTGATGATGACGTGGCCGAGCCGGTTTTACTGGAAGCTATTGAACTTTTGAATGCTGATCCTGAAGTGGATGGTATCCTTGTTCAGCTTCCGCTGCCTAAACAGATCAGTGAGCAAAAAGTGATCGAAGCCATCAGTCCGGCAAAAGATGTAGACGGTTTTCACCCAAGCAGTGCCGGTAAATTAGTTCAGGGCCTGCCTACTTTTCTTCCTGCTACCCCATACGGCATCATGCTGATGCTGGAGCATTTTAATATTGAAACCAAAGGCAAACATGCCGTAGTAATAGGCCGCAGCAATATTGTTGGTCGCCCGATGAGCATACTCCTGAGCAGTAATATCAAAAAAGGCAATTGCACCGTAACCATCTGCCATTCGCATACCCCTAACCTGAAAGAGATCTGTTTACAAGCAGATATCCTGGTAGCCGCTTTGGGCCGTCCGGAATTTGTAAAAGCAGATATGGTTAAAGAAGGCGCAGTTGTAATTGATGTGGGTATTACCCGTGTGGATGATCCAACTGCTAAAAAAGGTTTCCGTATTAAAGGAGATGTTTGTTTTGCAGAAGTGGCTCCCAAAACATCTGCCATCACGCCCGTGCCCGGCGGTGTTGGGTTAATGACCATTGCCGGACTTTTAAAAAATACTTTACAGGCGTATAAGCAGAACGCTTAACGCTTTATTGTGAATGGGCAATGGTGAATAGAGCCTTGCGTATGTACATTGCCAATTCACCATTGCCCATTGACTACCTTTGTACTTTATGACAAATTCCACCATCACTACCTTGCCTGTAATGGAAGCTTTTTACACCCTGCAGGGTGAAGGCTTTCACCAGGGCCGTGCCGCCTATTTTATCAGGCTGGGTGGCTGTGATGTGGGTTGTTTCTGGTGCGATGTAAAAGATAGCTGGGATGCGTTCAAGCATCCGCAGGTATCCATTGCGCAAATAGTTAATGAAGCCAAACAATATCCGGGTCGTTTAGCCGTGATCACAGGTGGAGAACCGTTGATGCATAACCTGGATGAACTAACCGCCAAACTTCATGAAGCCGGCTTTGAAACCAATATCGAAACATCCGGTTCGTCACCTTTAAGCGGTGAGTGGGACTGGATATGTTTATCTCCGAAAAAATTCAAGGCACCTTTACCGGAGATTGTTCCATTAGCGAACGAATTGAAAGTGGTTGTTTACAATAAACATGACTTTGAATGGGCCGAAACTTATGCTGCACAGGTTAATCCCAAATGCAAATTGTACCTGCAACCTGAATGGGATAAAGCTGCTGAAGTAACGCCGCTACTGATCGATTATATCAAAGCTCATCCCAAATGGGAACTGAGTTTGCAGGTGCATAAGTATATTAATGTGCCGTAGGAATATTGAATGATGAACAGGGAATATTAAATATTGAAGTAACATTAAAACACAGGTTGTTGACTAGGCAAAAACAACCATTAGAAAGAAATAAATTCATCATTCAATATTCCCTGTTCATCATTCATTATTCAACCGATCTCCTTCCAATTTTAACACCTCACTATTTCGTTTTTTACCGAACTTGGTTGCATCAGAAAGTATATGAAAATAATCCTTGTCCTTCTGCTTGCATTGGCAAGTTGTACAGTTTGTTCATCACAGGTATATCATCCCGAACTGGTAAAAGCAAAAGCCGTGAATCTTTATGAGCAGGCGCTTGACCAGTTAAAGGATGGCGCCATTGCAGAAGCAGTTCCGGTTCTGTTACAATCCATCAAAGAAGACACCAATTTTGTAGATGCCTATCTCTCACTTGCCGGTGCTTTTGGGCAATTAAAAAAATATGACCAGGCTGTTAAAGTGTATGAAAAAGCAAGAAGCAAAGACACAGCTTATTTTATTTTATACTCATTGCCCTACTCTATTAACCTGGCAGGACTAGGAAGATTTGAAGATGCGTTGAAAGCTGTGAATGCATTTACCACCTATCCCAAACTAAACGAGAGAAGCATCAAAAGTGCGCAATACAGAAAAAGATGTTACGAATTTGCAATCAGGTATGCTGCCGAACACAATAACACACAATACAATTTTGCACCCGTGAACCTGGGTGACAGTGTGAACACAGAAAGGTCTGAATACTACCCATCAGTAACGGTTACCGACAGTTTATTGGTGTTTACGCGTATGGATGAACATGGCAGGGAAGATTTTGTGGAAAGCAGGATGGACAAAAATATTTTAAGGCATTGGAAATTTATTGACGGGGACATCAATATTGAAACCAATAAAGGTGCCTTATCTGTTTCGCAGGATGGTGAATGGATGGTGTTTGCAGGCATGTTAATGGACCAGGGCTATAGAAGTTTTGATATTTATATTTCATATTACACACCGCAAGGATGGAGTGCACCGCAAAATATGGGGCCGGAGATCAACAGCGACTCTTATGAAAGCGGGCCAACACTCAGTCCGGATAAAAGGGCTTTGTATTTTGTTAGCAGCAGGCCCGGGGGCTATGGCGGAAGAGATATCTATGTAAGTTACCGGCAGGCAAACGGTAAATGGGGACCGGCCATCAACATGGGCCCTGATATTAATTCGGCGGGCGATGAACAGGCTCCTTTTATTCATGCCGATAATCAAACATTGTATTATACTTCGGATGGATTACAGGGATATGGAGGTTCAGATGTTTTTGTTGTTCGTAAAAACATTAACGGCGAATGGGGCAAGCCTGAAAATTTAGGCTACCCGATCAACACCATAGAAAATGACGGTAGCCTTGCTGTGTCTGCAGATGGACTTACCGCTTATTATTCAAGCGACAGAAGCGATAGCCGCGGCGGACTGGATCTGTACAAATTCGCACTTCGCCCCGATATCAGGCCTTACAGAACTTTATATGTGAAAGGCAAAGTGATGGATAAAGTAACAAACAAAAGTTTACCATCGTCTGTAGAACTGGTTGACAATACCAATAACCGTGCATTGATGAAAGTGCAAACAGATGAATTGGGAGAATACTTTATTACACTGCCCACGGGCAAAGACTACACGTTTACTGTAAACCGTAAGGGCTACCTGTTTTACAGCGAACAGTATGAACTGAGCAAAAAAGAAGCAGATAGTGTTTATAAGAAAGATATTTACCTGCAACCGGTAGCATTGAATGCGGTGGCTACTTTTCAAAATGTTCAGTTTGCCAGTAATTCATACCAATTGCCTACTGCAGCATTTATTGAACTGGACAGGCTGGTGCAGGTGATCACCGAAAATCCTTCTCTGAAACTGGAGATCAGCGGACACACAGATAATATTGGCAAGGCAGAAGACAACCAGAAACTATCTGCCAACCGGGCCAAAGCAATTGTAGATTACCTTACCGCAAAAGGAATTGATACAAAAAGGCTGAGTTTTAAAGGTTATGGATCTACACAGCCAGTGGCGGATAACAATACTGAAGCCGGAAGAGCCAAAAACAGAAGAACTACGTTTACAATAACGGGATTATAGCGTATAAATACGGTTGGTACATTTTCGCTTTTTGCAGAACATTGACAATTGTTTTACATCAAGCTGAAAATAGTATGAAAGAAGAACTTCTCTACCGGATCGCTTTAACCATGATTCCTGAACTGGGATCTGTTCGCACAAAATTATTGATAGACCATTTTGGTGATGCCCGTAGCATTTTCAGTGCCAGAAAAAAAGAACTCTGTTCTATTGAAGGCATCAGTGAACTAAGCGCCGCACGGTTGAAAGAGTGGAATAATTTTGCTGAAGCAGAAGATGAGCTCGCATTTGTAGAGAAACATCATATACAACCCTTATTTCTTACCGATAAAGATTATCCGCAGCGGTTGCTTCATTGTTATGATCCTCCTTCCCTTTTGTATTATCGCGGTAATGCCGATCTGAATACTGCCAGGATCATCAGCATCATCGGAACAAGAAACCATACTGAATATGGCAGGCAGGTTACCGAACAACTCATCGAATCATTGCAAACAGAACAGTTACTGGTTGTAAGTGGCCTTGCTTTCGGGATAGATGCTATTGCACATAAGACCAGCCTTCAATACCATTTGCCAACCGTTGGTGTGTTGGCGCATGGGATAGATACTTTGTATCCCGCACAACATAAATCACTGGCAAGAGAAATGTTGTTGCATGGCGGATTACTTACAGAATTCAGAAAAAACAGCAAACCCGATAAACATAATTTTCCCAAACGCAACCGCATTGTGGCAGGCATGGCCGATGCTACCATTGTAATTGAAACAGCCATTAAAGGCGGCAGCATGATCACCGCAGAACTGGCTTATAATTATAACCGCGACCTTTTTGCCGTACCCGGAAAAATTACCGACAGCAAAAGCGGTGGCTGCTTAAAATTGATCCAACAGAATAAAGCCACACTGCTTACCGGTGCAGAACAACTGCTGGAAACTATGGGTTGGCAGGAGAAGAAAAAAAATATCAAAAAACAAAGAGCTTTATTTGTTGATCTCAGTACAGAGGAAAGAATGATTGTTAACCTGCTGAACGAATCTGAACCCACACCGATAGATCTTTTATATTTAAAAAGCGGGTTAAGCAGCAGCAGTGTGGCGGCGGCTATTTTAAACCTGGAGATACAGAATATTATTCTTTCTTTACCGGGTAAAATGTATGTATTGCTCTAACTGTGCCTATGTGCCCTGGTGTGCAAAAAAAATCACACCAAGGCACAAAGGTACGGTTTTGATCGAAGCATTCCTGTTCGTTCAAATAGTGTTCTATCTTTGAAACAACCATGAATCATGATCTATGAAATACGATGCTGCTTCAAATACTGTTTCTAAACTTTTTGGCATCCAATACCCCATCATCCAGGCCGGAATGGTTTGGGCCAGTGGCTGGAGGTTGGCCAGTGCGGTAAGTAATGCGGGCGGGTTGGGATTGATTGGTGCAGGCAGTATGTATCCTGATGTTTTGCGGGAACATATCCGCCAGTGCAAAGCAGCAACCGCCAAACCGTTTGGTGTAAATGTTCCGTTGATGTACCCGGCAGTGGAAGAGATCATGAAAATTATTGTGGAAGAAAAAGTACCCGTTGTTTTTACCAGTGCAGGCAATCCGAAATTATGGACTGGCTATCTGAAAGAAAACGGAATTAAAGTTGTGCATGTAGTAAGCAGCAGCAGATTTGCCAAGAAAGCGGAAGAAGCCGGTTGCGATGCTGTAGTTGCCGAAGGCTTTGAAGCCGGTGGGCATAACGGCAGGGAAGAAACCACTTCTATGGTATTGATACCGCTTGTAAAAGCCGCAGTTACTATACCGGTAATTGCTGCGGGTGGTATTGCTACCGGCAGGCAAATGCTGGCAGCAATGGTTTTGGGCGCCGATGGCGTTCAAATAGGCAGCCGTTTTGTTTGTACGCCGGAAGCCTCATCTCATATAACTTTTAAAGAAGCGGTTATAAAGGCAGAAGAAGGAGATACCATGTTAAGTATGAAAAAACTGATGCCGGTAAGACTACTAAAAAACCCATTCTTTGAAGCGGTGCGATTAGCAGAATCAGAAGGGGCAGATGAAGAAGAACTGAAAAAAATATTGGGAAGAGCCCGTGCCAAAAAAGGAATGTTTGAAGGAGATCTTGCAGAAGGCGAGCTGGAGATTGGACAGGTGAGCGCTTTAATCAGGGAGATTAAACCGGCAGGAGAAGTGGTGAAGGAAATATGGAATGATTACCTGAAAGCCAGACAGGAAATCTGCATTTAAAACCGTGCCTTCTCGCCCGCTAAGCTTAGGCGAGTGCGGTGTGCCTTAGTGTGAAAATTAAATCGCACACTAAGGCACAAAGGCACGGCTTTATTGTACTATGAATAGACTCTGAGCGTTGTACCGGTTAATTGTGTTTTATAAATGGTGAGACCTTTTGAGCCATTGGGGTTTAGCCCTTTTCCATTTACATCAAATGCTGCACCGTGTGCGGAGCAGACCCATTGATCGTTGGTGCCGCCGAATTTGATCTGCCGCTGGCCTTCATGACTGCAGATCACTGTTGCAGCTACAAAATTGCCCGTGGTTGTTTTAGCAACCACCACACCATTTTGAATAATAAATCCTCCATTCTGTGCAAGTGCTGCGTTTGTTTGGTCGTTCAAACTAACAGCAAAATCAACCGGTCCGGTGGGTGTGGTACTTTCTTTTTCGCAGGAGCCCAGGCAGGTTGCTGTTAAAGCGAACACGGCTCCAAATCCCAATGTGTTCAGAAATTCTTTTCTGTCCATATTTTTTGTTTTAGCGTTTAATAGAATTAGCGTTTGTGTTTTTTGATCTGGAATATCCTTGACAAATTGAAGCCAAAGCGGATATCAATCTTTTCCCAACTGGAAGTAGTTTCTGTAATAAATGCCCGCTCATTCATACCCGTGGCATTTGATACATGTAACTGGAAAACGTGTCCGCCTGTTTCAATATCAACCCCAACAGATAATGGATTATAATTCACTCCTTTCTCTATCCCATTGGCTACATAAAAATAATCCCAGGTAAAAGCCATTCTTTTGCTGGCTTTAATTCTTCCGCCAAAACCCAGCGCATACACATCATTAGGTTGTGTAGATAATGGCACAAGATTATTATGTACGATCGTTGGCACAACCTGCAGCGATAATCCTTCACTGAACTTACGGCCAATAATAGCCTGACCATAATAAGCAAGCCTGGATGAAAAATAATTTTTAGCAGTAGGATCGGGGAAGTCCATCGTATTCATCGTCATGCCTCCAACAAATGCAACGGTAAAAGGAAAGCTTCTGTACCCGGTTGATTGACGGATAGGCGCATATTTTACATATGCGTCAATCTCTTTTTTAAAGGTACTGCGGCCAACGCCCACCATCAGATTTTGCAATACGCCAAAGTCAAAACCAAGGCGCATACTTGCCTGATCCAATCCAAAGAAATTCTTACTACCCTGGTTAAGCTGTCCAAAGCGGTGGAGTATCCTGAAATCCATTGTTCCGGGTGCAAGAAATTCCATTGAATGACCATTGATTACCCTGATGGATTTAAAGGCGTTTTTTACGATTTCTTTTTTAGGCTTGCCATCATCAACCAGGTCTAACAGGTCTTTTTCCTGTGCCCTGACCAGTTGTGAGCAAAGGCACAGTACGAGCATGACGGTGCCATATGAATACTTTTTCTTCATGTATATTATTTTTTTAGGGGGGGGAGTGATGTTACTTTTTCAAAGATTCAAGCGAACAATCAACGCTGATCTTTGCAGTTTTAGAAACCTTATCGGCAACAAGTTGCGGGATGGTTATTTTATAATCTGCAAATACCACTGCAAAATCTGCGCTTACAGTAATCCTGCCAGCTTTAACGATCAGCTTACCATCGGCATCAAGATCTTTTGTTTCGCCGTGCATGGTCAGTTTACCTTTCACTTTTACAGGATAGGTTCCTTCTTTGGAATAGTTAATGGATTCATTGTTCACTACCTGTCCTTTGAAAACCGTTTTCGGAAACTTGTCGCTTTCAACATAGTTTTCATTAAAATGTTCCATCATCAGGGCACGGTCAAATTCAAAACCTTTCATCAAAACAGAAAACTGAATCTCACCTGACTTCGCATCTAATACGCAGGTAGCATTTTTATTTACCGCATCAATATTTTCAGGCGATTTGGGAGCTGTAGCATCAAATGTTATTTTACCGGTTTTAGTAAAATATTTTTCCTGCGCGTTGGCAACTGTTGTCAGCGTTATTACACCGATAAGAAGAAGGATTTTTTTCATGGGGCTTAATTTTATGTTTTCGATTATCAGATTACTTTTTTACCTGTATACAACGGTTCAGAATTACATCAGATCCAATACCCAGATCATCTGCATTATAGCCTGTGCAAACGCCTTTGATGGTGATGGTTTGGCCGGCTGCAAGCTTCAGCGCATCGGCGTGGATGGTACTATCCAGGCTGCATCTTACGGATGACATGGAAGCAGTATCTCCCAGAACAATCGTTGAAAATCCTTTTGGATCGGTGTCAACTTTTTTGATCCTGCCGGAAACCTCAACCACTTTGGCAAGATACTTTTCGTTGCCAGCTTTTTCATTGGTAATAAAGTCGCTGATCATATCATCGGCCGAGAGCTCATATTTAGCCTTAACATCTGCAAGGTTTGTATTCTTGCGGTTGTATTCTTTGTACACATAAAAAGATGCACCAAGAATTCCAATGATCACTATCAGCACAACAGGCAGAAGGTATTTTCTCTTTTTCATGTTATTTATATTTAGTTGTTAAGAATACCTGAGTCTACCCATTTTTTAATAACAGCTATCTGGCAACTGCTCAGTTTAGCAGCTCCTTTTGGCATGGGGGAATAGCCCGGAGCATAAGCGATGGTACCATACACTTTTCCATTTAACGCGATCGCCTTATCGGATGCATAAGTACCCATTAAAATACCACCTGACTGAGATGAAGCGTTATGACAACCATAACAGGCCTGTTGTAATATGGGAACAACTTTCTGACTGTATGATACAACACCTGTTGTATCAGCACAGGCTGCACCGGTACCTGCTGTTTTAGAAGCAAGCACATCGGCTTTATCATAATAACAGGCAGTAAAAAGAATCATCAGACTTACTGCAAAAACTGCGGGAATTATTTTTTTCATTTGTGCGTTTATTTAGTTGTTCAATGATCCGGCGTCGATCCATTTTTTAATTTGCAGAACCTGGCAGGCAGGCATAGCGGCAATCCCTTTAGGCATAGCAGAATAGCCGGGTGTATGACTGATCGATCCATACAATCTTCCATTCAAAGCATATGTTTTTACCTGCGTGTAAGTAGACAAATCAATGCCACCACCGGGGCTTGCAGTGCTATGACAGCCTACACAACTGGTTTGCAGAATAGGTTGTACTGCTGCAGCGTAAGTGAATTTTGTAGTGTCGCAGCCATTGCAAACATTATTTTGGGCGCCCTGGTTAATCCATTTTGCCACTTTCGCAATCTGGTCGTTTGTGAATGCAGGCAGTGGCGGTAAAGGCATTCTTTCATTACCCGTTTTAACCAATACTTTATACAGTTTACTGCCTGATGCATTTCCGGCGCTCACGTATCTCATTATATTGGTATAGGTTGTAAGATTTACACCTTCGGCCTGGGTAATTGCGTCATGACAACCACTGGTGGTGCATCCTGAAGCAATCAGGGGTTGTATTTCATTTTGGAAATAAATAGTATCAGTACTGCAGGGAGATGTTCCTAAAACCGGTGTGCCACCACCTGTATTTGTGCCGCCACCATTACCCGCCAGATCATTCAATGCACCGGCTTCGATCCATTTTCTTACCTGCGTAATTTCACAAGCCAATAATTTTGCTCCACCTTTAGGCATTGGAGAATAACCGGCAGTATAACTAATAGATCCATATAATTTACCATTTAATGCAAATGCTTTTGCCATTGCATACGTGGATAAATCAACGCCACCACCGGGACTGGCTGCATTATGACAGCTCACACATTTATTTTTTAGTAATGGTTCGATAGCTGTACTGAATTTAAAATTCAGTGTATCGCAACCTGTAGTTGTTGTTCCACCACCATTTGCAGGATTGGTTGGTGAAGATGGTGCAAGAGGGTCTCCTGCCAATACAGGAACCTCATGTTGACAAGCAACGGTCATTAGCAGCAAACCGGCTGCAGCGAGCATAGTTGTGGACAGTACCTTTTTCATACGCATTTTTTAGTAAGTAAATAGTAGGTATAAGTCTGTCCAATGCCTATGGTATAATAAATACCATGCCATGAAACAAACAGGTTTAATTGATTTTAGTGCTTTAACTTTCTTTTAGGAAAATCGTAGATCCATCCAAGGAATACGCCCCTGCTGATAACGGGCTCCTTCCCTTTTCCTATTCCCCTGAGGGGCAGGTTTACATAAGGTTCTATTCTGAGATTACCGATATTACCGAATTTAAATTGATAGCCAAGACTGAGATTAGCTGTGGCAAATAGATTGCTGGTTTTATTGGTATAAAGCACCGACCCATCGTGCAGCACACCATTGATCTCTTCCTCATATTCATAAAATTCACGATTTACCAGGTAAGACGAGAAACCAACAGTGGCAAATAAATTATGCTTGCGGGTATTCAGGTAATCTATTTTTAATGTTACCGGAATTTCAATCAGCTTGTTTTCAGACTCAACCCATAGTATGGTGCCGGTAGCAGGTAATATTTTTTTGTTGACAAAAGATTCGCCTGCAGAAAAATATTCTTTCTTTTCAATATGAAAACCGGTTTCTATGCTGAGTGTTTTATTTAATTTATATCCAAGCACCACTGCCCAGCTATAACCTTTTCCGGGGTTGGGTTCAAACTTCAGAGAACTTTTATCTGTAGCATACAGCAATCCACTGTAAAAATGTTTGTTAGTAAAACTGCTTTTTGTTTTTGCTTTTGAAACAGCCTTTTGCGTGTTAGAAACAGTGGTATCAGCAGCCTTAACAATTTCTTTCAACGGTTCATTTGACTTTTTTACTTCAGGATTGGTTTCTTTGGCTACAACCACAGCATCTGTTTTACTTTTTGCATCAGCATTTTTAAGTGTTTCAGCAATTGCCTGTGCTTTCCCTGCATCTTTTGTATCTGATGGTTTATTTACTATCTCTTGTTCTTTTATTGCAGGTTTTGTTTCTGATTGAGCAGATTTTGCTGATACCGCATGGTCTTTAGCTGTTTTTGCACTAACCGTGTTATTTGTGTCGCCGGCCTTGTTAACCTTTTTATTTCTTACAATCAATTGTTTTACTTCGGGTGTATTGCCGGTTGTTTTTTGTTCTTTCAGATTAGCTGTTGCCAAAGGCTGGGTCTTTTTAATTGAATCGATCACTTTCTTATATACGGCATCGGCAATTTTGCTTTCAGTTTTTAATTCAGTATCAGCCTTCGTGTTCTTATTGTTTGTTATTGCTGTTTTGTTATTGTTGTTTGAAGGCCGGCGCAGGATCAATCCGGTTACCAGGGAAGAGATCACGCCAACGGCTATCAGTAAGAAAAGAACAAGAAGGAATTTTTTTCTGAAGAAAAACCCTTTCTTCTCTTCTTTCTCTTCCAGCTTATTTAAAACGTATTCCCAGTCGGAACTATCCGTATTCAGCGGATAATTCTCCGAGGAGCGTTTATATAAGTTTTCAAATTCTTTATCGTTATTAAGACTCATATCTTTTTTGTTTCAAAAAATTCTGACAATTTTTTCTGCAAAATTTCTTTTGCCCTGAAAAGGTTCGACTTGGATGCTCCAACGGAGATACCCAATGCTTCAGCTATTTCGGCATGGCTATATCCATCAATCACATATAAGTTAAAAACCTTCTGGTAGGCAGGTGGTAATTCTTTCAGGTAACAGATCAGTTCTTTATACAGTATTTTACTGTCGGCCTGCTCTGATTGATCGAGGATGTCCCAGCATTCTTCGTCTATTGCATCAATTTTCAGGTCGTTCTTTTTTGACCTTGATCTGTCGATAGACGTATTGATCACAATTCTTCTCAACCACCCCCTGAATTTTAGTTCCAGTACGGTATCATTATCCGTTAATTCAAATTGGGAAAGATTTTTAAAAGCTTTTACGAAAGAATCATTGGCGATCATCCTGGCATCATCATAATTAACAGAATACCTGAATGCGATCTTCAAAGCATACCCATAATAGCTCTCGTATAACCCGCGCTGGCTATTTCTATCTGCTTTTAAGCAACTCCTGAGAATGTGGTATAATGACTCCAATGCCTTTAATAATTATTTTCCTTGATAGACCAGACGACGGGCTTTTTTGATTGGTTGCGTTGAAAGGAAAAATTTTTTAAGCTCATTGCCGTGGTACCGGAAAACGCATGAGAAAAATTCAGATACCGGGGTATTTTGATTACCTAAAGGTAGCTAATCCAATAATGGTAAGTACCCATTAAACCGTGCCTTTGTGCCTTAGTGTGAAAAGAATATCACACTAAGGCACAAAGGCACGGTTTAATAGGGTGGTCTGCGGGTAGCAATGTTCCCCGCTATATTCAATTATTTATGGATATAAATTCCATCTGCCTGTGCGGTACAGGAAACAACCAGGTCGTTGATACAAACGTTTTCGGGTAAGTTGACACAATAAAAAGTAATATCCGCGATATCTTCGGCATGCAGTGGGGTAAAGCCTTCATACACCTGTTTGGCCTTTGATTCATCTCCTTTAAAACGTACCATAGAGAATTCTGTTTCAGCAGCACCGGGATGTATGGCAGTTACTTTAATATGATGCGGCAACAGATCAATACGCATAGCCTTGCTTAAAGCATCTACCGCATGTTTGCTGGCGCAATAGCCGTTACCTTCTTTATACACCAATTTGCCGGCAACAGATCCCATATTGATGATATGTCCTTTTTTTCTTTTCGTCATAAACGGTAACACAGCTTTGGTTACATACATCATGCCTTTCACATTCGTATCAATCATAGTGTCCCAGTCATCAAGATTGGCGTTTTCAAAGCTATCCCTGCCAAGGGCCAGTCCGGCATTATTTACTAATACATCTATATTATGCCAGTCTTCCGATAAATTTTCCAGCGCCGCAAAAACTTCGCTCCTTTTCTGAACATCAAACACCAATGGCAATACCTGGATATCATAATGTGATTGCAGGTCGGTTGCCAGTGCATGCAGCTTTTCTGCCCTTCTTCCGGTAATAATGCAATTCCAGCCTGCGGCTGCAAATTTTTCTGCTATGGCCTTTCCAAATCCTGAAGTGGCGCCTGTTATTAAGATGATCTTGTTCATGATGATGAAATGAGAAAGCAAAATTAGGAGATAATCGGCAATCGTGAACGTGAATCGTGAGTCGTCAGTCGTGAGTGAAAACTCATTGCCCATTCACGATTCACGTCTCACGATTAACGACTCACGATTCACCTGATCAGCACCAGCGTTCCTTTTCTGAAAACAATCCTTCCTTTGTAATCAACGCCTTCGGCCTGGTATACAAAGGTGCCGGCGGGTTGTGGCGTACCGCCAAAATTTCCATCCCATCCTTTATTAAGTTCATTGGTGGTAAAAACCATTTGTCCCCAACGGTTGTAGATGCTGAAATAATTCAGTTTAGTTATGCCGAATACAATTGGTTTACTGATATCATTCTTACCATCACCATTAGGTGTAAATGCAGAAGGCACTACAATATCAGGCCCGTTCTTATATACTTTAACCACTACTTTGTCTTCGGAATAACAACTGCCTATGCTTGCTCTTACAGTATAGGTTACAGAATCAATATCACTGCTTAATGTAGCGATCGGGTTGGCTATTGTGGGATTGCTTAACCCTGTTGCGGGTGTCCAGAAATAAGTTGAGCCACCACTTGCGTTCAGTTGCAGGGGTTCTTCGGGTACGGCAAAAGTATCTGAACCTGCATTGGCATAGATGGGGGGAATAACGGTTACTACAATCGTATCAGTTTTTGCTTTGGGGCAACCCACGGTATCTGTTGCTGTAAGAATATAGCTTGTTGTACTGGTAGGGCCTGCAACAGGTGTAAGGGTATTTTCGTTTATCAGGGTTTTAACAGGTCTCCAGAAGAAAACGGATCCGGTAATGCTGCCGTTTAACTGCACACGGCTTCCGTAACAGATTGTAACATCAGCGCCGGCCGCTGCATTGGGGTAAGGCGCCACTTTTACAAGGAAAGAATCCTTAGCCTGGCATTTACCCAGGTTAGCAACAACCAAATACTGCGTATTGGATAATGGTTGAACCAACGGGTTTTTAATATGCTGCACAAGTTCGCCGGTTGAGGCTGTCCATTGATAATTAAGCGCATCGCTTACCGGGTGTAAACGGATAGTATCTGTTTTGCAGATGCCTGTATCAACGCCAGCTTTTACTGAAATAAACTGCAGCACATTTACATTCACAGAATCGGTATTGGCGCAGCCATTATCATTTACCGATACATAATATTTCGTGGTGTCTTTCGGAAACACCAATGGTGAAGTGGTGGCTGCGTTGAGGATCCTTGTTTTATTAGGGCCATTAGCGGGTGTCCACAAAACAGACCCGCTATTGATATTTACTTTCAATGCCAGGGTATCAATACTGCAGATAAGTGTATCCCTGAATGGGAGGTTTAGTATCGGCTTATCTAATATGGTAAGGGGTTTGGTAATAGAATCAATACATCCTTTACTATTGGTCACAATCAATCTCACCTGTGCAGTAGCAGCGGCAGGATATTTCCATGCAGAATCTTTGCTGTGGGCGGTATCTGCTAATGTGGTATTATCTCCAAAATTCCATGCCCAGCTATTAACTGCCCCATACTTAGTAGTGGTGGCATCAAAGAATTGGTAGTTATTTAAATAACAGGTGCCGTTGATGGTAAAATTTGGGGCAAACCCGGGATACACTTTTACAAGTGATATAGCAGAATCCTGACAACCTCCTACTGCTGTAACTTTTAATTTAACCTTATAGGTTCCGCTATCCTTTCCGCTTTGCAGATAGTCGTAACTCGGTGTAGGGTTGGATGATGTATCTGTTGTAAGTGAAGGCACCCCAAAATCCCATAGATAGGAAATAATATTTGTACTGGTAGATTCATTCTGAAAACTCAGCGTAGTTCCATTACAGGTAATATAAGATGGTTTTAATGCTGCTCCTGTGAGCGTGCAATCATCTACCCGGATCTGGAAATCTTTTCTGTGTTCAGATATCTTGATGCCATTTCTGTACTCTTCCACTAACACAGCAATCAGATAAACACCTGTTGTTGCCGGGGCAATTCCTGTTACAATACCTGTATTAGCATCAATTGAAACACCTGCATCAAGAGGGCGCTGCGCAGTGTATGAACCAATATAATCAACTGAAATAAATGGTGGCGGATCTGAGTTTGCCGGAACAGGAGTAGTACTGCTTGCTCCAATATATCCATTGGTCAGTTTATAAACCAATACATCATTATCCGGGTCAATAGCTGAAAAATCGATATTTAATGGAGAACTCCTGCACACTAAGATGGTATCCCGCTTGTTAAAAACAGCATTCGAATTATCGGGTGCAAACGGATTATCAATAGAGCCGGGAATTTTTACCCAGTAGGTAGCACCAATATTATTCGAAATAATATTATTGATACCATTGATCCGGCAACATTGTGAGTGACTTACAAAATATCCCTCGGCCAAAGGGTCAAGATCGATGGTTGCTTCATAGGTGGCTACTGCATATTTGACTGCTGGTTTTGTATTGAGACATGGATTATAGTTGCTGAGATTCATGTACTCGTAGTTGGTTCTGACAGCCGTTACTGTTAATACAAACAGATTATTGTCTCCCCGAAAAACAGATATAGGATAAGATCCCCCCAAAGAAGCTACACCTGTACCACTTACTGTTGTATCCTTATAAAGCAGGAGGGTTATTTTGTAGGATAATTTGGCAGGGTTTGCAGCTGATTTGCCCAAATAGGTATAATATATCTCTCCCCCGGTTATATGCCTGCCATAAGAATTCAGCGACAAAAAAGTTAAAAGAATAATATATATGACTTTTTTCATGTCTCTGAACGCGCTTGTTTGCCTGCAAACGGTTAAATAATCTTTTTATGAAGTAACGAAAGCTCCGGTAAATAACGGTGAAAGTACAATTTGTGCTATTATTTAATCTATCAGAGCTCACTATTTAACGGAGTTTCAACATCTTTCCTTAAGATGAAATAAATGCATCGGATGCTGCTTTGGGGGAAACCTATCGGTGGAAATTTAACGGATCAGCACCACAGTGCCTTTGCGGAAAACTGTTTTGCCAAGATAATCGGTGCCTTCTGCTATAAAAACATAGGTACTGCCGGGTTGGGCGGTTCCCTGGTACATACCATCCCAGCCTTTGCCTAATTCGGTAGTAGTAAACACCAACTGCCCCCAGCGGTTATACATACTGAAATAATGGAGTTTTGTTATTCCAAGAGGTATGGGGCGGAGAACATCATTTTTTCCGTCGCCATTGGGTGTAAAAGCAGAGGGTACAATAATATCCGGCCCTTTTTTGTACACCCTGATAACTATATCATCTTCTGCAAAACAGAACTGGCCATCATACACCCTTACTTTGTATTTGACCGAGTCAACCGTATCATACAGGGTAGCAATAGGGTTATAAACTGATGGATCGCTTAACCCTGTTTCGGGACTCCAGATATACCGTTGCCCGCCTGTAGCAATCAACTGGATGGGCTGGCCGGGCAGTGCTATCGTATCATTTCCTGCATTGGCTATTACACGGGGAATCACTGTGATCAGCAAAGTATCTGTTGCCGGTTTGGGGCAACCCAGCGTATCACTCACCCAAAAAATATAATTCGTTGTTTTAGAAGGCGCGGCAAATGGATTGACCGTATTGGCATTCAGTAAACTATTAGCCGGCGTCCAGCGCACCACTGAGCCTGTTGCAGTTCCGTTTAACCGGATGTTGGTACCAAAACAGATGGTGGCATCAAGGCCCGCATTGGCCAAAGGGTAAGACACTGCTTTAACAATCACTGTATCATGATCTTCGCATTTACCAAGATTGGCGGTAACAATATATTGTGTATTGACCAAGGGCTGTATGAGCGGATATTTTACACCGGCAATATTTACACCCGTGCTGGCTGTCCACCGATAACCCAATGCCGCACTAACCGGCCGCAAACGGATGGTATCTGTTTGACAGATCGTGGTATCGCTGCCCAGTGTTACTTTGATAAATGGCAACACATTAACCGTTACAGAATCCGAATTCACACAGCCATTATCGCTTAATGAAACATAATATTTTGAAGTGGTTTTAGGATAGACCAATGGCGTAGCGGTATTGGCATTCAGAATATGTGTGTCGGAAGATGTCCACGAAAAAGTTCCGGTATTAAGTACCGGTATGGCCAATGTATCAATGCTGCAGATCAGGGTGTCTTTGAAAGGTAATTGCAGGATGGGTCTGTCGCTCACGATAAAATCTTTATGCAGACTGTCGATACACCCTTTGGTATTGGTTACTACAAGACTGATATTTTTAGTTGACGGCGAGGGATATTTGTATGTTGGATTTTTTATAGAAGAAGTATCTGTATCCGTATTCAGCTCTCCAAAATTCCAGGCCCAACTGTTTACCGTACCAAAAGGCGAAATGGTTACATCTTTAAACTGAAAGGGATTCAGGTAGCAACTTCCGATGATATTAAAATTGGGCTTGAAACCGGGATACACCAGTACATTGGTGTTGGCTGAACCAACACATCCATTCGGGCCTGTTACAAAAAGTGTAGCCTTGTAACTGCCTGTATCAGCATACGTAAAGTTTACCACCGGATCGGCAGATGTTTGTCCGGATGGATCGCCAAAATTCCATGCATAAGAAGTAATGGAAGATGAGGTAGAAAGATTTTCGAAGTGGACCGTATAATCATTGCACTGGATAATTTTCTCCGGTAATACCGCTTCCACAAAATCGCAGTTCTGCACTTTTAAAATAAAGTCTTTGCGATGCTCTGAAATGGCCTTCCCGTTTCTCCATTCTGTGATACATACATTCACTACATAACTGCCTTCTGGCGGCGCAATGCCACTGATGATACCGGTTGTGGCGTTGATCCTTACACCGTTACCAAGAGGAAGGTTACCGTCGTAAGGAAAAGCATACGGTAATGAAACAAGATTAAGGTTTGGCGGAGGGGGTGTATTATTACTTCCGCTGCCGGAAGTATAGGCATCACAAAAAGTATAACTCAGCGAATCTTTATCGGGATCATTTGCGCCAAAATCTAGTTTAAATGATTTGCTGGCGCATACAAGTGCCGTATCCCGCAGGTTAAACTGCGGACTGCTGTTATGCCCCTCGGGAAGGGTAGCTGTACCCGGTATCCTGGTAATATAATTACTGCCCACATTAGTGGCTTGTGCAAGATTGGATATATTATCTACCCGGCAACAGCCTATTCTTGATAAAGTATATCCGCCTACATTATCCGGCAGGGTAATAACTGCCGACCATATTCCATATTGGTAACACACACTTACATTGCCTACCAGGCAGGGAAAAGCTGCTGTATTCAGCGAAATAGTAGTAATAGGCTGCACAGGTTCTAACGGCAACACATACACTTGCTGGTTATTGGCATAAATACCAACGGTTACCGGTTCGTTTTCCAATAAGGGGCCGTTTGAATCGCAGGACCTGAATAAGCGGAGCGAAACTCTATAGGTACTGGTTCCAAAAAGCGTACCGGGACCCATATATTCATAATATAATTCACCCCCTGCCACATGCCTTGCTGTTGCCTGTAATGAACAGATAAGAAAAACAACTATGAAGAACCCATTCTTCATGAGTTATGCATTATGGTCGGTTAATAAAATCCAACAGGATATCGTTCATCTGACCGGTAGCTTCCCACATGCCCATGTGCCCGGTATGCTGCAACACATGAATATACGAAATAAGGGGAAGCGGTGTTTGCTGCATCAGATCTGCCATCGGCGCCGCTATATCTTCGGTTCCTATAACGAAGAGAACAGGTAAGGGGTTGCTTTTCAAAACATTTGTTCTGTCGGGCCGCCGCATCATGGCAAGGGTGTATTGTTGTAAGGCTTTATTCGTAAAATTTTTAGACGCTTTAATCAGTGCAGCTACCTGTTCGGGGTATGCTTCTTTAAACTGCTCACCAAACAGATTAGGGATAGTCGTTTTCAAAAATGCATAGCCTCCATAGGATTCTATCAACTCAATGCTCCTTTCGCGATTCTTCTTTTTTTCTTCATTATCCGCAAAAGCAGTTGAATGCACCAATCCAAATCCGGTTAACAATAAGGGATATTTTTCTGCAAAAGCCAGTGTAATATATCCACCCATGCTATGGCCCAGCATGGTACAGTGCAAAATATTTTCGTGCAGTAATAATGCATGAATACAATCTGCATAATCTTCTATAGAAATATAATCGTCATCAAACTTACTTCCCTCCTCTAATTTTAACTTTTGACTTTTAACTTTTGACTTATCCAGTAATCCAGACTTCCCCGACCCCGGTAAATCCGGCACGATCAGTAAACAATGTTGTTTCAAAAATGCTATCTGTTTATCCCAGATATGGCTGTCTTCTCCAAAACCATGCAACAGGATAACAGGTTTCCCTTTCCCTTCTGTTCGATAAGAAATAATGGTGTTGTTATATGAAAATGATTTCTCCATTGATCATGCTTTTCTAAGCTGTACAAACCGCGCAAGAAATAAAAGTGTAACAGGTATAAACGCAGAATTGATCTCTTGCGGTAACCAGAACCAGGTGATCAATACAAGCGCATAAAGAAAAGCACAGACAGTAAAATATTTCCTGAGCCAGCCTGGATTTTTCCAGAGCGCAAATGCAGCAATCAAATGTGTAGGCAGCGCCCACAAAAGATTGTAATTGGCAGCACAGGATTTATGGTCTGTTCCAAACCACATAAACAGTAATAAACAACCGATCAGGCCTGTGCCCAGAAACAATACAAAATCAAAGACCCTGGCAATGGATTGTGCAGCTTTATTTTTGATAAAAGAGATGCTGCCGATTAATATGGCTGCTGCACTAAAAACAATGAATGGCCAGTTATTCCCCGGTGCATCAGTTCTTGTGCCGGTAAACAGTAATGTTTTGCCTGAGATGATTGATGAGTGATTGGCTGGGCGGGCACTGTCAACACCTTTCATTAAATAATCGGGCAGAAACATGGATTCTTCGATAGTTACTTTTCTATCAACAGGACTGCCCAATACTAAATCTATCCCCAGTTTGCTCCATGATTTTCCGCCTCTATCAAGATAGTTATGCAACTGGTTTCTGAAACTGGTGCCCTGGGGCACGATGGGATGTTCCACTTTTAATCCGGCATATTGTATCAATATATCCCTAACTCTTGAGGTACAATTGTTATACTGAAAATCATATTTATAATACCTGTTGGCGCCCTGCATATTATCGGAAAGCGCTTTGGCTATTGCTTTTTTTGTATCGCCACTCACAGCCAGTTCCTGCTCATACACATTCCTGTTCTCTACCTGGTATTCGTACATAAACTGCGGCACTGTTTGTACCGATAAAAAATAGTCCAGCTTACCCCGCGTAAACTTGATATAAAAATCAGGATCATCAAAATCAAATGTGCCGTAATTATAGATGTAGTCGGTATGTTGCGTACTGTCGATAATGCGGATAGCGGTATGGCCAAATGTTGCATACAGTTCATCGCCCGGCGCACAGGTAAGTAAGCTGATGCGCATGTGTGATGAATCTGTTTGTGCAACAAGCGTTTTGCTGAACAACAGCACCATCCATAAAAATAGCAGCCCTGATTTTTTCACTGTTTTTTTTTGAAAGATACATCTCTTTTGTTTTTGAAATGTTACCAAATAGCTGTTTAAAGTTAATGCCCGGAACATAAAAAAGGTGGTTAAAAATTTTAACCACCTTCCTTACAACTTATTACTTATTACTTACAACTTAAAACGCAACTATCACTTCCTGCTGTAATTCGGAGACTCCTTGGTAACGTATACATCGTGCGCATGACTTTCGTTCATACCTGCATTGGTAATTTTTACAAAAGTAGATTGCTGCAATGCCTTAATGTTTTTAGCGCCGCAGTAACCCATGCCCGAACGTAAACCACCCACATACTGGTAAACGATCTCGCTCAGTGTGCCTTTATAAGCCACACGTCCCTCAATACCTTCGGGAACATATTTTTTGATATCAGCTTCCACATCCTGGAAATAACGGTCGCCGCTGCCCTGGCTCATGGCACCAAGGCTACCCATGCCACGGTATTCTTTAAACTTACGTCCTTCATAAATAATCGTATCTCCGGGACTTTCTTCCACACCTGCAAACACACTACCCATCATCACCACATTGGCACCTGCTGCCAATGCTTTCACCATATCACCTGTATAACGGATACCACCATCTGCAATTACCGGAATGCCTCTTGCTTTCAACGCATTGCTTGCTTCAATGATAGCGGTCAGTTGCGGAACACCCGCGCCTGCCACAATACGTGTAGTACAGATAGATCCCGGCCCGATACCTACTTTCACGCAATCAGCACCTGCATCTGCCAATGCTTTGGCACCTGCTGCTGTCCCTACATTACCTGCGATGATCTGTAAACTTTTAAAATTTTTTCTGAGCGCTTTCAACGCCTGTATCACACCCTTGCTATGGCCGTGGGCGCTATCAAGTGTAACAACGTCTACACCAACATTCTGTAAGGCAGAGGCCCTGTCCATTAAATCTTTGGTAATGCCTAATGCAGCACCCACCAATAACCTTCCGAGGCCATCTTTGCAGGCATTGGGATAATTTCTGATCTGCAAAATATCACGGTAAGTGATCAGGCCTATCAGTTTGCCCTGCCTGTTTACTACCGGCAGTTTTTCAATCTTATACTGACGTAAAATTTTTTCCGCTTTCTTCAGATCGGTGCCTTCCGGTGCCGTGATGAGGTTTTCTTTGGTCATCACCTCTTTTACCTTACGGCTCTTATCTGTTTCAAAACGAAGATCGCGATTGGTTAATATTCCAACCAGTTTCTGATTAGCATCAACAATGGGAATACCACCGATCTTATTTTCTTTCATCAGCTTCAGCGCATCGCCGATGGTAGCGTCTATTAATAAAGTGATGGGATCAATGATCATCCCGCTTTCACTTCTTTTTACTTTCCTTACCTGTTCTGCCTGGCGTTCAATACTCATGTTCTTGTGCAGTATACCCAACCCGCCTTCTCTTGCAAGTGCGATGGCTAAACTGGCTTCCGTTACGGTATCCATAGCGGCAGAAAGCATCGGAACATTAAGGATGATGTCTTTGGTAAGATTAGAACGGATGTCTGTTTCGCGCGGAAGAACTTCACTAAATGCAGGTACTAATAATACATCGTCAAACGTGAGGCCTTCGCCGAAGAATCTTGATTGAGCAGACTTGCTGCGGGGAGAAGTATTTCTTGTTGCCATGTGCAAAGATAGCGTAGCGGCTAAATTCGTTCCAAAACTTTTTCTGTGAGGCAACGGATAAAACTGCATAAAATCCTGCGCCTTAGCGCCTTTGCACGAAAAAAAGCACGTTAAGGCGCAGTGGATATGACTAACATATGATAAGTTTTTAAAACCGGTAACAGCATCTGCCCTCTAAATGATAATTGTATTTACATTTGATCAATGACCCGGCCCGCTCCTACTGCAGATACCCCTTTTTTTAATTGGCAATTCGGATTACTCTGTTTAAGCAATTTCCTGTTCAGCGCCAGCTTTAGTATGATGTTGCCCGAACTGCCTGGCTATATTACCCAATTAGGTGGTGCCGAATACAAGGGTTTGATCATCGCTTTGTTTACGTTAATGGCAGGTATAGCCAGACCATTCAGCGGTAAATTAACCGATACCATTGGCAGGGTTCCTGTAATGATATTCGGCTCGCTTGTTTGTGTGGTTTGCAGTTTATTGTACCCGGTACTTACTACTGTTAGCGGTTTTTTATTGTTGCGTTTTTTTCATGGTTTCTCCACCGGGTTCAAACCCACAGCAACATCTGCTTATGGAGCAGATGTTGTGCATGAATCAAGACGCGGTGAGGCTTTGGGGGCATTAGCCATTGGCTATTCACTGGGGTCATCGGTTGGCCCTATGATGGGCAGTTACCTGGTGATGGATTATTCTTATAACACCATGTTTTATATTTCTTCTTTATCTGCCCTTGGCTCTGTGATCATTTTATACAATATCAAAGAAACCCTTCCCAACCCGCAAAAGTTTTCGTTGAAGCTCTTAAAGATCAATAAAACAGATGTGTTTGAGAAAACAGCCGTTAGGCCTGCGGTGATCATGTTTCTGTTAACTTTTTCTATCGGATGTGTCGTTACTTTATCACCCGATCTCAGCGAGTCGGTTGGCATGCATAACAAAGGTTTTTTCTATACCTGTTATACGATCACCTCCCTGCTCATCCGTTTTGCTGCAGGAAAATCTTCCGACAGGTATGGACGGGTGATTGTGCTGGTCTACTCTGCTTTTACCATGGTGATTGCCATGGTGATCCTGGCGCTGGCGCATTCAGTGGCAATGATCATTGTAAGCGCTTCTATTCTTGGCTTAAGTGTTGGAATGAATGGCCCCACCATCATGGCATGGGCTGTAGATCTTTGTAGAGCAGAAAATCGTGGTCGCGCAGTAGCTTCTGTTTATATTGCTCTTGAACTGGGCATTGGCAGTGGCGCTTTTATATCTGGATGGATCTATCAAAACCGTTTGGGAAACCTGCTATACGCCTTCCTGCTTCCGGGCTTAATGGCGTTTATTGCTATGTTCTTATTGATTGCCTGGCGCAGAAAAGAAAATCAACAGCGCGTCGAAGAACAAACAACCATCTACGATCTTACCGAATAATTCACCCTTCTCTCTGTGAAACTCCTATGCTCCGTGGCCTCTGTGTTGAAAATAATTTTCACTATCGGGTGTGCTTTTTTTTAACACAGAGATCACAGAATGACAGAGGTACACAGAGAGAAATGTTACCCGAAGTCGATCTCAGTATTATCACCAATGTTTAAACTTCTGCTCAGGCCTTTAACAGCGGCATCACTTCCAATCAGTGAATTATCCAGCACCACTTCATACAGGCTGGTGTATGAACCAATGATACTATCGCGGATGATGGAATGTTTAATAGTGGTATTGGCACCGATGGCCACATGCGGACCAATGATGGCATTAGAAATATCGCAACCTGACGCTATACTTACCGGAGGGATGATGATAGTGTCTTTAAACTCGTGCGTGCCTGAAACATTACCGCCAAACTTTTTTAACAGCGTGGCATTGCTTTCAAGCAGGGTTTCTTTCTTACCGCAGTCAAACCAGTTCTTCACTTTAAACGCCTGAAACTTTGCACCACGCTTGATCATGCAGTCAAGCGCATCTGTAAGATTGTATTCGCCAAACGATTTGATGTCACTGGTGAATAAATGATGCAGGCATTCAAAAAGAAAATTGGTTTCCTTTATTTTATACAAACCCACCAACGCCATATTGCTTTTGGGGATGGCTGGTTTTTCAACCACCTGTTCTATAAACCCATCTTCTCCAACAGATGCTACACCAAAATTTCGCGGGTCATCCACTTTTTTAATACCCAGCATGCTGTGCGGACTGTTCACCACTTCCTTCACATCATACTCGCAAATGGTATCGCCCAAAACAACAAATACTTCATCTGTGCCTACAATATTTTTTGTCAGCTCAATCGCATGTCCTGTTCCCTGTCTTTCATTCTGAAAAACAAAATGGGTTGTCAGGTCAGGATAGGTTTGCTTTACATAATCCTGGATTTTCTCTCCCAGATAGCCAACAATAAAAATAAACTCGTTGATGCCAGCTTCGTGCAATTGGTCTACAATAAAGCTCAGGATCGTTTTACCTGCAATAGGTATGAGTGCCTTGGGTTGTGTATAAGTATGCGGCCTTAACTTGGTTCCTGCTCCGGCCACGGGAATAATCGCTTTCATGGGGGTCTTTTAGTTTTGAAATAGTGCCGCCATCATTCACACTGTTTCCCTTGCGTTTGTCAGACACATTTTTCAAGAGGCCGAAATTAGGAAAATATGCCAATAGGGCAAGAAACAAGATTCGAGAGGCAAGAAGCAAGGGACAAGGTTCAAGAAACAAGAATCAAGGAACAGGGATCAAGAAACAAGAATCAAGGAACAGGGATCAAGGAACAGGGATCAAGGAACAGGGATCAAGGAACAGGGATCAAGGAACAAAAGCCAAGCGACAAGATTCAAGAAACAAGGGTTAGGGGAAGGGATTAAAATTTATATTAATAAAAAAATAATGTGTGTTAATCACAGCCCCGCACCCCCAATCCAAGCTCTTGAACCTTGCTTCTTGACCCTTGGCTCTTGCCTCTTGAGCCTTGAACCTTGCTCCTTGTCCCTTGAATCTTAACACTTGAATCTTGCCTCTTGTTCCTTGAACCTTGTCCCTTGGCTCTTGAATCTTGGCTCCCGTCTCTTATCTTTGCCGCAAATTCAAGATAATGCAAAGAGATACCCTCGTTTTTGACCTGATTAAGCAGGAATTGGAGAGACAACGTCATGGAATTGAACTGATTGCCTCTGAAAACTTCACCAGTTTGCAGGTAATGCAGGCCATGGGAAATGTAATGACCAATAAATATGCAGAGGGCTATCCCGGTCGCCGTTATTATGCCGGTTGCGAAATTGTTGACCAGACCGAACAATTGGCCATCGATCGCTTAAAACAAATCTTTAATATAGAATACGCCAACGTGCAGCCCCATAGCGGAGCCCAGGCAAATGCTGCGGTAGCACTGGCAGTGTTACAACCCGGTGATGCTATTTTAGGACTTGATCTTAGCATGGGCGGACACTTAACGCATGGTTCTGCTGTTAACTACAGCGGTAAATTATACAAACCTCATTTTTATGGTGTAACCCGTGAAGGCGGCCTGGTAGATTACGACATGCTGGAAGCCAAAGCACGCGAGGTAAAACCAAAACTGATCATATGCGGTGCCAGCGCCTACAGCCGCGACTGGGATTATGCACGTATCCGCAAAGTAGCTGATGAAGTTGGGGCATTGGTAATGGCAGATATTGCACACCCTGCCGGACTGATCGCTAAACAATTATTGAAAGATCCTTTTGATCATTGTCATTTTGTTACCTCAACCACCCATAAAACTTTGCGCGGCCCACGTGGCGGTATCATTATGATGCGCAAAGATTTTGAAAACCCATTTGGTTTAAAAGATGTGAAAGGCAATATCCGTATGATGAGTAACCTGCTGGATATGGCTGTTTTCCCAGGCATCCAGGGTGGCCCGTTGGAACACGTGATTGCTGCAAAAGCTGTTGCCTTTGGCGAAATTTTGAGTGATGAGTTTACCGCTTATGCCAACCAGGTAGTTAAAAATTCACAGGCCCTTGCCAAAGCGTTGGTTGCAAAAGAATACCAGATCATCAGTGGTGGAACAGATAACCATTTGGTGCTGATCGACCTCCGCAATAAAAATATCAGCGGTAAAAAAGCAGAACAGGCTTTGGTGCTGGCCGATATTACTGCCAATAAGAACATGGTGCCTTATGACGACAAGAGTGCGTTTGTTACTTCCGGTATCCGCTTAGGCGTTCCTGCCATTACCACAAGAGGTATGAAAGAAGAGCATATGGATTTTGTAGTAAACGCTATTGATAAAGTATTGATGAATGCAGATGATACCAATATCCTGCAGGCAGTAAGAAAAGATGTGAACGATTTTATGACGCAGTTTGTTTTGTATCCTGAACTTGGATAAATAACTCTGTGTACCTCTATTTCTCTGTGTACTCTGTGTTGAGAATAAAAAAATGATGGCTTAGCATGTTACTTTTTTTCAACACAGAGGTCTCAGAGGTTAGGTGTTACACAGAGGGCTAACTGAATAAAAAACTGATTGTATGATACAAAGATTACAAACAATTTGGCTGCTGGCAGCATCGCTTCTGGCATTTGCCGGTTTGAAACTTTCGTTCTTCAGTGGTAATATCATGGTAGAGAATGTGAAGCAGTTTCAGAATTTTACTGCCATGAGTAGTTTGCCACTGATGGTATTAACCGTTGCAGTAGCCATTGCTTCGCTGATAGCGATCTTTTTGTTTAAAGACAGGAAATTGCAGTTCAAAATCACTTTGGCTGTTTTGTTTCTGTCGTTGCTGAACCTGTTGTTGTATTTTTTGAAAACAAAAGAGTTTGTTGATACCGAATGGTCGATGGACCTTACTTCGCTTATTTCTTTTTTCATCCCATTATTTTTACTACTGGCTGCAAGAGGAATTTATAAGGATGATAAGCTGGTGAAAAGCGTTGATAGATTGAGGTAGTTTTTGTTTGCCACAGAATACACAGAAAAACACAGAATATTAGCCGCAGATTCGCAGATTAGAAAAATAATCTGCGAATCTGCGGCTTCACTATTTCTACAGGAACTTCCCGGTATAACTTTCTTTAATTTTTTTAATTCCTGCCGGAACACCTGCGTACACAAGGTTTCCACCCGCATCGCCAGCTTCCGGGCCGAGGTCGATGATCCAGTCGGCTGATTTGATCACATCGGTATTGTGTTCTATCACAATCAAAGAATGCCCCTGCTCTATCAATGCATTGAATGATGCGAGCAATTTTTTGATATCATGGAAATGTAATCCGGTAGTAGGTTCATCAAACACAAACAGCAGGTGGCCAATCCCTTTCCCCTTACCAAGAAAACTGGCTAATTTTACACGCTGCGCTTCACCACCACTTAAGGTATCGCTGCTTTGTCCAAGTTTGATATAGCCAAGCCCCACATCCTGCAAAGGCTGAATAGCATTTTTGATCAGCTTTTCATCAGCAAAAAAATCAATGGCTTCATCTACGCTCATTTCCAGCACATCAAAAACACTTTTTCCTTTGTACTGCACTTCCAGTACTTCTTCTTTAAAACGTTTGCCGCCGCAGGATTCGCAGGTAAGGTGTACATCGGCCAGAAACTGCATTTCTACAACCTGTTCGCCTTCGCCCTTACAGGTATCGCAACGTCCTCCATCCACATTAAAAGAAAAATGCTTGGGTTGAAAGCCGCGTGTTTTAGATAAGGGTTGCTTTGCATACAGATCGCGTATCTGGTCGTATGCTTTAATATAGGTAATGGGGTTACTGCGCGATGATTTACCAATGGGGTTCTGGTCAACCATTTCTATCTGCGAAATATAATCCACATCACCACTGATATTTTTATGCAGTCCTACCTTCTCGGCAAATTCCCCTTTCAGTTTTCGTAATGCCGGTATCAATATCTGTTTTACCAAAGTGGTTTTACCGCTTCCGCTCACACCACTTACTACACACAAGGTATTTAATGGAAATTCAACAGTGATGTCTTTGAGGTTGTTTTGTCTTGCGTTCTCAACCTTAATACTCCGGTTCCATTTTCTAACAGTTTTAGGAGCGTCGATACTGAGTTTGCCGGTGAGGTATTTTCCTGTGAGACTTTCGGGGTTGGCTACTATTTCATCATAATTACCTACGGCCACCACTTCACCACCCAGATGAGATGCCAGCGGACCCATATCGATAATATAATCTGCTTCGCGCATCATCATCTCATCATGCTCTACCACCACCACCGTATTACCAAGATCGCGCAGCGATTTTAATACAGCGATCAACCGCACGGTATCTCTTGAATGCAAACCAATAGAAGGTTCATCAAGGATGTATAATGAGTTAGTGAGGTTGCTGCCAAGGCTTCTTGTTAACTGTATGCGCTGGCTTTCTCCACCACTTAATGAATTGGCTAAACGGTTTAGGGTAAGATAACCCAGGCCAACATCTATCAATGTTTGCAGGCGTTGATGAATTTCAATCAGGATCCGTTTGGCAACCTGTTTATCATGCTCAGATAATGTTAATTCATCAAACCATGTTTTCAGGTCTTTCACCTGCAGCTCACATAATTCGCCAATATGTTTGCCGGCAACTTTAACATACAAAGCTTCTTTGCGTAAACGATACCCTTTGCAATCCGGGCAATTGGTCCGGCCCCTGTACCTGCTAAGTAATACGCGGTATTGAACCTTGTATAAATTCTGTTCTACTTCTTTAAAGAAATCATCAATACCCTGCACATTGCCTTCGCCCTTCCATAACTGATCGTATTGTTCTTTGGTAAGATCGATGATGGGTTTATGAATAGGGAAACCGAATTTACCTGCACCTTTCACAAACTGGTCGCGCCACCAACCAAGTTTCTCACCTTTCCATGGAGCAACGGCACCCTCGTATACACTTAACCGTTTATCGGGAATCACCAGGTCGGCATCAATCCCCAGCACCTGGCTAAAACCTTCGCATACAGGGCAGGCGCCAAATGGGTTATTGAAAGAAAATAAATTAGGTACCGGCTCTTCAAACTGGATACCATCCAGTTCAAACTTATTGCTGAAGTGCATCAACTTTATTCCGTCCACTTCCAGGTACATTTCTCCTTCCCCTTCATAAAAAGCAGTGCCAATAGAATCGGATAAACGATGCAGGTCGTCTTCTTCAAAAGCTTTTGTTACAACACGATCAATGAGGATGAAAGTTTGGAGTTTGGAGTTTGGAGTTTGGAGTTGTTTTTTTAACTCTTTATCAGGTAACTCAAGCAGCTCTTCTATTCTTGCAATAACTCCAGACTCCAAACTCCTAACTCCAGACTCCCTTATGTACATCCTTGAAAACCCTTTCTGCATCAATATATTCAGCTCTTCGCGTGTTTCGCGTTTGGGGTGTTGTTTAAAGGGAACAATGATCACCACCTTAGTACCTTCCTTCATTGCGGTGATCTGGTTCAGTACATCGGCCACATCATCTTTCTTCACCTCCTTACCACTCACCGGCGAAATAGTTTTACCTGCACGGGCAAATAACAGGCGCAGGTAATCATAGATCTCCGTCATGCTGCCCACTGTACTTCTGGGTGTACGAGTGATCACTTTTTGCTCAATGGCAATGGCGGGGCAGAGCCCTTTGATATAATCAACATCAGGCTTTACCATTCTTGCCATAAACTGCCGGGCATAAGCGCTAAGGCTTTCTGCATAACGGCGCTGGCCTTCTGCAAAAAGTGTATCGATGGTAAGAGATGATTTACCGCTACCCGATACGCCGGTTACCACAATCAATTTATTGCGCGGAAAATTTACGGTAACATTTTTAAGATTGTGTACCCGTGCGCCTTTCACCACGATATTGCCTGAATCTTCTTTTACAGATTCTATTTTGAGAGATTTTGTTTTCGTTGTTGCCATACTGTGAGCAAATTAAACACATTATTGACGGTAACGTTTAGAATAGGGTACCCAAAAACAAGTTTTTTGCTGCCGTTCGTCACAAATCCTGAAAGCCGAAAATGTGCATAACCTCAACCCCTGAAAACATTCTTTTCCACAAAAAAGTACAGACATGAAAAGATGTATAATTTGTTGTTGAATTATAATGAGTTAGTGTATCAACACTCAAGAAAAAGTTCCACTGATATCCTGAAAATTTGAAAAATTCTGACTCAAAAACAATGTTATGAGAACATTAGACCATGCGTCTGATACTGAACTGATACGGGCTTTCCAGGACGGCGATACAGCCGCCTTTGAAACCCTTATCTACAGATATAAGGATAAAGTTTATTCCTCCATCCTCTTTTTTGTGAAGGATACTTACCTGGCGGAGGACCTGTTCCAGGACGTGTTCATCAAGATCATTGATACGCTGAAGAACAAGCGTTACACAGAAGAGGGTAAATTTTTGCCCTGGGCATTGCGTATTGCGCATAACCTGTGCGTGGATTATTTCAGGAAGGTAAAACGCACCCCTGCCATCCGTACGAGTGATAATAAAGATATTTTCGAAATATTACAGATCTCAGAAGAAGGGCCCGACAGTAAAATTATGCAGGGCCAGAGCCATGAGCGTGTTCGCAAAATGCTTGACCTGCTGCCCGAAGAACAACGCGAGATCATTGTGCTGCGCCATTTTGCCAACCTGAGTTTTAAAGAAATCGCCCTTGTTACCAATTGCAGTATCAATACAGCGTTGGGCCGTATGCGTTATGGGCTGATCAATTTAAGAAAGATGGTGGTGGAGAAGCAGATCGTTTTATAACCGAAACAAGACTGATACAAAAAGAAACGTCCTTCGTAACTACGAAGGACGTTTCTTTTTAAAAACCTGCGCCTTTGCGGCTTTGCGTGCCTATTTTCTAGCCAAACCGCAGGATATAATGAGTTATTTATTTGTTCCAAATACTTCCTTCCCACACTGCAACCATTGCCTGTACTCTTTCGGATCGGATGTATAGCCCACAGGATTATTCAGGAGTTTTTCGTTGGTATCCAAAATCACATACAAAGGCTGTGTTGACTGTTTAAAATTTTCTGTCTGAAAAGTTGCCCACTTATCGCCGATGCTGATAATGTCTTTGGTATTACCATCTTTAAATGTGTAGGTAAACCGTTTTTCCGCAGGCAGGTTTTCCTTATCGTCTACATACAATGAAACAAGGATAAAATTTTCTTTGATAAAGCTAAACACTGCAGGGTCTGTCCATACATTCTCTTCCATTTTGCGACAGTTAACGCAGGCCCAGCCGGTAAAATCTATCAGCAAAGGTTTGTTTTGCTCTTTGGCCAGTTGCAGGGCTTTTTCATAATCGTTAACCACATTGGCTTCAAGGCCTTTTCCGTGCACATTGCTTTTACCATACACACTATAACTGAATGGTGGCGGAAAACCGCTAAGCAACTGCAGGTTGGCATATTTGCTTTGTGTAACACCGGGAAGTAAATACAGGGTAAACAGCAGCGCTATTGTTCCCAGCACTTTTCTTCCGGTACTTATTTTCATTCCTTTATAATCGTGCGGCAGTCGCAAAATACCGAAGAGGTACAAGGTTAATCCACTGCCTATCAAGATCCAGATACCAATAAATACTTCGCGTTTTAATAAACCCCAGTGCATCACCAGATCGGCGTTGGATAAGAATTTGAAAGCCAGTGCCAGTTCTAGAAAAGCCAGCACTTTTTTTACCGTATCCAGCCATCCGCCCGATTTTGGCAAGGAGTGTAACCAGTTTGGAAAAATGGCAAACAATGCAAAAGGCAATGCCAGCGCCAAGCCAAATCCGGCCAATCCCCATGTTAACTGCCAGGCGCCGCCACTTAATGAGCCCACCAGTAAAGAACCAAGTATAGGGCCGGTGCAGGAGAAAGAAACGATGGCAAGTGTAACCGCCATAAAGAAAATGCCGATCACACTTCCCAACCCGCTTTTCGAATCGGCTTTGCTGGCAATATTGGCAGGCAGGGTTATTTCGAAATAGCCAAAGAAAGAAATAGCAAAGAAGATGAAGATGATAAAAAATATCACATTCAGGGTAGAATTGGTGGAGATATTATTAAAGATCTCCGGCTGCACATTGCCCAGAATATGAAAAGGCACGCTGGCCAGTAAGTAAATTAAAAAAATAAAAAAGCCATATAAGGCACCATTGCGGATGGCCTGTTTCCGGTTAGCGGCTTTCTTGGTGAAAAAAGAAACCGTAACGGGTATCATCGGGAATACACAGGGTGTAAGCAATGCAATTAAACCACCTAAAAATCCTAACAGAAAAATAGACCACCAACCATTGCTCGCTACTGTGTTTTTCTTACCGCAATCTTTTACAGGGTGGGCCAAATCTATAGTGGTTAGTTTTATTTTTTTAGCATCTTCAGAAACAGAAGAACCTCCTTCGAGCGCCACTTCAAAAACCTGTTCTGCGGGATGAAATTCATCCTGCTTGCCAAGATTAGCAGCAATCGTACCTTTTAAAGTTGCGGGAATAAACCCTTCTATTTTTACCTGCTGTTTTATTTCTATGCTGCCGGTAAATACAGTTACTTTCTGACCGGGGAAAACAGGGTCGCTGATGCTTTGCGGAGCCTTATCGTAAACAATTGCATTGGGTAGCTGTGCTTTTTCGTAACCAGGTACAAACTTTGGCTGTTCCAGGCCTTCTATTGAAGGATTGCTGCCGTATAAATGCCAGCCTGCCGGAATAGTTGTTTTAGCAGAGAGTTCGTATATGCCGTTACTGAGTTTTTTTGACTGCACCTGCCACTGCAGCAAACTATCTGTTTGTGCAGAAACAAAAATGGACAACAAAACAGCAATACATAAAAAGGATATCTTTTTCATTTGCATTGCGGGATTATTGGAGCTTCAGGTCGAATGATTGTTTTGTTGGTGGTAAACAATGGCTGTCATCGCAAAGCATGTATTCAATTACGCCACTAACACTTGTTTTGATTTTGCCTTTTAGTTTTACGGATTGCACAAACTGTACTTTATCTGAATAGAACAGTACGTCTGTATTAAAAATATTATCAAATACTTTTTCCAGTTTGCCTATTTCTTTAACTGATCCGTTTTTTACCACGAGTGGATTTACTTTAAACTTAATACTGGTAGGAACAGGGCCGCCTTTACCTGTTTTTTGAGAGTAGATATGCCATGGATGATCTATGTTAGCTGTAATAACAATATCATATGTATCGGCTGTTTTTTTCTTAGCCTCATAGGTCCAGCTCACCGGGCTTTTGGTTTGGCTGATAGCCATGCCGGTGATCGCTGTCAATAACAAAGCAGCAACTATTCTTTTCATAAAACGCATCTGTTTTTTGTCAATGACGTTAAACAAATCAATGCCTTACAAGGGAGATTAATTTAATCCCAGGAGTTCAAAAACTTTCTTACCATCGAGGTTGCTCATTTCAGGGGCAGAGGCCCGCTCGGGGTGCGGCATCATTCCAAATACATTGTTTTGTTTGTTCCTGATACCTGCAATATTTCTGATTGCACCGTTAGGATTGGCGGCAATATCCACCTTACCTTCTTCATCGCAATAGCGGAATATTACCTGTCCGTTGGCTTCCAGTTCATTCAATGTAGCTTCATCAGCATGGTATCTTCCTTCGCCATGCGCTATTGGTATTTTAAGGGCTTCCCCATTCTCTCCTTTAATAAATACATTCTTACAGATAAACTGCTGGTTGGCGTTTTGCAGCAATACACCCGGCAGTAAACCGCTTTCGCAGAGTATCTGGAACCCATTACATACACCCAAAACCTTGCCACCTTTGTTGGCGAACTCGATCACACTTTGCATCATAGGACTAAAACGCGCAATAGCTCCACAGCGCAGGTAGTCGCCGTAAGAAAAACCACCCGGCAACACAATGCAATCATCTGTGGTAAACATACTAAGGTCTTTGTCTTTGTGCCAGAGCATGATCACTTCTTTACCAAGGTCTTTCTGTAGGGCATCCTGCATATCTCTGTCGCAGTTAGACCCGGGAAAAACAACAACGCCAAACTTCATAGGTTAATTTTTATGCTAAAAAGCTGAATAATTGAATGAGGGGCAAAGGTAACATCTCACCCGTTAAAGACGGGCTAATTTTTGAACATGAACCACCAATTATTGTAGATAATGATGGCTGCGGCCAGCCAGAACAGGATATTAGGGAATAACAACCGCCGCGGATAGGCAAAGGCAATACCGGCAAAAGACCCCAGCGGCACCAGCGCCAGCCATCCGGATTCGATGCCTGCGTGCAGAAAAAGAAAGGGGATAGGCAATAAAATAAATAGCATTACCGCCATTACCCCCCAGTTTTTGCGGATCTGGATAATGATCCTTGAACTGGATAGCTGCCAATAATACAATCCTGCCATCATAATAATAAATAATACAGACAGGCTAACAATAAGCGGTGCGCTCCAATGCGGCAGCGGCAGTGTTAATTGCAGGGATGGCAGAAACGATGAAAACTGCGAAGTCCGGTCTGTTACAAACAGCCAGGAAAACAGGAAATAATAAGGTAACAGTATCCCCATTAGCAGCACCAACCATTCGGCAAGATGGAAGGGCCGTACCACGGCAAGGGCAAACATTACAACCAATATTAATATGGCAGTAGGATGATAACAAACAACCGTTAACCCAACAATGAGCCCTGTATTAAACAGCAGGGTTTTGGGTGAAGGGTGGTTGTATAGTCTGCTCAGTTTGATGAATAACCACATGAGCAGGAAATTAGCCATCAATGCCGATGAGAGGCTGCACCACTGGGTTAGCATACCCGAAAGCATTATATAAGCCATCGCCGTGGTATAACTGTTCTGCTGAAACATCCGGTGATCGTTCAGCACCATATTGAGGCGGATGGCCTGAACCAGCACCACCATATGATACATAACAAACAATACGGTATCCGGCAGGCCTGCTACATATTGCTTAAGCAGTGTTGAGAATACACCATCGTTGCTGTTAAAATATACCAATGGCGCATGCACAAAAAAATGCAGGTGAACGCCAATACTAAGAATGACCAGAAAAAAAATGTTGATGATCGATTTGTCTCTGAATAAAAAAACCACGTGTTACAAATTAAAATTCAATTTTAGCAAAACAGGTGAAGCCCCGGTATTGGCAGGGTACGATGGCTTGTCTTGAGCCGATCTGCTTGGCATGACGCGGCATAAAATCATACCCTTTATCAAGATTTTTAAAAGTAGGATTTCTGTCTACCTGGCCGCTCGGCAGCACACTCTGGTCAGAGAGTATCATGCTTCTTTTCTCCTGGATATTAAAAATAAAATGAAGCTGGTCGCCGGTATTGAAAAGACCAAAGCCTATATAGTTATCTGTGTTATCATCGTACTGCGATTTTCTGATCACATTACTCCATTCCACTTTTCCATTGGGTTCGAATGAGATCACCGCCACATTATCTGCAAAATAACGGATCAGGTTGCTGGGGTTATTATACATACTGTAACGCCCCCATGGGTAATATCCCAGCGGACTGTTCCATGTATAATAATCCATCGGCGACCAGTAAGGAGAGCCATACAGATAATCCCAGCGGTTAAGTGTATTGCCTCTTGAACTGGTATAGGCAGATTCGGCAACTACAATAAAGCCGCCATCTTTCCGCATAATAATATTCTTCAGGAAATAGTCGTTAAAAGCGCTTTTGCTGTTACCCTCTCCTTTTGCATCATCTTTAAATTCATCTGAGAAAATGGTGGTAGCGTTAAGCAGTTCTTTATTCTGTTGCTTATCCCAAAGTGTATAATATAGCCCTTCAATATTACCGCGCCGGGTTTTGCTGAGAAACGAGGTGATCACATAATGCTTATTGATATTATCGGCCTTGATGCGGATATCATCAAGATAAATATTGCCCAGTTTCAATTCGGCACTTGTATAACTGTCAGAAAAAGCAGGCTTGCTGATGAGGCTGATCTTATTAATGTTATCATTGGAAGCCGTTCCCGATGCTTTCACACAAACCATATCGCCATCATTATCCAGTGTAAACTCCGATAAAAAATCGTTCCGCTGCGGCATATTGATGCTGAGCCTTGATTTTTTAAGCAGTGTAAGATCCCTGTTAAACAGGCAGGTGGTGAGGACATGCGCCCGATCATTCTTCGTATTGATTTTGAAGATCATGATCCGCTGTTTATCATCGCTGTTAATAAAGGAATAGATCTTGTTGCTTGCCGAGTAATTGATATTATCTGTTGAATCCAGTTGCACAGGTTCTCCGATCTTTTTACCCGATGCATCTAATTTAACAGCCATGCAAAACATGCTGTTCTTTTTCTGGTACTGGTAGATCATATACACATAATCGGGAAACAGCAGGAAATCCGTACTCAGCACCCGGTATGAGATAAAGTCGAGGCGCGATTTATCTACCGGTTTCATATCTGCATCGTAAGTGGCAATAAAATGCAGGTCGCGGTAATTTTTGTATACCAGTATCTTACCGTTCATTTTACCCAATACCTCAAAATTCAGTGTCCGGGGGTCATCGCGCTCGGGTTCTGAATAGGTGATCTTTTGCGTAAATCCGGCAGAACAGGCAAGCAGCAGGCAGGCCATCAATACAGGTACTGTTTTTTTCATTTCCGGGTCAGGATTTATGGTTCAAATGTACGGGATGTGTCTATTACCAATGTCTAAATTAACAGTAAAAGCACAACTATATAGTCCTGTAATGATATTTGGAAGGAGAGATTGATTTTACCTATACATTTGTCAGGCTATTTAATGCATTAATCGTAATACCCTCTTTGTGAGCAAGAATTTCAATAAGGTTACCACGGCCGGTCTGATCATCGCTTTGGGAATCATTTACGGAGACATCGGTACCTCCCCCCTGTACGTATTAAATGAGATCATAACGGGGCGGGCCATTACGGAAGAGCTGATACTCGGCTCTTTGTCCTGTATTATCTGGACACTTACCCTCCAGACCACTGTTAAATATGTGATCCTTACCTTAAAAGCAGACAATAAAGGTGAGGGTGGTATTTTCAGTTTGTATGCATTGGTACGCAGGCGAAAAAAATGGCTGGTAATCCCCGCCATGCTCGGTGGCGCTGCCCTGCTGGCCGATGGTATCATTACCCCGCCTATCACCGTAACTTCTGCCATTGAAGGTTTACGGCAGATCCCTTCTTTCAAACATATTGAGCAATCTACCATAGTTGGCATTGTTATCGGAATCATTACCATACTCTTTTTCATGCAGCAGTTTGGTACTGCTTCTATCGGCAGGATGTTTGGCCCCATTATGGGTATTTGGTTTGCTATGCTGGCCATTCTTGGCGGCTCACATTTAATGGATGATATTGGCATCTTTAAAGCGCTTAGTCCGCATTACGCCATTGAACTGCTTACAACCTATCCAAAAGGTTTCTGGCTACTGGGGGCCGTGTTCCTGTGTACCACGGGTGCCGAAGCATTGTACAGCGACCTTGGGCATTGTGGCCGCGGCAACATACGTGTGTCGTGGATCTTTGTTAAAATCTGCCTTATTTTAAACTATCTCGGCCAGGGAGCCTGGCTGTTGGCTAATCACCGCGGGCAAATTATTCCCCCCGAAGTTATGGCAGATGGGTTTAATCCTTTTTTCCTTGTAATGCCCCATTGGTTTAAAATGGCAGGGATTATTATTGCTACCATTGCCGCTGTAATTGCGAGCCAGGCATTGATATCCGGGTCTTTCACGCTCATCAGTGAAGCCATGCGCCTGAACCTCTGGCCTAAGATGAAAATCAATTATCCTACCGAAGAAAAAGGACAACTCTATATTCCGGGTATCAGCCTGTTATTGTTTATTGGTTGTGTGGGCATTGTTCTGTTCTTCCAGAAATCGGCCAATATGGGTGCTGCATACGGTTTGGCTATTACCATGTGCATGATCAGTACATCCATATTGTTTGCCAATTTCCTGGTAGCAAGGAGAACACAATCGGGATGGATATACCTGTACCTTGCTGTTTATCTTGCCATCGAAATTTCTTTCTTAGTAGCTAATCTTGAAAAGTTCCTGCATGGTGGTTATGTTACACTGATTGTGGGCGGCGGATTATTTGCCGTAATGTATGTATGGTACCGCAGCCGTAAGATCAAGAACCGCTATGTTGAATTTGTGCGCATGGAACATTATATTCCTATGATACAGGAATTAAGTAATGATAAAACCATTCCCAAATATGCCACACATCTGGTGTATATGACCAGCGCCAATAACCCTAAAGAAATTGAGCATAAGATCATTTATTCCATCCTTAATAAAAAACCAAAGCGAGCAGATATTTATTGGTTTGTGCACGTGGATGTGCTGGATGATCCGTATACCTGCGAGTACACAGTGGAACATATCATACCAAATGATATTATCCGTGTTGAATTCAGAGTGGGCTTCAGGGTTGAACAACGCATTAACCTGATGTTCAGAAAAGTAGTGGAAGAGCTTGTAAATAATAAAGAGGTAAACATTACCAGCCGTTACGAAAGCCTTGAAAGAAACAATGTGGTGGGCGATTTCCAGTTTATCGTGCTTGAAAAATACCTGAGCCAGGATAATGAACTGCCATTCTTTGAACGGATCGTAATGAAAATATATTTCTGGCTTAAAGAGATCAGCTTGAGCGAAGAAAGAGGTTTCGGACTTGACCCCAGCAATGTAACTATTGAGAAATTCCCGTTAATAGTAGCGCCTGTTGCCAAGTTCAGCCTTAAACGGGTGTACCATGATGGCACGGAAGATGCTGAATTTATAATCTAATTTTTTTAAAATACAGATTTTCTGTTACTGCGCCCCGGCGCCTTTGCGTGCAACAAAATCACGCAAAAATCAGGGGCAATATTTTATCCCTGATTTTTCATAAAAAAGCAGAACTTAGGAAACCAAAACCTAAGCGCTTGCCTGCTATCATCATCTATATCATAATCGGTTACCTGGTAGTGGCCGCCGTGGTCTACCTCGTGCAGGAAAAATTCATTTTCAAACCGGAGAAATTACCACAGGATTTTGCCTACAAATACGATGCACCCTTTGAAGAACTCTTTTTTAAAATAGCGCCCGGCGTTAGCATTAATGGTCTTCATTTTTATTGCCCCCAACCCAAAGGACTCATCTTGTATTTTCACGGAAACTCCCGCAGCATTAAAGGATGGGCAAAATATGCAAGGGATTTTTACCGGTATGGCTATGATGTGGTACTGGTAGATTACCGTGGCTTTGGAAAAAGTACAGGCAAAAGGAGTGAGAAAGAAATGCTGGCTGATATGCAGTTTGTGTACGACAGGCTTACTGAGAAATATGAACAGCACCATATACTTGTTTACGGACGAAGCCTGGGCAGCGGTTTTGCCACCAAGATAGCTGCAGATAATACACCCCGCTACCTGATACTGGATGCACCGTATTTTAGTTTTATCAAGGCAGTAGAAAGGTTCCTGCCCTTTCTGCCCCATCGCTGGTTTCTCAGGTATCACCTGCGTACCGACCACTGGATCAGGAAAGTGAACTGCCATACCTATATCATCCATGGAACCCGCGACAGGCTTATACCCATCAGGCATAGTGAGAAGCTGCAAAAGATCAATCCGCATAAAATAACCCTAATCCGTATTCATGGCGGGGGGCATAATAACCTGCCTTCGTTTAATGAATATCATAACTTCATCAGGGATATTTTAAAGGACTGAGTTTTCAGGCCTACATTTGCCGGGTGAATAACAGAAAAAAAATCTTCCGCTGGCTTAAGGTGATACTTGTGGTGTATAGTTTGACCGGCATCACTTTCTATTACCTGCAGGAAAAATTATTGTTCCAGTCAAAACAGCTAAACAGTAACAGCCGGTACCATTTTACCCAACCATTTACTGAAACGGATTTTGAATGGGATGCGCAGACAAAATTCAATATGGTTAAGTTTACTGTGCCGGACTCATTGAGAAAAGGTGTGGTACTTTATTTTCATGGCAATAAAGAAAACGTGACCCATTACGCGGATGCCGCCATTAATTTTACGCGTAACGGTTATGAGGTATGGATGCCGGATTATCCCGGCTATGGAAAATCAACGGGTAAATTATCTGAACAGCTTTTATATGATGAAGCGCTGCAGGTGTATAAAATGGCACGCACAAAATATAAGCCTTCAGAAATTATTGTATACGGAAGATCAATTGGTTCGGGCATTGCAGCACAACTGGCTTCCATACGCGATTGCAAAAGGCTGATACTGGAAACCCCTTATTACAGTGTTAGCTCTCTTACACGACTGGTGTTTTTTTTGTATCCTGTTGATCTGCTGCTGCATTATAAATTTCCCACACATGAATACCTTGCAAAAGTTACAGCGCCTGTCAGTTTCTTTCATGGAACAAGTGATATTGTGATCCCTTATTTCAATGCAAAAAGATTAAAGCAAAACCTGAAACCTGCGGATGAGTTCATCACCATTGATGGCGGCTCGCATAATAATTTAACTTCTTTCCCGCTGATGCAGAGAAAATTAGACAGCCTGTTGCGGAACTAATCCAACCGTGCCTTAGTGCCTTTGTGCGAAAAAAAACTCACACAAAGGCACACCGGGCTCGCCTAAGCTTAGCGGGCGAGAAGGCACGGTTTTAGAGGATGTGACTAATAACCTGTTGTGTTTTGTGTGAGCCGGAACTGGAAATAGTCTTCAACCCGGCAACTTACCGGAACTCCATCCTTTAAAGCAGGTTTCCACGGGTCCATTTTACGGAGCATTTCTTTAACCAGATTTTCATAATACACTTCATTACCAATGTATGTGATTGTTTTTGCAGTAAAACTTTTTGCATAACGTGTAGAAGCGGTTCTGATAAAATGTGGGTCAGATAGAAACCCGTATTTATCAATCACAAAAGAAAAATACACACGCAGGTATTTAGCTGTGTCACCATGTGCAACCGCTTTTAAAACGATACTGTCCATCCCGCCAAAATGACTAAAATAATAACGCCTGCACGAATCAATACCCATTGGGTAAACAGGTGGTTGCTGTACATAACGGGTTTCATAAATCCTGCCGGTGCTTCCGGAATATTTGTCCGGGCTGTGCTGGGCAAAAGATGGCAGCGAAATAACTATCAAAATCAAAGCAGGCATAATTTTCATAAATGAGTAAACTTGAATACGCAAGTAAGCAAGATCCGCTATTAACCGATCAGGTATTTATTACAGGGATATTCCGTATTTGTTCCTGTTAGAAAAAAACATATGGGAATCGCTAAAAAAAACTTAACCAAACTACCTATATCATGAAAAAACCATTCCGCATAAGGTGGCTTTTTCTTTTATCTTTATAATCTAACGCTTATTCAGTCATGACATTGTTCATCCTCCTGCTTGCAGTGCTGTTACTGGTTGTTCTGATAACAGGTGCAAAACTGCATCCCTTTATTGCGTTCTTAATTGTATGCATTCTCACAGGGTTAAGCAGGGGAATGGAAGTGAGTAAGATCATCGGTTCTGTGCAAAAAGGTATTGGAGATCTGATGGGTTCATTACTGATCATTCTCTGCACCGGCGCAATGCTGGGAAAATTGGTAGCAGACAGTGGTGCAGCCAATAAGATCGCTTCCGGATTGATACGTGCATTTGGCATTAAACATATTCAGTGGGCCCTGGTGTTAACCGCTTTTATTGTGGGCATCCCTTTATTTTATGGGGTTGGTTTTGTGCTGCTGGTTCCGCTGGTAATTGCTGTGGCAGATAAATATAAACTGCCTGCTGTATATCTTGGGCTGCCTACATTGGCAGCTTTATCTGTTACACATGGTTACCTGCCCCCACACCCATCACCGGTTGCATTGTCGGAACAGTTTCATGCTGATATGGGCATGACACTGCTCTACGGTATGATGCTTGTAATACCTGCCATTATTATTGCAGGCCCGGTTTTTTCTGTAACACTGAAAAAATATACGTCCAAACCATTGGCAGTTTTTACCAACAATTCTGTGCCGGAAGATCAGCAACCCGGCATGTTTCCGAGTTTGTTTGCCGCCTTTTTACCAGTTCTGTTTATTGCTGCTGATACGATTGTAAAGATCTTCGTCCCGCAAAAAAATATTTTCACCAGCATCATTCATATTCTTGGCGAGCCTTCCATTGCCATGCTTATTTCTTTATTAATCGCGATTTATACCTTAGGCATCAGGCAGGGAAAAAATATTAAAACACTGATGACCCCAATGGGCGATGCAGTGAAAGATATTTCCGCCATCCTGCTAATCATTGCAGGTGCGGGTGCATTTAAGCAGGTATTAACAGACAGTGGCATCAGCAATGAATTGATACAACCGCTTACCCATCTCTCCATTCATCCTTTATTACTGGCATGGTCTATCAGCGCCCTGATCAGGGTAAGCATCGGATCGGCTACAGTAGCGGGTTTGACCACCGCCGGTATTGTAGCGCCGATGATTGCAGGCACCGGCGTAAACCCCAGCCTCATGGTATTGGCAACCGGCGCGGGCAGCCTCATGTTCTCGCATGTGAACGATCCGGGATTCTGGATGTTCAAAGAATATTTCAATCTCACTGTTAAAGAAACCATCAAAACATGGAGCATCATGGAAACCATTGTTTCTGTTGTAGGTTTGATCGGCGTTTTTATCATTAATTATTTTTTATAACAATAATCCTCATCGTATGACACCCGAAGAAAATTTTGCAAAACTTGGTCTTGTTTTGCCACCCGCACCCAAACCACTTGGCGTTTACAAACCTTTATTGATAGATGGTAACCATTGCTTAGTATCGGGCCATGGCACTGTTAATAAAGATGGCAGCCTGATCATTGGCCGTGTTGGAAAAGATTTTGATATAGATGAAGCAAAACTTGCTGCCAGGCAGGTGGGACTGGCCATTCTTGCCACCATCAAAGCCAATCTCGGTTCATTGGATAAAGTAAAACGTGTGATCAAAGTTTTAGGCATGGTAAACTGTACGCCCGATTTTGAAAAACATCCTTACGTTATCAACGGCTGCAGCGAACTCTTTGCAGCGGTATGGGGTAACGACAACGGCGTAGGCGTAAGAAGTGCCGTAGGCATGGGCTCTTTACCCAATAATATACCTGTAGAGATTGAAGCGATGTTTGAATTGCACGATTAAATTTTAACTCATTCCAATGGACTGGTACAATATAACCAATATAGAAAAAACAGATTCCCCATCCCTCATTGTTTATCCGCAAAGAGTAAAAGAGAACATCAGCCTTCTCATCAAAATGGCGGGCAGTGCAGATGTTCTGAGGCCGCACGTTAAGACCAATAAAATTGCTGAGGTCTGTTCGCTGATGTTACAGGCCGGCATCAACAAATTCAAATGCGCAACTATTGCCGAGGCTGAAATGCTGGCCCGGATAAATGCGCCGGATGTATTGCTGGCCCATCAACCCGTTGGGCCAAAAGCGGAGAGGCTTTTGCAACTAGTATTGAATTTTCCTGCCACTGTTTTTTCCTGTGTCGTCGACAATATGCAAACAGCTACCATTCTCTCTGACCTATTCGACAAACATCGGTTACAACTAAAAGTATTCTTAGACCTGAATATTGGCATGAACCGATCAGGTGTCACACCAGATAAAGCGTTTGCTCTGTTTCAAAATTGCCAATCATTAAATGGGATCTGTGTGGTTGGATTACATTCTTACGATGGTCATATCAGGGATACCGACCTGGCACTTAGAACCAACCGTTCGGACGAGGCATTTGCCAAAGTAACACAACTGCTAAATGAGATTGCAACTGTCTCTTCTCAAAAATTACAGATTGTTATTGGTGGTTCTCCTTCTTTTCCTACACATACCAAGAGAAAAGGGGTGCAATACAGTCCGGGCACATTTGTTTTCTGGGACTGGGGCTACAAGCACCTTGTACCCGATGAGCCTTTTAACTATGCTGCATTGGTGATCACGCGTGTAATTTCTGTGATTAATGAGCAAACCATTTGCACAGATCTCGGGCACAAATCTGTTGCTGCAGAAAACCCATTACCCCGTGTACATTTTCTGAATGCGCCTGATGCAACACCTATCTCGCAAAGTGAGGAACACCTTGTGTTACAATTTCCGGGCAAAACAAATTGGAAACCGGGTGATGTATTATATGGCGTACCCGTGCATATCTGTCCAACTGTTGCATTGTACGATACAGCAGTGGTTGTAGAAAATAATGAAGTAGTTGATCACTGGAGAGTGATTGCACGTGCAAGAAAAATTACCATTTGATCGTGAGTTGTGAATGGTGAATGGTCAATTGTCAATGTTTTTGATTGATGTACCTACTGCCCATTCACAATTCACAATTCACAAATAGCCCTTCAAACCCCAAACACCATGTTCATCATAGACGCCCACCTCGATCTCAGCATGAATGCCATGGAATGGAACCGCGACCTGCGTTTGCCTGTTGATGTTATCAGACAAAGAGAAGAAGGCATGACGGATAAACCAGACAGGGCAAAAGGCACCGTTGCATTTCCTGAATTGCGCAAAGGAAATATTGGTTTGGTAGTAGCCACACAGATTGCAAGGTATGTTGAGCCGGGCAGTTCATTAAAAGGATGGCATTCGCCCGAACAGGCTTGGGCTCAAACACAGGGGCAGTTGCAATGGTACCGTACCATGGAAGAAGCAGGTGAAATGGTACAGATAACCAATAGCCATGAACTGGAAAAGCATGTAGCATTATGGTTGGATGAAAGCAATCAAACTAAAAAGCCCATTGGTTATATTTTAAGCCTGGAAGGCGCCGACTCATTCATCACGCCCGATCACCTGCATCGTGCCTATGCTTATGGATTAAGGGCTGTGGGCCCGGGACATTATGGCCCCGGCAGGTATGCCAACGGAACAGATGCAACAGGAAGATTGAATGAGATGGGCAAGACCTTGCTGAAAGAAATGGAGCAACTGAATATTATTCTTGATGCAACACATTTGTGCGATGATGCATTTTGGGATGCGATAGAATTATTTAACGGAACCGTCTGGGCCAGTCATAACAATTGCCGCGCATTAGTAGATCATAACCGGCAGTTTAGTGATGAGATGATCAAAATATTAATTAAGAAGAAAGCAGTGATAGGCGGATCATTGGATGCATGGATGATGGTACCCGGATGGCAGCGCGGAAAGTCTGATCCTAAACAGATGGGATGCAACCTTGAAAAAATGATCGACCATATGGATCATATCTGCCAGATAGCGGGCAATACGCTACACGTTGGCATCGGCACCGATCTTGATGGCGCTTACGGAAAAGAACAATGCCCTTACGATTTAGAGACTATTGCCGATATGCAAAAGGTCCCGGATCTGCTGATAAAAAGAGGCTACTCTCTCCCCGACTGCGAAAACATCATGCATGGAAACTGGTTGCGTTTATTGCGAAATGCGTGGAAGTAATTGGGCAGGTGGTTTCGCCACAGATGCACAGATTTCACTGATTTAATCTGTGCTAATCTGTGAATCTGTGGCGAAAAAAATATCACAATTCTTTCAATGACACCTTTTTTGCAGTTATGGATAGTTGATGCTTCACCCCCACTTTTAAAGCGTAATTATTTTTATCGTGACTCACCGGAAAATCAAAACAAACAGGGTAGCCCAGATCCTTAACGTGAGAATGAATAATACTGAACACATCAGACCCGAAAGGCGTAGTGGTATCTTTCATCTCAGTAAATCCACCAATAACCAATCCAGCCAGCCCATCCAGCATGCCGCTTCTTTTTAACTGGATAAACATGCGGTCAACATTATAAATATATTCACCCACATCTTCTAAAAACAAAATCTTTCCTTTTGTTTTAAAAGAAGATTTACTGCCAACCAAATGCGCCACTAAAGAAAGGTTCCCACCCACTAACTCTCCTGTTGCTTTGCCTTGCAGGTTTAACTTATGCGCATCGCAACTATAATTTGCAGCAACCCCTTTTAACGCTTTGCGCAGCGATTGAACAAATTCTTTTTCGTGCTCACCATCATTAAAAGCAGCAGCCATGGGCGCATGTAAGGACGCAATATTCAGTTGGCTGTAAACATGCGCATGCAATACGGTGATATCACTAAACCCGATCAGCCATTTGGGGTTCTTTTTGAATTTTTTAAAATCGAGTTCATCAATAATGCGGCTCATCCCATATCCGCCACGTCCACATAAAACAGCTTTTACTTCCGTATCGTCCAGCATAGCCTGCAGATCGGATAATCTTTCTGCATCCGTTCCGGAAAAATAATGAAACTGGTTACCGAGGGTTTTACCAATTTTTACCCGGTAACCCCATTGCGTTAAAACCTCAATGCAGGTCTCCGCTTTTTTTTGGGGCATAAAGCCTGATGGGCAAACAATGCCAATAAGATCTCCTTTTTTCAGGTAGGGTGGTACTGTGATCATCCAACAATATTACAGAACTGGATTTATTATTGAGGATTCAGACTCGCTTCAATTTAAAGAAATTGTTTACCTGCTCAGAAACATAACTGCGTCTTTGCGCCCTTGCGAGAAAAAAATGCACGCAAGGACAATTTACGCCACCAAAGTAATTCTGCCTTGTTGAGTAGCCGCATGCAGCCCAAAATTGCCCACTTCCATGGATTGCTTACTTTTGCAGCTCTTTGCTCCCCTATGTACAAAAGCACAAGTGAGTGACACAACCGGGATGAGTAAGGAACAAAAGCACAGGAAAACATGAATCAACCCAAACGATATTTAATTACTTCCGCCCTGCCTTATGCCAATGGTTTAAAGCATATTGGTCACCTGGCGGGCGCCTATTTACCGGCAGATATTTATGTTCGATACCTGAAAGCTCAGAAAAGAGATGTGGTATTTGTATGTGGCAGCGATGAGCATGGCACCGCCATTCCTATACAAGCCACTAAGGAGGATACCACTGCAAGGGCTATTATAGATAAGTATCACCCCATTATGGAGCAGAATTTTAAGGACCTGGGGATAGCGTTTGATATCTATCACCGCACCAGCGATCCGCTGCACCATGAAACTGCACGGGAATTTTTTACCAAACTCAATGCCAACGGCGACCTTGAGATCAGGGAAACAGAACAGTTTTTTGATGAACAGGCCAACACTTTCCTGGCCGACCGTTATATAAAAGGCACCTGCCCAAATTGCAGTTACGACAGCGCCTACGGCGATCAGTGCGAACGTTGCGGTAAAAGCCTTAGCCCAGATGAACTGATCAACCCGGTTAGTACTTTAAGCGGCAACAAGCCCATTAAAAAAGCAACCAAACACTGGTACCTGCCTTTAAACAGGCATGAGGATTTTCTGCGTAACTGGATTTTAAAAGATCATGCCAACGACTGGCGCAGCACAGTAGTAGGCCAGTGTAAAAGCTGGATAGATGGCGGACTGCAGCCACGTGCCGTTACCCGCGATCTTGATTGGGGTGTATCATTGCCCGAATCGGTGGAAGGTGGTAAAGGCAAGGTTTTGTACGTATGGTTTGATGCACCTATCGGCTATATCAGTGCCACCAAACAATGGGCATTGAACAATGAGAAAGACTGGAAGCCTTACTGGGAAGACAAAGACACCAAACTGGTTCATTTTATTGGCAAGGATAATATTGTGTTCCACTGCATCATCTTCCCGATCATGCTGAAGCTGCATGGTAATATTTTGCCCGATAATGTGCCTGCCAACGAGTTCATGAATTTAGAGGGAGATAAGATGAGCACCAGCCGCAACTGGAAAGTAGAGATGCAGGATTATATTGATGATTTCATCAACAAAGAAAATGGCGGAAGCCAGATGGCTGATGTATTGCGCTACTACCTTACACTGATTGCACCTGAAACAAAAGACAGTGAATTTACCTGGCAGGGTTTCCAGGATGCCAACAACAGTGAGCTGGTAAGCATTTTTGGCAACTATGTAAACCGTTCATTGGTATTGATGCACAAACTGTGTAAAGGGAAAGTGCCGCCTTTACATAATGAGGTGTTAACCGATCTTGACAGAAGTACCATTGAAGAGATAGAAAGCGTTAAAGAAAAAGTAGAAAATTTACTGGAGCAATATAAATTCCGAGATGCTTTGTTTGAAGTGATCAACCTTGCCAGAACTGGTAACCAGTACATGCAGAAGAAAGAGCCATGGATTGTGGCAAAGCAGGTAGGCGAAGATGGACAACCTGTTACAGAGGCGCAGCAATCTATCAACAATACCATGCATATCTGCCTGCAGTTATGCGCCAACCTTGCCATACTGATCAATCCATTCCTGCCTTTTACTGCAAAGAAAATGTGTTACCTGATGAAAGTGGTAGACAAGATGCTGGATTGGGAGAATGCAGGCAAAATGAAATTATTAAGCGTTGGCTATTCATTACGTCCGCCTGAATTATTGTTCAGGAAAATTGAAGACAGTGAGATAGCCTATCAATTAGAAAAACTAAAAGCGGCTATCGTGAATCGTGAGGTGTCAATCGTAAATAAAGAAGAAACTATGGAAGAAACCAATCCAACATTTGCTGAAGTAAAATCAGAAATTGTATTTGATGATTTTGCAAAGATCGATCTGCGCGTGGGTAAGATTGTGAGTGCAGAAAAAGTAGAGAAAGCCGACAAACTGCTGAAACTCTCTGTGGATCTCGGTTTTGAAACAAGAATCATCGTATCCGGCATCGCACTTCATTTTAAACCGGAAGACATTGTAGGCAAACAGGTAACGGTTGTTGTAAACCTTGCGCCAAGAAAAATGAGGGGCATCGAAAGCAACGGCATGATCTTAATGGCTGAAGATAGTAATGGTAAGCTTCATTTCATCAACCCGGAAGCGGATATTAATCCCGGTGCCGGTGTAAGCTAGCTTTTGGAAAGTTTAAAACTTTCCAAAAGTTATTTATCAAAACTCACACATTCTTTCAACTCTCTCTCCGAATACGCATAGCCATATTGTTTCAATACATCATCCGGAACACCGTTCCATTGGTTAGGCGTGTTGCCCATATAACCAAGATCTTTTCCGCCCATTTCAGAAGTGTAGAAACCGGTAGTAACCAAGTCGCGCATATGGTTAAAAAAGGCAACGCCCTGTTTCATTTCAGGTTTGGCTTTATTGGGATAGGCGATCTGGTCAACCATAGCGATCTGCTGTTTGACATCACAGTCAACAAATGCTTTGTCAAACTGTTTAAAACATTGCATGTCAAGCCAACGCAATCCGCCACGTACCGGTGTTTGGTGCGAGGGCATATCCTTTACAATGAACTCAATAAAATCGGGCACTTTGGCTTCTGTTGCACTGCCGCTTACCGCATCTTTGGGTATAATAATATCGGCCAGCACGGTAATAGTAGCCATCTCATGTGCTGTAAAAAATTTATCGTCTGCAGTCAGTTTTTTCAGGTAATCTTTTTCTTCCTGCATCCTGTCTGCATCAAGGCTCGCATCGGGCGAGCTTGCAATAGCTTTTTTATCGCTGTTCTTACAGGCATCTACCAGTACACCTGCCCCAACAGTGCCTATCAGCAAGGCTTTGATCGATTTTCTTCTGTCCATAATATCGCAGATTAATATGATTTTTTTATGATTACGCCGATTGCAGTTTTTAATATGATTACACGGATCGCGGATTAAAGGATTTGAGTATGATGGGTATGATTATGAAAATCCGGATATTAAATTCATATCAATCATACATAAATCATATCAATCAGCGATCAGAGATTTTGTTTTTTCATTTCATCAATAATATATTCCGAAGACCTCATCGACAATGCCAGTATCGTCCAGGTAATATTTTTATCCGCCTGCGATACAAACTGGCTGCCGTCCACACAGAACAAGGTTTTACAATCGTGCGCCTGACTCCATTTATTCAGGGCAGATGATTTCCTGTCGTTGCCCATCCGCACCGTTCCTGCTTCGTGAATAATATTGCCCGGGTTATTTAATCCATAATTATTTTTCTCATTATCATCTCCGCCCCATGTAATAATAGCTCCCATATTATGCAGTATCTCCTTAAACGTTTCTTTCATGTGCTTTGCCTGCTTGATCTCATAGTCGGAATGGTTGGTATGAAAACGCAGAACAGGGATACCATATTTATCTACCACTTTCGGGTCTATCTCGCAATAGTTATTAATATTAGGCACAGCTTCACCCCTGCCTGCCATGCCTACACCCGCTCCATAAAAGAAACGCACATCTTCTTTTAATGATGCGCCATAACCACCCGCTTCTTTTGTTTTGCCATTTACCATGAACTTACCGTTCTGGTTTTCCATGCCCATGCCAAAGCCATAAGCGGGTTGGCCCATTCCGCCCCAGTATTCAATATGGTACCCTCTCGGGAAATCTAATTTCTTATTATCCAGCCACCATGGTGTGTACACATGCATACCACCCACCCCATCTTCATTGTAACGCTTACGGCCAAAGAGTTGTGGCAATACGCCCCCAACTGCTGCACCGGTAGAATCGTGCAGGTATTTACCAACCACATTGCTATCGTTGGCCAGGCCATTCGGATGGCGGGTAGATTTTGAGTTCAATAACAAACGCGCAGTTTCGCAGGTACTGGCGGCCAGTATTACAACGCGGCCGCTTACCTGGTATTCCATATTGTCTGTTTTATTTACATACGAAATACCTGTTGCCAAACCATCGGCATTGGTAATTACCTCGCGTGCCATGGCATTGGTAATAACATCAATATTACCGGTTGCTACTGCGGGTTTGATCAATACAGAAGAAGACGAAAAATCGCCATACACTTTGCAGCTACGGTTACACTGCGCACAAAAAAAGCAGGCGCCGCGATCGTCATTTATTTTTTTAGTAAGGATAGATAAGCGGGAAGGAATAACAGGTATACCCAATCCTGTTGCCGATTTCTTGATCATCAGCTCGTGCAGGCGGGGCTTGGGTGCAGGTAAAAAAATACCATCAGGGTCATTGGGTAAGCCTTCATTGGACCCGAATACACCAATCAGTTTATCTATCTTATCGTAATAAGGTTTTACATCATCATAACTGATGGGCCAGTCATCACCCAATCCATCAATACTTCTGCGCTTGAAATCTTTAGGTCCAAAACGCAATGAGATACGTCCCCAGTGATTGGTTCTTCCACCAATCATACGTGCACGCCACCAGTCCCATTTGGCACTGCCTTCGGCCATGGTATATGGTTCACCATCAATTTCCCAACCCCAGTAACATCCGTCAAAATCACCGAATGGCCTGAATTTGGTGCTGGCACCCCTGCGCGGCGAATCCCATGGATTTTTTAACTGAGAGGAATGTTTTGCCGGGTCATAATCAGGACCCGCTTCAATCAGGCAAACTTTTAATCCGGCTTTAGATAAAGTATAAGCTGCCATACCGCCACCGGCACCTGAGCCTACAATAACAGCATCGTATTTCTTTGCCTGTTTTTTGATCTGGAGATCTCCCATATAGCAATCTTGTTGTTTTGATAATGTTTGAGAGAATGAATATAAGTTATTTCACTTAGTACAAAGTGCCACTCACATAATTGTTAAAAGAGTATCGGTTTATGGTTAAGAAAAGATAACTCGTGTCAACTTTTGGAAAGTTTGGAACTTTCCAAAAGTTTCACCACCTGTAAAAAAACAAACTCAAAATTTGTGCAGGGTTTACGAAAGGTTTATATTTCAATAAGCTTAATTTATGTATCCCGTTAAAAGAGTTATTTATAGATTTCTGGTAGCTTGCCTTTTATTACAGGCGGGTAAACTGACTGCACAGCAAACACTGAAAGACAGCAGTATACGTGCAATGGCCATTCATCAGGCCCACAGGCAATACCAGAACTTTATTTCAACTGCAGCGCCTCTCTATTCCGGTCCGCAATACATGGAATACTATTTACAGATCCAGAAGGGGCAACCATTCTTTTTGGGTACTGAATTCCGGCAGGGGTCCATCATGTACGATCATATCCTTTATGAGAATATCCCTCTCAAGTATGATCTGATTCAAAACAGAATAGTACTACAGGACGCCACGGGAGCGTTCAGGTTTAGTCCATCCAATGATAAAATAGATCATTTCACCATTGAAGGACATTCATTCATCAAGCTGGAGAAAAACAATACCAACGCATCTTTACCCCCGGAGGGATTTTATGAAGTGCTGTATACTGGCATCCGTTTTTCACTCCTTAAAAAAGAAACACGTACTATACAGGAAGACCTGAGGAACTGGGCAGGTGAAGCCACAAGGTTTGTTGTCACTTCAGCAAATTATTTTATCAAAGAGGGAGATAATTATATACCTATAAACAAGAAAAAACAGGTTTTACAATACGCCGGTAACAGAAAAACTGAATTAAAACAGTTTATACGGAAGAACAGCCTTGATTTCAGGAATGATACCGACAATGCGATGATCAGTGCCCTCAGCTATTATCAAAGCCTGTTAAAATAAATTATTTAAGCACAAGCGGATGTTCAGAAAACAGAACTATATTATTTTATCACTGGTTGTTACATTACTGACCAACTGCCTGCCTGCAAAAGCGCAGACCGATTCTACAGGCCCGCTGATAACAGGTGAATTCAGGCAATTGTCCGTTGAAACATTCCTGGTACAATTAGAAAATAGTACGGGCTACCGGTTTTATTATACTAAAGCGGACTTCGATAGTATAGTGATTGATCTTTCTGTAAAGAACCTGCCCCTGCGTAAAGTGCTGCAACAGGCTTTCAGCAATACCCATCTCGTTTTTTCTGAAGATGCTGAACACCATATTTTTATTACCAGGCATTCGCCCATCAGCATGGTTTTACCGGAAGACCTGTTTGATGACGCACCCCGCAAAAAATTTAAAGTTGCTGAAAATACGGGTGCAAGTTCAGGTATTGACTCAACTGTTACAGAAACAAAAGCTGCCAAAGCCAGCCTGGAAAATAAACTCTATATCATTGGCGATAAACCAAAGGGAAACGTTGTCCCCGGTAAAGTAACCATAGCCGGATACCTGCATGATATTAAAACAGGAGAGCCGGTAATTGGTGCATCTGTAATGATAGAAGGCACAAGAACCGGGGTGATCAGTGATCAGTATGGTTATTATTCTCTCGCTATATCCAAAGGCCGCAATATTATCAACATACAAAGCATGGGCATCCGCGACACACGCCGTCAGTTAATGGTGTATGCCGATGGCCGTATGAATATTGATCTGCAGCCACAGGTAATACCTTTGAAAAATGTGACCGTGTCTTCGGAAAGAACAAGCCTGATCAGAGGCATGCAGATGGGTGTACAGAAAATTGATATCAAAGCCATTAAACAGGTGCCGGTTGCTTTTGGTGAAACAGATATCCTGCGTGTAGTAATGACCATGCCCGGTGTTAAAACTGTTGGAGAGGCAAGTACCGGTTTGAATGTGCGTGGCGGCTCGTCTGATCAGAACCTGATCTTATTTAATGATGCCACAATTTTTAATCCATCACATTTCTTCGGTCTCTTTTCTGCTTTCAATCCCGAAGTGGTAAAAGACCTGCAATTATACAAAAGCGGTATACCTGCCAAATACGGCGGGCGCCTTTCTTCTGTTCTGGAAGTGAACAGCCGTGAAGGGAATAAAAAAAATATCACAGGCTCTGCCGGTATTGGATTACTTACCAGCAGAATCAATGTTGAAGGGCCATTAGTGAAAGATAAAAGCTCATTTATATTCGGCGCCCGTACCACCTATGCCAACTGGCTCCTGAAACAGTTACCAAATGAATACAAGAATAGTAAAGCTGGTTTTAATGATATCAATTTCAACATCACCCATGAAATAGATAAAAAGAACAGTATCTATTTTACAGGTTACCTCAGCAACGACAGGTTTAATCTGAACAATGATACTACTTATCATTACGGCAACAGAAACCTTTCCCTTAAATGGAAACATGTATTCAACAACAAATGGTACACTGTTGCTTCGGGTGGTTATGATGGTTATTATTATGATATTTCAAGCCAGCGCAACCCTTTCACGGCATACAAATTAAACTTCGATATTAACCAGTATTACCTGAAAACGCATGTGAACTATTATGCCAATGCAAAGCATACCATTGAGTTTGGGATGAATCATCTGCTGTACAAATTGCATCCCGGCACATTTGCTCCATTGGGCGATAGGTCATTAGCCAAAGCAGAAATGATGCAGCCTGAGCAGGCCCTTGAAAGCGCTTTTTACCTGAGCGATAAATTCACAGTAACACCGGAACTTTCGCTGGAAGGCGCCGTTCGTTTTTCAATATTCAATTACCTGGGTGCGCAAACCATCAATAATTACGCGGCTGGTATTCCTAAAACAGAAACCAACAGATCAGGTACCACTACCTATGGCAGCGGCAGTTTTATCAAAACCTATTCTTCCCCTGAGATAAGGGCAACAGCGAGGTATGTGATCAACCAGAACCTGTCTGTAAAAGCAGGATTCAATACGCAAAAACAATACATTCATATGCTGTCCAACACAGCAGCGATTGCCCCAACAGATATCTGGAAACTGAGCGACCCAAATATAAAACCACAATATGGAGAGCAGTTTTCGCTGGGTATTTATCACAATTTCAAATCCAATACCATTGAAGCTTCTGTGGAACTATATTACAAGAACATGAAAGATTTTCTTGATTATAAAAGCGGCGCCATTCTTGTTTTAAACCCGCACATAGAAACAGATGTAGTAAGTACCCGTGGGAAAGCTTATGGCGTAGAGCTGCTGATCAAAAAAGCAACCGGTAAATTCAATGGATGGCTCAGCTATACTTTTTCACGTACGTTATTACAGATGAACGACAGTACACAGGGCACACCCATTAACAAGGGGGCCTATTATCCTGCAAATTATGATAAGCCGCATGATTTCACTTTTGTTGGCAATCTTCGGATCTCACACCGCTTCAGTATTTCATTAAATGCAACCTACAGCACAGGAAGACCCATTACATTGCCTATCGGAAGATTTTTTTATGCGGGTGCAGAACGGACATTGTATTCGGAAAGGAACCAATATCGCATACCGGATTATTTCCGTACCGATTTCTCTATGAATATAGAGGGTAATCATAAAGTGCATCAACTATTACACAATTCATTTACGATCGGCGTATATAACCTTACCGGGAAAAAGAATCCATACTCTGTGTATTATACAACAGAGAATGCTGTTGTTAACGGGTATAAACTGTCGATCTTCGGAACCCTGATACCATACATCAACTATAATGTGCGATTTTAAATGAAGTGTATGAAAAAAATATTTGTCTTTTCTTTTATATTGCTGGCTTGGGCCTGCCGGGAAAAATATGTTCCCAAATTAAATGAGCCCGTTACAGGTTACCTGGTGGTGGAAGGATTTATCAATAGCGCTAATGGCCCTACAAGTATTAACCTATCCCGAAGTACCAAACTTTCGAATGCTGCCACTATCGTTAAAGAAAGCAAAGCAACAATACGTGTAGAGAACAAAGACAACACCGCTACTTTTCCATTAACAGAAACCAGTCCGGGCACCTATACCAACCCGCAACTCATGCTGAATGCTGCAGACCAGTATCGCCTGTACATTAAAACAGCCGCCGGAAAAGAATATGTATCTGAATACTCCACCGTACGAAAAACACCTGATATAGACAGTGTTTCATGGAGAATTGAAAACAGTGGTGTACAGATCTATGCAAATACGCACGACAACACTGCCAACACAAAGTTTTACCAGTTCAAATATGATGAAACATGGGAATTTACGTCAAGATACCCAACGCAGCTCAAATTATACAACGATAGAAACGGCACCCCGCATCATGTTGGATACCGTGATTCTACCAATCCGGTATACGACCAGAAATTATTCAGGTGCTGGAAAACAAATGCCCCAACCAATATCCTGTTATTTTCAACCGAAAAACAAACCCAGGATGTGGTATCGCTTTATCCACTAACCTATATCGAACCCGCATCATGGAAACTGGGTATCCGTTACAGTATCATCCTCAAACAATATGCCCTGAGCCAGCAGGGATACCGGTTTTTGGAACAATTGAAAAAAAATACAGAACAACTGGGCTCCATCTTTGATGCACAGCCTTCAGGAAATAACGGAAACCTCCATTGCCTCAGTAATCCCGATGAACCAGTAATAGGATTTGTTGAAGTATCGGAAGAAAAACAGAAAAGGATTTTTATTACTGCCGCAGAAATACCTAACTGGGGATACGTTAATCAATGCCAGGACCAAATAGAAGTAAGAAACATTCCTGATAGCGTGCAGATCACACATGGGTTGCCTACCACTGTTTCGAGAGGGGGTTTTAGCGGGCTGGACTGGGTTTATTTTGCTCCGGCAGAATGTGTGGATTGTACCCTGAGAGGTGTAAACATTAAACCTTCTTTCTGGCCCTGATAAAAGACCGAACATACGCAATGAAACAGGTACATCATATAATTTTGAAATACTACACGGCTCTTTTTGCAGTCATGGTATTTTGTGTATCTGCCAAAGCGCAGATAAATACTGAAAACCTAAGCGAAAAATTCTATCACTACAATGAAAAGGTTTTACAGGAAAAACTATACATGCATGTAGACAGGACTTTTTATCTCGCAGGCGACATTCTCTGGTTTAAACTATATGTTACCGATGCATCACTACATCAGCCACTCGACATGAGTAAACTGGCTTATGTAGAGGTGCTGGATGAAAGCCATATGCCTGTACTGCAGGCCAAAATAGCACTGCAAAAAGGAAACGGGAACGGTTCACTGCAATTACCCGTATCTATCAGATCCGGCAACTATACCATACGCGCCTACACCAACTGGATGAAAAATGCCGGGGCAGATTATTTTTTTGAGAAGCTGATCACCGTTGTCAATACACAAAAGAACCGTGATATAACTGTGCCTGCTGCAACAACTATTCCTGCGCCCGATATTCGTTTTTTTCCGGAGGGTGGAAACCTTGTAACAGGTATCACCTCAAAAATTGCCTGCAAGGTTCAGGGGAACGATGGCAGGGGAATGGCGTTTAATGGTGCGATCGTGGATGAAAAAAATGACAGCATAGTTGTATTTCATTCTCTCAGATTTGGCATGGGTAATTTTGATTTCACGCCATTGCCCGGACATAACTATAAAGCCATCGTTACTGTTGGACAAAACAAATTCATCAAAGACCTGCCGGGAATATTCGCACAGGGATATGTTATGCGCCTGCAGACAAAAGATAACACCCCTATTAAAGTAAACGTAGAAACCAATTTTACCGACACAGGGAAACTATTGCTGTTAGTGCATACACGCCAGTTGCTGAAAACTGTTCTGCAAACAGGATTGGAAAAAGGAAAAGCATTCTTTACGGTTGATCCTGCAAAACTGGGCGATGGTATTTCCCATTTCACAGTATTTAATAGTGCGGGAAAACCTCTTTGCGAGCGGCTCTATTTTACTTACCCCTCTCAAAAACTTGCCATCAATATCAACGGCAATCAACCTGCTTATGATACAAGGTCAAAAGTTGATCTAACTGTACAAACGACTGTAGAAAATAAAAAAGAAAACAATCCGGATTTATCTGTGTCTGTTTACCGGCTTGACGAACTGCAGTTGCCCGATGAAACCGATATTCAGAGTTTTCTCTGGCTGTCATCTGACCTGAAAGGCAGAATAGAATCTCCTGCTTTTTACTTCGGCAACAACAGGGAAGAGATCATTCCAGCAATGGATAACCTCATGCTAACACAGGGATGGCGCAGGTTTAAGTGGAACGATGTGGTTCAGGAAAAAACACCTGCTTTATTATTCCCGCCAGAACTTAATGGACATATCATTACAGGTAAAGTAGTGAGTACCATTACCGGGAAACCCATGGAAAATATAGAAACTTATATTTCTGTTCCGGGTCTGAATACCAATTTCAAAACCTATATCAGCGACACTTCAGGAAAGATCCTGTTTGATTTTAAACACCTGAAAGGTTCTTCAGAGATCATTGTACAGATCAACCCAACTGTAGATACCATGTCTAGAGTTGAGTTGGCCAATCCTTTTTCTGAAGAATATTCCGGCACCCATCCTGCACCCTTTTATCTTTCTGCCACTAAGCAAAATGCATTGCTGGATCAAAGTGTCAACACGCAGGTACAGAATATCTATTCCGGGCAACAATTAAAGCGCTTCCTGCAATCGGCCGATACTGCCTCAATGTTTGAAAAACCGGATGCTATGTATATGATGGATGATTACACCCGCTTTACAACAATTGAAGAAGTACTCCGCGAATATGTTACGCTGATGGATGTGCAGAAAAACAAGGGCAAGTTTACACTGCTCTTATGGAACAATTTTTTTGCACCCCGAAAGGATATGGCCAATCAACAGTTCTTCCAGTCGGACCCGCTTATATTGGTAGACGGAGTTCCTGTTTTTAATATTGACAGGCTGATGAGCTATGATCCGCTGAAAATGAGAAAGCTGGAAGTATACAACCGCCGTTCTTTCCTCGGAAATTCATTTTTTTCCGGCATCCTTAACTGGACAAGCTATAAAGGCGACCTTGCCAATTTTGAACTGGACCCACGCGCATTGGTGGTAGATTATGAGGGGTTACAATTACAACGCGAATTTTATTCTCCTGTTTATGATACCGCTAACCAGGCAACTACCTCCCATACACCCGATTTCAGAACATTACTGTATTGGTCGCACGAAATACAGCCAGATAAAAACGGGGAGCGGCACATACGTTTTTATACTTCTGATAAAAAGGGCAAGTATGCTGTAATGATACAGGGTCTTGCACCGGATGGCCATTGCGGAAGTGTGTTACACTATTTTCAAGTAAAATAAAGTTCCAAACTTTTGGAAAGTCTGGAACTTTCCAAAAGTTGTATCACCAACCAAAACTATATCCTACAGCGGCAACCAGTGACCGTGTAAGCCCATCAGGTCTGCTATCCCTCACTACAAGGGGAGAGGCTATTGAAAACTGGAGCGAGGCATTTTTGGGCAACAAATATTTTACCTGCAAATTGGCATTCAATGTAAAACCATCCGATCCCTGTATTGCCTCGCGTTTACCAAAAATATTTTCATAACTGTCTTTACCCAGATGATAAATCCCCAACAGGTTGGGGTTGAAAAGCCACTTTCCACCACCAGCAGTAAAAGGATAACCAACCCGCAATAAAGCATCAGCTTTTCGCTGAAAAAGATTTGTACTCAGAAAGCCGGGGATGGGGGAATACGTTGAAAGAAAACTGTTTTTATTGCTATTGATCACAGGGATCTGAACAGCCGCATTTAATTCCCATTTAGCAAGCAGTAATGAAGCCCCTGCAACGAAATCGTAGGTGCCAAGACTGGACTGAAACACCATTGGCAGAGATACCCCATTGATCTTATCGTTAGAGCCGGTAAGAGGGATTTTAACCCCTGCCAGAAAAGAAACAGCATTGTCTTTTTGACCTTTGGGAACATAAGTAACGGTAGAATAAATATCCCCGGCATTGAATGCATTGCCAAAAGCGCCATGCATATTGGATGCAGTGATCTTATTGTGCCAGGTTAGAGCGTTGCTGAATTTTCGGTCGTATTGCACAGACAAACCAATGATGGTGGTTTGCTCCTCACCAATATTGTAAGAAGTTTCAAGTGATAATGCATTTCGCTGTTGTATTGCAGTGTGCCCTATTTTGGTGCTGCGGATAGGCAATGTGCAGAAACCCGCATCACTACAGCCTTGCGCCATTATTTTGTTTTGCACAAGCAGGCCCAGCAGGCCCGTAAAAAGGATTTTCTTCATGTAATTTATTTTAAAGAAGCATAGCCAAATAAGTGATTGTATTGCTGGCAGTGTATCAGCACATAACTATATTCTGAAAAATTTACACCTGCAGGAATCTTGTATAACTGGCTGCCACTGTTATATTGCAGGGAACCAAGATTAATAAAATTAACCGGGGGATATTCTTTAGCGAGGTACACTTTAAGGTCGGGGCCCGCAGAAACAGCAAAACTGTCTAACTGCAGCACATGATCGGTTGAATCCCTGAATATTTTTGCCACGCCCATTATTGTAATACCAGAAGTGGCGCTAAAAATACCTCTGTACAAAGTATCTGACTTTGCGCGTTGTCCAGAACCTGTTGCAGTATTACTTACAGTTGCCTGCAGAGGCATCACATCTCCTTTAAAACAGGAGATCAATACAACTGATGAAAAGATAATAAGCGAAAGGAATTGCAGGGCAGATGGTTTTATAAACACCATAGTCTCGGTTTTTGCTGTATAGACGAGCCCGGCTTTATATTCTTACACGTTTAGTATTATTTAACTTTTGGAAAGTTTGGAACTTTCCAAAAGTTTCACAAAAAAACCGCCCATGTTCTGGAGCGGTTTTGATTATTTTTTCTTGTGGTGCTTACCGTTCAGGCCGCTTTAGCGTCCCGACCGGTGTTAACTGCAACCCATGCTGTTTCCGCAGTTCAGGCATTTGTAGCAAGTGCCGCTGCGAATAGTGATGTGGCCGCAGGTATTACAGGCCGGCGCATCGCTCTGCATGCTTTTGGCAGCTGCATTTACGGCATCCATTCCTGTTGAGGCGGTTGCTGCCACTCTTTGTAATTTTTGCGGCTGTACTGCCGGAGTAGCATTGGCAGATGGCGCTGTTACACGTACACTGCTTAGCTCAGGCTTTCCCAAAAAAGTAGCTTCTCCTTCATCACCCTCTCCGGTATTACCGATAGTGGGTTTATCCAGCACATGCACCAGGTCTGTTCTTCCTAAATATTCAAAGGCCAATGCACGGAACACGAAGTCTACCAGTGAAGTGGTGGTCTTGATATTCGGATGATCTACCATACCCGATGGTTCGAATTTGGTGAACACAAATTTCTCTACAAACTCTTCCAGAGGCACACCATATTGCAGGCCTACTGAAATAGCAATGGCAAAACAGTTCATGAAACTGCGAAGGGTTGATCCTTCTTTGGCCAGATCAATAAAGATCTCTCCCAGGGTTCCGTCGGTATATTCTCCTGTTCTCAGGAAGATCACCTGTCCGCCAATTTTTGCTTTCTGTGTAAAGCCCCTGCGTTTGGAAGGCAATGATTTTTTCTCAACAATACCTGATAATGCGCGTTTGAATTTGGTGTCGGTTGAAGCCTGCATGCGCTTCTGCACTTCTTCCAGTAATTCATCAACGGTTAATTTGCTCAGGTCAACAATATGTGATTCTGTTTCTGCTTCAGCAAGTACTTCTACTGCTTTATCAGCTTCTTCGTCAGATTTCTTTTTCTTGTCTGATTTATTACTCAATGGCTGACTCAGTTTAGAACCGTCACGATACAAAGCGTTTGCTTTTAATCCCAACTGCCAGCTAAGTAAATAGCAATCTGCAATTTCTTCAACAGTTGCTTCATGCGGCAGGTTGATGGTTTTAGATATCGCACCACTCAGGAAAGGCTGACAGGCGGCCATCATACGGATATGTCCGTAAGCATGAATATATCTTTCTCCTTTCTTACCACATTTATTTGCACAATCAAATACAGGTAAATGTTCTTCTTTCAGGTAAGGTGCTCCTTCAACAGTCATTGTTCCGCACACATAATCATTGGCTGCATCGATCTGCTCTTCTGTAAATCCAAGTTCTTCCAGCAGGTTAAAGCTCCAGTCGCTGTATTGCTCTTCCTTAAATCCAAGGCGTTGCATACACTCATCACCCAGGGTAAACCTGTTAAAGATGAAACCGATCTCAAACGCAGATTTAGCTACGCTGTTCAGTTTGGCGACCTCCGCATCAGTAAATCCTTTTTCTTTTAATGATTCAGGATTGATGAAAGGAGCGCCTTCAAAGCTGGCGGCACCTACCGCATATTTTTCAATGGCTTCTGCCTCAGCAGGACTATAACCCAGGTTTCTTAAAGCCTGTGGTACCGACTGGTTGATGATCTTGAAGTATCCGCCACCGCTTAATTTTTTAAATTTCACCAGGGCAAAATCAGGTTCAACACCGGTTGTATCGCAATCCATTACCAGGCCAATTGTTCCGGTTGGGGCAATAACAGTGGTTTGTGCATTGCGGTATCCGTATTTCTCGCCCAGTTGCACAGCTTCGTCCCATGCTTTGGTAGCTGATTTCAACAAAACATCCGGACAGTATTGTGCTTTAATACCCTGTGGTTTGATCTCAATGCCAACATAGGCATCTTCTGCATCGTAAGCGGCAGCCCGGTGGTTGCGCATTACACGCAGCATATCTTCTTTGTTCTCTTCGTATTTATCAAATGCACCAAGGAAGCCAGCCATCTCTGCAGATGTTTTGTAAGCTACACCGGTCATGATAGCAGAAATAGCGCCTGCAATACCACGTGCTTCTTCACTGTCGTAAGGAATACCGCTTACCATCAGCATAGAACCAAGGTTGGCAAAACCAAGTCCGAGTGTTCTGTAATCGTACGACAACTGTGCCACTTCTTTTGAAGGGAACTGTGCCATTAACACAGAGATTTCCAGAACGGTGGTCCATAAACGGGTGGTATATTCAAAACCTTCTACATCAAAAACATTGTTTTCTTCTGTATGAAATTTACGCAGGTTGATAGAGGCCAGGTTACAAGCCGTATTATCGAGGAACATGTACTCTGAACAAGGGTTAGACGCATTGATACGTCCGCCTTTTGGACAGGTATGCCATTCGTTGATCGTGGTATCATACTGGGTTCCGGGGTCGGCACAGCGCCATGCGGCATAAGAGATCTTTTCCCAAACTTCACGGGCAGGAATTTTGCTCATTACGCGGCCATCCGTTCTTGCCTTCAGTTCCCAATCACCATCAGCTTCCAGTGCTTTAAAGAATGAGTTAGGGATACGAACAGAGTTATTGGAGTTTTGTCCGGATACAGTTGCATACGCTTCCCCTTCATAACTGTTATCATAACCGGCGGCTACTAATGCAGCTACTTTTTTCTCTTCGCCCACTTTCCAGTTAATGAATTCCATGATCTCGGGGTGATCGAGGTCGAGACAAACCATTTTGGCTGCACGACGGGTAGTACCACCGCTTTTGATAGCACCTGCGGCGCGATCACCTATTTTCAGGAAGCTCATCAAACCGCTTGAAGTACCGCCACCGCTCAGTTTTTCGCCACCGCCACGTATTTGGGAGAAATTGGTACCTACACCTGAACCGTATTTAAAAATACGCGCCTCACGGGTCCACAGGTCCATGATACCGCCTTCATTCACCAGGTCATCATTCACGCTTAAGATAAAGCAGGCGTGCGGCTGAGGACGTTCGTATGCATTGCTTGATTTTTTTAATTTACCATCTTTGGCATCCACAAAATAGTGGCCCTGTGGTTTACCGGTAATGCCATAGCTCTCGTGTAAACCGGTATTGAACCATTGTGGTGAATTGGGTACACAGGCCTGGTTAAGGATACTGTACACCAGCTCATCATAAAATACCCCGGCATCTTCTTTAGACGCGAAATAGCCATAACGCTCACCCCAAACCCGCCAGCAGTTAGCCATACGGTGGGCTACCTGTTTTACGCTTGTTTCCCTGCCAACTGATCCGTCCGGCTGGGGCACACCAGCTTTTCTGAAATATTTTTGTGCAAGGATATCGGTGGCTATCTGGCTCCACTGTTTGGGAACCTCCACATTGTTCATTTCAAATACTTTCTCCCCATTCGGGTTCTTGATTACGCTGTCGCGGTAATCATATTCAAACATGTCGAAAGGACTAACACCTTCTTTGGTGAATCGGCGGCCGAATTGCAAGCCTTTAGTAGCGCGTGGGTTAGACATAGTGTTGTTTCAGTTTATCAGGTTATTCAAGCGTGCCCCGGGGGTTAACAAAATGTTAAGCGGTTGACGAAAATATCTTTCCGTTTGCAGAATTCAAGGTTTGAAATATCAACACATTGTGGATAAGGAATGGGGATTATTTCGCACCTCAAATCCCCATTGAATTTGAGCCATTGTTAACACCTGTAGAAAATATTTTTTAAAGAAAACCGTTGCCGGATCAGTTATTTTCCGTAAATGTATCAAGCCCCCTTCCGCCTTCCCGGCAGGTGCCGGATTGCCGGATTAATAAGCAATAATGTCTATCTTTCAGATTATTAGCAGGCCTGTGAGTCTTTACCCCCCATTAAGTAAAAACTTTTTCGCACTTTTGCAGAACCACTATCCACAACCGAATGAAACAGGCGTTATACCAGCAATTCCTTGAAAAGAAACAATCGGGCAGAAAATCCTTCGCCGTATTGATCGATCCCGATAAGGTTGACAATGAAAAAATTGATCAACTGGTAGCACTTGCCCTCGACGCAAAAGTGGATTATTTTTTTGTGGGTGGCAGCCTGATCATCTCTAATCACCTGGATGCCCGTATTCAGCAACTCAAGTCCCTGTCTAACATTCCTGTTCTGCTGTTCCCGGGATCTCCCTCCCAGGTAAGCAAATATGCAGATGGTTTGTTATACCTCTCACTGATATCCGGCCGTAACCCCGAATTATTAATTGGCCAGCATGTACTCAGCGCCTCTGCGGTAAAAAACAGCGGGCTGGAGATCATACCTACGGGCTATATGGTAGTTGATGGCGGAGCCCCTACTACAGTCTCGTATATTTCGAATGCAATGCCTATTCCTGCCGATAAAAATGATATTGCCATGTGTACCGCCATGGCCGGCGAGATGCTTGGCATGAAGCTTATTTACATGGATGCGGGCAGCGGCGCCAAAAGGCCCATTACCGAAACCATGATCGAAAAAGTGGCCCGCAATGTGGCAATCCCTGTAATTGTTGGCGGCGGCATCATCGAACCTGAAAAAGCCTACCGAAACTGCAAAGCCGGTGCCGATGTGATAGTGGTTGGAAATGCGATTGAAAAAGATCCTTCGCTGATCACCGAGATCAGCCATGCAGTGCATAGTGTGCCGGTGAATGCGTGAGGCGTGAATCGTCAGGCGTGAATCGTCAGTCGTCAGTCGTGAGTTTTTTGTTTAATCTTATTTTAAAAAAAAGGAAAAGGGTAAAGTGAAATCACTTTACCCTTTTCCTTTTTACCCACTCACTACTCACTACTGACGACTCACGATTCACGAAACTCATTGTTTCTTCCCTGCCTGTGGCGCAGCGGGCCTTGGGTTTCCCCTGGTATTATTCAGTTCTGAAACATCTACCCTTGAGGGTGTTTCTTTTCCGCTGATGATCCCTTTTGAACTTATAGCAATGGATTGAATGATCATGGCCATATTGTCCATATCCAGTGTGCCTATTTCATCGCTGGCCTTATGGTAATTGGGTTCATTATCCATTTTGGAAGTTGAGATCGTATGTGCCGGAACACCAAGCATAGCAAGGGTTGCATTATCTGATCGGAAAAAAAGATTTTGTGAGGGATATGGATCAGGATAAAAAGTAAAACCGGATCCCTGCAGGTTATCCTGTAATATTTTGCCCATATCTGTTCGCTCATAACCGGTAATGTATGCCGAGTTCCTGCCCCACTTGCTTTCGGTGCCGATCATCTCAATATTGAACATCGCTTTTACATCTTCCGGTTTAAATTGTCTTGAAAAATATTGTGCGCCAAATCCGCCAACTTCTTCTGCGGTAAACGCAACAAAGATCAGTGTACGCTCATTATTGTTCAGCGCCTTAAAATATTTTGCCAGCATGATCACTGCCGTTGTTCCTGCCGCATCATCGTTGGCGCCATTAAAAATAGAATCGCTGAGAATATTGCCCTGCCTGTCTTTGCTCATAATACCAAGGTGGTCATAATGCCCCGAAAAAATCACGTACTCATTTTTTTTGCTTTTACCCGGCAGGATGCCCAATACATTCGCCAGCTTCTGTTCAGTAAACTCATGCGTAGCTTCAACACTGTACGTTTTCGGATCCATATTACCAAGCACAAACACTACACTTTTATCAGACTTAAACAGTTGCGATTTAAACCTTGTAAGCACATTGAAATTTTTGGAAAAAGCAGTGTCAACCAGCACCAAGTAATTCTTATTGGCTGCGATATATTTACGCACTTCTGCAAACAGGTTGGCTGTTTTGCCAATCGTTACTTTTTCATAACCCGATTGCTCGTTTATTTTCAATTCGGGCTTACTGGTAAAAACGATCACGTCTCTTGTATCAACAGACACCCCACCAAATGTGCAGGAAGCACCGAGAAATTTTGGTTTTACCATGGTAATCGGCTGCAGGTAACTGCCGCTGTTATTCCATGTTTGCAAACCTGTTTTTTTGAACTCATCTGCAATAAAGGCTGCTGCCTTGTCTATGCCCGGTGTAAAGGCTCTGCGGCCTTCCATATCATCAGCAGACAGTATTTTTTCAATCCTTTCAACTTCTTTGGCATTAATAATATTTGCTGCTTTTTGCGCAAAAGAAAATGTTGTTATTGCCAGCAATAACAACATCAGGCTGATTTTTTTCATAATTGTTTTTTGGAACCCGGTCGGGGCGCTAAAGCCACCCGAACGGTAAAAGTTCAATACTAATTCAACTCGGAAATTCGGAAATGTTAGAAAGAATAACGTTCAGGCCGCTTTAGCGTCCCAACCGTTATAAGCTCATCATTTCTTTAAACTTAACTGTTTGTCTGCGGCTCACTTCAATTTTCTCGCCTCCTTTCAGATCAACCAGTAACCCGCCATTAAAGTAAGGTTCAATCTTTTCTATCCAGCGAAGATTAATGATGTGCTTGCGGTTTGCACGGAAAAACATCCTGTCGTCAAGTCTTTCTTCCAGCGAATTCAGCGATTTCAGGATCAGCGGTTTGTTGGTACCAAAGAATACTTTGGCGTAATTACCCACACTTTCAAACAACCGTATTTCACCTAATTTTACAAACCAGCAACGTTCTCCGTCTTTCACAAATACCTGGTCAAACTCGGTTAACGGACCACGGTTCATACCGTTGATACCAACGTTTTCCTTAAAGATCTCAGCCTGCAGTTTTTGAATGGCATCTGCCAGTCTTTTTGGTTCAATAGGTTTAAGCAGGTAATCAAGTGCATTCACTTCAAACGCTTTGATAGCGTATTCATCATAAGCCGTAGTGAAGATCACTTTTGGTGCTTTTTCTACTTCTGCCAGCAGATCAAACCCGGTTTTACCCGGCATCTGGATATCGAGGAAAATAAGATCGGGATTCAATGTCTCGATCTTTTCAATGCCATCGTCTACATTGGCAGCTTCTTCTATTACTTCAATATCAGAATGATCCTGCAATAATTTTTTTAACTCATTGCGGGCCAGTCTTTCATCATCAATAATAATTGCTTTGATAGCCATATCACGAATTTATAAATAGATGTTTAAGAATTTAATTGATACACCGGCATTTTTACCACAGCCTCTACCATGCCATTTTTTGTATTTCCGATATCAAATGTAGCGTTTCCGCCAAATAATAATTTCAGGCGGTTACGGGTGCTGTTGATACCAAATCCATCACTATACCCGTTATTCTCACTTATCTCGCCGGTATTCTGTACAATCAGCTCGTGATGGTCGTCGCGGTAATCAGAGATCACCCTGATCAATCCGCCGCATTTTTGCTTGCCAATACCATGTTTGATGGCGTTCTCTACCAGTGTTTGCAACATCATAGGGGGAACAGGCTGGTCGAGGGTATCTTCATCAATATCATATTCTACCTGCAGCCTGTCTTCAAAACGGATGTATTCGAGTGCGAGGTAATCTTTTACAATACTCAGTTCCCTTTCAAGGGGTACGGTTTCCATTTTTTCGGCCTGCATGCTGCTTCGCAGGATATTACTCAGTTCGGTTATTGCCGTTCTGGCCCTTTCAGGGTTTTCATCCACCAAGGCACGGATGCTGTTCAGGGCATTAAAAATAAAATGTGGATTGATATGCGATTTGATGGTCTTAAGTTCAAGTTCTTTTACCAGGCTTTCCAACCGAACCTTTTGTATCTCGGCTTTGGAGCCCAGTTCTACATAATGCCAGACATAGTATACCGCAACCCATAACAACACCAACGGGGAGTCTAAGATCAGGTTAGATAAAAAACGCTTTTCAACAGACACTTTGATCTTTGCATCGTACACCTGCAGCCATTCTACAATGGCACTGTTGGCAAGGTTAAACAAAACAATGATGCTCACAACCGTTACGGTAAGTAACCACCATTTTTGTACCTGGATAGGTGGCCTGAGTTTAAGCCTGACGATCAATTCGCGTAATAAATGGGTAAATATGAGACCAAAAAGTATAGTAATGGCGAGTCTGGGATAAAGGATATGATTGGTCTTATTCTCGAAAATAAATGCGAAGAATACCATTGCAAGTCCATAAAACAACCAGCCGCCAAGCTGGCAACACCAGTATAAGGAGGATTTACTTCTCATGTTAGAACAAATATAAAATGAAACAGACCCGGAATGTCTGCTAAATTTGATTAATGGCAAAAACAGCTTCTGTTTGGCATAAATTAATGTTTTGAACCGCCGAACAATCTTTTTTATCATATGTTCTGATGTTTGCCAAGCTAACAGGTAATAGCTTATTTTTACATTTTAAAACCAGCCTGAATGCAGATCACAGCAGGACCTTTATTACAAACGATCAATCACCCCGATGATCTGAAAAAGCTTAACAGCACCCAATTACACCAGGTTTGCGATGAACTGAGGCAGTTTATTGTTGATGTGGTAAGTGTGCATGGAGGCCATTTTGCAGCCAGTCTCGGGGTAGTAGAACTGTCTGTTGCACTGCATTATGTTTACAACACCCCTTACGACCAACTGGTATGGGATGTAGGCCACCAGGCCTACGGCCATAAAATATTAACCGGCCGAAGGGATAATTTTGTTACCAACCGCAAATACAAAGGCTTAAGCGGTTTCCCTAAGCGCAGCGAGAGTCCGTTTGATACATTTGGTGTAGGACATTCCTCTACTTCCATTTCTGCCGCATTGGGTATGGCTATGGCGGCAAAATATAAAGGTGAGAACCGCAAATCAGTAGCAGTTATCGGGGATGGTTCCATGACGGCCGGAATGGCTTTCGAAGCCATGAACCATGCAGGGGTTGCTGATAGTGATGTACTGATCATTTTGAATGATAACTGCATGAGCATTGACCCCAATGTGGGGGCGTTGAAAGAATATTTAACCGATATCAGCACCTCACCTACCTACAATAAAGTGAGGGATGAAATATGGAACCTGATGGGCAAACTGCCAGTTGGTAAAAAATTCAGCAGGGACCTTGCAGGTAAACTGGAAGCAAGCCTGAAAAGCGTAGTAAACAAAAGCAGTAATATTTTTGAATCCTTACAGATACGGTATTTTGGGCCTATTGATGGTCATAATATCGCCAAACTGGTTGATACGCTTAAGGACCTGAAAAATATTCCCGGCCCTAAACTGCTGCATATTGTAACAGTAAAAGGCAAGGGCTATTCATTGGCCGAAAAAGATCAAACCAAATGGCATGCACCGGGATTATTTGATAAAGTAACCGGCGAGATATTCAGGAAAAAATCAGATACGCCACAGCCACCTAAATACCAGGATGTGTTTGGGCATACCATGATAGAGCTGGCTGAAATGAATGATAAAGTGATGGGTGTTACACCTGCCATGCCCAGCGGTTCTTCTTTAAAATTTATGATGGAAAAAATGCCGCATCGCGCTTTTGATGTGGGCATTTGCGAGCAACATGCTGTTACCTTAAGCGCCGGATTGGCCACACAGGGCATGCGGGTGTTCTGCAATATTTATTCATCCTTCATGCAAAGGGCTTACGACCAGGTAGTGCATGATGTGGCTATTCAGAAATTACCGGTAGTGTTCTGCCTCGACAGGGCAGGACTGGTTGGCGAAGATGGCCCTACCCATCATGGCTGCTATGATATTCCATACATGCGTTGCATCCCCAACATGGTGATCAGTGCACCGATGAATGAACAGGAATTACGCAACCTGATGTACACCGCCCAACTTGATTCAAATCAAAATCCTTTTGTGATACGCTACCCACGAGGTGAGGGTATGCTGGCAGAATGGAAAACACCATTTGAAGAACTTGCTGTTGGCAAGGGAAGGAAATTAAAAGATGGTGAGGAGATCGCTATTCTAAGCTTTGGCCATCCCGGCAATTTTGCGCAGGCGGCTATTCGCGAATTGCGGACACAGGGTATTAACCCCGCACATTACGACCTGCGCTTTGTGAAACCAATTGATGAAGACCTGTTACACGAAGCCTTTGGCAAATACAGCAAAATAGTAACTGTAGAAGACGGAACCGTAGTTGGCGGATTTGGCAGCGCCGTGCTTGAGTTCATGAACAGGAATCAATACCATGCAGAAGTAACAGTACTGGGCATCCCCGACCGTTTGGTTGAACATGGCTCACCCAAAGAATTGCACAGGGAGTGTGAATACGATGCACAGGGTATTGCTGATGCAGTAAGGGAATTGATGAAAGATAAAGTACGGGTAAGTTCAATAATTGCAGGCTAAGCGCTTATTGCATAAGCTTACCCTTAAATAACTAATAAAAAAAGGCTCCATCAGGAGCCTTTTTTATGCAGCAAATTAATTTAATGATGGGTCAGGGTTAGGTTCCTCTTCAGTTGTATTGTCCCCAATAATGTCTGTTTCATTAACCACACCTTCTGCCTCAAGGTCTTCTTCGCGATGCTCATTCCACTCAACAATAAAATTGTTCATACCCGGCCCTACCAATAGCTTCATAAATTTCTGTTGCGATAATTCGAGCAGTGAAAGGAACAGGAAAAGGGCATGGATCCTGTCTGAGCAGACTTCGAATACTTTTTCAAACGAAACGGTTTTTTCTTTCTGCACAAAGCCGAGCATATAATCACGGCTTCCCTCCATGGTATAATTATAACGTACAACTGTGTGAACCGGTTTATTCTGGCGTTCCTGTACACGCAGCATCACTTTTTCAAACGCTTTCATCAGTTTGAACATGGTGATGTTCTGTATCTCGGTGCCTTCTGATGCTTCTTCGCCTATCTGTACTATCTCGCGCTGCAGGTTTCCTCTCTTGATCATCAGCATACGCTCTGCTTCCATTTCGGCCATCTTTACAGCAGCTTCTTTAAAGCGTTTGTATTCGAGGATCTTGTCGATCAGTTCCTGCCTTGGATCTATCTCATTTCCATCGGCATCAATTTCTTTACGCGGCAATAACAATCTTGCCTTAATGCGCATGAGTGTGGAAACGAACAGGATAAATTCGCTGCTCAGTTCAATATTCAGTTTTTCTCCCTGGTGGATGAAATCAAGGAAATCGTTGATGATCCTGGTAATAGGGATATTGTAAATATCAAGCTCATCCCTCTCTATAAAAAACAACAGCAGGTCGAAGGGGCCCTCAAACTGGTCTAATTTAATCTGGTAACTCACATTATTCACTGGTCAATAGCTTTAGCTGCAAAGAAAACCGAATCGGCTCTAAAATGTACGGGTATTGTGGAATAGTTATCCACCAAGTTAGTTTGGAGTTAGGAGTTAGGAGTTTGGAGTCTGGAGTAGATGCAAAATCAGACTCCAAACTCCTAACTCCAGACTTCTAACTTTTCCTATTCTTTCGTTTCTGTCTTTTTCAACGCGTCCCTGATCTCGGCCAGCAGTTTATCGGTATTGGAAGGCTCAGGTGGGGCTGGCGGCGCAGCAGCTTCGGTTTTTTTCATCCGGTTAATGGCTTTAATAACAAGGAACACAGAAAATGCCACCACCACAAAATCGAACAGGTTGGTGATAAACGCACCATATTTTACAACAACTTCAGCCACAGCAGGGGTAACCACTTTTCCTGCGGCATCTTTTACGGCAGGTACGGCATCTTTGAGTACCAAGACTTTATCGTTAAAGTTTACCCCGCCGGTAATCATCCCCACCAGGGGCATTACGATACCATCCACAAAAGAGGTAACAATTTTTCCGAAAGAGGCACCCATTACAAAGGCAACGGCAATATCCACCAGGTTACCTTTCATCGCAAACTCTTTAAATTCTTTTAACATGCCCATATAGAATTGTTTTTATAGGATTAAAATACTACAAGATATGCATTCAGCAAAATAGATCAACATCTTATAATACAATAGCGCCCTTGCGCGAAAAAATGCACGCAAAGGCGCGGGTTGTATGCATTATTCTTATTTCTTTAATCCCGGATATTGCATTTTTAATCCTGAAAGCAGTTTATGCAATGCCGATGCCACCAGGTATTCTTTGTACCAGTTCTGATCTGAAGGGATGATATGCCAGGGAACTTTATTGCAATGCCTGAAACAGTCTTCATACATTTTCATATAATGATCCCACAGTTTTGATTCTTCAAAATCTCTTTCGTTGTATTTCCACTGTTTCTTCGGGTCCTTAATTCGTTGCTTTAACCTGAACTGTTGTTCTTCGTGAGAAATATGCAGGTAAAATTTAAGGATATGTGTTCCGGCATGTTTGGTTAGCAGATCCTCAAAATCGTTGATGGCCTTCATTCTTTCCTTAGCCAGTTTATCATTGCACCAATTATGAACACGGGTTACCAGGATGTCTTCATAATGTGAGCGGTTAAAAATCTGTATGGCCCCTTTTACAGGTGTATGTGTATGGATACGCCATAAAAAATCGTGCGCCAACTCTTCCGGTGTAGGCGCTTTGAATGCCTCCACCATTACGCCCTGCGGATTCAACTTTCCGAATACGCCTCTTATTAAACCATCTTTCCCGCTCCCGTCAATACCCTGCAGTACTACAAGAACAGAATGTTTCGACTCGGCGAACAGCAGGTTTTGTAATTCATCCAGCTCAATTAAAAGATGGGCTGTTTTTGCCTTCAGCTTTTCTTTGCTTAGCCCTTTGGGTGCACGGGTACTGATCTTTGACAGACTTATCACTGGCATGGCAATTCCGTTTATCTAAAATTATTCTTTTAGTTCTGTAAAAACAGCAATTTTGGCCAAATTAACAAGGTGAGAGATAAATTAATCAATTGGGGACTGTTTACGATACTGTCTGTTATTTGGGGCAGTTCATTCATTCTGATGAAAGCAGGCATGAGTAGTCTGACGCCCTATCAGGTAGCTTCCATCCGCATTTTAAGTGCCGGACTTGTGCTAACGCCTTTTGCCGCAAAAGCATTACGATCTGTGCCAAAAAATAAACTGGCATTGGTCATCCTCTCTGGTTTATTAGGTAATTTTTTCCCAGCATACCTGTTTTGTATTGCAGAAACAAAATTAGACAGTTCCCTCACAGGCATCCTGAATGCACTCACGCCTTTGTTTACTATTTTGGTTGGGATTACATTCTTCCAGCTTACAGCCAGTTGGAAAAAGATAGCGGGCGTTTTAATCGGTTTTGCCGGGCTTTGCCTTTTGGTTGCGCCATCCGGCCATTTTAGCTTTCAAAATTTTTCCTACATTTTACTTGTGCTGGCTGCAACTGTTTGTTATGGGGTGAATGTGAATATGGTGGGCCGTCATATGCAGGGTGTTGGTTCATTAAACATTGCTTCACTGGCATTTGTTTTTCTGATCATTCCTTCCCTGATCATTCTTTACTTTAACGGATACTTCTCTTTGCCTTTGACCGAAAAACCTGTACTGGCAGCCACTTTGGCCTCATTTGTGCTGGGTGTACTGGGTACGGCTGTTGCCTCTATACTTTTTTATATGCTGGTAAAAAAAGCAGGTACTTTATTTGCCTCTATGGTTACCTATGGAATCCCTTTTATTGCAGTGTTATGGGGGCTTTTATACGGAGAGCAGATAACACTCTGGGAGATAGGCTGCCTGGGAATTATTCTGGCAGGCGTGTATATGGTGAACAGGAAGTGAGTTGGAAGTCTGGAGTTTGGAGTTTGGAGTTTGGAGTCTGGAGTCTGGAGTTCAATTGTACAACTCCAGACTCCTAACTCCAAACTCCAGACTAACTCTAAACCGACATCATTTCTTTTTCTTTCGCGGCAAGATGTTTTTCAACGAGTGCAATAAACCTGTCGGTCATTTCCTGAACACGTTTTTCGCCGTCTTTGGCCACATCTTCACTCAGTCCGTCTTTTTGTAATTTTTTTACCTGCTCAATTGCATCGCGGCGGATATTGCGGATGGCCACTTTGGAATGCTCGCCCTCACCACTCGCTTTTTTAAAGAGTTCTTTTCTTCTTTCCTCCGTTAAAGGCGGCAGGAACAGGCGTATCTGGTTACCGTCGTTTTGCGGGGTGATACCGATATTAGCCTGCATAATGGCTTTTTCTATCGGTTGCAGCATATTTTTTTCCCATGGCTGGATACTGATGGTTCTTACATCCAGCACAGAAATATTGGCTACCTGTGCTATCGGGGTTGGGGAGCCATAATAGTCAATATTGATCCCGTCGAGCATACCAGGGTTAGCTTTTCCGGCCCTGATTTTGGTCAGTTCCACTTCCAGGTGACTGATCCCTCTTTGCATACTTTCTTCTGCATCATCAACGATCATTTGTAATTCTTCCGACATAAGATGGTTTTAAACTGGGGCGAAAATAATGAATAGTTGGGAGTTTGTAATCTGTGGATTGTTGTTCGGTCTGTTAAACCGCAAACTGTCTTATATTCGCAGCCATAAAAAACAGTGTTATGGCAAGTATCCAGGAATTGAAGAATATTTCCACCCAGATGAGGCGCGATATCGTACGTATGGTTCATGGTGTGCAAAGCGGTCACCCGGGCGGTTCTTTGGGTTGTGCCGATTTTTTAGCTGCCATTTTCTTCGAGATCATGCATCACGACAGGAATTTTAAAATGGATGGGGTAAATGAAGACCTGTTCTTTTTGTCTAACGGACATATTTCTCCTGTTTACTATTCGGCACTTGCCCGTTCCGGCTATTTTGACGTGAAGGAGCTGGCCAGTTTCCGCAAACTCAATACCCGTTTACAGGGCCACCCTACCACACACGAACATTTGCCCGGCGTTAGAATGGCCAGTGGATCTTTGGGACAAGGCATGAGTGTTGCCATTGGTGCCGCATTAACTAAAAAACTGAACGGAGATACACACCTTGTATTTTCTTTACATGGAGATGGAGAACTGGATGAGGGACAAAACTGGGAAGCCATCATGTTTGCCGCTCACAATAAAGTAGACAATCTGATTGCTACTATTGACTGGAACGGGCAACAGATTGACGGGCCCACCAGCAAAGTAATGGGACTGGATAATCTCCGCGCTAAATTTGAAGCCTTTAACTGGACAGTATTGGAAATGAATGGTAACGATATGGATGATACTGTTGCCACACTTAATAAAGCCAAATCGCTCACAGGTCAGGGTAAACCCATTTGTATATTGATGAAAACTGAAATGGGTAAAGGCATTGATTTTATGGAAGGCACTCACGAGTGGCATGGCATTGCGCCAAATGATGACCAGTTAGCCAAAGCACTGGCGCAATTGCCTGAGACTTTAGGAGATTATTAAAAGTACGAAGTTAGAAGTACGAGGTACGAGCTATATATAATTCTCACACAAAGGCACCAAGGCACAGTTTGAATTGTTTGTAGTTCCGGCTTGCTCAAAATGCGCAGCAGACCATTAACGTCAATCCCCACGAGTGGCATGGCATTGCACCAAATGATGACCAGTTAGCCAAAGCACTGGCGCAATTGCCAGAGACTTTAGGAGATTATTAAAAGTACGAAGTTAGAAGTACGAGGCACGAACTATATATAATTCTCACACAAAGGCACCAAGGCACAGTTTGAATTGTTTGCAGTTCCGGCTTGCTCAAAATGCACAGCAGATCATTAACATCAGTCCCCTAAAACCGTGCCTTGGTGCCTTTGTGTGCACACTCTTTTTAATACGCAAAGAATTTAACTCTTCAAGGAGAACAATTGAAGGCTTGCTTTACGCGAAGGAATCCATGCAGCAAGGATCGCAATAAAAACAACCGTAACGGTTACAAGTATAAAATCACCGGCCACTAATTTAACCGGGTAATAATCAATAATAAAAGTATCGCCGCCTAATTTGATCAGGTGAAACCTTACCTGCAGCCAGCAAATAATGGTTGCCAACACAATACCTGCACCACCGCCCAAACCGGCTAACAGCAATCCCTCGCTCAAAAAAATACGCTGCACTTTTTGTTCGCTGGCACCCATTGCTTTCAATACCGCGATGTCTGTTTGTTTTTCCAGCACCAGCATGGTTAAGGCGCCAATCATATTAAATGCCGCCACTACCAGTATCAGAGAGAGTATACCGTAGATCACCCATTTCTCCATCTGCATAACAGCATACAAACTCCTATTTTGCTCGTAACGCGTTTCAACTACAAACTGGTTGCCAAGTAACAACTGAAGCCTGCCTTTAACTTTATCCGGATCGCCTGACACTTTTATTTCTACGGCGCTGTATTCGTCGGCAGTCATGCCCAGCATATACTTTACAAAAGCGAGATTGCTGAACACATATTTATTATCAAAATCCTGCTGCACTGCAAATGTACCCACGGGTGTAACGGCAAATGAATTCAGCCCGTCATCGGCAATTAATTTGGATGCCTGCCTGTTGGGTAAATAAATAACGGCGGGATACAATCCTTTTTCTACACTTAACCCCGCTGCGTTTTCAATACCCGCGCCAACCACCAGTTTGGGGGCATCTATTGTGCCTGTTTCAAATTTGCCGCGGGGAATATGTTTGGGGGTATTCATGTTATTGATGGAAGTATACTTCTCATCAACACCCTTAACAGAAACAATGGTTTGAAAAGCGCCATTCAATACTGCTTTTTCTTCTGCCACCAAACTGTATATGGCAACACCTTCTGTTGTTTTGATCTGCTGTAATTGTGCGGGAGAAACATGAAAGGTTTTACCGTGTGCAGGAACGATGCGCATATCAGAATAAAAATCTGCATACAGTCCTTTCACTAAATCCTCGAACCCATTGAACACACTCAATACAATAATTAATGCCGCACTACCCACCGCAATGGCCACCATACTGATCCACGCAATGATATTGATGGCATTGGTAGATTTGTTGGACCTGAAATATCGCCAGGCGAAAAGAAGGTTCATGGATTGCGGATTGACGGATTACGGATTAGCGGATTACGGATTAGCGGATTATGCATTTTTCAATTCGCTAATCCGCCAATCCGTTAATCCGCTAATTATTATTCCTCTTTGGTTTTTTTTCGTCTTCAATTTTCTTAAAGATCTCTTCCATCTTAAACACATAATCCAGTGTATCATCATGGTAGAAATGCAATACCGGTACGCGGCGTAATTGGTGTTTTACCCTGTCGGCCAGTTCTTTTTTAATTTCCCATGCCCTCGATTCAATGGTTTTCATCACACCCTTTGGATCTTTTACCTGGAAAAGACTCAGGTAAATACGGGCTTCCAGCAGATCGGGCGTTACTTTTACAGATGAGATGGATACCATGCCACCATCTATCATTCCAAGGCCTAAGCGCCTGAAAATATCATTCAATGCTTCCTGTAAGGCACCTGCTACCTGTCTTTGACGTTTGCCCTCCTCCATATTCTAACATTTGATTGACTGCAAAATTACTTACTTTGCTCTGTTTTAAGTGTTTTATCCTTTATGAAGCGATTTTCGAGAATACTTTTTTACCTGAGAAGCCAGAAGCGGAACATAGCATTATATGTGCTGTTTAACCTGTTATCCATCGTTTTTTCGCTGGTATCCCTTACCATGCTGGCCCCTTTTCTGCAGATGCTTTTTGGTAAAGAAAAACTAATGGATGTAAAACCCGAATGGCATTTTAATGCCAACGGTGTATTGAGTTATTTAAAATATATCATCAGCCAATTCATCCATGAACATAACGAGGTATATGCACTGGGCGCTATCTGCGTAATTATTGTGGTATCCATTTTCTTCAAAAACATGTTCACCTATTTGTCGTTCAGGGTGCTGGCGCCGATGCGGAATTATGTGATGACCAAACTGCGCTCCGACCTGTATGCCAAAATACTGGAACTGCCTATCGGTTTCTTTACCGAGCAACGTAAAGGCGATATCATCAGCCGTATGAGTAACGATGCCAATGAGGTGGAATGGAGTGTGATGAGTACGCTGGAAGGACTGATCCGCGACCCATTAAACATTCTGATCTTCCTTGTTACATTGGTTTATATCTCTCCGGCCTTGTCATTGTTCTTATTGGTATTGCTTCCCTTAACAGGATTCATTATCGGCAGGGTTAGCCGCTCTTTAAAAAAACAATCCACTGCCTCGCAGGAACAGTTAGGTACGTTGATGTCGATACTGGATGAAACATTAGGCGGACTGCGGGTGATCAAAGCGTTTAATGCCGAAAAGATCCTTCGCAATAAATTTTTCAATACCAATAACAACCTGAACCATATCCGCAACCGGATGAATTTCCGCAGGGACCTTGCCTCACCCATGTCTGAGTTTTTGGGTGTACTTGTCTTATCCTGCATTTTATGGTTTGGCGGCAAGCTGGTGCTTAATCATGAAGCGGGCTTGGGGGCGGATAGTTTTATTACATACATATTGATCTTTACGCAGATCATCAATCCTGCCAAATCCTTATCCACAGCGTATTACAACGCACAACGCGGAAGCTCTGCCATTCAGCGCATTGAAGAAATTTTGCAGGCACCGTTAACTGTTACAGACAAGGCAGATGCAAAAGTATTACCCGCATTCAATCACAGCATAGAATTTAAAAATGTTTCTTTTGCATACGAGGATAAAATTATCCTTAAAAATATCAACCTCACTATTGAAAAAGGAAAAACCATTGCCTTAGTAGGTTCTTCGGGTGCCGGCAAAAGTTCGCTGGCCGACCTTGTGCCAAGATTCCACGATGTATCGGAAGGCGAATTATTGATTGATGGTGTGAACATCAAAAACTACACCCTGCATTCTGTGAGAGACCTGATGGGCATTGTAACGCAGGAGCCTATCCTGTTTAATGATACCATCGCAAACAATATTGCATTGGGTGTTGATAATGTAACGCAGCAACAGATTGAACATGCCGCTACAGTAGCCAACGCGCTGCATTTTATTAAACAGAAAGAAGAAGGTTTTGATTCAAACATCGGCGACCGCGGAAATAAATTGAGTGGCGGTGAAAGGCAACGTTTAACCATTGCCCGCGCCGTATTAAAAAACCCGCCGATCTTAATTTTGGATGAGGCCACCTCCTCATTAGATACAGAAAGTGAAAGATTAGTGCAGGATGCCATCAACAACATGATGCAAAACCGGACCTCGCTGGTAATTGCACACCGCTTGTCTACCATCCGCCATGCCGATGAGATCATCGTGCTGCAAAAAGGCGAGATCGCAGAACGCGGCAGCCACGACCAGTTACTGGCACATAACGGCATTTACAAAAGATTGGTTGAGATGCAGGAAGTGAAATAGTCATTGCGAGGAACGAAGCAATCTGTGTCCTGCATATATAATAGTCCGGATTTTATCAGCGATTTTTAAATAACCCCAGTCTTTAGGCTGGGGGGAAGAAAGCGCTGAATCCAAACGGCTTTAGCCATGACTAGTTCCCGTATGCCGGGATGCCATCAAGGCTAAAGCCGGTATTAAAGTTCAGGTTTCTTCCCCATGCTTAAGCATGGGGTTATATGTTTCACTCCATCATTCAATATTCCCTGCTCATTTCATTATTTAAAATGCAAAAAGGCCGCAGTGAGGCGGTCTGGCTATTTGAATAGCAGTTGATCTCAAACTTTATAGCTCAGATTGCGTCGTCGTTCCTCCTCGCAATGACGAAAAAGGCCGCATTGCTGCGGCCTTTGCATTATCAGGTAGTATTTTCTTATTGCTCTGATGTTGATTTTACCAATCCCAGCTTAGCTTCCAGGCTAAGTGTGGCATGAGGTACAGCGCGTAAACGGTTTTTGTCGATCAGTTTACCGGTAACACGGCAGATGCCGTAAGTTTTGTTTTCGATACGCATCATGGCTTTTTCGAGGTGATCGATGTAAGTGATCTGCCTGCTGGCCATCTGGCTCAACTGCTCTCTTTCCATGCTCATGCTGCCATCTTCCATGGTCATATAGCGGGCATCGTCATTATCGCCACCCATTTCATCCTTACGGGTGATCAGGCCCTGTAAATAAGCCAGCTCTTTTTTAGCGGCATCTAATTTTTTAGAGATCAGCTCCCTGAATTCGTTCAGATCTGCATCGCTGTATTTTACCAGTGGATCGCCATTATTGGCAGTTAATTCTGCTACTCTTTTTTCTAATTGTGTATATCCGGGCTTATAAGGCACACTCGACTTCGTATTGATCTTCGGTACTTTCACGTCTTTTATGGGTTCTGGTTGTTTCTTTACAGGTTTAAGTGGCGGAGCTGGCGGAAGTTTAACCTCAACCTTTGGTTTTGCCGGTGGCACAACAGGTTTAACCGGGGCCGGGGCCACAGGTTTAGCAACTACTTTTGGTGCCGGTTTGGCTGGTGCAGCCGGTTTAGCTACCGGTTTGGGCGCTACTTTAACAACCTTTGCAGGCGCTGCCGGTTTAGCTGGTGCCGCTTTTTTGGCCGGAGCCGGGGCTACCTTTTTAGGTGCCGGCTTAGGAGCAGGTTTAGCAACCACTTTTTTAGCCGGAACAGCTTTCTTAGGCGCTGGCTTGGGAGCAGCTTTCTTAGCCGGCGCAGCTTTTTTAGGCGCAGGTTTAACAGCAGCTTTCTTAGCCGGGGCAGCTTTCTTAGGTGCTGGCTTTGCAGCTTTCTTGGCCGGGGCCACCTTTTTCGGAGCAGGTTTCTTAGTAGGCATACAGGTTTATCCTTTTTTATTAACTACCACTTTCAACAGAATGTCATTGATTTCTATTTCAGTGCCATTCTGTGTATCTGGCACCCAATCAATGTTATCTGCCAAAATTTCGCGGCAAATATAGTCGTTATATTTAATAATAGAAGGCTTCAGTTGGGGGGCTTCCTGAACAGCTACGAATATACGGTCTGTGAGTTCAAAACCGCTTTCTTTTCTAATATTTTGAATGCGATTTACAAATTCCCTTGCCTCACCCTCCATTTTAAGCTCATCCGAAAGGGTGATGTCCAAAGCCACCGTCAGGCTTCCTTTGCTGGCAACACTCCAACCGGGTATATCTTCTGCCACAATATCCACGTCTGAAAGGCCAATAACTACGGGTTCACCATCAATCATCAGCTCATATTGCCCCTCTTTTTCAATCCGGGCAATGTCTAACTGGCTAAAATTGCCAATAGCGGCACTTACCGCTTTCATTTTAGCCCCCATACGGGTACCCAGGGCCTTGAAATTGGCTTTGATCTTTTTGCTGATCACCCCTTCTGTTTCGGTGATGTATTCCATCTCCTTCACATTTACCTCGGCTTTAATCAGGTCTTCGATCTTTTCCAGTTGGCCTTTCATTTCCGGGGTCAGTACCGGGATCATCAGTTTCTGCAATGGCTGGCGAACCTTGATATTTACTTTTTTGCGGAGCGATAATACCAAAGAGCAGGTATCCTGTGCCAGTTGCATTCTTTCTTCTAATGATGTGTCGATCACTGATTCATCGGCAACCGGGAAATCTACATGGTGAATAGATGTTACTGTAAACTTACCCGTTACCGCATTCAGGTTCCTGAATACCGCATCGCTGAAAAATGGCGATATGGGTGCCATTAAACGCACAATGGTTTCAAGGCACTCATATAAAGTCTGGTAAGCGCTGATCTTATCCTGCTCATACTCTCCTTTCCAGAAACGGCGGCGGCATAAGCGAACGTACCAGTTACTCAGATGTTCGTCTACAAATTCTTCAATAGCCCGCCCGGCCAGTGTTGGCTCAAACTCGTCCATAGAGCGGGTTACGTTCTTGATCAATGTATTCAGGGAAGATAATATCCATCGGTCAATCTCCGGTCTTTCATTCAACGGAATGCGGGCTTCTTTGAAAGCAAACCCGTCCACATTGGCATAAAGTGCGAAGAACTGATAGGTATTATACAGTGTTCCAAAAAATTTACGCTGCACTTCCTGTATACCAGCCAGGTCAAACTTCAGGTTATCCCATGGTGAGGCGTTGGTGATGAGGTACCATCGGGTAGCATCGGCACCATATTTTTCAATGGTTTCAAAAGGATTTACCACGTTACCCAAACGCTTACTCATTTTGTTACCGTCTTTATCCAGCACCAGTCCGTTACTTACAACGGCTTTATAGGCAACACTGTCAAATAGCATCACGCCCAGTGCATGCAGTGTATAGAACCAGCCGCGGGTTTGGTCAACCCCTTCGGCAATAAAATCTGCCGGGAATGATTGTCCTTTATCTATCAGGTCTTTATTCTCAAAAGGGTAATGCCATTGGGCGTAGGGCATGGCGCCGCTATCAAACCATACGTCGATCAGGTCGGGCACACGTCTCATGGCTTTGCCTGATTGGCTTACGAGGATGATATCATCTACAAATGGTTTGTGCAGATCGAGGATGCCCTCGTGCAGGTAGTTTTTATTTACATCGCCACCCAGCACTTCGTTTGCTTTGCGGATGCCTTCATTTAATTCTTCAATAGAACCGATGCATATTTCTTCTTCTCCATCTTCTGTTCTCCAAACCGGCAAAGGTGTGCCCCAATAGCGGCTGCGGCTCAGGTTCCAGTCTACCATATTTTCTAACCAGTTACCAAAACGTCCTTCACCGGTAGATTTTGGTTTCCAGTTGATGGTCTTATTCAGTTCCACCATCCGATCTTTTACAGCCGTGGTTTTGATGAACCATGCATCTAACGGGTAGTATAAAACAGGTTTATCTGTTCTCCAGCAATGCGGGTAACTGTGCTCGTATTTTTCTACTTTAAATGCGCGGTTTTCTTTTTTCAGTTTTACGCTGATGTCAACATTCACATCCACATACTCTTTCTCGTCTTTATAATTCTTTACATAGCGGTTGCTGAACTCACCCAGGCCATCTACAAATTTCCCCTGCCTGTCAACCATGGTAAGAATGCCGATATTATTTTTCTTACCTACGCGATAGTCGTCTGCACCAAATGCAGGAGCAGTGTGTACGATACCGGTACCGTCTTCGGTGGTAACAAAATCACCAATAATAACTCTGAAGGGTCTGGAGTCTGGAGTCTGGAGTCTGATCGCTTCTAATGAATTGGCTTCATATGGAAGTAACTGCTCGTATTCGCAATCTTCTATTTGCGTTCCTTTAAATGCTGTGAGTATTTTCCAGGGAAGGATCTTTGCTTTTTCATCGTATCCTTCAAAATCACCGTTCTCTCCCTCCGGCTTAAAATACTTACCCAGTAAGGCTTTGGCCAATACAACGTTTACAGGAAGATGGGTGTATGGGTTGAATGTTTTAACCAAAACATACTCGATATTGGGTCCAACGGTTAGGCCAAGGTTGGAAGGCAATGTCCACGGCGTAGTGGTCCACGCAATAAAGAAAACCTCATCATTCAATATTCCCTGTTCATTATTCGATATTGCTTTAAACAGGAACTCACTCTTTTCATTTCTCACCGCTTTGAACATCGCAATAGCAGAAGTGTCTTTCACATCTTTGTAAGTACCCGGCTGATTTAGTTCATGTGAACTCAATCCGGTTCCTGCTGCGGGTGAGTACGGTTGAATGCTCACGCTTTCGTACAACAATCCTTTTTTATACAACTGGCTCAGTATCCACCAGAGTGTTTCAATGTATTTGTTATCGAAGGTGATATAGGGATCATTCAGGTCAACCCAATAGCCCATTTTATTGGTGAGTTCGTCCCATTTATCTTTATAGCGCAATACGGCTTCGCGGCATTTTTTGTTATACTCTTCTACCGATATTTTTTTGCCGATATCTTCTTTGGTAATGCCCAGTTCTTTCTCCACACCCAGCTCAACTGGTAAACCATGTGTATCCCATCCACCTTTGCGTTTTACCTGGAAGCCCTGCATGGTTTTGTAGCGGCAAACCATATCTTTCAATGTACGGGAGATCACGTGGTGAATGCCGGGCATACCATTAGCGCTGGGCGGTCCTTCGTAAAATACAAAAGGTTTTCTGCCCTCACGCAACGAAACACTTTTTTCAAAAGCCTGTTCTTTGCTCCATTTAGCCAATATTTCCTGTTCTATTGCCGGGAGGTTGAGCCCGGAAAATTCTGGATATTTAACGCTCATAGCCTGAAATCGCTTGAAATGTACTGCCCGACTGATCTTAGGCGGGTTTTTAAGGCTGCGAAGGTAGGAAATATTGAGACGTGAAAGGCAAGGGTGAATTGTGAATGGGCAATGGTGAATCTGACTTGCCAAACAATCATTCACCATTCACTATTGCCCATTCACAATTGACTATTCACCGGCTGTTTGAGCGTTCAGGCCGCTTTAGCGCCCCGACCGCATGGCACCATTCACTACTGACGATTTCTGATTAATTTATATATACGTATTGCACTCATTAGCAATATGATAAATAGCGTAAGCCCAACCAATCCCCATACCATACTGATACTGGATTTAACCACTACCAGCATTACAATGGCTATCAGCAGAATAGTAGCCACTTCGTTCCAGATACGGAGCTGCTGGGAGGAATATTTAAAAACACCTTTTAGCTCCTGGTTTACAATTACCTGCAGCGACCAGTGATAGGCGTACAGAAAAACCACAAAAATCAGTTTGATCAGCAGCCATCTACCTTCCGGGGCAAAAACAATGGTGTACCAGCCCGCTTCAAACATAACAACTGTTCCGAATATGAGTGTGAGAACAGCAGATGGCCAGGTGATGCCATACCAAAGCCTTTTCATCATGATCATAAACTGGTTCCGGAGAATGGTTTTCTCTGGCTCGGTTTTTTCTCCTGCCTCGGTTGCATAGATGAAGAAACGGGGCATATAAAACAACCCCGCAAACCAGGTAACAACGAAGATGATATGGAGGGCTTTTAGGTATAGGGACATGTGAGTAAATTAGAAATTAAAGATCAGAAAATAAAAATTCCTCTTCTATTGCTGGTTCCTGACCTCAAGTGTTAGAAGGATGGAAACATCTTGCTGAAGATCATCTTTTTTTGCCACAGAAGGCACAGAATAACACAGAAGTTATCTGTGAAAATCTGTGCAATCTGTGGCAATGTATTTCTTCATAATAGTTGTTTACAATTCAATTTTCTTTATCAATGCATCACTGCCATTTCCATACGCTTCAATCCATTTGGCCAAAGCAGCAACCCATAAAGGATGTGTATTCAAACAAGGGATCATATCGTACGATTGACCGCCGGCATGCATAAAAGTTTCTTTGCCACGTTCGGCAATTTCTTCCAGTGTTTCGAGGCAATCGCTTACAAACGCAGGGCAGATCACCAGCAATTTTTTAATTCCTTCTTTGGGCATCTCCTCCAAACGTATATCAGTAAAGGGTTGTAGCCATCCCTTACCCAATCGCGACTGGAACGAAATGCTGAACTTGTTTGATGGGATATTTAATTTCTCTGTAACCAATCGCGTTGTTGTAAACACCTGGTGCCGGTAACAGGTGGCATGTGCAGGGGAAGCTGTTTCGCAACAATTATTTACCTGCAGGCAATGGCAACCCGTAGTATCGCTTTTGCGGATATGTCGTTCAGGGATACCGTGGTAACTGAATAAAATATGATCATATTCTTTTGCCAGCCAAGGCTCAATGCTGACAGCTAATGCCTGTATGTAATCAGGCTCATTATAAAACGGTTTAAGAACAGAAAGTTTGAAAGGATATTTTTTCTGCGCATACTGATCCTTCGCATATTCAACAGCTGTTTCGTAACTGCTCATCGCATAATGAGGGTATAGCGGAACAAGGATCACTTCATCAAGACCCGGATGTTGCTGTAACAACTGTTCGTAAGCTTCTTTGGGTGATGGGCTTCCATAACGCATAGCCACTGCCACAGGTTCTTTCACCTGCTGCTGAAGTGCCTGCTGCAACTGCCTGGTAAGTACGATCAGGGGCGAGCCATCTTTTGTCCAGATGGTCTTATATGCCTCAGCCGATTTAGGTGCACGAAACGGAACAATGATGCCTCTTACCAGCAGGGCGCGGGCAATAAAAGGAATATCTATCACACGCCCATCCATCAAAAACTCGTTCAGGTATTTTCTTACATCCCTTACTGCTGTTGAATCTGGCGAGCCCAGGTTCATTAATAACACTGCTTTAAGCGACTGTGGCATAGTTGTTGAATTGTGTGTGCAAATGTAAACTAACAATCATCATCCCTTAAAGGTTTGCTGGTGTGATTCTTGGCATTGATTGTTGAAAAAAGACAGTGAAATGCAGTGATATGGCCGTTTTTACAATGTAATGACAAAACGTGACAGAGAAATGACAATCGAATGACGAATCTCATGTTTTACAAGAACCCTCAAAGGATACCTTTGTAACGTTATTAGAAAATGACAAAAAGCAGCAGTTAGCATGGAGATCAATCAATTTTTTGTAGCAGGGATCAACTATAAGAAAACAGACGCCGCCATCCGCGGCGAGTTTGCTATTAGTGCTGATCAATATGCTTCCATTTTACAAAAAGCTGCTGCTGCGGGTTTACAGGAACTGTTTATTTTAAGTACCTGTAACCGGACAGAAATCTACGGCCTTGCTCCTGATGTGAACACATTGATCAACCTGCTTTGCAGTGAAACAGTGGGTGATGCAGATACTTTCCGCCAGTTATGTTATATCAAAAATGCGGATGAAGCTATCCGGCATATCTTTTCAGTTGGCGCCGGACTGGATTCGCAGATCCTTGGCGATTATGAGATTGTAGGGCAAATGAAACTTGCTGTAAAATTTGCGAGAGAGAAAGGATTTATTGGTGCCTTTACCGAGCGTTTATTCAATACGGTTTTACAGGCGTCCAAGGCAATTAAGAATACCACATCACTAAGCGATGGCACTATCTCTGTTTCGTTTGCTGCTATCCGGTTTCTGAAAGAACAGTTTACAGATACCCGTAATAAAAAAATCGTGTTGCTAGGTACCGGTAAAATTGGCCGTAATACCTGCAAGAACCTTGTTGATTATCTCAACACAAAAGACATCACTCTTATCAACAGAACAGAAGAAAAAGCTGTTTTATTAGCCAATGAGCTGGGCTTGAAAACAGCCGCTTTTGATGAGTTGAACAAAGAAGTGAGTGCTGCCGACATTGTTATTGTAGCCACTCATTCAGACAAAGCGGTAATTACCCGCGAGAGCCTTATACATAGTAGCCCAAAAGTATTAATCGACCTCTCTATCCCCAACAATATAGAACCTTCTGTTAACACCCTGGCGCATATCAAGCTGGCCAATGTGGATGATCTGTCTATGATCAACGACAAGACCCTGAGATTGCGTCAGGCAGAAGTACCAAAAGCTTTACAGATCATTGATACCCATTTTGCTGAATTCAGGGAATGGTTTATCCTGCGCCGTCATGTACCGGTATTAAGAGCAGTAAAACAGAAATTACACGACATGCACTCCTGCAGCATGTTTACAGCGTATACCAATACCACCATCGTTGATTCTGCCGCCATACAAAAAGTAGTAAATACAGTAGCAGTTAAAATGCGTACACAACATCAGCCAGGATGTTACTATATTGAGGCTATCAATGATTTTATGACCATCAGCATTAATTAGCATGAACAAGGTTTTAAGAATAGGCACCCGCGAGAGCCAACTGGCTGTCTGGCAAGCCACTTTAGTGCAGGAGCAATTACAGCAACAGGGTATTGCCAGTGAACTGGTATATATAAAAAGCGATGGAGATGTAGACCTGGTAACACCTTTATACGAGATCGGTGTGCAGGGCATCTTTACCAAAACACTTGACGCGGCTTTATTAAGTAAACGGATCGATCTGGCCGTTCATTCCATGAAAGATGTGCCAACACTGTTAGCCAAAGGAATTGCGCAGGCAGCAGTGCTGGAGCGTGCCTCGTATAAGGATATCCTTGTTTTCACAAAAGAAGAGGACGCACTTTTCAATGGACTGGGTTATAAAAACGGCGAGTGGGCATCCATGCATAAAAACGGATCAACACAAATACCACTCACCATCGCTACCAGCAGTATCCGCCGCAAAGCGCAATGGCTGAACCGCTACCCAAATCATACACTGGAAAACCTGCGGGGTAATGTAAACACACGTTTACGCAAAATGGAAGCCAGTAAATGGCACGGTGCTATTTTTGCAGCAGCAGGATTAGAACGTATTGGTTTACGGCCCGAAAAATCTATTGAACTGGATTGGATGTTGCCAGCCCCTGCCCAGGGCGCCATTATGGTTGTTTGCAGGGAAGAAGACCTGTTAACAAGAGAATGCTGTGCAATTCTTAACGACCGTGCAACAGAACTATGCACTAAAATTGAAAGAGACTTCCTGCGGATATTATTAGGCGGATGCGCCACACCCATCAGTGCTTTGGCCGAATGGAAGAATGGCAATGTTACTTTCAGGGGAAATATCCTGTCTGTTGACGGGAAGGAAAAACTGGAAGTATCCTTTCATCAGCCTGCATTGCAGAGTGAAGACCTTGGCATTAAAGCAGCCAATCAATTATTGGAAAAAGGAGCAGATAAAATAGTAAGCGCTATCAGAAATGCCGGAGCATAAAATACATATACTGAGTACAAGGCCGGTTGAGCAGTTACCACTGGAAGAAGCCCGGCGCAAGGGTATTAAGCTGGATGTATTGCCGTTTATAGAAACGGAAGCTGTTCAAAATATAGAGATACAGCAGGAAATTGAATGGGTCTCTGTACAACAGGCCACAGTGGCATTTACAAGCATGAATGCAGTGATAGCAGTGATTGAAATGCTGGATGGTTATGTTCCCGACTGGAGCATTTTCTGCCTGGGTTTTAAAACCAAACAATTAGTTGCTGAGTATTTTGGAGAACAGTCTATTTCGGGCACCGCAGATAACGCGTCTGAATTGGCAAACGAAATCATTGAAAACGAAGGTCCTGAAGAACTGGTCTTTTTTTGCGGTAACCTGCGCAGAGATGAATTGCCTGCTATTCTCAACAAACACCATATCTCAGTAAATGAGATCGTGGTGTATGAAACACATGCCATTCATCACAAGGTTGACAAAGTGTATGATGCGGTTTTGTTTTTTAGTCCAAGTGCTGCAGAAAGTTTTTTCAGCAATAACAAACTTCCCGCGCACACAGTTGTTTTTGTTATTGGCAACACCACAAACAAAGCCGTTCTTAAACACTGCCACAACAAGATCATTGTAAGTAAATTGCCGGGGAAGGAAGAGATGATTGAGGAAGCGATAGCGTTTTTTAGTGAGTAGTGAGTGGTCAGTAGTGAGTTGTATTTATCCGAATAAATAAAATAATTGAAAATAACGGGTTGTCGTTAATGATCGTCTGCTATCAAATTAAAAGATACTGACTACTCACTACTGACCACTCACCATTCACAAAAAGACCATGTTACAAAACGATCTGCTACTAAGAACCCTGCGGGGCGTGCAAACAGAAAGAACACCTGTATGGATGATGCGCCAGGCCGGCCGTTATCTTCCCCAATACATGGTGCTGAGAGAAAAGTATGGCTTCTTTGAACGTTGCCAAACACCGGAACTGGCATGCGAGATCACTATTCAGCCTGTTGATATTGTGGGGGTGGATGCTGCTATTTTATTTTCCGATATATTGGTGGTTCCACAGGCTATGGGACTGGAAGTGCAGTTGGTAGAAAGCAAAGGACCTTTCTTACCGGATCCTGTTAAAACATTGAAAGACCTTGACCGTGTGCGTGTTCCGGATGTGCATGAAACATTGGGTTATGTTTTTGATGCCATCAAACTCATCAAACAGGAACTGAATGGCCGTGTGCCGCTGATTGGTTTTGCCGGCGCCCCGTGGACATTGTTATGTTACATGGTGCAGGGTAAGGGATCTAAAACATTTGATGAAGCAAAAGCTTTCTGCTTCACACAACCCGAGCTGGCCCACCGCTTATTACAGATGATCACAGATACCACTATCGCTTATCTGCAGGCACAGGTGGCAGCCGGTGCAGATACTGTACAAATATTTGATAGCTGGGGCGGGCTGTTAGGTCCGGACGATTTTGAAAATTTCTCGTTACAATATATCAGGCAGATCGTTGCTGCACTAAAAGACAAAGTGCCCACCATCATTTTTGCAAAAGGCGCATGGCATAGTTTAGATGCAATGGCAGCAACAGGTGCGCAGGGATTGGGTATTGACTGGTGCATTAAACCTCAAATGGCCAGGCAGTTTGCAGGCAATAATGTTACCCTGCAGGGAAATTTTGATCCGGCTAAATTGTTAGCGCCCATACCAACCATAAAAAAAGAAGTAACCGCCATGCTGGATGCATTCGGTCCCGGTCATCATATCGCCAATCTTGGTCATGGCATTTTGCCTAATGTACCGGTAGACCATGCACGGGCTTTTGTTGATGCTGTAAAAGAATACAAACACAAACAATAAAACCCATTCACTCACTACTCACTACTCACTACTCACGATGACCAGCATCAAAACACAATGGATCAGTTTTATTCACCAGTTGCAGGATGATATCTGTGCTGCGCTGGAATTGTGTGATGGTAAAGCAAAGTTTGTAGAAGATATTTGGGAGAGGCCCGAAGGCGGCGGTGGTAAAACAAGGGTGATCAGCCATGGCGCTGTTTTTGAAAAAGGTGGCGTTAACACCTCTGTGGTTTTTGGAAAAGTAACAGACACCATGCGCTCGCAATTAAAAATAAATGGTGATCAGTGGTTTGCATGCGGCATGAGCATTGTAATACATCCATTCAATCCATTTGTACCAACTGTGCATTGTAACTACCGCATGTTTGAATTGTATAATGAACAGGGTGAGGTTACAGACAGATGGTTTGGCGGCGGTACCGACCTTACGCCTTATTACCTGTTTGAAGAAGATGCCAGATATTTCCATCAGACCTATCAAACAGTTTGTGATCAATTTGATAAAAGTTTCTATCCAACATTCAAAGAAGAATGCGATAATTATTTCGTGAACCGCCACCGCAATAACGAGCGGAGGGGTATTGGCGGAATATTTTATGATCATCAGCGCCCCAGTGCAGAAAAGGATGTGCAGTTCTGGATGGATTTCAGCAAAGCCTGTGGATATGCCTTTATAGATGCGTATATTCCCATTGCAGAAAAAAGAAAAGAAATGCCTTTTACCCCGGCAAACAAATATTGGCAGGAGATCAGGAGAGGACGATATACTGAGTTTAACCTGGTACACGACAGGGGTACTATTTTTGGCCTGAAAACAAATGGCCGTACAGAAAGTATTTTAATGAGCTTACCGCCTACCGTGCGGTTCGATTATAATTATCAACCCGGTGAAGGAACAGCAGAAGCGGCATTATTAGATGCCTGCCTGCACCCTAAAAACTGGGTAAACTAAATTTATTTATCATGCACCTGCAAAGAAGAAACAGGATACTCCGTCAAACACCCGCTATCCGCTCACTTGTGGCCGAAACCATTTTACGTCCCAGTGATTTTATTGCGCCTTTGTTTATTGATGAAGGCCAAAACATAGAAACGGAAATTGCATCCATGCAGGGTTATTACCGCCGCAGCCTCGACCTTACAATTAAAGAAGTAAAAGAATTATGGTTGATGGGTATTAAATGCGTGCTGATCTTCATCAAATGCAAAGACGAGTGGAAAGACAATACAGGCAAAGAAGCATGGAATAAAAACGGGCTGATGCAAAGAAGCATCAAAGCCATCAAAGACGCTGTTCCTGAAATGGTGGTGATGACCGATGTGGCACTCGACCCCTATTCATCTTACGGGCATGACGGGATTGTAAAAGATGGTGAGATCGTTAATGACGAAACCGTAGAAGCGCTTGTGAAGATGAGTATCAGTCATGCACAGGCAGGCGCCGATTTTGTTGCGCCAAGCGATATGATGGATGGACGTATTGGTGCCATTCGCAATGGACTGGAAGAAAATGGTTTTACCAAAACAGGCATCATGAGTTACAGCGCCAAATATGCATCCTGTTTTTATGGGCCGTTCAGGGATGCGCTGGATAGTGCGCCTGGCTTTGGTGATAAAAAAACTTACCAGATGGATTATGCCAACCGCACAGAAGCCATCAAAGAAACAGTGATGGATATTGAAGAAGGTGCAGATATTGTAATGGTAAAACCAGCAATGGCTTATCTCGATATCATCCGTGAAATAAAAAATGTGGTGGAAGTTCCGGTAAGTGCCTATCATGTAAGCGGAGAATATGCCATGATAAAAGCCGCCGCAAAAATGGGCTGGCTGGATGAAAACAAAGCAATCATTGAAAGCCTTACATCCATCAAAAGAGCAGGCGCTGACTTAATCGCAACCTATTTTGCGAAAGACGCAGTTAAGTTGATTAGTTAAAAAGCACACCAAGGCACAAAGGCACAGTTTTTCCTAACCGTGCCTTTGTGCCTTGGTGAGAATATTTCTTTTAAAAAATAACCATGTACGAAAAAAGCAAACAACTCTTTCAACGCGCACAACAATCCATCCCGGGCGGCGTAAACTCTCCGGTTCGCGCTTTTAAAAGTGTGGGCGGAACGCCCTTGTTCATCGAAAAAGCAAAAGGCGCTTATTTGTATGATGCAGATGGCAATCAATACATCGACTATATCGCATCATGGGGACCAATGATACTTGGTCATGCCTATGAGCCCGTGGTAAAAGCCATACAGGAAAAAGTAACACTGTCTACTTCTTATGGCGCTCCAACCTTATTGGAAACAGAGATGGCCGAGCTGATAAAAAGTATGGCTCCCAATATTGATCTTGTACGAATGGTAAGCAGCGGCACAGAAGCCTGCATGAGCGCCATACGGTTGGCAAGAGGTTATACCGGCAAAAATAAATTCATCAAATTCGAAGGCTGTTATCATGGCCACGCAGATGCCTTTCTTGTTAAAGCGGGCAGCGGACTGGCTACTTTTAATATTCAAACTGTACCCGGTGTTACTGGTGGTGTTTCAAACGATACATTAACCTGTGCTTTTAACGATCTGGAGGCAGTAGAACAATTGGTAAAAGAAAATAAAAACGAGATAGCCGCTATCATTACAGAACCCGTTGTTGGTAATATGGGTTGTATTTTACCGGAACCGGGCTTCCTGGAAGGCCTGCGGAAGATCTGCGACCGAGAATCTATTTTACTCATTTTTGATGAAGTGATGACAGGCTTCCGTCTTGCCCCCGGCGGTGCGCAGGAACGTTTGCATATTGATGCCGACCTGTTAACCTATGGCAAAGTGATTGGTGGAGGTATGCCCGTGGGTGCTTTTGGTGGCAGGAAAGAGATCATGGAAAAAATCGCTCCGCTGGGTAATGTATACCAGGCGGGTACCTTAAGCGGCAACCCGATAGCGATGATTGCGGGATATACGATGTTGTCAACCTTAAATAACAACAAAAATATTTTTACTGAACTTGATCAAAAAACAGCTTACCTGCATGCCGGTTTGGAAAAAGCATTGCAGTCAGTGGGCATCCCCTATGTTATTAACCGGATGGAATCTATGATCAGCCTGCATTTCAGCGATCATGCGGTAAATAATTTTGCCGCCGCCGCATCTGCCAATAACCAGTTGTTCAACAAATATTTTCATGCCATGCTGAAAAGAGGCGTGTACTTACCCCCTTCTGCTTTTGAAAGCTGGTTCCTGAACAATGCACTTACATACGATGACCTCGACAAAACAATCCACGCTACTGAAGAGAGTTTGAAAGAAATATTGTCGTGAAGCGTGAGGCGTCAGTCGTCAGTGGTGAGTGGTGAGTGGGCTGTAGCGGATACATAGTTCCGACTATTTTAAACACCCCTCGCCCCTCTACTCACCACTGACAACTCACGACTCACGATTCACGTTTCACGCTTATCTTTATCCCATGAAAATCGTTTTCTTCTCCGCACAGCCTTACGATAAAATATTTTTTAACCGTTACAACGACAGTCTGGGTTTTGAATTGCAATTCATGGAAGCCCGGTTAACCGAACAAACCCTGAAACTGGTTGATGGTGCCGAAGCCGTTTGCGTTTTTGTAAACGATAAAGTAACAGCATCCGTTTGTAAGCAACTGGTAGAAAACGGTGTAAAGATCATCGCGCTGCGTTGTGCAGGTTTTAATAATGTAGATCTTGATGCGGCAAAAAAATATGGGCTTAAAGTTTGCCGTGTACCGGCCTACTCGCCAGAAGCCGTGGCCGAACATGCGCTTGCACTCATACTTACCCTAAACCGCAAAACACATAAAGCCTATAACCGCGTTCGTGAACAGAATTTTTCATTGAACGGATTACTGGGCTTTAACCTGCACGGTAAAACAGTAGGCGTAGTGGGTACCGGAAATATTGGTAAAGCTTTTTGCTATATTATGCTGGGATTGGGATGTAAAGTGCTTGCCTTTGACCTGGTAGCTAATAAAGACCTTGAGGCAGCAGGAGTAACTTACCATCCTTTGCAGGAAGTATTTAAAGCAGATATTATTTCGCTGCACTGCCCGCTTAACAGCCAAACCCAACACCTGATCAATGATGATACCATTGGTATGATGAAAAAAGGGATAATGCTGATCAATACCAGCCGGGGTGGACTGATTGAAACAAAAGCGGCCATTAACGGCCTCAAATCGGGACAGATAGCCAATCTCGGAATTGACGTGTATGAGCAGGAAGAACACCTTTTTTTCAGGGATCTTTCTTCCACAGTTATCCAGGATGATGAAATTCAACGTCTTATGAGCTTCCCCAATGTACTGATCACCGCTCACCAGGCCTTTTTCACCGATGAGGCCCTAAGTCAGATTGCTACCACTACGTTAAATAGTGTGCAGCAATTATTAAAAAACGGTAATTTGACCAATCAGGCAGCGTTATTAGTATAATTTTTATCTGATATTCGTATAGTAGAGCAGACAGAACCTACTAACACTTTATCCATGAAGAACTCAACCCTACGGATTGCCATCATTTTTTCGGCTTTTTGCCTGGTTATGGCATGCAAAAAAGAATTGAGTATTGAAAGAGGCGGATTTAGCGGTGCGGCCCAGGGAGAATTGGTTGATTCTCTCGGCAACTGCAAGTCTTCTATTGTGCATGGAGAATACCATGTAGACAGTGAATTAGTTAAAACCAATCATTACGCCCTCATTAATGTAAATTTTACCGCACAGGGCAAATACAAGATCTATACAGATACCGTAAATGGCATGTGGTTTATTGATTCCGGTTTTGCAGTAAGCACCGGATCATCTGTTGTCAAATTAAAAGGTTACGGAAAACCAATACTACCCAAGACCACCAATTTCATTATCTATTTCAATAACAATGTTTGTTCCTTTTCTGTTAGTGTAGATGGCAGCATTAGCGGTGGTAGTGGTGGCAGTGGTTCTGGTGGTGATTATTTCCCAACAACTGTTGGATCTACCTGGACTTACCAATACCTTCCAAAACTCGGTAACGTTGACACGTTTAAAGTAACCGTAGCGCCCGGCCAGGTCACAATAGATACGCTAACTTATGCGCAATTCGGAACCTCTTTGCTGGATACCTTTTATTTTGCCAAAGGCAGTCACGATACCTATTATACCCTGAGCACTGTTGACTTTGATTATACATTCCTGTTCGATTCTATTCCAAGTTCCTTTATCACTTATCCGTTCCTCAAAGTGAATGCAAACGTGGGCGATACCTGGGAAACCGGCGAATATGGTACTGTAAAATTTGGCTCCGGCGCTACTGCAGAATATGGAAAAGCAAAAGCTGTTTTTACCATTGCTTCAAAGAATACAGATCCCTACACAATAGGCGGAAAAACGTACCAGAATGTGATCAATGTTAGAAGGGAGATCCGATTCTTACCTAATGGCGGAACTTATCGAACAATCATGGATGGCAACTCCTATTATGCCAAAGGCTTTGGGTTGATAGACCAGGTACTGAAAACCACGCCAACACAAAACATATCACTATTAAGAACGCCTACTATATTTTAAACAGGTAGGAGATCAGAATATCTGGTTCTTATCATTTACCAGCGTATCTGTTTCAATTGTATGATGCTCTGCTTCCAGTTGTTTCTTAAAGAACCTGTTCTGGAAAATAAGGATCACAATCACACCGGTTGAGATTGATGCATCTGCAATATTGAACACAGGGCGGAAAAATTCAAAATCATCCCCGCCTACAAATGGCACCCATGATGGGTAATGCGCATTGGTAATAACAGGGAAATACAGCATGTCTACCACTTTTCCATGCAATAACCCGGCATAACCACCACCGGGTGGCAAAAATCTTGCAATATTTAATGAGAAGGGATTGCTTTGTTCAAATAGCAGACCATACACTAAGCTATCAATCAAATTACCCAGGGCACCGGCATAAATAAGGGCTGCGCAGATGATGAACCCTTTATGATAATGCTTACGGATAAAATCTTTCAGTAAAAAACTACCCCAGATAACAGCCACCAGCCTGAACAGGGTGAGTGCAATCTTCCCAAACCCGCCGCCAAATTTCCAGCCCCATGCCATGCCTTCGTTTTCTACAAAATGCAAACGGAACCAGTTGCCCAATATCTTATGCTCCTCGCCGGCAAAATAATGTAGCTTGATGTAGAACTTCAGGGCCTGGTCGGCAAAGATGACCAACAGGATAATAAATATGACTTGTCTTGCTTTCACTGCCAAGGTTTTTATGGTGGGCAAAGATAGGATTTGGGCGTTACAGGTACGATATCTTGTAAAAAGTTTAGCAAATAGCACTGATTGGCCCGCCGGACTGGCCGGTAATACAGATATTGTACTTAGATATTATTCCTCCATATACACCCGCTTTACACGCTGGCTGATGCCGGTCATGATCTCATACGGAATGGTGCCGGCCCATTTAGCCAGTTGCTGTACGGGTAAATATTTGCCAAATATTTCAACCGTATCTCCTTCTTTTACGCCGGGTATATCTGTTACATCTATCATGGCCATATCCATGCATACATGGCCCGTAACTGGCGCCAGTTGGCCGTTTAGGTACATACTCCCCACCCCATTGCCAAACCGCCTGTCGTAACCATCTGCATAGCCAATACGTACCGTTGCAATCATACTATCTTTTGTTACTAATCCTTTACGTCCATACCCTATCGTATCACCTGCTTTTACTTTCCGTAATTGGGCGATGGTTGATTTAAGTGTAATAACTGTTTCAAGCGGTGCGGCGGAGCTTTCTGCACTATCAACCCCATACAGGCCAATGCCCAGCCTAACCATATCAAACTGGTATTCCGGCTTACGAAAAATGGCTGCAGAGTTGGCAATATGACGGATAAACGAATAGCCCAGTTCCTGCTGCATTACCATGCCCGCTTTCTCAAATAAACTGATCTGTTGTTCTGTAAATCCATCATGCACTGCAGATTCGCTTGCTACCAAATGACTGAATACCGATTTAACAGCCATGGTATGATGCTGTTTTAATAAGCCGGTCAAAGCAGTTGCATCGCTTACTTCAAAACCAAGACGGTTCATGCCCGTATTGAATTTGATATGCACCGGGAAGGTTTGTATGCCTTGCTGATCGAGGTAGGTATGAAAAGCATGATAAATAGGGAAAGAATAGATCTCAGGCTCCAGATCAAATGTTGCCAGCGCATCAAAGCTGGCTTCATCGGGGTTCATCACCATAACAGGCAAGCTGATACCGGCTTTGCGGAGTTCCACTCCTTCATCGGCATACGCAACTGCGAGGTAATCTACTTTATGAAACTGTAAGATCCTTGCCACTTCTGCACTTCCGCTTCCGTAACTGAAAGCTTTTACCATAGCCATCAGTTTGGTATCCGGCCTCAAATGCTTCTGGTATTCTTTGAGATTATGCACCATGGCAGAGAGATTGATCTCCATCACCGTCTGGTGCACTTTCTGTTCCAGCCAGTTGGATATCCGCTCAAACTCAAATACACGGGCGCCTTTCAACAAAATATATTCGTCTTTAAACTGGTGCGTACTTGCCTGCTGCAAAAAATCATCCGTGGTATGATAAAAAGATACAGCCACCGGTTTGCGGCCAGGCTCGCTGCTTATCTCAGTAAATATTGATTGATACTTTGTGATAGCGGTACCAATACCTATCAGCCTGTCAATACCCCTTGCGCACACCTGTGCGGCAATGGCCCTGTACAAATATTCTTCCTGCCTGCCCGACTGAAGCATATCTGAGAGGATCAGGGTGGTATGCTGTTTACCCGCCTGTTGTTTCAGGTAATCAACCGCAAGATCGAGTGAGGCAAGATCATTGCTGTAACTGTCGTTAAGCAGGTAACAGTTGTTAACTGCTTTCTTTAATTGCATCCGCATTTCAACTGGCTCTAATTGCAACATGCGTTCACTGATAACGGTTGGTGCATATCCCATCTGCAATAAAACAGACCAGCATGTAATGGCATTCTCAACAGCAATTTTATCAGTAAAAGGAATGGTAACGGAAATTTCTTTGCCTTGATAGATAGCCCTAATACAGGTATGCTGCTGTTGCTTTTCTTCTGCCGTGATGCGCAGCGTTGCATCAGCTTCCCTGCTCCAGCTAAAGAACTGTGTTCCTTTTTGAAAGAGACCAGCATCTGCGGTATCGGGCAATAGGATTGATTGCGGTGTATCGGGGGGTGAGTTTGGAGTTTGGAGTTTGGAGTTGGGGGTTTGGACTGGGAAAATTGTTGGTCGAAATGTATCCGGGCTAAATACCAGAGAAGCAGCATTTTTAAAGAGCAATGCTTTTTCGGTTGCTTTTTGCCTGTTGTCTGCAAAACCCTCACTATGCGCATCGGCAAGGTTGGTAAATACGCCAATAGTGGGTTGAATCATTTCTGCCAGGTTTTTCATTTCACCAACGGTTGAAATGCCGGCTTCAAAAATACCCAGTGTATGTTCTGCATTCATCTGCCACACACTTAATGGAACACCTATTTGTGAATTATAACTGCGCGGACTGCGAACGATATGATATTCTTTCTGCAACAACTGGTACAGCCATTCTTTTACAATGGTTTTACCATTGCTTCCGGTAATACCAATAACAGGAATAGCAAACTGTTTCCTATGCCATGCCGCCAGTTGTTGCAGGGCAGCCAACACATCAGGTACATGCAAAAAAACAGCCTCCGAAAAATCATTCCCATCAAAACCTTTTTTTACCACAAAATGGCGGACACCTCTTTCATATACTTCTTTGATGAATTGGTGCCCATCTCTCCTGGGCCCGCTGATGGCAAAAAATAAAGACGTTTCAGGGAATACAATTTTTCTACTGTCGATCAGCAGGTAGTCGATTACAGAACTTCCCGTAACCTTATCATCAGCCCGGATGATCTCTGCAATATGTTTAATGGAATAAGTCAATGGCGCAGGTTAAATTAAACGGACCCGTCGTTTACATCTTTAGGGGTACCTTTTTTATTTACAAAAATGGAATAAAAAACAGAGCCTGAGATACACAGTAAAATTATGCCCAATGATAAAAATACCTGCGTTGATTTATCGATCCATTCGTTCAGGTAGTGTTCTCCCAGCATTTTGGCGCCGATAAAGATCAATACAATGGCAATACCCTGTTGCAGGTATTCAAATTTGGTAACAGCGCCACGTAACAGGAAGAATAACGACCGCAGGCCAAGCACTGCAAAAATGTTCGATGTATAAATCACCAACGGGTCTTTTGAAATACCCATTACAGCCGGAATGGAATCGAGTGCAAATACCAGGTCAATAGCCGCCAATAAAACGATCACCACAAACAGCGATGTATAGGCAGGTTTTCCGTTTTCGCGAATGATGTATCTGCCGTCGCCATCATGATTAACCAGGGGAAGAAATTTTTTCAGAAAATGGTACACTTTTGAATCGTGCGGGTCAAATTCTTCATCCTCATTAGAGGTGAACATTTTATATCCTGTGTACAGAAGAAATACGCCAAACAGGTAAAGTATCCATGAAAATTTGGCTACTAATGCCACGCCTACTGTTATAAATATCACCCTGAAAACAATGGCCATCAATATACCCAGTAAGAGTACCCTCGGGTAAAATTTTTCTTTCACATTAAACGCAGTGAAGATGAGGATGAACACAAAGATATTATCAATACTCAGGCTCCACTCCATCAGGTAGGCGCTCAGAAATTCAAAAGCTAATTGCGGGCCTGCAACTGCAGCGGTTGAAGTGTTCTCTGCAGCAAGGCTCGGGCCTTCTATCCAGATAAAAACAAAAAACAACAATGCCAGCGCTACCCAGAAAAATGTCTGGTACAAAGCCTGTTTGATTGTAATAGACTGGTTCTTTTTGCTAAGCAGACCCAGGTCAAACACCAACGCAATGATTAATACGATGCCGAAAACCAAGTAAACAATCTGGTGGGCGCTCATGGGGGTTAATTTGTTATTAAAGATAGCCAGACTGGCTTTCCGAAAATAATTCTATTTGTTTTGCCACAGATTACACAGATTGGCACAGAAAAGTCTGGTATGTCTGTGCCTTCTGTGGCTATCATAACTTTTATTTACGCTTCATATTTCCTTTTCCGTTGCCACTGAAAAAAGGCGCCGATCACTATCACCAATGCCACAGGTAAAGCGATATTGATCAACTGCCACATGGTTCTTTGTTCTTCTACTTTGGTTTTATCCAGCAGCCGCAATACAAAATCTTTATTGCGGCTTTCGAAGAGATTGTTGTTGCTTACGAGGTAATCCATTGAGTTGAGAAAAAATTCCCGGTTGGCGAAGCGGTAGTTTTCCAACGGCAGTAAGCCCATCGGCAATGGCCCCGCAGTATTACTTACCGAATTGGTTACAATATCCGCATCGGCCACTACAATTTGTTTGGCTTCTTTTACTCCCAAAGGCAAATAGGGTTTACCTGTTACCCTTTGAACAGAATCCAGCACTTCTTTTCCTAAGCGGTTACTATATAATGAATGAAATTTTCCTTCCAGCAGTACAGCAACGGGTATATAACTCTTATTAAAACTTGCCAGGTCTTCATCGCCCTTCACACTGTTAATGGCTACAATTGCCGGAGAACTGATCCTGCGGCTATTGCTATCGGTTGCCAATAAAATGGTTTTACGGATTCCCGGTGCTTTTACTGTATCAATGCTTGATGGAAATAGTGGCAAAACCCTGTCCAAATTTTTTGAAACAGGATTATCTGAACGTGCTGCTAAAAACGGATAATAAGGCCAGGGAACACGTTGCATTTTAGGACTCCCATCTGCATTCTTCCCAATAACGATAGGTATTTTAGAGCAGTTCAGATCCTGTACCAAATCAGGGTTAATGCGAACGCCATATTTAAACAACAGATCATCCAGTTCCAATCCCCTGTCAAATGCAGTGTATTGCGCCTGACTGCGCATCAGGCTATCCAGTTCTGCATGCAGCTTATCTACAAACCAGATGATATGTCCGCCGTTCATTACAAACTGGTCAAGCTTTAATTTATCCTCGTCAGTAAAAGGCTGTTTCGGTTTCACAATCATCAATGCATCAATCAATGCAGGGTCAGGGTACCCTTTCTTCAGATCAAATACAGCAAGCCGGTATTCGTTGCGCAGGCTTTCACCCAAATCGTTCACTGTAAAATCAATGGGTTCTCCGTTACCTACCGCATATGCAACCGTTGGCACATATTTCCGGGTAAGCTTATCAATAGCATTGGCAAATTTGTATTCCAATAAAGCCTCTGCGGCGTTGCGGGTGGCTTCTACATCCTCCTGCGGATTATCGGTTATAACGTTGTATTGTTTATATACTTTACGGCTGCTGCGCAAATCAATGGCAATAGGTTTTTGTCCTTTACGAAAACTCACCAATGCCGAAGGGATGATCAGTTGGTTGGTTTGTGTTTCTGTTTTGGAAGATGCCTGCTCGCTTTGTTCGAATACTACGCCCATTTTTGCAAGACTATCATAGAACAATACTTTGGTTGTATCATTCCTGATATCTTCTCCCGGTTTTTCAAAACTCACTCTTACAAGATTACCGGATAGTGATTTGAATTCATCCAGCAGGTCTTTAGTGGCAATACTTAATTTTTTATAATCGGCTGGTAAATTCCCTGTAAGAAAAACTTTGATGGTGATACTGCTGTCTAAACCCTGCAGTAATGTTTTGGTGGCAGGTGTAAGGCTGTATCTTTTTTCAGCAGTCAGATCTACCCTGTAAAAGAAAAATGTAGACAGGTAGATGAGCGCCATAAAAAGCCCTGTCAAAAACAAAATACCATATTTATGTTGCCAAACTTTCTGCATGAAGGATACGATTAACGCTTACTTAGATTTCTTTGTGTGATGAACAGGAACAACGCGATGATGCCAACAAAATAAATAACATCCCTGCTATCAACCACGCCCCTGCTGATGCTGCGGTAATGAAAATTGATACCCAGCATCTCAATATAATAATCCATTCCTGCTTTAAATACGGGCAGTTTACTGATGGCATCAAAACCGTTGTACAGCAGGAAGCAAACAAATGTTCCTGCAATAAAAGCTACTACGGTGTTATTGGTAAAACTGCTGGCACAGATGCCGATGGCAGTAAATACAGCGCCCAGAAAGATCAGGCCGATATAACTTCCAGTTGTTCCGCCAATATCAATACCACCAGTTACACTCAGTTGCTGAACAGAAACGGCATACACGATAGTGGGTAATAAAGCCGTGATCACCACCAACAGCGAACCGTAAAATTTACCCCAAACAATTTGTGATGGGGTAAGCGGCATGGTTTTTAATAGTTCGTAGGTACCTGCCTTGTATTCATCAGCCAGGCTGCGCATGGTGATAGTGGGAACAAAGAACAACAGGATCCATGGGGCAAGATTAAAAAAGCTGCCCAGGGATGCATAACCAAAATCGAGGATACTGGTATCAGGAAAAACGAAAAGAAAGAGCCCGTTAAGCAACAGGAAGACCACTAAAGCGATATACCCGGTGAGGCTGCTGAAAAACTGTTGCCATTCTTTTTTACAGATCATCCACATGTGTCAAAACTAACTGTTCTTCAGCAATTGCGGTATCTGTGTTGGTTATTTGGAGGCACTTTATGGATTTTATCACATTTAGCATCTTTACTAAAACCGCCGTTATGAAACTAAAGCTAAGCCTGCTCCTTTTTTGCCTGCTGGGTATTGGTATTTTTAGTCATGCCCAGGACAAGAAAAAAATCCCACCCAAACCCGTTGTAGAAAATGGTGATGATGCGATACCGGTAACTGTAACAAGTACCAAAAAAGCACATAGGATTCCCCCACCGCCGCCGCCACCTAAAGTAATAAAGGCTCCAAAATCGATCCCGCCAAAGAGGGTAAATGACGGAATAAAACCGCCGCCGCCTCCACCTGTACCTACAAAGCCAACCAAAGTAAAATTGACACCACCGGTAAAACCTGATGCATTGCCGAAGGATTTGAGGGTTTAGGTTGGACACTGTGAGGAGTTGTGAGGAACAAAGCAATCCGTTAACTGAACTATTTAGCTTACTGCCTACAATTCAGCTATCCTGCCGATTTTTGTAACACAGGTTACTTCGTTCCTCGCAATGACGGCAAAAAAAAGCCTCACAAAGTGAGGCTAAATATCTTAACTCCCCCTTTAGGGGGCCGGGGGGTATTACACCGCAAAACTCTCTCCGCATCCGCAGCTTCTGCTGGCATTGGGGTTATTGAAGTAGAATCCTTTCCCGTTCAACCCGTCAGAAAAATCAAGTTCTGTATTTACGAGGTATAAAAAACTTTTCAGATCGGTTACCACTTTAATGCCATTATCTTCAAATACCTGGTCCATTGGTTTAACCTCGTTATCAAAATCCATTTTGTAGCTCAGGCCAGAGCAGCCGCCACCTACTACTCCTACGCGCAGAAAATAAGAATCATCCTCTCCCAATCCTGCTTCTTCCATCAGTTGCCGAATTTTCTTTCTCGCCTTTTCGCTTACGTATATGCTGTTTTCTGTTGCTACCATAATTATTGGATTAGCGGATTGCGGATTACGGATTGACGAATTATTACCTAATCCGCTAATCCGTAATCCGCAAATACGTCAATTAATGTATCTTTTCTTCAAACACCAGTTCTTCCAAACCGTTCTTTTTGCGGTAATCATTGATCGCTGATTTGATGGCGTCTTCTGCCAATACAGAACAGTGAATTTTTACCGGAGGAAGGTTGAGTTCTTCAACGAGGTCCATATTATCAATCTGTACAGCCTCGTCAACAGTTTTACCCTTTAACCACTCTGTGGCCAATGAGGAAGAAGCGATAGCTGATCCACAGCCGAAGGTTTTGAATTTTGCATCGGTGATCACACCGGTAGCATCATCCACCTCAATCTGCAAACGCATCACGTCGCCGCATTCGGGGGCGCCCACTAATCCGGTACCTACGTTTTTCTTCGACTTATCCAAAGTACCAACATTCTTCGGATTGCTATAGTGGTCGATTACTTTTTCTGAATATGCCATGGTTATAATTAATTTGAAAATTTTGAAATGTGCTAATTTGAAAATGAGGAAGAAGGTGTTTTGTTAGTGATGTGCGAATTTGAACTCATTTTCAAATTTTCAAATTAACACATTTTCAAATTGTCTAATGGTGCGCCCACTCTATCTTATCAATATCAACGCCTTCTTTAAACATTTCCCAGAGCGGACTCATTTCTCTCAGCTTTAAAACGGTGTCTGTAACTGATTTGATCGTATAATCAATCTGTTCTTCTGTGGTAAAACGTCCCAATCCAAAACGGAGTGAGCTGTGTGCCAGGTCATCGCCCAGTCCCAGTGCTTTTAAAACATAGCTTGGTTCCAGTGAAGCAGAAGTACAGGCAGAGCCGGATGATAACGCGATATTTTTATTAAATCCCATTAACAAACCTTCTCCTTCTACGTATTTAAAAGAAATATTAGACACATGCGGTAAACGATGATCGCGGTTACCATTTACATAGGTCTCTTCTATTTGTGTTAATGCGTTCTCTAATTTATCGCGCAGTTTGCTGATGCGGGCTGTGTCTTCTGCCATTTCTAATCTTGCCAATTCGCATGCCTTACCCAACCCAACAATACCGGGCACATTCAGTGTGCCGCTGCGCATGCCTCTTTCGTGTCCGCCGCCATCCATTTGCGCTGTTACTTTTACGCGTGGATTTTTACGGCGAACATACAAGGCGCCAACACCTTTCGGGCCGTACATTTTATGTGCAGAGAAAGCCATCAGATCAATACCGTCTTTATTCACATCAACCGGAATTTTACCAACCGCCTGTGTGGCATCGGTGAAGAACAGGATACCATGTTTCCTGGCAATAGTGCTGATCTCTTTTACCGGCTGAATTACCCCGATCTCATTATTTGCATACATAATAGCAATCAGGATAGTAGTTGGCTTAATAGCTGCTTCCAGTTCTTTCAGGTCAATCAAACCATCCGGTTGTACTTCCAGGTAGGTTACTTCACCACCCAGTCTTTCTATGTGTTTACAGGTATCTAAAACAGCTTTGTGTTCAGTAGTGCAGGTAATAATGTGGTTACCCTTACTGGCATACATTTCGTACACACCTTTCAGGGCAAGGTTATCACCTTCCGTTGCACCGGAGGTAAAGATGATCTCTTTAGAATCGGCGCTTATCAGTTTGGCTACCTGCTCACGTGCATAATCAACAGCTTCTTCTGCCTCCCATCCAAAGGGGTGATTACGGCTTGCTGCATTACCAAAATGTTCGGTAAAATATGGCAGCATCGCTTCCAGCACACGCGGATCCATGGGTGTGGTGGCATTATTATCTAAGTAAATCGGTAATTTCAACATATACACTTTGAGTTTATATTCTCGTAAACACAAAAGTATGCCAATAGGTTCTATAAATTTGGGCGCGAAAGCCTATGGTGATGGATTTTTCCTATTTCGTAAAGGCAGGCATTAAACTAAAATATCATGTTAAAAATAGAGCATATAGGTATGGCAGTAAGGGATTTTACAAGCGCTATTCCCCTGTTTGAAAAGCTGCTCAATACCCCCTGCTATAAGACTGAACTGGTTGAATCTGAAAGCGTAAACACTGCATTTTTCCAAAAAGGGGAGTCCAAGATAGAATTATTGGAAAGTACCAGCCCTGAAGGGGTTATCGCCCGTTTTATTGAGAAAAAGGGGGAAGGCATCCATCATATCGCTTTTGAAGTGGCAGATATTAAAGCTGAGATGGCCCGGTTGCAGGGCGAGGGATTTGTTTTGTTGAACGAAGAACCAAAGAAAGGGGCGGATAATAAATTGGTTTGTTTCCTGCATCCTAAAACTACCAATGGGATTTTGGTGGAGCTGTGCCAGGAGATGAAGTAGTTTGGAGTTTGGGGTTTGGGGTTTGGGGTTCGTTTTAAGTTAATTAGTTACCAGTATCTACTCACTACTGCCAACTCACCACTCACAAATTAGCGGCAGACCAGGCTTAACATAACATTGGTTCTTATTTTCTTGTACCGAAATAGATGATGGCGAGGATACCGATGAGTAAGATGCTTCCGAAAAGGATGCCTTTTTTCTTTACCTGGAATTTGAATTGATCATTATCCATTATTGCAGGCTGAGTTTTTCTACTGCTACCTGTGCAGCTACCTGACTGGCATCTTTTTTATTATAGCCTTTGCCCTGTGCCAATAACTCGCCATCAAGCATGGCATTAATTGTGAACAGGCGACGGCTGCCTTCCATTCTTTCTTCGGCCAGTTCAAAAGTGAGGGCCTTACCATTTTTATTGGCCCAGCCGATGAGTTTATTCTTAAGATTGATATCAATGGCTTCCAGATCGTCTACAAACATGTGCGGGATCACGATCTGCCTGAGTACCCAATTATGGGTTTTCAAATACCCTTTATCAAGATATACGGCACCAACCAATGCTTCAAGGGTATTGCCGAATATCTGGCTTCCTTTAAGGGCATTGTCGAATTTATTGTAGAAGGTAAGTTTGCGCAATCCCATCTTAAGGGCAATATCATTCAGTTGCTGGCGGTTAACCATTTTACTGCGCATTTCGGTGAGAAAACCTTCGCCTTTATAGGGATAACGTTTAAAAAGGTAATCGGCTACAATAGCGCTTAATACAGCATCTCCCAGGTATTCCAGGCGCTCGTTGTTCTCGTCGGCAGTCTCTTTTACCGAACGGTGGCTCATCGCAGTGCGGTACAACAAAATATTGCCCGACTGGATGCCAAGGACGTTTTTCAATTGTCTTTCAAAAGAAGAATCGTCTGACTTTTTAAACAGTTTTCTGAAAAATTGCACAGATTTAAGCTACGTATTTTTTTACAATCACACAAGCATTATGCCCTCCAAAACCGAAAGTGTTGCTTAATGCAGCCCTTACTGTTCTTTTCTGCGGTGTGTTGAACGTGAAATTCAGTCTGGGATCCAATGTGGGATCATCGGTAAAGTGATTGATTGTAGGCGGCACAATATCGTGTATCACACTCTGGATACACGCAATGGCTTCAATTACACCGGCTGCTCCTAAACAGTGGCCCGTCATAGATTTGGTGGCGCTAATGTTTAGTGAGTAGGCATGTTCGCCAAAAACTTCTGTGATGGCTTTTGCTTCTGCACCATCGCCCAAAGGGGTAGAAGTTCCGTGGGTATTGATATAATCAATTTCATCGGGGCGCATCCCTGCATCTTTTAATGCGGCAATCATAACATTGCGTGCACCTAATCCTTCCGGATGCGGGGCTGTTAAATGGTAGGCATCAGCAGTAGCGCCGCCGCCAGCCAGTTCGCAATATATTTTAGCGCCTCTTTTAATGGCATGTTCGTATTCTTCCAGCACAACCACACCTGCGGCCTCACCCATTACAAAACCATCACGGTCTTTATCGTACGGGCGACTGGCTGTTTTAGGGTCGTCGTTGCGTTCGCTCATGGCTTTCATGGCATTAAAACCGCCAACGCCGGCAGCGCTGATCACGGCTTCTGATCCGCCACTTAAAATGATATCTGCCTTGCCTAAACGGATGTTATCGGCAGCGGCTATCATACCATTGGTACTGGAAGCACAGGCACTTACTACGGCAAAATTTGGTCCGCGAAAACCATGGCGCATGGAAATTTGTCCGGCGGCAATATCAAGAATCATCTTAGGGATGAAGAACGGGTTGAATCTTGGCGTACCATCACCTAAAGCAAAATTGGTTACTTCCTCCTGGAAAGTAATTAATCCACCAATTCCGCTGGCAAAGATTACCCCAACGCGGTCTACATCAATGTTCTCTTTACTGATACCGGCATCCTTAACGGCCATATCACTGGCAACCACTGCCAGTTGGGCAAAACGGTCTAATTTACGGGCCTCTTTCCTGTCCATGAATTCGGTAGGATCAAAACCCTTAACCTCACAGGCAAAACGGGTTTTGAACTTAGAGGCATCAAATAAAGTAATGCTGTCAGCTCCCGAAACACCGTTTAGCAGCCCATTCCAATAATCGGTAAGATTATTCCCGAGCGGCGTAATTGTTCCGATACCTGTTACAACAACTCTTTTTAATTCCATTTCATTACCTGTTTGACGTGATAATCCGCCTTTTGGGGCTTATTGCGCCACAAAAAGGCGGATTAAAATTATTCCATGGCTGGAGTAAGATCTTACTTGGCGTGCTCTTCAAGGTAAGCTACAGCCTGACCAACAGTAGTGATGGTTTCAGCCTGCTCATCAGGGATGGAGATGTTGAATTCTTTTTCGAATTCCATAATCAACTCAACGGTATCCAAAGAATCGGCACCGAGATCGTTAGTGAAAGAAGCCTCATTGGTTACTTCAGCTTCGTCAACACCTAACTTGTCAACTATGATTTTCTTTACTCTTGTAGCGATATCTGACATTGTAAAAGTTTTTGTTACAGGCGCAAAAATATACTTTTTGTTAAATAAGCAATCTTTTCGGCCATTTTTGTTTTCACATACTTAATCTGGCCGTTTTGCCCGAATGTCATTTTTGCAGGATATTTTTAGTAAAATGATCATTATCTTGTAGTTCTTAGCCCCTTCATATGGCATTAAAATTAATAGATCACGGCTCTGAAAACTACCGCCAGATGGTTGATTTGCGCCTGCAGGTATTGCGCAAACCGCTTGGTTTAGACTTTACAGAAGCTGATCTGGCCGCAGAAAAGAATGATATTTTAATAGGTGTTTTTGACGATGATAAGCTGGAAGCCTGCTGTGTTTTAACCGAAACAGACCCAAAAACCGTTCGTTTAAGGCAAATGGCCGTTGGTGCCGCCCTGCAGGGAATGGGTATAGGAAGGGCTTTAATGAGCTTTGCCGAAAACATTGCCCGCGACCATGGCTACCGCCGTTTAACCATGCATGCCCGCAAATCGGCCCTTGGTTTTTACGAAAAGAACGGCTACAAAGTATGCAGCGATGAATTTGAAGAAGTAACTATTCCGCATTATGTGATGGAGAAAGAACTGTAGAGGGTTTGGGGTTTGTGGTTTGTAGTCTGGGGTTGTTGGTGGTTTTTAGTGGGTAGTTTCCTTGAAATCAACAAAACAATTAACCGCAAACTAGGAACAACCACAAACTACAGACTACAAACCACAAACTTTACTTTTTGTCAATTTTCTTATTAAGCACCCCCCTCAACTCATGCCTGAACTCCTCTGTCATCCCATCCTTGGGTACGAGGAAGAATGATTTACTGTCGAAATAGAGATGGAAAAAATGGGGGCTCTCAAAAAAGCGGGTGAATGTTTTCCAGGGCCAGTTCATATAACCGCGTTCGTTCTCCAGCCTGATCTCATCTTCCTGAAAATTGATGATAAAAGAATCGCGGAAAGTGTCTGCTTTTTTATAGATACCGTTTGGCAAAAAAAACCAAAACGAAGCCATGAGTATGAGCCATATGATGGAACCGAGTAAGAAAGGCTCAGGACGTATCTTTTTAAAATAAAATAATACGGCTGAAAGGATGGCAAATACATTGACCAATACAATCAGGATGCGTATTTCCGGGCGCTGTACAAAATGATAGCGCAATGCCTGTATTACTTTCTTTTTTTCGTAGGAGAAACTGTGCTGCATAATTTTTCTATGCGGTAAAAGTAGAGAAATTATAAAAGATATTTTCACACAAAGGCACAAAGGCACGGTTTGTTAAACTTAGCCTGCCACTTGTTTAGTGAGTGGTGAGTAGGCAATTGTGAATTGTGAATGGGCAATAACCATAATACTCACTACTGACCACTGACCACTGACCACTCACTACTCACCCCCCCACTACCCCAGTTTCTTTTTCCCGATCAGGAAATGCATAATCAGCCAGGCAGTTAAATAGGTGGATGCGCAAACAATGAACATGATATAGTAAGCCGTTTCTATCTGGTTGATGGCACGGTAATGCACAAAGATGTTTTTCTGTACCAGGAAGGATAATAATATCCCGCCAACAGCACCAAACATTCCTCCGATACCAATCACAGAGGCTGTTGATTTTTTCGGAAACAGGTCACTCACCGTAGTATACATATTAGCGCTCCATGCCTGGTGGGCCGCCGCGGCAAGCCCGATAATGCCTACCACCAGCCACATGTTTACAGCACTCAAAATCATCGTAAACAATATAGGCACCACGCAAAATGCATAAATGAGCATCGATATTTTTCTTGCTTTGCGCACGGTCCAGCCTTTGTTTATCAGGTACAAGGGCACCCATCCGCCACCTATACTGCCAAGTGTTGACACAAAATAAACTACAGCCACCGGCAGGCTTGCTGCGGTAATTTTTATGTGATAAATACTTTCAAAAAAATCGGGTAGCCAGAAAATATAGAACCACCAGATCGGATCGGTTAAAAACTTACCAATGGCAAATGCCCATGTTTGTTTGAATTGTAATAACTGCAACCAATTTAGTTTTGGCTGATCATCATCCCCCACACTTCCTTTCTCCTCTTCTTTATCACTTTCAATAAAAAATAATTCTTCCTTTGATATTTTTTTGTGCTTACGTGGCACTTCATACAGGATGAACCAAAAAATCAACCACACAAATCCCAATAAACCCGTAATAATAAATGCCCATTGCCAGCCCCATTTTGTTACAATAAATGGCACGGTTAATGGCGTAAGAATGGCGCCTATATTAGCTCCTGAATTAAAGATACCCGTTGCCAATGCCCTTTCTTTTTTAGGAAACCATTCTGCCACGGTTTTTATAGCTGCGGGAAAGTTACCTGCTTCCGTTAATCCTAATACACCTCGCACTACCTGAAATCCAGGCACTGTATTAACCAATGCGGTGGCAATACCAGCGAGGCTCCATAAAAAAGTAGACAGTCCATAACCAATTTTTGAACCCAGTTTATCTATCAAACCGCCGGCACCCAGCAGGCCAATGGCATAAAATATTTTGAAGGTAATCTCCACATCGGTATAGTCTCCATCGGTCCAGCCCAGCTGCATTGTGAAAGTAGATTTCAAAAAACTGATCACGCTGCGATCGATGTAGTTGATAGTGGTGGCAAAGAAAATCAATGCACAAACCGTCCATCGGTATTTACTCATTTTGGCTGAGACAGGCGTCATGGCTAAGATTTGATTGACTTGATGATAGCTAACACATCCTGCGTTGCCTTAGTTATTTGTGCATACTCTTTGGCTTCCAGCAGATGTTTGGTGATGAGTTTACTGCCCATTCCTACTGCACAAACGCCTGATTTAAACCATCCGGCAATATTGTCTTTATCAAGTTCAACCCCGCCGGTTGGCATAAATAATAAACCGGGGAAAATTTCTTTAATAGCAGAGACAAACCCGGGACCGAGAATATTACCGGGGAAAATTTTAATCATTTTCGCGCCAAATGTTTCTGCCTTAATGATCTCAGAAGGCGTCATACAACCGGGTACCCATAACATATTATTTTTATCTGCAACAGCGGCAACAGATTCAACCAAACCCGGACAAATAATATAATCTGTACCGGCATCAATAAAAGTTTGGGCCATTTCGCCATTCTTGATGGTGCCGATACCGAGGTACATGTCTTTCAGTTCGGCATCGCATACTTTACGCATTTCTTTAAAATTCTGCAAAGCAGCTTCTCCCCGGTTGGTGTATTCAACAGCGCGGATACCTGCACTGTATAAGGCTTTCAGCACTTCAATACTTACGGTGGTGTCTTTATAAAAATAGAGCGGGAGGATGCCCTGTTGGGGAATTAATTCAAGAATGGCGTTTTTCTTTTCCATATGGCTTTTTTTCGTGCAGCAATGTTATCTGAAATGACCAATATACCGGCATTTTATTACGCAAACGATTGCGTATTTTTATCGCAGAAAACATTTATATTTTTTTTCCTGGCCGCGATTATTACCCAACTTCGCGGCAAGGGTTTGAAGATAATTAATATATGTTCGTAACCCTCTCCTTTATTTAAAAAATGCGATTGACCATGCCTAAAAAAGTTGTAACCCTTGGAGAGATCATGATGCGCCTCTCTACCCCCGGATTTGAAAGATTTGTACAAAGCGACAGTTTTGATGTTACCTATGGCGGCGGCGAAGCCAATGTAGCCGTGGCCCTTTCTAACTATGGATTGAATGGTGTTTTTGTTACAAGGGTGCCGGATAATGCATTAGGACAGGCCGCCATTAACCATATACGCCGTTACGGTGTAGATACACAGTTTATAGCCCGCGGCGGAAAACGCCTGGGCATTTATTTTTTAGAGACCGGCGCCTCCATGCGTGCCTCGCAGGTTATTTACGACCGCGCCGGGGCTTCAATAGCTGAAGCAGAGATCAGTGAATTTGATTTCGATAAAATATTAGATGGCGCAAGCTGGTTTCATACCACCGGCATTACTCCGGCCCTGAGTGATAAGGCTGCCGCTTTAACTGAAGCCGCTTTAAAAGCTGCAAAAGCAAAAGGCATTACAACCAGCATCGATCTTAACTACCGCAAAAAATTGTGGAGCAAAGAAAAAGCAAGGGAGGTGATGACAAAACTTTGCCAGTATGTTGATGTATGCATAGGCAACGAAGAAGATGCCGATACCACACTTGGCTTTAAAGCCGAAGGCACTGATATAACCAAAGGTGAGCTGAACCTGGATGGTTACAAAAGCGTATTCAGACAAATGAAAGATAAGTTTGGTTTTAAATACATTGCTTCAACGCTGCGTGAAAGTCATAGTGCATCTGATAATGGCTGGAGTGCGCTGGTATATGATGGAACTGAATTTTACCATACCAAACAATATGAAGTTCGTATTGTAGACCGCGTGGGCAGCGGCGATTCTTTTGCCAGCGGATTTATTTATGGATTGGTTAGCGGAATGCCTATGCCCGAAGCTGCTGAATTTGGTGTGGCCGCATCTGCTATCAAACATACCATCCCCGGCGATCTGAACCATGCTACTTTAAATGAAGTGAAGGAATTGATGAAGGGGGATGGTTCTGGACGGGTGCAGAGATAACCCCCTAACCCCCTGAAGGGGGAATTAATTATTCATCAACTTCCTCTAACACCCCCCTTCAGGGGGGTGGGGGGTAAATTTATTTTATGATTATCGATAGTTTATCAAACAGTTCAAAATACACATCGCTTAACCCGCTTTTTGCAAAGGCATTTGCCTATATCAATTCTGCAGACCTGTCTTCTCTGGAACCGGGTACATTTGATATTGATGGCGATAGAATAAGAGGGATTGTGGCAGAAAAAAAAGGGAGTACAATAGCAGAATCTACTGCCGAGTTTGAATGCCATAATGCGCATATTGATATCCAGGTTTGCATAAGGGGAAAAGAAACCTTTGGTTGGAAACCACGTGGCACCTGCATTGCACCGCGTGGCGAATATAGTACTGAGAGAGATGTATTATTTTATGATGATGCACCGGATATGTTTTTTGGATTAACAGATAACCAGTTTGTTATTTTTTACCCGGAAGATGTGCATGCGCCTATGATTGGCGATGGCATTATTAAGAAGTTGGTGATTAAAGTGAAGATTTAATTTTATAGAAATATGAGATAAGAACCGCATACTATACCTTATGCCATTTATGGGTGCAGTTTGTTTTGTGATTGAAGGTTTGTATATTTAAATCTCTCACATCCTTAATATCGCTACCTACTATGACCGATCGAGTTTTTAGATTTTCTCTAACTGGCCTAACATTTACCTTATCTATAATCTTAGGATATTGGCTATGGGGTGGGCAAATAACTAGTATTCTAAATAGAGGAGTCAATCTCAATTGGATTACCATAATTGTACCGGTTGTTTGTTCTCCAGTGATTGGATTTATAATTTCCTCAACTGGCATAGGTCTTCTAACATTTTTTTGTCCTCAGAAAGTTGATTTTCAAAAGCCATCAAAAGAATATGAGCAGCAATATTTAAAAAAGATATACGATCAATTTTCAGATATTGGTTCCGGAATAGTTTATAAAAACAATGTTTACAATATAGAGAACTTTGAAATGGTCTTTATAAATCATCAGTTACTTTTTAGGCAGATTACAGATGAAGAAATAATAAAATTTACGGTTCGCCGAACGGATGTATACTGGGCACACATTAATACAATATTTTCAATCTTATTTGGACTACTTTCTGGTTATATAATAAAATCTGTCTTTTGGGGCCTCGGGTATAGTGGATTTTCACTATTAAAATTTGTTTTCTTAATTTCAATAGCCATTTATATAATGTTGACATTTTGGTTAGCCAGAAAATCATTAAAAGAGGTGAATGAAATTGAAAAAAGATATTTGGTAACACATTAAACCAACTTATTTTAAAAATTACTCAAATGAACACTGTTGATATCCGTCAGAAACTTCATCAGTATATAGAAACTGCGCAGGACAAAAAAGTAAAAGCCATTTTTGCAATGGTTGAGGAAGAGATTGAAGAAACTTCTGATCATTGGAAAGACGAAAAGTTTGTAGCCGAACTGGAAAGAAGAGAAACTACTTACAAAAATGGCCATGCTAAAATATTTACAATAGATCAGGCAGTTGGCAAAGCAAGATCGGCTGTTAAGAAAGTAAAAAACAAATAAGGTGTATACCCTTAGTATATTAGAAGAGGCCAGTAAAGAATTTACAGAAGCTGCCCGATGGTATGAACAGAAAAGTGAAGGACTCGGTTTCCGGTTCATAGAAACCATCCAGCGAAAATTACAGTTGATCCAGCAATTCCCTGAAAGGTATCCCAGACGAAGAAAAAACTTCAGAGAAACAGTTGTTAAGACCTTCCCATTCATTATCGTTTACTCCTTTTATAAGAAAGAAGGGATTATAATAGTAATTGCCATTTTCCATGCCAAACGAAAACCTGCAAAAAAATACAGGAAACCGAGGTAGTGGATCAAAAAAGTTATATCCCAATCATCTGCACTAATTTTTCGGTGTAACTATTTAATAGCAACAACCCCTCTGCGCAAACTCCGCCGCTCTGGTCTCTGGGGTGAAAAACAGATTTAATTTTTGAGATTTTTTTCACCGCAATCGTTTCCGATAACGATAACGGCAGATCTTCTGCCGTTCCTGCCTCACCACCCTCTCTTTTTCAGAATCTATTGCCTATTTTTAGCAGCACCCAATTAGCCGATAGTTATGTCGTTACTCAAGCCCCGCCTAAGCTTCTGGCAGATCATCAACATGAACGTCGGATTTTTTGGTATTCAATACAGCTTTGGACTACAGCAAAGTGCTGTGAACCCGATCTACGATTTTCTCGGGGCTAAACCAGACCAGATACCTTTACTTAACCTGGCAGGGCCCATGACGGGGCTGCTCATCCAACCCATCATCGGGGCACTAAGCGATAAAACATGGCACCCACGTTGGGGCCGCCGCAAACCTTACTTTTTTATTGGGGCATTGTTTTGCAGCCTGTGCCTTTTCATCTATCCATTCAGCAGCACCTTATGGATGGCAGGTGGGTTATTGTGGGTACTGGATGCCGCTAACAACACGGCCATGGAACCTTACCGCGCATTCATTGCTGATAAGCTTCCTTCTTCACAAATGCCTACCGGATTTTTAACACAAAGCTTCTTCACAGGGCTTGGTATTACACTGGCTAATATTTCTTTATTCGCGTTTCAGAAAATCAGTTTTCTGAAACAGGTACACGGACAAATTCCCTATTGGGTATTTGGTTCTTTTTTTCTTGGATCTATTTGTTCAATTTCATCTGTACTATGGTCTATCACCAAAACACCTGAAATTCCTCCTACCACTGAAGAACTGGCAGCGCTGAAAGCCAATAAACAAACTGTGTTCGGGCCATTTATAGAAATTGCCCATGCAATCAAAGACATGCCCAAAGTAATGTGGCAGTTGGCGCTGGTATATCTTTTTCAGTGGTACGCGTTGTTCTGCTATTGGCAAAACGCGTCAAAAAGTATTGCGCAGTCTGTATGGAAAACGTCTCCTTCCAAAGATCCCAAACTATATGAAGAAGCAGTTGGCTGGGCCGGCCTCGTTAACGGCTGGTATAACGTGATCACTTTCTTATCTGCTTTCGGACTGGTGGTGGTTGCCAAAAAATATAGTCCTAAAGCTGTTCATATTTCCTGCCTGTTGTTAGCCGGCACGGGATTACTGATCTTCCCGCACATAGAAAATAAATATTTATTGTTTGCACCCATGACCGGTTTTGGCATTGCATGGGCAAGCATGATGGGTGTGCCTTATTTAATGGTGGTGAACCAGATTCCGAAAGAACGGTATGGTGTGTACATGGGCATTATTAATATGATGATTGTGATTCCGATGATCCTGCAAACCACTACGTTTGGTTTTGTGCTGGATCATCTTTTAAATAACGATCCCGGCAAAGCGATCAGTTTTGCCGGTGCATTATTATTGATTGCCTGTTTGGCAACGATGATGATAAGCGGCCGGGACGCTAAAGCGACCTGAACGCTTACCATCATCGTGCCATGCCATTAAAATCTATAAACTCTGATGTGTTTTACTTTTAAAGGTTTTCAACAATGCAGTTTCTCTATATTTCAAAGCTTTTAAAACACATAGATACATAGGAAAAACAAAAAGGAAACATAGCTTTTGAACTATCTGCCCTGTTTCCTGAACTATGAAACTATGTGTTTAACAGCATAACACATTACAAACCAGGAATAGAATCATTAAAAAAGCATTATGAAAATACTCTGCATAGGTGAAGCACTAATTGATATGATCTGTACCGACAAAGGCAAATCATTATCAGATGGCAGCAACTTTCTAAAAAAGCCCGGCGGCGCGCCAACCAATGTGGCTGCGGCCATTGCTGCTTTGGGTGGCAAAGTAGAACTGGCCGCAAAAGTTGGTAACGACCCTTTTGGAAAACAACTGATCAATGTGATGAAAGAGTTTGGCGTATCTACCAAATGGATGATACAGGATGATGAACATTTTACCACCTTCGCATTTGTATCGTTGATGGAAGATGGTGAACGCGATTTTGTATTTAACCGCGGGGCCGATGGTGAACTCACACACGAAGAAGTAGATGCCATCGATCTTGACGATGTATCCATTATTCATTTTGGTTCTGCCACCGGTTTCTTGCCGGGACCATTGCAAGCTGCTTACCTCGGACTCCTGCATAAAGCATTGCAGAAAAATATCTTTATCAGTTTCGATCCTAATTACCGGCACCTGCTGTTCAGGACTAATGTGCAAAGTTTTATTGATCAGTCGTGGAAATTTTTAACGGCCTGTCATTTTTTTAAATTGAGTGATGAAGAGGCGATGCTGATTACCGGCACTAACACTGTTGCAGATGCCGCTGCTGTGCTGCTTGAAAAAACATCAGCAGTTTTCACAATTACATTAGGCAAAGAAGGTACTTTATTTGGATTTCAGGGTGCAACTACCCTCATTCCAAGTATTACCATTAAACCTGTTGACACAACCGGTGCCGGCGACGCTTTTGTGGGAGCTGTGTTATATCAATTAAACAACCAATCACAAACTTCTATTCATAATTTAGCGCTTGCTGAATGGACCAGGATCATCACCAATGGCAATAAAGCAGGAGCCAGAACCTGTGAATATTTGGGAGCGATGGAAGCGTTTAAACATTTGAACAATCAGATATTTGAGGCGTGAGACGTGAATCGTCAGTCGTGAGTGGGCAATGTTGAATAGTGAATGGTGAATGACAAGAAGATGTTATCACAGTCTGCCACTCACCACTCACAATTGCCAATTCACCATTCACCATTGCCCATTCACCATAAAAAAACACCTGTGTACCACTACCCCCTACATAACCGAATCAATTTTTTCTGCGGGCAGGAACAGCTTGACCTGTGCGGGAATGATAAATTATTTCATACCCGTTTTATCGCCAATACTTCTGCCATTCGCGAATTATATATGGAGTTGTATGGGCATCATCCAACATGCGAAAAAGCATTTGACAGTTTGATACTTACCATCATCAAAGCACATAAAGAAAGACCTGCGGCCCTGCGCCGAGAGGATGAACGTAAAGAACAAAAAGGCAACTGGTTTCTCAGCAACGATATTACCGGTATGAGTTTGTATGTTGACAGGTTTTGCGGCGCATTAAAAAATATGCCCCGCAAGCTGACATACTTTTCAAGGTTGGGAGTAAATTTTTTACACCTGATGCCTGTTTTTCAAAGTCCGGCAGGAGAAAGCGATGGCGGCTATGCTGTGTCTGATTTCAGGAAAATAGATGAACGTTTTGGCACACTCGAAGACCTGAAAACGCTGCAACAGAAAATGCTCGAAGAGAAGATGTACCTGATGATTGATATTGTTCTCAACCATACATCCCATCATCATGAATGGGCGGAGAAAGCCAAAAAAGGCAACCCGCTATATCAGGACTATTTTTACATGTATGATAACAGAACATTACCTGACCAGTTTGATGAAACCATGCCCGAGATCTTTCCCGAAAGCGCGCCAGGCAATTTTACTTATGTAAAAGAATGTAACAAATGGGTGATGACCGTATTCCACAATTACCAGTGGGACCTTAATTATACCAATCCTGATGTGTTTAATACCATGCTCGATACCATCTTCTTCTATGCCAATCTTGGAATAGATATTCTGCGTATTGATGCACCGGCTTTTATCTGGAAACAGTTGGGCACCACCTGTCAGAACCTGCCACAGGCGCATATCATTTTGCGATTGATCAGGCAATGCGTTCAGGTGGCAGCGCCGGGAATGGCATTGTTGGGCGAAGCTATAGTAGCGCCGAAGGAGATCATGAAATATTTTGGCGCAGCTAATTATACCGGGCAGGAATGCGATATTGCCTACAACGCCACACAAATGGCATTGCAATGGGATGCACTGGCAACAGGCGATACACGCGTTATGCTTGCAGCACAACAAGACTTACTGCAAAAACCATTTGGCACCACCTGGATAAACTATACCCGCTGCCACGATGATATTGGATTGGGTTATGAAGACAGCATGATTGCTTCGGCAGGCTTTAGTCCGTATGAACACCGCCGGTTTTTAAAAGATTATTATTCAGGTACCATCCCAAACTCACCAGCCTCGGGTGCCTTGTTTTCTGTAAACCCCAAAACACAGGATGCACGCATCAGCGGCTCACTGGCTTCTTTGTGTGGTTTGGAAAAAGCTTTGCAGTACAATGATGCTGACGAAATAATATTGTCTATCCGGAAAATAATTCTCATGCAGGCGCAGAGTTTTTTCATTGGTGGCATACCTATGTTATTTTATGGAGACGAAGCCGGTTACACCAATGACTATGCTTACCACAATGATACTGCCAAAAACTATGATAACCGATGGATGCACCGGCCAATGATCGACTGGACAAAAAATGCCAAAATAGAAGAAAAAGATACGATAGAAGAAAAAATATTCTCTGCCACTCAACGCTTGATCAGTTTAAGAAAAAAATTACCGGTGGTGGCCGACAGAAAAAACCTTGTCTGGCTTACCCCGCATAATATTCATGTAGCCGGCTTTCTGCGCACCGGAGATAACCAAAGATTGTATTGTTTATTTAACTACAGCAGAAAAGCTGCCTATGTTACATGGTATGCATTTAAAGAACATGGGAAAACGCCCATAAAACTATACGATCACTGGCAGGAGAAAAGACATACCGTTGGATCTGATTACGAATATTTAATCATGGAACCTTATTCGTTTTGTTTGTTGGAGGTGGTGGATTGATTCTGGTTTACAGATTAATCAACAAAAATTTACAGAGATGTTACTGTTGAGGATAGGTGCTTCAAAACTCAATTTCAATTCCAAAATGATACAATTACAGGACTTGTTTTTAAGTTCACTTCAATTTTTTGTTTTCTTTCTCCGATGATAGAAAATTTTCGCCTGTTACCACATTTTTTCCTGTTTTACTTTCCAATTCTTTTCTTGCATTTTTGGCTACGGCACCACCCCTTTTACCAGCTCCGGCATTTTGCAACAACCCTTTTGCCTCTTCAGTTTCGGCTATTTGACGGGTAGATAATTCGGCCAAAGCTGTAAAAATCAATTCAGCTTCGCTCATGTGGTCACGTAGATTTTGAGATTTCAGTTTTTTTAAATCTTTATGTTTTTTTACCGTGAGCCCTGTCCATTCCTCGTGAATAATGTTAGTAATCAGGGCAAATTCATCTGCTTTCTCTACACCATTTTGTTTCCAGTAATCAGTTAATTTGTTTCGGGTTTCCTGCCCTGTCATTCTTTGCTGTATCCATTTTGGGCTACGTCCCAGTTTTTGCCAGTTTTCTCTTGCCCTGTCTAAGCTTTGCTCCGGATTAGCTATTTCCTGCATTCGTTCGTAACCTACTTTGGCTAACCATTGCTTAAATGGCTCTGCTTTGGGGCTTGGAATAGATTGAATAAGGCGTAAAATATGCTCTACATTACCTCCCAGGGTTTTTCGCTTTTTGCCATTATGTGTAACCATTTCTACGTGGGGACAGTTTGTCCCTACGTAGCTGCCCAACTCGGCATCACGTTTTCGTAATTTTTTCAAATAGTCAGTTGGGTTTACAGAATCTGTAAGGGCTTGAATAATATCAACAACACTGAAATACCAGATTTCACTCTCAGGATCATAATACCTCCTAACCTGCTTGTTTTCAAAAAGCACCAAGTTATTTTGTTGCATATTACATCTTGTTAATCCTGCAAATTATTGCTTTTTGCGAAGGTGGATACCGATATGCGGTAAATACTTAGTAAATGCCAACATACTTTTTTCTAACGTTTTGTACTATTGAATTCGTCGCTCTCTTAATAAACTAAAAGCTAAACGGGAAAGATCCAAGGTTCAAGGTTCAAGACACAAGGTTTAAGGCACAAGATTCAAGATTCAAGGCCCTAGACACAAGATCCAAACCTAAACACCAAAGACTAAAGACTAAACACCATATTCCAGCTACAAATACGGCGCCGCAAAGCCCAGCCTTTTCATCCCCCTCTTAATCTCCGTGCAACCTGTTAATAAATTCCATACTAATTGGCTTCGGTAGTTTTCGATCATGATAATTTCGGGGCCCTGATCTATGGCCAATGCAGATTCGGCATACCAGAGGTTTTGTAAACTGAAAGCATCTGTAAAGCCGTAGTCTTTAAATATTTTATCGCCAAGCGTATAGTAGAAAAATTTTAATGCCCGCATACTCTCTGTTGGTGTATACGGGAATGAAGATAATGCTGCCGTTGGCGTAATCACACCTATATCGTTGTTGGGTTCATTAGCCGCATAGCCATTGGGGATATCACTTGCAGTTAATCCCCAGCAGGCATTGCTGTACCCGTAATACCCTTTCGGATTGTTTACGCAGTAGGTATAATTTATTTTGGTATGATTAACCACCTGCGTTTGATAGTTGGCATAACTATCGCTCAGTCCATTGGGGTTTATACCTAGAAATGAATAGTGAGCCCAGAACAAAGGGCCACCATTGGACGCCCCCAGCGGTAACGGATAACCAAGATAACTATTGCCATTGATCATTGATCCACTGCGGGCATAACCATTATGATATACCGAAGCCGATATTGAATCGGTATTAGAGGACGATGCTAGGATATATGTTATCAAACATTCATTCCAACCCTCAATTTTATGATTCATATCCCAATTGTATTTGGGGCTCCAGTGCCAGTATAAAACATTTTGCCCTCCCTGCCTGAACCAGTTCCATTCCACTGCATTCCACAATGCATTGATATCGTTGCGGAGTGTTGTTTCTCCCGCATCTACCCCATCAAAATACTGTCTTGCACTAAGCAAACCAGCCATTAAAAAAGAGGTTTCAACAAGATCGGCCCCATCATCTTTTGCGCTAAACGGGATAACCGTACCATCTGTTCCATTTAACCAATGCGGAAAAACGCCATGAAATTTCTGTGCCTTATTTTTTAAGAACCCAACGATGGTTTGCATTCTGGCCAACCCCTGTGCACGTGTAATAAAGTTTCTGCTAACAGCAACAGGTATGGCCATGATACCAAACCCTGATCCGCCGGTAGTAACTGTTTCAGCATTTCCGTTCGAACGCTCCCTGGCCAGTCCGCTAACAGGGTGTGCAAAATCCCAGAAATATTTAAAGCTTTGTTTCTGCACAAGGTCTAACAATTCATTATCGCTAACCCTCGGAAATTTATCTGAAGGATCTATTTGTGTGATCAATGGTGTATTCAGGGCTGAGGTCAATTTTGTTTTCTTTGCAGACTGCAATGTTGTATTAGCTGTAATATAGTAGCGTGTAAGCCCTTTTAGCGGAACTGTTGGTGTAATAACCAATACACTGTCGCTTCTTTCATAACTCATATCGGCGCCAACCACCGTTGTGCCATTCTCGCTTACCGATACTGCGGCCGCAACAGAATTCCTGTCGACAGGTGCATTAAATGATAGCCTGATTACCACACCGGGGCGGATGCCATAGTTGGTTGAGTTGCCCGAAGCAACCGTATTATCTAATTGCAGTTTGTCAATATCAAAACTTGCAGGCGTTACAACAGGTGGTGAGGGATTGGGGGCAGACTGCTTACTGCATGCAAAAAAAATGTAGGCAGAAAAAAGATAAACCACAATCTGCTTTCTTTTACAATGAATCATGCAAGGAAGTTATGACAAATGGGGAAAGTTTTCAAATCGGGACTATTACACTCAGGCTCAGTATAAATGAAACATGGTCAGATCAGTTTTAAAAGAACGATAAATGGAATCAATAAACCATTCATTTCCATTACGTGAGAGGAAGTGTTTAACATCATAATACTTTGCAAACTGCAAATCTAAAACAGCTTTATTCTGTAAAATAGTTTTGTTAATAATTTTGGGGTGCTCAATATTGCTCCATACATCCATATAGTCCTGACTTTTCATGATCAGGTCTGCCTCAAAACCAGGCGGTGGCCCATCATTTTGAGGATATTTTTTTAAATACAGACTGCATTGCTTAAAATAATCCATCAAATCATTCAGAAATGCATCAGACAGAAAACCACTGGCCCTTAATTCAGCGATGTAGCGCTCGGCCATTATAAAATCAATATAATAGTTCTTAGTCGAATCAGGCAAGCCACCTTTTACAACATCAAACTGCTGTAACCTCTTCTCGTTATCCCGGTACCATTTTAAAAAATTGATGCTGACGCTGTCCGGATTAACATTCTTTGTGTTTGCTGTTACAGGTGATGCCATAGCCTGACTGCCCGGTTTATTATGCAAGTCATTTTTCTCATAACCATTACAGGCTGAAGAAATAAACACTATTAAGATGTATAATTTATGTGGCGTATTCATCAGTAACTTACTATCGTTCTTTCGCGTGCTGTGCTTTGAGATTTATATTATTGATGTGTTTTGCCTTTAAAATATTTAATAACGCAGTTATTCTTTATTTCATTTTTTTGAAACACATAGATTCATAGGAAAACCAAAAAGAAACGTAGTTTTAATCTATATGCCCTGTTTCCTGACTTATGCAACTATGTGTTTAATGGCATAACACGTTATCAGATATTTTTCTCATAATCACAATGAGCCTCCTTCCACTAATAGTGACTCAATCATCACTTCTTCCGGAGTTTCATTGTTCTGCAGCCGGGATAACATCTGTTCAAAAGCACGTTTGCCTAATTTGTAACCACTGGTTTCTACATGCGTAATTTTAGGATCGTATAGGGTTGGAATAAAACCGTTGCTCACACTGATCACGGCGATATCATCCGGCACTTTGCATTTTTTTTCATGTATCGCATTCATCACTCCAATCAGTATCAGGTCGCCCATACAAAAAATCACATCCGGTTTTTCCTTCCGGGCAAGGGCTTCCAGTGTTATCTCTTTTGATGGCGCTGAATTTTCAGGGAAATGCAGATCAATTTTTGTTTCGGGTGATTGTGTTTTAAAAGTATCAAGGAAGGATTCCAGTCTTTTTTTTGTAATACTCAGGTGTGGGTGCCCAAATAAAGCGAGTACACTTTTTTTATCTTTTTGAATGATAGCTTCTGCCGCTAACCGGCCTGTTTCTGCATCTGCCAGGCATACTTTATTGCACTGGCCCGATTCGGGTACCCTGTCGAAAAAGATCACCGGCGTTTGCTGTTCTGTTAATTTGTCAAAAGAACTGATATCATCGGTTTCTATTGAGATGGAAGCAAACAAACCTGCAACCATATTCTTCCTGAAAATAGACAGGTTGCTTTTTTCTATCTGCAGGTCCTCGCGCGACTGCATGATCAATACTGAATAGCCATGTTCTCTTGCCCCTTCTTCTACTGCGGCAATAAAGGAATCGTAAAAATAATTGTTGATGGATGGAACAAGGATGCCTAAAACATTTTTATGTTTGGTACGCAACTGTACGGCATAGCTATTGGGCTCATATTCCATAGCTGTTGCCAGTTCCTTTACTTTTTTCTTTGTGGCTTCAGATATGTCCGGATGATCCTTTAATGCCCTAGAAACTGTTGAAATACTCAATCCGAGTATTTCCGACAGTTGTTTAAGTGTGCTTTGCTGTATCATACCTCCATACCTGATTTATGTTTTTTTATCGGCAACCTAAGGTACAGTTTTGAAACAGGTATTCCCAGAGCTATTTTTCCCTCACTTCAATATCAAAACCATCTCCGGTAGTACCTTTCAATCCATAATGCCCTTTGCGGTCATTATCGTTGAGCAGCGTTAAACGGAAGGATCCCAATTTCCAGTACATCGGAATTATTGGCAACTCATCTTTCCATACAAAATAATCTTCGGTAAGAGAGAGGCTGTATTTTTCGGGGTCTAACGTTCCTTTAAAATGCGCTTTGTTCGAATACACCTTGCCGGCATAGGTCAATCTCAAAATGGTAGTGCCCTGTACCGAATAATCATTGTAAACAGTAAAGTCCATATCTACTCCACATCTGCCTGTTTCATTATCAATTTTCATTACCTGGAATCCTCTGTAACCTTTACCCAAAACATCAATAAAAAACTTTAACCGTTGTTCTTTTGCAGGGGTGGTTGCTTCCGGATTTACCATCTGGTCGTTTTTCCAGTTGCCGCTGTAAAAAAGTTTCCCGTTTGAATCGCGCAGCTCTCCAAACCCTTCTTTTTTTCCTTTCACAAACATGCCTGTGTAAACTTCACCAGTAGGATATTTCAATTCGCCTTTCCCTTCACATACGCCATCAACAAAAGCGCCCTCATATTTGCCGCCATCTTTATATAACAGGTACCCCTGGGTTAACTTACTCTGCAAAAATGTTCCACCCATTTTTCCCCCGGTGCTTAACGTGAAGGTTCCCTGCCCTTCCATATTGCCTGCTTTAAAGTCACCTTCGTAAATATCTCCGCTGGCATAATAGAACATGCCCCTGCCATCCATCAAACCATTCTTAAAGTCGCCCACATATTTTCTCCCGTTCTTCCATATTTGTATTCCTTTGCCTTCCGGTTTAGCATTTTTCCATTGGCCTTCATAACTGGTTAAATCTTTGTACTCGTATTTACCTATTCCGTTCTTACAATCGCCGGATACGCATTTACCATCGCTCTGCGCAAAAGTTGCAACAGAAATAGTCAGACAAATAAAAAAGCAGACATTTTTCATGCCTGCTAATTTAATTATACTAAACGGCACTATAAAGTATTTCCTGCATTTTTAACCGGTGCATCAACACCATTCAAAAGATCCTCTGCCCGGTACTGACTGTATTTACCTGATTCTTTTCCTTTTCAGCCTTCCACAATACAACGCCTGCTGCAATAATGATGATGTTTTTTACGATGTATTGCCCTGTTAAGGTTAATCCATAGGGAACATAGCGGAAAGTATCGCCGGGGAAAAAGATAAATGGCGAAAAAGTACATATCATATGCGGGAAAAGCAGGTATAATGCGGTTTTAACGAATTTGCCGGTGATCAGCAGCACACCTATCAAACACTCCCAGCCGGCCAGCAGGAGGAGGTTGGTATGATCATTAATTAACCCGAAGGTTAGTTTATGTATGGTTTGCATGGCTAATTGCTCTGCCGGACTTAATCCTATAAAAAACTTAAGCGCCCCAAACCATAAGTACACAATGCCAACACTGACCCTTAATAAACCAATGGCAGAATAAGCCGGCTGCTTTGAATTTTCCAAAACTTTCTCTTGTATTTTTAACGGTGTAACATTTTAAAAAAATCTGATATATTGGCGAAAGATACTAATAGTTATAAACTCTACAATTTTACTATAGTTTAAAGCCAACGGTAAAATTAACATTCCGCCCATCGGCTGGCCATATGCCGGGGCCGGGGTAAAACATGGGTCGTTTGGTAAAATATTGGTTGTTGGCAAGATTGCTGATATTCATTTTAATTTCAACAGCATCCGTAAGTTTCAAACCGGCATTAATGTCTACAATACCATAAGCCGGAACCAAACCAACGGCACCTGTTGCCGCTGGCGGCGTTACTGTATTTAATGCATCAGCAAAAGTGGCCGCAGTATAACTGTATAAAACTGACAGATGCAGTTTATGATGACGGAGTGTTATACCATTGCGTGTGGTAAGATCCGGTGCGCTTTCAACTTTGTTGCCGCTGATATTCCTGTTTATATTGCCCGATTTTACAGTAGCATCTGTATACCTGGCATGCATGAACGCAGTGGATGTGAATGCTGTTAAACTTGTTTTCTTTCCCAACAACCAATCGCCCTGAATAAATATTTCCGCTCCTTTGGAGAGTGAGTTTCCGATATTGGTTCGGTACAGGTACAGTGCGCCGGCATTATCTGTTTGTGCCAGTGTTCCAAAACGGTTCTTATCCTGCAAAATAAAAGCAGTGATATCCCATTTTAAAAATTTCCAGTTGCCCCTAAAACCGATCTCCGCATTATACCCTGATGCATCGCGGATATTCGGATCCACTTTTTCATATAAAGAGGCAGGAATAAGGTCTTTAAAGATCATGGGGCGATATGCCTGCGACCAACCGCCATACAACTGCAGCGATTCTTTTATCTTATAAGCAAAGCCAGCAGCATACAAAGGAAAATGATGTTCAATACTTACCGGAATCTGATTGCCGGGATAATAATTGATCAAGCCGGTAAGATCTGTTTGCCCGCTTTCTAACCTTGCTCCCAGTGTAAACGACAATTGTTTTAATACCTGAAATTTATTCTCCGCAAACAGGGCTATGTTTTTTGTTTTAAAATGCATGTCCCTGCCCCAACCCGGTGTTACCAAACTAAGATCAAAATCACTGCCTGTTGTGCCAACACCCAATTGACGGCGGTGCAGATCGTTGTTCATATACTGGATACCTGCGGCCAGTACACTGGTTTGTTTACCTGCCTGGTATTCCTGCAATAATCTTAGTTCGGTAGTGTAACTATTGAACTCATCAATATCAACCTGGCGATTGTTGTATTGGAAAGTAGTTTTGTTAATAGTATCTGCTATATTGGTTGGTTTATCAAACAGCACACTGTTCCGTTTTCCCAGCACAGCAGAAGAGCTGAGGCGTAAATGGGTTTGATCTGCTATTTGCCAGTTAAGTGCAATGGATGGAACATGAATATCAGGATTAAAATAATTTCTTGTCCTTGTGGCCTGTGTAGGATCTGTATAAAACTGTTGATCTGTTAAAGGGCCGGGCATCCTGTATTCATAAGCTGATCTTGCCCATTCCAATCTTACCGAAAAACCGGCAGATGGTTCATAATTAATGATCACCGATTCTGCTTCTGAGTTGGTGTGTTCATTTTGCCTGTAACCATCTCTTGTTTTTTTATTGATGTATGCGTAGTATGAAAAATTACCCACCCGTCCGCCTACGGCGAGGTAGCTGCTTAATAAATGATAAGAGCCTGCTGTAGTAATGCTTTCAAAAGAAAATGGTTTGGTAGAATCGCCGCGTTTATTGATATAATTCAACATACCGCCAAACTGTGCCCCATATTGCAATGAACCTGTGCCGCGAACCAGTTCAATATGATCGATGCTTTCGAGAGGCATATTGTAATGACTTGCCGGATAACCATACATATCAGAATTGGTAATGATCCCGTCTTTGCGGATATTAAATTCCCATCCACGATGAGGATCAAGTCCGCGCAAAGCAATATTTACCTGGTTTCCGGAGCCATCCATATCATACACAAATACTCCCGGCACTTTGGCAAATACCTGTCGGCCAATTTTATTAGCGATATCTGCATCGCTTTGAAGTAAGTTGATCGACTCCGTTTTCTTTCCCGAAAAAATATAAGTGCTCTGCACTTCGGGCAGATATGATTTCTGCGATGACGATATGTAGGCCTTAACGGTTACACTATCCACACCTTTAGCCAATAATGTATCGTTACCGGCTTTCGTTTGAGCATGAACAGGAAGTACAGCGCTCATTGCTAAAAAAAGAAATATTATGATACGCATAAACATTATAATGAAATACAAAATTAAAAAACAAAGGTCACCCCCTGGTAGACACCAAGGGGTGTTCTAAAAATTGCTATTTATTGAAACCAAAAACCCGGAATAGTTAATCGGCACCATCTGTTTTGGCCCTCGCCACTGCATAATCACCTACTTTCTTGCCCGTTGTTAATCCAACTTCACAATCGCTGCGATAATGGATACCGCCTACCAATCTCGACATGGAAGCTTCCTGTGCCATACTCAGATAAGCATTGGCTTTTTCTGGAACAATATAACCAAGAATAGCGGCAGCCGCACCGCTGAATGTGGAGTGTCCTGAAATATAAGCAGGGAAATTTGGCAGGCCCGTAAGCGTTTTAATGGCCGGATTCATTTGTGTTGGTCGCGGATTGTAATAGAAATACTTGGTATCCCAACATACAATGGCTGCGTCCATCAATGCCATATTCACCAATGCCATATTCCTTGCCCATCTTACTTCGCTGAAATTTTTTGTTATAAAATCTTCTGCGGCAATCGCATCCCAGTGGCCCGGAGGTGTAGAAGTGCCAACACCATCCGCCCAGTAATGTACGATGCGGATATTCTCGCGTGATGCCTCTTTAATATAACTGTATACCTCATCCGTTTCTTTTTTCATCTGGTCGCTGGATGTCAGTGGTGGCGGACCCGGACGTAAAGTAACTGTTGTAGCTGCATCAAACAGGAATGGTGTTACCCTTCCAAACAGGGGCAGCATCGGAGGCCTTTTAGGTGCATCCTGACTGATCCATGGCGTTTCTCCTTTTGCAGCAGTAGTGGATACCAATGCTGCCCAATCGGTTGGTGTGCCTATGGCTGCACCTGCTTTATCCGTTCTGGCACGTGCTGTAAATTTTTGTGCAACCAATCTGCCCAATGCTTCTCCTGCCTCAATATCACTCCTTGTAGCGGTACCGGCTATAATACTGGCAAGTTCCTGCTCTTCCAGTTTTTGCTGGATATTGGCTATCTCACCCGGAAATAACAACTTCATCATTTCTGCTGTTACGCCCGCCAGCACCGCTGCTTCTGAAGGATAAGAAGGCAGATCTGTCTGCGTTAGTTTTGCCTGTATGGCTGCATCTGTTTTATACGGTGCGGGACGGTTGTATAATTTTTTATAATACCAGGCCGCTACCAATGCATCATACTGTGCCGCGCTAACATAAGCATATGCCCTTGCAGCATAAGGCGGGTTAGCAAAAGGAAATAAAGGATAAGCAAATGGATTAGCTGCACTTGGTGCAGGGTATGTTCCATCAGCATTCTGATAAGGCGGAAGATTATACTTTGCCACCAGCTCACGCATTATTTCATTCCAGCGCAATACTCCACCGGCACCCCAATAAGCAATTTTTTCTTTTTGCTCTTTGCTGATATTATTCTGCAACGCTTTGATCTCGTTCAGTTCCGCTATATAACCCGGTGTAGTAACTGCGGCGGGTGCAGCTACGGGAAATTCTGTTGGTCCGGCTAATAATACCGGTTTCCAGTTACCGGCATCAATATCTGTTTTAGCCGGCGCCAGCGGAGCTATATTATCTGTTCGGCCCGAAGCTGTTTTATTGCAGGACATTTGCCCTGTTATCATTACTACAACAATGATAAGAATAGATGGTAAAAATATTTTTTTCATATTATTTTGCTTTTACTGGTGTGTTTGATGAGGTTTCTTTTTTCGCTTTATGCGAAAAATCAAAAACGTAAAACATACCCGCATTAAAACCGGTTGCCTGCCCGGTATTTCTGCCGGCAAGCGTAATATTTCCTCCGCCGATCAACGCCAAACCATCAATTGCTTTCATGTTATATTTGATGTTCACACCTGCAGTAGTAGCATTCATTTTGTTACTTGGGAAAGGCATATTGTTCCGTGTAATATCAAAACCACCCAGCGTGGTCCAGTTATTCAACACAGCTTCTAAAATCATTCTGCTGCTACGATAACCTGTTCTGATTTGGTAATTGGATGCATCAGGCATAGCTACTTCATTGGTGTTATGCATTTCTGTTGTGTAATAAGCATCGCGATCTATTTTAATCTTACTTCTTACAACATAAGTGCCTGATACGGTAGCGAAGAAATTATCAACCTGGTAGTCCACAATACCGCGTAATGAAAGATTGGTGCCGCGAAGCCCGATAGATAATGGAAGAAAATCAGCTACATAATTGGTAGTAGGAAAAGAAACGCCACCTACTCCATATACCGATACAGTTCCCTTGCCCAGTTTTGTTTCTATCGGGTTCCATTTAACCCATAACGACAGGTCCTGCAGGCCTTTCATACCATGCAGTGTACCCGCAGAGGCTTTGGTTTGTACATACGGTATACCAAACAGCAGGTTTAATTTATCCGACACACCATAATTACCCATTACAGCATACATACGGGTAGATACGGTTCCAAGGTTTTCATTATTCCGCTTCAGGGTTCCTTCCCAATAATTGGTCCATTGACTGCTGCTGTACATAAAACCTGAGCAGAAATTATTTTTAGTCATCATGATCGCATCAGCATCTGTTTGGGCAGATAGTTTTGTGTATGATAACAGAAAGAATAGGATGGCCAGGCTATATTTTTGGTTATAGCCTGTTATGAATTTTAGCATAACAGAAAATTTAATGATCAGGCATAACAGGGCATACAACTACCCCGTCATACCTGTGATGATGAAAATAGTGTTGCTCTTAAAACCTGAATGAAAGGCCTACATTGATTGCATAATCTGCGAAAGCAGCATCACCTTGCGTATATTTTCCTGTATTTGCTGTAGTTATCTTATCCGCCATACTCTGCGTACGGTTTCGTGTAATCGCAATCGGTACAAAGGCATATACGTTTAGCTTTTTAAAGGCATACGTAATACCGGGCTCCCCCGAAATAATATAACCGGGCCTTCTAAAGCCAAGGCTACCGCCAATCAGGTCGTGTACAGGCAAACATTCATTACGCAATCCGGCAGACAGGGTAACCCTGCTAAACACAAAATTGGCGCCGCCTCTCAGCATTAACTGATCGGGTACACTCATCACGTCACTTCCATTGGCAAGGGCCGTTGCAGAGGGCGTACCACCGCGTGCTGTAGAAGTTCCGTTCTGTTCTCTCGGATTGATGAGATAATAAAAGTTTGCATACAGGTTAACGGTGCGGCCAAGGTTATAATAAGCATTAACCTCGGTAGTAAATCCTGTACCACCATCGCCTAACTGGATAGATTGATCAACCGGGCCAACAATTGTTGTACCTGGTGTTGCAGTATAAAACCGGTCGGTATATTTATAATCGCCTGTAGGTAATTTGATGCCCAATCCGATCTGAACATTTCCTTTACGTGTTTTTGCAGGGTCTAAAAGCCAGTAATATCCGGTGAAACGGATATCGCCCAAACCAAAAGACGCAGTGGTGTGTCTTTCTTTACCGCCATGTTCATACAATGAAGAGCGGGTGTTTGAAATAATGGGAACATCTACCGCTACAGACCAGCGGTTATTAATAATTCTTGTAACGGCCAGATCCATGGTATAGGCATGATTGATTACCTGTGTACCCTGGTCTACTCTTTGTTTTTGTTCTGCTTCTCCAACAAAGTGGCGAAATGAATTGTAGTAACGGTTATTAGCATTAAAAAGCCATTTTTTTGCTGTGGTGTCGGCATGGTCTGCATGATCCATGGTACACATACCACCCACACTACGGATGGCCACACAGCCTTGTGCGCCAACGCCCGACGATATGCCGAACGTGGCGATAAATATGATTATCAAAGATTTCATAATAAGTTTTTAGCAATAAGTAATGGTGTAGAAAAAGATTATTTCTTTTTCATCTTTAACCGTTCAGCCACTAATTGCCCAACTTTTTGTCCAACCTCTGTACTGATGATACAGGAATTATGAAAATGCAAACCACCATAAAAACGGGCCCAGTTATTTTCCAGGGCCGCAGCACGGAACGATTTGAATGAACGGTTCTTGATCCCAAATTCCAGCTCAGTAGAATCTGTGAAAGCAAAATTGTCACCAAATACATTGGTCAATGCTTCTGCGGCCGATGAAGAAATAGTTGAATGTCCGCAGGTATATTCAGGGAAAGCAGGTGTTTGCAGGTATGGACGCCAGTTAGCATCAATATATTTATTGATAACAGTTTCGGGCCTAACGGTGTTATAGGTATATTTTACATACCAGCATTGTATGAATGAATCAAACAAAGCAATACTGGTTTTGGCGAATGCATACACGGTTGTTGCATAATCGGCTTTGGCTGCTTTGGCCGCAATGCCAATTACACTCATCCAGTGACCTGATGGCGAGAATTTTTTACTGCCATACATCACGTGACCGGTAACATTCATTTTAAATGGATTATCATCCCAGAACTCAGCTATATGTTTTTGTTCAGGCGTTAAACTGTCAACCGCATTCTTAATAGACATCACTTCCTTATAATACTTACTATTCTTATCTGTGATATTAAAATCGGGTGGTGGTGGTGGTGCAAAAATACTTGCACTGTCAATCACCATGGTTCGTATCTCTTTCCAGTGTGGTTCTGCAGCCGACCCGTATAAAGGTGGTGTTGGCACCCAACGGCCGGGCACATCCATAACAGTATATTTTTCAGCACCCCGTGTTTCAAGATAATTATCTTTCTTGCTCCAGCGGATAATAGAAGCCGACACACTATCTGCCAATAACTGCGACGCTTTTTCTATATCTGAGGGCAAGCCTTTATCACGGGCAATTTTTAAAATGCTGTCTTTATATGTCTGCATACTTCCTTCCGGAAAAGTTACTGACTCTCCTACCTTCATATAGGCTAACAAAGCCGCCAGCTCTACGTCTGCCGCTTTATTTGCTGCCGGTAAAGAGACCGATTTTAGACCATTAACCTGTCCTGCCAGCGATTGATACTGATCAGGATAAGCTGAAGCAATCACTTCATAAGATGCAATAGCTGCATAAGCATAATTACGTGCTGCCACCATAGGAGGGAAATTGTTTCCCATCACTACTGTGTTTAATTCATGTACGGTCTGACTGAATAATTCCGGATTGTGCAGGTATGTCTTGTACTCATTGTTTTTTTTGCATGAGAGCAAGCATATTACAACACAAAGACCCAAACTGAGTCTTTTCATATTGCTGAAATTTTTACTGAGAAATAATTTAAAGAAAAATTTGCTTAATGAACCAACCTTAAGCTTGTGGCGGCCTGTCTAAGCGGCTGAGGTAATCAGATTTCATCTCAGCGAAAACCATCGTGTTCCAGGTTCCGGACAGATCAATGTTCCTAAACTGCCAAGAAAAGAAATCATGATCGGCCGTGAAATCCTGCACAGAGAATTTTGCCGAATGATTGTGATGTGACGGAGCCTTCTTAGAGGTATTGTTGGTTACAAAATCGTTTGCTAATCTGGCAAATTCATCGCGTGCATTTTTAATGCCTGCCCTTGCCGTATTGGGGATACACAGCAACTCGAGTGAATCCTGGTAGAAACGGCGTTTTACATAGGTATAGTTAACACCATTGATGTCAATATTACCATCCACCCTTTCAAATTTTTCTGAACTGCTTCCGTATGGAAGACTTGCTGCTACTTTAATGCTAACCAGGTCCGACTCATTATAAAGATTTTGATCCAGTTCTGCCTGCATCTGCAGGTCGGCCCTGTCTTCAAAATAATTGGTCAATAAACGGTAACCGCCCAGGTTAAAGAGCAGTATCCCCAATAGCAATATGGAAGCAGTTTGTTTCAAGTAATGTGAAAATAACACAATCTTTTATTTAACTGAAAATATTTTCTTCTCAGTCCCAACACCTTTGATAATCAAACTTTTCCACTGTTTTGGCAGCGCAGATTTTACCTGAATGATACCTTGTTGCGTTATTTCAAGGCCACCAAAACCCATCAAAATACTTTGCACTATGCCACCGGCACCTGTTGCAAAATAGGGATTGGTTCCTCCCTTGGTTTCTGCAATTATCCTTAACGGTGGATTCAGGTTAGGAACATAGGCATCTTTAAAAAAGTGATAGGCTTTTTCTCCATCACCGAGGCGTGCATATAATAAGGTAAAGATGGCCTGCGTCATAGCAGGTGTTCCTTCATTGGGAACTCTTGTTTCATAGTATTCCAGGTCTTTACGGATCTGTTTAGGGTCAGTGATCTCTTTAAGTGGATATGCGAGCAGGTTCACATCTGCCTGCTTAATTCCTTCCCCGTTATACGCTGCATGCTCCCGTGTTACGCCATTATCCATTGTAAGAATAGGGATATTATTGGCAACCTGTATCCAGTCAGCATCGGCAGTAATGCCTAATAGTTTTGCGGCAGCAGTAGCATTTTGCAATACGGCTTTGGCCGCAGCGTTGGTCCATGCGTTGTTGTCTACATTCTCGGCCCACTCATCGGCAGCCACCACGTTTTTGATATCATATTTCCCCGGCCCGTTTCTTTCTACCCGGCTTGCCCAGAAATCGGCAACTTCTTTTAATACGGGCCAGCCTTTTTCTTTCAGCCATTCTTTATCCTGTGTTACACAATAATAATTCCATGCGGCAATACCCACACAGGCAGTGATGTGATGCTCGAACGGACCACTCAATGCCCAAACCGGTGTTTCTTCTACCCCACTGGCAGCGCTCTCCCACGGAAACATCGCTCCTTTATATCCATGATTAAATGCATTCTTCTTTGCGGCAGCTAATCGTTGATAGCGATACTCCACAAGGCTCTTAGCCATCTCTGGATGCAAAACAAGGATAGAAGGATACATCCACAATTCCGTATCCCAGAACACATGCCCGTTGTAGCCAAGACCGCTAAGTCCCATGGGTGATGGACTCATATCTGTTCCTTCCCTCACAAAAGAATACAAATGGTAGAGCATACTGTGGATATCCTGCTGCGCCTGCTCATCACCTTCAACGATAATATCGCTTTCCCATAATTTATCCCATGCCTGGTTATGAAATTTAATTAAGCGGTCTCTTCCTTCCAGTTTGGCAAATATGGTCATGCGTTCAGCTTCGTTCAACGGATCATCATGATGCGCCGAAGTGATAGATGACCCTGCAATGGAATAACGATAGGTTTCTCCGGCTTTTATTTTCTTACTGAACTTCATCAGGTGCATGTTATTGTCCCACATTTCATGTATCACGCGTGGTTCCTGCCCATGTGCTTCGCTGAATAAAAAAGTATTGGATGCGCACATTAATAATTTACCGGTAGGGCTTTTGGCAGAAGAAGTGAGCAAGCTGATCACCACATGCGGGCGGTCAATTTCATTATAATAATTCTGAACATCTTTTAGGGCATCAGGCGCTTCCATTACACTGGCGCTGCCGAGTGTGAGATCTTTTTTAGCGGTAACCGTTACATCCATCAACACCGTAAAAGGGAGTTGGCGAAGAGAATAATAGGTGTATGAAACAGTTGCTTTATCGCCATAATCAAAAGAAGTAGTAAAGCTGGCGTGTTTCATATCTAGCGACTGTTTCATGTTGGATGCCTGTGCGGCGCCTATTCTTCTTCCATCAATATCCAACTGCATATTCAGCAAATTAAAGCTGCGCAGAAAATTACTTACGCGGCCTCGTCCGTATAAATCGTAAGCACCAGCCAGTACCACATCTTTTACTTTAAATGGTTCGGGAGATGAAACAATACCGATCATTCCGTTAGCCACGGTGATACCGTAATAGTTAGAGGGATCGATTTTATCGGCGCTGATTTTCCATGAATCTATACTCTGCGCACCAACAAACTGGCATATGATAAGGGATAGTAATACTACTGCAGATTTTTTCATATTATCATTTTAGGGTCGTATAAAATTGTAATACTTCTCTGTGTAACGCTGTGTTTTCTGTGATCGCTGTGTTTAAAAAAACGCTGCAAGATCATGTCATATTTTCAACACAGAAACCTGGTGCTATCTTTTATTTTGTTCTTTAAAGAGATACATTTTTTCGTTATTCATGCTCACCAGAATATAATTTCCTCCACCGGCTGATTTGATCGTAGCAATATCTCTCGCTTCGCCTTTCACAAACAAGCCACTCTCTTTGGGTTTGATATAGGTAAAATGTTGATTACCCCCGTTGATCAGCGTGGTACCATAGCCTGCATCCAGCCTGCCCGTTTGGGGTTTAAGGCCGAAGAAATTGCCGGCCATAAACAGATCTTTTTTGCCATCCCCATTCAGATCAGTAACTGTAATACCAAACACCGGCGACAATTGGGCCATAACTGGTAATGCTTTCATACTAAAATTACCATGTCCATCATTACTGAAAAAAGCTGTTTGTGTTTGCTCTACCGTTAGTACAGTTGCCTGGTTTAACTGATCATCTGTAAGCATTTTTTCTATCGGCGCACCGGCATAAGTTTCGTATTTGAGAAATTTCTTTTTCAGTACAGGCAACTGCGATTCCATCTCATCTTTCAGGTAATAAGGATATGCTTTACCATCCGGCTTATAGAATACAGGAATACATTCTGTTTGGCCGTTCCTGTCAAAATCAGACACGTATAGTTTTGCAGGGTGCTGCGCATCTGCTTTAATGTTGGAGTTCAATCCAAAATTTCCTGCAACAAGATCGGGCGTGCCGTTGCCATCAATATCTGCTACTGTTACACAGTTCCACCAGCCGGATGATTGAGCTACTGTTGCTGTTTTTTTCAACTTACCTTCAACATATTTAAAAACAGTAACCGGCATCCAATCTCCCACCACAATCAATTCTTTTTTTCCATCTCCATCAATATCGGCCCATTGCGCGTCTGTTACCATTCCTGCTTTTATTAAGTCAGGCGCTGTAGATGAGGTAACATCTGTAAATACACCGGCACCATTATTCTTTAACAACACACTATTAGGCGCAACACCATAACTGCCAGGAATATCGCGGGCCCCAATAAAAACATCGGGTTTGCCATCATCATCAAAATCGCCCACACGAACACAGGATGCGTTGATGGATACAGCAGGCCATCCTTTTGCAGCAGAACTAAAATTGCCTTTCCCATCATTGATATACAATCTGGCCAAAAGATAGGGAGAGCCTTGTTTTGCTTCGTTTCCGCCGGATGCAACTATCAGATCCCGATCTCCATCACCATCTGCATCAAAAAAAGAAGCGCCAATATTTTCATAATAAGCGTCTGCGATAAAAGCTTTCTGACTCATCTGCACAAAACGCCCATCTTTTTTCTGAATAAATAATTTTGCCGTATCTCCTGCGGCACTGCCAAGGAAAAAATCTTCCAACCCATCTCCGTTCACATCAGCCACAGCAAGTTTCGGGCCTTCTGTTGAGATTAGTTTGGGGATCAGCCGCTCTACATCAAAATCCACAAAATCATTTTCCTTATGCTTCACATTACCCGAAATGGTCGCCGCGGTAATATCCCGAAACATTGTACCGGCAGGCTTTTCAGGCTTACTGATATCCTGGGCATCTTTTTGATACAGGGTTAGAATAGTATCTATCGGCACCTGTTTCATTACCTGCATTTTTTGATTTGGCCACCGTATAACGAGACTGTCTATTTTTTTAAAATCGCCCAAACCAAATAATAGTACAGGCTCTACACTACTTTGAAACCCGCGCGTTGGCATTTGTTCCAATACCTGTTCTTTGTGATCTGCAAAAACAGCAACACGGGCACCATAGCCCATGGTATTGGGTTCTGTTCCTTTTAAACTGACTTTTAGAAAATGATGATGCAGTTTTTCAGAAGTAAAATTTTTATAAACAGAGGCCGCCGCATTTTCATTATTGATCACAAGATCAAGATCGCCATCACCATCGAGATCGGCATAAGCGGCACCACTACTGAAGGTTGCAGCACCAAAGCCCAATTGCCTGGACTCATCTTTAAACAAAAGATTTTTCTGGTTGGTAAAAGCAAAATTCGGGATTGGCACCGATGGCATTTTGTTGAGCAGGTCTAAAAAATTAAACCCGCCCTGGCGTATCCTGCTGATGTTTTCCTGACTATTAAAAAAAGCAAGAAAATCCTGATTGGTAAGGTCTCTCCGGATACCATTGCAAACAAACAGGTCTTTCCATCCATCATTGTCAAAATCGAAACTAAGTGTGCCCCAACTCCAGCCTGTTGCATCAACACCTGCAAGCTGTGCTATCTCGCTAAATGTGCCATCCTGATTATTTAGTTGTAGCGTGTTGCAGGTAAACTGGTGATGAAAATCTAACTGGTTCTTTGCATTCTGTACATCATACCCATCAAATTTGATCGTTGTTTTTAAGCGGTAATCATTTTCAGGGAGCATCTCTGCTGTAAACAGGTCGAGGTACCCGTCGTTATTGATATCTGCCATATCAGTGCCCATTGCACCATTGCTCATGTGCCCAAGCGCCTGGGTAGTACTCTCTTTAAATGTTCCGTTATGCTGATTGATGTAGAGATAATCGTGCTCAAAAAAATCGTTGGCCACATACAGGTCTTCCCAGCCATCATTATTAAGATCACCAACGGTAACGCCAAGCCCAAATGCGATCTCAGAACCATAAATACCGGCCTGAGCACTTACATCTGTAAACTTCCCGCCATCATTTCTGTATAAACGATCGCCATTAACTGCATCACGTATATAACGGGCATCACTTTTATATCCAAAATTGTCAATCGACCTTGGACTGTTATTCAGCACAAAACAGTCCAAATCGCCATCGTGATCATAATCAAAAAATATAGCCTGTGTAGATGCGCCTTTGTCATCAAGTCCATAGGCATGTGCTTCTTCTGAAAAAGTTCCGTTTTTCTGGTTGATGAATAATTCATTGGCTCTGTCATCACCATTTATAATACCCGCATTACAAACATAGATATCCAGCCAGCCGTCTCCATTAATATCAACCATGGTTACGCCGGTGTGCCATTTGTGCTTACTGGTGATCTTTGCCTGCGTGGTAATATCATCAAATTTCAGGTTTCCTTTGTTGAGGTAGAGTTTATTATCTCCCTGGTTGGATGTAAAAAAAATATCCGGCTTGCCATCGTTATTAATATCACCTATTGCCACTCCACCGCCATTATAAAAGTTATGGTAATTCAGGATATTCATCTCCTTCGTATCGGTAACCATATTGGCAAAAGAGATCCCTGTTTCCGTCGATGGTTGCAATTCAAAAAGCGTGTCTGTTCCACCCCCCTGCCTGGAAGAATGACAGGCGGCAAGAATGAAAAAAAAACATATAAATGAATAGCCCTTAAAAGGAAACGACCGGTTGAACATAGATGATCTGGTTCAAGTAAAACAGGTGATAGATAACACAGCAAATTAGCTCTTTTATAAAAGGATTCAAAATGAGAATGAGGAATAAGACGGTTATTTTTTATCTCAAAAAAATTATGAAAATGTTAAAAAAGGATGCCAAACTATTATCCTGTTTATACCTCATTATCCCTTATTTTGCAATGCTTTTAATCGTTTTTGAGATATGAAAAAAATGCTGTTGCTTTTACTTGCCGTCCTGGTATTATTCTTTACCGGAGTTTACATTTTTATTCCGGCCAAACTTAACATTACAAGCTCTGTTGTTGCAAAAACCACAGATCTGGGTGCAGAAAGATTTATAATTGACGAAACCAAATGGATACAATGGTGGAACTATAACAACCCGTATGCCGGATCAAAAGCTCCGCAACAGGGAAAAACGTTCTTTGCCGGTGGATATGAATTTAAAGTAACCGGGAAATTTTACAAATCGCTTGAGATAGGGATTCACAGCGATAAACAGCAGGCATTATCAAAACTGGTTATTGTTCCGCTTGCGCTGGACTCTACCGGCATTGAATGGAAATCTGAGCTGGCTATGGGCAACAATCCATTTTCGAGGATAAGCAAATACATGGAAGCAAAATCTATCAAAAAGAGTATGGACGAAGTGCTGGCTAACCTGAAAAACTTTTTATCAAAGCCCGAGAATGTGTATGCCATCAATATTGAAAGGAATCATCTTAAAGACACTTTATATGTAAGTTCTAAAACGATGCTTTCAACCTACCCTTCCAATAAGGAAATATTTGACCTGATCTATAAGATAAACGGCTACATCGAAAAAAATGGCACCAAGCCAACAGGTAGTCCAATATATAATGTAACTGAGATGGACAAGAACCGGTTTCAATTAATGGCCGCGGTTCCGGTTAATAGATCGTTGAAAGAAACTGATGGCTTTGCCATGAAGTATATGGTGAAAGGCAGTTTTATCATATCGGAAGTGGTAGGTGGAGATGCAACAGTAAATACAGCCGCAAAGAACCTGCAACAATATTTTGACGACTACAAGAAAACATCCATGGCCATGAACTTTACCATGCTGGTAACAGATAGGATGCTACAGCCTGATAGTTCTAAATGGATCACGAGGTTGTATCATCCGGTGTATTGATCGTCAGTCGTGAATCGTCAATCGTGAGTGGTGAGTTAACTCATAAATAAAACTGCGCCTTTGCGGCTTTGCGAGCATTTGTCTCGCGCAAAGTCGCAAAGGCGCAATTCATTACTGACGATTCAGGTCTCACGAATTTATTTTTCCCCCACCTCATCTTTAAACGCAATCAACAAAGCGGCATCATTATTCCTTGCCAGGATAAAAGCCTCTTTTTTATTGATCGTGATCTTTCTGACATGCCGCACCTCCCCTTTTATCTGTAAGCCGTTTATATTTTCAACCGAGAATGAACCTTTGCCTTTATTAAGCAGGATGGTTCCAAAATCTGCATCATATCTGCCCATCTGAATATTATTGCTATAATAATTACCCATCAGCAATATATCTGGCAGGTTATCATGATTGGCATCAACCACAACAGCATCCCTGTACGAACTTAACTGTGCCAGCCATGGCAGGGCCTGAACAGTAAAATTGAGATTGCCGTTATTAATCAGCAATGCATTGGAGAAATAATCGGCACGCAGTTGTTGCGCCTTTCCCAGTTTATCAGCAGTAAATATTGATACAAGATCGGCCTTGGCAAAATCTTCTGCATAGAGGTATTTCTTTTTTAATGCCGGTATCTGTTTTTGTAATTCATCCTTGTTGGCAAAAGGTATTTCGCGACCATTCAGGAAATACGTAAGCACCTGTTCTTTTCTGCCGTTATTATCAAAGTCGCTGTAATATAATTTTACCGGTTCTTTTTCACTTGCTTTTAAGCGGCTGTTCAATCCAAGATTTCCTGCCACCAGGTCAATATCGCCGTCATTATCTATATCAACCGGCAATACAAAATTCCACCAGCCTTTCTTATCAGTTAAAATTTTCTTTGTAAAACTACCGTGATCATTGATGTAGGCATAGATACCATCCCATTCGGTGCATACCACGAGGTCTTTGTCGCCATCCTTGTCCATATCATACCATATGGCCTGTGTGATCATTCCTGCATCAAGAAGTTCTTTGGCCCTTGAGCCGGTTACATCTGTAAAATGTCCTTTACCATCATTCTGTAATAAATAGGATTGCGGCATTTTTCCATATTCAGCCGGAACCGTTCGAGCGCCGATAAACAGGTCTATTGCTCCGTCTCCATTAAAATCGCAGGGAACTACGCAGGATGCATTCAAAAAGATATTATCAAAAGCATGATCCAGTTTTGTAAACCCTGTTTTCCCATTGTTCAGGTAAACGCGTGGCTGCAAATGTGGATCTGGCCCAAAGAATTCATTACCACCACTTGCAACCACTAAATCAATATTTCCATCTTTATTTACATCTATCCATGTAGCATCCACATCTTCAAATGCGCTATCAGCATCAAGAGCCGGTTGTGGTGATTTGATAAATTTTCCTTCCGCTGATTGTAAAAACACAGCACTCTTCTTATCTCGTGCCGACCCGATAAAAACATCTTCCAGCCCGTCATGATTAATATCAGCTACGGCTAATGCAGGCCCTTCTGTAGAAACCATATGCGGCATTAAAGGCTCCCGGTCAAACTCCTGAAATGCATTTTCCTGATGTTTGTAATTCAATCCTGTTTTTTGCGTGATGTCAAACATCGGTGTTGTTGGTTCTTTCCAATGCCCGGTAATCCTGGTATAATCAAATAAAGGAAGTCCTTTGGTATAATTTAATGTAAGATTCGATTTGGCACCTTGTAGTTGAATTGGCTGAAAAGTATTATCGGGCCACACTAAAAAAGCAGAATCTACTTTTGTTTTATCCAATCCAATATGTATAGGTCCTTCCATACTTGACTGGAAGCCCCTTGCCGGATTTTTTTCATACGTTCTGATGCCGCCGTTGGCAAACATGATCACTTTAGATCCAATAGCATTAATATTTTTTCCCGATCCTTTTAGCCTGATCTCTACGAAAGCTTTGTCTTTGCGATCATTACTTTTATTCCTGTACAAAGTTGCTGCTTCATCAATATTATTAACCACAATATCTAGATCTCCGTCATTATCAAAATCGGCATAAACGGCGCCATTTGAATAGGTGGCTTTATCATTATCCACCAGCGGATTCATATCACTGAACTGCATGTTGCCGTTATTTTTAAAAAGCCTGTTGGGGATTTTTATTTCAGGAAATTTATTCACCAGCGCCATATCTTTATCTTCCATCGAATTTGTCGCTATCTTTTTCTGGATCTCCTCATTGGAAACAAAATTTACATAGTCCATTTCATTCATCCGTTTAGGAATGCCATTGGAGATGAACAGGTCTTTCTGTCCATCATTATCAAAATCCATCCACAACGGTGCCCAGCTCCAGTCTGTAGCATACACGCCGGAATACAAACCTACTTCACTAAACATGCCGTTTCTCCTGTTCAGTTGCAGGTTGTTCCTCGTGTATTGGTAATTATATCCTGCGGCTATTTTGTATTGAAAAATATCATACTCATCTTCTCCCAATGATCGTTTCAGAATATAAGGATCGGATGGAAGCATGTCCATAGAAATGATCTCAGGAAATCCATCATTGTTTACATCGGCCACATCAACACCCATTGAAAACTGGCTGGTATGCATGATGTGATCATTGATCTCTTCTTTAAACGTTCCGTTCTTCTGGTTGATGTAGAGATAATCATTCTCGTGAAAATCATTACCAACATACAAATCCGGATAGCCATCCAGATTAATATCCGCTACCGCCACACCCAAACCGTAGCTGATAGACGAACTGTTGATCGTAGTTTGTTTGGTAACATCTGTAAACACATTACCATCATTACGAAAAATGCGATCTCCTGAAAGCGGATGATAGGTTCCGATAAAATCTTTTCTTGGCGCAAATGCACCATTACGGTGAACTGAGTGGTTTAACAGGAAACAGTCAAGATCACCATCCATATCATAATCTACAAAAACAGCCTGTGTACTGAAGCCGGAAAAATTCAGGCCATATGCTTTGGCCTCATCTTCATAAAAAGGAACACCGTTTTTATCAATGCCTTTGCAAATTAATAACTGGTTATGCCCATGCAATGTTTCAAATTCGCCCACACGGCAAACATATATATCCAGCAATCCATCATTATTAATATCAACTACCGAAACACCGGTTGACCATGCACTATCCTGTGGAATTTTGGCCTCAACAGTTACATCTCTAAAACTTAAGCTGCCTTTATTCAGGTATAATTTATTATTACCCTGGTTGGCGCTCATAAAAAGATCGGTCAACCCATCATTATTAAAATCTCCTGCACCCACCCCCCCACCATTATAGTAATACATGTACTTAAACATGTTAAACTGTTGTGTTGGCGTAAGCTTATTGGAAAAAGTCAAGCCCGTTTTACTGCTGTCAAGCACTTCAAACATTGCCAGCTCTTTGGGGGCAGGTTGCCTGCAAGCAGCTAAGATGATTATAAAAAAGAAAAAATATTTTTTTAACGCTTCCATCATACACATTACCTGCCGGTTTTTTGGATTGGATTATTTGTAGCTGTTGTGCCTTTTACTTTAAATAATACAGGATGCATATCGTTTCTGAGGAAAATAATCTGACGGTCTTTACCACCTTTGATCTCGCGGATATCCCGTATCTGTCCATCAAGATCCACACCCGATTCTTCACTGTTTAAAAGTTTAAACTGTGCATTGCCTTTATTGATCAATACGCCACCCCTTCCAGCGTCCAGCCGCTCAAACTGTGGAAGAAAGCCATATTCATTTCCGCCAAAAACAATATCAGGTTTTCCGTCGCCTGAAAGGTCAGTGCAATAAATAGCATTAACGGAAGATAACTGAAGTTCAACAGGTAGCTTCTGTACATTGAATTGTCCATTCCCGTTATTAATGGCAAATACAGAAGCACCATAATTAAACTGTTTTATTTTACAGCTCCTGATTAATTCAGGAGAAAATAATTCCTGGATTGATTTGCCGGCATAATCACGGTGCTTCAGATTCTTTTTCTTTAAAGATGGCACCTGGTCTTCCATATCATGCTTCAGAAACACAGGCATATCTTTTTCATTAATGGTACTGGTTAGTATCCGGTCGCTGGAATTGTTCTGATCAAAATCATTCAGCCATAATTTAACCGGGCGGTCTTTATCAGGCCGCAGGTAAAAATTCTCTCCAATATTTCCAATTACAAGGTCATTACGGCCATCGCCATTCAGATCAGCAACAGCAATAGTTTGCCACCAACCAAACAGATCAGTCAAATTGGTTTTCACTTCCACAAAATGATCTCCGCTGAAAGAGAATATTCTTGGAGTCATCCATTCGCCTGTTATGATCAGTTCTTTTTTTGTATCACCCGTAAGGTCTGCCCATACGGCACCCGTTACCATTCCGATATTGGCTATATCAGGGTTCTTTGTTTTGGCGATATCAGCAAAATGCCCTTTCCCGTCATTTAAAAAGATATAGCTGGAAGGATCTACACCATAATTACGCGGATCACTTCGTCCACCTACAAACAGATCAGGAAAGCCATCGCTATTAAAATCTTCAGCAATTGCCACCGAAATATTCATTCCCGCATTAGGAAAAACGGTTACATCAATTTCAAAATTTCCTTTACCATCATTCCTGAACAAACGCAACTGCATCTGGCGGGTTTCAGGCTTATTGTTATTACCTCCCGGACAAACCAACAGGTCAGGGTCGCCATCATGATCATAATCAAAGAACAACACCGCTACGTCCTCAAAATCTTTGAACTGCTCAAAAGACTTCTGAGCTTTCTTATCAAATCCCCCGTTCTTATTTTGCAAATACAGTTGCCCGCCATGCCCTGCTGTTCCGCCAACATATACATCTTCAAGGCCATCGTTATTCACATCAGCACAAGCAGCTTTAGGCCCCTCACGCGAGAGCATTTTCGGCAGGTTACGTTCGTAATAAAAATCTATGTTGCCATCTTCCTGGTGCTTTTCAAAAGCAGACACAACTGAATCGAGCAAAGGTTTTGCTGTTTGTTTGATATACGGACGGAAGAGGTTATTTTTTTGAGGCTGCTTCAACACATGAACCGTATCTACAGCAGGATGATCATATTTTGAAACGCTTAGATCAGGCCATACCACAACCATTGAGTCGATGTTGGTTTTGGTTCCCAAACCAATGACCAGTTTGTAGTCCATTGACGACTGGAAGCCACGGCTTGGGATCAGTTCCCGCGTAATCACTTCATCACCGCGGTAAATATTTATTTTACTCCCAATTGCAAAAGTATTTTTTTCATTACCCTGCAATTTGATGCTGATGTAATGATTCTTGTTTATCGCACGACTATTATTCCGATATACAAAAGCCGGTTGATTCTCGTTGTTAACTACCAGGTCAAGATCGCCATCATTATCAAGATCGCCGTAAGCTGCACCATTTGAAAAGCTCGGCTGCTTAAATCCCCATGCCTGGGCCATGTCTATAAAGCGCAGGTCATGCTGATTATGAAAAGCTTTATTTACTAAAGGATTTTGCGGAATATGCTTCAGTACCTCATCCACATCCTGTTTCTGTCCGGTAAGTACCATTTTCTGAATAACATCATTCGCAAAGAATTCGATAAAATCAAGATCTGTTACATCTCTGTTTACACCATTGCATACATAGATATCATTAAATCCGTCATTATCCATATCAAACATCAGCGCGCCCCAGCTCCAGTCGGAGGCTGATACACCACTGTAATTACCTGTTTCAATAAATCTGCCGGATTTGTTATTTATCTGTAAGCAGTTTTTTACATACTGGTAATAAAATCCGGTTTTTAATTTAGTATTGAACAGGTCGATATTATCAAATGCGCCGGTAGTTTTCAGGCGAAAGTCGTTATCAGGCAACATGTCTGTATTAAAAATATCAGGCAGACCATCGTTATTAATATCAGCCAGGTCAGAACCCATGGAGGAGAAGCTGGTATGTTTGATCCTTTCTTCAAATTCATCTTTAAAAGTTCCGTTCTTCTGGTTCACGTACAAATAATCTCTTTCGTAAGAATCATTAGACACATAAACATCCGGATAACCATCACCATTGATATCTCCTACAGATACCCCCAAGCCAAAGCTGATCAGGCTGCTGTGAATGCCCGCTTCCTGGGTTATGTCTTTATAATGCCCGTTATCATTCCGGTACAAATGACTCCCGCCACCTTTTAAAAATTCGCCAACAGCCCATTGATGTTGCGGCAGATCACGGTTATTATTAAACCCAAGCTGGTTTACAGGTATGGGACTGTTATCGATCATAAAACAATCAAGGTCTCCATCCAGGTCATAATCGAAGAAGGAAACCTGAGTAGAATAGCCTTTATGATCAAGGCCGTACTTAGCTGCAGATTCTGTAAATGTGAGATCGTGATTGTTGATGTATAATTTATTCAACCTGTTACCGGTTGACATATGACCCGAATTACAAACATAAATATCTAGCCATCCGTCGTTATTGATATCAGCGAACACCACACCCGTACTCCACATACTATCCTGCTTAAATCCGGCTTTGGCAGTGATATCATCAAAATGAAAATCTCCCTTATTCAGGTACATTTTGTTTTCACCCATATTAGAGGTCATAAAAACATCTGGCAACCCGTCGTTATTAATATCGCCGATAGCCACGCCACCACCATTATAAAAATTTCGGAAAAGAAAACTGTTTTCTTTTTTGCCATCCGCTACATCATTCCTGAAATTGATGCCCGTATTCTCTATCAGCTCAAAAAGTGTTTGTTCTTTTTTTTGTTTGCATGAAAATAATAATACAAAACAGCAAAAAACAGTCAGATTGGTTAAAGGTTTCATCATGAAACTATGGTGTAGAATGGTCTGTAGAATAAGCACTAAAAATAATGAAAAAGCAGTTGAAGTTATCTGATAATATCTTAATGCCGCGTTATAATACATCCTAATATTAACCGGCAATACATATGGTTTATAAAAAAGTAAAAGGCCCTGTTGGGCCTTTTACTTTTTATGAATGCAGTTCTAAAAATTAGTAACCAGGATTCTGTTTCAGGTTTGGATTTGCAGCCAAAGCTGAGTTAGGAATCGGGAAGATCAGATATTTAGGATCATCATTAGGTTTGTACTGCCATGGTTTCAGGTAAACACCAAAACGCAGAAGGTCAGTTCTTCTTACACTCTCCCAATACAGTTCACGGCCTCTTTCTGCCAGCAAAGTATTTGGATCTTCTACGTTACCTGTATTCACCAGTGTCATAGCAGCCAAAGGAGCAGCACCTCTTGCAGCTCTCAGGTCATTAACCAGAGCTAAAGCGCCGGCTGCGTCGCCTGTTCTTTGTTTAGCTTCTGCTACCATCAATACTACATCAGGATAGCGGAAGATCATCAGGTCATTACCAGTTGGGCCACCACCATATTGCGTATAATCAGGTACATATTTCACTACACGGATACCGGTAACTTCAAGATTAGAACCGGTTTCTTTCATATCGGCAGCGATGTCTTTTACATAAGCCAGCGGATTACCTTTTCTGTCTTTCAGTGCAACCCCGTTTTCATTGTACTGCTGGTTAACCAGGAATCCAGGATTGATACCTGAAATGGTTTTTGAACCGTTATAATCACGACCTCCTAACCTGCCGTCAAAAGCAGTATCAGCCGGACCATAAGCAGTAGGGGTAGCAGTTGTATTAAATGAAGCATAGAAATCGCCAATGGTAGAGAATCCATTCCAGCCGGCATTCGGGTTATTTGGAGTATATGAATTGTAGTGCAATGTCATATTCCAGCGAACGCCAACACCTGAGTTATTGGCAGATACACCTGCCGTGTTATCATAGCGGAAGATGGCTTCTTTAGAATTATCGTTACCTGGTTTGAAGTTATCGAAGTATTTAGCTTCATAAGAATACTTGCCACTGTTAATGATGGCATTACCCAGCGTAATTACCTGGTTCATATCGGCTGCATCAAAAGTTGGTGTAGCCCTGTTTGCCCATGTACCTTTCTGGAGGTAACATTTCATCAGCAAAGTTCTTGCTGCATCAGCGTTAGCTTTATTGCTTCCGTTACCTGCAGGTAAATTAGGCAATGCGGCATTCAGTTCAGAAATAATGAACGCTGCACCATCAGCTCCTGATTTTACAGTAGGAGCCAACAGCAGGTTATCACCCGGGTTCCTGATCGGGAACTGGCCATACAGGTCAAGCAGGTAATACAATGCAAGAGCCCTGATAAATTTAGCTTCAGCAGCCTGGCCCGCACTTGGGTTAAAGCCCAATACGTTGGTTGCATCGAAGTTGATCTTATTCAAGTTATTGAACACACTTGTGATCTGGCCATGGTCTGCATTCCAGGTATGGTTATGCAACACTCTCCAAACACCGTTATCGTCCCAGTCACCACCACGGGTAGGTACCAGTGATTCGTCTGTGGTATTTTCCATAAGAGAGAATACCTGATCCTGACCAGTTAACGGACCACCCAGGTCAGCATAAGCGGCAGAGAGCAATAAGCCTGTACCGGCGCTTCCCAAAGCGTTCGACACCTGTGCATTGGTGAGCGTACTGCCCAGGTTTTCGTCAAGCTTTGTACAGCCCGACATTGCAAGAACTGCAACGAAGGGGACTGCAAACTTTTTTATCATATTATATGGTTTCATACTTCTAAGTTTTGTTGTTGTTGATTATTATAAAGAGAAATTTAATCCAAAAGAAATGGTTCTTGGTGTTGGATAAGGAACATACTCAATAGATCTTGATGGATAGTTGTTGTTGCCCTTATCGATGTTAACCTCAGGATCAAATCCGGTGAATTTAGTGATCACGAACAGGTTGCTTCCGGTAACGAAGGCACTTAAGTTCTTGATGTATTTACCTGCATTGCCAATGTTATAGCGTACAGTAAGGTTTCTCAGTTTGAAATAATCACCTTTTTCAAGGAACCTTGAAGAAGCACCTACACCACTTGCTATACCTTCAGCAGAATTGTAAGCAGCTTTATCGATATTTCTTCCCTGTGCAATACCTGCAATGTTTGTAACAGAAGTAGCAGTATTGTTATACAACAGGTATCCGGTTGCACCACCCGCATTCAAAGTGAATGTGAATTTGTCGTAACGGACAGTTGTTCCAAAACCAAAGATGTTGTGTGGGTTAGGATCGCCTGCAATTTGTGGGCTACCGCCGATCTGCTGGTTACCACTTGCATCAAATCCATTAAATGGTTTCAGGTAGAACACGTTAACAGGTTGGTTGTTGGTAATAACCTGTGCCAATGTACCAGATACACCCTGACCACTGATGAAACCTGTTTGAACCTGAAGGTCTAACCCTGTATTAGGATCTTTGAAGTTTTTAACCATGTTCTTATTGTAAGCATAGTTAAAGTTCACATCCCATGTAAGTTTAGATCTATCGATCAATGTTGCTCCAATTGCTACTTCAAAACCTGAGTTAACAATGTTTGCATTTTTCAGGTTTACGAAAGAGATAGAAGAAGGAGCAGGCTGGATAGCTGTTGTCTGGAACAGGATATCAGAAGTGTTCTTATTATAGTAGTCCAATGAACCATATACTTTGCCACCAGCTAAAGTGAACTCAAGACCGAGGTCAACTGATTTGGTTCTTTCCCATTTCAGATCGGGGTTACCGTTTACAACCTGTGGTGCATTGTTATAAGAGTTCAGTGCAAATTGTTCCTGAGAAGATCCTGCCGGATACTCCTGGTTACCGGTAATACCATAAGATGCACGAAGCGCTAAGTTGGAGAACAGTTTGTTACCCTTCATGAACTCTTCGTTGCTGGCTACCCATTTCAGACCACCTGAAGGGAAGTAACCATATTTATTGTTTTTACCGAATTTGCTTGATCCATCAGCCCTGAAAGTTCCTGTTAAATACAGTTTGTCTTTGTAGTTGAAGGTAGCCCTGCCGAAGTAAGATTGTAATTCAGCCTGTGGGTTGGCAAATGAAAAGAATGGGTTCTGGTTTTTAGCATTTGTCATCAGTTTGGTATAAGGAATTGAGATCCTTGTTAACTGATCAAGATTGGTGTTAAACCCATTGGCAAAAATGCCATTCCCTGTGAAATTGGTTTTGAAATATTCGTAACCAACCAAGGCATCCAAAGAAAGACCATTGCTGATGTCGGTACGATAGTTCAGTGTATGAGTAATGGTTTGTGTGTTCAGTTTGGCATTAGCAATTGCAGCAGAACCTAAGCCGGATACACCAGGGATACCTGGCAACCAGCCTTCTGTATTCTGCTCCCTGCTACCTGTACCGCTGTTGATACCAAACAGGATTTTGTAATCCAATTTCTCAGACAGCTTGTAGGTACCTGAAATACTTCCCAGGAAAGAGTAAACACTACTTCTGTCATCATAAGCATCATTAAAAGCTAATGGATTACCAGAACCGTTTGCAGGTATATTATATAATCCGTTTGCAAGTCTCAAAGGAGAAGTAGGATTCCAGCTAAGTGCTGATGAAATGATATTACCTGTAGAACCTGCAGTATTAGAAACGCTGGTTAAAGTTTCAGCATAGTTACCGGTAATGATGTTGAAGTCTATGGTCAAACGCTTGTCAAGTAATTTGTAGCTACCACCGATAGTTGCAAGGTATTTATCAAGCGCAGATTTTTTAAGAAATCCTTTGGTGTTAGAAGCGAGTAAAGAAGCACGGAAACGTCCGTTCTCATTACCACCACTAAACGCGAGTGAATAGTTTTGTGATAAGGTTTTCTGGGTAATAGCATCCAATGCGTCTGTATTGGCGCCACCATCCAGTGTAGAAGCCTGACTGTATTTTTTCAGCGCAGTTCTATACTCTCCTGCATTTAAAATGGCGAATTTTTTCATGTAGCCGAGGTTAGTACCAAAGTTGGCACCAACTTCAATTTTCACAGGACCGGCAGATGCTTTTTTGGTAGTAATTACGATTACACCATTTGCACCGCGTGAACCATAAATAGCTGCAGAAGAGGCATCTTTCAGTACATCGATCTGGGCAATACTGTTTGGATCGATAAACAGGAGCGGGTTTGAAGCAGGCGTACTACCGAATGCATTACCGATATTAGGTCTTGCAGTTCCACCATCCAAAGGAACTCCATCCACTACATATAATGGATTGTTGTTTGAACGGATAGAAGAAGTACCCCTGATCTGAATAGTAGAGGCAGCTCCCGGCTGACCGCTGGTATTGGTAACTTCCAGACCAGCAACCTTGTTTTGTAACAACTGGTCAGGGGCATTGATAGCACCCTGGTTAAAGTTCTTTGCCTGAACCGAAACAACTGAACCGGTCAGGTCTTTTTTCCTGGCAGTACCGTAACCAATAACCACCACATCGTTCAGTTGGTCATTAGTGGCACTTAAAGTAACATCAACAGAAGTTTTGTTCTGGATGTTCACTTCCTGTGAAGCATACCCTACAGAAGATACCACCAAAGTGGTAGCAGATGAGGGCACAGAAATTTTGAAAGTACCATCAGCACCTGTTTGGGTACCAGTTTTGGATCCTTTCACAACTACTGAAGCGGCCACCATTGGCGAACCATCTTTTGAGTCTGTTACTTTACCGGAAATTGTTTTGTTTTGGGCTTGCGACGAGATTGCGCACAAGCAAGCGACTAAGCCCATGAGAATGGGCCTGACAAGCTTCGAAAAATTCATAGTTGGCAGTTTATTGGTTATTAAGCGTGTACAAAGTACACATTTTTATTTCAAAACAAATTTTTCGTAATATTTTTTTGAAAAAAATTTTTGCCTCATCGCTGCAATATCATTCTTGCTCTTAGTCACGGGTAGTATGACCACCGTTCCCTCCTAAATGATGCACGGAGCTTATTAATAGTTATCATAGCCCTTCCCCCCTTCTCAAACTAAATGTATATATATAAAGGTGTTCCGTTACTTTCTAATTGCGCTATTTATTTCCGCAAACCTTTGCGGAACCCTTTGTTGTGGAAAATTTTAGACAGCATCATCTGCGTATGAGGCGAAACATCCTATTCTGATGGGTAAACAAAGGATAGACTTTTCATTATCAATCAGGTGAAATAGGTAATCAGCGGTTTGTGATCACATGTTGGTAGATCATTGCTGATACGCGGGCCATAGCGCCGGTGGCGTCGTGATCGTTTTCAATGTTTTTGGAAAGTAGTACCAGAACGTATTTTGTGCCATCTGGTAAGAACACAATACCCGAATCGTGATGAACGCCGGTTATTGAACCTGTTTTGTGTGCCACTTTAACCTCTTTAGGCAGAAGCGCAGGGATTATACTGTTGTGCTTCTGATCAAACAATATCCTGATCATCTCATCACAGGCATTTGAATCAACAACCTCATGACTGGCTATCTTATCATATATCACCATCAGGTCGTAAGCGGTGGTAGTATTATTTAATCCTTTGGCAAAAGCTTTACCGTCTTCTACGCCGCGCAATACCTGTATATCTGTTGCACCAAGCCCGCGCATTGTTTGTGTTACTTTTTTTCCGTCAAGCATTTCCATAATGATATTAGTAGCGAGATTACTGCTCATGATGATCATCTCGTAAACAATGGCGGAAAGTGGTTGCTTGGTACCAACCAGTTTATATAATTCCTGCTCGCTGTCATCCGCAGGATTCAATTGATAGCTGCTGCTGTCAACAATACTCTTAAATTCATTCTTCACCATCACAGAATCTGTAAGCGAAAGTTTGCCTGCCGCCACCTGTTTAAACACTTCTATCATCACAGGTGTTTTCATGGTGCTTGCCGCATGAAAACTTTCATGTTCATTCCATGTAATTATTTCTCCGGTAGAAAGATCCTTAAATGCCAGTGCAAAAAATCCTTTCTGCCGGCCAAGTTCAGATTGAATGTTGTGCAGCAGGGTATCCCTGTTTTTGTTTCCGTTCTGTCCAAAGGCAACTGTTCCCATACAGGTTATCAGTAAGAATTGTATAATCAGTTTCATTATTATTTTTTTATCGTTTCCGAAAAAATTACATCCTTACCTGTGCCTACACTTTGCGTATCCTTGCGTCGTTGTGTCTTCGCGGTTGGAATAGTTTTACCGCGAAGGCGCCGGGGCGCGAAGGATCGCGAGGCTTCTATACATATTTTACCGGCTACACTCTTATGCTACCTGTAAATAGATCATCGCAATGATAGCGGTGGTCATAAGTACTAATGTAATACCTCCGGCTACATTTGAAAGAAGACCATTGGTAAATTTTCCCATCACTTTTTTATTATTGGATATGTGCAAAATGATGGCAATTAAAACAGGCGCGGTTAATCCGTATAAAATGGCCGTATAGATCAATGCCTTGATGGGACTGATCCCAAGAAAATCCATAGACAGTCCAATGATCAGCGACATGACTATGGTTATATAAAATCCTTTTGCTTCGCTGAATGTTTTATCGAGTCCTTTGGGTAGCCTCAAAGTTTCAGCAATGATATAAGATAATGAACCCGCCAATACCGGTATGGCCAGAAACCCGGTGCCAATTACACCACAGGCAAACAGCAGGTAAGTTAATTTACCCGCCAAAGGTTCAAGGGCTTTTGCAGCCTGGTCTACTGTATCAATTTGTCTGATGCCTGCTGTATACAATACGGTACCGGTTGTAAGAATAATAAAGAACATAACCACATTTGAAAACAGCATACCCAGGTCAACATCTGTTCTCATCTTACTTAACACCTGCTTGTTGATGATGATTTTTCTGCGGCTATGCGCAATATCTTCAGCTTCCATAGTGGCTTGCCAGAAAAATAAATAAGGAGAAATAGTGGTGCCGAGAATAGCCACCAGTATGCCAAAGAATTCTTTATTAAACTCAATCGTTGGAATAAAAGTGTGCCTGATTACATCTGTCCAGTTTACATGTACTAAAAAAGGAACTATAACATACAACAGGAGAATCATACACAACCATTTTAGAATAGCCGCAATTTTTTGATAGGGGAATTTTATGATGCAAAATATAAGTATCGCTGTAAATCCCACACTAAAGGCAAAGACAGGCACCTTCGGAAACAATAAATTAGCCACGGCCCCCATGCCCTGTATATCTGCTCCTATATTAAGTGTAATAGCAGGAAAGCTGAACAGCATCATGATATACAGAATAACCTTCGGATATCTTCTTTTGAGTGTGGTTGTGAGTCCCTCGTTTGTAACCATCCCTATCCTGGCACACATTTCCTGGATAGCAGCCATTAACGGGAAGGTTAATAAAGCTGTCCACAAAGTGGCTAAACCAAATCCCGCTCCTGCCTGCGAGTAGGCTGCAATACCGGAGGGGTCATCATCACTGGCGCCGGTTACCAGGCCCGGGCCAAGCACGCGCAGTTGTTTATTGATTTTCTGAAAAAAGTTTTTTCTGCTTCTCATTCGTTATTAAGGTCCAGTCTTTGAATCAAATCAATCCCAAACACAATGCAACAATTTAATCAAAATTATGGTGCGGTTTCAGCACTCACTATTTTTTGGCTCCCCATTCATTCCTCTATTCAGAAAAATTAAATCATCGTGTGCCACATTATCGAATGTTCATTCATTCACTTCATAAAAACGCAACCTGTTTTCGAGTAACTGTATTTCGGCTTCCCGCTGCATTAAACGGCGTAATAAATGGGCTACTACTTCTACACCTTCCGGGTTTATGTCAAGTTCAACATGCAGCCTCACCAGTTTTTCGGCTTCCGCTAATTCATTAATGGTCAGGTATTGTATTTCATTGATTTCTGTAACCTCTATCAATCCCGATTCCTGCATGGAGCTGATGAATGAAACTGCTACACCATATTGTTGGCAAAAAACAGCTATTGGTATCAATTCCTGCTTTTCCATAGCAATTGTTTTATTTAGATAACCGGGCCAGTTCGGCAAACAGTTCTTTTTGCCTGTCGGTTAAACCGGTTGGTATTTTAACAGCATAGGTTACATAGAGATCACCAAACTGCCCTTCTTTTTTATATACCGGAAATCCTTTGCCCTTTACCCTTGTTTTAGTGCCATTCTGTGTTTCGGGTTTGATGATCAGTTTGATCTTCCCGCTTAAAGTATCAACTGTTATTTCTCCGCCAAGTACCGCCTTATACAGATCAAGGTTTACCGTTGTATACAGATCATTACCCGAACGTTTAAAATGAGGGTCGCTGGCAATAGAGAAAGTAATATAGAGATCGCCATCGGGGCCGCCATTCACGCCTTTGCCGCCATATCCTTTTAATTTAATGGTTTGCCCATGTTCAATGCCTGCCGGGATAGTTATGCGGATATTTTTCCCGTTAACAGAGATGGTTTGTGCATGAGTGGTAAATGCATCTGTTAAGCTAAGCTGCATCTCGCTGTTATAATCCTGGCCCCTGAATTTTGCCTGCCGGCCTTTGCCCCCACCCTGCCCGCCAAACATGGAACCGAAAAAATCAGAAAAATCCGATTCATCAAATCCGCCAGAGTAATACTGGCCACCGGTATTGGCAGACCTGCCATGTGCCTGCCTTGCTTTCTCATATTCTTCGCCATGTTCCCAGTTCTCGCCATATTTATCGTATTTTTTTCTCTTCTCCGGATCACTCAATACTTCGTTGGCTTCGTTGATCTGCTGAAATTTTTTATTGGCTTCTTTATCGTTGGGGTTTACATCGGGGTGATATTTCCTGGCTAATTTCCGGTAGGCTTTTTTGATCTCGTCTTCCGTTGCGTTTTTACTAATGCCCAGTATCTGATAGTAATCTATAAATGACATATAGCAGCAGGTTAAATCTGTGTTGTAAAGTTACCACTTAATTCATCGTTTTATATACAAACTACAGACCTGTTTTGTTCATGATTACAAATGCAGAAGGGCCACAGTTGATACTTGTGGCCCTTCTGTGTTCTCTTTAATATAGATCAATACAGCGTAAACTCCACGCGCCTGTTTTTCTGGCGGCCACTTGCTGTTTTATTGCTGGCGATAGGCTGTGATTCTCCGTAGCCCACTGCTTCTATACGTGCACGGCTGGCACCCTGAGAAACCAGGTAATTTTTTACTGATTCTGCCCTGTCTTTAGATAAGTGCATATTAGCTTCATCAGATCCGATCCAATCTGTATGGCCGCCTAATTTAAGGCTGATGCCTTTTTTAACCAGTAAGTCGGCAACCCTGTTCAGATACGGGAAAGATCTTGGGCGGATAGTTGATTTTGCAAATTCAAATTCCAGGTTCCTGATAGCTTCATTTACGATCTTCTTATCTTCTTCGGTAATGATATAGGTATTGTGAACATTCACTATGGTATCTTTAACCGGTGCAGCAGCAACAGGCAATGCACAGCCCGCGCCATCAACTTTTACGCCTTTGGGGGTGTTAGGGCATTTATCAAAGTAATCAGATACGCCATCGCCATCTGAATCCATTTTCATCCTGCTTACATCATCGCGCAGCGCATTGATTTCTGCTAGGCGCTGATTGTATCTTTCTTCACTGGCGGCCAGTGATGCGCGCATGGCATCATTCTGATCTTTCATATTCTGTGCCAATTGCGCAGGAGCATTATGCCTTGCCAATTGAGGCTTGTTTGCTTTTCCCAAAGCAAATTCAAGACCGATATGCGCATAAGAGAATTTATCTCCTAAATAAGGGGCTTTATAATAACCATCCAGATTATCCGCGTCTACCCATGCCATGGTATAACCCAGATCAAGATTCATACCTGGTGAGAGGTTTGCTTTTATGCCAAGACCAAATGGAACATAAAATGCTGTAAGGCTGCCATCTGGTTTAAAATTAACCGAAGTGCCGGTATAAGAAACAGTGGTTGGATTATAATTAACCGCGCCACCACCTATTGATATATAAGGTTGAATAGCGGTATGCAGTTGAGACCAGTTGATATTACCCAGTGTAACAACACCACTAAAGCTGGCTGCCCAATTAAGCTCGGTTTTAAAAGATTGAAAAGGCGTAACCGGTAATGCACCAGCCAGCATTTTTTCGTTATTCCCTTTTAGGGTTCCCTTCAATAAATCCAGTTGAAGTCCAAAACCATGAGATACCTGGTATTTAATGTATCCGCCGTATCCAAGGGTTGGCAGCCATTTGGAAAAATCATTCTTGCCACCTACGGCAGCAAAAGGAGCTAACATACCTGCATGTAAACCGATAGACCATGTTCTGAAACCCTGGTTGCCGGAAAAAAGAGGTGGAGCAATAAGTGTAGAGGTACGTGTTACCGTATCCTGTGCATGTGTTTCTCTAACATTAAGTAATGCTATAGAAAAGAAACATGCGATTGGTAATAGAATCTTTCTCATAATTATTTTTTAGTTCTGCTTTCTGCCTTTCATTAGGTAAAATTCAGTACTGTAAAGCTCTATAGGTATGCACTCATAAGCATTACATAATGGTTACTAATAGTTACATCATTCACATATTCGTACACGTCCGTTAGCAGCAGGTTATTGAAGGGATAGTATTATACAAAAACAAGTACCCATCCGTTTAACCGGACAGGCACTTTAATTGTTACCCCTAAAAAAGATAATGGATGATGATTAAAAGCGCTGCTACAGGTATCTTGCAGCAATACCCATCAGTTACTTTTTCATGTGGTAAAAAGTTATAAAGGTTTTTTGCCTTGTATCACTCTTAACAGAACCACAATAATGGCAATAACCAGGAGCATGTGGATAAGGCCGCCAGTTCCATAGCCTATATATCCGATAGCCCAGATAATAACGAGAATAATGGCGATAGTGTATAACAGGTTTCCCATAAATTAAGTTTGATCATTATCAATAAGTATTCTCTGCCAGTTTAAAATGCATAACGAAGGCTCAGTCCGCCGTCAAAATAAACAATGCTGCCACTAAAAAAATCAACGAATGGTTTAAAATCAACAGCTACACTTATTGGTGCATTTCTGAATTTGTAATCCAATCCAACAATGCCATCAACGCCTACTACTGTTGTACTTGTGTATATACGGCCACTATTATAATAATAACTGCCTCCGTCCTGAAAAAAACCGAGATGGGCACCTGCTCCATAATAGAATTTAAACGCATTGGAATGATCAACCGGCACATGGGCCTCATACAATCCTGTAAGAATAAAACTCTTGTTTCCAACACTTAATATCCCCTCTAAAGCGGAGGTATTACTTGTAAAATGTTTCACGGTAAGTCCGCTGGTTAAACCACCAAATCTGAGGCCGACTCCTGTATGATAACTTTGGGCAGACGCCTTATTGGTTAATAAAAGAATGCCAATAAACACCATAATTACTATTCCTGTTTTTTTCATAATAAATTGATAAGATTTTTTAAATAAATATTGAACACTGATTTACATCTATTACTCTGTACAAGTTTGCCAAAGCATTATATCAGGATCTTACTATACGAAATTGGTTTTCTTTTCATTGCCGGCTGTTACACAAGTGCTGGAAAAAATTACATCATTCACACATTTTCGATAACCGGGAAAACAATTGACACTTAGTCTAAAGCCTGCGTACACTCAATTAAGACAGGTCTGCACAAAATCTCTACCGTATTTTATGAAAGATACCTTCTCAATATCCATCCGGTTGTTTCGTGCTGTTCCATTAATCCTGTAAGGAAATCGGCAGTGCCTGCATCTTTGAACGAGTTGCTGCAATTATCTATCCCTTTTCTGAGCAACTGCACAATGGTTTCATTGTCTTTCAGTAACTCCTTAATCATTTCTTTGGAAGAAGGATATTTGCCCGGCGCTTCTTTGATAGTAGCCTGTTTACAAAATTCATCCATCGTACCAATGGTTTTGCTACCCAGCTTATTAATACGCTCTGCAACGGCGTCAATAGATTCTTCCAGTTCACCATATTGACTTTCAAAAAGTTTATGTAACTCCATAAAGCTTTCGCCCGCTACATTCCAATGAAACTTCCGTGTTTTTACATACAACATCATTTCATCTGATAACACTGTTGAAAGAATGGCCACTGTGTGGGCAAGGTTCTTTTCTGAGATACCAATATTTGGTTTCATAATCTTTATGGTTTTTTGAATGATTTATTTCAATACCGGTTCGGCCGGTGAATACATAAAGTTCTAACCTTAACTAAGAGTTACTGTTACATAACAGGCTAAAATTGTTGCATCATTCTCACATTTGATTTTTACAATCGGGCTGCACCGGGTAGATCAATCCTTTCGAAAAATCAACGATTATTTGTACATTCATCATCTTCATTCATTTCTTTAACAGGTACATATGAAAAAACGTTCTTTCTTGAAAGGGCTGGCGCTTGCCGGGTTGAGCGCCCCTTTGTCGGTTTCTGCCATGGATACATGGATTGAGAAAATGAGTAAACTGACAGCAGGTGAGGTTGCTGCGGATGAAGATTTCTGGGCAGGCATAAAAGGAGCATACCATCTAAAACCCGATTACATTAACCTGGAGAGCGGGTACTATAATATTCTTCCGGAAGAGATCCTTGAAAATTATATCCGGCATATCCGAGAGGTCAATTACCAGGGCGCTTATTATATGCGTACAGTGCAGTACGAAAATAAAAAAATCATGGCTGCTAAAGTGGCCGCAGTGGCCGGATGCTCCCCCGAAGAACTCATTCTTACAAGGAATACAACCGAATCACTTGATACTATCATCAGCGGCTTTCATTGGAAAGAAGGTGATGAAGCTGTTATGGCTGAGCAGGATTACGGATCGATGCTGGAAATGTTTAAACAGGTTTCTAAAAGACATGGAACGGTTAACAAAATCATTTCCATCCCCAATCACCCGGCATCTGATGAAGAGATCGTGCAACTGTATGCCGATGCCATCACCGATAAAACAAAACTGCTGATGGTTTGCCATATGATCAATATTACCGGTCAGATCTTGCCCATCCGGAAAATATGCGATATGGCCCATAGTAAGGGTGTACAGGTAATGGTAGATGGTGCTCATGCGTTTGCGCATATCCGGTTTAACATCCCCGATCTGCATTGCGATTATTATGGTGCCAGCTTACACAAATGGTTATGCGTGCCGTTGGGTGTAGGAATGTTGTATGTAAAAAAAGAAAACATTAATAAGATATGGCCGCTGTTTGCGGAAGGCGCCAGAAAAGAAGGTGATATCAGCATATTAAACCACACGGGTACCATTCCGGTACATACCGACCTTGCAGTAAGTGATGCCATTGCTTTTTATGAAAAAATAGGTGCTGAAAGAAAAGAAGCGCGGTTACGTTATTTGCAGCAATACTGGACCAGCAAGGTGCGCAATATCCCGAATGTGATAGTTAATACACCCGCCGATCCGGAACGAGCATGTGCCATTGCCAATGTGGGTATTAACGGAATGAAACCTGGGTTGATGGCCGAAACTTTATTGAAGAAATATAAGATCTATACCGTAGCAATTGATTACATCAATGTGCATGGATGCCGTATTACACCAAATGTATTTACAACAGTGACCGAACTGGATGTATTGGTAAACGCCTTACAGGAGATGGCTAGAGCTTAAACCGGTGCATTACACTATTGGATGAATTATGCGGAACACATGATCAGTTTGAATTACCGATCTCATACCGGTAATTCAAAACATCGAGTTCTTTATCGGCATAGTACAGGTCTTTTGCAAATTGCTCCCGGCTGGTTGCAGCTATACCGGGCAATTGCCTGTAATACGAAATGCCATCCCGTAAATTTTGATAAAAAGTATGGTAGAATTTCTTCCTTTTCAAAAATTGTTCGGGGTCTGTATCTCCGGCCAATTCTTCTTTCAGGTAATCAATATATAAATACAGTTCTGCAACAAACATATTAGGCCTGTTTGCATTGGCAACTATGTTCTGCCTGCCATAAATATGATCTGTCATTGTTTGCAGCGATACCACCTTAGAGAAATTTACAATATTCGGGCCCGGACAAATATTTACTGCATCACGTTTCTTAACAAATGTCTGGCTTGTATTTATTGCGGCTGCATTGCTCAACCCAACACATAAACATTCTTTATGCAGGATATTGGCTAATTGTTTTTTGTATTCTGTTTCAGGCAGGTTAAGCGATTCCAGTTGCGCCATTTTCAGTTTCTGGTATTTCTGCGAGGCTGTACAAATGGGTTCTTTGGTAAACTCTGTATTTAATGCAAGGTGTTTCTCTGTACAGGGACTACCCGGATTTCCATTTTCAATACGTGCTGATTTTTCTTTAGCGGCAGAAGTTCCTTTGAGGTAATGAAAACGGACACCCAATGGAGAATTATGACTCAACTCTATATCCTCTTCTTTAGCTTCGCTTAACAGTTTTAAGGTATCAGCATCAACAGTGGTAGCTTCGGGCACTAACAAAAAAGGGGTTCCCCATCCCGTGCTGTTCATCTGGTAATGATCGTGTAAAAAAACATCTTCTTCATGTGTGCCAATACCGCCCTGAACAGAAAACCGGATCTCATGCGGGGTATCCATTACAGGCAAACCCTTTCTTGTTCTTGCAGCATTATAGATCTCAAATAATGAATCGATCAATTCCTGCTTATTTGTTACAAACTCTTCCAGTATAGGGCCCATTAAATAACCATCGGTTGCAAAAGCATGGCCACCACAATTCAATCCGGATTCAATCCTGAATTCACTTACCCATACTCCTTTTTTGGCAAGGTATTTTCCCTGTATCAATGCAGAACGGTAATCGCTTACTTTGATAATTACTCTTTTGGCAAACACGCCATTTTCATCAGCCTCAAATTCTTTACAATTTTCCAGGTAATTATATAAACGCGGATTCATACCGGCTGAGAAGATCACTGCAGAATCTGCAAGATCACTTTTCACATATCCTCTGAGTGCTGATATCGCTTCAGAACTATCTTCAAGTATGTTGCCATCTTTATCAAATTTATTCCGGTCTAATTTGGTCATGATGTTTACATCAATGCTGCCCGGTTTGATTTGCTCGCGTAAAATGGCTTCTATTTTTTGTTTTTCAGGTTGATCATCCGTTGACATCATCTGGCGGTACAATTGCTTCAGCGAACTGTCGTCGGGTAACATCTCAAAATATTTAACTATTTCAGAACCTGCTTCAAAAGCCGCTTTGCGGATTTTTTGAATCTGCTCCTGCACAATGGTATTAACGAGGTTCAAATAATCGGTGATCCGTTTCTCCCTGTAATTTTCTTCATTGGCAGAAATGGGCTCGTATACCAAACCGATGGTTGGGTAATAATGACGGCGCATCATTTCAACTAATTTGTCTTCTACAATTGAGATAACAGATGCAATACCAAACTGGGCAACTTTAACAGGCGAATCGATGGTATAAGCAATTCCCATTACCGGGATATGGAACCTGTGTTGTGGAGATGAATACATGGGCAAAATAACAATAACTGAAAGGGTAACACTTGTGTTTACTTAGAGATACAAACAGAAACCGGCTGTTACAAAACCGGTGAATGTTCAGGTAAGTGAAGGTAAGATAATTAAAGATAGACTTGTCTTTTATTGCAATGCCGATGAAACTTTAACTTTTATCGCGGCTCCAGGTGGTCTTCTTTCCAAATACCTTAGAGCTGTCTGTCATCTTCATTGTATTGAGCTGCAGCGCCCATATTTCGCCGGGGATGGCTAAGGATACGGGATATTTTTTTACATAATGTGAGGTAGCTTTTTGCAATGCAGCATGATCTAAGTGTAAAACCCTTGCCTCAAACTGCAAACCCTTCACCACTAATTTATTCAGTTTGTCGGGCAAAATGGTACCGGCTACAGATGGATTTTTTTTCATCAGGCCAGCGTGATGGGTATCGGCAGAGGACTTAAAATAAAGTAATCCTTCATCCACATTAACTGCATAAAAACAACTGAAGCAATAGGGGTTGCCATTCTCGTCTGTACAGCAGACAGAAGCACAGGTTTGTTCCTGCAAAAACTGGCTTATGGTTTCGTTCAGGATAGCCGGATGATTTTTACAGGGCAGGCTTTTGCCACTTCCTCTGTCTGGTTATAAATACTATCGCTAACAGGCAATATATAAACATCTTTTTTGGCAACAGCTTTCAGCAAAGTGGCTTTACCATCTTTCTTCGACATGCGCCACAACTCCGGCTGCATCTGAAAACAAATACCGCAACCAATACATTTATTACGATAATGAATGATCTTAGGCATCTGCCGCGTCTACTATTTTATAAATTTTATCTCCTGCTGTTATCTTAGTGTCAAATGGGAAAGTGATCTTATCTCCTTTTACCGCCATCGCTGCTTCTACGCCATTTACAGTAAGCGTTTCCATTTTTTCTTTTGCCATACCCACTGAACGGCCTGTGATCATCAGCGTGTCGCCCACTTTAACAGATCCTGCTTCAACAATAAACTCTCCTACTTTTATTTTGGGATAATACTTGCTGCCTTTACCAACATAAATTTTTTTCTCTGTTGCAACAGAACCCGGCTGCGAGGTCCATTGGCCCATTTTATGACCGAGGTAATAGCCTTCCCAAAAACCCCGGTTATATACCGTTGACAACCGTTGCATCCAATCTGCAACCTTTTCTTCAGTATATGTATTGGTTTCAATTGCCTCCATCGCTTCCCTGTAACATTGGGTTACGGTATAAACATAATCGGGGCCTTTGCTTCTGCCTTCAATCTTTAATACATCCACCCCACTATTAATTACCTGGTCAAGCACATTGATGGTGCACAGGTCTTTGGGCGACATGATGTATTCATTATCGATCAGCAATTCTTCTTTTGTTTCTGTATCCGTTACCGTATAAGGGCGGCGGCAGTTTTGTGTGCAGGCGCCACGGTTGGCAGCCGCGTTCTGCGAATGCAGGCTCAGGTAGCATTTGCCTGAGATAGCCATACACAAAGCGCCATGTACAAAAATTTCAATCTTTAATGGTTCACCAGAAACACCTGTGATCTTTCTTTTAGTAATTTCTTTGGTGATATGTCCCACCTGGTTCAGTGTAAGTTCTCTTGCCAATACAACTACATCGGCAAAACGGGAGTAGAATGCAACTGTTTCTATATTGCTCACATTGGCCTGAGTAGAAATATGCACCGGTATCTGTAATTCGTTGCACTGGGTAATTACGGCAAGATCGGATGCGATCACTGCATCAACACCCTGTTTCTTTACTTCGTTCAGAACAGTGCGGAGTAATTGCATATCATGATCGTACATCACTGTATTCAATGTGAGGTAAGATTTGATTTGATTGGCTTTACAAACAGTCGCAATTTCTTTGATATCGTGTAAAGTGAATGCGTTAACCGATTTGGCCCGCATATTTAATTGCTCAACGCCAAAATAAATGGCATCGGCCCCGCCATTGATGGCTGCCTGCAAACAGTCGAAAGAACCAACAGGCGATAGCAGTTCAATTTTCTTTTTTTTCATACCCTCACGCACTTATTCTATTTGTTAAACATATTTCATTACACAAGCATTGATCATTTTATCCATCCATGCTCTTTATACCAGGCAATGGTATGCACAAGCCCTTCTTCCAGTTTAAATTTTGGTTCATAGCCCAAACCAGCCAGGTCGGTACAATCTACACTCCAGTTCTTTGCTTTAAATTCTTTGAGCCGCTCCCTGTTAACAACAGGCACTTTACCTCTTACCTGCCCGATGATCTCAGAGAACACAGCAAACACACTGGCAACAGGCGAAGGCACAACAATAGAAACCGTTTTACTGTTCAGGTTTTTCTTTATTAAGCGGTTCACGTTTTTGGATGTGTATGTTTCCATATCAGATACCAGCAGGCTTTGATTAACAGAGGCTGATTCCATGCCCAGAAAGATAGCTTCAACCAGATCGTTTACATGAACAAAACTGAGCAACTGCTCGCTGCTGCCTATATAAAGTTCCAGGTGGTTGGCAATTGATTTTAACAGAAAATAAAAATCCTTATCTCTTGGCCCGTATACAGCCGTAGGGTTGATAATTAAATAAGGGAATCCGGCATTGTCCTGCAAAAACTGTTCTGCCCTTAACTTGCTTTTCCCGTATTCAGTTAAAGGGCGTTGCACATTTGTTGAAGTAATAGGCGCTGATCCTGTACCGGGACCGTACGAAGCAAGGCTGCTGATAAACACAAATTTATCCGGCACCAGGTTGGTTTCCTGCAACGACCGCACAAAGCTTTTTGTGTTTTCAAAATTTACAACATCAAAATCTGCCTTGTTAATAGTTTTGGTTAATCCTGCAGTATGAATGATATAATCGAAGCGGCCAAATTCATTGGCAAACTGCGTAAGCTTATTATTTAACGAATCATAATTACCGAAATCCAGTTCCAGGAAATGAATACCGGGATCGCCAAGGTATTCCCTGTTACTGGATGCCCGCACACCTGCAAAGGTTTGGTAGTTCCTCCTGATGGCTTCTTCTACAAGAAAGCTTCCAATAAAACCGCTGGCACCAGTAATTAAGATATTTTTTTTCATCAGAAATGTTACGGGTTATAAATGTTTGATATAACATCTCCGTCTTTTGTGCTGAACAGCATCAAAATGTTCCCAGATAGACTGAACCTTTTTATTCGCTTCCAGTTCAGGGTTCGACTCTGCATAACGGATCCCGTTTTTTACATATGCCTTGCATACTTCATACATCAGCAAAGCATTAACGCCTTTGCCCTGCAATTCTTTTTTTATGGCAACAAGGTACAGATCGGCCTGATCATTTTTCTTCAGCGCTTTTAAAATATGCACAAAACCAAAAGGCAATAAACTTCCCTTTGATTTTTGCAGTGCATCGGAAAGCGACGGCATGGTAACTCCAAAGCCAACAAGTTTTTCATCTTTGTCAAGGATCAATGGCACAAAATCGGGACGGATAAAAGAGAAGTATTGTTTTGTATAATACTGGATCTGTTTCTCAGTTAATGGAACCACGCCATACAGTTCTGAATAAGCTTCGTTGATCAGTTCAAAAATATCTTTGGCATAAGGTAGAATATCTTTTGCCTTTTTAGCTTTCAATACATGCAGGCCCAGTCTTTTTTCAACGATGGTGGCCATTTTCTCCAGTTTCTCCGGCATTGTTTCCGGCACTTTAATTCTATACTCAACCCAATCGGCATCTTTTGAATAACCGAGCTTCTCTATAAATTGAGGATAGTAAGGATGATTGTAAATAGCAGCCAAAGTGCCCACCTGGTCAAAGCCTTCAACCAGCATTCCTTCATGGTCCAGATCGGTAAAGCCCATCGGGCCGTGAACCGCTTTCATACCTTTTTCTTTAGCCCATTTTTCCACCTCGGCAATCAGGGCTTTGGCAATATTTTCATCTTCCTCAAAATCGATCCAGCCAAAGCGCATATATTGATTTTTCCATTTTTCAATATAGGCTTTGTTCAAAATGGCGGCAACCCTTCCCACTACTTTTTTGCCTTTATAGGCAAGCCAGTAACGGGCCTCGCAATAATCAAATGCGGGGTTCTTATCTTTCTTCAAAGTGGCCATTTCATCAAAGCGTAATGGCGGAACATAATAGGGATGATCCTTATATAAGGTGTAAGGGAAATTGACGAAAGCTTTTAATTGCTCTTTCGAGGTAACTTCTCTGATGGTAATACTCATGCGGATAGTTTGAAAATAAGAGAATAATCATCTCCGGAAATTATGAGCATGGTATCTACCCTGGTTTACATTTCCTTCATTGCAAATACATGAAGTTCATTGGCAATTTTTTCTATCTTATCAAGCGCCTCATCCAGCTGACTCTTTGTATGAGTGGCCATGATAGATAAACGGATAAGTGACGCATCACTTTTCACTGCCGGAGATACCACAGGGTTTACAAAAATACCTTCTTCAAATAACCGTTGATTAAACTGGAAAGTAAGATTATTATCCCGGATATAAATGGGTATGATAGGGGTTTTTGAAGTATTGATATCAAAACCAAGCTCCTGCAGTGCATTTGCCATATAGGCAGTATTACTCCAGAGTGCTTCCTGGCGTTCAGGTTCGGCCTGTATAATTTCAAGCGCTGCCAAAGCGGCTGCAACAGCAGATGGCGGCACACTTGCACTGAATATCATTGGACGTGCATGGTGCTTTAAATAATTAATAGCTTCAGATGTGGTGGCAATAAATCCTCCAACAGATGCGAGTGATTTGCTAAACGTACCCATAATGATATCCACTTCCTCAGTTAATCCAAAATGGTTGGCTGTTCCTTTACCGTTCTGTCCGATCACACCAAATGCATGGGCATCATCTACCATCAGCAGTGCCTCGTATTTATTAGCGAGGCGGGCAATTTCTGGCAGGTTGCAGATATCACCTTCCATACTGAAGATGCCATCGATCACGATCATCTTGATCTTATCATTCGGAATACTCTGTAACACTTTTTCCAGGTGATCCATGTTGTTATGTGCAAACTTCATCACTTTGGAAAAAGAAAGCCTGCTGCCTTCAATAATAGAGGCGTGATCCAGTTCATCCAGTATGATCACACCATTCCTTCCTGTAAAAGTGGCAACGGTACCAAGATTAGCCTGGAAACCGGTTGTAAAGATCAAAGCTGCTTCTTTACCCACATGATCAGCAATTCTTTCTTCCAGTTCAATATGTAATTGAGATGTACCATTTAAGAAACGGGAACCCGAGCAACAACTGCCATACACATCAATCGCCTTTTTGGCCGCCTCTACTACCTTCGGGTGGTTGGTTAACCCCATATAACTGTTCGATCCAAACATTAAAAGCCTTCTGCCATCTATGACTACCTCAGTATCATGGTTCTCTTCAATAGGCCTGAAATAAGGATATACACCGGCTCTTTTTAAATCATCAGGAATAGTAAATCCTTCCAGCTTCTCAATTAAACTTTGTTGTATCATAATAATGTTTATATGATGTGGTTAAAAGTACAAATTTTAACCCGGTTTTTTTTGCAATATGCTGCCTGGATCCTCGAAATCTGGGAATCTCACACAAACATACCTTTCCAGACCTTTATTCAATTTCAGTTCTTACCTAAGAATACTTTTTAGGAATCTGCGATTTCAATATAACAAAAAGGAACTGTAATCGCCAAATAGCATGTGTCTTTATATGAAAGAGGAAGCGCCGCACTGTTAGCCAACTCCTATTCCCCGGATACTGATTTGGTCCGCGAAAATAAGAAAATATCCTTAGAGCATAACGCCTTGCATTTAAACCTCTTTTGTTCATTAAGCAGGATTATTGGGCAAATATAATAAATAAGGATAATTTTGTCCTTATTTATTTGCACTATGGCCGATACACAAAGAGGAATTATTCTTACAACATTGGTAACTGCTTTTTCAATCTATTCTGCCCATTTATATACCTCATTGCCTGTAAAATCATACCCGGTTAATCGTGAAGCCGGTAACGGGAAACAGGTATGGCAACGTTATAATTGTACTGCCTGTCACCAGATTTATGGGCTGGGAGGCTATCTGGGGCCCGATCTCACAAATGTGTACTCATTCAGGGGACCTGATTATATTAAAATGCTGATGAAAAGCGGAACTGATATTATGCCAAATCTTCATTTGAGTGATGAAGAAATAAATAACCTGCTGGCTTATCTCAAAAGCATCGATGCCTCAGGCAGTGCAGATGCCAGAACTTTTAAACTGAAAAAAGACGGAACCATTGAGCAATAAACACCTGACCATTCCTAAAATATTTATGCTTGCCGGATTGATTATTCTTTCTGCAGGATTGTTATTTGGATTAACCGGCGCACTCCAATACATAGTGCCCGGATTTCTAAAACAGTTTCTTTCATTTGAAAAGACAAGGCCGCTACATGTATCTGCCATCCTCTTCTGGATCATCACAGGCAGCAGCGGTGCCGTATTCAGTTACTTACAGCAATCTACAGGCAAAAAGATCTATTCTGTTTTATTGGCAAAGATTCAATGTTATATTTTCTCTGCCTGTATTGTGCTGATCTTCATTTCTTACTGTATCGGAATATTTGGCGGCAGGGAATATTGGGAATTTCCACCCGCACTTGGATTGCCTATTGCTATTGCCTGGGTGCTCTTCCTGTTCAATTATTTGAAATCAGTATCGGGTTTTAAAAATCAACCGGTGTATGTATGGATGTGGCTAACCGGCATAGTATTCTTTTTATTTACTTTCCTGGAATCCTATTTATGGATCTTCCCGTATTTCAGAAACAATATTGTGAATGATATGACCATTCAATGGAAATCATATGGCTCAATGGTAGGTTCGTGGAATATGCTTATTTACGGCAGCAGCATTTTTTTGATGGAGAAGATCATGGGTGTATCATCTTACAGTCGCACACGTCTTGCATTCCTCATGTATTTCTTAGGGCTGTTTAACCTGATGTTCAACTGGGGACATCATATTTATACTTTGCCAACACACAATTATATCAAGCATGTGAGTTATATAGTGAGCATGACAGAATTGCTCATTTTTGGAAAGATCATTTACCAATGGAAATCGTCTCTCGACAGTGCTAAAAAATATGGACACTATGCTGCGTACAGTTTGTTGCTGTCGGCCGATGCATGGGTGTTCTTAACATTGGCACTATCTATACTCATGTCGGTGCCTGCTATTAATGTGTACACGCATGGTACCCATTTTACGGTTGCGCATGCCATGGGCGCCACTATTGGAATTAACAGTTTGCTGTTGCTGGCATTTGCCTCAGATATATTGATGCAGCCGCCTGCCATCTCAAACAAAAAATTCAAAATTTCGTTATGGACAGTCAATATTGCTTTGTTTGTTTTCTGGATCAGCCTGATCGCTGCAGGAATACAAAAAGCCAGATGGCAAATGAGTACTGAAAAAATACCATTCAGTGTAATGATGCTGGAACAAAGGCCCATATTCATTATTTTCTTCATTGCAGGATTGGTACTTACAATTGGTTTATTGCTGATCATCTATCCATTAATAAAATGGCCGTTGATGAGTAGTGATAAAACAGGTAAACAAGTTGTTGCTTAAATGACTATTCAAAAAAATGAATTACTAAATCTTCATACCCCAATGATTCAACTAACTAAAATTTTCCATTTCGAGATGGCGCATGCCATTTATGGTTACCAGGGTGCATGTAAAAACATACATGGCCATTCTTATGAATTACATGTGAGCGTTTCTGCTTCAAACGACAAAGAAGAATATATTCCCGCACCGGGATTTATTATTGATTTTGGCGAGATCAAACAAATTGTGAATGCCGCTGTTGTCTGGAAATTTGACCACGCCCTGCTGTTGTCTGAAAAATTCCTGGCTGAACATCCTTCTTTTCCCAAACAGGATAACCTTGTTATATGGAAAGCAGAACCTACTGTAGAAAACCTGCTGGTATACATTAAACAAACACTTGAAAGCCGGCTTCCGGAAGGTGTAAGACTGGTTCATCTGAAACTGTATGAAACCAGTAATTCTTATGCTGAGTGGACGAATAACAATAATTTTAAATCATAGATATCATCACACAAATCCCTTTCCTTGTCTAAATTAAAACTTATGTTTTCCAAAGCAACTGAATATGCTATCAGGGCAACTATTTATATAGCACAAAAAGGTTCAGAAAGCAATAAACTGGGCATTGATGAAATTGCCAGAGCCATAGATTCTCCCAAACCTTTCACAGCCAAGATCCTGCAGGCATTGTCGAAAGACAGCCATATTATCAGCTCTGTGCGCGGCCCCAGGGGTGGATTTTTTCTGACCGAAAGATCAAAAAAACTGCCTGTCCGTTTTATCCTTGAGGCGATGGGAGAAGAAGAGGTGCTGGAAAAATGTGTACTGGGTTTAAAACAATGTTCCGAAACACAGCCATGCCCCATGCATGCACAATACAAATCAATCCGTAAACAATTAAAGGAATTGTTTGTAAGCAAATCCATCATGCAGTTTGCTTCCGAGATACAGGATGGGGTTGTGTTTATTAATAACAGTTAAGAAATAAGCAAACCGGTTGTGAGCCGGATTTTTTCACCACGGAGTTACAGCGTAAAAAAGTTCACACAACGTACAGACCAATTTTAATAGCTCAATAGTTAAAAGGTATTTCAATAAAAGAGAGACAAAAGAAAAAGAGCGCCTCTGAAATTCGGTGGCACCCTCTTTTTCTTCTTTACTTCGTTCATCTCTTATTGCAACCAATATGTACTGATGTATTTGACACAGGATATTGAGTAACATATACGCATCAATTCTACCCCCTGGTCCCCTATCGGGTGACACCTGCGGGAAACTTTTTTATTGTTAATAGGATACACTGAGGGGAAAGGAAGATAATACGCATGCCCCGAAAAGAAAAAAACATCCTCAATCTACCAATCCACGCTTGATCGCTTCTTTCACCAGACCTGCACTGTTTTTTACACCCAGTTTCTGGTTCACATTGAGTCGATGGGTTTCTACGGTGCGCAGGCTCAGAAAAAATTTGTCGGCAATTTCCTGGTTTGAGAACCCTTCTGCTACCAGTTTTACGATCTCTGTTTCCCGTTTGGTAAGCGGGATATCAAAGATGGAGCGTCGCTGTCCGGTAATGCTCTCCTGAAGCAGTATTTTCTGGATCGCTTCATCCATGAACTGCTCTCCTTCCATAACGGTTTGGATGGCTTTCTCGATGGTTTGTTTATCTGAGTTTTTCAACAGATAAGCTTTGGCACCACTGCGGAATACCTGCTTTACGTAATTGGAATCATCAAAACTGCTGAATGCGATGATCTTAACAGCAGGGCTCTGCTTCATAACCATTTTACATAGATCAATACCATTGATCTCCGGCATTTGAATATCCATCAGCAATATATCCGGCGATGCTGTTTTCAGGTAATGCAATAACTCCGTACCATTTTGTGTGGCATACACAACCTCCATGTGTGCAAATGCACCCAGCATGGTTTTCAATCCATCAATCACTACGGCATGGTCATCAATGATAGCTAATCGGATCTTATTCATACGCATGTTCCATTTCTTTTGTTAGCTCTGTTACTTCAAATTCGAGGTAAGCACTTACGCCGCTTTGTTCCGACACCTGCATTTCTATTTTGCCATTCATGGCTTTGATACGGCTTTGGAGGCTGCGCAGGCCCATACCTTCTTCCTGTTCTTCTTTTCCAAAACCCACTCCATTATCTTCGATGGATATGCTGAGTACACCGTTCTGCTGGGTAAGCTGTACAATGGCCTGGCTGGCTTTCGAATGCTTGATGATATTGTTCACCAGTTCCTGCACGATCCTGTAAACAGATAATTCAAAACTATCAATAAAACGGTCTACCTCACCCCAGGAATCGTACTGCACCTGTAATGTGCGGCTATTGTTCAAACTGCTGCAATAGCGACGGAGGGCTTCGTCAAGCCCATGCTGTAAAAGAACTTCAGGCATCAGGTTATGCGATGTTTTCCTGATTTCCTGCGCAGCATCATTTAATAATTTCATGCCTTGCCTGTAACCTTCTGTGTGCAATAAGTCATCAGCAGCAGGCATACTACTGAAGTGCATTTTAACGGCTGCCAGCATGCCGGCCACACCATCGTGAAGATCCTTAGCTATCCGGCTGCGCTCTTTTTCCTCGCCCTGCATCAGGGCCTGCAGTAATTGCAACTCTTTTTGCTGCTGAATGGTTTTGATTTCTTTAGCGTGTACCATCTTTTTATGACGGTATTGGATATACAATATCCCTGCTACCAATAAGGCCACAACCAGGGCTATTAGTGAATAATACATATAATTACGGTTCTTATGAAGCTGTAAATCTTTTTGTGCCAGCGCTTTTTCTTTCAGTGAAGTTTGATATTTGGTTTCCAATTCAGCAAAGATGTGCGCATCCCTTTCGTTCCTGTTCGAATCGGCATAACTATTGGCGAGCAGCCTGTAATCGTAAGCTTTTTTGTAATTAGCCAGACTGTAATTAGCGGCAGACAGCTCTTCATAGATAAAGGAATAGTGTTGGGCACTTGGGTACTTCCTGATTTTTTCCAATGCTTTTTCCAACGCAATTTTTTGCTGCAGATGGTCTCCTTTTTTTTTCAGCACTTTGGATAACCTGATGTAATTGATAATATACCCCTCGTTATACCCTGCTGTTTCGGCGTACTGTATACCTTTTTTTGCAGCAAAAACAGCAGAATCCAATTGATTGAGCTCCATCAGGATATTCGAATAGTTTTCATATACCAGGCTTACTACAGCATAATCCTTACTGCCTTTAGACATTTCGATCGCTTTCCGTGCATATACATACGATTCGGAAAATTTCATCTCTCCGTTCAGCACATGGCTGATACCACTCCAGGCAGCCACCAGCATTGCAGAATCTTTTGTTTCTGAAGCCAGTTCTTCTGCCTTCCTGAAATAAAAAATGGCTTTGGGTGCGTTATCCATGCGATTATTGAACTGTACGGCAAGATTGTGATAATGTTTTGCCAGCAAAGAAGGCCGCTTCTTTTCTATCAACCGGATAGCCTTCATCCGGTATACCATGGCGGTATCATTGTTATTGATCGCCTCATATTGAACAGCCAGGTTACCATAACATTTTGAAATACCCAATGTATCATTGCTGCGCTGGTAATATTGTATGGCCTGAAATGTCTGCGCTATGCTTTTGCGGAAATTGGCCTTACTATAATCAAACTGCCCCAGAAAAGCCAGTGCATCTGCCAGCCCATGCTCATACTTCAGCCTTGTACTTATCTGAAACAACCGATGAGCAAGTCGTTCTGCTGTTTGAGGGTCTTGTCGCAGGTGCTTCTGTATATACAATGATAACCTGTTGGCATTGGCAGTATCCTCTCTGGCAGACAAGATCCTGTTCAACTCAGCATCCTGCGCAGAAGCCGTGCCATAGAACAGAAATGTTGCAAGAATGAAGTATTGAAGTGTTCTCATATGAAATGCTCCAAAGTTAAGGCTTACAGGCAGTTTTTTAGCGAGTGATCAAAATTGTAACTAATTGTTTATCAGTAATTACGTAGTAGTACGGATATATAAAACCACTCATTACTACTTATCTGGGCCCAATGGGATAAGAATATTTTTGAGCAAACATCTATTCTTATTTCCTATGAAAAAAATACTGTTAGCCCTAACCGGCAGTCTGTTAAGTATTACCGGTATTGCCCAGGTAAAAACCTGTATTACCCATTGTGCCCCAACCCATGTTTTGTTATTCGATTTTTCGGTAACTGTTTCAGACAGCAACATGCACCCGGAACTATATAAGAAACTTTATTATATAGCCCCGCAGGTGCGGAAGTTGCTTCAGTCCAAAGCATCCTGCCTTACTTACCTGGATGCCGATGAAATTCAAAGACCGGAAGACATCTTTCCCAACGGATCCACTACCCCATCTGTATATGTAGCGGGTGCCGGTGAATATGCCATTGGCGAATACCTGCTAACCGGCAGTGTAAGAGGAGAAGGAAATGTTTTTTCAGTGACTGTTCATGTAGAAACTTCCATCAGTCGTAAAACCATAAAAACGATCCGTATCCCTTTATCGTTTGCCGGTGGGGATACCTATAGCAATACTGCCACAAAAATAGTAGAAGCATTAGGGCCGCTACAGGATCTGATCATGGATTATGAGAACAGGGAAAGAAACAACAACAATAAAGTAGCATTTGGAGAACCCGCCATCCATGCCGGTGAAACGGACGATCTGTTATTGGTAAAACCAAGGAAAACAAAACTGGCCATGGGCGAAGAAACAGAAGTGGAAATTATTTTGAAGGATTGTGATGGCTATCCGTTAAAAAACAGGAGGGTTTCATTTGAAGGAGAGCGTTATGATAGTGTGTGGCAAAAAGGCACATATGGAGGAACGGTAACCCCATCCAACATCATAACCGATGCAAACGGGAAAGCCAAAGTAAAATTCAAAGCAGCACCGCAGTACCGGTTTGCCGCTATTGTGGCGCATTATACTTTTGAACAACCTTGCGGCAGAAAGGATATTATTTCAGGCAGTGCCCCCATCAGCTTGCAGCTTAAGCCATTCAAGGTAATTGTGAGGTACAGTAAAAGGATCGAAGTAAACACCCATTCAGGAAATACCACCAGCGAGTATACGGAGAGATCAGAAGGCCTGCAGCATTTTCTTGCACAATACAAGGCAGAGTTCTATTATGCACCCCTGCAATTCCCCGAAGGGCTGGCACTTGCTTCTAATGATGATACTGTAACCTGTTCTATGTATATGGCTTCTGAAAAAGGAAAATTGTCTGATATTGGTTTCTTACACTACCAGCGTATTGCCAAAGACGGTACCACCATTGCCAATTATCAAAACTCGCACAATCTCATGGGCATAATGGTGGAAAATGAAAAAGCGGTGGCTTCTATCGATACCAGTGGTTTTCACCCATTCGCTTTTGCCTTGAACTTGCAGGTTACAGGCACATCCAATGGAGCAACTGTTGAACCGGATATATTAACCGTAGCTAATTTTGCCGCCTCCTCTTTAAACAAACCCGGAGAAGTTATTTATTATTCGCATCCCATGAATTTCCCCGACCTGCCATATCAGCGCGACTGTACTTTCATCTATCAATTCAATACATCCAAAAATGATCGTGGTGTATTAACCAAATCGGAAGAGTTTCTAAAGATAAAAGTGCTGATAGAAAAATAACAAAAACAAAAGGGGCAATCAAATGATTGCCCCTGCTTATCCCCTGCTATAAACCATCAGCCACTACCAGTTTCTTTGCACTTTATATGTACCCATTATATAACTAACCGATTTTTGTTTACCGGTTGCATAATCGATCACTCCTGAGTTAGTAACAACAAATGAACCGGTAAGATATTTTTTGCCGTTCACTGTTATTTCTTCTGCCGTCATATAACCGCCACTGTCTGTCATTTCATTATCCTTTTCAAACACAGACGAGTAAATACCTCTGATAGACGGATCAGAATTTTCCAGCATTACCCTGTTCGCCGGCTCACCCATTGATGACCAGTTGTACATACCATTGGCATTTTGCCCTGCAGTAACAGGCCATGTAATAACGATTTGGGGAATATCGGTCGTAACCCGCTGGCTTACTATTCCGTAAAGATCAGGACCATGCCTGAGAACAGCCGTGGCCGGATAGGTATGCCAGTCTCCATAATCGATGCTCAAAGAAATTCCCTCATCAATAATATGAATGGTGCTGATAAGCAATACCCGTTTTCCATGTACATTCAGCTCTACCGTAACCGTGGCGGTTTTTTGTGCAGGCCTGGAAGAAGGAGATGTATATATTGCTTCATTCCCTTTTACTTCCAGTTTACCGGGACCACTCAATGTCCATTTCACAATGTATTGCTGACCCAGCGGTGTTGGCACCCCTGTGGCAGCATCCGGTATGGTAAGTGGTATCAGCAGATCGGCATCATTTACTTTGGGCAGGTAATGCAATGCCCGTAAGGTTACTGTTTCGCTGAGGCCCAAAGTTTTTACTGTGGGTGTGAGTTCCATGGAAGCAATCAATGCCCAGTCACTAAAATGTTCCGTTTGCACGGAGATCGTTTTTTGTATCGTATCGTTAACAGCGCCACCCACACAGGTCCATATCCCTTTATCGTTCTGGTATGCTATTTCAAGGGCCTGCAGGTTGCTAAGCTGACTTACGTTCTTATCATAGTGAAAACGCACTGTTACTTTCTTCTTAAAGATTTTCCCGTGAGGGGTAAGCCGGTAACCATAACTTACGCCGCTTAACGATGTATTTTTCAGTGCCTGGATACCGATCTCTGCATCCTCTGTTAAGGCATTTTGCGGTATCAGTACTTCTACTCTTCCATCTTCACTTACCACCGTTCCGCCATCCGGACCAATGGTTACAGAAAGCATATCGCCTACAGGAGTACCAACCGTACGCACTTCAGTAACTTCCGTTACCGGTGCCGCCATATCTTTTTTCTGGCAGGAAGCAAGATTTAATAATAAAACTGTACACAGCAATGCGCTGAACAGGTATCGGAGTATTGGTTTACTCATAGAAAAAGATTGATTAACTGTTATAAATAGTAATGCGCAGATGTAACAACGGGCAATCCAAATAGATCGCCCGCTTACTGATTATGAGAAAAAATTAGAATTTAACAGTTACACCTAATTGGAGTGGAGAGATACCATAACCCAATTCGGCAAAAGCACCTATCTGCTTATTAAAAAAATAACGGCTACCGGCATGTAATTCAAAATCTATCGTGCCACCGTTGCTTGAGAAATCAAATGCAGGATCGGTCGCATCTTTCACTTTCAAACTGTATCTTCTGTAAATAATTCCCGCGCCACCATACAGGTCCCAGCTTGGATTTTTCAGTTTTAAAGCTTCATTAAAATGATAAGAACCTCTTGCACCTATTAAGAGATACGTGTATTTCCAGTCTGTCAAAAAACTTCTTTTCACAAATCCGGCAGCTAAACCGGCACTGAAATTTTTGGCAAAGCCATGTTCAAAAGATGCGGTAATAGGCAAACCACCTGTACCGCTAAGTCCATAACTGCCCAAACCAATTCCAACCTGTGCATAGTTGGTTCCTTTTACATTGCCGGAAGCATCGTTCCTGCTGCTCTGCGCATTTGCACTGTTTTGCATAAGGAGGCAGATCATAATACAAGCCCCCAGTAAGATTTTGTTTTTCATTTGATTGTTTGTTTTATTACGCTGCAAAATTATTTTCCCGCACAACGAAGAAGATTTGTAAAAACACTGAAATTAAAATCCCGGTAGTTCTACTTAACTGCCTGTATAGTTCCAAAATAAATTTTCATTTGCCATCATGTTCAATTTTCATACTGCCGGCAACCAATAAGTATAAACACTGAGTTTCCGAAACAGGTGCTTTTGCTGACAAACAGGCCGCCATCTCAACGTTTCTTCGCACTTTATTCATTTTTAAAATTCAATAAGATTATGCGACACACACGAACGTTGATAATGCTGGCGCTGGCCGGAGCACTTGCAGGCACATCCTGTAAAAAAGGAACCAGTACGGTAACACCCGGAACCGATAGCAAGCTGATAACCTTCAAAGAATTTGAAGGGGTAGATCCAACTCAACCCAATTCAGGCAGTGTTTTTCTGGAAAGGAATTTTGTGTACGATCAAAATAAACTGATACGTATCGATACCAAAAAAAGAGGAGTGGCAGACGGCTACAGAACAATAATTTATACAGGAGACCTGCCTCTGAGGGAGATATTCTACGATAAAGATAACAATATCCGCGTCGGGTACACTTTCAACTACGAAGCAGGCAGCACACGTGTGAGCAGCATAGATATTGATTACCGAGATGTAACACCATTTGTACAGGGCCGTTTTGTATATCATTACAACAGCCAAAACAAGGTTGACAGTGTTGCCAGCTACACCAACGGCAGGTTTATCGAATACATGTTATATGAATACAGTTCAGCAGGTGGAGAAGAAAAGGTGGTGGAAACATTGGTACAAAGAAGCGACAGTGACCCTAATTTTAAATTAAAACATGCAGTGATCGAATATGTGTATGACGACAAAAAATCGCCCGGCATTTGGCCTGTATTTATGTGGAACCAGCTACATGATGAATTGTTGGATCTTCATGCACCTATATCTACACACAATATTAAAAGCTACACATACAAATCGCTCAACCTTACACAATCCGATCCTGCTAATAATGTAAATGTGTACGACATCACATATCCAACCTTTAATGCAGCCATCTTCTATAATACCAAAGGCTACGTAACGCATTATACCGAGAACAGGTTAAATGCCAACAATCCGGTAGCATATACTTATCTCTACGATTCTAATTAATCCCGTTCAGGATATTTTTACCCCCCTTCAATAGCCCGCAATTGCGGGCTATTTGCTTGTGCAGGTGTTGGGCCAGGTATATAATTATCTTCTGCAACAAAATCAAGGGAAAGTGCAGAGGCAGATGTTTTCTTTCAACTCATTTTTAAACGCATAGTTTTTAACTATACCCCCTGTTTTCTGACCTTTGAAACCATGTGTTTAACAGCACAAAATGTTAGAAACAAGTATCATCAGATGCTGCCATTACAAATAAATACACAACACGTTTAACAATATAATAGCCAGTCGGTGGTTACTGACTGGCTATTAGAGAGGGGAGTATTTTACAGCCGCTTTATGCAGGTTATTTCCAGGCTTATTAATTGCCGGGGGAAATCATTTTGTTATACATCTCAACAGACTCTGCGGTCATCTTACGGCTTGCTTCTGCCGTTTGCGCATTGGTTACTATCGTTCGGGTAATACTGTTCAGCTTCACCAGTGCATTCCATATTCTTTCCTGTATATCGCCAATTACAGGTAGTAAGGCACGGTCTGCAGGCTGTAGTTTATTGCCAAATCCGGTGGTTTCCAATAACGCATCCATTTCTGTGGCACATGCACGAACAACAATTTCCTGCTGCTTCCACCATGCATACAAACCATTGTGTTTATTTTGAAAATAGCGTAGCCTTCTTTCGTTATCGTCTTGCAGCAGTTTCATCATTTTTACCGGATCCTGTATTTCGGTAGTAGCATCCATTCCTTCAAACACCCTGATCTTTTTCATCGGGATTTTGGCTCTATCCTGTTCCAGCCTGATATTAAGGGCTTGTATTTCAGGATCAATATAAAACATATGCTTTGTCATATCTTTCTCACCTGCTTCTTTGAAAAAAACAGGCCAGCTCAATTTTGTTTCTATCTTAAGCAACTGCTGATAGTAGGCCTGTCCGGCAGCACTTAACGGGCCGGGCAATTTACTCCACGATAGTTTTCCCGTACTTACCAGCGGCCTTTCTTCCATTAACAGGTAAAAGCTTGATAGCTGGCCTTCCTCATCATACATTGACATAATTGATCGAAAACTGCGCATCATCTTTTGCTCTTCTGTACTGTAGCGGGCAAGTAATGCTTTGTTTTTATTTGCCGCTTCCATATTGGCCTTTACCTTATCCATAAAAGCCTTCAAAATCTGGTCGCGCTGTATTTTGGGTAGTTTAAAAGCATCCATCACTGCCTGATCTGGATTATCTCCCAGTTCCTGTAATGTGGCAGTAATTGTTGTTCGCGGCACAGGATAATTTAACAGGTAATCGGCAAAACCTGTTTCAGCAATATATTGAGCACTACCGGTTATGGCCAATAACTGTATCAAGGCCACACCTATCCATCGTTTGATTTTCATATTCACCTGTTCAATTGATTTATTCAGCATCACTTGTTATGTTATTAAACACATACCTGCACAGGTAAGCAAACAGAACATGCAGTTCAAAACCATGTATCCTTTTTTGTTTTTCCTGTGTACCTATGTGTTTAAAAAATGATTTGCTATAAAAAAGTATGCGTTACAGCTTAATAAATTCCACTCTTCTGTTCTGAGCTTTCCCTTCTTTGGTATTGTTATCGGCAACAGCCTGTGTTTCACCTTTGCCGTCGGTTTCCATGCGCGTGGCTTCTATGCCAAACTGGGTTGTCAATGCCTGCTTTACAGCGGCAGCCCTTCTTTTAGACAGTTCCATGTTCCGGTTATCTTCACCATCGCTATCAGTATGTCCCACAATCTTTACGTTCACTGTTGCATTTTCTTTCAGCACTTTGGCTATCTCCTGCAGCACACCAAAACTTTCCGCTTTTATCTTGTCCGAATTCACATCAAAAAGTATCCCTGTTGTAACCAATTTACCTTCGGTGATGAGTTTACTGCGCATATCGGGTGCACCCTGCGCAAATTTGATGTTTGATACAAAATAACCAACCTGTTCATCTTCATAATTGGAAGAAGCCGTTTCCAGCTCAAACCGGTTGAAAGAAGTTTTAGCAGGTATGGCCTGTGGAATATCATAGATCTTTTCGCCATTGATCCATAAACGCAAACGTTCTTTCTGCACCCATACTGCCACATGCACCAGTTTGCCAAAATAGTTTTTGAAGCCTTTGATCTCTTTGGGGGTGTTAATAAAATATTCCTTATCGTCTGATTGCGCGGTGCGCAGGTAAATGGTAGAAGGACCTTCTTCTTCGGGGGCGATGGACATTTTAACGGTGGTAAGCCCGTTAGATTCTGTAAGGTATTTTCTTGCCTTCTCATCCCCTGCGGGCATATTCACCAGTTTCCAGCTAAACTCGGGGAAGAGCCATGACTTTTCCGGAGCGGTAAAATTCATTACCAGATCAAACTCGGCCGTAAAATTTTCAGGCAGTTTTTTGATATAAGGCGATACAAACCTGCCAGCCTGGTAGGCCCGCATCCATTTGCCCGGCTGCCCGCCAATGGTTTGTGTTTCGCCTCGGTTATTGGACCCCCATTTTAACGGAAGTTCTCCTACCACATCCTGCGAAAAATCTTCTGCATACACAATTTCCTCACCGGGAATAAAATCGTAGTGCGAATAACTTTTAAAGTTCGCTGTTTCTGTTCCAGCCTGTGGCTGTTTATCTTCTTTTTCCTGTTTTTGTTTTTTGCCTCCTTTCTTTTCTTCTTCTTTTTTCTTCGCGGCGTCGCCTATTTTATTTTCTGCATGATCAAGGGCTTTATCCATGCCTTCATCGGTTTTTTGTTCCACTCTTTCTTTGGCTTTTTGTTTCAGTTTTTCCAACAGCCCCTGCGAAAAAACAAAAGAGGGTAATAATAACAAGAGTAAACAATACACTTTTTTCATCGGATAGATTTAATACCGGTTATTTGAAATAGATGCTAACTGTGGGCAAAGTAATTTCAAATAACAGCCTCAATTCTGCGTAGTAAGGCCCGACTGTGTAAATACGTAGTTCTACTGAGTGGGTAGTAAAGGGAGATTTATTGCTGAACGGGCAACAGTTGCACTATTGTAAGAGTCTGGTTATAAGCTGATGCAAAATAGTTCCGATTAATTTAAGTGAGCAATAGAGAAATATTGGAAATATTTTAGTAAGAAAAGTATAAGGATTCAATCCCGCCTTATGGAAAATAGCAAAAGGGTTTCAATAAAAGAAAGACAGAAGAAAAAGAGCGCCTCTGAAATTCGGCGGCATTCTCTTTTTCTTCTTCACTTCGTTCATCTCTTATTGCAACCAATATGTACTGATGTATTTGATACAGGATATTGATTTGTAAATTTTATCTACCTGCAAATTCATGTAAGAATTCACTCGGCGTATAAACAGGTAATACAGGGATGCTTTGCTTTTGCAATTGCCTGTCGAGAGAAATAAAATAGTCGAGTTTATGATGCACTGCCGTATAATACTGCAAAGCATCTTCAATATCATTTATTTTTGAGTGGAGAGCATTCAACACAATTTCATGTGGCAGGTCAATTACAGTTACATCTGCCATAAGCGTTAATAATAATTCTTTTGCTTTGGCATTACCGTATGCTTTTGTTAAAAAGTATCCAACAATATGCACAATGGAAGGAGTGATAAAGGCCTGGATAGTTCCATTAACTGCTAATTCAATGATCTGTTTAGATTGCTCATACTTATCCCGTTTTAAAGTAAAATCGAGCAAAAGATTTGCATCAAGAAATACTTTAGAAGCCATATTTCTTTGCATTTTCTTTATAGTACAAATCCTTCAGATCAGCTTCTCCAGCTATATCCGGCTTTTCCAGTTTCTCTACCAGATGGAGGATATTCTTACGTTTTGAAGGTTTTGTAATAGTTTTAAAATAGCCTTCCACCAGTTCAGAAACACTCTGCTGTTGTTTTACGGCATAGCTCTTTACATTGTCAAGTAAGCTATCCTCTATTGTCAGGTTTAATCTGGCTTTCATTATTCAAATATACGCATATTTTTAATTTATGCGCATTGTTTTTGAGACCGGCTATTTTCCAATGCAGAAAGTAACTTGGGCTATTTTAAGTGGATTTCAGAAAAATAAATACCGGGATAGTATCATTTTACAACTTAATTTTCAGTTACTTAGGTGATAAGTCTAAGTTCTGGCTAATAAGACTAAAGAAGGGTCGCGAGCGATACGTTACAGTATACAACTACGAAATTCCCATAGTAACGCCAAAATAAGTATCACTTTCAATATGCCGATTGCAGATCCCAAAAGCAATTGAATGAAATTGGGACGAGCACAATCATTACAGAACAATCGCATACTATAATTATTACGATTACTACTTCCTATACGTTTACCCCAAAAACCAATACTACTTGAATGGCCAACGTAAACTTCCTTTCTAACTCCGTCACCATTTTCAATTTTCTTACCGCATTGATAGCAAGTTGACATCGATTTTTATTTTTTAATAACTAAAGTAATTCTAGTCCACATTTTGTTATTAAGGTGGATGTGAACCTATATTTTACAATAAAGTCACCTTCATTTGTCATATAAATTGTATTTACCTGAAACTGTCTCTTTTTAAAACTCACTTCTTACGCGCTATTCTAGCCCCGATATTTGGAATTCTAATTCTTTTCTCTTCCATTTGCATGTTTTCAATATCAGCAATTATAAATCCTCCATTTATATATAGATCTGCGTATTTAAATATCTCTTCCACCCGATTTAAGTTTTTAAGCTGGTTTCTAAGTAATATGAAATATTTCGGCATTGACTTTTTAAATAACAAGTTGAATTTCTCTTTATCATTTAAAAAATCTAAGTTATTAGCAAATGGCACTTTCTTTCGTTTTCTAACAATTTTTGATATTGAAAAAGGTTCTTGACCCTTTCTATATTGTTTAGAACTAGCTATTGTTTTTTTTGCACGTTTTCTTTTGGGCATTGTGTAAGATATTCACGTCTGTGTTAAAGATAAAAGCTTTGAAATGGAAATTCAAATTCTATCCAAGAATGCATTATAAACTTATGTGACTAAGGGGCTTCATAATACTATATAAATACCTTGATTTCGAATCATCTACTGGGGGAGATAGTTAAGTTGCAAATAAAAATTGATATACTCAAGAAATCAGTCAGTTATTATTGTAAAATCGCAATATTGTAACCACAGCACTGTTCACTACTATATCTTTGTGCATCATACAATATCATTGTTACCCATAATCTGCCCTCTACTTCTCAAATCTGTTACAAATAATGATTAGTAACCGGATCAGGCACAACTGACTGGCTACTAAAAGCAACCAAAGGCAAATGAATCCGCCTGAGAATGAACGACACAGATGGCTTCGCTTCGCTCGCCATGACGTAGGGGGCAATCCCGCCAACGGCGGGATGACTCGCTAACGGCTCGTCATTTACCAATGCAAAACTTCGAGAAAATAAAATCCAACTGGTCCTCATTGGTAATTTCTCCGGTGATCAGGCCAAGGTAGTGCAGGCATTGCCTGATGTCTAACGCCAGCAGGTCGCCGGGCAAATGTTCATCCAACCCACGCTGTACATCGGCCAGCGCGTTGTTTAATTTCTGCAGGGCCTCGTAATGGCGGGCATTGGTTACAATGGTGGCTTCTGAATTAATATCGCCGCTAATGGCTTTAGCTACCAAGGCATCTTTTAACTGGTTAATATGCTGGTGGGCTTTGGCTGAAATAAAAATACAATCAGGGAAAGAAGCAAACTGCTCTTTAATGCTGCCCGTCATATTTTCTGATTTATTGCCAACAAGGATATACTGTATGTTCTCTTTCTTAAAATTATCAACAACGGTTTGCAGTGTGGCCGCATCTATTTCATTTACATCAAACAAATAGATCACCACATTGGCGGCGCGCATTTTTTCAAAACTTTTTTCTACACCAATACTTTCAATCAGGTCCTGCGTGTGCTCGCGTATGCCGGCTGTATCAATGAGGCGGAACAGGATACCTTGAATGTTCAATATCTCTTCTACCGTATCCCTTGTAGTGCCCGCTATCTCGCTTACAATGGCCCTGTTTTCATTCAGCAACGTATTCAGTAATGTTGACTTACCCGCATTGGGTTTGCCAATAATAGCCACCTGTACGCCATTGCGGATCACATTTCCCAACTGGAATGAATTGATGAGTTGTTGGGTTGACTGGTTCAGATTGTTGATCAGGTTTTGTAAAGCGGTCCTGTCGGCAAATTCCACATCTTCCTGCGAAAAATCTAGTTCCAGTTCTATCATTGCAGAAAAGCGGATCAACTGCTCGCGCAGTGCGTGCAGGTCTGACGAAAATCCGCCCCGCATATTATGCAGCGCTGTTTTACGGCTGGCTTCTGTATTACTGGCTATCAGGTCGGCCACGGCTTCTGCCTGGGCAAGATCGAGCTTGCCGTTAAGAAATGCACGCTGTGTAAATTCGCCGGGCTTGGCCACGCGTGCGCCATTCATGGTAATGGCTTTCAGAATATTTTCCTGGATAAACGGAGAACCATGACAACTGATCTCTATCACGTCTTCGCCCGTATAAGAGCGTGGCGATTTGAAAAGAGAGAGTACCACTTCATCCAGCACAACATCATACTGTTTTAAATAACCTACCAGTATGGTATGCGAAGCCTGCTGGTGCAGGTTTTTGGAGGGGAACATCCGGTTCACAATATCAAACGCATCTTTACCGCTAACACGTATAACACCAATAGCGCCAATACCCGGCGGGGTAGCCAATGCCACAATTGTATCATCCCATCCTTTCAGTTGTGCCGACATGTATTTATTTTTCACGCCAAAAATAGAACAATCGCGAAGGAACTTTTGGAAAGTTTAAAACTTTCCAAAAGTTATTCTGCTTCCACTCTGAACGTGATCTTTTGTTTCTGGCGGTAAATAACGTTACGCCCGTTTTGCATAGCAGGTATCCAGTTGGGGCCTTTTCTAATTACCCTGACGGCTTCTGCTGCGGTACCATAGCCGGGATCACTTTCGGCTTTTACATCACTGATCAGGCCATTTCTGTCTACAATAAATGAAACGATCACCGGATAATCAGCAGGGGGTGCACCATTCTCTGAGGGAAGATCCTTATTGAGGTTGCGTGAGAGAAATTTATTCCACTCCGCCATTCCACCCGGAAACTGCGCCTGGATCTGAACAGTGGAAAATACCTTATCAATATCGTCATCTTTTTTGGGCGCGTCTGCCACACCGGGTCCATTTTCTACTGGCGGGGCTACTACATCCTCTTTAAGTCCATCCTGATTAACACTTCCTATTTTAACATTCTCCATTTCCTGCACTTCTTTTACTTCATCTTCGGGTTTTACTTCCGCATCTTTTACAATTTTCGGAACCACATTTTTAATCATCTCTATTTTCAGTTCCGGCTTGGGCAAGGGTTTAACTGGTTCTGTTTTAGGTTCTACCGCTTTAATATTTTCCAGTTCAACATTCGCAATCACAATCTCACCCTTAGTGCTTTTCTTAGAACCAGCCATGATACTGCCGGCAATGAATAACAAACAAGTAAGGGCTGTTATTACCAATGCATACGAGATCCGTTTATCATAACTCTTACGAAGTTCATACGCACCATAACTTTTGTTTTTCCCGTCGAACAAAATGTCGAGCAGGTCTGCAGAGAGAATACTTGACTTTTCCATGTTGTGGGTTTTATACTATGATTCTGTTATGTGTAAAATCCACAAAACATTTTCGTCAATCGTGAATCTTCAGTGGTGAGTGGGCAATTGTGAATTGGCAATGGTGAATTGTGATTTGTGAGTAGTCAGTGGTGAGTAGTGAGTGGGAAGGTGTACCTTTTGTCAGGCTGCTCAAAATCGAAACATTCACTCACTATTCACTATTCACTATTCACTATTCACTATTCACTATTCACTATTGCCCATTCACAAAAAAAATCCCCGCAAAAATTTGCGGGGATTTTTTTATTAGATAAGTATGTCAGAAAAATTATTCTTCTGAAACCTGGAAGGTGATGCTTTGTCTGTGGCGATAGATAACGTTACGTCCGTTCTGAACCGCAGGTTTCCATGATGGACCTTTGGTGATAACACGGATCGCTTCTGCTTTTGTTCCATAACCCGGATCGTTCTCAGCAACTACATCGCTGATAGCACCGGTTTTACTTACAATAAACGAAACAACCACTGTGTATTTTCCCGGAGGGGCGCCGTTTTCTACAGGTAAATCCCTGTTCAGGTTACGTTCCAGGTATTTTGTCCAGGCAGGTAATCCACCGGGGAACTCAGCGGCAATCTGTACCACTGTAAATACCTTATCGTAATCTTCTTCCACTTTAGGAGCTTCTACCACACCGGTTGCCTTTTCTACAGGGGGAGCTACTACACCTTCGTCTTTCGCACCTTCCTGGTTAATGGTACCAATCTTGGTATCTTCCATTTTCTCTACTTCTTTGATCTCTTCTTCAGGTTTAACCTCTTCATCCTTCACAATTTTAGGAGGGGTGAATTTAGCCATCTCAACCTTTGGAGGTTCCTGCTTCGGTGGTGGTGGTGGTGGTGGTGGCTCAGGTTTCTTTTCTTCCTTTGCTACATTTTCGAGCGACATATCTGCCACCACGATTGCCGCTGGGCCTTTTTTGGTTGAGTTAGCTACCAGCGAACCCACCAGCATAAGGATACAAATGAGCACCATTCCTGCCAACGATAACTTAATCCGTTTGTTATACGTTTTCCGAAGGTCATATGCACCATAATCCTTGTTTCTTCCATCGAAGAGGATATCAAGGATATCGGCGGACTGAATTTTGTTTATATCCATTGTAAATACTTTTGTATTTGTATTCCGGTGATGAAAATTCTCACACGTTAATTATTGTGGCGTTGCTGCTGCGATCTCTTCTGATTTCTTCACCAACTGTGTTTCAGTATCGGTGATGTCAACCAAAGCATACCGCGTGCAGACATTGATCGTCATTTCATCCAGAATATCCACCACATTTCTGTAAGTGCATTCTTCTGAAGGCTTCAGTATCACTACAAAATCTTTCAGGTTAGGCACACTGTTCTTTTTATCGATCAGCACTTTACGGATCTCGTGAAAAGTAGACGACTTAAAATTAGAAGCCGTGTTATTCAGTTCTCCTTCGTAATAAAAAACGTTATTGTCTTTTCCTAAAAGAATAGTAATTACACCCGATTGTTTAGCCTTATTCTGGTCTTCCGGTTTATCCGCATCCTTTGGCAAGATCAGCTTCATTGCAGTAGCCTGACTCATCGTAGTGGTGAAGATAAAGAACGTAATGAGCAGAAAGCCCAGGTCCACCATGGGCGTCAGGTCAACACGAGTAGATAGTTTCTTACTCTTCTTGACCCCGGGGCCTTTTTTATGGCCTCCGCCAGAGGTATCCAATTCTGCCATGTCAGTAGAATTTAGTTTTAATTAGAAATTTGTTTACTGCTGCCCTCTTATTCGTCACGCTTCTCTCCTGCCTGTGATTTTTTCCACAAATCTGAACCTACAGGAACTCCTTCCGGATTGGTTACCATCGAGAATTTGAAGACATCGTTCTTTTTAAAAGCAGTTACCACATTCTTGAATGCAGGATATTTGGCCAGGTTATCTCCTTTTAAGAGAAAGGTTGGTTTTTTACCCTGGTATGCACTCAATACATGCGTCATCCATTCTGTTAACTCATTGTGGGCTGTATCCTGAACAGGTATACCCGGCAATAAGTTACCCTTCTTCTGGTCGTCAGGAAGTGCCAGAAAAGACTTCAATCCTCCAAACGGTGCACCAAAGAAAGCTGCTTTTTTGAAAGCTTTCACGTCCAATCCAAGGTTCTTGGTATTGTTCAGATCGTTGCCCAGTGTTTCTTTGATTGTTTCATCCTCGATCTCCAAAAACACTTTACCGTCCTTGTCAATGATTACCTGCACAAAATCCTTGGTCGGGGCCACTTTAGCAGCTACCGATTTCGGGATGGTAACAGCGATCGCCTCTGACGGCTTGAACTTCGTTGTTAAGATAAAGAAAGACAACAACAGAAAGGCCACGTCGCACATCGCAGTCATGTCGATGCTGGTACTTTTACGAGGTAATTTGGCTCTACCCATTGTTAATTATTTAAGTGTTTCACAATTAAGATTCAAAAACTTGTTTTTTCCACAAACGATCCGGAGATTATTTGTAGTTGGCTGCAAAGCTTTGTGTTAATGTGAAACCAGATTCGTCGATTCCGTAAGTGATACCATCGATACGGGTTGTGAACACGTTATAAGTGATGATCGCAATGGCAGATGTACCGATACCCAGTGCAGTATTGAACAGGGCCTCAGAGATACCTTTTGACAATTCACGGGCAGCGTCTCCACCACCTTCGTCACCTAACGCAGAGAATGATTTGATCATACCCATTACCGTACCTAACAGACCCAACAGGGTTGCTACAGAAGCGATAGTTGACAGGAACACCAGGTTTTTCTCCAGCATAGGCAGTTCCAAAGCAGTTGCTTCTTCTACTTCTTTCTGGATATTCAACACTTTCTGCTCTGTTACCAGCTCAGTATTGGAGATCATCTCTTTGTATTTTTTCAGACCTGCTTTCATTACATTACCTACAGATCCTTTCTGCTTGTCGCAGGCAGCCAGTGCCTTATCAACATCTTTATTTGCCAGGTGGAACTGAACAGTACGAACAAATTCAGCAATGCTTCCGGTACCGGCTGCTTTAGAAACAGTCAGTAACCTTTCGATCACGAAAGTCAATACAGTTAAAAAACATCCGATCAGAATAGGCACAATGATACCACCTTCATACATTTTAGTAAGGGTACCTTTAGGTCCTTTGTGCTGTGGCCAAAAACCACCATTGGGATCAGGGGTTGTAAAATTACTCGGAGCACCTAACACAAAGCGCCAGATGATGTATCCGAAAATGATACATAACAGTGGCGCCAGCCATGAAATTGAGTTACTGCTCTTCTTAGGTTGTGCAGAAGATGGGCTTTTTACAGCAGCACCTGCAGTTGGTTTTGTTTCAGCCATGATTCAATTGATTTTTGGTTTTTTAAAAATTACAGTTGGTTTTGAAATTTGTCCCCGCAATTCTACTGAAAAATGTTTTGAAAAAACAAAACAATGTTTCAAAAAATATAAAAGGGCTTACAAATTAGCTATTTTATCGAAAATCAGAAAGTCAAAATGATGATTACGTTATGTTTAGCGGCTTTCACGTTTTTTCCGGATAGGAAAGGTACTGCTTTCGGGTTATGAAAATCAGATTTTTCACCGATTAAAAATCCGGTTTCACCATTCATATATCTGTCTTAACAAAGTGGACTCCTTTTCGCGGAGTGCCTTATCTTTAAAGATTATTCAAAACTATATACGACGCTTATGAAAAAGTCACTTTTTTTTGTTGCGCTCTTCGCCAGTACCCTGGCCATTGCCCAACAAAGAGATTCTTCTCTTCCTGCGGCTGGCGCCAGAGGCGGCCTTAGCAGCGTAAACGGACCCGGTGGTGCACCCAAGCCCGGACCCAAGCCCTATAAAGAAGTTATTACAGATAAGGCTGTTACGAAGAAAGGCCTTTTTACTGTTCACAAGGTGGACGAGAAATATTATTTCGAGATTGCCGACTCTATCCTGGGCCGCGAAGTGCTTGCTGTTACCCGTTTTAGCAAGGTAGCAGGCGGTGGCGGTGCTTATGGCGGTGAAGAAGTAAATGAGCAGAGCCTGAAGTTTGAAAGAGGGCCAAGCAATAATATCTTTATCCGCGTGGTAACACTGATCAGTACTGCTGATTCTACCAACGCTATCTCAAAAGCCGTTAAAAACTCTTACCTCGACCCTATTGCTGCTGCTTTTGCTATTGCAGCCTATAGTAAAGATTCCGCCAGTTATGTGATAGATGTAACTGATTTCTTTAAAGGAGATAACCAGATCGTAAGTCTTGATCCTAACGATAAACGCCGTTTCAGCCTCGGGGCGTTAGCTGCAGACAGGTCGTATATCCAGAGTATCAATACCTTCCCTATCAATACCGAGATCAGGACCGTTAAAACCTATACTTCGGGCGGCGGCGCACCCCAGCTTGGCGGAGCCCCGGGCGGCACAACCCTGCCGGCGGCATCTGCGGCAGGCGTAGTAACCCTGGAACTGAATACTTCCATGATACTGCTTCCAAAAACGCCTATGAACCGCAGGCTTTTTGATTCGAGAGTAGGATACTTTGCCGATAATTTTGTGGTATACAGCGATCAGCAGCAGAAGGTTGAAAACCAAACCTTTGCCGTTCGCTGGAAGCTGGAACCCAGACCCGAAGACATGGATAAATATAAAAGGGGCGAATTGGTTGAACCAGCCAAACAGATCGTTTATTACATCGATCCGGCTACCCCTAAACAGTGGGTAAAACCATTGATTGATGGTATTAACGACTGGCAGAAAGCTTTTGAGAAGGCCGGTTTCAAAAATGCCATTGTAGGTAAAGAATGGCCCAATGATCCGAATATGAGCCTTGAAGATGCCCGATATTCTGTGATCCGCTATTTCGCTTCTGATATTGAAAACGCTTATGGTCCGCAGGTACATGATCCGCGCAGCGGAGAGATCCTGGAAAGCCATATTGGCTGGTATCACAATGTGATGAAGCTTGTTCACGACTGGTACATGGTACAGACAGCTGCTGTAGATCCCAAAGCAAGGAAAATGAAATTTGATGATGAACTGATGGGCCAGTTGGTTCGTTTTGTTTCTTCACACGAAGTAGGGCATACATTGGGGTTACGCCATAATATGGGCAGCAGCAGCAGAACCCCGGTAGAGAACCTGCGTAACAAAGCATGGGTGGAAGCCAATGGCCATACCGCTTCTATTATGGACTATGCCCGTTTTAACTATGTGGCGCAGCCGGAAGATAATATCACACAGGTTGGCCTTTTTCCACGCATTGGAGATTACGACAAATGGGCCATTGAATGGGGCTATAAATATATTGGCGAAGGCGATGTAGAGAAAGATAAAAAGATCAACAACAAATGGATCGTTGATAAACTGGCGGCCAATCCGCGTGTTTGGTTTGGCGGAGAAGGCGGCAATGCCGATCCAAGGGCACAAACAGAAGACCTTGGCGATAACAATGTGAAAGCAAGTGAGTATGGCATCAAAAACCTGAAACGCATATTGCCTGCCTTACCCGAATGGACCAAAGAAGAAGCAGACCACTACGAAAACCTGACTGAAATGTATCAGCAGGTTCTGGGACAGTTCAGCCGTTACATTGGCCATGTGCTTAAGAATGTAGGTGGTTATTACGAGACTTTTAAAAGTGAAGAACAACCCGGCGATGTATATGAAGTAACACCAAAAGAAAGACAGAAAGCCGCCGTTAATTTCCTGAACAAGCAATTGTTTGAAACACCAACCTGGTTGCTGGATAAGGATATCCAGAACAAAATAGGAACACCATTACTTACAGAAAGGCCTGTATCCGGACCGTTTGCACCATCAACTGTTCAAACCATTCAAACCAATGCATTGAACAGCTTGCTGGATGTGCAAAGACTATACAGGTTAGTGGCTTCTGCCAACCGCTTTGGGAACAGTGCCTACAGCATTGATGAAATGATGGAAGATGTAAGAAAAGGTGTATGGAGTGAGTTGAGCAGCAAAAAACCAATTGACACTTACAGAAGGAACCTGCAGAAGAACTATGCAGAAAAACTGATTGACATAATAACACCGGCCCCTGCAGCAACGATCTCCATTTTTGGTGCACCACGTGGACTTAACCTTGGAAACATTTTGCCAACCACTACCAGGAATACCGATGTTACCTCTGTTGCAAAAGCTCAGTTAAAGAGTTTGCAATCAGAGATCAATGCCGCTATTCCGGGCACTACTGATAAAATGAGTAAATACCATTTGCAGGATGTGGCTGACAGGATTAAGAAAGCGTTGGATCCTAAATAAATCGCGGATTACGCGGATTTTTATATGATTTTGATGATGATGGATAGCCCCGCAAAGCGGGGCTATTTTTTGTGACTGTAATTAATATATTTCAAAACAATAAACGGCTGTTAGGCAGTAAGGGTGGCGTATCTTTGTGAAAAGATTGTATATGAAATATAGGCTTTGTTTGTTGCTCGTTTTTTGCAGCTTTTTTGCGCAAGCTCAAAAGAAGAATGAGCGCTGGGGATACCTGAGAGACAGTGTTACCAAAGAGCCCATCGTGCTTGCCAGCGTTACTAACCTGAATACGCAGAAAACCGTAATGACGAGTGCCAGGGGGCGTTTTAAAATAGAATTGAAAGAGAACCAGGTTCTTTCATTTGCGGCGGTAGGTTATTATTTTGATACCATTCATTATGAAAATACTTACCTCACCCAGGATACACTGGAGTTAGAATTATCACCCCTCACCCATAGCCTTGCCAATGTAACAGTAACAGCCCGCGGCATGAGCCGGTACCAGTTAGACAGTATGGAAAGAAGAAAAGAATTTTTACAGGACATTGTAAACTATACTATCCCAACCATATCGCAGGCCAACTCAGGAGCAGGCATTGCTTTGAACCTTGACCGTTTTTCAAAACATGAAAAAAACAAACGCAAGGCTTTTAGTTTTTTTGAATCAAACGAAAAAGAAGCGTACATCAATTACCGTTTCCCGGCCTCACTGGTTACCAAATTCAGCGGGCTAAAAGATGAGGCGCTGCAACAATTTATGCAACAGTGCCGGCCTTCCGCAGAATTGTTAAGAAAAAATAAAACGGAAGAAGATATCAAGTATTATATCAATGATAAGCTGAAGTTATTCTTTAAAAGGCAGAAGGATTAATGATTCAATTGTGAGTGGTGAATGGTGAATAGTGAATAAATGGTTTTGATGTAACGTCCGTGGCTTTGCGAAGGTTGGGAAATAGAATTCCAACTGCCTGCTTGGCCACTAAAGACTCGATTAGCGAAAGCCAAATTACAGAAGCCGGGTCAGAATTCCTACTGCTAATTGGCGATATTCGTCAGCCCAACTTTTGCAAAGCTGATAGCGGCAGTTATTATTGTTTTGTTTTTGTAGAATCGACAATTGCAATCTTCAAATCAAGTCCAGGCAGAGAATCTAAGTCGTCATACTTAGTTACGATTTGACCTGTCAGATTTCTAACCGTTCCAATTTGCCCATCGTCTAAAATATTTGAATATTTAAAACGAATTGTAAAGTTTTTTTGCAAATTTTCATCATTGGTAAGGTCAGAGAAATAATTTTCGATAGCCTTATTCAAACAGTCTCGAAAGTGGTCGATATTAAATGTTTGCTTGTCTAAAATATTGATTGAAATACCAAATGCATTTGTGAACTCAATATTGTCAACGAAGTAATATTTTGATAAGGTGTTTGAAAAACTATGAGCTAAATCACAGCGAACTTGATAAATTATACTGGAATAGTCTGGTAGATATTTGTCTGAAAACTTCTTATATCTATCTCGATTACCATTCTTTTGTCCATTGTAGCCACAATAGAAGCCAGCTAAAGCGTCGACCAAACAAACTGAAAGTAATAGGCTGTTAATTCCCGCAATTGAATAGATATCTTGCAATTGTCGAGAAATTGCTGACTTTGCTTTTTGAATGTTATTGAAAATATCTGACTCCATATATTTGCCTCTAACATAACAACTATTGCCAATTCACTATTCACCATTGCCCACTCACCCCTCACTACTCACCACTCACTACTCATACCTCAATGCCACAATAGGATTTAAGCGGGCAGCTTTCATGGCGGGATAGATTCCGGCTGCAAGCCCTACTACAGAACAGATCACAATTCCGATAATGACCCATGCCCATGGGACCACGAATCCTGTTTTGAGTACAATTGAAAAAAGATTTCCCACCATTACGCCGAGTATGATTCCAAACAAGGCGCCAAGCAAGCTGATGATCATACTTTCGAAAAGGAATTGCTGGCGCACATTGCTGCTCTTGCCACCGATGGCTTTGATCAGTCCTACTTCTTTGGTGCGTTCATTTACGGCTACCAGCATGATATTCATTAAACCAATAGCGGCACCGATCAGTGTTATCAAACCTATTGCACCTGCCGAGCCGGTAATGCTGCTAAGGAATCCGATAAACATTTCTGCAAACTTATCGCTGCGCTCGATCACAAAATTGATTTCATCTACCGGCTGCAGTTTTCTTACCGCCCTGAAAACAGAAGTAGCCTCATCTGTTGCAACATCCAGTTCCTTTACATTGCTTACCATTACCCCTATCAGGTAAGATGGGTTGGCGTTTGCGAAACGGCGCACATTGGTGTACGAGGTAAGTATCATATCATCCTGGCGCATCATAGCGCTGGAGCCTTTGCTTTTTAACAAACCAATCACACGATAGGGAAGACTGCCAACACGTATGATCTTATCAATACATTTCTCTGGCCTGTCGCCAAACAATTTTGCGGCTACATTACTTCCGATCAAACATACACTGCGTCCGCTTTCTACATCAAGACTGTTAAGGTTACGCCCAACATCTATCGAATAACCGTTTACGCTGATATAATTTTCATCACCGCCCCATACCGTAATTTGGGGGTTGGTTTTCTTCTCTTCATAATGAATTTCCTGTGCGCCAACACCCCGCCTGTATATGCTTACCTGCGAACCGGGAAAAACAAAATTTGTTTTAAAAAATTCGGCCTCTTCTCTGCGGATGGGTTTACCAAGGTTTGATTTTTTTTCTTTCAGGCCACGTTTGGTTTTGGTAATATCACTATTCTGTCCACCCATACGCACTCTTGACTCTTTAAAACGGATACTGAAGGCATTTGCACCCATAGATGAGAAACTTTCCTTCAGGCTCTGGTTCATGGCCTCTATAGCCGTAATAATGCCAATCAGCGCCATAATACCGAACGCGATGATAGCCACAGTAATACCCGTCCGCAATTTATTACTGCGAACCGTGCGCCATGCCAGGGAAAGAGAATCAATGGTTGTCATAACAGTATGGGCTTCTACGGGTAATTAACCCCTTAAAGATAATTGAGAATGCCGAACCCCCGTAATGACAGCAAATAAATATGAAGAGCGGTTAAAAATAGAACCAATTGAGCACTATAGACGGGAAAACACCCACCAGGATGATCAAGGCTGCCAATACTATCAAACCTGTTTTAAAGCCGGAAGTTATGGGCAGTGTTTCAGCCTCACCTTCTTTAAAATACATGGCCTGTATTACACGGAAATAATAATACACGCTTACCGCTGCAAAAAGTACCGCAGCTATTACGAGCCACATAGGTCCGCCGGCTTTTACCATAGAGGCGAGCATATAATATTTGGCAAAGAACCCGGCTGTTAAAGGAATACCTGCCAGAGAAAGTAAAAATATTGCGTTGGCAAAAGCAAGTACCGGCTGTGTTTTAGCCAGTCCATTAAAGCCATCAAAAGTGTAGTCCTTCATTTTAATAAGCACTGCAAAGATACCGATAGTGGCCAGACTGTAAGCAACTGCATACAACAGGATACCTTCTTTGGCAAGATCATTCACGCTATACAAAGCAAACAACATAAAGCCTGCCTGTGCTATACTTGAATAAGCCAGCATCCGTTTAACGCTTTGCTGAAATACAGCAGTAATATTTCCGATCAGCAAAGTAGCAATGATCACAAAGGCGAGCAGTATATGCCAGGTTGGTCCCAGTATATCCGTATGTGCATCAAACAATCGTACAAATGCAATAAAGCCTGCTGCTTTTACAATGGTTGCCATGAACGATGTGAATACGGCAGGTGCCCCATCGTATACATCGGGTGTCCAGAAATGGAACGGAGCCGCTGATACTTTAAAACACATTGATACAAACAACAGTATCAATCCTGCCACTTCAAGAAAAGAAGGCCTGAGAAGACCGGTAGATGGAGCGATGGTAGTTCCACTTAAAGTGAAAACACCCGTGGCACCATAAATAAGCACAATACCCATCAGCATAATACCTGTTGAGAAAGAACCCATCAGGAAATATTTCAATGAGGCCTCATTGCTTTTCAGGTTGCGTTTATCGGAACCGGTGAGGATATATAAAGGGATGGATAGTATTTCAATACCGAGGAACAGCATCAATAGCCCGTTAAAAGAAGAGAGGATACTTACACCACATAAAACAAAAAAGATCAGCGCATAATAATCGGCAACATTCAGTCCTGTTTTCTCAATCTCTTTACCGCTAAGCAACACATAGATCAGCGTGGCAGTGAATGCAATAGAATTAAAATACATTCCAAACTTTTCGAAACTGAGCATGGAATGTGTATCTATCTGGATAGAACAGATACTGTACGTATCAAGCACATTGGCTACAAGCAGTAATAGCAGTCCGGCAGCCGCGATATAAGTATACACAGATTTGTTCTTAACCACGATGCCACTGAACATCATGACTACACCCAATAAAGCAGAAACAATGATTGCATTCATAAACTTATCTTGAGCCGGCAGTTAGCTGCCGGCCTGTTTTAACATAAACTATTTTACAAGGATCGCATTAATCGTATCCTTTGTGAGATCGATCATCGGCTGCGGATACACACCCAATGCGATCACTACAATAACAACCAGCGCCAGTATTACCTGCACATTACCACTTACCTCTGTTGCATTTGCGGTAGCTGTTACGGTGTTACCGTATAATATTTTCTGAACCATATTTAATGTATACACCGCAGCAAGTATCACGCTGATACCGGCTATAGCGGCTATCCATATATTGTATTGGAACAATCCGTTGAACATTAAGAATTCACCAATGAATGCATTGGTTAACGGCAGGGCAATATTGGCCAATGCCATTACAACTAGTAAGATGGCCAATGCAGGCGCTTTTTGTGCAAGGCCGCCCAGTTCGCTGAACTTGCGTGTGCCGAGTTTTTGTTCAACCACGTCTGCTACAATCCAGAGACCAATCACATTGATGCCGTGATTGAACATTTGTATCATCACCCCTTCCCAACCTGTTTTGTTGTGTGCGAAGATGGCAGCGCACATTAAACCTATGTGGGCGATGGATGAATAAGCGATAAGACGTTTAAAATCATCCTGGCGGATAGCGATCAAAGAAGCGTACAACATACCGGTAACCGACAGGATAATAACCAGGTTTGCATAATGCAGCGATGCATTAGGAAAAACAGGAATTAACCAGCGGATAACCGCGAAAATGCCCATTTTAACCATGATGCCGCTCAATACCATAGTAGTAGCTGTTGGCGATTGCTCATACGCATCGGGTTGCCATGTATGAAATGGGAAGATGGGCATCTTAATAGCAAAAGCAATAAAGAACAACCAGAAGATCATGTTCTCCTGCTTAGTTGCCAAAGCGATATGGTAAAAAGATTTTAAGGCGAATGAATGATCGGGTGAGTGGAAGTAGAGGTACAGGATACCAGCCAGCATCAACAAAGAACCGATGAATGTATAGATGAAAAATTTAAAGGTAACTGCAATACGTTTGTTGCCGCCCCAGATAGAGCAAAGAAAATAAACAGGTACCAGCGCCAGCTCCCAGAAAAAATAAAACAACAATGCATCTGCCGCAAGGAATACACCCAGCAATCCTGCCTGTGTTAACAGCATCAACCCATAAAAACTGTAGGCATTCTTATATTCGTTCCGGTACGTTGCTGCAAAGATGATGGGGAACGAAACGGTGGTTAACAGGCATAACATCTTGCCCATCCCGTCTGTCATTAAAGTAAACCTGCTGCCCAGGTTGGGTAACCATTCCGCATCAAATGCCAGCTCTTTTGCAGGGAGGAAACAAATGCCAGCCAATGCAACGGTTAATGTAGCAACAGAGGACACAAGTGCCCAGTTTTTTGCAGCGGTTGATTGCTTCAGAAAGAAACTTACCAAACCGGTAACCAGGGGGATCAATATGAGTAGAACAGGGATCATATTCTTTCTTTATCTCTTCAAACCTTATTAAAATATTTTATCTAAAAAACGCATGATGGTTGTATCGTTGAACCATATCAGTATAAACACCACCATTGCCAATACCATCATTAAAATATAATTGCCAACCTGGCCGCTTTGTACAAGGCGCAGTTGCCTTGAGCCATAGCTCACCAATTTACCCACACCATTCACCAACCCATCAATACCGCTCTTCTCAATTATATTTTTAAAGAAGCCTCCAAGCGACTGTAAAGGGTTTACAACAACCGCATCGTACAGTTCATCTATATACCATTTGTTCTCCAGCAATTTTGCAAAGCCGGTAGTTTCGTCTGATGTTACCTGGTATTTTTTATAGCTGTTCACTGCAAACAAAATAACCACTATAATGGCAACCGTAGAGGCACCCATCATGATATATTCCTGTGAGGCAGCCAGGTGATGTTCTTCTGCCAGCTTAGCCGATTCTGCAAAAATTGGTGCAAGAAAATGTTCAAGACTGTGTGCATTGGCGGCAAACACTTCAGGTATGCCAACCCAGCCACCCACTACAGAAAGAATTGCCAGTACGATCAATGGCAAAGTCATCTGCCAGGGACTCTCATGCAAATGATGTTCCTGCTCATGCGTGCCCCTGAATTGCCCCAGGAAGGTAAGCGTGTATAAACGGAACATATAAAATGCAGTCATTAATGCACCGCCTACTCCAACAAAATAGTAGATCGGATTTTTGGCAAATGCTGCTGTCAATATCTCATCTTTTGAAAAGAAACCAGAGAACGGAGGAATACCGGCAATTGCCAAACAGGCCAGTAAAAAAGTGATATGGGTGATGGGCAGGTATTTTTTCAGTCCGCCCATCTTACGGATATCCTGTTCATGGTGCATGGCATGTATTACAGAACCGGCACCAAGGAATAAGAGGGCTTTAAAGAAAGCGTGTGTCATAACATGGAACACAGCACCTGTATAAGCGCCAACGCCCAATCCTAAAAACATATATCCTAACTGGCTCACTGTTGAGTAAGCCAATACTTTTTTAATATCGTTTTGTTTTAAAGCGATGGTAGCAGCAAAAATAGCTGTGGCCAAACCTACTACCGCAACCAGTGTTTGCGTGGCAGGGGCCATGGTGTATAATATATTGCTGCGGGCAATCATGTAAATACCGGCGGTAACCATGGTAGCAGCGTGGATCAATGCCGAAACAGGCGTGGGACCTGCCATCGCATCCGGCAACCAGGTGTATAATGGAATTTGTGCACTCTTACCCATTGCACCTACAAATAATAAAGTGGTAATGGCTGTAATATCAAAGCTGCTGAGCTTTGCTGTGCCGGCAAATACATCAACATAAGTAGCTGTACCTAATTTGTATAAGAGCCAGAAAACAGCGAGGAGAAATCCAAGATCGCCAATGCGGTTCATCACAAAGGCTTTTCTTGCAGCATAATTGTATTGGTTGTTTTTAAACCAGAAACCGATCAGTAAATAAGAACACAATCCAACGCCTTCCCAGCCGATGAACATGATCACATAGTTGGCACCCAGCACCAGTAAGAGCATTGAAAACACAAACAGGTTCAGGTAAGCAAAATATCTTCCGTAATGCGGACCTTCTTCGTCATTCATATATGCCGCAGAATACAGGTGTATCAGAAAGCCGATACCTGTAATGATGAGCAGGAATAAAGAAGACAGTTGATCTACCTGGAATGCAAACGGGATGCGGAAGCTCTCTGCACTAATAAAATTGAAGAGTGTAACCACGCTGCCGCCATTTGCTTTTACATCAAAAAAGATCAAAAGGCTTACTACAAAAGATGCCAGTACAGACCCGCTGCCGAGGATAGCGATCATTGATTTAGACAATGACTTTCTGCCCAATCCGTTGATCAGGAAACCCAGCAGGGGAAATAGTGGAACTAAATAAACAAGTTTGCTCATACCCCAAACCCCTAAAGGGGCTTTACCCTAAATCCCGGGGGATTTAAGTTGTGAAAAAAATATAGTTACGATCACCTTCCTTATTCCCCCTTCAGAGGGCCAGGGGGTGAATTAATTTTTTAGCCTGTTCAAAAAGTTAATATCCACCGAATGCGTATTCCTGTACAGCATTACAATAATGGCCAGTCCCACACTCACTTCTGCTGCTGCCACTACCATGATAAAGAATACGAATAACTGCCCGTCAATACCAACTGTTGTTGCAGGGTCTGTTGCCAGGGCAATACCATACTTCACTTTCGAAAAAGCAACCAGCAGCAGGTTAACCGCATTCAACATTAGTTCTATGCACATAAAAACAATAATGGCATTACGGCGTGTTAACACACCAATGATGCCTATGCTGAATAAGGCTAAAGCGAGATAGATATAATATTGTATTGGCATACCCCAAACCCCTAAAGGGGCTTTTGTGTTTTATCTTTTCAGATAAAACCTGTTATTAATTTATATAAACATCCTCCTCAACTCCCCCTTCAGGGGGCTGGGGGGTTAATTCTTCTTTCCTATCACTACTGCACCCACCATTGCACTTAAAAACAGTACACTGGTTATTTCAAAAGGCACCACATAATCTGTGAACAATGCTTTACCCAGGTTTTTGATCAGGCCTATATTCCCTTCTTTTGTTAAAGCAGTTTTACCTGTAAGGTCTGATGCCTGGCGAACCAGTGATACCAGTACCAGGAAAAAACATCCCCCCGAAACAACGCCTGCCAGTTTCATCCATAGATGTTTCTGTGGTTCTGTTTCAGCATTCAGGTTCATCAGCATGATCACAAACAGGAACAATACCATGATGGCTCCTGCATATACGATCAGGTTTACTATTGCCAGAAACTGTGCATTCAGTAAGATGTAGTGCCCCGATATAGCAAAGAACACCGCAATCAGCCACAATACACTATGCACCGGGTTCTTACTCACCACTACCATAATAGCACTGAAGATGGCCAGGGCGCTGAGAAAAAAGAATAATATTTCGGTCGTACTCATAATCTTAATTAATCATTAAAAATTAAGAATTACTAATCAGCATCGTTTGTTCAATTGCTAATTACCAATTATTAATTACTAATTCGGCGAAGCCGTTGTCGGCTGATCTTTACCAAGCGCTTTCTCATACCCTGCTGGGTCTGTGATTGCATTGGGGATCAACAGATCATTTTTACCATATATAAATCCCTTGCGTGTAAAATTTGCCGGGGCAAAAGTTTCACTCAGATAGATCGCATCTTTCGGACAGGCTTCTTCACACAGTCCGCAGAAAATACAACGCAGCATATTGATCTCATACCTGGCTGCATATTTTTCTTCGCGGTATTTATTCTCCTCACCGGGTAAGCGTTCTGCGGCTTCCATGGTAATGGCTTCTGCCGGACAGGCTACGGCGCATAACCCACAGGCGGTACATCTTTCACGCCCTTCTTCATCCCTGTTCAATACATGCAGTCCGCGAAACACCGGGCTGAATGGTCTTTTCTGTTCAGGGTAACTGATGGTTGGGTTCTTCTTAAATATATGGCTGAAAGTAATGAACATACCCTTTAAGATAGCCGGTAAATACAGCTTCTCCAGTAAACTCATTGGCTTACGGCTCACGTCTTTTGCCCTGTTGGTTAATGCTTGCATGTTATCTTTTCCTTGTTATGCCAGACTTTCAACTACTTGTTTAAAAGTTCAGCAAAAATATTTTTATACTTTGTTGATACCAACTTTATCTCGCCGCTTTGCGTATTAGCGAATTGGCGGATAACGGATTGGCGGATTATTTTCGGATTTTAATTCGTTAATCCGCAATACGCTAATTCGCTAATCAATTATTTCTGCAACCACAAAATCACCGCCCCTGTAATCAACATATTCACCAGTGCCAGCGGAATTAATTTTTTCCATCCCAGGTTCATTAACTGATCATAACGGAACCGCGGGATGGTCCAGCGGATCCACATGAATATGAAAATGAATATCACGATCTTGGCCAATAATGCCACCACACCAAGTATTGCAGCAATATTAGGCGCCAGCGTAGCTTCATCCAGGAACGGAATATCAAAACCACCAAAGTATAATGATGCCATCACCGCACTGCTCATGATCATGTTCACATATTCTGAGAACAGGTAAAAACCAAGTTTCATGGATGAGTATTCCTGGTGGTATCCAAAGTTTAATTCATTCTCAGCTTCCGGCAGGTCAAACGGTGTACGGTTACACTCTGCCATGGCGCAGATAAAGAATATCAAAAAGCCCAATGGCTGGTAAGCTACGTTCCATAAACGGCCTGCTTCCATTTGCTGGTCAACAATTGTTTTCAAACTCAAAGAACCGGATAACATCAATACCGCGATCAGTGAAAGTCCCATTGCCAGCTCATAACTGATGGCCTGTGATGCGCCACGTAATGCGGCCATCAATGAAAATTTATTGTTCGATGCCCATCCTCCTATCATAATCCCATACACGCCTAAACTAACCACACCAAACACATATAAGATCCCGATATTAATATCTGCGATCTGCAGGTCAATATTTCTGCCAAACAATTCTACATGGCTGCTCCATGGAATAACCGCACAGGTCATTAATGCAGCGGTCATTGCCAAACCCGGACCCAGAATAAACAGGAACTTATTGGAAGTATTAGGTACGATCTCTTCTTTCATGATCAGTTTCAGTCCATCTGCAAAAGGCTGCAGCAAACCAAAAGGTCCGGCACGGTTAGGGCCTGGCCTGTCCTGCAATACGGCCGCCACTTTACGTTCGGCGAAAGTGGTGTACAAAGCAATACCCAGGCTTGCAAATACAATGATTGCAATGAGTATCAGTTTTTCGATCAGTAAAAGCCAGTCAATAGACAGTAGTGTCATGATATATCTTACAATTAATCTTTCTCAGAATTAAAATCAGTTGAATGCGCCGGGCCCTCTATCAAACTCAGTTCAATATTGGGTTTATTCACTTCACTCACTGAGTGAATATTCATTAATAATTTTGGACTCCTTCCGCCATGCACCGCCGAAAATGTTTCGTTGGGTTTGTGCATACCGATCTTACCGGCATAATGCCCCTGCGATATCACAGAATGCCTGCTGATATTTCTTGGTCCTTCAATCACCCAATCACCCGCATGTTTCTTTTCAAAGCGGCAGGTATTACAGATCCATGCAGTTTTACCATCTTCCGTATTTTCTACTTCTCCCCACTCATCTTTACGCGCAGTAACGCGGAATACTTCATCGCCACGGTTCCACAAAGTAACTTTTCCGCTACAGGTTGGGCAGTCACGATGTGCATCCATTGGTTTTAAGAACCATACACGGTTTTTAAAACGGAAAGTTTTATCTGTTAAGGCGCCAACCGGGCATACATCAATCACATTGCCAATAAAATCATTATCCAGGCTTTTCTCAATAAATGTGGCGATCTCTGAATGATCTCCCCTGTCTAACACCCCATGTTCTCTTTTCTTCGTTAACTGATCAGCCGTAAACACACAACGATAGCAAAGAATGCAGCGTGTCATGTGTAATTGGATATAAGGACCGAGATCGTGCTTTTTGAAAACACGTTTTTGGAATTCGAAGCGGGTACTTTCTTTACCGTGTTCGTAGCTGAGATCCTGCAGATGACATTCACCGGCCTGGTCGCAGATAGGACAATCGAGCGGGTGGTTGAGTAATAAGAATTCAACAATGCCTGCCCGCGCATCCAGTACTTTCGGACTGGTAATATTTTTTACTTCCATTCCGTCCATAACAGTAGTGCGGCATGATGCAACGAGTTTGGGCATCGGGCGCGGATCTTTTTCAGAGCCTTTGCTTACTTCTACCAAACAGGTACGGCATTTACCACCACTGCCCTGCAGTTTGCTGTAATAGCACATGGCAGGTGGCGCCACTTCACCGCCAATCTTACGTGCAGCGTTCAGGATGGTTGTCCCGGCAGGCACTTCGATAGTGATGTTATCGATGGTTACTTTAAATAATGGTGTTTCTGACATAAGTCAAAATTCAAAATTAAAAAGTCAAAACTGACTATTTAGCGTTTACAATAATTGATGCGATGATCTTTGATATCTCATCCGCTTCTTTGATCAACTCATTTGCTTTCGGTTTTGAAACATTGAGAGTGTCTCTAATAAGACACAACCAGTATTTAGTTTCGTTTGCCGACTTAAGTGCTATTGCATAAAAGTTTTTCCAATCCTTTTTAGAGCTTCCAGCTCTGCCTTCTACAACATTCGCACCGATGGATGTTCCACTACGCAATAACTGATCAAATAAAGAACTATAAATTCTATCGTATTTACAATCTCCAACAAATACAATGATCTCTTTTGAAAAGAAAAAACATCGATGCCGGATATTATAAGGCTTCTGTTCCTCATTCAATTCAAAAGTCTCAAATTCATCGTTCATTTTTTGAATTTTGACTTTTTACTTTTGAATTATCCAACAGGAACATGAATCGGATCTGCATAATGAGCCAATCCATAATTCCTTGTCTGTGCTTCTGCCGCATGGGTAACATGCCACTCAAACTCATCCCTGAAATGCCTGATGGCTGCTGCTACCGGCCATGAGGCGGCATCACCCAGCGGGCAGATCGTGTTTCCTTCAATCTTTCTTTGTATATCCCACAGCAGATCAATATCACTTGATTTGCCTTGTCCTTTTTCCAAACGGTATAATAATTTTTCCATCCAGCCGGTTCCTTCGCGGCAGGGTGAACATTGCCCGCAGCTTTCGTGGCGGTAGAAGCGTGCAAAGGTGTATGTATTCTTTACCACGCACTGGTCTTCATCCAGCACAATAAAACCGCCTGAACCCATCATGGTACCTGTTGCAAAACCACCGTCACTTAAACTTTCATAGTTCATGTAACGTGTTTCGCCTTTGGCTGTTTTTAATAAAAGGTTAGCAGGCAATATAGGTACGGATGATCCGCCGGGTATGCATGCTTTCAGGCGTTTGCCATTGGCAATACCACCGCAATATTCATCACTGTAAATAAAGTCTTCTACTGAGATGGTCATATCAATCTCGTACACGCCGGGTTTATTGATGTTACCACAGGCCGAGATCAGTTTTGTTCCTGTTGATTTACCAATCCCGATCTTCGCATACTCATCTCCGCCCATATTGATGATGGGAACAATGGCAGAAAGCGTTTCAACATTGTTCACCACTGTAGGCCTCATCCACACACCTTGTATAGCAGGGAATGGGGGCTTGATACGCGGATTACCACGCTTACCTTCCAGCGATTCGATCAGGGCTGTTTCTTCTCCACAGATATAAGCACCGGCACCGCGCTGAACATGGATCTCACAATCAAAGCCGCTGCCCAGAATATTTTTTCCTAAAAATCCATTTGCTTTTGCTTCGCCGATGGCCTGTTCAAGAATCTCAACGATCCATGCATACTCCCCACGGATATAAATGTAAGTATCGTGGCTACCCAATGCAAATGAAGAAACGATCAGGCCTTCAATAAGCAGGTGCGGAATATTTTCCATCAGGTACCTGTCTTTGAATGTGCCGGGTTCACTTTCATCGGCATTGCATACCAGGTGGCGGGGAACGCCTTCCGGTTTAGCGATAAAGCTCCATTTCATCCCGGCAGGGAAACCTGCACCACCACGCCCACGCAGTCCGCTTTTCTTTACTTCTTCAACAATCTCCTCGGGGCTCATGGTTTTGATAGCCTTCTCCACACTGCGGTAACCGCCTTCACGGCGATACACCTCGTAAGAACGGATGCCTTCTACATGTGCTTTTTCTAATAATAATTTTACACCCATATTATTCGATTTGCGAATTCGCGGATGGCGGATTACGCATTGGTTATTTTAATTGTTAGATGCCGCGTTTTTCCTGCACTCGTCTATAATAGAATCAACTTTTTCTTTTGTCAGATGTTCCCTGTAATTTTTCCCCAACTGCATCATAGGTGCATAACCACAGGCGCCTAAACACTCCACAGTTTTTAATGTAAACATACCATCAGCAGTTGTTTCGCCGGGTTTGATGCCCAGTTTTTCACCTATATAAGCTACAATATCATCACTGCCACGCAGCATACAAGGGCCTGTTTGGCAAACTTCAAACATATACTTACCAACCGGTTTTAAATTGTACATGCTGTAGAATGTTGCTACCTCGTACACTTCAATTGGTGTAATGTTCAAGAGCTCTGCCACATAATCCATTGTTTCACTGCTCAGCCATCCGCCAAAAGAATCCTGTGCCAGGTGCAATACCGGCAACAAAGCACTTTTTTGTTTCCCTTCGGGATAACGTGCCACCAGTCGGTTAAACTCAGCCAATTGTGTTTCTGAAAATTTAGTCATACCCCCAAACCCCCTAAAGGGGGCTTTATTTAGTTTACTTAATAATATTTTCAACTACTATTTTCATATGTATTCTTACTTTGATTCCCCCTTTAGGAGGTTAGGGGGTTACGCATCCATCTCCCCTGCAATCAAATTCAAACTGCTCATTGTTACAATCGCATCACTCAGCATACCACCTGTTACCAATTCAGGATAAGCCTGATAATAAATAAAACAAGGCCTCCTGAAATGCAACCTGAATGGTGTGCGCCCGCCATCACTGATGAGGTAATAGCCCAACTCTCCATTGCCCCCTTCTATTGAATGATATACCTCGCCTTTGGGCATATCTACCTCACCCATAATTATTTTAAAATGCCAGATGAGTGCTTCCATCTGGGTGTATACATCTTCTTTCTTAGGAAGATAATACTCCGGAACATTGGCATGATACACTTCTGCTTCTTCTCCTTTAAACTCCTGCACCTTCTGGTATGCCTGCTGTATGATGCCAAGGCTCTGCCACATTTCTTCATTCCTTACAAGGAAACGATCGTAGTTGTCGCCTGTTTTACCTACCGGAATTTTAAAATCAAAATCTTCATAACTGCTATAAGGGCTATGCACGCGAACATCATAATCAACACCCGCGGCGCGCAGGTTAGGGCCAGTAAATCCGTAATTCAAGGCACGCTCTGCACTGATACCACCGGTACCAATGGTACGGTCCATGAAAATGCGGTTACGGGTAAACAGGTTTTCAAATTCTTTTAAAACAGACGGATATTCTTTTAAGAATTTCTCGAGTTTCGTAAACGCTGTATTTGTGAAATTCCTTTCAAAACCGCCAATACGCCCAATATTAGTAGTAAGGCGGGACCCACATACTTCTTCATATATCTCATAAATTAGTTCGCGGTATTGCATTACGTACAGGAAGCCTGTGTAAGCACCTGCATCAACACCCACAATTGAGTTACAGATCAAATGGTCAGAGATACGTGCCAGCTCCATGATGATGATGCGGAGATAATCAACACGCTTTGGTGTTTTTACATCCAGCAATTTTTCGCAGGTCATATGCCAGCCCATGTTGTTCAGCGGACTGCTGCAATAATTCAACCTGTCTGTAAGCGGCGTTATCTGGTATAAAGGTCTGCGCTCAGCAATTTTTTCAAAGGCGCGGTGTATATAACCTACGGTTGAAACAGCAGAAACAATACGCTCACCATCAAGCTCCATAATATTCTGGAACACACCATGCGTAGCAGGGTGGGTAGGGCCCATGTTAAGTGTTGTGGTCTGTTTCTCTATCGAGCCTTCCGGCAGTTTGATATGGTGATGTTGTTCAATCATTGTTAATCCACTTTATGTACGGTCTGTGGTTTGTTGTCTATGGTCTGTTGTTGTTAATAAGTTCGCAGTTAATAGTTCGCAGTCAACCACAGACTGCAAACCAGAGACCACAAACTTTTTTATCTTCCCGTAGATATTCTTTTCATAATTAGCGGATTACGGATTATCGGATGATTGTAATTCGCAAATCCGTAATCCGTCAATTCGTTAATCCACTTTTTGCACGGTCTGTGGTTTGTTGTCTATGATCTGTTGTTGTTAATCGTTCGCAGTCAACCACAGACCACAAACCACAGACTACAGACTGTTTTATCTTCCAAACATCTCATCATCCTTATCCACCCTTGTCTGATCTTCTAATGGATATTCTTTCCGTAACGGGAAATAATCCATTTCGTCCACATTCAGAATGCGTTTCAGGTTTGGATGGCCTACAAAGTTTACACCGTAAAAATCATAAGTTTCACGCTCCATCCAGTTGGCACTTTCAAACAGCTTGGTTGCGGTGAATATATCTGGCTCGGCAATATTTGTAAATACTTTAAACCTTACACGCACATTGGCCGTAAGGTTATGCAAATGGTATACCACAGCCAGTTCTCGGCCGGGTTGATCAGGATAGTTAACAGCACAGATATCTGTGAGGAAACGGAAACCCAATTCCTCATCGTCGTGCAGGAACTGGATCACTTTGAGGTTATTTTCTTTTGACGCTTCAAAACTGAGCATACCATACGACTCTTCAAAATGGAAAACTGCTTCTCCAAATTTCTCTGTCAATCGTTTTTGAATTATTTCGCTATTTAGTGCCATTTGTCTAAGATTCAGGTTTCAAGGCACAAGGCACAAGAAACATGGATGTATTATTTTTTGCGACAACTTGTTTTTTGAATCTTGTCGCTCGGAATCTTTTTATTCTATTCCATACCCGTTCATCAATAACTTATACTGCTCGCTGTTTCTTCTCCGGATGCTTTCCTGGCCAACAAGTTCCTGAATTTTCATGAACCCATCAAGGATGGCTTCGGGCCTTGGCGGGCATCCCGGAACGTATACATCTACAGGAATGATCTGGTCTATACCCTGTAAAACGCTGTAAGAATCAAAAATACCACCGCTTGATGCGCAGGCGCCTACGGCCAGTACCCAGCGTGGTTCGGCCATCTGCAGGTAAACCTGGCGTAATACAGGGCCCATTTTTTTGGCAATGGTTCCCATTACCATTAACAGGTCGCACTGGCGGGGCGAGAAGCCCACTCTTTCTGCACCAAAACGGGCAATATCGTAATGCGGAGCCATAGAAGCCATGAACTCGATTCCACAGCAGGAGGTAGCGAAAGGCAGTGGCCACATAGAATTCTTGCGGGCCAAACCCACCACATCACTCAGCCTGGCAGTAAAGAATCCTTCTCCCGAATATCCCTGGGGAGCTTCGGCAACCGAAATCGCATCGCCAATTTTTGCTTCTTTCGGATGAATATTAAAACGTACCGGACGCATAGAAATAATTAATAATTAGTAATTGATAATTAGTAATTAAGTAGTAATGATAATCTTTAGACGCTGGCAAAGTTCGTTGTCCCGCTCAATTATTAATTACTAATTTTTAATTGCTAATTAACCATTTAGTCTTCCCACTTTAAAGCCCCTTTCTTGATAATATATATAAAGCCTACCAGGAAAAAAGCTACAAACATCAATACAGCAGTAAATCCACCCCAACCCAGATCACGGAAATTAACAGCGTAGGGATAGAAGAAGATCACTTCCACATCAAACAGCACAAACAAAATAGCCACCAGAAAATATTTGATGGCCATTGGCTGACGTGCATTTCCATGTGATTCGATACCACTGGTAAAGTTTTCGAGTTTATCGGCTGTTTTACGTTTCGGACCTACCCATGCAGATACCCCTATCATAGTAGCTACAAAGCCGGCCGCAAAGATCAGTTGCACCCCGATAGGAAAATAATTGCTTGCAGAATTTGATGCGCTTGCATCTAATAAGAAAGAAATCCAACTCATGGAATTGCATTAATGTGCCGCAAAAATACGTTTGTGAAGGATATAAAAGAAAAACTCCCCGATAATGGGGAGTTTTTTCCTGTATTTTTTTATTTGTTCTTTGCCGGAGCCCCGCCGGATTTTCTTCCGGGAGCCTGTGGTTTGCTGTAATAATCGATATTTTTCTGGAATTCAGCCTTGGCAACCAAAGCATATTTATTGTTATCGTCGTTGGGGTCCGGGTAAAAGGCAATCATACTGTCGGTAACATCAATCGCCTTCTGGCAAAGGGCCAGGAACTGTTCAAGGATCTGTGATTTAGGTGCTGATACTGAAACAGGAGGCTTCAGGTCAGGGTTCCTCTTCATATCATTGGTCAGGTTAACATAGGCCAATATGATAAAAACCTGGTTTCTGAATATATCAAGCTTATATTTTTCCTTGTTTATTGAGCTGTACACAGAGTCGAGATAATAAAGGTTTGCAATAGCAATGCCTTTGCTGGTATCCGGGTCAGCCGCGATAGAGGCTCTTTTAAAGAAACTATAAGGTTGTGGCTTATCAGGAAAAGCTACCATGTATTTTTTAGCCAGCTCAATGGTTTGGGTATAATCTTTGGCAAAAAAAGCTGCATTGGTAAGCCTGTAATGGTCGGCCTCGCTCATGCTTCCTTTTAAGGCGATGGCTTTTTGTATCCACTGCAATTGCTGCGGAAACATTTTAGCTTTTGCAAACAGGTCTGCAGCCTGGTTGGCATAGTTGATCTTATTTATTCTGGATGTATCGTTGTTCAATGCTTTTTCCAGGTAAGTAACCGCCTGTGTTTCGCTGCCGGGGAATTTGGAAAATACCTTTACGGCCAGTTCATAATCGCCGGGAACCATTTTATCTACCGGTGCATTGGCAAAATATTTTGTGAGGTAGTTTTTAGCCTGAACAGAATCACCGGTCCTGTCGTAGTTCAGGGCAAACAGGATATCCAGTTTAGGTAATACTTTAGAACCTACTGCAGCATCCAGTTCTTTGGCTTTAGCCAGTGATTCTTCATTTCTGCCCGCCAAAAACAGATAGTTGGCGAGGTACAGATCGTTAACCGGATCTTTTTCGGCGGCTGCTACAAACTTGTCGAGGTATTCTTTGGCTACAGCAATATCTTTATTGGCATAATACTCAAAGAAAGCATAGTAAACCGGTGGAAAACCCGGATCGGCTGCAATAGCGTTATTGAAATACTGCTCAAACAGGTCTTTATTATTCTGGCTCTGGTAAATTTTACCGATACGATACATGGCTTTGGCATTCTTCGGATCGCGGGCAATCGCTTCCTGGTATGCTTTTACGGCTTCACCACCATTTTCACCACCCAGTTTCAGGTAGTTGATACCCATATTAATAAAGATATCAGGATTAGTGAGGTCGATAGCACCGGCCTGTTTCAATTTATCAATAGCATACACATGATCACCCAGATTACTTGATACATAAGCATTGGCGCGGCCGATAGCGTTTAATATTGCTGCGCTGGGCTTGCCTTTGTTTTTACCTTTTGTTTCAGTAGTTGCTGTGATAGCCTGCTCGAATTTCTGTTTTACTGAATTCATATCGCCGCCTTCCAGTATCTCCACATGTCCCATACCAACCAGCAACCATGGGTCGCTGCCGATTTCCTGAAGCCCTTTCTGATAAATGGCCTTGGCAGCCTGAACCTGTGCTTTGTCAGGATCACCGCCGTCTGTTGCCATTAATGCCTGTCCCAGCCAGTAAATATTCTGCGGGTCTTTGGGGTTGGCATCATAAGCCTTTTTGAATGCTTCTTTTGCACTGTTGATCTTATCATAGTTCAGGTATTTGATCCCATCAGCTACCTGGGCCATCAAACACTGTGCAGCAAGCATTGCTGTTAAGATCAGAGAAACGGTCTTCTTCATTTTTCGTTGTTTATTGTTGTTGTGTTAATCTGCCTCTTTTATATTGCCCCGCCTGTTGGTAAACGCCATTTTAGCAGGAGCGAGAAAAGCCCGTCTGAAAATCAACTGACCTCTTTCTAAACTCATAAAGTTCATAAAACCTGTTCCAAGCCCGGCTGCATTCTCTTTTAATATATAATACAAGGGCCGTGCCAGGGGATATTGTCCGTATGTAATTGATGCTTGTGAAGGTTTTGCAAATACGTCTTTTTCCAAACACGCAACGCACTCAACAAGAGCCAAACGTATCTTTTTCTGATATGATTGCTGTTTCCTGTCGTAATTATCTCCCACCCAGCTCAAGCCCACAAACCCGATCATTTTTTCACTGCCTGAAACAACCTCTACTACTTTTTCGCTGTTTTCGGCAGCCACTACATTCGGTCCAAACGGTGCACCTTTTAAAACACTGTCCTGAAGGAACCGGACCGTACTGGTGGCGTTTTTACCATCCATCACTGCCGTTATTTTATTTTTTCCACTCAGGATATCCCTCAACTGCTGCATCGTAAACACACTGTCTTTCGAGTTCCGGTTCACTATTACTGCTACTGCATCGTAGGCCAATACCCCATATTGGGGTTTGTACGATAGTTTGCCTTCATAGTAAGAGGCTTCCGCATCTGTTAAGCCTTTTGCCACAAGGATTATACGCGTGCTGTCTGTTTGCAGATCCCTGAAACAGGCTGCTTCAGATTTATACTCAGCTATAACCTCTGTATTGGGAAAAGAAGAATGGTGTACCCGCAGTTGCTCTTCAATCACCGGCTTAAAGCTTTCATCCACACTAATGCGGATCCTCCCTTTTTTGGGGGTATCACGCGTGTCTTCTTTCGGACCAGTTGTATTACAAGAAATAAAGAACAACAATACTCCCGCTACACAACTGGCTAATACACTATTTTTCATCTTAATATTGACGCTTAAGCCCCCTGTATAACCGAAAACTTCCATAAAGCAAACAAAGACCACCAAAAAAATAACGAAATAGGTCATTATCTTTTGTGGCCAGTTGTTCAATTTTAAGCTTGTCTGCAAACAACATAATGACAGCCATTCCCAATAATAAAATAGAGATGGTAATGTCATATGACATCCGCATGATATTATAACTTTTCTTCTGTTTTTCTTTAAATCCGCTTTCCATTTTACTATCAGTTAAACAGGGATGGGCAATTTAGGTAATAATTTTATTTGTGAGCCACAAATGTGACCGGCATTTTGAAACAAATCATCTGTTCTTTATTTTAGATGCACACAAATGGTTATTTCCATAAATACATGACTGATTATACTAATGCATGTTAGTTGGGAGCTCTTGATTTTACAACTCAGGCAAAGTAATAATCCTCCCGGAACAGTATCTTTGGCGCCATGAAAATTTTGATGGTATGCCTGGGTAATATCTGCAGGAGTCCATTGGCTGAAGGTATTTTACAGCATAAGGCTACACTTGCCGGTTTGAACTGGTTTGTTGACAGCGCCGGAACCGCCGGCTATCATACAGGAGAACAGCCGCATGTATTATCGCAGAAAGTGGCATTGTTAAACGGGGTAGACATTGGTCGGCAACGTTGCAGGCAGTTTGTGAAACAGGATATGTTAAATTTTGACAGGATATTTGTGATGGATAGTGATAATTATGCAGAAGTAAAAAGAATCAGCGGACCTGTTTGGGATGGTGATAAAGTAAGTTTACTATTAGACACACTCTATCCCGGCCAGAAAAAGAACGTACCCGACCCCTGGTATGGTACTGAAAAAGATTATCATTTTGTATTTGATATGCTGAGCAGGGCATGCGATAAGATAGTAGAGGAGTATGCAGTTGGGAGTTAGGAGTTAGGAGTCTGGAGTTTGGGGTTTTGCCGATTTTTTGGCTTGACTCATTCGCCACTAACTACTCTATCCCTTTTAACTACTTTAACCATTTAACCACTTTAACCCTTTTAACCCCTTTAACTACTTTAACCATTTTAACCCTTTTAACCACTTTAACCCACCTAACCCTCACACCCACCAATGAGTAAACCCGGCTTACCACAAGGAACCAGAGATTTTAGCGCGGCAGTTGTACGTAAACGCAACTATATTTTTCAAACCATCCGCTCGGTATTTGAATTATATGGTTTTCAGCCATTGGAAACACCTGCCATGGAAAACCTGGATACATTGATGGGTAAATATGGAGAAGAAGGTGATAAACTGATCTTTAAAATATTAAACAACGGGTTGGATAATCCAGATAAACATGCGCAGGCAAAAGAAGATTTTGATAAGGTATTAGCTGGCAAAAACACAAAAGGTATTACCGAAAGAGCGCTGCGTTATGATCTCACTATTCCTTTTGCGAGATATGTGGCCATGAATTATGGGCAACTTACCCTGCCTTTTAAGCGCTACCAGATACAACCCGTTTGGCGTGCAGACAGGCCGCAAAAAGGCCGCTACCGCGAGTTTTACCAATGCGATGCCGATGTGGTGGGCAGCAAGAGTTTATTGAATGAAGTGGAACTGGCCAATATCTATGCAACTGTTTTTGAGAAGTTAGGCGTAGATGTTGAGATAAAAATCAACAGCCGTAAAATACTGGCAGCACTTGCAGAACTCTGTGGCGGCGCTGATAAAATGGTTGACATAACAGTAGCGATAGATAAGCTGGACAAAATTGGTTTAGACAAAGTGAAAGCCGAACTTTCGGGAAAAGGTTTAACAGATGAGCAGATAAGTACTATTGAAAAATATCTTTCCATTACTGGCACTAATGAAGAAAAGATCAGTTCGCTAAAATCATTGATCGGCAACAACGAAACTGGCTTACAGGGGATTACAGAAATCGAATATGTTCTGAATTACCAAACCAAACCCCAAACCCCTCCCGGCTTAGCCGGGACCAAACTCCAAACTGACTTCACTCTCGCCCGCGGCTTAAACTATTACACCGGCATCATCTTAGAAGTAAAAGCGCTGGGCGTACAGATGGGCAGCATTGGCGGCGGTGGACGATATGATGATCTTACCGGTTTATTTGGTGTACCCAATGTTCCCGGCGTAGGTATCAGTTTTGGTGTTGACAGGATGTATGATGTGATGGAAGAGTTAAAACTATTTCCCGAAGAAGTACAGATGGGCACGCAGGTATTGTTCTTCAATCTTGGCGAAGCAGAAAGCAAAACCGCTTTTGGCCTGATGCAGCAACTCAGGAGTAAGGGCATCCGTTCTGAATTGTTTCATGAACAAACAAAATTTGACAAGCAATTCAAATACGCTGAGAAAAAACTAATCCCCTACATCATCATCCTTGGCAGCGATGAACTGGCAGCAGGCACCTGTGTAGTAAAAGACCTCAGAAAAGGAGAACAGCAAACGGTTGTGCAGCAGAGTTTGCAGGATTTCGTGTTTAATTATTAAGCGACTAGTATCCGGGGAGGGAGAAGATTGGGAAATTTTGGAATTGGGAAATTGGGAAATTGAAGTATAGAGAAGTAAGGAAGCCGCGACGCGGCTTTCCCAATTTCCCAATTTCCCAATTTCCCAATTTCCCAATTTCCCAATTTCCCAATTTCCCAATTTCCCAATTTCCCAATTTCCCAATTTCCCAATTTCCCAATTTCCCAA